>QFCH01000847.1_pt1 | contig 416706 bp, 400 predicted proteins | sample 5346071 | NCBI WGS metagenome assembly QFCH01 (sample SAMN09062255, study PRJNA434731) | Human gut metagenome, whole genome shotgun sequencing project. | isolation source: stool timepoint B chromium assembly | host: Homo sapiens | collected 2015 | reverse complement strand
CAAATATTATAGTGCTAACTCCCAAAGACGGGAAGAGCATTTCAATACAGCAGTGACGTATCAAAAGCAAATAAAGCAATGCAATGGGCGATATATATGATTCCGTTGGAAATAATAGGTTTTATAATTACTCTTTCTGACATCTAGGTGATACCGGCTTATTTTATTATTGGATGTGTTCCGGCTATCATGTATATCATAGGCGCAAGAAGAAACCGTCCGCATACGGAAGAAGCAATTTAAAAAGAAGGCGAAATAGTTTTATAGCTGTCTCGGATTGACTTTTCTTTTATTCAATTTTATAATTATTTAAAATAGTATTTATGATACCAGAGTGTGAGAGCACAATGTGCCGAACATCTATCTGGTATCTTTTGAATTTCTTATAATATAAGGGGATTTTTTATGAGAGTGATCGCAGGTTCAGCCAAAAGGCTGCAATTAAAAACTTTAGATGGTATGGACACAAGACCAACCACAGACAGGATTAAAGAGACGTTATTTAACATGCTGACACCGTATCTTTATGACTGCATGTTTCTTGATTTGTTTGCCGGAAGCGGCGGAATTGGAATTGAGGCGCTCAGCAGAGGCGCTATGGGTGCAGTTTTTGTTGAGAAGAACCCAAAAGCAATGTCCTGTATTCGTGATAACCTTAAGACGACGAATCTTATGAAGAAGGCAATTACGATGCCTACCGATGTGATGACAGCGCTTTATAAACTGGAAGGTGATAAACAGTTTGATTATATTTTCATGGACCCTCCGTATCATCAAGAATTAGAACGGAAAGTTTTGGAGTATTTATCTGGTTCCAATCTTCTGGCGGAAGAAGGAGTGATCATTGTGGAAGCAGCAAAGGAGACAACTTTTGACTATCTTCAAGATCTTGGATTTACCGTAATCAAAACAAAAGAATATAAGACAAATAAACATGTTTTTATTGAACCTTTAGGGAGGAAAAAAGTATGTTAAGAGCAGTTTATCCAGGGAGTTTTGATCCGGTTACTAATGGACATCTGGATATTATCAGACGATCCAGATGTCTTGCGGATGAATTAATTGTAGGAGTGCTGAATAATAAGGCAAAAACACCGTTGTTTTCCGTGGAAGAACGTGTTAAAATGTTAAAAGAAATGACCAAAAATATGACGGGAGTAAAGGTGGTTCCTTTTGAGGGACTTCTGGTAGATTTTGCAAAAGAAATGTCTGCAGGAATTGTTGTGAGAGGTCTTCGGGCTGTGACTGATTTTGAATACGAGCTTCAGATGGCTCAGACGAACAACAAACTTTCACCGGAACTGGAAACGGTATTTCTTACAACAAGTCTTGAATATTCTTATCTTAGTTCAACGATAGTAAAGGAAGTGGCAGCTTTTGGAGGGGATATTTCTCAGTTTGTACCAGAGACGATTGAGAGAAGAATACAAGAGAAAATCATGAAAAGGAGAGTGTAAATAATGAGTAGCCATATTGAACAGATCATTGAAGAAATCGAGGAGTATATTGACAGCTGTAAATTCCAGCCATTGTCTACATCCAAGATCATTGTAAATAAAGATCAGATGGATGAGCTTCTTCGTGAACTTCGTATGAAGACACCAGACGAGATTAAACGTTATCAGAAAATTATTGCTAATAAAGATGCGATCCTTGCGGATGCACAGGCAAAGGCTGAAAGCCTGATCGAGGACGCACAGATTCAGACAACAGAGCTTGTCAGCGAGCATGAGATCATGCAGCAGGCATATGCACAGGCAAATGAAGTTGTGACAGCAGCCACAGAGCAGGCACAGCAGATTCTTGACAATGCAACAAGAGACGCAAATGATATCCGTATCGGCGCTATGCAGTATACAGATGATTTATTGGCAAATGCGGAGAGTATTATCGGACATACATTAGATGGTTATACAACCAAATATGACGGTCTGGTTAATTCTCTTCAGGAGTGTTACGATATGGTCCGCAATAACCGTGCGGAACTTGAGATTCCGGAACAGTCAGCAAGCGGACTTGAAGCAGCTTACGGCACAGTAGAGGAAGAGGAGCCGGAGTTTGATCTCGAAGCAGAGGACGAGGATGAATTCGTATAAAATTCTCATTTAGTGAAAAAAGAATAAATAACAAACAGCAAGAAGGCTGGTCACTCCCGCGGTGATCAGCTTTTGTGTTATGTATGGAACAATGGATAGTCCACTCCCCTGAAGCATGGATGCAGTCTGGACAAGACAACAAAAGCCTCCGAACGATATGAGGGCAAGACTGAATATGTATTTCCAACAGAAAGCGAGAGAAGACTGACATATAGAGACGATTCCGGTAGTCATTTCCAGTGGAGATAATAAAAGAGGAGATAAATCAGGATTTTCAAAAGGAAGAAGACTTCCAAGCTCTATCAGAATCGTGAAAAGCATCATGTATCCTCCGATTTTTGTAATAGTTTCAAATCCATTCATAATACAATAATCAAATAGTCCACCGTTTGTTTCTTGTTTTATCCGGGGCGGTAAAGTAGTTGGGTGTCCTTCTCCGTATGCAATGAATTCTTTACGAAAAATAAAACTGCACAAAACAGGAGAGCCAATGAGAATTCCGAGTGTCGGAAGTGTGAGAGCTGGTGTGTTCAAGTTTTGCTGGATAAAGAAACTGATGATAAACATAGGGCTTGTATTGTTACAAAAAGAGAGTAAATACGAAGCTTCTCTGTATGAGAGTTTTTGTCTGCGCAGAAGGTCGGAGGTGAATTTGCTTCCCAGCGGGTATCCGCAGAGAAAACCTGACAGAATTACAATGGAGCCATATTCGGATACATGAAATAGACGACAAAAAAGAGGTTTGGTAAGTTTGGACAGAAAATGAATTGCTCCGGTTTCAAGGAGCAGATTTGTCAGAATCAGGAAAGGAAGCAGGGTGGGAAGTACGGTATGAAACCATAACACAAGACCTTTACCTGCTCCGGTAACGCAAGTTTTAGGAAAAAGCAGAATTAAAAAGAAGAAAAATATTGTTAAAAGTGCTGAAAATTTATCCTCATTATAAAAATACCTTCGTAAAAATTGTCACTTTTATTCTATGGATTAGGTTGATTTTTTATGAACTATGTACCATAATGAGAGATAGAAAATATGTAAAAGAGAGGGAATGAAAATGGCAGTGTTAGAAAATTTAGAACCTAAAAAAGTATTTCATTTTTTCGAGGAGGTCAGCGAAGTGCCGCGTGGCACCTTCAACATTAAGGGAATCAGTGATTATTGCACAAAATTTGCTAAGGATCGTAATTTAGAAGTGGTTCAGGACGAAGTGGGCAACGTTGTAATAAAGAAGCCGGGAACAACAGGTTACGAAAATAGTGCACCCGTTATTTTGCAAGGTCATATGGACATGGTTTGCGAAAAACGTCCGGACAGTAATCATGATTTTACAAAAGATCCACTGGAACTTCAGATTGTGGATGGAAATATTGTAGCTAAAGATACAACTTTAGGTGGCGACAATGGTATTGCACTTGCAATGGCAATGGCACTTTTGGACAGCGATGATATTCCGCATCCGCCGTTGGAGGTTTTATTTACGATAGACGAAGAAACCGGAATGGGCGGCGCTGCAGCAATTGATATGTCTCTGTTTAAAGGGAATATGCTGATCAATCTGGATTCCGAAGAAGAAGGGATTTTTACAGCGGGATGTGCCGGTGGAATCAATTATCAGAATCATATTCCGGTTAAGAAGGAAAGTGTTTCGGGAACAGAGGTTACTGTGCGTATCCACGAACTTCTCGGCGGACATTCGGGATTTGAGATCACAAAACAGAGAGGAAATGCAAATAAGATGATGGGGCGTCTTTTAGATCGCATTTCTCGTGATGTAGATTTTGTTATTGAAACAATTGCAGGCGGTTCTAAAGACAATGTAATTGCTCTTAGCGCAACGGCAAAGATTGTTGTAAAGCCTGAAGAGGTAGATAAAGTTAAAAAACACGTTGAAGAGATGAAGAAGTTATGGGATTCTGAATTTATGGGAGACGAACCAACACTTACCGTGGATGTTGCCGAGAGTCCTGATGTGTCTGTTGCGGCTTTTGATAAAGACAGTACAGATCGTGTAATCTCTTATTTGATCATTTGTTCGAACGGAGTGATTGAGTACAGCAGAAAGCTTGCAGGAAGCGTAGAGACATCTTTAAATCTCGGAGTAGTAGAAACAAACGATGAAGAAAATTATGTAAAAGCTTCCTATCAGATCCGCAGCTCTCTTGAGAGTAAGAAATATCAGGTTCGCGAACAGTTAGACCGTTGTGCAAAAGTTGTCGGAGCAAAAATAGTTGTTGCGAGCGAATATCCGGAATGGGAATATAAACCGGAATCAAAACTTCGCACAATTATGGTAGATACATATAAAGACATGTATGGAAAAGAACCGGAAATCGTTACGGTTCATGCCGGATTGGAGTGTGGATTATTCTTAAACAAACGTCCGGAGCTGGACTGCGTATCTATCGGATCTGATCTTAGAGACGTTCATTCCTTTAAGGAGAGTCTTGACATTGCTTCCGCTGAGCGTGTATGGGACTATCTCAAAGAGCTTATGAGAAGATTAAAATAAACAGAAGAAATCTATGATGTCGGCAGAAAATATTTTCTGCCGGCTTTTTTAGTGGAAATTTATTTCTGTATCATAAAAATACTTCATCGTCTATATATTGCTAAGAAGTTGTTGTGTAGGAAAAATTATGAAAGCATTTCATTCGGGAAGAATTATTTTACTATTATTTCTTTGTTCCTTTTTCTCTGTACTTACCGCAAATCGATGTCTTGAAATCGGAGTGCGCAATACTTGTCGGAAAAAGACGATACAAGATCAGGAGTACCGCGCTCAATTTTTCTCGACAGAACAAAGGGAAGGTGACGCATTATTATCAAAAGAATGCCTTCGCTTTCTCCGGCATGTGGAAAACGAAGTGAGTTATTACCCTGTTGCCGAATCTTCCGTGGATAAGTCTTTAACTACATCCTTGATTAATAGTTGGATGAAGGACAGGAGTTATGGAGGAGCACGAGGCCATGAAGGGACAGATCTTATGGCTTCTGTTAATAAAAGAGGGCTTTATCCTATCGTTAGTATGACGGATGGCGTAGTAACAAACCTTGGATGGCTGGAAAAAGGCGGATATCGAGTTGGAATCACTTCTGATAGTGGTACTTATTATTACTACGCTCATTTGGAAAGCTACTCTAACATTAATGAAGGAGAACGGGTGAAGGCCGGAGAACTTTTAGGCTTCATGGGAGATTCCGGTTATGGACCAGAAGGTACGACAGGCAATTTTGCGGTTCATTTACATGTAGGAATCTATTTCTATGAAAATGGAAACGAAGTGAGTGTGAATCCTTATTATGTCTTGAAATATTTAGAAAGTAAGAAGTTGAAATATGTGTTCAAAAATTGAGTTATAAGGATAGATGTGCTATAATAATTTATTATGGGTAATTATTGTTTATATTCACTTAAGGAAATAGATTGTCGTTTATTACAGGAGGAAACAGCATGAAGCTGCCAGAGATATTTGAAGAAAAAATGAAGGGACTATTAAAAGAGGAATTCCCAGAATATATTGCCTGCTATGAAGAGCCAAGGTATTATGGTCTTCGTGTAAATACCGGAAAAATTTCTGTGGAAGATTTCAAAAAGATCTGTCCATTTGAGATTCAGCCGATTCCGTGGATTGAAAATGGATTCTACTATGACGGGGAATCTGTAGTTCCGTCTAAGCATCCATACTATTTTGCAGGTCTTTATTATCTGCAGGAACCAAGCGCCATGACACCGGCTAACAGACTCCCTATTGAAGCAGGGGATAAGGTTCTGGATGTATGTGCGGCGCCGGGCGGCAAGGCGACAGAGCTTGGAGCAAAATTAAAAGGCGAAGGCGTACTTATTGCGAACGATATCAGTAATTCCAGAGCCAAAGGGCTTCTTAAAAATATCGAAGTATTTGGAATCGGTAATGTTCTTGTTTTAAGCGAAGAGCCCGGAAAACTGGAAAGTTATTTTGAGGAATATTTTGATAAGATCCTTATTGATGCGCCATGCTCCGGTGAGGGAATGTTCAGAAAAGACAAGAAAATGGTAAAGGCATGGGAGGAACATGGACCGGAATTTTTTGCCAATATCCAGAAAAGCATTGTCACACAGGCTGCAAGAATGTTAAAGCCGGGGGGATTGATGCTCTATTCAACTTGTACATTTGACGGAAGAGAGAATGAAGGAAGCATTGAATATTTAAAAAATGCTTATCCGGAATTTGAGATTTTGGATATTGCTCCTTATGAGGGATTTGAAAAAGGAATTCCGGAACTTACAAAAAGTAAGGACAAAGAGTATGAAAAAACAGTCCGCATATTCCCGCACAAAATGAAAGGAGAAGGTCATTATCTGGCGCTTCTTAGAAAAGGGGATGAAAAAGCAGAAGCCAAACGACTGGCAGAAAAGACTGCTGCCACAAAGGGTTCAGCGAGAAAGAGAGGAAAGAAACTTCCGGAAGATTTGGAATTATTCTTTCAAGATATTTCTTGGGAGATGGATGCAAACCGTCTTGATATTCACGGGGAGCGTGTCTATTATATGCCGGAAGATTTACCGGATGTAAAGGGAATCCGTTTCCTTCGTACAGGTTTATTGTTGGGTGAACTTAAGAAAAATCGTTTTGAGCCAAGTCAGGCGCTTGCTATGTGTCTGAAAAAAGAAGAATATAAGAAAATTATCGATATTTCCTCTGAAGATGACAGAATTAGCCGCTACCTTAAAGGCGAAACTCTGGAGGTGGACGACTTGGCAGACAAAAAAGCGAAAGGCTGGCATCTTGTCTGTGTAGATGGATATCCTCTCGGATGGGGAAAGATTGCCGGAGGTACTTTGAAAAATAAATATCTTCCGGGATGGAGGCTTTGTTAATGATCAGATTGGATAAATATTTGGCAGATATGGGATGTGGGACAAGACAGGAAGTGAAGAAATTGATTCGAAGCGGGCAGGTATCTGTGAATGGTGCAGTTGTGAAAAAACCAGAGACAAAAGTGGAGCAAACAGTTCAAGAAGTCTGCTTAAACGGAGAAAAAGTTGGATATGAAAGCTTTGAATATTATATGTTAAATAAACCAGCCGGAGTTATTTCAGCAACTGAGGATCGAAGCTGCCAGACTGTTGTGGATCTCATCCAAGAGAAGAAGAGAAAAGATCTGTTTCCGGTAGGGAGACTGGATAAGGACACGGAAGGGCTTCTGTTGATCACAAATGATGGAGAGCTGGCACATCGTCTGTTATCTCCGAAAAAACATGTGGACAAATGTTATTTTGCCCGTGTATCCGGTAAGGTGACGGAAGACGATGTGAGAAGTTTTGAAAACGGAGTCAATATCGGAAGCCTAGAACAGCCGGAGATCACAATGCCCGGAAAACTTGAAATTATCACATCGGATGAGATTTCCCAGATTCATCTGACCATTCAGGAAGGAAAGTTTCACCAAGTAAAGCGGATGTTTCGAGCGGTTGGCAAAGAAGTGATTTATTTAAAACGACTTCGGATGGGTACACTTGTATTGGATGAAAACTTAAGTATCGGCGAATACCGCCCACTGACAAAAGAGGAGTTAGAAAAATTATGATAAATTTGTTGAAAGACGTGGATGCAGTCATCTTTGATATGGATGGAACATTGATTGATTCCATGTGGATCTGGCCGGATATTGATGATGTCTATTTAGAAAAATATCATCTTACGAAACCGGAAAATTTCCATGAAGGAATGGAGGGAATGAGTTACACAGAAGTAGCGCAGTATTTCCTTGATATTTTTCCAACGCTGTCTATGACTATTGATGAAGTGATGGATGAATGGACACAGATGGCGCACGAACGATACGTGACTCAAGTTGGGCTAAAGAAGGGGGCGCTGGAATTTCTTGATACATTGAAAAAAGCAGGAATTAAAACAGGAATTGCCACCAGCAATGGTCGAACCCTGGTGGATGATACACTGGAGGCGCTTAAGATCCGTTCTTTATTCGACAGTGTGAAATGTGCCTGTGAAGCAGGCGCCGGAAAACCTGCACCGGATGTTTACCTTCTGGTGGCAAAAGAGATAGGCGTACAGCCTGGGCGTTGTCTTGTATTTGAAGATGTACCAATGGGAATCTTGGCAGGAAAAAATGCAGGAATGACTGTCTGTGCGGTGGAGGATGATTTTTCTGCCCCTCAGCGTGACAAAAAACGTGAATTGGCAGATTACTATATTCAAGACTATAACGATATTAAAAATGGGACGTATGAGGTGTTAAAATAATGAGCAATGGTTTTTTACCGATTTGTAAAAGGGATATGGAAGAGCGGGGCTGGGAACAGCTTGATTTTGTCTATGTATGTGGGGATGCTTATGTGGATCATCCTTCTTTTGGACATGCCATTATTATGCGTACATTAGAGGCACATGGATATAAAGTGGGAATCATTTCTCAGCCGGATTGGAAGAAACCGGAGAGTATTATGGAATTTGGAGAACCAAGACTTGCCTTTCTTGTGTCTTCCGGTAATATGGACTCCATGGTGAACCATTATTCTGTATCGAAGAAACGAAGGAAAACAGATGCCTATACACCGGGCGGAGTCATGGGAAAACGCCCTGATTATGCGGCAATTGTATATAGTAATCTTATCCGTCAAGTGTACAAAAAGACGCCGATTATTTTAGGTGGAATTGAAGCAAGCCTTCGAAGACTTGCTCATTATGATTATTGGTCGGATAAATTAAAGCGTTCGATTTTACTTGATTCAGGAGCAGATCTTATTTCTTATGGAATGGGTGAGCGTTCGATCGTAGAAATTGCGGAGGCTCTTGACAGTGGAATTGATATCAAAGATATTACCTTTATTGACGGGACAGTCTGCAAGGTGAAGAGTCTGGACTCCGTCTATGATGCGATTCTTCTGCCTTCTTATGAAGAGTTAAAAAAAGAGAAATTAAACTACGCAAAAAGTTTTTATACACAATATTGCAATACCGATCCCTTTACAGGAAAGCGAATGGCAGAAGCGTATGGTGAGCACTTGTATGTGATACAGAACCCACCGTCAAAACCGCTTACACAGGCGGAGATGGATAGAACTTACAGCTATCCTTATATGAGAACTTATCACCCGTCTTACGAAGAAGCGGGCGGCGTTCCGGCAATCCGTGAGGTGAAATTCAGTCTGATCAGTAACAGGGGATGTTTTGGGGGCTGTAATTTCTGTGCACTGACATTTCATCAAGGACGGATCATTCAGACGAGAAGCCATGAGTCCCTTGTCAATGAAGCAAAAAAAATGATCTGGGAAGAAGATTTTAAAGGTTATATTCACGATGTGGGGGGCCCTACTGCTGATTTCCGACATCCTGCCTGCGATAAACAGCTGGAACATGGAGTGTGTAAGAATCGACAATGTTTATTCCCGACACCTTGTAAGAATCTGAAGGCAGACCACAAGGATTATATCGAACTTTTAAAGAAGTTAAGAGAGCTGCCGAATGTAAAAAAAGTGTTTATCCGGTCGGGGATTCGTTTTGACTATGTACTTGCTGATCCTGATGATACGTTTTTCTACGAATTGTGTGAACACCATGTCAGTGGGCAGCTGAAAGTGGCGCCGGAGCATGTGGCAGATGCGGTGCTTACGAAAATGGGAAAGCCAAAAAACAGTGTTTATCAGGCATTTGTCAAAAAATATAAAAAAATCAATCAACAATTAGGAAAGGAGCAGTATCTTGTTCCGTATCTTATGTCTTCACATCCGGGTTCGACAATGAAGGAAGCGGTGGAACTGGCAGAATATTTAAGAGATCTTGGCTATATGCCGGAACAGGTACAGGACTTTTATCCGACACCGTCTACGATCTCAACATGTATGTACTATACAGGCGTTGATCCAAGAGATATGAAACCGGTATATGTTCCGAAGAATCCGCATGAGAAGGCAATGCAGAGAGCGCTGATCCAGTATCGGAATCCGAAAAATTATGAGTTGGTTCTTGAGGCGTTGAAAAAAGCAGACCGCATGGATCTGGTGGGATATGACAAACATTGTCTGATCCGCCCAAAGAGATCGGAAGCAGGAAAGGAACGTAATTATTCTAAAGCAGACGGTAAACAATCCGCGAACGGACGGAAGAAGAAAAAGACAATCCGTAATGTTCACAAGAAAAAAACTGGGGGCAGAAAATCATGAGAATCGCAATTGTAACAGGCGCTTCTTCCGGAATGGGAAGAGAATTTGCAAGACAGATTCCAAGACTGTATCAAAGTCTTGATGAGATCTGGCTTGTAGCAAGAAGGACAGAGCGACTGAAAGAATTAAAAGAAGAATTACCGATTCCGGTGCGCATTTTCGATGGCGATCTGGAGCGTGATTATATTTATGAGAAAATAGACCGTGAACTTTTTCTGACAAAGAGCGACGTTCGCATGCTGGTCAACAGTGCGGGCTTTGGAAAAGTAGGATCGTTAAAAGAGGCAGAACAAAAAGAGCAGCTCAGTATGATCCGCGTAAATTGCGAGGCGCTTACGAAGATGTGTATGGTCTGTATGCCATATTTATCAAAAGGAAGCAGAATTCTGAATTTGGCTTCGGTTGCGGCATTCACTCCACAGCCGGGATTTGCTGTGTATGCTGCTTCTAAGGCATATGTATATAATTTCTCCAGAGCGATTCGGGAAGAATTGCGAAAAGACGGAATCAGTGTTACAGCAGTCTGTCCGGGACCTGTCAGAACAGAATTCTTCCTTCGAAGTGGTGAGCTGGCGGGAGACAGCCGGAAATTTGTTGAGGCAGAAGCAAAAGACGTCGTTCGACAGGCATTAAAAGATGCTGTTATGAGAAAGGGTGATTCTGTATATTCGCTTCCCATGAAAGCAGGAAAGCTTGCGTCCAGACTGTGCCCGGCAGGGCTCGTGGCTTATGTTATGGGACGCATCAATCACGTATAGACATAAGGAGTAAAGATTGAAATGACAATAGAAAAGGGACAGCCGGGCTATATCAAAGCCCGCAAGATGAAATATCTTATATTTGCGATTGTTGAATTCGCAATTGTGGCAGCACTTGTGATACTCGGATATGTGCAAACAGGTTCTAAGATGAATCTTCTTACTGTCGTGGCTGTGGTAGGGTGTCTGCCTGCTGCCAAAATGTTGGTAGAATTTATTGCTATGGCACCACATAAGAGCATTGAACCTAAGAAGTATACCGAAATTGAAGAAAAAGCACCATTACTTACGAAAATGTATGACATGATTCTTACTGTGAATGATAAGATGATGCCTGTAGAAGTCTTCGTGATTTCCGGACATGTCATCTGCGGATATGCATCCAGCGATAAGACAGATGAAGTTAAGACAGCAAGGTTTTTGAAACATATGCTGGAAAAAAATCATTATGAAAAAATTACCGTAAAGGTTTTCCATGATTATACAGCATTTTTATCCAGAGCCGAGGGAATGAATAACATGGCGGCTGTTGATCATGCTGATACAAAAAGAAGAGAACACAAGATCAAAAACCTGATTTTAAGCACATCCATGTAAGAGAGAGTATATTATGCGAGAAATTGTGATCAAAGAAAATGAAGCAGGACAGCGTTTTGACAAGTTTTTAAAAAAATATCTGTCAGAGGCGACCGGTGGGTTTTTATATAAAATGCTTCGAAAAAAGAATATTGTATTGAATGGGAAAAAAGCAACCGGAAACGAAAAATTGAACTGCGGAGACAAAGTGAAATTTTTTCTTGCAGATGAAACGATTGATAAATTCTCGGGAAAAGAGAAAGCTTCTGCCGAATATGAAACGCTTCCTAAGACCAGTCTTTCTGTTCTTTATGAAGATGATCATGTGCTGATCCTCAACAAACCCGCCGGACTTTTGTCCCAGAAGTCAAAGGCTGATGACGTATCGGTAGTTGAATATTTGATTCAGTACCTGTTGAAAACCGGAAGTTTAAAACAAGAAGACCTTAAAACCTTTAAGCCTTCCATCTGTAATCGTCTGGATCGAAACACAAGCGGCCTCATTACCGCCGGAAAAAGTCTTGCCGGACTTCAGAAATTAGGGGAACTATTCAAAGAAAGAACAATGAAAAAGTATTATCTCTGCCTTGTAAAGGGTAGAGTGGACAAGAAGCAGTATATTTGTGGATTTCTTCACAAGGATGAAAAGACAAATACAGTGCGGGTTCAGGAAAACAGACTTCTTAAAGATGACCTTCCGATCGAGACGGAATATGAGCCGATTGCATGGAAGAAAGATGTGACACTGTTGAAGGTTCATTTGATCACCGGGCGCACACACCAGATCCGTGCACATCTTGCTTCCGTCGGACATCCTCTCATCGGAGATACAAAATACGGAGAAGAGAAGGTCAACGGAAGATACCGTACAAAATATCATTTAAAATGGCAGCTTCTTCATGCATATGAGCTTATCTTTCCAAAGCTTGATCCGCCTTTTGAAGCATTATCAAAGAGGAGGGTGACTGCCCCTGTGCCAAAAGAATTTTACCAGATTATAAAGGAGACAGAATGGGAACATGGAACTCAAGAGGCCTTAGAGGTTCTACACTAGAAGACATGATTAACCGGACCAATGAGCGGTATCAGGAACAGAAACTTGCGCTGATCCAGAAAATACCAACGCCTATCACACCGGTGAAAATGGATAAAGAACACCGTCATATCACACTGGCTTATTTTGATCAGCGAAGTACCGTAGACTATATCGGGGTTGTACAGGGAATTCCCATATGCTTTGACGCGAAGGAGTGCGTCGCAGATACATTTCCTCTTCAAAATGTACATGAACACCAGGTGGAATTTATGCAGACATTTGAAAGGCAAGAAGGAATTGCATTTCTTTTGATTTATTATTCTGCAAGACATATTTTGTATTATATGCGGTGCGAGGAACTTCTGACCTATGTAAAAAGAGCAGAAAACGGCGGAAGAAAAAGTATCCGATTTGATGAACTGGACCCTCGTTTTTTTCTGAATTTAAAAAATGGTTATCTGGTGCCTTATCTGGATGGAATCAATCTTGATCTTACTGTTCGTGAAGAACTTGACAAATAAAGGGAAAATGCTTATAATTTAAAATATTTTAATGTGTTAGCACACTAAAGCGAGCAGAGAAACAGGGAGGTACTATGAAGAAATTATTACACACTCCTGAGGGAGTCCGGGATATTTACAATGTAGAATGCGGAAAAAAACTGGCACTGGAAAGCAGACTGAAAAAGACACTGCATTTATACGGTTACCATGATATTCAGACTCCGATGTTTGAGTATTCGGAAGTATTCCGCAAAGAGATTGGAACGATTCCTTCGAAAGATCTCTATAAATTTTTCGATAAAGAAGGGAATACACTTGCTCTGAGACCGGATATTACTCCGTCCGTGGCAAGGGCAGCTTCCACTTTATTCGCGGACGAGACGCTGCCAATCCGCTTGTGTTATACAGGAAATACATTTATTAACCATTCCAGTTATCAGGGGCGTTTAAGAGAAGTGACGCAGATGGGCGCAGAGCTTCTCGGCGACGACTCTGTAGAAGCAGATGCAGAAATGCTGGCAATGGTCATTGAAACGCTCCTTGCTGTGGGCGTGAAAGAATTTCAGATTAATGTGGGAAATGTTGATTTCTTTCAGAGTTTAATGGAAGATGCCAGCTTAGAGGAAGAGGATCGGGAACGGGTGTTAGAGCTGATCGGAAACCGAAACTATTTTGGTCTTCAGGAATATCTGGAAAGTATTGCCGTTACCCGGAGTGTAAAAGAAGCATTTGTGTCATTGGGAGAGTTGACAGGTGGTGTTGAGATTCTTGCGAAAGCGAAAAATCTGGCGCCGAATTCTTCCGGGATTATGGCTGTAAAACGGTTGGAGAAGATCTATGATATGCTTGCAGTCTACGGAGTGGAAAATTATGTAACCTTTGACCTGAGCATGATGGGGACGTATGGCTATTATACGGGAATCATTTTCCGCGGATATACTTACGGAACCGGGGATGCCATTGTAAAGGGAGGGCGCTATGATCATCTGTTGGAAAAATTCGGAAAGACTTCTCCGTCGATTGGTTTTGCCATTGTTGTAGATGAACTGATGAATGCCATGAATCGTCAGAAGCTCAGAATCGTTTATACAAGAAAAAATACACTGATTCTGTATGACGATGAGGTTACAAAAAAAGCAGTAGCTCTCGCACAGGATTTAAGAAAAAAAGCGAAAAATGTAGAAATGATCAAAAAGGCAAAAGATCGTCTGTTAGAAGAATATGTGGAATATGGCAGAGAGTATTATGCCGGCAATCTCATTTACCTTAAGAAAACAGAAGAGATTACCATGGTCAACCTTGTTACCGGTGAACACAAGATCGTGAATGGACAGAATGGAGTATAGAACAATGAGATATTTGACATTTGCTCTGGGAAAAGGGCGTCTTGCAAGACAGACATTGGAACTTTTTGAGAGAATAGGAATTACCTGTGAAGAAATGAAGGACCCTGATTCCCGAAAACTGATCTTTACAAACGAAGAACTGAAATTAAAATTTTTCCTGGCAAAGGGACCGGATGTCCCGACTTATGTAGAATACGGTGCGGCGGATATCGGTGTTGTCGGAAAAGATACTATATTGGAGGAAGGCCGGAAGGTTCACGAGGTGCTGGATCTTGGGTATGGAAAATGCAGAATGTGTGTCTGTGGTCCCAAAGAGGCTTCTGCGCTTCTTAAACACCATGAGCTGATCCGTGTGGCGACAAAATATCCGAATATAGCAAAAGATTATTTTTACAATAAAAAGTACCAGACAGTAGAAATTATCAAATTAAACGGTTCCATCGAACTTGCCCCGATTGTCGGATTGTCAGAAGTAATCGTAGATATCGTGGAAACCGGTTCTACACTGAAAGAAAATGGTCTGGAAGTTTTGGAGGAAGTGTGTCTGCTTTCTGCAAGAATGATCGTAAATCCGGTAAGTATGCGTATGGAAAGTGAGCGTATAAAAACGCTGTTAATGAAACTTAGAATGCAGTTATAGAGGTGAGAAAATAATGAAAATACAGCGGTTAGATCAGGAAACAAAAAAGAATCTTCTGGAAGATTTGCTGAAGCGCAGCCCGAATCAATACAGCGCTTATGAGAAAGATGTGGCTAAAATTCTGGAGGATGTAAAACGGGAAGGTGACGAAGCTCTGTTTGGTTATACTGCCAGATTTGACGGAGCGCATCTAGATGCAGAAACTGTACGGGTGACAGAGCAGGAGATTCAGGAAGCCTATGATCAGATTGACGAGGAACTTCTTGGGATTATCCGCAGAGCATTACATAATATTCGCACTTATCATGAAAAGCAGAGACAGAACAGTTGGTTTGACAGCCGACCGGACGGAACAATCCTTGGTCAGAAAGTGACGGCCTTAGCAAGAGTCGGTGTCTATGTACCGGGTGGGAAAGCCGCATATCCATCGTCTGTATTAATGAATATTGCGCCTGCTAAGGCGGCGGGAGTAGATGAAATCATTATGGTCACACCTCCTGATAAAAATGGAAAAGTTACGCCGACAACGTTAGTGGCCGCAAAAGAAGCCGGAGCTGATGTGGTATATAAGATTGGCGGTGCACAGGCAATTGGAGCGTTGGCATACGGAACAGAGAGCATACCTAAAGTAGATAAGATCGTAGGACCGGGCAATATATACGTTGCCCTTGCCAAAAAGGCGGTCTACGGTCATGTAAGTATCGATGCGATTGCCGGTCCCAGTGAGATTCTTGTAATCGCAGACGATTCTGCCAACCCGTCTTATGTGGCAGCTGACCTATTATCTCAGGCAGAACACGATGAACTTGCCTCTGCCATTCTTGTCACAACAAGCGAAGAGCTTGCAGACGCGGTATCAAAAGAAGTAGATCGTTTTACAGCACAGCTGTCCAGAAAAGAAATCATTCAGAAGTCACTGGATAACTATGGATATATTTTAATTGCAGAATCCATGGATGAAGCTATCAGTATTGCAAATGAGATTGCTTCCGAACACCTTGAGATTCAGACGAAAAATCCGTATGATGTGATGACAAAGATTCGAAATGCAGGAGCGATTTTTATCGGTGAATATTCCAGTGAACCGCTGGGTGATTATTTTGCAGGTCCGAACCATGTACTTCCGACAAATGGAACCGCAAAATTTTTCTCCCCGCTGTCCGTGGATGATTTTATCAAAAAATCAAGTATTATCGCTTATTCAAAAGAGGCATTGGAGAAAGTACATGAAGATATTGAAAGCTTTGCAGCAGCCGAACGGCTTACCGCTCATGCCAATTCTATCCATGTACGATTTAATAAGGAATAGGAGAATATCTTATGAATCGAATTGCAAAATGTGAAAGAAAAACAAAAGAGACGAATATTTCCCTTACTTTAAATCTTGACGGAACCGGAAATAATAAGATTCATACAGGCATCGGTTTTTTTGATCATATGCTGGATGGGTTTGCAAGGCATGGTCTGTTTGATCTGAATGTATCCGTAAGCGGTGATCTGGACGTAGACTGTCATCATACAATTGAAGATACCGGAATTGTTCTCGGTACAGCGATACGGGAAGCGCTTGGTGACAAGGCGGGAATTAAGCGTTATGGTCACATGATCCTTCCGATGGACGAGACGTTGGCACTGTGCGCAGTAGATCTGTCAGGAAGACCGTATCTTAATTTTGACGCGGAATTTACAGTTCCCCGACTTGGAGAGATGGATACAGAAATGGTGAAAGAATTTTTCTATGCGGTATCGTATAGTGCTGCCATGAATCTTCATCTTAAGATCTTAGATGGTGGAAATAATCACCATATGGCTGAAGCGTTGTTCAAGAGCTTCGGTAAAGCCCTTGACATGGCTGTAATGGAAGAACCCCGCATTACAGGAGCATGGACAACAAAGGGAAGTCTTTAAAGGAGTTGTAGTAATATGAGTTATAAAAGATTAATTCCCTGCATCTTTATTGCAGGCGGAAAAGTAGTAAAATGGGTGAATGATAAAACGGTTCTCTGTGAGGATGCGGTGAAGCTTGCCAGATATTACAGTGATCATGGGGCGGATGAACTGCTTGTATTTGATCTGTCTGATTCAGACGAAGATCATGATAACAGTATTGATCTTATGCGAAAGATTAATCGTAACATCAGTATTCCGATGGTTGCCGGCGGCAACATCAAACGTCTTGAGGATGTTAAGAAGATTCTGTATGCCGGCGCGAAACGAGCAATGCTTAATTTCTCAAAACCGGGGAGTGTTGCTGAAGTCGAAGAGGCTGCAAAGCGGTTCGGAAAAGAAAAGATCGCAGTATCACTCAATGATTTTGACGCTTTGTTTAAACATCAACAGATCATTGAGGATTTTACAAGTGAAATCATCTTCATGCATCGTCTGGACCTTAATTCCGTGATGAACGTGACAGATATACCATGTGTTATTCTTACCGACACAGAAGAGAAACCGGAATTATTTAAGATTTTAAAATGTCCGGGAGTCAAAGGGTTATCGGGAAAATATATCAGCCAGTCCAACATGGATTTTGTGACATTTAAAGAGGAATGCAAGCAAGAAGGAATTAAAATGACCTCCTTTGAAAGTATTATGGATTTTTCTCAGTTCAAGCTAAATGAGCAGGGACTGCTTCCGGTGATTGTACAGCACTATAAGACAAAGGATGTACTTATGCTTGCATATATGAACGAAGAAGCTTTCGATAAGACGATTAAAACCGGGAAAATGACCTATTACAGCAGAAGCAGAAACGCATTGTGGGTAAAAGGTGAGACGAGCGGACATTTCCAATATGTAAAGTCTTTGACCATTGATTGTGATAAAGATACATTGCTTGCGAAGGTTGATCAGATTGGCGCTGCGTGTCATACAGGTAATCCGACCTGTTTCTTCCAGCCGTTAGCCGGAACAGACGATGAAAAAGCCAATCCACAGCGTATCTTTGAACATGTATATCATACGATCGTGGATCGTAAACAGAATCCAAAAGAAGGCTCTTATACGAATTATTTGTTTGAAAAAGGAATTGATAAAATATTGAAAAAAGTAGGAGAGGAAGCGACAGAGACGGTTATTGCAGCTAAAAATCCGAATCTGGAAGAATTGAAATACGAAGTGGCAGATCTCCTCTATCATCTGATGGTTCTTATGGTGGAACGTGGATTATCATGGGAAGATATTACACAGGAACTCTCAGACCGCGAATAGCATACAAAAACTGTGATTTTGTCTGAGTTTGCATGGGGACATCACAGGAATAAGAAAAGAAAGCCGGGCATATACTTCTTATAAAAAAGAAGGTGCCCGGCTTTATGAATGATTCGGAACGACGACGCAAAGAGCTTTTAGAACTGACAAGACAAAGATATAGTGACTCCACTGCACCGCCTGCAGTCCATCCGCGGTACCATGCAGTATATGAAGATCTCTACGGAACGGAGGATGAACTTCCGGGTGGAACATTGGGAATTCGAACGTTTTTCTGTATCCTTCTTCTTGCCGTATTTTTATCCATGGAATATAATCATAACAAAATCTGGAATGTGAGCAGTGAAAACGTAGTAGAGGCTGTGACAAGTGATATGGACATTCAGGAATCTCTTGAAGTTCTTCCCTAAAATGTATATAATGGTATAAATTGGATGATTTTGATCACATGTCAAATTTTCATTTTGAAAAGTCAAAAACAGGTTTGAAAGAATCTATAAAGTATATATGAAAACAGAAAGGAAATATATGAGAAAATTAGCTTTAAGCGATGATATATTATTGAGCATAGAAAAACCAGCCCGCTACATTGGCGGAGAGGTAAATTCGGTCATGAAAGACAAGAATGAGGTGGATATCCGTTTCGCTATGTGCTTTCCGGACGTCTATGGGTTCAATTCAATTACATCATTGAAGTAATCTTATTGCACATTATATTGTATCATATAATACCTATTTATACTTTATATAGTATCACTTAACACCAAATAATACTAAATAAATCTGTTGTTTGTTGCATGTTTTTCTACTTTTGCAATCTAAAATAAAAAAATAAAATGAATAATATTACAAATTTCACATTAAATTAGGTGCTATATTGTTCTCTTCATCTCATAAAATAAAATCTGAAAATATAATAAATTATTCTAATAAAAAATCCTTAAAAAATAGGATTTTTTATTTTTGTTTGCCCAGCATGGGCAAACTCTAACGGGTGTAAGTCCCGAACATGCCCAGATAGTGGGAAGTGTATAGCTGAACAGCAAGGGTGTTTGTCGTGAGGCAAAATCTGAAAGAAGCTGTAAGCAAACCTCTGGTCTGACGGACAGAAATCACATATAAGGCTAGGTTCTGATAGATAAGCTTGCAAAATAAAGCAAAATCTAATAACTATCACATTTGTAGGAACAGAGTAAATGTGGCAGATATATGGAGGGAAAGAGTTTGCACCTTAACTGGGGAGGTCTCACAGAGGTTTCATTAGCCTAGTAACAACGAACGGTGAGAAGTCAGCAGAGCCCATAGTAGTGAAGAAGTTTCTGTAATGGAAATGGAGCGAAGGGGCGAACAATCAATCAGTTTTAGTAGAGTCTCGATTGCAGAAAAGACAACATCTGCCGTAACCAATCGGGTAAAGGGTGGTCAATTCAAGCGAGACGGAAAGGAACGAACGCATGGACACAAGTAGTCTAATGGAGCAGATATTAAGTAAAGATAATCTTAATACGGCATATCTGCAAGTCGTACGAAACAAAGGTGCAGAGGGAGTGGACGGAATGAAGTACACGGAACTCAAAGAACATCTTGCAAAGAACGGCGAAATTATCAAGGAACAGTTGAGGACAAGAAAATACAAACCTCAACCAGTATACAGAGTGGAGATACCAAAACCAGACGGTGGTGTCAGAAACTTGGGAGTACCAACAGTAACAGACCGATTTGTACAACAAGCCATAGCACAGGTACTAACACCAATCTATGAGAAACAATTCCATGACCATAGTTATGGATTTAGACCAAATAGATGTGCACAGCAGGCAATCATCACAGCGCTTGATATGATGAATGACGGCTACGATTGGATTGTAGACATTGACTTGGAGAAGTTCTTTGACACAGTAAACCATGACAAACTGATGACCTTAATTGGCAAAACAATCAAGGACGGGGATGTAATCTCAATCATCAGAAAGTTTCTTGTAAGTGGAATCATGGTAGACGATGAATACAGGGAATCTGTGATAGGAACACCGCAAGGTGGAAATCTATCGCCACTCCTTGCTAATATCATACTGAACGAACTCGATAAGGAAATGGAACAAAGAGGGCTGAACTTTGTCAGATACGCAGACGACTGTATTATTATGGTTGGAAGTGAAATGTCTGCAAGGCGAGTGATGAGAAATCTCACGAAGTTCATTGAAGAGAAACTGGGGCTCAAAGTAAATATGACAAAGAGTAAGGTGGACAGACCAAGAGGGCTTAAATACCTTGGATTTGGATTTTATTTTGATAGCAGAACACACCAATACAAGGCAAAACCACATGCAAAATCGGTAGCAAGATTTAAGGCAAGAATGAAACAACTTACTTGCAGAAGTTGGGGAGTAAGCAACTCCTACAAGGTACAGAAACTCAACGAACTTATCAGAGGGTGGATTAACTACTTCAAGATAGGAAGTATGAAAACCCTTTGTGCGAAGTTGGACAGTAACATTCGCTATCGGTTGAGAATGTGCATCTGGAAACATTGGAAAACGCCACAAAATAGAGCAAAGAACTTGATGAAACTAGGAATCGAAAAGAACAGAGCCTTTCACGTCGCATACGCAGGATACAGAATAGCGTATGTATGCAATAAAGGAGCTGTAAATGTTGCGATAAGCAACAAGAGACTAACCCAATTTGGATTAGTCTCAATGTTAGATTACTACACCAAAAGGTGTGTTACTTGTTAAGTTGATTGAACCGCCGTATACGGAACCGTACGTACGGTGGTGTGAGAGGTCGAAATTTCTCGCCTAAGAGGAATTTCTCCTACTCGATTTTAAGAGAATCAAATGACTCAATCTATATGTAAAATTATATTATGTTGTAGAGTCAATACGCCCCTATCAAAAGAAGGAGATTTTTTTATTTTGTTTTACGTCTATCATTCTATTAATAGAAACATGATAAAAGAAGAGTGGAGATGTAAAGGAGGAAATCATGAAGTATCAAGTCACATTTAACGTAAAGGAAAGTAAAAAGGACTCTTATGACACGTTCAAAAGAATTATCAGTTTTCCAAATATTGATAAGCTAGCACATGCAATGGATCATTTAATCCGATCCATACTTTTTGAAGAATGTTCCATAATTTTAGATAGTCAGCAAGGATGGACATTTGATATCCATAATGGAGAAGTCACAATGGATTGGAGAAAAGTGGATGTAATAAAAGGACAACGCATAATAAAAGGTGAGTTATCCCTAAACATGGTTCTGCGCCCCATGGGAATCGCCCTAACAAGTAAATCTTGTAATGGATATGTTGGGTACGTTCATTATATTGGAAAAACAAAGGCAAAACGAGGTACAGTAGATAAGAGTAGGACATTTTCTACTTATCAGAAATTACTTAAGTTTGTTCAGGAATCAAAAGATATTCTTATCATGGAATTAACAGGAAGAGAAGAAAACATCTTATCGAACGATGAAGAGAAAGAGATTATTAGAGATATCTTAATAGAAACAACAACAATGGATCTTTCTGCTATGCGAGATCTTACTCTCAACATGGATGAGATTATAGAGGAATCTGAAGAAGAGGAACTTATGATTTCTGGAAAACAACTTGGAAAGATGTTGGAGAAGCAAGGGGTATCGGAAGAAGAGTGTGAGAATTTCTTGGCAGCCTATCAGACAAAATTGGGTAATAAAGGCGTTCACTTATCCAGCCTTTTCGATCGGAGAAAAATGGATATCAAGACACAGGAAGCTTCTGTAAAAGTAGAAATGGATCGTGTGTTTGACATTGAGACAAGGACCGTAGATGGGCGTGTTTATCTGATGATTCCATTAAATAATAACGTTGTAGAAGTAAATGGAGTACCGGTTAAGGGGTATGACAAAGAAATTGATGGATAAAGACTTTGCGAGCCTTCTGAATTCCTGTATAATAAAAGATGATACGGGAAAGGACATTTAGAAATGGAAGAAAAATTAAAAAAAGAGGTAATGGAGTACCAATTTCTGTTACAGACTGCATATTCAGATACAGATTGTATCATTCATGGACCTGCACATGTTGCAAGGGTATTATATCTCTCCTTAGCTATTGCAGACAAAGAAGAAATTCTGGACCAACACATAAGGAAAGTGCTTGCAATTGCAGCAATTCTGCACGATTGTGGTCGAAAAACAGATGCTTCGGAACCGGATCATGGAAGAAGAAGTGCAGAACTGGCAGAACGTTTATGTGGGAAAAATCCCCAAATTTTAGATATGGATTTTTCAGAAAAAGAAGTAGAAATCATCTATACACTCATCAAATATCATAGTCTTCCAGACGAACTGGGAATTTATGAAATCGAAAACTTTTTGCCGGAGCAGAAAGAGTTAGCGCTGCAACTTTTTCAAATCTTAAAAGATGCAGACGGTTTAGATCGTGTCCGCTTAAAAGGAACGACAGGAGAAACAAATCTTTCGTATCTACGATTAGCAAGTAGCAAAACGTTGCTTCCACTTTCGGAACGAATGTATAAAGAGCACTGGGAAACATTTCTTTTGTGAAAAAAAGCCTTGGCATTGCCAAGGTTTTTTTGCTTCCAATGATATTTTTCATACTAATAGTAGACAAACAATACGAGAAGGAAGGAGGAAGAATGATCTGTTTGTCGAGTATATATATGGAGGAAATTTTTATGAAAGCATCGATGCAAAAGAAAGAAAAGTTAGATCAGAAAGAGTTGGCCAGCTTTTTAAAAACAACGCCAGAAGCATTGCAACGATTTGAGGATTCATACCAATACTATGCTATTGATCAAAATTCGGAAACTGGGAATTTATTTGATGAGCAAAAAAAATCCATGCCATCGAATGACGGATTCACACCGGAGCAAGAAGCCTGTATCAACCGAGTTGTTAACGAATTCCTATCGAATTCCAAACTTCTTGAATGGGACGGTGTAAAACTTCAAGATCATAGATTTTCAATCACAGAGGAAGCATTGATTACAGCGGAAGATTTAGACTGTTTTTCAAGGGAAAACTGCCCACAGGCAACAGGGATTTATAGTACTTTTGATCTGAGAGAAGATGAAGATAAAATTCTACTCTGGTTTCTTCAGCAGTCAGAAACCGAAAGAAATCCACAAAAAAGGAAAGCTTTTTATGAACGGTTCCGCAACGGATTAGACCTGTTAGACCTTACACCGATTATGTATGAGATTTTAGGAAGAAATAGGAATTCTATGGAAAATTGGTTTCCACAATTGATACAGGGCATCAAAAGGCATTCTTTCTTTCAGGTTCCAAAGACTAAAATTCTAACCGTGCCGCTTCCATTGTTGCAGTTAAGCTGTATCCAACACGAATCTCTAACTCCCGGCACAATGGAAGTTTTGAACCGGTTCTGCATAAAAGTATTTGGACTTCAGGAAACGCAGGAATACTTTGTAAAGACAGGAGTTTTTTCTAGCAAATTTAATTTCCGTAACTGTCATGTAGTAGGAGCAAAAGAAGTACGGGAATTAGGTGAGTACCTTATGTATATCCAGCATCAAGCATGTATGTTAGCAAGTCCTTTGATTTCCGTTGTGCATTATGGCATGAATACCACACGTACATGGGTGGTAAGGGAATTTATCAAAGATAAAGAAGATAATCCCTGCATTTATCAGGGAATGCCTTTACACACGGAATATCGGGTGTTCGTGGATTTCGATACAAAAGAGATTCTTGGGATTAATCCGTACTGGGATCCAGATATTATGAAACAAAGGTTTGAAGGGGAATCAGATGCGGATAGTCCCCATAATATCCATGACTCTGTGGTTTACCGGATGCATGAGGACACTTTAATGCGGCGATATGAAGATAATAAGGAGTTGGTATTGGAACAGGTGGAAAAACTAATACAGGATATTCCGCTAGAAGGACAGTGGAGCATGGATATCATGCAAAATGGAACAGATTTTTATGTTATCGACATGGCACTTGCAGCTCAGTCTGCTCTCGTCCATTGTGTACCGAAAAACAGATTGAAAGTGGTTCAGGAAAACTGGATACCAGAAATTGAAAAAAGCCCAACATAATGGGCTTTTTTTAAAAAAAAGTTTTTTTATACAATAATTTTTGATTTGCGAGTGTCTATATAAGTATATTGTCCGATAATTTTTATTTTTTTAATTATTTCTCATACTATGAGTAAGAAAAAGTATTTGGAGGTGAATATATGAGAATTTTAGTAGACGCAGATAGCTGCGGAAAAGTAAGAACAATTGCAAGAATCGGAAAAGAATTAAAGGTTCCTATCATCCTATATCACGATGACAGCCATGAAATTGAAAGTTGTGACGATTACGAAAGTAAAGTGATTCCGCATGGGAAAGATGCTGTTGATTTTGCGATTCTTAGAGATTGTAAGAAAAATGATGTGGTAATCACACAGGATACCGGATTAGCTTCCTTATGTTTGGAATCAGTTCAAATCTTCCGGAAAAAGAAAGAAAAAAAGCATTGCTAGTTGATTTTATCGCCTGTTTTTTATTTGTAGAATTATGGAAACGAGATAAAGAAGTGTATGCTTTTGATCCGGAATTAGAATTCTCCTTATCGGATATTGATGAAATAGAGATCCCGGTACGAATTCTTGAACGATTGCCTTATCATACTTTTTATCTGGAATTTGCTGAAGATGGAATATATTCCAGTCATTTCCACGGAGCCTTTATCCATATCCAGAAATATCAGGATACAAAATGTTACGGATATCTCATCAATGTAATGCGTTTATGTGAAGATGGGAAAACCATGTTGGGGAAAGGAAGGTTTCTTGTAGATGCAAATGAGCCGGATGGAAAACTGATTCTCACAAAGAATCAAGATACTCCTTGCAGCGATTCAGAATGTGACAGAGATTGGCCAGAGTTCGTCATGTTTATGCTCAACGCATTATTGTATCTATGTTCTGAAAATGCAGAAATTAGAGAAAATGCTGTAACAAAGAATACTTATCGCCCATCAAATCGTGTGCGTAATAGGTTCTCTGAAATCCGAAAAATGGATTGTGGCTTTGTTTATGGCTCTGAGGTTCGTAAACACCGGAAAGCTCATGTAGAGCAGCAAAAAGAATGTAAGTCAAGAGAAACAACATCTATTCGTCATGCCATGCGTCCACATACAAGAAAGGCGCATTGGCACCATTACTGGGTGGGAAAAGGAAGAAAAGAACTGGTATTACGCTGGATCGCTCCTACGGTGGTAGGAACCGGGGAACGTGTAGCAACGATACATCGAGTGAGAAATGGAGAGCTTAAGAGGACGGGCGGGAATTCTCGGTTACTTGTATCCGAGTAGTTCACTAATAAAGAATGCTCACTGGAAGGATGTTCTAACTATGGATATTGCCAAAACTGCATTCATAATAGCTAGTGCAATAATTCGCTCTTGTCATTCAAGTTAAATATGATACAATAACATTATCTAAAGAAAGGGGCTATTATATCATGAACACTGTTGATTTTGTAAAACGATTAAAACAGCGTTTTCTTATAGAACAGCAAAAACAAGACCGTAGCGGTGTATATGGTTATACACAACGCTCTATGGCGTATAACTCCAATCGTATTGAGGGAAGCACCTTAACAGAGCGCCAGACGGCTTCTATTTTTGAAACAGGAACGGTGTCTTCTGAACCAGATGTTCTCATTCGAACCAAGGATATAGAAGAATTAAATGGGCATTTTAAAATGTTCAATTATATGTTAAAACACATGGATGAGCCGTTATCTGAAGAAATCATCAAAACCATGCATAGGAATTTAAAGGAAGGTGTCTTTGAAGATATTGCGAATGGATATGCGATTGGTGAGTATAAGAGAAGGGCTAATATAGTATCGGATATCAAGACTGCTCTTCCACAAGAAGTTCCCGAACGGATGAAGGAACTTTTAGAAGAATACCATAAGAAATCAACCATTTCTATTAAAGATGTTGCAGAGCTTCATGCTAAGTTTGAAAGCATCCACCCCTTCCAAGATGGAAATGGTCGTGTGGGGCGTATGATTATTTTAAAAGAATGTCTTGCACATGACTTAATCCCTGTCATTATCCAAGATAATAATAAACCAGTATATATGAATCATTTGCACAATGCACAGACAAGACAGGAGTTTTCAGGTCTCGTTGATTATTTCGAAACTGAGCAGGACTATTATTTAGAAAACACAAGAAGTTTCGTATACGAATATACGGAATAAGGATTGGACATGACAGAAGAAGACACGGATATTCCGTGTCTTTTTTTATTTTAATCCTGAATCATCATTCTATACATAGAACAAATATATACAGAGGAAGGGAGATATAAAAATCTGTATGTTCAATTTAAAATTCAGGAGGATACAAAATGAAAAAATATTTAGAAACAGATGAAAGCGTAAAAAAATTGAAAAGCAGAGAAGAACTATGGGAATACTTAAAGTTTCGAAAGGAAAATGATGAATGGTTAAATGTTTTTATTAATGAGATGGCGGCTGTTGGAATCAAAAATGAACCACTCTTTATCCCGCAAAGTTGCTCCAATTTAAAGATCAAAAAAAATGGATATACAATGGATATTCCAGACATTGATTATGAAAAAACGGAAAATGAAGAATGTATCAAAGACACAGGATTATTTTTAGTGTTCCCATATAAGAATAAAGTGATTGCTTATCCTACGAGAAGAATCGCTTATTCCAGTATATGTAAAAGAGCAGATGATGACTGTGGAACTATGTTTCGTTTTGACACAAAGCCGAGTAAACAAGTCCTGCCGATTGATGAAAAAGCAGAGAGATTAACAAGAGATTATCTTTTATATTCTGACGATTGTAAGATCCTATTAAGAGATGGGAAAGTAAGCGCAGCATTATCGAAAGAATATGCAATTTTACCAGCAAATGAACTGATCGAGCATTTAGAAAAACAGCTAATGCTAGACCATCCAGATTATGAATTTGACAATGGCATGGTTAGCCATGAATATCTCATGGTTGAATACTTATTGAACGATACTTTGATGGAAGAAAGTGTTCGGTTAAAGCTAAATGATGCAGGTGCAAAAATTTCTAAATTAAAAGCCGGTATCCGTTTTTCCACTAGCGATGTGGGATTGTCTAAGGTATATGCTACTGTTTTTTATGATGCTGACGGCATCCGAACAACATTAGGAGCAGGGATTGAAATGGAACATAAAGGTGACGCGAAGACTGAAAAATTCGAGGAAAAAGTAGCGTATCTTGGAACACTTTTTAAAGAGTGCGAGGAACAGATTGAGCGAATGGGAAATATTCCAATCCGCAACCTAGCAGGATGCGTCAAAGAAATACGCGAAGTATACACCTTCCTTCCAAAATCAACTGCTGAAACAGTCGAGGAAGAACTCCAATTAAAATATCCAAATGGAGGAACGGCTATTGATGTGTATCTGGCCTTAAACGATATCATTCAAAGACATGCAAAATCTGCCAATCTATCACCTACGAGATATTTGAATCTTTCAGAACAGGTGGCAAAATTAATGAAACTTCCTTATGAAAAGATTGAAAACGGAGAATGGAAACAGAATAATTGAACATAGAAAAAGTCCAGTTTGATGCTGGGCTTTTTTTGGACAAAATTTGCAAGAAATATACACATGCTGTACAATAAGGATAAGAAAAGAAGAGAATTCATATTGTTTCGCCTGTGAACTATTCGGATACAAGTAACCGAAAATTATCGCCCGTTACCTTAAATATTTTTTTAGATGTAATCCCACACTCGGAGAGGCTTTGAAAAAAAGATTGCATTCTTCATTTTTTTGTTATATACTTTATTTAGAAAAGAAATCATCCCCTTACGAAAACCCCAATAGTAGTATAGCCGATTTTATGATTTCTTTTTTATAAGTTCCACATTTCGGAATAAAAGAGGTCTAAGGAAATGTCTTTAAGCATTAGGACTGAACTATTTCCACGATTCGGAATCCTAGATCTTTAAAGATAATGCAGCATGGCAGATCAATAAGATTTGCTATGCTATTTTTTTTGGCATTTTTCATACTAATAATAGAACGATTATACAAGAAGAGGAGGAGAACAGATGAAAACTTACAGAGTCAGTTCTGATTTAAAAAATTTTGTCCGTAGAGTTTTGGTCCGCAGTTTTTATAGCTGCAGAATGACCAAAGACAAAAATGGGCAGTGGTATTGTACGACCAATGCTTCGTCCGATACGTTCCATAAGATTGTACAGCGGGCAAAATGCGAAAAACTTACCAAGGAAACGGGAGTTTTTCATGTGACAAACCGTGAGAGGAATAACGAATTATATCTCACCTATTTATTAGATGCTTCTGGTGTGAGTGCTTATCAGGTAGTGAATGATAAAGACGGAAGCAGCAATCATCATGTTCGATAATATCATTTAATCAGCCGACTCTGTAGAGCCGGCCTTTTTTATGCCCACTTTACAGGCAGAAAGGAACAAGTATGGAAAATGTAATTAAAGCGCAAATCAGGAAAGAAATTGAGGATACAAGAAGTCATGAATTATTCCTTGCATATCATGGCTATAACCATGCATTGAGCAGACATTTAGACATCAGCCACAATGAGATGAAAGAAAGAATCAAGAGAAAGATATTCAAAAAAGAGGAAATAGTCTCTGTAACAAAATTTTCAAACGACATAAATTTAGAACGATTAGCAGAAATGATCTACACCTGTTTAATAGAGAATCTGGATGCCATTGTAACATGGGTTCAAAATGGGTGCTGTAAGACAGAAGAATATGTTTTTGAATTTCCATATCCGATCGGAGAAGGGATTGTTATGGGGACGAATTGGAATCAATTATTTCCAATGAGCAAAATCAACGTAGTATTAGAAGAATCCACAGTTAAAGGAAGATATTTTCATATTTTAAGTGCGTATCCGCTTCCAAATATTGACGAAGTGGATCAGATTTGGAATGCAAAAGATGAATGGCAGGAAAGGAGAATCCGGCAGTAAAAAGGGCATTTATGCCCTTTTTTTATTTTCGGTGCAATTTTTACATTCTATAACTAGAACGAAATACAAGAAGAGAGGAGAAGTATATCATATCGTTCAAATTTTTAATCAATTAGGAGGATACAAATGGAAAAAGATTTTATTGACCTTATTAAGATTTCCGTTGATGAGAATAATAACCGATTCTACCGGATGAAACGCATCAGTGAAAGTGTTTTTCAGATCGAAATGGGGCGTATCGGGGCTACTCCGGTTTACATGAAACGACCCATGTATTTATGGGATAAAACTTTGCAAGAGAAACTAAAAGCAGGATATGTAGACCGCACAAAGTATACCAAGATCATCAAAAAAAGTACACATCAACCGATAGAAGATCCAGAGGTTCGAAAGCTGATTAAGGATTTGCTTCATTATGCTGATCGGATAATCAAAGAAAATTACACGATTTCTTTTGAAGAAGTATCGAAGGAAATGATAGAAGAAGCACATACGATCCTATATCAGATGTCAAAGTGTACAAATGCTTATATTTTTAACCAGCATTTAAAAAAATTATTTTATGTGATTCCACGAAAAATGAGTGATGTACAAGCAATGCTCGCGGATTCAGTTTCTGATTTCGAACGAATCATTGCAAGAGAAGAAGAGCTTTGGGAGATTTTAAAAAATAAAGTGGCTCAGGTTGAAAAGGAACGTATTTCTGCTGCCGGCGACCAAAAGACGCTTCTTGAAGAGTGGGGGATTTCTATCAGACCATGTTCTGATTCCGAAGAACACCAGATCATATCCCATTTAACATCAGAGTCAGCTTCATATTTTAAGCGTGCTTTCCGAGTCAATAATCATTTTACTGATAAACAGTATGAGAGATATGTGAAGGAAACCGGAGCAAAAACCCATTACTTATACCACGGTTCTCGGAATACAAATTATATCGGAATTCTTACTGAAGGATTACGATTGCATCCGGATGCAATCATTACTGGAAAGATGTTTGGTTCAGGGCTATATTTTGCAAATCGTGCAAAAAAGTCCATAGGATATACCGATACCAAAGGCTCTGTATGGGCTAAAGGAACGAGAGCCCAGTCTTATCTTGCGGTATATAAAGTGGCTTATAAACATGCACGCCATGTTGAAGTGTGGGATAGTTCACTTTCGTTATTGACAAAGGGAAAATTAGGCGAATAAAGGGATCGGAAGTACAAGGGACGTTGGTTTCCCTTTCTCTAAAGTAACATTACAGGTTAAGGCCTTCTCTATTGAGAGGGTCTTTTTTATTGCAAAAATATATAGCAATGCGGATAATGGATATCCGTTGACACATTCCCATAGTCAAGATTGTAGATCTGATTTTTTTTACATACTATAAATAGAAGGATCCATAATATTTCTGGATCAAAGATATAAAATCACAAGGAGGAAAACTATGTATCAAACATTTTGGAACTACCAACAGAAGAAGAGTGGAGAAATTGTAATCGCAACGTTTTATGCAGGAAACACTTCTTTCTAGTACCGAAGAAGCTCCGTTGGTAATCATTAAGGGCGCCGCCGGCACCGCCAAGACCTTTTTGACGCTCGCCTGCGGTCTGGAGACAGTCTTAGAGCAAGGATCACACACTTATCTGATGAAGAAGCGGATATGAAAACGGCTTATGAAACAGTAAAGCACCAGTATAAGGAATTGGAAGAATCAAAATTAGAAATTTCAAACAAAAATGACTTATTAGATACTTCTAAAACAGAACAGGAAAACGCATTAAATAAATTAGGTAAGGCAGTGGAATTTGTGAAAGAGTGCGAACAGGCTCTATCGAAGGCCGAAGCTTTGAAAAAAGAAGCTGAATCTTTAGATTTCGATCAGGCATATCAAAATGGTGGTGTAGAAAACGGAAACTTTTCTTCTTTAGATCAGATGATTAAAGACCTTTTGAAAGCAGAAAAAGATTTTACTGCTGCTCAGGATCAGGCGATCGCCCTAAATAGTAAGAAAGATACACTTAAGTCAGAATATGAAAAGACTTACCTGCATTATACCAGCTGTCTTTCTATTTTAGAACAGGCGCAGAAGGATTATGATGCCTTAAAACCCCAGACCAAACCAGAACCTAAACCTCAGCCGAAACCGGAATCAAAACCAACAAAACCGGTTCAAAATACAATAAATAAGGTTTCCAAGACAGAAATCATGGAAGGCCTCAAAGAAGAACCGGAAGCAGAGCAGGAATACTCCGAAAATGAGATAGAAATTCCATTAGACGATCAGACAGTTGCCAAGGTTACGATTGTTCAGCCAGAAAAAATGAATATGGGTAATTCTCCAAAAGAGAAAACATCAAATCTTTCGACTGAAGATGTGACGGAAGCAGATACAAAGGATGAGAAACCAAGAGTAAATCCATTAGGGATTTTACTTGGACTTGCTGCAGGAGGGGCTGCAGGAGCAGGATTTTATCATTATAAAAAAAGAAAATAGCCCTATACTCAAGGCTCTGCAAAATGCAGAGCCTTTTTTACATACTATGAATAAGAAAGGAAGTGATGGACTTATGTAATATTTTATGATTTTATATGTAACTTGACAACATTTTAAATCAGGAGTAAGACATGAATGAAAAACAAAATTTTTCGAAAAAGAGTGTATATGAAGTTGAAGAAATTCAAGAAATGTTAGGGATTGGACGGAATAGGGCTTACCAATTCATTCAAGAAATCTACCAATCAGAAAACCCGCCATTTAAAGTAATTAAGATTGGATCTCTTTACCGAATTCCGAAAGCGTCTTTTGATCACTGGTTAAAAGATCCAAGCTAATTTTTTATATCTCAAAATCCTATTGACTACAGAAGTATATCTATGTTACGGTGCTAATGTGGTATTGGGATTGAAGGGAAATAAGTTACCAATTCCATGAAGAAGAGTCCATATAGCACCTACATTCAAAAATGGAGGCCATCTATATGAGTATCAAACATAAAAAAGAGGTGTTTTATCAGAATAAAAGTTGGAATTTTATAGCAAAGGCTATTAATATGACCCAGTATACAATTGAATATCAGATAAAAACCGGATATGAATCAGAAGAACTTGCCAAGAAAGCGAAAGAGCGATTGGATAGACAGTACGAAATAAATCTGGCCAGAATAAAAAAACAAACGAATATGAGTTATTCTTTTATTGAATATCTGGAACACTATTATCAGGATTTTATTTTGCCATATTATGAAAATTCCATGATTGTGGTATATCATTGGACGATTTACAATATTATCATACCAAATTGTGAAAAAGATATCCTGTTAGGTGCAATTACAGCAAATTATGTAAATAAGCTACTGGAAAAGTGTTCTCATTATTCATCTTCAGCAGGAGCTATTTGTTTAAAAGTAATCCGCACGTGTTTGAATCACGCTTTGATTGAAAATCTTTTAACTGAAAGTCAAAATCCAATTCCTGCGTTGAATCACTATGAATTTAAAGAACGCCCATGTGTCCAGCTATCCAGAGATGAAATCAAAAGGCTTTTGGTAGCTATGAAAAATTATCCATCATTGACATTTGAATTTTATATGATGTGTTTAGTAGGGCTTCGTTTGGGAGAAGTTCTTGGATTAAAAAATACGGACTTCGATATTGAAAATCGTACCGTAACGATTCATCGACAAATTACCAGAGATTATAAGAATAAATTGGATGCCACGGTACAGCGAAATGAAGTTTACGCAGTAGAGAAACCACCTAAAACAGAGAATTCCTATCGTACCATCCGGGTTCCAGAAATAATTATAGATGAATATCTAAAACGAAAAAATGAGAATGTAATACTGATAGATAATCTTTCCCCGGAGCAGCTTAAATATGCAAAAACCGACTATCTTTGTCTTGGAAAGGATGGGTGTATAAAATCACAATCAACGGCACTATGTGCATTGAAGCGAATATGCGAAAAAGAATTCCTTCCAAGATTACGAGTACACGATCTTCGTCATGTATTTGCAACAATCGTGCTAGAGAGTATAAGGAAAGAAGATTTATTTGAAGAGACATCCGATAATGAAAAGGATTCTTTTAATTATCTGGCACTCGATCACGTGCGTAAATTATTAGGTCATAAATACTTAGAAACCACTTTTCAGATTTATATCGGAGTGATTGATAGTATGAGTGATTTACGTGAACAAATTAATGAAAACTTTTCTCCCTTCAATGGAATGTCTTCAGGAAAAAATAAACTGGGGGTGTCATAAAGATGGAAAGTAAGAAAAAAAACTTCACAGGTGGCGCCTATCGAGAAATTCAACGTCCGAGAATTCCTGATACTTTTCATTATGGTGAAATTGTCAGTTGGAAATTTAGGGAAAGTATCACACCGATCACCAGAAATCATACATTTGCTTACCGCTTTTGTTTGTATTTTGAATCAGGAGATTTTTGCAATAAAGAGATTGGAGGATTCTCTTCGAAAATGGAAGCTTTAAAAGCTAGAGAAATTACAATCTTTGAATTACAAAATCGTTCGTATATTCCCTTTGAGTATACCGTTCAAGAATTTTATTCCTATTACTTATATTATTATCTGCCAGACGAAAAACATATAAGTTATCAGACCTTCTGTTCTTATCGCAACGCTATCAAATATCTATTCAGCTATATAAATCCAAATACTAAGTTGATTAAGTTGAATCAGGAAGACATTTTCAAGGTATTAAATGCAATTTCATCCGACAAACAGAAGAAAAATGTCAGTGATATCATCAAAGTTTCGTTAAATGTTGCTAAAACAAAACATTTGATACCATATAATCCGGCCATCTATGCCGTAAAAAAAATAAAACTAAGCATGAAGAGCGAGCTTCAAAAGAAAATGAAAGAAGGTACTATTTCTTATGAAAGAAAAGTATATCCGGTATTAACTGTAAACGAAATCGGTCGATTACTTTTAGAATGTAAGGAAAGTGAACCGGATCTTTATTTGCCGCTTCTTCTGGGCATTTCTAGCGGCTGCAGGATTTCTGAATTGATTGCACTTACTTATGATGACATTGATATCTGGAATCATGAAATTCATATCACTAAGCAACTTGGAAGACAGATTTATAATACGGAAGAAGCTCATCGCGAAAATCGAGTGATTTCCACGGAAATCCCAACAAAAACCAAATCCGGATGCCGTAAAATACCGCTTTCCGATCTGGCATATGAAGAAATTCTTCTTGCAAGAATGAGATATGAAGAATCAAAAAAGACAAATCCTAATTTTCATGATAATAACTACATTTGCTGCAAAGCGAATGGAATGCCCTACCATCGAGGAAGTTTTCATGCTCCTTTTCAACAACTTTTAAAAAAATGTAATCTTCCTCATATGAGATGGCATGACTTAAGACATACATTTGCTACAATTTTAAATGAAAATGAAGTAAATATGAAAGCTCTTGCACTGGTCATGGGGCATCGAGATCCGACAATAACAAAAGATGTTTATATTAATCCCAAGATAGAGGCCGTGGATTGCTCCATGCAAGTAAACCGCTTTTTAGAAACAATCAATTTTCAAACATCCACTGTGCAAAATCCAATATTGGAGTTGCCAGACTATCACGTTTATCTTGGAAATATCTGGAAGTAACAAGATTGATTTGTAAAACAATTTAGTCAATTAACAGATAACAATTTTTGAAAAAATAAAAAAAATAATGTTATTTAATATTAAACAATCCTTTGTAAATTAATAAATATTGATAGATATTAAATAAGTATTCATTAGATTATTTAGTATAGCAAAAAACTGTTTTGTTGCATAACCTTATTTTTTTTAAAAAACTGGGTATTTTTTTACAACAATATTCTTAAAAAAGACACAAGAAAAGACAAGAATTAATCTTTCAATTAAAGGGAAAAAATGATATGATTGTTGTGCATAATAAACATATTATGAAAGGGGATATATGAAAAAATTAGCTTTAAATGATGAAATATTACTAAAAATCGACAAACCCGCCCGCTATATCGGCGGAGAGGTGAATTCCGTAATGAAGGACAAACATGAGGTGGATATCCGTTTCGCTATGTGTTTTCCGGACGTCTATGAGATTGGAATGTCTCATTTAGGAATTCAGATTCTCTATGATATGTTTAACCGTCGGGAGGATGTGTGGTGTGAACGTGTTTATTCTCCATGGCTGGATCTCGACAAGGTGATGCGAGAAGAAAATATCCCTCTTTTCGCACTGGAATCACAAGATCCAATCAAAGAATTTGATTTTCTTGGAATTACGATCCAGTATGAGATGTGCTATACCAATATTTTGCAGGTGCTGGATTTAAGCCATATTCCGCTCAAATCTTGTGAACGGACAGAAGAAGATCCGATTGTGATTGGCGGAGGACCTTGTACTTACAATCCGGAACCGATTGCTGAATTTTTTGATTTATTCTATATCGGTGAGGGAGAGACCGTGTACGATCAGCTTCTTGATGCGTACAAAGAGAATAAAAGAAATGGTGGTTCCAGAAAAGACTACTTAAAAGTGGCGTCGCAGATAGAGGGAATCTATGTGCCTTGTTTTTATGATGCTGCCTATAACGAAGATGGAACTCTCGCCTCTTTTACAACTAATTATGAGAACGCGCCGAAGACCATTCAGAAGCAGATGGTGTTAGATGTAACAGATACATACTATCCGGAAGCTCCGGTTGTTCCCTTTATCAAGGTGACGCAAGATAGGTGTGTGTTAGAAATACAAAGAGGCTGTATTCGAGGATGCCGATTCTGTCAGGCAGGAATGCTGTATCGTCCTACCAGAGAGCGGGATGTTGAAGTGTTAAAAAATTATGCTGTTCAAATGTTAAAAAATACCGGGCATGAAGAGATTTCTCTGAGTTCATTAAGTTCCAGTGATTATAGCCAGTTAAAGGAATTGGTTACATTTCTGATTGATGAATTTCATGGTAAAGGAATCAACATTTCCCTTCCGTCTCTTCGAATAGATGCTTTTTCACTAGATGTGATGGAAAAGGTACAGGATATCAGGAAAAGTAGTCTTACGTTTGCACCGGAAGCCGGTTCCCAGCGAATGCGTGATGTAATTAATAAAGGAATTACGGAAGAAGATATTCTCTCTGGGGCAGGACAAGCGTTTGAAGGTGGTTGGAATAAAGTAAAGCTATATTTTATGCTCGGTCTTCCGACGGAGACAGAAGAAGACCAGAAAGCGATTGCTGTTCTGGCTGACAAAGTGGCAAGAAGATATTATGAAATTCCTAAGGATCAGAGAAATGGAAAATGTCAGATTACGGCAAGCTCTTCGTTCTTTATTCCGAAGCCCTTTACGCCATTTCAGTGGGCAAGGATGTATACAAATGAAGAATACATTTCACGGGCAGCTACGGTAAAACATGCATTTAACGATCAGTTAAACCGTAAGAGCCTGAAATATCACTGGCATGACGCAGAAGTTACTGTGCTGGAAGGCGTATTTGCGCGTGGTGACCGTAAAGTTGCCAAAGTCATTGAAGAGGCGTACCATATGGGATGTATCTACGATGCATGGAGTGAAAACTTTGACAACGATAAATGGATGGAAGCGTTCCGACGCTGTGGCCTTACCATTGCTTTCTATAACGAACGTGAGCGTGGAGAAGATGAATTGTTCCCATGGGACTTCATTGATATTGGTGTCACGAAAAAATTCTTAAGAAGAGAGTGGGAGCATGCCATGAATGCAGAAGTCACCCCAAATTGCAGACAAAAGTGTTCTGGCTGCGGTGCAGGAAAATATCAAGGAGGTGTCTGTGTTGAAAGCAAGAATTAAATTTCGAAAATATGGTATCATGCGTTTCATCGGGCATCTGGATGTCATGCGTTTTTTTCAAAAAGCAATGCGGCGTGCCAACATTCCGATTGCATTCACGGGTGGCTACAGCCCGCACATGATCATGTCTTTTGCACAGCCTTTAGGTGTGGGACTCACCAGCGACGGAGAATATCTGGATATTGAGCTGATGGAGTCTATCTCATCTGAAGATGCTGTGAGACAGTTGAATGAAGTTAGTGTTGAGGGAATAGAAATTTTGAGTTTTGTACAAATCTCAGACGAAAAAAAGGCGAGTGGTATGACGATCGTAGCTGCTGCGCGTTATGAAGTCACCTGTCTGGAATCGAAGAAGTCTGTGGAAGTTACAAGAAATATTCCGTTCGATTGGAATGAGAAGATTACAGATTTTCTAAAACGGTCTGAGATTAAGGTATTAAAGAAAACAAAGAAAAATGAACGTGAGATCAATATTCGTCCGCTCATTTATGAAATGAATGTTTCAGAAGAGCATATTCAGATGCTTCTTGCTGCCGGAAGTGAAGAAAACTTAAAGCCGGATCTTGTGATGCAGGCATTTCTTAAATATGCAGGTATGGATATTGAAGAGACGCCATTTCACTATCACCGCATAGATGTTTATGCAAAAGATGACAACGGATTCGTCCCACTGGAAAACCTTGGAAGAATAATTGATTAAAAGTGACAGAAAGATGAGAAGCCATGAGTAAAAAAGAAGTTAAGACAAATGTCATGCGTATGCTTGAACGTCAGAAAATTCCATATACATATGAAACATATAAATGTGATGAATTTACAGACGGTACACAAGTTTCTAAGATTATTATAAAAAGCACTTGTATTTTTAGTACCTTCATGCTATCATATATGAGTATGCCGCACAATGAGGTTAAAGTTCTACCCATTTCAAGGTCAGACACCGTAATTGGCGAGTAATGATAATAGGAGGTGCCATATGTACGCAATTATAGCAACAGGTGGTAAACAGTACAAAGTAGCCGAAGGCGATATCATTAAAGTAGAAAAGCTTGGTGTAGAAGCTGGCGAGACTTTTACATTTGACCAGGTGCTTGCAGTAAGTGACAATGGATTAAAGATTGGTAATCCGACAGTTGAAGGTGCAACAGTTGAAGCTTCTGTAGTTGAGAACGGTAAAGCGAAAAAAGTTATCGTTTACAAGTATAAGAGAAAAACTGGATATCACAAGAAAAATGGTCACAGACAGCAGTACACAGCAGTTAAGATTGAAAAAATTAACGCTTAATTTTTTGGAGAATATCCATGTTTCATGTAACCATTTATAAGAATAAGAAAAAAGAATATGTTGGATTTCAGACAGAGGGACATGCAGGGTATGCAGAAGCCGGATCAGATATTGTTTGTGCAGCAGCATCTGTTCTTGTGATCAATACTATAAATGCCATTGAAGCGTTTTCGGATGATCAGGCGTCTCTTGTGTCGGAGGAAGCAGAAGGATTCATTCATTACGAATTGAAAAACAGCCCATCGAAAGAGGCTGATCTTCTTCTGAAGACAATGGTTCTTGGACTTTCTGAAATGGCACATGATGAAGACTATGCACAATATATTGATTTAACATTCGAGGAGGTGTAAACAACCATGATGAAATTAAACCTTCAGTATTTCGCTCATAAAAAAGGAGTAGGTTCTACAAAGAACGGTCGTGATTCTGAGTCTAAGAGACTTGGTGCAAAGAGAGCTGACGGACAGTTCGTTAAAGCAGGAAACATCCTTTACAGACAGCGCGGAACAAAGATTCACCCAGGTGTTAACGTAGGACGCGGTGGTGACGACACATTATTCGCACTTGTTGATGGTGTTGTAAGATTTGAGAGAAAAGGAAGAGATAAGAAACAGGTTTCTATCTATCCGGTTGCTCAATAATTAGGAATCAAAAAGAGTGTTGCGATGTAGCTGGTTTCAGTTATAAGGCAGCGCTCTTTTTTAAAAATTATTATTCTGTAAGGTTCAATAGTGTAGTGACAAGTTTAAAGGAGTAGACTTATGTTTGCAGATAGAGCGAAGATATTTATCAGATCCGGAAAAGGCGGAGACGGACATGTGAGCTTCCGAAGAGAGCTGTATGTACCGAACGGTGGACCGGACGGTGGAGATGGCGGAAGAGGCGGAGATGTCATTTTTGAAATAGATGAAGGTCTCAATACACTTCAGGATTACCGTCACAGACAAAAATATGCGGCAAAAGATGGTGAACAAGGCGGTAAAAGACGGTGTCATGGAAAAGATGCGGATGATATCGTATTAAAAGTTCCAGAAGGAACGGTCATAAAAGAATTTGAATCAGGAAAAGTAATTGCAGATATGTCCGGAGATAATCGCAGACAGGTGGTATTAAAGGGTGGAAAAGGCGGCCTTGGCAATCAACATTTTGCAACTGCCACTATGCAGATACCAAAATATGCGCAGCCTGGTCAGCCAGCTCAGGAATTATGGGTAAGTCTGGAATTAAAGGTAATTGCAGATGTTGGATTAGTAGGATTCCCAAATGTAGGTAAATCTACGCTGCTTTCAAGAGTCACAAATGCGCAGCCGAAGATTGCCAATTATCATTTCACAACTTTAAATCCGAATCTTGGAGTCGTTGATTTAGATGGTGCTAATGGATTTGTGATTGCAGATATCCCGGGATTGATCGAAGGAGCCTCTGAGGGTATCGGACTTGGACATGAATTTTTGCGCCATATTGAGCGTACAAAAATGATGATTCATGTGGTAGATGCAGCTGGAAGCGAAGGACGCGATCCAGTTGATGATATTTATAAAATCAACGCAGAATTAGAAGCATATAATCCGGAAATTGCTAAACGACCACAAGTCATTGCGGCAAATAAGATAGATCTTATTTATGAAGACGGAGAAAGCGAAAATCCGATAGATTGTCTGAAGAAAGAATTTGAACCAAAGGGCATAAAAGTATTTTCCATTTCCGGTGCTACCGGAGCAGGAATCAAAGAGCTTCTCTATTATGTATCTGAGGAATTATCAAAGTTAGACGATAAACCAATCGTATTTGAACAGGAATATTTCCCGGAAGAAGAGCTTATTTATATGGATCTTCCATATACAATAGAAAAAGAAGATGATATGTATGTAGTAGAAGGTCCCAAAATTGAAAAGATGCTTGGTTATACAAACCTTGACTCTGAAAAAGGATTTGCATTTTTCCAGAAGTTCTTAAAAGATACTGGTATTTTAGATGAACTTGAAGCTGCCGGAATCCAAGAAGGCGATACTGTTAAAATGTATGGGCTTCAATTTGATTATTACAAATAGATAATGAAAAGCGTCCGGATTCTGGGAGGCTAATGCATGAAAAGGAGAAAATTATGACTACAAAACAAAGAGCATATTTGAAAAGTCTTGCTATGACTATGGAACCAATCTTTCAGATTGGTAAAAATAGTATGACTCCGGAGCTTACAGGAGCTATTTCTGAAGCGTTGGAAGCACGTGAACTGATTAAGATCAGTGTGCTTAAAAATTGTGCAGACAATCCGAAAGAACTTGCCTCTCTTCTTGCTGAACGTACACGTTCGCAGGTAGTGCAAGTAATCGGAAAAAAAATCGTCTTATATAAAGAAGGCAAAGACAAGAATAAAAAAATAGAACTTCCAAAATAAACTATCATTAAAACAGCAAATTTTGAGGAGTAGATAAAATCATGAGAATTGGAATCATGGGAGGAACCTTTGATCCTATCCATAATGGACATCTGGCACTGGGACAAAGTGCCTATGAACAATTTGATCTGGATGAAATCTGGTTTATGCCAAACGGGAATCCTCCCCATAAAGATCAAAGTTCTATTAAAATGGACGCCACTATCAGGAGTCATATGGTAGAATTGGCGATTGCAGACAAAGAAGCATTTCGTCTGGAAAAATATGAAATACTCAAAAAAGGCGTGTGTTGTTCCTATGAAACAATGGCACATTTTGTAAAACAATATCCAGAGAATGAGTTTTATTTTATCATTGGGGCAGATTCTTTATTCGCACTTGAAAGCTGGGTGCATCCGGAACTTTTATTTCCAAATTGTATTCTTCTTGCTGCATTCCGAGGAGAAATCGATACAGCAGAAGAGATGAATATTCAGATTCAATATTTAAAAAACAAATATAATGCCAAGATTGAATTGCTAAATGCTCCCATGATACACGTTTCTTCCAGTGAATTGAGGGAACGTCTTATGTCCGGTAAATCAGTAACCGGATGGATTCCAAAAGCAGTAGAGGCTTATATTGAAAAGGAACGATTGTATGGATCAGAAAATAAGTAAAATACAAAAAAAGGTACAATTAGAACTTGATGAAAGCCGCTATGAACATACACAGGGAGTTATGTATACTGCGGCTGCACTTGCTATGTGTTATGGGGAAGATGTGAAAAAAGCAATGATTGCAGGTCTTCTTCACGATTGTGCTAAATGTATACCGACAGAAGAGAAGATACACATGTGCGAAGATAATCATCTGGAAATATCCGCTGTAGAACGTAAAAATCCAAGTCTTCTTCACGCTAAACTCGGAGCATTTCTTGCGGAAGAAACTTACAAAATTGAAGATCCGGATATTTTGCAAGCTATTGCAAGCCACACAACCGGGCGTCCAAACATGTCTCTTCTTGAGAAGATTATCTATATTGCAGATTATCTGGAACCGGGAAGAGCAGAACTTCCAAACATGGCAGATGTACGTTCACTTGTATTTCAAGATATTGATGAATGTCTATATCGAATTTTAAAAGATTCTCTTGTTTATCTTGAAACAAAACATTTGCCGATAGATATTATGACAGAGAAAACATATCTTTATTATAAAGAATCATTGAAAAAACAGGAGGAAGATTAGTATGGAACAAGCTATAAATATGGCGCGTACCGCCTATGAAGCTCTTGCTGATAAAAAAGGAGAAGATATTAGAGTAATCGATATTTCGGAGATTTCTCCTATCGCAGATTATTTTATCATCTCCAACGGAACAAGCTCCAGTCAAGTAGACGCACTGGTTGACAACGTAGAAGAGAAAATGCACAAAGCTGGATATTCTCTTAAACAGCAAGAAGGAACGAATAGCGGAACGTGGGTACTGATGGATTATGGCGATATTATCGTCCATATTTTCGATAAAGAAAATCGAAGCTTCTATAATTTGGAACACATCTGGAGTGATGGAAGAGAAGTTGAAATGTAATTTGTCATATGGTTTATGCAGGTAATCAATTTATGCAGGCGTGGAAATAAAATTCCTTGCCTGCATTTTGTTTGTTATGATTTATATCTTTAGAGTAACCTTTCTTTACTTCATAAATCTAAATACACCGATTACCTTACCTAAAATGACACAATCCGGCACAATGATCGGGTCCATTGTATCGTTTTCCGGTTGTAAACGAATAATTCCTTCTTCTTTATAAAATGTCTTTACCGTTGCGCCGTCATCTACAAGTGCAACGATCATTTCACCGTTATGGGCAGTCTTTCGTTCTTCAACGAGCACATAATCACCATCCAGAATTCCTGCATTGATCATGCTTTCTCCTTTTACTTTCAACATGAAGGTCTGCTTATTCGGCATAAAATCCATTGGAATAGGGAAGTACTCTTCAATATTCTGCTCTGCTAACAGTGGTTCTCCGGCTGCTACACGACCAACAATTGGAACATTAACCATTTCTCTTCTTGTGAAATTAAAAGAATCGTCCAAAATCTCAATAGCACGAGGTTTCGTTGGGTCACGTCTGATGTAACCATTTTTCTCCAATGTTTCAAGATGAGAGTGCACGGAAGAAGTTGACTTCAAATGAACTGCTTCACAAATATCACGGACAGCCGGCGGAAAGCCTCGCTCCAAAATCTGTGATTTAATATATTCTAAAATTTCCTGCTGCTTTGCACTGATTTTTCCCTGTGCCATAGTAGTTCCTCCTTAAATAACTTGTCGGTCATCAAATTTAATAAAATAATTTTACCATATACATTCTTAAAAAGCAAACAAATGTTTAGAAAATATGTTCGAATATTTTTCGTAAATCTATTGACAAACACTTGTTTGTTTTATATAATTCAATCAGAACAAAAGTTCGGAACAAATATTCGAACAAGTAAAAACGGAAAGAACTTTAATTCGAATGAAAGAATAGGAAAGAATAGGAAAATGGAGTGTAATTAGACACATTAAGGGGGAGTTTGATTATGAGGACAGAAAGATTATACAAGGCAAGTAAGAGAAGAAGACAAGTATTTTTAAAGAAACTGGCAATTGTTTTTTCTGTGATTGTAATTGCAGCAGGTTTAGGGATTACTATGGGAAGTAACTTTACAGGAAGCAATCAGGTATCTGCCCATGATAAGGATATAGTGGAAAAGGAAAAATATTATAAAAGTATTGAAATTGTATCCGGTGATACATTGTGGGATCTTGCAGAAAAACATATGGACGACAACTATGGCTGCGTGCAGGATTATATTGATGAGGTAAAAGATATGAATGGTCTTTTAGATGACAGCATTCACGATGGTCAATACCTAATGATTCCTTATTATGAATAACTTACAAGCATTTGCATATATTATTAGTGATATATAAGGATTAACCCTATCTTAATCTTATTCTTATATATATTATACTCACCACAAAAGCAACAGTTTAAGAAGCTGTTGCTTTTGTTATAAAGATACATCTATACGACAAATACCGATTTTTCCAAATGATATAGACAGAAATAAACGGATATGCTAATATATCTGTATGGAAACCTGATCAGATATGATTTGGGGTTGTATGTATTAAATTTAGATATATAAGATATAAAGGAGAATTTGTATGGCTGATCATCAGAATACCAAGAAGACAAAATCTTATCATGAACAGACACAAATCGACAATACATTGAGGCTTCGAGAAGTTTTAAAGACGTTGCCTCCTTTTGCAAAAGATTATTTTCGTGCGATCGAGCCAAGGTCATCTGCAAGAACAAGAATTAATTATGCTTATGATATTCGTGTGTTTTTTCATTTTTTAATGGAAAATAATCCTGTATATAAAAACTATTCCATCGAACAATTTACTCCCTCAGATCTGGAGGCTTTGGAGCCTGTGGATATTGAGGAATATATGGAGTATTTGAAGGTATATAAGCGTGATGAAGAACTGATTACAAATAACGAGAAAGGCTTATCACGTAAAATGTCCGCACTACGAAGCTTTTATAATTATTATTTTAAACACCAGATCATTTCAAAAAACCCTACACTTCTCGTGGATATGCCAAAACTCCATGAAAAAGCCATTATTCGTTTAGATACAGACGAGGTTGCACTTCTTCTTGATTATGTGGAGTCTGCCGGCAATACATTGACCGGACAGGCGTTGACCTATTACAAAAAAACGAAGGATCGGGATCTTGCTATTCTTACACTTCTTCTTGGTACAGGAATTCGAGTATCAGAATGTGTAGGACTTGATCTTACAGATGTGGACTTTAAGAACCAAGGTATCACTGTCACGAGAAAAGGCGGAAATCAGATGGTTGTCTATTTTGGTGATGAAGTTTCTTCTGCTCTTGAAACATATATAAAGGGTGATCGCAAAGCAATAACACCCCTCTCCGGCCATGAAAACGCATTATTTTTATCAACACAGAAAAAACGTATGGGCGTTCAGGCTGTAGAGAATATGGTGAAAAAATATGCCCGTCAGGTAACACCGAATAAGAAAATTACGCCTCATAAGCTTCGCAGTACTTACGGAACATCTCTATATAAAGAAACCGGGGATATTTATCTTGTGGCAGATGTTCTCGGACATAAAGATGTAAATACAACAAAGAAACATTATGCGGCAATTGATGAAAATAGACGCCGACAAGCGGCAGGCGCTGTAAAATTAAGGGAAAGCTAGATCGGGTGGCGTTTTGAAAAGTAAGTTTTTATTTACATTACCGTATTTATATGATATTGTGTTGAAAATGCGAAAAATGAAAGGAAAAAAGATAATATAAATTATGAAGTTACAACAATTATTAAGTCAGACAAGAAAAGCAATAGATGAATATCAGATGATTGAAGAAGGCGATCATATCGCAGTCGGTATTTCCGGTGGCAAAGACAGCCTTACACTTCTGTATGCACTGCACGGATTGAAACGTTTCTATCCGAAAAAATTTGAATTAAGTGCAATTACTGTAGATCTTGGATATAGTGAATGTGATTTTACGCCGATTGTAAAATTATGCGAAGACTTAGGTGTTCCATATCAAATCGTAAAAACAGACATTGCACACATTCTTTTTGAAGAACGAAAAGAGCCTAATCCATGTTCTCTTTGTGCAAAAATGCGTAAAGGAGCACTTAATCAGGCAGTAAAAGAAATGGGCTGCAATAAAGTTGCTTATGCCCACCATAAAGACGATATTATTGAAACAATGCTCCTCTCTCTCATCTTTGAAGGCAGATTCTATTCTTTTTCACCGAAGACGTATCTGGATCGCATGGATCTTACTGTAATCCGCCCAATGATGTTCGTTGATGAGGCCGATGTAATTGGATTTAAGAATAAATATGATCTTCCGGTTGTAACAAGCCGCTGTCCTATTGACGGTTACACAAAACGTCAGTATGCAAAAGAACTTGTAAAAGAATTAAATCACGAACATTCCGGAGCAAAACAGCGCATGTTTACAGCAATTTTAAATGGTAATATAAAAGGATGGCCGAAACGGATTCCTCATGTGCGTTAAGCCTGCCTTTCATTAAAAATAGTGAAGGAAGTGCCGCAAAATCGCTAATGATTAAGCGCACTTCCTTCATTGATCATATGTTATAATTTTTTATCACAATCTCGTTCTTTCAATTCTACTAACTTTTCAATCGCTTCTGCAGTTCCTTCAATTCCGAGCATAGAACTGTTCAGGCACATATCGTAACTATTGACGTCACCCCAACGCTTATTACTGTAATAGTTGTAATAGCTGGAGCGTTTTTTATCGGTTTTTACAATTAATTCTTTTGCCTTCGCATCTGTTAGATCGTAAATTCTTGCAATTCTTCGAACGCGTGCATCTAAATCTGCATGGATAAATATGCTCAACACATTGTCGTATTCTTCCAGAGCATAATCAGCACAACGTCCAACTAAAATACAAGGACCATCATCCGCAATTTTCTTAATCGCATCAAATTGTGCAAGAAAGACTTTGTGATTAATTGGCATATCCGTATAACTTCCGGAAGAATAGCCAAGTGAATACGTATCCATCACGAGAGAATAAAGAAAACTGTTAGTCGGTTTTTCATCATGTGTTTCAAATAATTCTTTACAAAGACCACTTTCCTGTGCTGCACGATTTAACATTTCTTTATCATATAATTTAATATCCAGATGTTTGGCAATCACACGGCCAATCTCGCGTCCGGCACTTCCAAATTGACGTCCTATTGTAATAATGGTGTTTGTTTTTGCCATACTTATCACGCTCCTCATTTATATATATGAGGTATTATACAACAATTCAAGCAAAAAGTATATAATTTTTAGAATATTTCACTTAAAAATCATTTTCGTAATTGTACGAGAAGTGCTTGAAAATATTCCGGTAAAGGTGCTTCTGTCTCTAAGTATTTTTTTGTTCTCGGATGGATAAATCCTAATATTTTCGCATGCAGAGTCTGTCCCTGAAGTTTTGGAAATGGACATTTCTTTGGACCGTATACTTGATCGCCAAGAAGCGGATGACCGATGCTGGACATATGTACGCGGATCTGATGAGTACGTCCTGTTTCCAATCTGCATCGGATATAAGTAAAATCACCAAATCGTTCCAATACTTGATAGTGTGTCACAGCGTTTCGAGAGTTTTTTGCGTGAACACTCATCTTCTTTCGATCTGTAGGATGACGCCCAATAGGAGCATTAACCACACCCTCTTCTTCTTTAATATTTCCATGAACAATCGCTTCATATTCTCTGTGCATAGAATGTTCTTTTAATTGCTCTGACAATGCCTGATGTGCCAGATCATTTTTACACACAACAAGAGAACCTGTTGTATCCATATCGATGCGGTGCACAATCCCGGGTCTTAGATTACCATTGATTCCGGATAACTGGTCTTTGCAATGATACATCAGTGCATTTACCAGCGTACCGCTATAATGCCCGGGAGCCGGATGAACAACCATCTGCTTCGGTTTATTTACGACAATCACATCCTGATCCTCATACAGAATATCAAGAGGAATGTCCTCAGGCACGATATCAGGCTCTTTTGCCTCCGGGACGGTAATTTCTACCCTGTCACCTAAAAGAAGCCTGTAACTGGCTTTTACAGGCTTTGAGTTGACTTTAATCAGTCCGTCTTTTACTAATTTTTGAATCCTAGAACGAGAGAGCTCTTCATACTCTTCCGCCAGGTAGCGGTCCAACCGCATCCCTTCTTCATTTTCTACTACGAACGATTCGTTCAAGGTCTTCCTCCTTATAATAAAAAAACAATAACAGACAAAATACAATGGTAGATACAGTCACATAAATATCTGCTACATTAAATACCGGAAAATCGATCAGCTTAAAATAAAAAAAGTCGATCACATATCCAAGCCGCAGTCTGTCAATAAAATTACCGTATGCACCTGCCATAATAAAAACGGCGCACAATCTTAACGGTAGAAATTTCTTTTCCATCGGTACGCGAAGATAAAACCACACGACAACTGCACTGATCAAAATAACGCTGAAAAAGAAAAAGATCTGTTGATTCTGAAGCATCCCAAATGCTGCTCCTCTGTTCTCAAGATATTCTAATTGAAAGACCTGATCCCATAATACGTACGCTTCTTTTCCTTTTAAGTGCACTACAGCAAGATATTTAGTGATCTGATCTAAGAAAATACCGGCTAGCGCGATTATTAGCGCAGCCAGATAGTATGTTGTCCGTTTTCTTTGTTGTTTCATAATTCATCCTTTTTTCGGCAGAGCGCCTCTTTTAAATATATTTTTTTACCAAGATCATATAGCGTCCTTTTTTCGTTTCAGAGAGCGTTTCTTCGTATTTGATACGCCCCATTCCGCGAATCGATATGATATCTCCCGGCTTTAATTGATATCCATTGTTTGTAATCAGCTTCCCATTTACAAATACTTTTCCATTTTCAATGTATGGAGTGACTTTGCTTCTTGAAAGGGGATAAGCGGTGGAAAGTACAGTGTCCAGACGAATAGACGGAACAGTTCCCTTAATCTCCACATATTTTGGATTATAATTGATATCAGAAGTATCTTTTACGACGGTTCTTACTTCTGTATGTCGAATACGAAAAAGATGTTCTGCAATGTATTCTGTAATTTCTTCTTTTGCAAATACAACCGCTGTTCTCTCATCTACGACAATATCACCCAATCTGGCACGATCGATTCCCAGATTCATTAGAGCACCCAGATAATCACGATGGCTTAAGTCTTCGGCGAATTTTTGATGAAGAGGAGTGATCTCTACGGCTTTCAGAGGATATTCATACTCATAATAAAGAGCATCAGGTAGAAATGCAGCCATCTGACGCTCGGACATATCATACCCGCCATAGGTCTCATATCTCGTAAGGAGCATATCCTTAGGCGTAGTATGAAGAATATGTAGTTCATTTAGATTTAGAAAATCCGAAAAAGTTACGATATCACGTGAATACGCCTGATTGGATAATTCAATCAGACGTTTTCTAAGCATAAGTTCTTCTTTATTCATATTATTCCTAACAACTTCCTGTTTCTAACAGCTTCCTAGAATCTGGAACGCATAGAGGAAGCGTCAAAAGATGTATTCAGAAGATCCTGAAGATCTCCGGAAATATCAACGTTTGTCGGTGTAACTAAGAAGATATAATTTGAAATCTTCTGCAGGTTGCCGCTGATTGCAAATGTGGCTCCGGATGTAAAATCAATGATGCGCTGAGCAACTTCCAGATCCAGTCCTTCTAAATTGAGAATGACTGTTCTTCCGCTCAACAATGTCTCTGTGATTTCACGTGCATCTTCCACAGAATTCGGTTTGATCACACATACTTCCATACTCACATTGCTTCTTCTTGCAGGTTGACGCATTGGCGTTACTTTATTGCTGGAACGAGAACTTCTGGATGTTTTTGCCGGAAGCTCATCGTAATCATCATATTCTTCATCTTCATCAAAATCATGATCCTTTTTATTACGACCGAAGAAACTCTTTTTCGCCGGTTTTTCATCGTAATCGTCATCATAATCATCATCGAAGAAATCGTCATCATCATAATCGTCATCATCGCTTAATTTCATGATGTCTAAAAACTTATCTAATACTCCCATGTCAAAATATCTCCTATCTTACGTTTATACTTGAGCATAATTACGCGCGCCAAAAATCCCTGTTCCAACGCGGACCATTGTTGCTCCTTCTTCTACAGCGACTGTATAATCATTTGTCATACCCATAGAAAGTATACTCACATTAACATTATCAACGTTTTTGTTGTTAATGTCAACAGATAATTTGCGTAATGAACGGAAAATCTCCCTATTTGTCTCTGGATTTTCTACAAAAGGAGCAATTGTCATGAGTCCTTTGACTTGAATATGCTTAAAATCCTTAATTTTATCTATAAATTCATCTAATTCTTCCGGCATAAGACCGAACTTGCTTTCTTCTTTTGCTACGTTTACTTCAATCAGAATATTAGCAGTTATGTTATGCTTTGCAGCTTCCTTTTCAATCGTCTCTGCAAGTCTTATAGAATCTACAGAATGTATGAGCGCAACCTTATCGATAATATATTTTACCTTATTACGCTGAAGATGTCCGATCATATGCCACTGAATATCTTTCGGAAGAGCTTCATACTTATCGGTAAGCTCCTGAACTTTATTTTCACCAAACACGCGAACGCCAAGGTCGTAAGCATCTTTTAAGGTTTCCACCGGTTTTGTTTTGCTGACTGCGATAAGCGTTACATCGTCTCTTTGGCGACCGCTGTTTTCGCATGCCTTCACAATCTTCGCTTCTACATCTGCCAGATTTTCCTTTAACATGATAGAATCACTCCTTTTATTTTCTATTGAAATACAACGTCATTTTCTTTTACAGAGTCACTGTCGAGGGCTATATGGTCATAATTGGCAAGTCCGTAATCATTTCCTTCTTCTACGACATAGTACTCTTCGCTTTCACAAAGGATTTTGATCTGTTTGAATACTGCGTATCCTTTATTGATATTGTATACGCCCTTCAGCTTTTTCTTTTTCTTCAAAGTATATGTATCACTGGAATCAGGCTTGATCAATATCGGAGATTTTATATCCTCAAAAACAGCCGGGTCCAGATAGACCATACTGGTTTCGTTGTCACGATAATAGACTTCTGCTGTGTGGAATACCGCCTGATCCTTTCCTTCATCCACAAGAACCCCCGAGGATTTGCTGTTTCCGCCCTGGGTGAGATAATCTTCCGGTACGATATAAAATTCTTTGGATGTAACAGACGATTTTGGAATTTTAAGTCCTGATTCGTCTTCAAGAATCAGCTCAAGATCAAGATATCGTTCCTGAGCATAGCGGATCATTCCCGTATCAAAGGTTAGAAACCCGAGATTAGCATCTTTAGTATTATAAATCTGAAAAGAAGCTACTGCTGTCTCATTATCTTTGGAAAAACGAACACGAACGCGCTCAATATCTGCCATTTCTTTTGCTGTTTTGTCATTTAATAAAATCACGACATTCCAGATATCATCCGTGATCAGTTTATAGACAGGATCGCCAGCATTCACTTTACGGTTATCTTTAAAATTTTTCTGTTCATAATTTTGTTTTGTGATCATATCTTCCGTGATGTCGCTGAGCGCAATCTGCTCATAACCATCTGCCGAGTATATGACAATTCCGTCTTTAGCACTCTTATGTACTTTCAGACGATCACCTTCCGTCTCAAGCATATCGGTCAATTGTGCCTGCCGGCTCTGATTAGATTTGCTTTCCAGCACAGAAGATAAATGGTCTTTTAATGTATAAATATCATGGAATTCCTCATCTTTAAAATTTTCGCCGAAGGACTGTACTTTAACTAACAGAGCTTCTTTCTCCTCTGATGTCAAATCCTGTGACTCTTCCTCTCCGTTTGTCTTAAAGTTAAGCTTCTCCGGAGAAACCGTATATACATTCGTCTTTGCACCGACCTTGCTTCCTTCTGTGGCAAAGTAATTCACATATCCGCTTTCTTCCGCGTTGACGATCGTCTCACTGCGTACAACAAGGCCTGTATAGGCGGTATCTTTTAAGATAGAGCCTTCACGAACCTCATAAGCGGAAACATGTCTGTCTGTCAAATATAAAAGCACGAGCACGATCAAATATACAAAGATTGCACCAAATACAATAATTCCTATATTCACATGATTTTTTTTCCGATAAACAGTAATATTTGTTGTTTTTTTAGCAGCCAAAATATAAGCCCCCTATAATAATTTCAATGCGGCGCCATTTAAATAGTTAAAACGCCTTCCCTGATATGCGCCGCGCTCTTTCATAAGTGTTTCTGCCTCTTCCTTCAACTTCCACCAACTGGTCCCCCAGTTACAAAATACGGAGTCCTTTTCAGGAACACGGCTGAATAACCGCTCGACGACAATATTCGGATTTAAATACTCCAGAAATGAAATGAGCCGTTCATAATATTCTTCTTTTGAACATATTGTTATTGTACCATTTTCATAATCCTCACACAACCTTGTGTTTTTGGCAATATAAAGAGAATGGATCTTAACCGCATCTATGCGAAGTGCAGAGAGACACTTGGCGGTTTCTATGCAATCTTCAAGATGGTCATTGGGGAGATTCAGTATCACATGGGCACAAATCTGAAAGCCATATTTTTTAATCTGCAAAATGGCATCCAAAAATTCTGCCAGTGTATGCCCTCTTCCGATTTCCCGGAGTGTATGATAATTAACGGTCTGAAGTCCAAGCTCGATGGAGATGTTGACATGATACTCCTTCTTGACGCTTAAGAGTGCTTCAAGATAGTCTTCACGAATACAGTCCGGTCTTGTAGACACTGCAATTTCTACAATATCCGGTACGTTGGCAGCTTCTCTGAGAAAACGTAGGAACTGCTCCACAGGCAGAAATGTATTTGTATAATTTTGAAAATATGCAATGAATTTATGAGCATGATATTTTCTCTCAATATGCGCTTTCGTTTCTAAAAGCTGTGTTGCTACAGGAACTGTTTGCTCCATTGCCTCAAAACCGGTTCCGCAGCCTGCACAAAAAGCACATCCACGATTCCCATTTTGGCGGTTTGGACAGGTAACCGGGAGATTAACCGGAAGTTTATATACTTTTTCGCCATATTGTTTCTGCAAATATTGTGAATAACTGTTATACATGGAATTCCTTTCATCTATTTCTATAATTTCTGCATAAAAAGGACAGATGTGAGAGATACTATGACCAGCATAAAAAGGAGGCAATGTTTATATGAAATGGTTCGATAATACAGCATTGACAATTGTGATCATCGGTGCAATAAACTGGCTGTTGGTCGGTATTTTCCGATTTGATCTGGTTGCTCTTTTATTTGGAAATCTCTCATGGATGTCTCGCATCATCTACACCTTAGTAGGATTATGCGGACTTTATCTGATCAGTTTATACGGGAGAATCCGTTCTACATCGGATATGTAACCATAAGAATAGGGGTATCCTCATAGCGAAGATGCCCCTTTACATATGAGCGAATTTTAATTTAAGATTCCGCCTGATTCTCAGTCGATGCGATTCCCTGGATCAGAGTTGTCATATCCTGATATAGAAGATCCTTGGACTTCGCCCCCATTACAATGGAGATATAAGGTTTCCCATCCTGACTCTCATTTAAAAGAACAAGACAGTTTCCTGCTTTCTTCGTAGTACCTGTTTTTCCGCCGATTATTTTCGCGTGTTCCGGAAGTTCAACGGTTCCCTGTGCATAGTAATTGCTTGCTTCCCATGTAACTTCCCGTTTCGTTCCATCAGCGCCTGTAATCTCTGCTTTATAATCTTTCTTATCTATGATATCTACAAAATCTTCATTTTTGACACACTCATTGAAAATAAGATAAATATCATAAGCAGTTGTATAATGATCGTCATCGTGAAGTCCGCTTGGATTTACAAAATGAGTACCTGTTGCCATAAGTTCGGCAGCCTTCTTATTCATCATTTTGGCAAATTCTTCAACACTTCCGCCGATATATTCTGCAATTGCATTCGCATTATCATTGCCGGAATGAAGCAGAAGTCCGTTTAAAAGTGCTTCGAGCGTAAGCTGATCTCCTCTTTTTAACCCGCATGTCTGCTCGTCCGCAGCAAAATCAGACTCGTCCACATTCACAGTGACGACATCCGAGAGATTGCCGTTTTCAAGTGCAACTAAAGCAGTCATAATCTTCGTCACACTTGCAGGATAGAGCTTTTCATATACGTTATAACTGTAATCTACGGACTCCCCATCTACATCAAGAAGCGCTGCAGATGTGAGTGTCGTACTGTCGGGAATTTCTGAATCTCCGTCTTTTGACATTGTTCCGTCTTCTAAGTTCTCGTCTTCGCTTACCACACACAAATCCGAAGAAAAAAGAGAGCCCTTATAAACTGCCTGATTGTATTGCTGCTGTTCATATTCTGCTACAAGCGTCTCTTTCGCAAAGAGATTTTTAATGATCAAAAATGATGCGATAACACATAACACTAGCAGACATAAAATCATTGATCTGAGGATACGCTTTCTTCTGCGTCTTGCCTGCATCCTTTTTTTTCTGGAATTATTTGTACATCTCACGCCAATCAAGATCTCCTCTGTCTATTGATAAAATAATAAGCTCTGCAGTAGCAAGGTTGGTTGCGATTGGAATATTATAGATGTCACACAAGCGAATCACATCATTGACGTCCGGCTCTGTCGGCTTTGGAGCATGTGGTTCGCGAAGAAAGATCAGCGCATCCATATCATTCTGAGCGATCTGTGCACCAAGCTGCTGCTGACCGCCAAGACGCCCTGCAAGATATTTATGGATATTCAAATTCGTGACTTCTTCGATCAGCCTTCCTGTTGTGCCGGTAGCAAACAGATTATGCTTACTCAGGATTCCACGGTACGCGATACAGAAATTCTGCATCAGCGCCTTCTTTGAATCGTGCGCTATTAACCCTATATTCATTGTAAATCACTCCTTATTGATATTTTTTCGGTTGTAATCCAACATTCAATACGAATCCGATACCGATATATAAGCTGACCAGTGAGGTCAGTCCATAACTGACAAACGGAAGCGGCACACCCGTATTGGGAATCAGTCCTGTGGCAACTCCAATATTAATAAAGCTCTGAACTGCAATTAACCCTCCTACCCCGCAGCAAATAATCTTTCCTGCGAGGTTCTGGGCTCGTGCCCCTGTCAAAATACATTGTATCACAATTAACAGCAACAACGCAATAACTATACAACTTCCCACAAAACCAAGTTCTTCACCGATAATCGCAAAGATAAAGTCTGTCTGCGGCTCTAAAATGAAGTTTCCGTTTTTCACAGAAGTTGTTGTGTTGTTGTTAAGCCCTTTGCCGGTAAGCTGTCCGGAACCGATCGCCATGACAGAGTTGTTCTGCTGATAAGCTCCGTCATCCGCATATTTTTCAGGTTCAAGAAAAGATAGAATACGTTTCTGCTGATAATCTTTCAAAAACGGTTGATTCGGCTGTACTGCAATACTTAAAAAGATAACAGCTGTAGGGATTAAGATCAAAAGAACCGTTAAGATAAACCGGTAGCTTAATCCTGCAATATAGATCAAGATACACAGAACAAGCGCTGTACAGATTGTTGTGGACAGATTCGGTTCTGCGATAATAAGCACCAACGGTATTCCGCACAAAACAGCATATTTAAACAAAGTCGCCTTGTCATTCAGATCATCCTCATGCTTCATCAGAAAACGCGCAAAAAATAGAATCAACAAAATCTTCGCAAGCTCTGACGGTTGAAAGGTTGTAAATCCAAGATTGATCCATCTGGTAGCACCATTGACTTCTGTTCCGATCACCAGAACAAGCCCAAGGATGAGAACTGCAAATCCGTAAATCAGCCAATAGAAATCTAAAACCCAGACATAATCAATCAACGATACAATGACCATAATGATAAGCCCGGCTACAACACCAAATATTTGCTTTGTCTGGTATATTTCTTTTGCACTTCCCACTACAAAAATACCGAGGATCGATAGCGCTGTTACCAGTGCAACTAATATACAGTTGTAATCTTTTAACCGATATCGTTTCGTAAATCTAAATCTTGATAGTCTCAAATTTCTTCTCCTAAAAAATTGATATATATATGTGTTCTCTCTATTTCTACTTGAAATTCATCTTCTGTAATTTCGATATATTTTGAAATCGTTTCGTATAATTCCCTGCAGATACTTTCATAAGAATCCGGGAGACATTGAACTCTGTCACTTGTAACCAACGCTTTTAAACGGTTTTTCGCGACAGAAACAGAAGATTGTTTTAACATTTCAAGTCCCTCCTATTCTTTTCTGAAAAGCCCGGAGAGCTTTGAAAAAATACTGTTTTCTGCTTCCAGATTAAGAAATGGAACAGTTTCTCCCATAATACGTCTGCAAATATTTGTATAGGCTTTTCCTGCCCGGGAGTGAAGACCGATAACCGGTTCCCCCTGATTTGTACCTATGACAACCTGTTCATCATCCGGAATCGCACCGAGAAGAGGGATTGCCAGAATTTCTGTCACATCATCGACAGACATCATATCTCCTCTCTTCACCATATCCATGCGAATACGATTGATCAGCAAGTCATTGTTTTTTAAGCCGCTTTTTTCTAACAGACCGATAATACGGTCGGCATCTCTTATAGCCGAGACTTCCGGAGTTGTCACAACAATCGCCCGATCCGCTCCGGCAACTGCATTTTGGAATCCCTGTTCAATTCCTGCCGGACAGTCAAGCAATATGTAATCAAATTCTTCCTTTAGCTCCGATGTGAGTTTTTTCATCTGCCCCGGTGATATAGCTGACTTATCTTTTGTCTGTGCAGATGGAAGAAGATAGAGATTTTCATATCTCTTATCACGGATCAATGCCTGCTTTAAGCGACAGCTTCCTTCGATAACATCTACCAGATTATAGACGATCAGATTCTCCAATCCCATTACCACATCCAGATTTCTAAGTCCCAGATCCGTGTCGATCACAACAACTTTATTTCCAAGCTGTGACAGACCGGCTCCTATGTTGGCGGTTGTAGTTGTTTTACCTACACCGCCCTTTCCTGATGTAATTACAATAACCTCACCCATGAATAATGTCCTCCTATAACTTATTTTGTATTGTCTCTTGTGCTTTGTATAGGATTATCCTTTGTTTATCTTTAGTCACCGCCGGATGTGCTTCCGATCTGAGCAGCCTTTCCGGTAATGATTTCTTCTGCCGACGCTTTGCCGTAATAGTATTTTATAACATCCCTTCCGACTTCAGCAGCGCGTGAAGAGCTGTATCCATTTGCAATACGGATCGCAAACGCCACTTCCGGATTTGCGCTTGGCGCGAAACCAACAAATAAACCGTGGTCAGGATGTGTTTTACTTTGCTGTGCGGTACCGGTCTTTCCGGACAATTCAAGTCCGCTTCGGTTCAGTTCCGAAAAAATATCAGCATTGTGTTCTACCTTAACAACATTTCGCATTCCCGTGTGTACTGCATTCCACGTAGAAGAAGGGATGTCGTCTAATGTGTTTTTGACTTCAGCTTCATATTCTTTTACAGTCTTACCATTCGAGGTAGTTACTTTATCAAGAAGTGTCAGGTCATATACAGTTCCTTTATTGGCAACAGTTGTAATATATCTTGCAAGCTGACTGGTAGTGTAGTTATTGGTACCTTGTCCGATTGAAGAAGGTACGGATGATTCGTCTGAAATCTGTGGCTCTGCCTCCGGGATTTCAATTCCGGAAGTATCAGACAAACCGAACTGAATCGCATACTTCTTCAAAGTATCGGTTCCAAGATCACTGGAATAATATTGTGCTGTCTTGTCCCCATCTGCTGTGTCAGAACCGATATTTGCAATTCCCTGATCCTTAAGACTCATCCGGTATCCCACTTCATAGAAGAAGTTGTTACAGGAATGTTCAATCGCCTGCGCAACAGTCAGACTGCCGTGTGAATTTGGATAAGCCCAGCACTTCGGATTCGGCTCTACCTTCTTGTAGACGCCGGAACATGGAAGGGTTGACTCAGTGTTGATCACACCTTCTGTAAGACCTGCAATCGCAACCAGCGGCTTGTAGGTAGAACCCGGAGCCGTCTTTTCCTGGGTTGCATTATTATAAAGCGGTCTTGCACTGTCTGTAAGCAATTTATTGTAATATTCGGAATCCATTGTATTGGCAAGACGATTGTTATCGTATCCCGGATAGGACACACAGGCAAGCACATCTCCGTTATTCGGATCTGTCATGACAAGAGATCCTGTACTTGGCTCAAGTCCCAACTGTCCCGGTGTAATTTCGAGATTCTCAATTTTATTGCGGATAAAGTCATAAGCGCCCATACTTCCGGCAGCCAGACTGTTATATTCCTCATCTTCTGTATCAAGAACTCCCTGCTCATAGAGCATAAGACAGATTTGATGTCCTGTGATGGAGCCCGCTTTGATCATATATTTATAAATCAGTTTATCAAAGCTGCTGCTGTCACTGATATAATCTGTAATATAAGCAGTCAGTGCTTCATATACTTCAGAAGAATCCGAATATTTTCCGCTTTCCGGCATGTATTCCGCAAGCTTTGAGCTGTCAATCCAGTTTTTGGAGATTGCATAATTCAAATAAGTATAAATATTGATTGATTCATCATTGTGCCATGCCTTATAAGTTTCGTCATTTGTATCAATGGCATCGGAAGACAATACTTGTGTATTACTTTTCAGCATATCATTGACGATAAAAGACAGATATGCTTTTACTTCTTTGGAACAATCTTTATAGACCTTCGCAGACGGATCAGCAAGAATCGATGTCAGGTTTGCCAACACCTCTTTTTTTCGGGCTGAAAATGTATTCCATACGGATTTCTCAGTGTCCTTGGCATCTTCTTCTGAAAAATGTGTCATATCTAAAATATCGTTTGAGAGAAATGCATTATACACATCTCCTATCGGAATGATCACATCACTTGCATCCTCTGCCTTTGTCCGGTCATAGTCCAGTGTATTCTGAATTTTAGACAACAGAATTCCGGCAAGCTCCTGCTCTAAGATATGATAAGCCGCCACTTGAAGATCCGCATCAATAGTAAGGTAAAGATCATTTCCGGCTTTTGCCTTTTTCCCCTGTACGGTCTCAATGACTTTACCTACATTGTTGACATACAGTTTTACTTCTCCTTTTTCCCCTTTAAGGTAAGAGTCCATTGTCTGCTCAATCCCGGATTTACCAATGGTATCATTCTTGTCGTAGATTTTCTGGTCTTCCTTACTGAGCGCATCGTATTCTTCCACGGAGATCTGGCCGGTATATCCGATAATATTGGCAAAACATTCGCTATCCGCATAACGTCTGAGAGCTTCTTCCTCTACGTTGACACCTTGGAGCGTATCCAGATTCTCCATAACGTCTGCCACTGTTTCATCGCAGACATCTTCTGCGATCGTTGTAGCAATGTATTTTTGGAAACTGTTCAGTGACATTGCATAACGGATATTGATAAGCTTCAGAACTTCTTCTTTGCTGTACTTTTTCTGATTAATGCCATAACCATATTGCTTGTCTGTACAGAGATACTTGATAATCTCATCCGGCGTCTGATTTTTCTGCTCCTCCTTCAATTTGTCAATGGTTGCTTTTCCATACACATCGGCAATAAAACGAAGTCTCTGTGTATCAGATTCCGCAGTGAACATGTATTGATTATCTTTATTCAGAATAATTCCAAAATCATTGATCACCGTGTCGCCATTTGATTCCACCATATCGATCACTGTACGGATTACTTTATTTAACTCTTTATTTTTTTGCTCTTTTGAATCATAATCGCCATTATCTTCAATGGTCACAGAATACGCCAATTCGTTATAAGCCAGAAGCTTTCCGTTTCGATCGTATATATTTCCTCTTGTGCCCTCCACATCCTTGGTCTTTTGAATCTGCAATTTATAGTTCTCTACATATTCCTGACCTTTGACGATCTGAAGATAAAATATACGTTGTATCAGTACTGCGGACATAATGCAAAATACGATAACAGCCACAAACAATCTGGACTTTAGCACTTCCGCAATCCCCGATTTGATACGTTTCCATAAACTAGACAAATCTGCTTGCACTCCTTTGTTCTTCTGCTTCCAGCTTCCGATTGATCTGCAGAATGATCTGATACAGAATCAAGGTCGCCAGAATCGTGTATACAAGTTCCGGGATGATGATATGAAGAAGATAGGTTCCAAAATGAAAATCTCCATTTAACATATAGACACCCACATAAGTAATTACACCGTAAGCCAGTTCACTGGCAGCGATCAATGCGATGGGAAGTTTGATATCCTCATCATAGAACAGACGTTTAAACATTCCGTTCACATAACCGATCACCATATAGACCAGCATATAGAAGCCAAGGCTTCCGCCCCAGAATAAATCTACGAACAGACCGGAAATAAGGCCTACGGTCATACCGCTTTTCTTGCCGCGCATAAACCCAAAAGATGCAGTTGTAATGATCATCAGGTTCGGGCAGATTGAAGCGAATCTCAACTTATGAAAAACAGTGCTTTCCAAAAGAAAACAGATTAATATGATGAAAAATGTGATCACTTTTCGTTTCATAAGAACTACTCCTCTTTCTTAGCTGCTGACTGGGCAGTCAAGTCATCCTTCGTTGATGTAATGACAAGAACTTCCTGCAGCTTACTAAAATCAACTGCCGGTGTAATGTAACCGGAATAAGTAAGTTTATTCGAATCCAATTCCAATTCACTGATATATCCGATGAAAAGTCCCTGCACAAATCGATCACTGACATGCGCAGTCACAACCTGCTCTCCCACTTCAATTTCATTTCCGTTATTGGCAAGTTTTTCAAATCTCAGCCTTCCGTCTGCGGCAAGCTTCAGATCTCCGCGGACAATGCAAGTGTCTGAAGTAGACAACACCATCGCACTTACATTACTGGAATCATCGATAATGGAACGAACTCTCGCATAATCCGGTCCAACTTCCGTTACAATACCTGCCAGACCACTGCCTGCCAGAACATTACAGTTTTCTTTGATTCCGTCATTACTGCCTTTATCAATAGTAAAATCATTGAACCAGTTTGTTCCGTTATTGGAAATGACGTGTGCCCCTACCTTTTGGTAATCGGAATAGTTTTCGTCCAGTTTGTAGAGTTCCCGCAAACGCTCCAACTCATATTGGTCTTGACGCAGTCTCGTATTGTCAATTGTTAAGTCATCTACCTTTTTTTGAAGTTCGTCGTTTTTCTTCTGCATATCTTCCATCGTTTCAAAGTTACTGGACACATCACTGATCCACATTCCCATGTAACTGATTCCCTTCTGCATAGGAACGATGGTATAATTGGCAATAAAAGTAAGTGGACCATTTCCTCCGGTAGCATGCTCAATTCCCATCAGGACAACACAGAAGAATGCAATGATCAACAGCCAGTATTTACTTGGAAGCGAAGATTGATTTCTAATTTTCATATTATCTCATCCACCTATAATTATCATCTAACATTGAAAATGCAAGTTTTCTCAATTCCTTGGAATTGATGATCTTTTCAAGTCCATGAACAGCACAGACATCCGGGTCTTTTGCCACAGCGACAGGAAGCCCTGTTGCTTTTTTGATATAGGTATCCAGTCCCGGCATAGCAGCCATTCCACCGGTTAAGAAAATACCATTCTTATGAATCGCGTTTCTTACTTCCGGCGGTGTCCGGTCAATCATAGAATGAATCGCACGGACACATTCCAGCAGCGGATCACGAAGAGCCGCGCGCACCAGAGTATAAGAGATGTTTTTCTGCATCGGTACGCCTGTAATCAGATCTCTTCCGGCTACATTCAAAGAAGCATCTGTTTCTCCGGTAAATACTCCAAATCTTTTGCGCAATACTTCTGCTGTCTGTCTCCCGATCAAAAAGTCATGGCTGTGACGGACTAAAGTAACGATTGATTCATCATAGAGTGTCCCTCCGGTTTTAAGAAGCCGGTTTAGAACAAGACCACCGCCTGCAATTACAGAGAGTTCCGTTGTCTCTCCGCCAAAGTTCACGATCACCATTCCTTTTGTTTCTGTCACATCAAGACCAAGTCCGATGGCATCCGCGATGGAACGTTCTACAATATTTACCTCTTTTGCTCTTGCTGTAGAGTGGATCACCAGATCAAAGAATGCTTTCTTCTCCACCTCAGTCACATCCGTAGGAACTGCGATCACGTATTCAGCGCCTCGCACAAACTGCCGACCTTCCTTCAACAGATTTTGAAGAAGGAACTGCATGTTGTTGAATCTGGAGATTACGCCTCCCTGCATCGGAAAAATAACCTCGATATTCGCCGGCGCTTTCTGGTACATCTCATAAGCGGTATCCCCTACTGCGAAGATTTCCCGCTGGTCTCTGATCGCAATGACATTTTTCTCTTTCCAGATTGTATCTTTTTTCTTGTCATAGACTTTAATCTCATAAGAACCAAGATCCAGTCCATATGTATTTTTTACCATCTGAACTTATCCTTTCCAAAGCAAATTTTCTTCTTGAAAGCTTACATAACAATTATTCCCAATAATAATATGATCTAACAGCTCAATTCCGATCAAAAGACCGCATTCGCTGATTCTTTTCGTCGTCAAAATATCATCCCTGCTGGGAGTCGGATCTCCGCTCGGATGATTGTGAAGTAAAATCATTGACACTGCTTCTTTTTTCAGTGCCTCCACGAACAATTCTCTTGGCGTGACAAGAGACGCATTCACTGTCCCTTTGGATATGTTCGTCTCATCAATTAATTCCGCCTTGGAATTCAACAGAAGAAGCTTCATCACTTCCTGATTTCTATGCCGCAGGTCTTCCATATAATATTCTGCCACCGATTGGGATGAGGAAAAACGAAGTCTCGGCTCAACAGAAGCTTTCGAAAGCCTCTTTGCCAGTTCCGACAGACAGAGAATCTGTACTGCCTTCACTTTACCAATGCCTTTTAACTTCATCAGACTTTGAAATGAAAACTGATGAATGCCCAGAAGTCCCGCTCCTCCATCTTCGTAGAGAAGCCTTTTGGCCAATGCAAGTACATTTTCCCCCTTCGTTCCGGTGCGAAGAAGCACTGCTAGAAGTTCGGCATCACTCAAAGCTTCGGCGCCCTGTTTCAGGCATTTTTCGTACGGACGTTCTGCATTTGGAATGTCCTTCATTGTATTCATTCGATTCATCTTAAGTTAAGATTCGCTATACTCCACCTTAAGTTTCTCTCCTTGAAAAACTCAATACATTCTACCATATTTACCAAAAAGTGTATAGAGTTATACCATTAAAATTTTCTTAATACGTAAGCCCTTTGTCGAAAGGAGCATACTTTTGGCTGACAGATTCTGCCACTTTAAATCCATCCATGGAGGCAGAGGTAATACCTCCTGCGTAGCCGGCTCCTTCCCCACAGGGATATAATCCTCTCACCACACTCTGCATGGTTTGATCACGCAAAATTCTCACCGGGGATGAGGTTCGACTCTCCACTGCCGACAAAACTGTATCCGGGTCAGCATAGCCTTTCAGCTTCCGGTCAAACATCAGAATTCCCTGTTCCAAAGCATCTGCAATTACTTCCGGGAAAATCTGACGGATGTTCGTCCATGTAATGTCCCCTTTTATCTGTGGCAGAATCGCTCCTGCCCCGGAAGAAGCTCTGTTTTTGCAAAAATCACCAAACAATTGTACCGGTATCTTTCCATTTCCGGCATGGTAAGCGGCTTCTTCTAATTTCTGCTGAAACGCGACTCCGGAAAGAACGTCTTCCGTTCCGAAGTCCTCAGGTGTGACGGTGACAATCACTGCACTATTTGCATTTTTGCCGTCCCGTCCGCTGTAGCTCATACCGTTGACTGCAATGCGTCCTTCCTCGGAAGAGGCATTGACAACATAACCTCCCGGACACATGCAAAATGTATAGACCCCTCGTCCATTTTCCAGCTTGGCGGTCAATTTGTAGGCAGCCGCCGGAAGAGAGTCTTTTCGATTCCTTCCATACTGACTTTCGTCGATCATAGTCTGAAGGTGTTCTGCACGCACACCGACCGCGAAGGATTTTGCTTCCATCGGAATCTCTTTTTCGTGAAGCATATGGAAGGTATCACGGGCGCTGTGGCCGATTGCAAGTACCGCAAGCTCTGTCGGAATTACGGATATTTCATTCGTATGTGTATCTTGAATCTCCAGAGAAACCAGTGTCTTTTCTCCATCTTTTTCTTCAAAGTTCACAGCGGACACTTTGGTATGGAACCTTACTTCTCCACCGGCTCTCTCAATGGAAGCTCGTATATTTTTCACTACATCTACCAGAATATCTGTCCCGATATGCGGTTTGTTATCATAAAGAATCTGTTCTGGAGCGCCATGCTTTACAAAGACTTCTAACACTTCTCGTCCTCTTCCTTCTTTGTCGTGCACAAGCGTATTCAGCTTTCCGTCAGAAAATGTTCCGGCACCGCCTTCCCCAAACTGTACGTTCGAATTAGATTTTAATTTCCCGTTTTTCCAAAAATCTTCTACGTCCTTCACGCGTATGTCAACTGCTTCCCCTCGTTCCAGAAGGAGCGGTCGATATCCCATTTTCGCAAGCGCATATGTACAGAAAAGCCCAGCCGGTCCACTTCCTATGACAACCGGACGCTCCCGGAGGGACTGCTCTCCGCAAGGTATAATCTTATAATCGACAATCGGTCCGCGAAAGAAAATGTTTGGATTTTTGATTTTATGTTTCAACGCTTTTTCACGTTTCACTTCCACTTCCACTGTATATACATAAAAAAGTACCGGCTTTTTTCTGGCATCCAAAGACCGTTTTAAAATACGAAAAGACAGAAGATCTGTCTTACGTATGCCCAGCACTTTTTTGATTTTTTCCTCTAACTGTTCCTCTGTGTGAGGAATCTGTAATTTCAGTTGACTGATCTGAATCATATATTACTCCAATCTTCCTGCGGCTGTTCCTGCTAAATATCCGCTTGCCCATGCCCATTGCAGATTATAGCCGCCGCAGATTCCATCTACATCTAACAATTCTCCGGCAAGATACAGATTCTTACAACAGAGAGATTCCATTGTATCGTGAGAAACTTCGTCAAAACGAATACCGCCTGCACATACCTGTGCATGTTCAAATCCATTGGTATCTGTGATTACGAATTCCATATTCTTACATGCATGAAGAAGTGCGGAAAAAGAAGTTTCTGAAAGTTCCGATACTTTCGTCTGTTCTCGGATGCCTGCATATCTGAGAATACAGGGAATTAACTTCTGGTTGAATATACCGATAAGAAACTTCGACATGGTAAGCATTTGCCGCTGTTCCATTCTCTTCGTCAAGAAGCCGTGCAGTTCCTTTTGATCCATCTGCGGGATCAGATCCAGATGGACAACTGCATTTTTATGATAATAAAGCGCTTTTGCCGCACAGCGGCTAATTTGAAAGATCGGGATTCCCGAAAGACCGTAAGCGGTAATCTGAACTTCCCCTTGATCTTTTGCTATATAGATTCCATCTTCATAGAAAGACACTTCTGCATCTGTTCTTACGCCGGCAGCTGCTTTCAGCGCAAAACGGTCTACTTTCAGCTGCACAAGAGCCGGTACTACCGGAACCATGTGGTGCCCCATAGATTTTGCAAGGTCATACCCGCTTCCATCGGAGCCCAGCGCCGACGCTGCCTTTCCGCCACATGCCAGAATCACTGCATCCGCCTCGTATTTTTTCCCGTCCGCGGAAATAAGAAATCCTTTTTTTGTCTTCTTTAATCCAGTTACATATACATTCGTCTCTACTTCAACGCCTGCCTGCTGAAGTCTCGTCCTGAGTACACTTACGATTGATGACGCCTGATCAGAACGCGGATAGTAATAGCCGTTTCGGTCCTTGGGAAGAATACCAAGATCAGAGAATACATCCAGTGTTTCTTTAGTCCCGAATTGCTGCAGCACTTCCTCAATCCCGTTTGGAGTATCCGAGAAAAAGCAGTTCATATTCATTACTTGATTGGTAAAATTACATCGTCCGTTCCCGGTAGACAAAATTTTCTTTCCCGGCAGATCTTTGCGTTCAAGGATACGAATCTTGGCTGTGGGATTTTCTTTTGCTGCAGCTATGGCTGCCATCATTCCGGAAGCTCCGCCTCCTACGATCACGATTTTTTTCATGGTGCCTCCTTTATAGTTCTTAGAGCTTTACAATCTCTGCACGAACCAAATGCTCCAGAGACATTAAAATGCCAAGCTTGGCGTGCGGCCATGTCAGTCCACCCTGGAAATAAACTGCATAAGGCTCTTTGATCGGACCGTCTGCCGAGAGTTCGATAGAGGAACCCTGAACAAAGGCTCCGGCAGCCATGATCACATCACTGTCATATCCAGGCATTGCCCATGGTTCAGGATACACATAAGAATCTACCGGCGCCGCTGCCTGAATACCACGACAGAAAGCAATGACACCATCCGGGGTTCCGAATTCTACTGCTTGTATAATATCGTGCCGGCTCTCCGTTCCGGTCGGAACAACTTTATAGCCTAGACGCTCGTAAATATTTGCCGCAAGGATGGCTCCCTTTAAAGCACTTGCCACAACAGTTGGTGCAAGAAAGAGACCCTGATAAAAGGACTGCATAACGCCAAGAGATGCCCCCACTTCTCTTCCCAGTCCCGGAGATGTCAGACGGTAACCACACGCTTCGATCAAATCTTCTCTTCCGGCAATATATCCACCAATCGGAGCAAGTCCGCCGCCCGGATTCTTAATCAGAGATCCGACAACCATATCTGCTCCCACATCACTTGGTTCCTGATCTTCCACAAATTCTCCATAGCAGTTATCGACCATACAGATAATCTCCGGCTTGATTTCCTTCACGAATCGAATCACCTCTCCGATCTGTGCAACGGAAAAGCTCGGTCTTGTCTGGTAGCCTTTGGATCTTTGAATCGCAACCATTTTTGTTTTCTCATTGATCGCCGTCTTAATCTTATCAAAGTCAAAGCTTCCATCTTCCAAAAGATCTACCTGACGATAGGAAACTCCGTATTCTGCCAGAGAACCGTTGGACGGACGAATACCAATGACTTCTTCTAACGTGTCATAAGGCTTTCCGTTTACAGACAACAGCTCATCTCCCGGTCTGAGATTCGCTCCCAGTGCAAGCGCAAGCGCATGAGTTCCGCAAGTTACCTGCGGACGGACAAGAGCGCTTTCTGTATGAAAAACAGAGGCATATACTTTTTCTAAAGTGTCACGTCCATAATCGTCGTATCCATAACCGCTGACAAAGTTAAAGCATTCCGCATTGACACGGTTTTCCTGCATTGCGCGAATGACCTTTAACTGGTTGTATTCTGCCATTTTATCAATAGCTTCAAATCTCTCTTTTAACTGTGCTTCTATCTCTTCTCCAAAACGGTAAACGGACGGACGAATCCCCATTTCCCGATATAATTCCATAACATCTGTCATGTTTTAGTTCCTCTCTTTTCTTATCGTTTTAAAATGCATCCATGATCTTAGTCTTAAGCTGCGCGCAACGTGCATCAAACTCCGGATTCAGAGATGGTATTTCACACACTACGTCTGCTGCTGCATTTAGTTTACGCATATCGTAAAGCAGCGCCGCCCGGTTTAAATCATACCATGCCTGCTCCCCATCCGTTCGGATCAGCTTCTCTAATGCCAACAATTGCTTGTATATTGCTTCCGGGTTCTTGCTCACCGCATAAATCTCCATCAGCGTATTCATTTTTTTTAAAAATTTTGAACCACCAAATAATCTTCGAAACATTTTTCATTTCCTCCCCAGCTGTCACAGCCAAATCTACCTTATCCCTTTTAACTGTGTAAGCATTGTATCTAAAATTATCTTTTCATCGTAATTATGCTCTTTTTTATCAATCCAGATCACATCACGCTCCCTCTTAAACCATGTGATCTGTCGCTTTGCAAAATGTCTGGTATCTCGTTTTAACCGATATACGGCTTCCTCCAATGTACAAGTTCCTTCCAGATATTCCAAAATTTCCTTATATCCTAGCCCCTGCATGGATACCATGTCCTTCGTACATCCGCGTGCCTTTAATGCGCGGACTTCCTCTATAAGCCCCTGAGCCAACATTTCATCTACCCGCGCATTAATTCTCTCATATAGATGAGAACGCTCATCATTTAATACAAAATATCGGAACTCATACGGAGAAACTTTTTGACGTTCTTTCTCATTATGCTCCGATATGGGCATCCCTGTCTGCTCATAAAATTCAATTGCGCGAATCACCCGTTTTACATTATGCGCGTGTATTTCTTCTGCTGACTTTGGATCTACCAGAGCAAGTCGGTCATGAAGTGCTTCTGCTCCATGTTCTTGTGCATACTGCTCCAGTTCTTCCCTTAGTACATCATCCTGCTCGCTTTCTTCAAAATTAATGTCATAGAGAAGTGCCTGAATATAAAATCCGGTGCCGCCCGCGATAATCGGAATATGACCGGCGGCATAGATTTCTTTCATCGCCTCTTTTGCCATTTGCTGAAAACGTACAACATGAAATTCTTCTTCCGGGTCAAGTACGTCAATCAAATGATGCCTGACCCCATCCATTTCTTCTTTTTTTATTTTCGCTGACCCAATATCCATATGTCGATATACCTGCATAGAATCCGCCGAAATAATCTCGCCACCGATTGCATGTGCAAGTCCGATAGACGCTTTTGTTTTTCCGACTGCAGTAGGCCCTGTCAGTACCACTAATGGCTGTTTTCCCATTTTATACAATCCTCTTAAATTTTTTCTCTAATTCTCGCTTGGACATAGAAATAATTGTCGGTCTTCCATGCGGACAATGATATGGGTTATCCAGCTTCAGAAGTTCCCCAATCAATGCGTCTACTTCCTGTGCGGACAGACGCATATTTCCTTTCACTGCCGCCTTGCAGGACATGGAGGCAATTTTCTCGTCAAGCAGTTCCGACGATTGCCTGCGATGTACTTCTTCTGACAACGAATCGATCATCTCCATGAGCAGCTCTTTTTTGGCAATGCTGAATAAATTCGCCGGAACACTGCGCACAGCATAAGAATCTTGACCGAATTCTTCGAATTCAAAACCAATTCTTGTAAACTGATCCATATAAGTACGAAGAAGCTGCGCCTCCTGCATGGTCAGATTGAGAATTACCGGAGGGCTAATCATTTGAGAGGTAAACTCCCGTGTCTTCATTTCCCTGAGTGTCTTCTCATAGAGAACCCGTTCATGCGCAGCATGCTGATCGATAATATATAAGCTATTATCGAATTCTACCAGCCAATAGGTATCAAACACCTGTCCGATGATCTTGTAGTTCGCCCGCTTTTCCTTATCAAGAAGCTTTCCGTCAAAGAGAGTCATTTGCTCCGGAGATTGCTTTGCTCGATAAGAAGCAGCAACCTCTTTTACGCGGTCTACCTGCACCTGCGGTTTGAAAATGTCTGATTTCCCTTTCACTTCTGCAGAAGAATTTTGCTGATGATAGGACATTACCCTCTTTTTCATCTGCTCCATGAAATAATCAAGATCCCTTTCACCTGATGCTTTTTCCGGTTGTACCTTTACAGAGTTGTTCACCTCAGGCTGTATCACTTCTTTCGGCTGTGCTTTCGGTTCAAGTTTCGGCTGTGCTTTCGGTTCAGGTTTTGCTTGCGCTTTCGGTTCGGCTTTCGGCACATCTATTGTGACTTCAGGAATCAGTTCCTTCTCATGGAGTGCCTGATCCACCGCTTCATAGATGCTGTTATAAATCATTTGCTGATTATGAAATCTGACTTCCATTTTGGTTGGATGCACATTGACATCAACGTCTTCACCGACGACTTCAATATGTAGTACCGTAAATGGATATTTGTGCTCCATCGTGAAGTCCTTATAAGCGTCTTCGATGGCTTTGTATATAATGGAACTCTTAACATATCTTCCGTTAATAAAGTAAGTTTCAAAGTTTCGGTTCCCCCTGGATATCAACGGTGCTCCAATATAACCGGTAATACGAATGCCGTTCTTTTCATATGTTACATTTATAAGATTTGCCGCAATCTCTCTCCCGTAAATATGATAGATCACGTCTCTTAAATTTCCATTTCCTGACGTGTGAAGCTTCGACTGTCCGTTATTAATAAATTGAAAAGATATGTGAGGATGAGACAATGCCATGCGTGTCATGAGATCACTTACATGCCCTGCCTCTGTCATTGCTGTTTTCAGAAATTTTCTTCTCGCAGGGACATTATAAAACAACTGCCGCACAAGAAAGGTCGTCCCGTCCGGAGCTCCGATGTCTTCCATCCCCTCTTCTTTGCCACCGGAAATCATATACCGTGTGCCAAAGCTGTCCTCCGGTGTTTTTGTGATCAATTCCACTTGAGAAACGGCCGCAATACTGGACAGTGCCTCTCCGCGGAAACCCAGAGAAGAAATATGTTCCAGATCTTCGGCATTTCGTATTTTACTGGTCGAATGTCTTAAGAAAGCTCCGGGAACATCTTCTCTGTCTATCCCGCATCCGTTATCCGCAATCCGCATAAAGGAAATCCCGCCTTCCTTAACCTCCACGGTTACAGCCGCCGCTTTGGCATCGATTGCATTTTCGACCAGCTCTTTTACAACAGAAGCGGGACGCTCTACCACTTCTCCTGCTGCAATCTTATCAATTGTCACCTGATCTAATACTTGTATCTTACTCATCTTACCACCTGTTTTTTAACTTGTTCTGCAATTGATATAACGTATTCAGTGCATCGATCGGTGTCAGATTACTTACATCAAGCTCTTTAAGTTCCTTTAACACATCATCATCTTTCACCGTGTCAAATAAAGACATCTGAGCCAAATCCACCTCATCATATTTCTTTGTCTTTACTTTCGGCTCACTGCCATGTGCCGCAATATCTTTGATCCTTGTCGTAATATCAGCATGAACAAGCTCTTCTACGATTTCCTTGGCACGATCGATCACAGAAGACGGAACACCGGCAAGCTTTGCCACCTGAATTCCATAACTTTTATCAGCACCTCCCTTGACAATCTTACGCAGGAAGATGATGTCATCGCCTTTTTCTTTGACTGCAATACAATAATTATTTACATTGTCAATCTTGCCTTCCAGCTCTGTCAATTCATGGTAATGTGTTGCAAATAACGTTTTCGCACCGAGTAGCTTACTGTTACTGATATGCTCGATGACTGCCCATGCAATACTGAGCCCGTCAAAGGTGCTCGTTCCTCGTCCGATCTCGTCAAGGATCAAGAGACTCTTACTTGTTGCATTGCGGAGAATATTTGCCACCTCAGTCATTTCAACCATGAAGGTACTTTGTCCGCTTGCAAGGTCATCCGATGCCCCTACTCGTGTAAAAATGCGATCCACAAGACCGATATCCGCAGACGAAGCCGGAACGAACGAGCCAATCTGCGCCATCAGAACAATCAATGCTGTCTGACGCATATAGGTGGATTTTCCTGCCATATTAGGACCGGTAATAATAGAAATCCGTTTCTTCCTGTCATTGAGATACGTGTCATTTGTAATAAACATATCATTCGGAATCATCTTCTCAACCACCGGATGACGGCCGTCTTTAATATCGATTACACCTTTTTCATTGATATGTGGGCGCACATAATTATTCTGTTCTGCCACAAGTGCAAGAGATGTCAGTGTATCAATCTGCGCCACCGCTCGTGCTGTTTTCTGAATTCTGACTACTTCGTCCGCGATAACATTCCGAACTTCGCAGTAAATCTGATATTCCAGTGCATACAGCTTATCCTCGGCTCCCAAAATCGTATCTTCCAATTCCTTTAATTCCGGAATAATATACCGTTCCGCGTTGGCAAGTGTCTGCTTTCTTGTATAATAGTCCGGAACCATATTTTTAAAAGAATTAGTCACTTCCAGATAATATCCAAATACTTTATTATACTTAATTCGAAGGTTTTTAATCCCGGTCTTCTCTCGTTCTTCACTCTCCAATTTTGCCAGCCATTCTTTACCGTCAGATTTGGCATGACGAAGTCTGTCTACCTCTTCATGGTATCCATCTTTGATAATCCCGCCCTCTTTCATGGCAAGCGGAGGATCGTCCTGAATGGCATGCCCAATAAGGTCACAGATATTTTCCAGCGGGTCCAGCTCTTCGTAGAGTTCCTGATTGAGACTGCTCTTCATATCACTTAATATGTATTTAATGTGCGGAAGCATGGACAGGGAACTTTTAAATGCAATCAGATCTCTTGGATTCGCAGACTGATATACAATCTTACTTACGAGACGCTCCAAATCATACACCGGAGAAAGATATTCTCTGATCTCCTCACGATTAATCGCCTGAATCTTCAGCTCTTCTACTGCATCCAGTCGTTTATTAATGCTGTTCTTATCAATCAGAGGCTGCTCAATGTATTTTCGCAGATTTCTCGCGCCCATTGCAGTCTTTGTCTTATCGAGCACCCACAGAAGAGAACCTCTTTTCTGCTTTTCCCGAAGTGTTTCGCATAATTCCAGATTTCGTCTGGTGGAACTGTCAAGAAGCATATATTTTCCTGTAGTGTAAGGCGTCAGTCTTGACATATGCGCAAGGGAAGTCTTCTGTGTTTCTTTTAAATACTGAAGAAGCGCTCCTGCCGCAACCATTCCGCAATCATAATCGCCGATTCCAAGCCCTTCCAGTGTTCCGCAGTGAAAATGCTCTTTTAATGTCTTCTCACAGATCACATCATCAAAATACCACGCATCCTGTGCGTATACAGTAATACCCAGTCGATCTTTTAAGTCGTCAATATCCATGCCACTCATATAAAAGGCCTCATTGCAAATAAGCTCTGACGGCATGAATTTATATATCTCATCGAATAATTTACTGCTGTTTTCAATCTCTGTTACAAAATAATCTCCGGTAGTCACATCTGCCACTGACACGCCATAGCGATCGGCAATATAGGCAATGCACATGAGATAATTATTTTTTGTCTCATCCAGCGCCTGTGTATCAAGATTGGTTCCCGGAGTGGCAATACGCACAACCTCTCGTTTTACGATCCCTTTTGCAGTTGCAGGATCTTCCACCTGTTCGCAAATAGCCACTTTATATCCTTTTGATACAAGCCGGTTTAAATATCCGTCTACCGAATGATAAGGAACACCACACATAGGTGCGCGTTCCTCAAGTCCGCAGTTTTTTCCGGTTAATGTAATTTCAAGTTCTCTTGACGCAGTCAGTGCATCATCAAAGAACATCTCATAAAAATCTCCTAATCTATAAAACAAGATGCAGTCTTTGTACTCTTCTTTTGTCTTCATATATTGCTGCATCATTGGTGTTAACTCAGCCACGTAATATCTCCTCTTCTAATTTCTTTTTTACATTTTATTATATCATTTTTTCATTCATAATCAAAGACTTTTTAAAATACATGATACTTTGGTTTTTCCTCTCCATAGATTCCCCACGCAATATATCCACTCAGTATGATTCCGATCGCACAAAGACCAGAAAAGACAATAGCAAAAGGCAGGCAGATTTGTCCAAACAGTTGAAAAGGCAGGTCACTGTAATCCCAGACTTCCCAACACAGCCATTTATTTACGATCAGTCCGGTCAGAAATTCCATTGCAGTTACAAAAATCATACAGCGAATAATCTGACGCCACAGAGGTTCCTGAAAGCTAAGAACTCTTCCCTGGATATAGAAAAACAGAAAACAGATTCCTCCAAGGACAAACATGCTCCAGTGAGAAAAACCGCGAAACAATATTTCCAGTCCATAGTAGATGCTTCCGCCAAGGCACCCAAAAAACAAATACTTACTTATTTTTTTACACATGAAAACGCCCTCACTTTTGTATTCTCACTACATAGTTTGGGCGTTTTCTGACTATAATATGGATGGTATTTATTTCAATTCACCAAGATAATAGAAGCCTTTGCACTCCGTCAAATGAACCGTCACATATGTTCCGATCATCTCTTTTGTGCCTTTAAAATGCACCAGCAGATTATTGCTCATGCGTCCGGTCACCATAGATGCATCATGGTCACTGACAGACTCTACCAACACTTCCGTATCTTTTCCTTCATGAACCGCACACACTTCGGATGCGATTGACTGTACTTCCGAAAGCAATCGGTCAAACCGGTCTTTGACGACATCTGCCGGAATCTGATCTTCCATAGCTGCCGCCGGTGTTCCGGTTCGTTTCGAATAGATAAAGGTAAATGCACTGTCATAGCGAACCTTTCGCACAACATCCAGAGTTTCCTGAAAATCTTCTTCTGTCTCTCCCGGAAACCCTACGATAATGTCTGTTGTCAGAGAAATATCCGGCACTGCCTTTTTTATCTTTTCCGTCAATTCAAGATAAGATTCTTTTGTATAACGACGATTCATTTTCTTAAGAATCCTTGTGCTTCCAGACTGAACCGGAAGATGCAGATGTTTACAGATTTTTCCCGATGATGCCATAACCTCAATCAATTCATCGGAGAGATCCTTCGGATGTGAAGTCATAAAACGAATCCGCTTTAATCCGTCAATCTTCTCAATTCTGCGAAGAAGCTCTGCAAAGGTGATTGGCTCGTCCAAAGTCTTCCCGTAAGAATTGACATTTTGTCCAAGGAGCATTACCTCAGACACCCCATCCTTGACAAGGCGTTCGATTTCCCGGATGATTGCTTCCGGCTTTCTGCTTCTTTCCCGTCCACGCACATATGGAACAATACAATAGCTGCAGAAATTATTACAGCCGAACATAATATTAATTCCGGATTTGAATGCATATTTTCTTTCATTCGGAAGATCTTCTACGATTTTGTCAGTATCTTCCCATATATCGACAACCATTTTTCCGACTTCATATCGTTCACAGATCAGTTCTGCAAATTTATAAATATTATGCGTTCCGAAAATAATGTCTACGAAAGAATAACTCTTTTTTAATTTTGCAATCACTTCCGGTTCCTGCATCATACAGCCGCAGAGTCCGATCATCATATGTGGGTGCTGCTTTTTGCGTGGTTTTAACTGTCCCAGACGTCCATAGACTCTTGTATTTGCATTTTCACGAACTGTACACGTATTGTAAATCACAAAATCCGCCTCGCCCTCTTCTGCTTCTTCGTAGCCGATCTGATTTAATATGCCTCGAAGTTTCTCGGAATCTCTGGCATTCATCTGGCACCCAAAAGTAGTGACACAGAAAGTAAGGCTTCTTCCTAGATTTTTTGCCTCTTCTTCTACATACTGTTTTGCTTTTTCTATGTAATAATACTGTCTCAAAGGCTCTTCTTGCGGCGCTTCTTTAGACAAATTGATGTCTGGACTCATCATATTCATAATCTATTCCTTTCAATGTATCTATAATCTTCTGCTTTTCCGTCTGCATATCCTCGCAAAGTGCATCCAGAGATGTATAATAATCTCTGAGTTTCGTGTTAACAACACTTAAGAGCATAACCGGATCTTTTGGTAACTCCATGTGAATCACTCCTCTTTCACAATTTTTCGTTAATAACTGTTTTTCTCTGTGATCAATACATCCGGCCGAATATCTGTCTCTTCAACCGGAAGTTTTTCCAATACCTGAAATTCAAACGCTACGGCTATTGTATGAAGTTCTCTCCTATCTGACAGATAGCGGTCGTAATAACCACCTCCGTAGCCGATCCGATTCTTCTGCCGATCAAACGCAACTCCCGGCATGATCATAAGACAATTTTGGAAGTCCTGCATATCCAAAGGCTGATTTCCCTTGGGCGGCTCTAAAATTCCATAAGAACTTCGAACTAATTTCTGTCGATTTCTCAATTCATAAAATTCCATGTCTTTCCCGTCAACCCTCGGAATCCACACTCTTTTCCCGGAGGCTGTCGCTCTTCTGATGATTCCATCTGTTCCGACTTCACCATTATAAGACATGTAGATACAGAGGTGATCTGCCTCTTGAAAATAAGGATGCTCAAATATCTTCTCTTCGATACTTCTTGTCCACTCCGCAGAAAGTGATTCGTCAAAGCTTCTTCGGATCTTCAATATTCTCTTTCTAATTTCCTTTTTTGTCTCCAAATTTTTCACCCAGATTCGTAATGCTTCCGTCTTTTTCCTGAATGGAAATATTGTTCAGCTGTCCGCGAAGATTTCTCTTGAAAGAATCGATATATTCTCTTCGCAAAATCTGCTGTTCTTTTGCTTCCTCAGCAGTCAGTCCCTCTGCTTTTGATTTATGATATAATTCATTAATTCTTGCTATTTTCTTATCATCCATAATCTTTTGTCCTTTCTAAAACTCTTTTTATCTTACACTATCTGAATTCAGAAGTCCACCGGTTCTTTCAACTGGAGTAGTTTTCCAAAAAACCATAGAGTTCTTCCGGCGATTCTATATATTTTCCATTGCGCACCTCGGCTCGAACAGTAGGCGGAAGTTCGTCATATGCAATGGCAGTGTACTCATAAGGAGTGACTTTATCACTCAGATAAACTACCACATAGCCATTGACCTCCATCAGGTAATAACAATCTTCTTTCATCGCTTCTCCGTCAGCCTCAACCAGTGCGCCTGACTCTTCTTCAATTTCCTGCTGCTCTTTTTGTGCATGAATTTTTTCCGCCTGTTCTTTTGCCTTGTGAAAACTGAACTGATAAGCGCAGGTGATCACTAACATTGCAATAATCGCTGTCGCAAAAAAACCAATACCATACTTATTTCGCATTCGGACAACTCCTTTTTTTAGTATAGTATTGGTGATTTTCTTATTTTTTATACACTATTTCAGTACATGAATCTTTTTAAAGAACGAGATCAATACTCTTCCCTTCGGAACCGTTTTCAATTCAGCCTCTGTCACTCCGCCGAGAAGAATCAACGCTGTTCCGTACGCGATAGCAGCAATCGGAAGTGCGATCAGCGTTGCGATCTGTGTACCTGCAAATAATTCAAAGAGAAGATGCACAACTTTCGCAACAATTCCCATGATCAATGCTGCAATTCCGGGGATAACAAAGGTTTTTTTCTGTTCCTGCACATATCCCACTTCATCCCGAAGAGAGTGTGAGTTCAAAATACACGTACACGCGGAAAATACAATCTTACTTACGACAACTGCATAGATTCCCCATTTAAATACAACCATCATAATAAACAGTGCCACAACATGGACAACCAGAGCGATCGCTGCATTTCGAACCGGAATCATCATTTTGTCCAGTCCTTGCAAAACTGCATTTGTCACCGTAGACAGACAGTAGAAAATAACGGAAATTGCTCCTAATTGTAAAATAAGCGCAGCCTCTTTGTTATCTTCTGTAAAGAAAAGGAGATCCAGTACCGGTTTTGCCAATACAATCAGTCCGACTGCACTGGGAATTGCAATCATCATATCAAACTTGGCAAATGTATTAATCTTGCGCTGCACCTGTTTTCTGCTTCCGGTCTTTACCGTTGCCACAAGACTTGGAATCAGTGATGCGGCCAATGCGTTGGAAAATGCAAGCGGCACATTAATGACCGTGTCATACTTTCCGCTTAAGATTCCAAGATAACTGGCATATTCACTTTCTTTAAATCCCTGCGCTGACATGATCACGCCATACATGGAATTGTCGATCACTCCGCACAGATTGTAAACCGTTGCACTGATAAGAACCGGGGCAATGGTAATCAGAAGAATCTTGAAGATTCTCTGATAACTCTCTACCGGTCCTCTTCTCTCTCTCTTTATTTTCTTTTGGAACACCTTACGAAATGCAAGGAAGATCAGCACCAAAAATGCTAATGCAATCGCTGCACCCATAACGGTTCCGACGGTTCCGCCGGCAGCAGCATAAGCATAGCTATATGCGTGAACCCCACGCTTCTTGGCAATATTTTTTCCCAGCTTCAGAAGGAAGTATGCTCCTGCAATACTTGCCACTGCATTGACCACTTGCTCAAGGACCTGAGAAAAAGCAGTCGGGATCATAGACCCATTTCCCTGGAAGAATCCACGGAAAACACCCATAATTGCAACGATCAACACACACGGTGCCAATACACGCATAGCAATGGCACTGTATTTCATTGCCATAATATTTTCCGCAATAAAATCTGCTCCGAAGAACAGAATCAGACACGCAGTACCTCCTACTACAAATGCAAAAGTCAACGCACCGCGGAACACACGCATGGCATTTCGATATTCTTTCGTTGCAACTCTGGCAGATATCAATTTCGATACTGCCAGCGGAAGACTGTAGGATGTCAGGGTAAGGACGATTGCATAGATCTGAAATGCAACTCCGTAATATCCCATTCCTGTATCTCCCAGAATATTAACAAGCGGTACTCTGTATACAGCACCGATAATTTTAGTTATGACTCCGGCAATCGCAAGAATAGAACCTTGTACCATAAAATTTTTACCGGATTTTTTGGCTTTTTCTGACATGCTTGTACTCCATTTATCTTAAGATGTTCAACTTCGACAGAATCTGTCTCTGTCTGTTTTCCATCACAAGTCTTTCCTCTTCTTCTATATGATCGTATCCTGTTAAGTGTAACACAGAATGTGCAATTAGGAAAGCAAATTCTCGCTCTATGGAATGTCCGAATTCTTCTGCCTGTTCTATAACTTTTTCTTTTGAGATGACGATATCTCCGAGAAGAAGTTCTCCCGTCTCAGGATGGAAATACTCATCTGCCTCCTCAAGAAAATCAAACTCTCCCGGTTGTTCATAATCTACCATCGGAAATGACAGGACATCGGTTGCTCTGTCGATTCCGCGAAATTCCATGTTCATCTCATGAATCTGTTCGTTCATAGTAAGGAGCAGATTTACTTCCGCCTCATATGGACAACCCACATCATCAAGCGCAGCCTCAATGACAGTTCGTGCTAATTCTTCGCATGGAAGGGATAACTTAAGCTCCCCCTCTTCTTCATAATAAAGTGTCATCACTTTCTCCTTCTGTTCTTCTCTCTTGTTTTCGCATGAGAAGCTTTTTTCTCATATTCCTCATAAGCTTTTACAATCTTTTGTACCAGCGGATGACGCACCACATCCTTGCTGGTCAATCTGCAAATACTGATATCCTCAATATTTTTCACAACCTGTACAGCCGTATCTAATCCAGACACCTGTCCGGCGGGCAGATCCTTTTGTGTTTCGTCACCGGTAATGACTACCTTTGAGCCGAATCCGATACGGGTTAAAAACATCTTCATCTGTGCCGGTGTTGTATTTTGTGCTTCATCGAGAATGATAAACGCATTGTCCAGTGTACGCCCTCTCATATAGGCAAGCGGCGCCACTTCAATCAATCCTTTTTCTGAATTTTTCAGGAAGCTCTCCGCTCCCATAATTTGATAGAGAGCGTCATACAACGGGCGCAGGTAGGGATCGATCTTACTCTGCAGATCTCCGGGGAGAAATCCTAACTTTTCCCCCGCCTCAATCGCCGGTCTGGTGAGAATAATTCTACCCACCTCGTTATTTTTAAATGCAGTGATCGCCATTGCCATTGCAAGATATGTCTTTCCGGTTCCTGCAGGGCCGAGACCGAACACGATCATTTTCTTACGGATTGCATCCACATACTTTTTCTGACCGAGAGTTTTAGGCTTGATTGGTTTTCCCTGAATTGTATGACAGATAATATCACGGTCAATGTCAAGTACACTCTCTTCTTTATCTTCCATCACAAGAGACAATGTATAATCTACATTTTGCTCTTCAATCGTATTTCCTCTTCTGGATAGTTCAAGAAGCTGACGAAGAACCTGTTTCGCCTGTTCAACTTTTACCGCTTCTCCCATGATCTTCACATGCTCATTTCTTGCGATCAATGTAACATGAAGCGTCCGCTCTATTTTCTTTGCAAATGCATCAAATTGTCCAAATACATTTCCGGCGTCTTCTGCCGGAATCTCAATGACTGCTTCCATCATCCCCATGAATTGTCTCTCCTTGTTGTTTTTCTTCGATTCTTGGAACTTCTTTTAATTCAGAAGGTCTGAGTTCTCCTATCGGCATGGATACCTGAAGATGTCCCGCTGCCTTTGCACAATCCTTCCCTCTGTATATTTTAACATCATTCCCAATAATTTCTACCCCTTTTTTCTCTAATTCTTCCTTATATTTTAAGAATTGTCTGCTTAAAATCTGTTGTTGCTCTTTTTTTGTATATTTTCTTCTCTCTGACTGATACGGAATCACCTTGCGGACACCGAAGTACACCGGAAGCGAAAAGCTGTCAGACATACAAAGCTGTCTTATGCTTCCTTTAATCTCATATTCCTTTCGCGTGCTTTTTATATTTCCCAATGTGAAACGATAGTTTCCAAAAATCAAAATATATTCTTCCTTGATACCTGTTTGCTTTTTTGAAATAGACTCATACTTCTTTTCTTCATAATAATCATCACAGTTCTCCTCATACTCTAAAGTTGTGATACCTGTAATGTCTGCATCCGCCTGATGATATTGGTATCCGGTCACTTCTTTGGCATCATTTAGAACCGGCACCTGACCGGAGACAAGAACCGTCCCTTTTTTCACCTTCTCTCCCTTTTTCACCTGTACAGTTCCTTTTCGCACAGTTATGCTGTCTATGACACAATCTCTGTCAGCAACAAGATCCATTGCATTTTCTGTCTTGTCTTCCTTCGTTCCTGTTAAAATAGAATCCTCATTCTCCTTTACCTGTATATATAGCTTCGTCCCCTGTATAGAAGCGGACACCCATATGATATCTCCGTATTCCCGCCGCAGATCTTTTACAATTCTCCCACAATCCACTTGCGACTTCTTCATGCCGCTTTTTATTTCTCTGGAACTTAAATACTTCAACAAAATCTCATCCGTATAGCTTTTATTTCCGGAAATATCAATCCCCCATATAAAACGGGAAAATAAATAAAGCAACGAAATACAGAAAACAGCGCCTGCAAAGAACATTTTCCGGTTTCGATATCGGTGTAAAAAAAAAGGAAGACCGGTTCTTTTTATGATGACGATTCTTGTCCCTGTCTTCCGAAGCACCGGCTTTAACTGCCGGAACCCTTTTATCGTAATATTCATTTCATAAGCAGCGCCCACCGGCTTTAGCCCCCACAGATAAATTCCCCTATGACTGCATGCGTTGAGAAACCTTTCCACAGATGCGCCGGATACTCTGATTTTTAAATATCCTCTGACATATCGGATGATATCAAACAGCAATTTATACGCTCCCTTCGGTCAATGTTGATACTCAATTCCTGTGATCCGTCCATTGATCAACATTTCATCATTCGTATAATATGCAACTTGAAGATGTTCTCCCGTCACCTTAATCTGACCTACTTTTGTCTGTATCCGTGCGACGGTGTCGGTATATTCAATGATCCCCCGATAATTTTCAATACACAGTTCCTGTTGACCTGTCATGGTGAGTACAGGCATTCCCATCACCACATCTTTGGGAAGTTCTGATACTTCTGCCATTTTCTGCTTCAATGACTGTCCCATAGAAACACCATTTTTCATTTTATTACAGCCTATGCCACTGCGCTGCCTGTTATGTCTAAATCTAAAGTCACTTATTTTCCTGTGTTACCAATAAGCGCAGGAAGTCCCACCTTAAATACGACCGCTGCAAATAACAGAATCCACGGAAGTGTTCTTATTGCTGTTTCGTTCTCTTTGCAAAGCTCTGTCACATGTTCAAAAGAATCAAGGAATCTTTTCCTTCCGTCTATTTTATCACCGATAATTTTCAAGATCCCATATCCTTGCGTCACCATATGTAAAGAAAGCAGCACTTTATGAAAGCTCTTCGTTCTCTTCTGGAAAAAATAATATCCTGCTGTTAAAAATCCTAAAATTGTTGCTATGTGATGAATTGCTTCCGCGATACTGTTCTTCTTTGTCTCCATGTTCTTCTCCTTCACTTCTGTCATATTTGTACTCTCATCTATACAGATCTATACATCCTCCATCTATAAGAATGATTATACATCATTTTACAGTGAAAAAGCAAAAGGAAACGAACGCAAATTTCTACACAAATCTCCGCAAATCCCTATGCGCGCATTTTCTGAAGCGCTTTCCTAAATTGAATCGTAAACAATACGATCGTGAAAGACACCGCAAGGAAGTCTGCAATTGGTTCCGCCAAATAAACCGCCATCGTTTTGTTGTCTGTAAAAATGCGCGGAAGAATAAAAATTAAAGGCAGCAGTAATACAAATTTTCTAGTAATTGCTACGATAATTGATTCCACTGCTCTTCCAAGCGAATTAAAGGTCATTTGACAAGCCATCTGAATTCCCATCATAAATAACGCCGCAAGATAAACACGAAGCGCTGTCTTCGTAAAGGTTATGAGCACCGGATCAGAATTGAACATTCTTACGAAAACACCCGGAAGAAGCATTACCAGCGCCCAGAGAAGAAGCGCATATCCAAAACTGATCTTCAACAACAATTTAAAGGCGTCTTTTACACGTTTGGAACTTCCGGCACCGTAGTTGTAGCTGATGATCGGCTGTGCTCCTTGTCCAAGTCCCTGCAAAGGAAGCATGGCAAACTGCATCACACTTGTCAAAATTGTCATCGCACCAACCGCAATATCTCCACCGTATTTCTGAAGAGACGCATTAAAACAAACGGAAATTACACTTTCACTTGCCTGCATAATAAACGTAGATACTCCGAGTGCAAGACATGGAAAAATCACTGACGCAGCTAACCGCATATTTTTCTTTCTGATCTTTAAAATCGTCTTCTTTCCAAATAAGAAAGAGATTACCCAAATACAAGATAATGCTTGAGATATGATCGTGGCAAGCGCGGCTCCTTGAACATCCATATTTAAGCCAAAAATAAAGATTGGATCTAAGATGATATTGGAAACTGCACCGATCAGTACCGATAGCATTCCTGTTCTCGCAAATCCCTGTGCTGTGATAAACGCATTCATTCCAAGCGTCAACTGAACGAAAATGGTTCCGATGGAATAAATATTCATATATCTTGTTCCGTAACCAATGGTATTCTCACTTGCCCCAAACGCCATAAGAAGATCACGGTTCCATACAAGAAGCACTACGGTCAACACCAAAGAAACAAGAATCTGTGTCGTAAAACAGTTTCCTAAAATCTTTTCTGCCGAATCATTATCTTTTTTCCCCATAGCAATAGACGCTCTGGGCGAACCTCCGAAGCCGACCAGCGCCGCAAATGCCGATACCATCATAATGAGCGGCATACAGACGCCTACACCTGTAAGTGCATCTGCCCCAATCTCCGGAATATGACCGATATAAATGCGGTCAACAATATTGTAAAGCATATTAATAAGCTGGGCCGCAACCGTAGGCAGCGCCAGCTTAAGAAGCAATTTCCCTATGGGCTCTTTCCCAAGGAATCCTTTATCTTGATCCATAACTAACCTCTCCTCGTAAAATCTAATTGCAGAGAATAATTATACTATTCTCACAGAGATTGTCAATCACTACAAATCGTTTAATATTTTCTTTATATTTTCTATCTCTATCTTCGAATACAATTCTCCGTCAATCATAAGATTGGGAGAGGTTCTGCATTGCTTTAGACAATTTCTCGTGCGAAATTTGAATCTTCCATCTTCAGATACACCCTGTTTGTCTACTTTGAGTGTCTTCTTAAGATACGAAAGAATCTCGCCACTATTCTTCTTTCCACAGCGTTCTCCGGAACACACAACGATTTCGTGTACTTCTTGGGACTCGTGAAGGCTTGGATACATCCGAAACAAGCATTGAAGAAATGTTTCTTTCACTCCGGTAAGTTCCAACACCTGCTCTTTTAATTGTGGACTAATATATCCCTGCACTTCTTGAAGTTCTCTTAAAAGCGCGACAACCATCTCTTGACTGGAGCGGTCGGGCTGTTCTTTATAGTAATCAAATATTTCCTGTAACTGTTCCTGTTTGTTCATATGATTTACAATTCCTTTTTTGCCTTATTTTAACATTACCTTATTACACTCCAAAGCAGTCGTTGAAGCCAACTAAAATAAATATCAGCCCCAATATAATAGATCCCAAAGGATAAATCAATGTTCCTCCGTATGGGACAACATCTGTTATTTCCTATAATTAATAATTCAATTCTTCTAAAGTTTTTACATTTTCTTTAACCCATGAATTACCTGCAACTGTTTTATTTATTAAAAGCACTACCACCTTTACGATAGTGCTCTTTCTCATCTTTATATGTTCCAGTTTCCTTCTAAATAAGGTTCTATCATTCCAAGTACCTTTTCTGCCTTTTCAATTTGCTCTATAGCTTGATCCTTTGATATGATAATAAAATCTTGATAATCTGCCTTTTCTCTTAGGCGGTATGCAGTATCAACCAGTTTTGAAATACTTTTATCAAATACCCCTTCTTTTACATAGGTTCTATTAAAAAAGGCAATCACTCCCGAATGTTTACTAGAATCAAATTCTGCCAAAGCTGTGACGGAACGAAGACCATGAAAAATAGCATAATAAGAGCGATTAACAGAAGCTTTGAATCTACCATCTTTCATAAGCAACCGTGCTGTTTCCAACTCTTCTTTTGCTGATTGGAAACGATATTTTGATAAATCAATCATGCTGCCTTCCATAAAACAATGCCCTCCTTATTCACGTTCTTATAAAACGGAGTGACTTTTTCCCATTTTTTGAAAACTGCATAATCAATATCAATAACCGAAAATACCTTATCATACTTTAAGTTTAAATCCACAACGAGATCTGACAGCTTATCTTCCGTATTTTCATTCAGGTTTCCATTTAACAATAAAGCAATGTCTACATCGGATTCAGACGTATTAGTTTCTCTTGCATAGGAACCATATAATACAATCCGAATAACCTGAGTATTAAAAATAGCAAGGATGCCTTCTACTAATTCATTTAACGCATTTGTATCCATAAGCTGTACCTCCTTTTGTTTTTATTATATCGTCCATTTTTTTCAACGTCAACGCATTTCCCAAAAGCAAAAATTCATTTACGTCTATTTTTGCTTTATTTTACAATCCCTTCTCTTTCAATCCATGCACCAACTCTACATAGAATTCTCTCACATCAAACCCTTGAATATTTTCTCGATTCAAATCGATCATATCTCCATGAGAGATTCCTCTTTTTCCATCAACTGTCAGAAAATGATAATCTTCTCCCCACGGAAACGAGCTTTCTGACACAAGTCCGTCATTTGGTCCATCAAAATATTTTACCAATTCAAAGGAAAAATTTAATGGGAATCTCCCACCGGAAGCGACATTTAACTTAGAACCGACACTCTGATAATACACATTCGGCTGATCTACTACTTCTTCATTCAATTTCCGGCAGGCAGATGCGGTCAGATCTTCTACAGCAGCAAGAAAATCTGGTTTTAAATCACCAAGCTTCTTAAGCGCTGCATTATACCCGTCTGCGATTTTTTGTTTCACAGCTTCCGGAATCTTATTCAATAAATAATCCGCAAATTCGCATCCTCTGTGCGGAGTGTTAATCGTCGTAAGCGACGCCACATACTGTGACATTCCAAGTCGGCTGATTGCATAACGGGTATCAAGCCCCCCTTTGGAATGCGCAATCACATTCACTTTAGAAGCCCCTGTTTCCTTTAGAACTTCCAAGATCCGTTCACTTAATTCTCTCCCACTGTCCGCAACAGATGCTGCCGACTGATGATTTCCGTAATAGATTCTTGCACCGTGTCTTTTAAGCTCTTTCGGAATACGTCCCCAATAATTAAAATATCGGAAATCACGAAAGAAGACGCCATGAACCATAAGAATCGGATATTTTGTATCGCAGATTTTTTCATTCCTTCATTCAAGGTAAGATAGATTTTTTTCATTTTCAAAAGACACTTCGTTGAAAGCAAGGCGCATAAGTTTTGTAAGCACAATAAGATTTACAATCGGAATAAAACCGCACATAATTCCTATCACACGCCATTTGATTCCAATTTGGACAGAACTTATATATAACCGGATGATCCCATTCCAGAATACCACCGCCTCTGACAAAAATACACAAAGAAGATTAAATAGCCACAGTAGCTTATTTTCTTTGAATACGACCGGAATCATAGCCAGTATATATACTGCTGATATCAGCATGGAAATCAAAAATATTCTGAGGAGCTCACATCCGCTATAACAAAAGCGAAGTCTCCGGCTTGTAATCTTTTCCCTTTCCATTGTCGGTTTTATATTTACTACGAAATAAAAAACAAGTAGAAAAATCATTCCCCATATTCCGAGAAACTTATCGTAAAGAATCGGAAGATTCCCAGTTAAAATAACAACTGCCGACGCCGCAAACCTTACACACCACGTTTTGATTATATTCCCCATATCTGCTTCCTCCTTACCTTACAGAAAGAATAACACTCTTATGACACCAAGTACAAGTAAATGTACCGGATAAAACCAATAGAAAAACCATTTGGAAAATTTCTGCCCTTTTTCTGCCCTTTTCCCGTTATAAAAATACAGAAGGACAATACCTGCAAATATCACTCCGGTCATACTTCCAAGGGCATAGACCACATTCAAATTAAGAGGGAATCTTCCAATTCCTCCAAGAAAGTTAAAAGTGCCGAATAAACAGGTGGCGGCTGTAAATGCAATCTTCATCTTTTTTGCGTTTCCCTTTGCCCATGCAAAAAGGAGTGTAAAAACAGGTGCCAAAAGCGCCCAGTCGGAAATAATCGATACCATAACAAGGAGAAAAATCAACGAATATTTCCATTCTTTGAGTTTCACATATTTTAACACACAAAGGATGAAGAAACACAATAATAGCGTAAAGATCATATTCATTTCTGTAATGTTCAAAATTTTACCTTTTGTACGAGCCAGACAATATGGAAGCTGTGACACCACCGCAAACACTAGAAGTCTCTTGCCATACTGCTTTCTGGAATGTGTGTATTCAAATCCTTCCACTAAGAAATAACACATAGTAATTGCGGTAAAATAGCCAATGTCCGTAAAAAGCTCCGCCCAAAATGTACCTGCCTCCATAAAAATGTATGAAATGTGATTCAAAAGCATGGCGAACATGGCAAAATATTTAATTATATCCCGATGGAAACTTAATCTTGTATTCATTGTTGTCCTTTAGCTTTATTTGTGATACGGTTCTCCGTGGATGATCCGGTAGCTTCGATAAATCTGTTCCAGCAAGATCACCCTCATCAACTGATGTGGAAATGTCATTTTGGAAAAACTGAGCGCATAATCAGATCTTGCGAGCACCTCCCCGCCAAGTCCAATGGAACCGCCGATAATAAACGTAATATGGCTTGTCCCTTGAATACCAAGCGTATCAATCTTATCTGCCAGTTCCTCGGAAGTTACTTGTCTGCCTTTAATTTCCAAAGTGACAACATACGCGTCATCCTTTACATATTTTAAGATCCGCTCCCCTTCTTTTGCCCGTATCTGGTTTTCCACCGTTTCACTGGCGTTATCCGGCGTCTTTTCATCTGCAACCTCCACAATCTCCAATTTACAGTATTTGGATAATCTCTTACTGTACTCGGCAATGGCGTCTTTTAAATATTTTTCTTTGATCTTCCCTACTGTAATTACTGTGATTTTCATTGATTTCTCCTGTATTAACGCTTCCAGCTTTTTAATTCTTCTTTTTCTTCTCTGCTCACACGGTAAGATTCCCGAATCTTTTGTATTGTCTTATTGTGGGTAAAATCATCCATTGTATTTTTCTCTAAAAGCATTCTTGTCTTCGCCGGATATTTTACATAACAGATGGATAATGTCCACGCCACCGCCATTTTCACATAATAACCCTCGTGTCTTGTACGTTCACAAATGGCAAGCACTTGATCGATATACGTATCGTTCATAAAATGCTCAAGAAGAGAGACGATTCCAAAGCGAAGTTCATACTCTCTTTGACTGTGTAAATACTTGTCAATATAGGCAAAGCTTTCTTCTTGATACTTTTCCATGAATTTATAGGTATTGCTGCAACAGTCACAGACTGCCCAGTTATGAATTTTCGGCACAAATCTGTCAAGATAGAAGAATCGTTCTTCTAGTTCCATTTTTGCATATGCGATCACAAGACCTTCCAGCATAATTTCTTCGTGATAAGAGCCTTGGTCCGCACTTATTTTCTCATGCGCTTCATCAAGATATGTTCGAAAATCTTCTTTTGCAACTTCTTTCGCAAGTGTGCGCAGCTTTGGCATTCGTACGCCTAACACATGTTCCGTCCCCGGCAACAGGTTTTCATTGAATTTTTTATAATCCTCTTCTGATAATTGTTCCAGACGCATTCTTATATTTTCTATCATTTAGCTTTCCTCATAAACATATAATTCGTGCAGTGCGCGCGTAGCGCTGATATATTTTGCCTGCTTATAGAGAGGATTTGTCTCTCTTCCCAGTACAGCAAAGACCTGATCGAATTCCAACCCTTTTGCAAGATAAAAGGTTGTGACAGTCATTCCTTTCTTGAATACGGATGTGTCGCGATCCATATAAGATACCGGAAGCTGGCGATTCTTAAGCAGACGGTAAATATCATAGGCATCCGATTCATTCATTGTGATTACTGCTGCGGTTTCATATTGAGCATTTGAAGATTTTACCTGTTTTTCTATATTTTCCAGCATTTCTTCCAGCGAAAGGCCATGAAACTCTTCTACCTCTTTGCCGTGCCTCTGAAACAGCTCCAGACCCTCACCGCCTCGTATTCTCTCCGCATAATCTGCAATTTCCAAGGTATTGCGGTAACTTTTGTTCATAACGATTTTTCTTATTTTTCTGCCAAAAATCTTCGGGAGGAACTTTGTCACGTCCTGGCATTCGCTGTCCATCGTCTGTGCGCGGTCCCCGAGAATGGTCATTCGACAATGAAATAGCATGGACAGAATGCTATATTGCAGATAAGAATAATCCTGCATTTCATCAATGACCAAATGCTTGATATTCTTATGCTTCCTGCTTCCTTTCAAGCGGTATTTCAAATATAACATCGGAAATACATCTTCATATTCTAATTTTCTTCGCTCATACTCCGCATTCGAAAGCTCCGAATATCCGCAGTCTTTTAACAGCCATCCGTAGATTTCATAAAGATCCGTTGTCACATACATTTTCTGGAAGGTCTCACGAAGTGCCTCCATATCTTCCTCAGAAATATTCTTCCCGCGCAGCGTCTCGTATTCGTCGATCAGGTATTCCATTACCGCATCCATTCTCGCAAGTAGCGGAACTGTCTGGAATTTAAAATAAAAAAGATGAATGATCTCTTCTTCGGTCTTATGAAAGCCTTTAAATGTAAAGCTTCGGATATTCACAAGATCTTCCTCCAGCATAGCCAAAAAGCCTTCCATTTGTCTGATAAAATCGGCGGACTGTTTCTCTTTGTAACGCCTCTCCCATTCGCTGTCCGGAAATTTCATCCACTTTTCCAAATAGTCATAACGGTCTTCACAGTCATTTGCCACTTCTTTTAATTCCTTGTAAGCAAAGAGATCAAAACTCATTTCCTGTATATGTTCCTCTCCCAATTCCGGAAGAATATGGGAAATGTAATCGGAAAATGCATTGTTCGGTGACAGGATCAATATATTTGCCGCTTTCAAATTCTCACGATCATGGTACAAAAGATAAGCAATCCGATGGAGCGCCACGGATGTTTTGCCACTTCCCGCCGCGCCTTGAATCGCTAAAATTCGATCTTCTGTATTTCGTATAATTGCATTTTGCTCTTTCTGAATCGTGCGTACAATATTTTTAAGCTGTACGTCACCTCCGTTTCCAAGCTCCTGTTTCAGAATTTCATCGTCAATCTTCGTATCACTTTCGAAGCCGTAGATCATATGTCCGTTTTTTATCTTGTACTGCCACTTGGATGTGATCTCACCTTCCATTCTTCCACCCGGAGCGTCATAGGCTGCCGGACCTCTGTCATAATCGTAGAACAACCCGGACACCGGCGCTCTCCAATCGTAGATCAGCGGGCGCATTCCTGCGTGGGGAGCAAAATTGCCAATTCCGATATAAAAGGTCTCTGATTCCTCTTCTCCGTCATAACGAAAATCTACTCTTCCAAAAAACGGAGACTCCAACATCTTTGTAAGCCTCTTTCTCTTTGAAAGCTTTTCTTCATTTGCATGAACCTGATGGAGTAGCGCCTGCTGATTGTCATAATTTTCATAGCCATACTCATCCATTTCCGTATAATTTTCCCAGTAATATTCATGCATATTTTTGATTTCCTGCTGTCCGGCAGATAAATCTTCATCCAACTCTTTGATTTTCTGTTGTAAACAATCTGTTATCTCTTTTAAAAACTGCTCCATAGTCTCTCTTTCTTATTTACCCTAATGCCACATCTAAAATCATCATCAATACAAATCCTGCCGCAAAGCCGACCGTTCCTATGTTACTGTGCTCACCTTCCGCAGATTCGGGGATCAGTTCTTCTACTACCACGTAGATCATTGCCCCCGCCGAAAATGCTAAAAGATATGGAAGTACCGGTGTCAGATAGGTCGCAAATAACAGCGTAAGTCCTCCGGCGATCGGCTCTACGATTCCTGAGAGCACGCCGGCTCCGAATGCTCTGCCTCTTCCCTTTTCAGAGCGAATCGGAAGAGATACAATAAAACCTTCCGGGAAATTTTGCAGCGCAATTCCGATAGACAGAGCAAATGCGCCTGCCAGCGTAACACTGGCATTATCCATTAATAAACCGGCAAAAATCGCTCCGCTTGAAATACCCTCCGGAATATTGTGAATCGTAACAGCTAATGTAAGCATGGTCGATTTATTGAGCGAACATTTCGGGCCTTCGCATTCCTCGGAACCAATATGAAGATGCGGAATTACTCTGTCAAGAATCAATAAAAATGCAATTCCAAGAATAAATCCTACAGCAGCCGGGATAAAAGAAAGCTTTCCCATATGCGCAGACATATCCATCGCCGGAATCAAAAGCGACCAGACAGAAGCCGCCACCATCACCCCCGCCGCAAAGCCAAGCAAAGACTTTTGAACAAGCGGTTTCAATTCATTCTTCACAAATAACACACATGCAGCGCCCGCTGCAGTACCGATAAACGGGATCATAAGTCCCCAAAAAATAGTCATATCATAAACCCTCGTTTCTTCTCTAATGGACTTATTCTACCATAATTGCCCCAAGTGGTACAGAGCATTTTTCAATTTAGGACACCCTGAAATGCAATTTGGGACGTAGCATTTTGTAAAAATGCTACGTCCCAAATTACTATTTTTTAGAAAGGAATTCGTGAATTCCTTTTGCTCCTGCTTTTCCTGCGCCCATGGCGAGGATTACGGTTGCTGCACCTGTTACGGCGTCTCCGCCGGCGAATACTGCTGCTTTTGATGTCTGTCCGTTCTCTTCTTCTGCCACGATACATTTTCTTCTGTTTGTTTCAAGTCCTTTTGTTGTAGATGCGATCAATGGGTTCGGTGATGTTCCGAGTGACATGATCACTGTATCCAGTTCAATCTCGTACTCAGAGCCTTCGATTTCTACCGGACGTCTTCTTCCGGATGCGTCAGGCTCTCCCAGTTCCATCTTGATCACTTTCATTCCTTTTACCCATCCATTTTCGTCTACAAGGATCTCTTTTGGATTTGTAAGAAGATCGAAGATAATTCCTTCTTCTTTTGCATGATGTACTTCTTCTACTCTGGCCGGAAGCTCTGCTTCACTACGACGATATACAATATGTACCTCTGCTCCTAAACGAAGCGCTGTTCTCGCAGCGTCCATAGCAACGTTTCCGCCACCTACAACTGCAACTTTCTTGCCGGCTGCAATCGGTGTATCGTAATTATCATCAAATGCTTTCATCAGATTACTTCTTGTCAAATATTCATTTGCTGAAAATACTCCATTGGCTGTCTCGCCCGGAATACCCATAAACATCGGAAGTCCTGCTCCTGATCCGATAAATACTGCCTCGAAATCTTCCTCTTCCATTAACTGGTCGATCGTTGTTGATTTACCGATAACTACGTTAGTTTCGAATTTTACACCGAGTTCTTTTACTTTCTCGATTTCTTTCTTAACAACCTTTTCTTTTGGAAGACGGAACTCCGGAATACCGTAAACCAATACTCCGCCAAGCTCATGAAGCGCTTCGAATACTGTCACTTCATATCCAAGCTTTGCAAGATCACCGGCACATGTAAGTCCTGACGGACCGGAACCGATCACTGCAACTTTGTGTCCATTTGTCTTTTCTGCTTTTTCCGGTTTGATATCATGCTCTAATGCATAATCCGCAACGAATCTTTCCAATTTACCAATGGAAACCGGCTCTCCCTTGATACCACGGATACATTTGCTCTCACACTGTGACTCCTGTGGACATACACGTCCGCAGATTGCCGGAAGTGCGGAGGATTCTCCGATAACTTTATAAGCGCCCTCAATATCTCCATCTTTTACTTTCGCAACAAATTCCGGAATATTGATGGATACCGGACATCCTTGAATACATTTTGCGTTTTTACAATTTAAGCAACGAGACGCCTCTTCCATTGCTTCTTCTTGATTATATCCGTAACAAACCTCTTCGAAGTTTGTAGCTCTTACCTTTGCGTCCTGCTCTCTTACAGGAACTCTCTTTAATACATCTGCCATTACTCGTCACCTCCGCAATGACCACATCCACCGTGATGGGTGTCGCCTTCCTGTAATTTCAGCATTGCACGGCCTTCCTGTGTCTTGTACATCTGCTGTCTCTTCATTGCATTGTCGAAATCTACCAGATGTCCGTCGAATTCCGGTCCATCTACGCAAGCAAATTTTACTTCTCCGCCTACGATTACACGACAAGCGCCACACATACCTGTTCCGTCTACCATAATTGGGTTCATGCTGACAATGGTAGGAATGTCATATTTCTTTGTTGTCAGGCAAGTAAATTTCATCATGATCATCGGTCCGATTGCAACACAGACGTCATATTTATTTCCTTTTTCCACCAACTCGTCTACCATAGTAGTAACCATGCCGGCGTGACCATAAGAGCCGTCGTCTGTACATGGGTAGTAATTACCGGATACTTCCTCCATCTCCTTTTCGAGAATCAGGAGATCTTTTGTCTTTGCACCGACAATAACATCCGCCTCAATACCATGCTCTTTTAACCACTTCACCTGTGGATAAACCGGAGCAGCGCCAACACCTCCGGCTACAAATAAGAATTTCTTATTTTTTAAAATCTCCAAATCTTCCGTTACAAATTCAGACGCACATCCGAGAGGACCTGTGAAATCACGGAAATAATCTCCTGCTTTTAATTCAGTCATCTTTGTTGTAGATGCTCCAACAGGCTGGAATACGATAGTTACAATTCCTGCCTCTCTGTCGTAATCACAAATGGTAAGTGGAATACGTTCGCCTTTTTCATCCATCTTGACAATGACAAACTGCCCCGGCTCGCAATGTCTTGCAACACGAGGTGCTTCTACATCCATAAGATAAATATTAGCAGCCAGTTTTTCTGCTTTTAATATCTTGTACATCTTGTCTCCTCCTAATAATTCATGCTCTTTTAATCATAATGTATTTATCACAAAATTTCAAGTAACAGATCGCTGTTTTTATGCTTATTCACTAAGTTCTAAACTATAGTTTCTGGTGGTTACCCCGCTTAATCTTCCGTCAGCGGACACAAGAACTGCTTTAAAAAGAGTGTCTCCTTTTGGCATATCAATGGGACCGGTATACTTTGTAGATGCTGTTGTCGGATCTTCTCCGTCCATCGTATAATAGGCATCGTACCCTTCCGGAACTTTTACTTCGATCGTCATTTCAGATTCATACTGTCCGGTAGAAGGGGAAACAGCCGGTGCTTCTTCGATCGGAAGCTCGATAACATAAGTTTTCTCTTCATATTGGCTTGGCACTCCGCGCTTATCAACAGAAATTGCCTTGATTGTTGTCTCACCTTCGTCAAGCTGAATCGGCTTTGCATATTTTGTACTCTGGAAGGTTGGATCGGAACCGTCCGTAGTATAATAAATCGTTTTTCCCGTTGTACTAAGCGTCAGCTGCTGAACATCATCATAGGTTTCCTCATCATCCAGACTATATTCCGGCTTGTCAATGATATATCCATTTAACGCTTCTGCCACACTGTCCGATGCCTCATCCATAAGCTCTGGTATTTTAATCGCCTGCTTTGTATCCAAATAGAATTGAATACACGCTTCGTAAAGCTCGGTATTTTTACTATGTTTTTCAATCGCATCCGTAAATACCTGCTCTGCCGCATCTAAATCATTTTGACCGATGTATACTTTGGACAATCCCACATATGCATCCGGTTTCTCGTCATTTTTTGACAAAGCCTTCTCAAAAGATTGCTGTGCTGCTCCGTACTCTTTAGATGTAAGAGCTTTATTTCCTTTCGCCACAATTCCGGTATAAGAATTTTGATAGAGAACAATGCTGATTCCTACGATCACAGCAAGAATCAGCGCCATGATCAACAGAACCTTTCTTCTTTTCTTACGGCGTTTCTGCTTTCTCTTCTCTGCCTGACGTCTCTTTTGCTCCTTTGTAAGCGGAGCCGTCTGTCCGGTATTTTTCATCCGCCCTGTGTTTCTTGTATGTCCGGTATTTCCCGTTCTTGTTGTCCGGCCCGTATTTCTGCGTGCAGATGTTGCGCGCGTCTGAAAAGACGCATCATCATAGACAAGGTAATCCTCCTCTCGTCCTGTTCCGTCAATGGAATCTCTGATCTGCTCCGTGAGCATATCATCCAACGGATTGTATTCAGGAACAATAAATACTTCCCTGCCGCATGCTTTACAATATAATGCCCCTTCCGGTATTTCCTTTCCGCAATATCTACACTTCATTGCTTCTTATAACCTCCTGTTAGAATCAATTAGAATAATCCGATAATCATTCCATCCTCAGATACGTCAATGCCGTTCGCAGCCGGTACTTTCGGAAGTCCTGGCATGGTCATGATCGCACCTGTCAGTGCTACCACAAATCCGGCTCCCGCACTTACATATACTTCACGGATATGAATATCAAAATTTTCCGGTCGTCCAAGTTTCTTTGCATCATCAGATAAAGAGTATTGATTTTTTGCCATACAGATCGGAAGATTTCCAAATCCCATATCTTCAATCTTCGCAAGCTGTTTTGAAGCTGCAGGTTCATAGACAACATCTTTGGCTCCATAGATCTCAGTTGCAATTTTTTCAATCTTCTCTTTCAATGAAAGTTCATCTTCATAGAGTGTATGGAAATGGCTTTCTTTATTTTCCAATGTGTCCAGAACCTTTTCAGCAAGAGCGATTCCACCCTCGCCACCTTTTTCCCATACTTCTGAAAGAGCGAACTCACAGCCTCTCTCTTCGCAGAACTCCCGGATAAATGTATTTTCCGCCTCGGTATCGGTAATAAAAGAGTTCAAAGTAACGATCACCGGTACGTCGTATTTCTGAATATTTTCAATATGTTTCTCTAAATTTACAATTCCTTTTTTCAATGCTTCCAGATTCTCTTCTGCAAGGTCGCTCTTGGCAACCCCACCATTATACTTCAATGCACGCACAGTTGCAACTAAAACTACAGCATCCGGTTTAAGTCCTGCTTTGCGACATTTAATATCAAAGAATTTCTCAGCACCGAGATCTGCTCCGAAGCCTGCCTCCGTAATCGTAATGTCACTCATCTTCAGAGCCATCTTTGTTGCGCGTACACTGTTACATCCATGTGCAATATTGGCAAATGGACCACCATGTACAAGCGCCGGAGTATGTTCTAATGTCTGAATGAGATTTGGTTTGATCGCATCTTTTAAAAGAGCTGTCATTGCACCTGTCGCCTGAAGATCATCGGCTGTGACCGGCTCTCCCGCAAAATTATATGCTACAATAATTCTTCCAAGTCTCTTTTTCAGATCGTCGATATCGTCGGCAAGACAAAGAATTGCCATAATCTCTGAAGCAACCGTAATTACAAAATGATCTTCTCTCACCATTCCGTCCATTTTATTTCCAAGTCCCACCACTACATTACGAAGGCAGCGGTCATTCATATCCAGACAGCGTTTCCACACAACCTGTCTTGGATCAATCTGAAGAGCATTTCCATGTTGAATGTGATTATCCAGCATAGCTGCAAGCAAATTGTTTGCAGAAGTGATCGCATGGAAATCTCCGGTAAAATGAAGATTGAGATCTTCCATCGGAACAACCTGTGCATAGCCGCCTCCTGCTGCACCGCCTTTAATTCCAAAGCATGGGCCAAGCGAAGGCTCTCTTAACGCAATCACTGCCTTTTTATTTAATTTTGCCATAGCCTGTCCAAGTCCGACGGTAGTTGTTGTCTTTCCTTCTCCTGCCGGTGTCGGATTGATCGCAGTAACAAGAACAAGTTTTCCATCCGGTCTGTCCTTTACATTGTTCCATGCCTCGTCAGAAAGTTTTGCTTTATATTTTCCATAAAGCTCCAACTCATCCTCCTGAATCCCTAATGTCTGTGCCACCTCTCGGATATGTGACATTTTTGCTTCCTGTGCAATCTGGATATCTGTTTTCATTGCCCTTCATCCTTTCTTTTTCTGTGTTTTTTTGCTTCCATTCTTCATTTATGAATTTTCACTCATGTACTGTTCAAATTCTTCCTTTGACATCAGCACTTTTCTTGGCTTCGTGCCTTCTTCTCCGCCAACCACTCCTGCCTCGCAGAGTTGATCCATAATTCTTGCCGCGCGGTTAAACCCAATCTTAAAGGTCCGCTGCAGCATTCCAATGGAAGCCTTGTCCTTATCTATAATGAGGCGACCTGCTTCTGTAAAATACATGTCGCGTTCATTCTCTTCACTGCCGGCCCCCAGGCCTTGTCCGGTTCCAATCTCACTGGTATTTACATGCTGTACGATCTCATTATCATAATCTGCATCACCATTATGATTTTTCAAATATTCTACCACACTCTGTACTTCTTTATCTGTGACAAATGCACCTTGCACACGAGCCGGTTTTTGATATCCGGATGGATAAAACAGCATATCTCCTTTTCCAAGCAGCTTCTCGGCTCCGTTCATATCAATGATCGTTCTGGAATCCACACCGGAAGATACTGAAAATGCAATACGTGACGGCATATTTGCTTTAATTAGTCCTGTGATGACATTGACCGATGGACGCTGAGTTGCAACTACAAGATGAATTCCTGCCGCTCTTGCAAGCTGTGCCAATCTACAGATTGCTTCTTCCACATCTCCGGGAGCGACCATCATAAGGTCGGCAAGCTCGTCAACGATGATCACAATCTGAGGCATTATCTTTAACTCTTCTCCATCAATCGAAGGAGAGGATGCCGCTTTTTCATTATAGCCTTTCATATCTCTTACATTTTGCTCTGCAAATGCCTGATATCTTCGCATCATTTCCGCAACTGCCCAGTTCAGAGCGCCCGCCGCTTTCTTCGGATCTGTCACTACCGGAATCATCAAATGAGGGATTCCGTTATACACACTTAACTCCACGACCTTCGGGTCGATCATAATAAGTTTTACTTCCTCCGGTGAAGCCTTATACAGGATACTCATGATCAGCGTATTAATGCAGACCGATTTACCGGACCCCGTTGCACCTGCAATGAGAAGATGCGGCATTTTCGCAATGTCTGCCACTACGACCTTACCGGCAATATCTTTGCCGGCTGCAAAGGATATCTTTGACTGGCTGTTTTTAAATTCCGCAGTCTCCAAAAGATCACGGAGCATGACTGCTGAGTTTTCCTTGTTCGGAACCTCGATACCAACTGCTGCTTTCCCGGGAATGGGCGCCTCAATACGGATATCAGCAGCCGCCAGATTTAATTTGATGTCATCCGTAAGTCCTACGATCTTACTGACTTTGACACCCATCTCCGGCTGAAGCTCATATCTTGTAACTGCGGGTCCGCAGCTTACATTGGTAACTGTAACGCTCACGCCAAAATTTTGCAGAATTTGCTGAAGCTTCATAGCTGTTTCGCGCAAATGTGCATCGGATTCACCGGACGTTTTATTTCCACGCTTCAGAAGGTTCATCGGCGGAAAATGATATGCTTTTTTCGGTTTTGCTTCATCCGCAGCAACTGCAGCCGCCACACGCTCCATCTCTGCAGCCGCCATAGCTCCCGACTTCTTTTTTGATTCCCTGACCGGCTCGTACGGTTCTTCCGCAAATGGTTCTGCTTCTTCAACATCCGGCGCCGGTTCTGCACGGTTAATCACAAATGATGGGCTTTCTTCCGGTTCCGGTACAGGTTCTTTGGCCGGTTCCGGTGCAATTTCTTTCATGTCCGGGGATTTTCCTGTCAAAGTCGTGGCAAAAGAGACTCCCACGGCATGTTTATCTGTTCTCTTTTTCTTCTCTTTTTCAGAATTCCCGGTATTTTTCTTTTTCTCCTGTTCTCTTTCTTTTCTTCGAAGCTCTGCCTCTTTCCGACGTCTTGCATTGTCTTCTTTTGCTTTGTCATAAGCTTTTCCGCTCTGCGTTTTCACACCTTGAAGCAATGATTTTCCTGTGATAATCACACAGCAAATGATCATAAAAATAATAATCACTACATATGTACCTGCTGTCCCGATCGTAGGCGTTAATATTTTTGCAATACTCTTCCCCAGACTTCCGCCTTTATGATCCACAAGTTCTAAAAAGGTACAGGCAAGAATCAGAAAAACGATTCCTGCCGCTACTTTTATATAAGCTGACACATTTCCTTTGTTCGATACAAGAAATGCCGCTATACCAAACAAAGCAAATGGAATAATATAAGTGATCAGACCGAAGATTCCGCTAAAAAAATAAGATACTTCATCGCCGATCCATCCCCCCAGTCCAAAGTTACTGAGCATCAGCAAAAGACTGACTGCAAGTGTCAGCCAAATGATCACCTCATCCTGCAAAAAACTCTGTTCTGTCTTCTTCTTTTTCGTCGGTTTCCTGCTACTCTTTCTCTTCGACTTTGCAGCCATTAACTTTTCCCCCTTATTATTGGCAATACTATTAATAGTATAGCATTTTTAAAATAGACTGTCATTACATAATTTTGCCCTTTTTCTTCTCCTCTTCTTCGATCATTGCGTGCAATTTGCCAAGAGCATCCTTCATGCCTCCTACTGCATCTATCAGTCCTTCCTCCACCGCTTCTCTTCCTTCCAGCAGTGTCCCTACATCTTTGACAAGTTCCGTTGGGTTAAGCATAAGTTCTTCGATTCGCTCTTTAGAGATATGTGAATGCTCTGCCAGAAATCTCGTAATTCTATCTTGTGTTCTGATCATATTCCGAAGGCTCTGTTCCACACCGATGAACATCCCGTTGGTTCGCACCGGATGAATCACCATCGTTCCGCTTGGTACAATAAAAGAATACTTAGCCGATACTGCAAGCGGACCTCCGATAGAATGACTTCCTCCCAGGACAAGGGATACCGTTGGTTTACTGATTGATGCGATCATCTCGGCGATAGAGAGACCTGCTTCAACATCTCCGCCCAGTGTATTTAATAAAATCAGCAATCCATCCACCTCTTCACTGTCCTCAATTTCTGCAAGCATCGGAAGAAGATGTTCATATTTCGTTGCTTTTGTATTGCCGGACACTGCTTCATGCCCCTCAATTTCTCCAATAATCGTAAGTAATTTAATCCGATGGTTTTTCCTGTTCTCATCGAGACTTACACTTCCTGTTTCCCGGATTTCCGCTTCTGAGCGCTCCTCCTTTTCTTCTTTTCCCATACAAAAAAACACCTCCATACTTTTTTCTTAGTATGGAGGTGTTTAGATAATTTTATACCTGCTCTAACGCCTGTTCAAGATCTGAAATGATATCTTCAATATTTTCGATACCTACACTGAAACGGATCAGATCCGGCTGTACGCCTGCTTCCATTAATTCCTGATCGTTCATCTGACGGTGGGTATGGCTTGCCGGATGAAGCACACAGCTTCTCGCATCAGCCACGTGTGTGACGATCGCGATCATCTTCAGGCTGTCCATCATGCGAACAGCTGCTTCTCTTCCACCTTTAAGGCCAAAGGTGATTACACCGCAGGTTCCGTTTGGCATATACTTGCTTGCAAGATCGTAATATTTATCTCCAGGAAGTGACGGACAGGATACCCACGCCACTTTTTCATGACCTTTCAAATATTTTGCCGCATTTACTGCATTTTCACAGTGTCTTGCCATACGAAGATGCAAGGTCTCAAGTCCGAGATTCAAAAGGAACGCATTCTGAGGAGACTGGATAGAGCCAAGGTCTCTCATAAGCTGCGCCGTCGCTTTTGTGATATAAGCGCCCTTCCCGAATCTTTCTGTATAAACGACTCCGTGATAAGTCTCGTCCGGTGTAGTAAGTCCCGGGAATTTGTCTGAATATGCTGCCCAGTCAAAATTACCGCTGTCTACAATTGCTCCGCCCACACAGGAAGCATGACCATCCATGTATTTTGTTGTAGAATGAGTTACAATATCAGCTCCCCACTCAAATGGACGGCAGTTGATCGGTGTGGAAAATGTATTATCTACGATAAATGGAACACCGTGAGCATGTGCTGCCTTGGCAAACTTTTCAAAATCAAGAACAACTAATGCCGGGTTGGCAATAGATTCACCGAATACTGCTTTCGTATTCTCCCGGAATGCTGCATTTAATTCTTCCTCGCTGCAGTCCGGATCAACGAAAGTTGCCTCCACACCCATTTTGCGAATAGTGTGTGCATACAGATTATATGTACCTCCGTAAACAGCAGATGCGCATACAATGTGATCTCCTGCTTCGCAAATATTCATAATCGCATAAAAGTTTGCAGCCTGACCGGAAGATGTCAGCATAGCAGCCACTCCGCCTTCCAGATCGCAGATTTTTGCTGCGACTGCATCGTTCGTTGGATTTTGCAATCTGGTATAAAAATAGCCGGATTCCTCCAAGTCAAACAGACGTCCCATCTGTTCACTGGAACTATACTTAAATGTCGTGCTCTGGTAGATCGGAAGCACTCTAGGTTCTCCGTTTCCCGGCTCATAACCGGACTGAATACATTTTGTTTCAATTCTGTAATCACTCATCTTGTTGTCCTCCTATGAATATAAGTATTCCTTTTGCAGATTATGTACCATATCCATATATAGATTCTGGCACGCTTCATTTTCCCCAGCTTCGATCATTTCAATACACGGCACCAAATATTGCTGATATAGGTTGCTGTAAACAGCTTCAGCATCCTTTCTCATATTGATCATCATCACAATTCCCGGCGCAATCTCATAGTAGTCCTCTACAATACCCCGTCCTTCTTCTGTCTGCATTAAATAGTGGTCTCTGTAATCTCTAAGTGTCGTAAGTTCGTAACAATCATCCGATTTGTCAAGGTGTTCGCAGACCGCTGTCGTAATATAGCATAATCTGCTCTTAAATCCACTTTTTATATTATCATAGGTGGAATATGACAGTGTAAGCTTTGAAACTTTCTTTTCATTCCATAACTCCACCATTCGTTTCGCTAATTTTTCACACCATTCATTCCCCGAATAGTTGAGAATCGGGACCACATACACAGCCATATTAAGATTAAAGTCTACATATAACCGGTCTTTTTCTTTCTTCGATCGTTCCCCTATTTTCCCCAATGCATAATCCGGAATTACCAAAGCTAATTCTTCCACCAGTTCTTCACGCCTGTCTTCTTCTGCCTTTTCGCATAAACCGGCGATTTCCTCCGGAAGACTTTTATAAATCTCGTAACCTTTTTCAAAAACATCACCATAGGTTTTTCGTTTGAATTCCCCAACCTTAGTCAACATATCATCGAACAGATCACGCAGCTTCTTCTTTACATCTTCTTCCATCTTCTGTCCTCCGCTGTGTTTTTATTCATCCCAGTTGTGGTATACATTCTGGACATCGTCATCGTCATCCAGCATATCCAGAGTTTTCTGAATATTCTTGATATCTGTCTCATCTGTAAGTTCTACGTAAGTCTGTGGGATCATAGTAACCTCAGCCGCAGCCATAGGAACGCCTGCGTCCTCTAATGCCTGTCTCACGTCGCTGAAATCATCCGAACCTGTCAGAATCTCAAAGCTGTCTTCCTCTTCTGCAAAATCCTCTGCTCCTGCATCCAGAGCCATCATCATAAGCTCGTCCGCATCTGCTTCATATTCTTCCTTATCGATCACAATCTGTCCCTTTGTATCAAACATAAAGGATACACACCCCGGTGTTCCTACATTTCCGTTTCCTTTCGTAAATGCATTCTTTACATTTGTCGCTGTACGGTTGCGGTTATCAGTCAATGTCTCTACAATGATTGCTGTTCCGTTCGGTCCATATCCCTCATATGTAATATGCTCATAATTAGCTGCGTTGGCATCGCCGGAAGCTTTCTTAATATTACGCTCGATCGTATCATTTGGCATGTTGTTTGCTTTTGCTTTCGCAATTACATCACGAAGTCTGCTGTTGTTCGCAGGGTCTGTACCGCCACCCTCTTTTACTGCCACAGCCAGCTCTTTTCCGATCTTCGTAAAGATTTTTCCCTTCGCAGCATCATTTTTTTCCTTTTTGTGCTTAATATTGGCAAATTTTGAATGTCCTGACATAAATCAATCTCTCCTTGTATCTCTTATCTTTTTCACATCTTTTTATTCTAACACTCTTCTTGTGTTTTTTCAATCTTAACTCGATCTATTGTATTGTTGTCCATCGATAAAATCGTATAGCGATAGCCGTCTTTCTCGATAACACACTTTTCGTCTTCTGCCGGAATCCGTTCAAGTTCACCAATCAAAAATCCGTTTAAAGTGTCATACTCTTCATCTTCTTCACACTGAAAACTGATGTTCAGAAGATCAGACAAGTCTTCCAGAATTGTCATTCCATCAACCAGATAGCTTCCATCCGGCTGTGCATGGATCAGCTCCTCTTCTTCATCATGTTCATCAAGGATATTCCCCATAATTTCCTCAACAATATCTTCCATCGTCACCAACCCGGAGGTTTGTCCATACTCATCCACCACGATCGCAATATGGTTTTTCTTCATCTGCATTTCTTTAAACAGACGGTCGATTCCTTTTGTCTCCGGAATAAATACTACCGGTCTTATGTAATCCCCAAGCTCCTTCACAGAAACTTTTCGAAGTTTTTCTTCCTTAAGGTAACAGGTCATTGCCTCTCTCAAATGCAGAAATCCAATGATATCGTCAATACTCTCATGATAGATCGGCACACGAGAATATTTGTCATCCAACATAAATTCAAGTGCTTCTTCCATCGTAAATTGCTCATCAATGGCAACAATATTTTTTCGATGCGTCATAATATCCTTCGCATCTTTATCCATATAACGGAAAATATTTCGAATCAAGGAAGCTGCTTCTTTTTTCGCCTCATCGTCCATATCATCTTCAATCTTCAGGATCTGTCGTACTCTTTGAAATAAACTCCCATTTTCCATATTATCTGTTCTTTAACTCCTTTGCTATGTATGAAGCTCAAAGCTTACTTTGATCGCCTCATCTACTTTCTTCATAATTGTTTGATCTAAATGACATACAAGTTCTTTTAGTCTTAGTTTATCAATGGTTCGAATCTGTTCTAAAAGAACAACTGAATTCTTCACAATTTGATATTTCCTTGCATCAATCTCCACATGCGTTGGCAGCTTCGCCTTATTCATCCGTGAAGTAATTGCCGCACAGATTACCGTAGGGCTGTGTTTGTTTCCCACATCGTTCTGTATAATAAGAACCGGGCGTACGCCGCCTTGTTCTGAACCGACAACCGGACTTAGGTCCGCATAATAGATATCTCCGCGTCTTACCTGCACTCTCTTTCACACTCCGATTTCTTTAAGATAAAATTAGTATTTCCATCTTTTTCGGATGTATTCCACAGAGTTTACATTCCTGTTTTTAAGCAAAATAATCCATCTGTTCCTGAATCTCTCCACGTCTTATATATTCTCTTGGAATTCTCTTGCCCATCAAACAGACAAATTCATAATTAAAACGGTCAGACAGCCGGCTTAATGTTTCTACGGAAAGATACTCATCACCGTCGCGCCCTACTAATACAACCTCATCGCCAAACTTAACATCTTCGATCTCTGTTACATCAACCATACATTGGTCCATGCAGACTCTTCCTATGATCGGAGCCTTCTTTCCGTGGATCAGCATATAACCTTTGTTCGAAAGACTTCTCGGATAACCGTCTCCATATCCTACCGGGATCGTGGCAATCTTCGTGCGCCTCTTCGTCACATATGTACCGCCATAGCTGATCATTTTTCCTTCATCTACCCATTTTACAAATGCCACATGACTGATAAGCTCAAGCGCCGGTTTAAGATCTACATTTTCCTTATGCACTTCCTCCGAAGGATACATTCCATAGGTGGAGATTCCGGCTCTGGAGAGATTTTGACCTGCCCCTTTTAGGTCAATGATTCCGGCACTATTACAGCAATGATAGTACGAAAATGTAATGCCCCGACCGGTCAATTCTTCTTTCATCCATGTATACGCTTCCATCTGTTTCATTGTATAGCTTTTATCACCTTCATCAGCCTTAGAAAAATGAGTATATAAGCCTTCCATTACAATGTTCGGAAGCTTACTGATCTCTTCTATCTTATCGGCACCTTCTTTTCCCGGAGTAAAACCGATTCTTCCCATGCCCGTATCCAGCTTCACATGCACATATGCTTTTCTACCTATTTTCACTGCAAGATTCGATAAAACCTTTGTCAATTCTTCTGTATAAACGGTAATTCGAATATTATTTTCCAGTGCGTCTATCCACTGTTCAGGGAAAATGCAGCCAAGTACAAGGATCGGCTTTGTAACGCCTCCTCTTCGAAGCACGATTGCCTCATCCAGCGTAGCTACTGCAAAGCCCCACACATATTCTTTCAACGAGAGAAGACTTGTAATTTGTAAAGCCCCGTGTCCATAACAATCTGCCTTGGCAACAACGATCAGTTTCGTATCTTCCGGAAGGTTTTCCTTCATTTTTTCAATATTGTATTCAATTGCATCCAGATCAATCCTTGCGCGAATTCTTGTATAACTTTTCATGTCTTGTCTCCTCCTCGCCTTTCCATACAACACTTAGTTTCCTTATTAAATCTGTGGCAAGAACACTGTAGCTTCCCAACTCATCTCTTGCAAGATCTCCACATGTTCCATGTGCGTATACACCAAGAACAGCTGCCTCTCTCTCCGGCACTTTTTGTACCAGAAGTCCTGCAACAATTCCTGCCAGCACATCACCGGCTCCTCCCTTTGCCATTGCTTCGTTTCCGGATTGATTCACATAAGTATGTTCCCCTTCTGCTGACACAATAGTGCAGGAATCCTTCAATACACATGTGCATCCATATTCCTGTACGAATTCTTCAAGAAACGGAATTCTCTGTTCCTTGATCTTTTTGATGCCAACTCCCGCAAGTCTTGACATTTCCTTCATGTGAGGGGTCAGAACAAATCTTCCTTCACGCAAAAGTTCCATGTATTCCGGGTACTCGCCGAGAAGATTTAACCCATCCGCATCAATGACACATGGCACTTTTGATTCCCGAAGAACGGTTCGCAGAATCTTTTTTGCTTTTTTCCCGGTTCCAAGCCCCGAGCCAATACATACTGCATCTGCTTTATCAAGAAGTTCTCTTAATTTTTCTTCTTCGTAGGAATCGTATGTGGTAACGATTGCCTCCGGAAGAAGACTCTGCAGCACAATGCGATTTGCTCCGGAAGTATAGATTTCCACCAGTCCGGCACCTGTTCGGTATGCCGCAGCTGCATTAAAATAAGCTGCGCCGCTCATCCCTTCGCTTCCTGCGATCACAAGAAGTCTTCCATACGTTCCCTTATGTGAATCTCTTCTTCGCTCGGGAAGGAAACTCCAGTATTCCTCTTTGTCATAGCAGCAGGCAACACTTTTATTACGCTCAAAAATATTTGTTGTGATTCCTATATCTGCCACAACCACTTCTCCGGCATAGCTTCTTCCCGGATAGAGGATGTGTCCTGCCTTTTTCGTCTGGAACGTAACCGTAAGATCTGCACGAAAAGCTATTCCTAGCACGCATCCGCTGTCAGAACTAATTCCCGAAGGAATGTCAACTGCAACCTTGACACCGGATGACGCATTCATATGTTCAATCGTCTTCGCATAAACTCCTTGCACCGGACGATTTAATCCCACACCGAACATGGCATCTACTATAATACTATATTCACCTTGTGGATATTCGTCACCTGCAGACGGATGAATTTGATACACGGTGACAGGATACCCTTTCTTTTTGAAGATCTCTGCCATCACCAGCCCGTCTCCGCCATTATTTCCTTTTCCACATACAATCAGTATATTTCCAAGATCATAACCGCTATCTATCATACCGGATACGCATGCGTTCGCCGCACGTTCCATAAGCTCTGAAGACGGAATATGTTTCTGCTCTATCGTATAAGTATCCGCTTCCTTCATCTGCATCCCATTGGGAAGATATTGCATATTCGTTCATCCTCCTTCATAGAAAAAAACGTATGAGTAAAAGCCTGCCATGCACAAGCCTTTCTCATACGTCTTTGTATCACTATTCCTTATGCTCTTCCTTATAGCGACTGATGTTATAAGATAATTGCATCAGACTTTCTGACAAATGCACATTCTCTACAATTATATTCTCCGGAAGATTCAGATCTGTATGTGCGAAATTCCAGATCGCACGAACTCCGTTATCCACCAGCATATTTGCAACTTCAATAGCCTTCTCCTTCGGTATCGTAAGCACCGCGATCTCAACATCATTTTCCTTCACAAAAGATTTTAGTTCATCCATCATCCGTATTGGGACACCACGAATCGTCATGCCCTGAAGTCTTGGATTTACATCAAAAATACCGCTTAAAATAAACCCTCTCTTCTCAAAGGCTGCATAATTTGCCAGAGCCTGTCCAAGATTACCGGCACCGATGATCACAATGTTATGATCTTCCTCCAGCCCGAGGATCTTTCCGATCTCTGTATACAGGTATTTCACATTATATCCGTAGCCTTGCTGTCCAAATCCTCCAAAATTGTTCAAATCCTGCCGGATCTGAGACGCAGTCACTTTCATTTGTTTACTTAAATCATTTGAAGATATCCTTTCCACTCCGTTTTCCAGAAGTTCTCCGAGATATCTATAATATCTTGGCAGTCGTCTTATTACTGCCTGAGAAATGTCTCTGCTCTCCAATGTTCTCACCTTCCCATTTCTTCTCTATCAATTATTATATAAAATTGTGCTTTCAAAGTCAAACTTTTAGTGGTTTTTTTATGTTCTTTTCGATATAATAAGGTCGTATGTTAAATATTTAGGAGGTTACATATGATACTTGCATGTCACGGAATCAGTAAATCATTTGAAGAAAAAGTTATTGTGAACAATGGTTCCTTTCATATAGAAGATCACGAAAAGGTAGCTCTTGTAGGTCCTAACGGAGCCGGAAAATCCACCATCCTGAAAATGATCGTAGGTGAACTTCCGACAGACAGTGGAAACGTAATCCTGACGAAAGGAAAGACGCTTGGATATCTGGCACAGCATCAGAACATGGATAGCTCCAATTCTATTTATGACGAAGTCAAATCTGCCAAGGCACATCTTATTGCTATGGAAGAACAGCTTCGAAAGATTGAATTAGAATTAAAAGATCTCTCGGGCAGTGAGCTTTCCAGCCGCATGGAGACTTACAACCGCTTAACCGCAGCCTTTGAACGCGAAAATGGTTATGCCTACGAAAGTGAGATCACCGGTGTACTAAAAGGTCTCGGCTTTCAAGAAGACGAATTTTCAAGACCAGTCTCCACACTTTCCGGAGGTCAGAAAACAAGAGTGTCTCTTGGAAAACTGCTTCTTACCAAGCCCGATATTCTGCTTCTTGATGAGCCCACAAACCATTTGGACTTAAACTCTATCACGTGGCTGGAAACTTATCTTCTCAATTATACAGGCGCTGTTCTCATCGTTTCTCACGACCGCTATTTTCTGAACCGGATTGTAACAAAGGTTATCGAGGTTGAGGCAGGACAGGTCATGACTTATCTTGGTAATTACAGTGACTTTTCTTACAAGAAAAAACAACTTAGGGAAGCACGGTTAAAAGAATATTTAAATCAGCAGCAGGAAATCAAACATCAAGAGGCGGTCATTGAAAAACTCCGCTCTTTTAATCGAGAAAAATCGATCAAGCGTGCAGAAAGCCGCGAAAAAATGCTCAACAAAATAGAGCGAATTGAAAAACCACAGGAAATCAACACCGACATCCATTTGACACTCACTCCGTCTATCGTCAGTGGAAACGATGTATTGTCTATTGAACATTTAAGCAAAGCATTCCCGCCACAACAGTTATTCTCCGATGTCTCTTTTGAAATCAAGCGCGGTGAACACGTGGCAATCATCGGTGACAATGGAACGGGAAAAACAACGCTTCTTAAGATTTTGAACGGACTTGTAGATGCAGACCAAGGTTCTTTCACCTTAGGAACGAATGTACATATTGGATATTATGATCAGGAACACCATGTGCTCCATATGGAAAAAACGATTTTTGACGAAATTTCCGACGATTACCCATCACTTACCAATACAGAGATCCGCAATATGCTGGCGGCTTTTCTTTTCACTGGGGATGATGTTTTTAAATTGATCGGTGATTTAAGCGGTGGAGAAAGGGGACGCGTCTCTCTGGCAAAGCTCATGCTCTCAGAAGCTAATTTCCTCATTTTGGACGAGCCTACCAACCACTTAGACATTGCATCCAAAGAGATTTTAGAGCACGCCTTAAACGATTACACCGGAACACTGCTCTATGTCTCCCACGATCGTTATTTTATCAATCAGACCGCTACCCGTATTCTTGATCTCGTCAATCAGAAATTTGTCAATTACATTGGAAATTATGATTATTATTTAGAAAAAAAAGAAGAGCTGACCGCTGCATACACATCTGAAGCGAACTCGTCTGACTCATCTTCTCCTGCTTCCACTCCTTCCGAGAATAAATTAAGCTGGCAGGAGCAGAAAGAAGCACAGGCAAAAGAGCGCAAACGCCAAAATGAGTTACGGAAAACCGAAGAACGAATTACAGCTTTAGAAGAACGAGACAGCGAAATCGACCAGCTTATGATGAAAGAAGAAATCTTCACCAATTCCGTAAAATGTCAGGAACTGGCACAGGAAAAAGCCGCTATCGCAGAAGAATTAGAAACATTATATGAAAAATGGGAAGAGCTAGAAAAATAATTGGAAATCAAATTGGGACGTAGCATTTTTACAAAATGCTACGTCCCAATTTAACTTTAGGGGTGTCCTTTTTTACAATTTTTCGGCTATCGCTTTGATAAATCCTTCGCTGTTTAATACAACCGGATTCGGAAGAGTTGTAATCAGCGCCAGATCTTTTGTCATTTTGCCTTCTTCGATGGTATCAATGGTTGCCTTTTCCAGCCTATCTGCAAATTCCATCAATTCTTTATTTTCATCTAATTCTCCGCGCTTTCTAAGCGCTCCTGTCCATGCAAAGATGGTTGCCACGGAGTTGGTGGACGTCTCTTCTCCTTTCAAGTGCTTATAGTAATGGCGCTGTACGGTTCCGTGCGCCGCCTCGTATTCGTAATATCCATCTGGAGATACAAGTACAGAGGTCATCATTGCAAGGGAACCAAATGCAGAGGATACCATATCGCTCATGACATCTCCGTCATAGTTTTTACATGCCCAGATGTATCCGCCTTCTGATTTCATCACGCGGGCTACTGCATCGTCGATCAAAGTATAGAAATACTCAATTCCGGCTTCCTCAAATCCGGAAGCATATTCTGCATCGTAAATTTCTTGAAAAATATCTTTAAAGGTGTGATCATATTTCTTGGAAATCGTATCTTTTGTCGCAAACCAGAGATCCTGCTTCGTATCCAGTGCATAATTAAAGCAGCTTCTTGCAAAGCTTTCAATAGAATCATTTAAGTTGTGCATTCCCTGCGCCACACCGGCTCCGGTGTAATTATGTACAAGTTCTCTTACTTCCGTTCCGTCTTCCGCAGTATATACAAGTTCTACTTTTCCTGCCGCCGGAATCTTCATCTCTGTATTCTTATATACATCACCATAAGCATGTCTTGCAATCGTAATCGGCTTCTTCCAGTTCTTCACACATGGTTCGATTCCTTTTACTACGATTGGCGCACGAAATACAGTTCCGTCTAAAATTGCACGGATCGTTCCGTTTGGACTCTTCCACATTTCTTTCAGATTATATTCTGTCATACGGGTTGCATTCGGAGTGATCGTTGCACATTTTACAGCAACTTTATACTTCTTTGTCGCATTTGCCGCGTCAATCGTTACTTGATCGTTGGTTTCGTTTCTATATTCCAGTCCCAAATCATAATACTCTGTATTTAATTCAATATATGGTTCCAAAAGATCCTCTTTGATCATTTTCCAGAGGATACGTGTCATCTCATCTCCATCCATCTCAACGATAGGGGTTGTCATTTTAATCTTCGCCATAGTTCCATTCTCCTTTTCTTGATTTTCAAACCATACATTCATTAATTTTCCATATGCAGGTTCTCCATCACATTCATAATGTGTTGATTTGCAAGCTTCTCAGCCAGATCAGCGTCTTTGTTCCTGATGGCTTCCAGAATATCTCTGTGCTCTGCAATTGATTTCTCTGCTCTTTCCTTTTTCTTTACAGACAACTTTCTTGCCATCTGCACGTATTTATGAAAATCTGATAATACATGTTCCAGTATACGACTATCTGACGCTTCATACAAGACCTGATGAAATTTTCCGTCAAGTTCTGATACTTGAGCAGTGTCACCATTCCCTCTTTGCACATGAAATTCCGACAATACAAGGATTTCTTCCAGTTTTCCGATCTGTTCCTCTGTAATATGTTCGGTTGCCCATCGTGCACACAAGCCTTCCAGCATAGAGCGGACATGATAAATGTCTGCCACATCTTTTGCCTTGATACTTGTGACATATGCTCCTTTGTTCGGAATGATCGTCACCAGTCCTTCCAGCTCTAATTGCCGCAAAGCTTCCCTGACCGGCGTTCTGCTGACTCCCAGCTCTTCCCCGATCGTAATTTCCCTGAGCTCTTCCTGGTCTTCATAGACGCCGGATAATATATCCTCCCGAAGCTTTCGAAAAACTCGGCCTCTTAATGAATTATCCTGATATTCTTCCATTTATTTTCACCTTCTCATTTCTATATCACATACCGTATCAAAATAATACCCAGACTAGAGCAGGCTTACTCCAAGCTTCTTACAGGCATCATCTATAACCTTCAAGAGTTCTTCATCGGTAAGAACCGTCACACGTCCTCCCTCATATTCATTGTCTACCCACGCTTTGATCATTGCTACAAGCTCGGAATTTTTATCCACTTTCTTATCATCTTTCAATTTAAAATAAGTGTTGATCCAATGTGCGATTCCGGCAAGACCGGACGTATTTGACACCGCTACAAGAGGCGCACGGTTTAAAAACTTTTCCGTATCAAACACATTGTAGATCTCTTCATTTTTGAGAAGACCGTCCGCATGAATACCTGCTCTTGTCACGTTAAAGTTCTTTCCTGCAAATGGTGTCTGCGCCGGAATCTGATATCCGATCTCTTTTTCATAATACTCTGCCAGTTCTGTGATCACCGTTGTATCCATACCGTCCAGTGTACCGCGAAGCTGCGCATACTCAAATACCATTGCCTCCAACGGTGTATTACCGGTCCGCTCCCCAATTCCGAACAGGGAACAATTGACACCGGAAGCACCATAGAGCCATGCGGTACTGGAATTGCTTACTGCCTTATAGAAGTCATTGTGTCCGTGGAACTCAATCAACTCACTTGGCACGCCTGCATGGATTCGAAGTCCGTAAATAATCCCCGGAATGCTTCTCGGAATCACCGCTCCCGGGTAATTCACGCCATAGCCCATTGTATCACACACACGAATCTTGACAGGAATCTTGTACTCCTTCATCAGATTCATAAGTTCCAGACAAAACGGGATAACAAAACCGTAAATATCCGCCCTTGTAATATCTTCCAAATGGCACCGCGGACTCACTCCGGTTTCCAGACATTCACGAACAACCGACAGATAATGCTCCATACATTCTTTTCTTGTCATTTTCATTTTATAGAAAATATGATAGTCCGAACAGCTTACCAGTATGCCGGTCTCCTTCATTCCAAGCTCTTTTACTAATTCAAAATCCTTCTTATTGGCACGAATCCAACTCGTAACTTCCGGAAATTGATAACCCTTTTCCATACATTTATAAACCGCGTCCCGATCTTTTTTGCTGTACAGGAAGAATTCACTCTGACGGATTTTCCCCTTGGAACCTCCCAGTTTGTGAAGGTAATCATAGATCTTCACAATCTGCTCTGTGCTGTATGGCGCTCTGGATTGCTGTCCGTCACGAAATGTAGTATCTGTAATCCAGATTTCATCCGGCATACAGTGCGGCACAATACGGTCATTAAACGCAATCTTCGGAATCTCATCATAGTGGAACAGATTGCGGAAAACATTCGGTTTCTCTACATCTACTAACGGATACATATGCTCTTCTAACTGTAACAGATTATTACTATGGTTTAAATATACCTTACGATCTTCCATTCTTTCTTCTCTCTCTTTCTTCCTTGTTGTATCATTGTATACAATTATACACTTCTTTTTCACTATGTCAAGCTAAAGTGATAAACAAATCAGATTTTGCCGATCATACCAAGTATACTTTAAAAATGGAATATATAATTACGAGGGGCTGTCGGGAAATAGATAGTTCCAAACAGGGGCAGATTTGACTCACATGAGTCAAATCTGCCCCTGAAACTTTTCTATAAAAAAAGAAAAAGATGGCTAACGACAACCATCTTTCACTCCGTTCCATGTTATAATAGAACTATGCAAAAACAAGATTATTATAACGAATTTTTTGAATTAGGGCAACAGAAAATTAACTTCAGTTTCTTCGAATTGTGTTTACCTGACGACGATCCAGTCTATACCCTGAAAAAAGTAATGGAGGATTTAGATTTTTCTGGCTTGTTAGCCAATTGTTCAGATAAGGGAAGAATCGGGTTTAACCCAATTATGATGTATGCTGTCGTTACTTACGCAAACATGCGAGGGGTTCGAGCTGTTGACCGTATTGTGGAGTTATGTGAAAGAGACCTTGCGTTTATCTGGCTTACCAAAGGACAGAAACCAAAAAGAGATGCGTTCTATGAGTTTAAAAATAAAAAACTAACAGCTGATGTATTGGATGAACTGAACTATCAGTTTCTTCGCCGTCTGCAAAAAGAAGGACTCATTACTTTAAAATCTCTTTTTATTGATGGCACAAAAATAGAAGCCAATGCAAACCGTTATACGTTTGTATGGAGAGGAACGCTCAATTACCATCTAGCGGGATTGTTAGATACCATTGATTCGCTGTATCAGAAATATAATGTTCTGATTGATGAAAATGAGTATGGCATCAAATATGACATTCCCCATGCTCATATGTTTGTGATCGAAGGAATGGAGAAAGTAAGGGATGTCATTGAAAAGAACCGGAAACGAAAACTGACAAAGCATAAAAAGTTGTCCAATAATACAATCATCGAAATTGACAATTGTTCTCCGTTGGAGATTCTGAAACTCCAGAAAAATCTGCTTCAGATCGCAGAGCAGGAACATATCACATTTGTTTATGGAAAAGGGAAAAGAAAACCAGAAATCCAACAACTATATGAGGAGCTGGAAACCTGTGGTGAACGTCTCATGGGCTATAAAGAATGCTTCGAAATCATGGGGAAAGATCGGAACAGTTATTCCAAAACAGATTTGGAAGCTACATTTATGAGAATGAAAGAAGACCATATGCTAAATGGGCAATTAAAAGCAGCATATAACATTCAGATAGCAGTAGAGAATTATTTTATTGTTCAGGCATATGTAAGCAATGACCGGACAGATTATAATACGTTAATTCCGGTCTTGGAGAAACATAAAAAAGCATTTGGAGCTGTCTTGAGAGAAGTTACGGCAGACAGCGGCTATTGTAGTGAAAAGAATCTTCTGTATTTAAAAGAGCAGAACATTTCCAGTTACATCAAACTGCAGGATCATGAAAAGCGAAAAACGCGTGCTTATCTGGAAGATATTGGGAAGTATTACAACATGAAAACACAGGTGTTTGAGGATGAACTTTATTATGTCTGTCATGATGGAAGGGAACTTCATCATCTTAGAACGGAGACAAAAGAACAGGCTGGTTACACTCAAACGTTTGAGGTGTATGGATGTTCCGATTGCAGCGGCTGCGAACATAAAGCAAAATGTCTCTATAAATATGATGCTGAAAAAGATGCAGAGAAAAATAAGGTCATGAAGATCAATGAACAATGGGAAGCTTTAAAAGAAGAATCCCATGCAAACATCCAGAGTGAGAAGGGGATTTTGAACCGCCAGATCCGTTCCATTCAGACAGAAGGACATTTTGGGGATATCAAAGAAAATGGCGGTTTTCGCCGTTTCAATTACCGGACAGCAGAAAAAGTATATAAAGAATTCATGCTGTATGCGATTGGAAGAAATATAAATAAATACCATCGTTTTCTTCATGATAAGATCAAGAAATTTGAGGGAAAACGCGAAGAAAAGGCTGCTTAGAAAAGAGTGTTTTCAAAAATGCAGTTGAGGGGATTTTGCGCCCTAAAATACATGCATAAAAGAAAAAAATAAGAATCTCCTGTAGAAAATCAGGTATAAAAACACTGATTTCTACAGGAGATTCTTATTTTAAGATTTAGAAGCTAAAAATCGGTATTAACCGACAGCCCCTCGCTTCTCTCTTCTATTAATATAATTTTGCCCCGATTTCTCTCGGACGAAATCCTTCTTCTTCCAGAGCCTGCATGATCTCATGCTTGTGCTCGGTTCCGAATGCCTCAATGGTCAGACGAAGTTCCACTGCCGCATTACGGTTGGTGCTTACGAACTGGTTATGCTCCAGTTTGATAACGTTTCCGTTATTATTAGCAATCAGTGTTGCTACTTTCACGAGTTCACCCGCTTTATCTGGCATCAGTACAGATACGGAGAAGATTCTGTTTCTCTGGATCAGTCCATGCTGTACAACAGAAGACATAGTAATTACATCCATATTTCCTCCGCTTAAAACAGAAACTGCTTTTTTACCTTTTAAGTCAAGCTGCTTTAATGCAGCAACTGTCAAAAGACCAGAATTTTCAACTACCATTTTATGATTTTCCACCAGATCAAGGAATACACCGATCAACTCATCGTCTTCTACAAGAAGTACATCATCAATATTTTCCTGCACATATGGGAAGATTGTTTCTCCTACACGTTTTACCGCAGTACCATCCGCAATCGTGTTAGCAGATTCCAAGGTTACAGGTTCCCCTGCTTTTAAAGCTGCGGTCATACTTGCCGCTGATTTTGGTTCTACGCCGATGACTTTGATCTTCGGGTTGAGCATTTTCGCCAAAGTAGAAATACCTGTCACCAGTCCGCCTCCGCCGATTGGCACAAGGATATAGTCTACGGTAGGAAGCTCCTGCACGATTTCCATTGCAATACTTCCCTGTCCGCAGGCTACGTCAAGATCATCAAATGGATGTACAAATGTATATCCATTTTCTTCTGCAAGCTTCAGAGCATAGACACAAGCATCATCATAGACGTCTCCGTGGAGGATTACTTCTGCGCCATAACTTTTTGTACGGTTTACTTTGATAAGCGGAGTTACAGTTGGCATAACGATCGTTGCTTTACAGCCAAATTTGGACGCTGCATAGGCAACTCCCTGCGCATGGTTTCCTGCGGAAGCAGTGATCAGCCCTCTTTCACGCTCTTCTTTGCTTAATGTGCTGATCTTATAGTAAGAACCACGCACCTTATAAGCTCCTGTATACTGCATATTCTCCGGCTTTAAATAGATTCTTCCGCCGGTTTGCTGACTTAAATATTCACTGTACACTAATTTTGTCGGCAACGTTACTTTTTTTACGATTTCACTTGCCTGTTCGAATTTCTCTAATGTTAACTTATCCATCTTACTTCTCCCTTCTGTTCTCTTATTGTCTGACACTAAGCTTCTCCTGTTGTAAATAATGCGTTCACAAATGTGTCTGCATCGAATTTTTGCAGATCGTCTATGGACTCTCCGACTCCAATATATTTTACCGGAATGCCAAGTTCTGCTTGAATCGCAACTGCGATACCTCCCTTTGCTGTCCCGTCCATCTTCGTAAGGACAATTCCTGTAATATCTGTCACTTCATTGAATTCTTTTGCCTGCTGTAATGCGTTTTGTCCAGTAGTTGCATCTAGCACTACTAAGGTCTCTCGAAATGCCTCCGGAAATTCACGGTCAATAATACGATTCATTTTCTTCAGCTCTTCCATGAGATTTTTTTTATTGTGAAGTCTTCCTGCTGTATCACAGAGCATCACATCTGCATGTCTTGCTTTGGCAGCTGCAACTGCATCATACACCACAGACGCCGGATCGGAGCCTTCCTGCCCGCCGATCAGTTCTGCCTGTGCTCGGTTTGCCCATTCCTTGAGCTGCTCTCCTGCCGCCGCACGGAAGGTGTCCGCCGCCGCCAGAATCACTTTCTTATTCTGTGCGCGAAGTTTCCCCGCTAATTTCCCAATGGTAGTCGTTTTTCCTACGCCATTAACGCCGATCACCATAACTACAGAAGTTTTATCTTCGAATTCATAAGCGGCTTCTCCAACGTCCATCTGCTCTTTAATGCTCTCGATTAAGATTTCCCTGCAAGCTGACGGTTCTTTGATATGTCGTTCTTTTACCTTGTCCCTCAAATCGTCTAAAATGTCGTAAGTTGCCTGAACGCCAAGGTCTCCCATAATCAATACTTCTTCCAATTCTTCATAGAAATCTTCGTCAATATGGGAAAAACCGTTAAATATGCTGTCCATTCCGGACACAATATTATCTCTCGTTTTACTAAGTCCTGAAACCAAACGTCCCCAGAACCCTTTCTTCTCCTCTGCCATCATCTGCTCCTTCCTATGCGTCCAGCTCGTCTTCCAAGAGACTCACCGAAACCAGTGTTGATACGCCTTTTTCCTGCATGGTAATACCATATAATCGGTCTGCCGCTGTCATAGTACCCCTTCGATGGGTAATCACGATAAACTGTGTATATTTCGTTAATTTATGAAGATATTTCGCGAATCTTGTAACGTTATTATCATCCAGCGCCGCCTCGATCTCGTCCAGAAGACAGAAAGGAGAAGGCTTCAAGTTCTGAATAGCAAAAAGAAGCGCGATTGCGGTAAGCGCCTTTTCTCCACCGGACAACTGCATCATATTTTGCAGCTTTTTCCCCGGCGGCTGCGCGATAATTCGAATGCCTGCCTCTAAGATGTCTTCATCCTCCATCAATTCCAAGGTTCCTTTTCCGCCTCCGAAGAGTTCCTTAAATACAGTGTCAAATTCCGAACAAATCTTTGCAAACTGTTCTTTGAACTGTTTACGCATTGCGGTGTCCAGTTCTTCGATGATCTGCTCCAGAGTCGCTTCGGCCTCCACCAGATCATCATGCTGTGTCTTTAAGAATTCGTAACGTTCCGACACAGTCTTATAATCTTCGATGGCATTGACATTGACATCGCCAAGACCTCGAATCTCTCCTTTTAATTCAGAGATTCTCTTCTTCATTTTTGACAAATCAGTAAGGTTCGCATCCCGAAGCTCAAGTGCATGGCTGTAGGTAATCTCATACTCTTCCCACATATAATTAATCTGCTTTTCAGAGGCTTCCTCATAACCTTCCTTCTGGCTCTCCAGACGGAATACTTCCTTGTCAAGCTGCGACATATGCTTCGACAATTCTTCTCGTTTCTGTAAAAAGGATTTATGCTGTTGTGTAAGAGTTTCTCTCTCACCTTTGAATTTCTCAATTTCTTCTTTAATCTCTGAAAATAACTCTTTTGAATTTTCAATCGTCTGTCTGAGATCAGCAATTTGCTCTTCTTTTTCTTCAATCTCTTTTGATGTCCCACCTTTATTTTCTTCCAGCTCTTCCATCTCTTGAGAAAACTTATCAAGCTCGTCTTGAATACGTGTCACATTTTCTACAACAAAAGCTTCCTTTTGTTCCAGTCCCGCACTGACAAGATGCAGTTCTTCCACAGTTCTTTGTTTTTCAGTTTCTATCTCGCGTTCTTTTTCAAGCGCGCTCTGATCTGCATCAATCCTAACGGATAATTCTTCTTCCAGATGTTCGGAAGTATCAAGTTCTACAGTGATTGATTCTTGATTATCCATAATATCCGTGATCTGCCTGTCCAGATTTCCTGCTTCCGACTCAATATCCTCCAACGTATTGAAAATAGCTTTGATACGTCCTTGCGATTGATCCAGATTCATTTTCGCTGTATTCTGGATCACATAAGCCTTTTGGAGCTTTTCTTTTAACTTTTCAATCTCTTCATAGTATCCGGCACGTTCTTTCCTTAGACCATTACAGTATTCTTCTAACTGATCCATCTCAGATTTTAACTGTTTCACCGTCTTTTCAAATTCTTCAATCTCACGGCGTCTGCTCAGAAGATTGCTGGAATTCTTAAACGCTCCTCCTGTCATAGAACCGCCGGCATTGATAAGCTCCCCTTCTAAAGTCACGATACGAATCGACTGCTTATATTTTCTTGCAATAGCGATTCCATGATCAATATGATCTACCACTAATGTTCTTCCAAGAAGATAACCCGCCAAATCTTTATATTTTGCATCCACTTTCACAAGCGTACTGGCAACTCCGACTACTCCGGTCTCTTTTAACGCCTCCGGCTTATGAAAGTTCCCATAGGACTGAATACTCGTCAATGGAAGAAATGTGGCGCGTCCGAATTTATTTTTCTTAAGAAATTGGATCATGCGTTTTGCAGTATCTTCATCCTCTGTGACAATATTCTGGATGCTGCCGCCAAGTGCAGTCTCCACGGCAACCTCATATTCTTTATCCACTTTAACAATATCTGCCACAACTCCAAGAAGCCCCTGCTCGCGATGTTTGTTATCCATTACCTTACGGATACTATTACCGTAACCGTCATAGCGCTCTGTAATATTTTTCAAAGATTCAAGTCTGGACTGCTCTCTGTGATATGCGGTCTGACCAATTCGGAACTTCTCCGTCTCTTTTGCCAGAATCTCTTGAATCTCATCAATCTTCTTCTCATAATTACTGTGTTCTTTGCTAAGCTTAATGATCTCATCAGAAATTGTCTGAAGTTCGCCTGCGTATTTATTCTTTTCTTCGTTTTGAACCTCCGCTTCACTTCTCGCTTCTAAAATCCGCTGGTTTAATTGCGCTTTGCGAACTTGGATCTGTTCCAGCATGGTATCGTATTTCTGAATCTTTGCTTTCGTTGATGCACGACTATTTAAAAGCTCTATAATATCGCTTTTATTTTTCTCAATTCCGTCAGACAAGGAAGCGATCCTGCTCTGTACTTCGATCAATTCTTCTCTTGCCGCATCTTCCAGTGTTTTTCGTTCCCCAAGTTCCCTTTGAAGACTTTCCTGTTCTTGATTCAGTTCCTTAAGTTGCTGCTTCCTAACTTCCTGTTCAGACTGAATGGTAAGCGCTCTCTGTGCATAATGTTCATCATTCATATGAGCGCTCTTAATCTGTTCCTTTAAGATCGCAATTTTATTTTCCAGCTGCTGCTTTAACATGTTAGTCTCATTGAGTTGGTTCTTCGCCCTTTCAATGGATTCATCAATGGTATCCACCTGCTCTTCCACAGCTTCGTATTCCTGCTTCATGTCCTCGTACCGGACACCGGCTTCCGACAGTTCCTCCTGAGTCACCGCAAGCTTCTCTTCCGCACTTCTTAATTGTTCCCGAATGCGTTCTGTCTCAAGCAGGAACATATTAATATCATAAGTCTTAAGTTCTTCTTTTTTCTTTAAATATTCTCTCGCTTTCTCAGATTGCCTCTCCAAAGGTCCGATCTGTTTTTCCAACTCCGCCAAAATATCATTGACACGCAGAAGATTTTGACGCTCTTCCTCCAGCTTTTTCACAGACAAAAGTTTTCTTCTTTTAAATTTTACAATTCCTGCCGCTTCATCAAAAAGCTCTCTTCTCTCTTCCGGCTTACCACTTAAAATCTTGTCAATCTGTCCCTGTCCGATAATAGAATAGCCTTCTTTTCCGATACCGGTATCATAGAACAATTCATTGACATCTTTTAATCTGCATGTGCTTCCGTTAATTAGATACTCACTTTCACCGGAACGATATAATTTTCTTGCTACCGTTACCTCTTCATAATCAATCGGAAGCTGATGATCCGAATTGTCCAAGGTAATCGCAACGGACGCATAGCTTAGCGGCTTCCGATTTTCTGTACCGGAGAAAATAACGTCCTGCATGGTACCTCCGCGAAGCTGTTTCACTCTTTGTTCTCCAAGTACCCAACGCACCGCATCTGCTACATTACTTTTTCCACTTCCATTCGGTCCCACGATTCCGGTAATTCCATTGTGAAAATCAAATTTCAGCTTATGGGCAAAGGATTTAAAGCCCTGAACCTCTATACTCTTTAAATACATATTTCACCTACTTTTTGTTTTTTGCCCGCAGTTTTAAAATACTCTCATAAGCAGCACTTTGTTCCGCAGCCTTTTTCGTTCTTCCTGTTCCTATTCCGAACTTCTCTTCACCGATATATACGGCATATTGGAAGGTTTTGTTGTGATCCGGTCCGGACTCTCCGATCATCTCGTATCTGATACCTTCTTTATACTCTGATTGCACGATTTCCTGCAAGATAGTCTTGCTATCGAAAAAGAGTTTTTTATTTTCCAGATCATTTAATACAAATTTCATAATAAACTCTTTTGCATTAGCAAAACCACCGTCAATATAAATAGCTCCGATCAATGCTTCTAATGCATCCGAGATCAGAGAATCCCTCTTTCTTCCTCCTGTCGCTTCCTCGCCTTTTCCAAGAATCAGATATTCCCCAAGATCAATTTCCCTCGCACAGAAAGCAAGAGACGGTTCACACACCATACTTGCCCTTGACTTCGTCAATTCTCCTTCCGGCATTTCTTCGTCGGCAAAAAATAAAAATTCACTGGATATCAATTCTAAAACCGCGTCTCCTAAAAATTCCAATCTCTCGTTACACTCACTTTTTGGAAGTTGTTTCTCATTTGTATAAGAGCTGTGACGCATTGCATGTTTCAACAGATTTTTATTTACAAACTTATATCCAATCTTTTGTTCTAATTCTTCGATATTTTTTTCCATAATAATCTCCATTCCGCCGCCAAGTCGGCGGCACAAATAGTAATGAAAGTCTTTTAATCCCCCACGTTACTGATAAAATAATTGTTAAAGAAGTTATACTACAAAGCACGGGGAGGTGAGTCGTAAAGACTTTCTTCGGTTTTAGACAGCATAATAATCAGTGTGAGTTCCATCTTTCAAGCACAAATAAGTGGCTCTTTTAGACCGTACAGTAAGAATTGTTTTAACTTCTCTGTTAAATGTGTGGTGGAGCAGTCAATGGCTTCTTTATCTCACTTTGAAAGGAGTTTTGACCATGAAAGTTGTTTATCAAACCTGCTGTGGCGTCGATGTTCACAAATCTTTTCTCGTTGCCACAATCATTAAAACCATTTCCGGAGTAGAACCTTCTTACCAAAAGAAACGTTTCTCCACCTTCAACAATTCGATCCTGCAATTCAAAAATTGGCTGATTGAAAACCAATGTCGGGATGTCTGTATGGAATCTACCGGTAAATACTGGGTTCCTGTATTCAATCTCTTGGAAGACGATATCAACGTCACTATTGCCAACCCCAAATGGGTAAAAGCAGTCAAAGGTAACAAGGATGATACAAAAGATTCCAAATGGATTGGGGATTTGTTTCGATTAGGTCTGGTTCCTGGGAGCTATATCCCTTGTAAACCAATCCGTATCTTGCGTGAATTCACAAGATATCGTTACAAGTTGACTTCCTGCCGTACCAGCGAAAAGAACAGATATCAGAATGCGCTTACTGTCTGTAATGTCGCATTAGATTCGGTTGTTTCTGATATCTTTGGGAAATCAGCTACATCTGTTATTGACTACCTGATTGAACGATCCGACAATTCCATCAACCACGAAGAAATAGCTTCCAGACTTCTCCGTTCCCTAAAGAAAAAGTCTGACAGTGTCATTGAATCCATCGAAGGGTATCAGATGACCGATTCCCAAAAATACCGTATGCGCCTCGTCCGCGCACATCTGGATTATATCACATCTACAATCAATGATATAGACACTATGCTTGATTCTTTGATTGCCCCTTATGAAAATGCTGTCCAGTTACTGTGTACCATTCCGGGTGTTGACCGTAACAGTGCAATTACTGTTATCTCCGAGATTGGTACCGATATGACTCCGTTTTCTAATTCCAAACGCCTCTGTTGTTGGGCAGGACTGACTCCCGGCAACAATGAATCTGCTGGTAAGAAGAAATCTGTCAGGATAACACGTGCCGGTGTCTACCTCAAACCTGCATTGGTGCAAGTCGCTCATGCAGCCGTGAAATCCGACAAGTCTCCTTACTATAAACAGAAATATGAACGTATTATGAAGCGCCGTGGTAAAAAACGAGCCATTATTGCCATCGCCCGGATGATTCTCACTGCTATCTATCAGATGCTGTCCACTGGTGAAGCGTGGAATCCGACCGATTTATACAAGATTGATATACCTGAACCTTTGAAAGAAAAGCAAAAGGAAAAGGCTATCAAACAGGCTAAGAAACTGCTCATCAGAGAAGGAACTCTTTCCGAATCACAATTAGCTTCCTAGCTTTTCAAAATAATAATTTTTCAAAGGCTGCCATAAGACAGCTTATTAAAGTACGCCATTTGTTGGCTGTCCTCTACTTTCTTTCACAGTAAGATACCTCATAAAACGAAAAAGCCCTTTAGGGCTTTTTCGTTTCTCTTCTATGCCTAGTCGTTAATTGCATTTTTGATCTGCTCTACAGCATCCCCTACTGTAACGATCTTCTCCGCTTCATCATTATCAATTTCGATATCAAAGGTTTCTTCAATTCCCATGATGATCTGAAAAATATCCAGAGAATCTGCACCCAGATCATCTACAAATGTAGACTCCATTGTAATCTCCTGTGCATCCTGATTTAACACATCCATGATAATTGATTTTAATTTTTCAAATTCCATAATCGTTCTCCTTTTTCATTCATAATACATCTATCCAACGGAAACTACTCCGCTTGAATACTTTCTCTGATCTTCTCATTAATTCTCTGATTCTTAAATGTCACACACTGCACCAGCGTATTACTGATCTCCTTACATTTAGAACTTCCGTGTGTCTTCACTACCAGACCATTAAGTCCAAGAAGCGGTGCTCCTCCGTGCTCTGCTGTGTCAAACTTCTTCAGTGTCTCTTTTAACGCCGGTTTCACAAGAAGTGCTCCTATCTTACTTCTCAAGCTCTTCATCATGCCGCCTTTGATCTCGCGAATCAGAGTATTTCCTACACCTTCAAAAAGTTTCAGAATAATATTTCCCGCAAATGCTTCACAGACGATAACATCTGCCTGACCGCTTGGAATCTCTCTCGCCTCTACGCTTCCGATAAAATTGATGCTCTTTTCTTCTTTTAACAGTGGAAACGTCTCTTTCACAAGCGCATTTCCTTTTTCTTCTTCTGCACCAATATTCACAATTCCAACGGTTGGATTTTTAATTCCCATTACATGTTCCATGTAAATAGAACCCATTTTCGCAAACTGTACAAGGTGGGATGGTCTTGCATCCACGTTCGCTCCACAGTCTACCAGAAGTGATACTCCTTTTTCTGTAGGAATCAACGGCGCAAGCGGTGGTCTTTCTACCCCTTTAATTCTTCCGACGATCACCTGACCGCCTACCAAAATGGCACCGGAACTGCCTGCAGATACAAAAGCGTCTGCCTGCCCTTCTTTCACCATCTTCATACCTACTACGATGGAAGAATCTTTCTTCTTTCGAATGGCATTTACCGGTGGCTCAGCAGTCTCAATGACTTCCTCTGCATGAACAACTTCTATGCGGTTTTTATCATAAGAATACTTAGCCAGTTCTCGGTCAATATCTTCTTTTCGTCCCACAAGAACAATGTGAAGGCTTGCTTCTCTTCCAAGAGCGTCCACTGCTCCCTTTACAATCTCTTCCGGAGCATTGTCTCCTCCCATAGCGTCTAATACTACTTTTGTCATATCTTCCATGATCTTTCCTCCTGACAGTATCTAAACGCAATACTGCTAGAGTTCATTCTACTAAACATTACTATAAAAATCAATATTTGTTCTAAAAAAAGCTGTTCTATTGCCTTACTAATCTTCCGTTCTGTATGGAATATTTCTTCTCACTTTTATTTGCAAAGTCAAGATCATGAGTTACTAAAATAATTGTTTTCTTCATTTCTCTGTGAAGCATGTCAAAAATATCCTCCACCACTTTACTGGAGGCATCATCCAGATTTCCTGTCGGCTCGTCAGCAAATAAGAACGGGGGATCGTTACATAAGGCTCTTGCTATGGCGATTTTTTGCTTCTCTCCACCGGATAACTCCTGTGGATACTTTCCTAGATTCCACTAATACCTGATGTCGGAATCGCGTCAACGGTACTGTATTCGTGCTGCAAATGTTCTCGCATTGTAAACAGCACGAAAAATGTTGCAAGAAGCATACTATTTCCAATACAGATTAGAAATACGGATTTTTTCCGGTGTACCATTGCTCTTTTAACAATTTTCCAAACCTCTTTGTCATATTTCCCTTGAAATAAAAGCCTTCTCTTTTTCTCGCTTTTTTCTCGTTGCTCCTTTGATTTTGTACGTTCCCATTCTTTTGTAAATGCCTCATAATCCGAAGCATAACGACTGATCATGAACTCCACAAAAACAAGAAGCAATGCAAGCAAGGCTATCGGACAAGGCATATAACCTTGAAACGCAAAATAGGTGGCAATATACACAAGCTCTGCCCCATATATGATCTTGCCCAGCAGATTCGAACGGATTCCTAAAATAAGAAATACTGCTTTTACCCCTGACAGACAAGATGCCGCCAGCGGGAAAATCAAAAAATACGGTAATAGTTGAAGAATCGCCCCATTTTGAGCTGTTTCGATCAAAATATCATTAGCCCTGATCTTTCTGTAAAATTCAAGAATTGCAAAGTTTTCATTTCCAATACGCAGCCACGGAAAAAACACAGCCAAGAATATAAGAAACAATAACACAATACGGATATACTTTAACCATTTTTTCTTCTTCATATCTTTCACCATCCCTTCCTGTATCACATTTTATATATCGGCAATCTATATATTAATTATATATCGTTCTTCGATATATTGTAAGATAAATAAAGCATGTGTCATGACACATGCTAGAGCCGAGCGCGCCTCCTTCGCGGAGCGTTTTTTTATGTAATAGGAAGATTATAAAGTAATTTCCAATTACAAATCGAGTAGGAGAAATTCCTCTTAGGCGAGAAATTTCGACCTCTCACACCACCGTACGTACGGTTCCGTATACGGCGGTTCAATCAACTTAACAAGTAACACACCTTTTGGTGTAGTAATCTAACATTGAGACTAATCCAAATTGGGTTAGTCTCTTGTTGCTTATCGCAACATTTACAGCTCCTTTATTGCATACATACGCTATTCTGTATCCTGCGTATGCGACGTGAAAGGCTCTGTTCTTTTCGATTCCTAGTTTCATCAAGTTCTTTGCTCTATTTTGTGGCGTTTTCCAATGTTTCCAGATGCACATTCTCAACCGATAGCGAATGTTACTGTCCAACTTCGCACAAAGGGTTTTCATACTTCCTATCTTGAAGTAGTTAATCCACCCTCTGATAAGTTCGTTGAGTTTCTGTACCTTGTAGGAGTTGCTTACTCCCCAACTTCTGCAAGTAAGTTGTTTCATTCTTGCCTTAAATCTTGCTACCGATTTTGCATGTGGTTTTGCCTTGTATTGGTGTGTTCTGCTATCAAAATAAAATCCAAATCCAAGGTATTTAAGCCCTCTTGGTCTGTCCACCTTACTCTTTGTCATATTTACTTTGAGCCCCAGTTTCTCTTCAATGAACTTCGTGAGATTTCTCATCACTCGCCTTGCAGACATTTCACTTCCAACCATAATAATACAGTCGTCTGCGTATCTGACAAAGTTCAGCCCTCTTTGTTCCATTTCCTTATCGAGTTCGTTCAGTATGATATTAGCAAGGAGTGGCGATAGATTTCCACCTTGCGGTGTTCCTATCACAGATTCCCTGTATTCATCGTCTACCATGATTCCACTTACAAGAAACTTTCTGATGATTGAGATTACATCCCCGTCCTTGATTGTTTTGCCAATTAAGGTCATCAGTTTGTCATGGTTTACTGTGTCAAAGAACTTCTCCAAGTCAATGTCTACAATCCAATCGTAGCCGTCATTCATCATATCAAGCGCTGTGATGATTGCCTGCTGTGCACATCTATTTGGTCTAAATCCATAACTATGGTCATGGAATTGTTTCTCATAGATTGGTGTTAGTACCTGTGCTATGGCTTGTTGTACAAATCGGTCTGTTACTGTTGGTACTCCCAAGTTTCTGACACCACCGTCTGGTTTTGGTATCTCCACTCTGTATACTGGTTGAGGTTTGTATTTTCTTGTCCTCAACTGTTCCTTGATAATTTCGCCGTTCTTTGCAAGATGTTCTTTGAGTTCCGTGTACTTCATTCCGTCCACTCCCTCTGCACCTTTGTTTCGTACGACTTGCAGATATGCCGTATTAAGATTATCTTTACTTAATATCTGCTCCATTAGACTACTTGTGTCCATGCGTTCGTTCCTTTCCGTCTCGCTTGAATTGACCACCCTTTACCCGATTGGTTACGGCAGATGTTGTCTTTTCTGCAATCGAGACTCTACTAAAACTGATTGATTGTTCGCCCCTTCGCTCCATTTCCATTACAGAAACTTCTTCACTACTATGGGCTCTGCTGACTTCTCACCGTTCGTTGTTACTAGGCTAATGAAACCTCTGTGAGACCTCCCCAGTTAAGGTGCAAACTCTTTCCCTCCATATATCTGCCACATTTACTCTGTTCCTACAAATGTGATAGTTATTAGATTTTGCTTTATTTTGCAAGCTTATCTATCAGAACCTAGCCTTATATGTGATTTCTGTCCGTCAGACCAGAGGTTTGCTTACAGCTTCTTTCAGATTTTGCCTCACGACAAACACCCTTGCTGTTCAGCTATACACTTCCCACTATCTGGGCATGTTCGGGACTTACACCCGTTAGAGTTTGCCCATGCTGGGCAAACAAAAACAAGGCTTCCACGTTCTCACGCGAAAACCTTATTTTCCTCTCATTCAGTAACAATTAGTCCTGAGCAATGATTTCTTTTTTGTTGTAAGAGCCGCATGCTTTGCATACTCTGTGAGGCATCATCAACTCGCCGCATTTGCTGCATTTTACCAAGTTTGGAGCGCTCATTTTCCAGTTAGCTCTTCTTTTGTCTCTTCTTGCTTTAGAAGATTTATTCTTTGGACAGATTGACATAGGTTACACCTCCTTAAAATTCTTAAAAACATCGCGGATAACTGACATTCTCGGATCGAGGCCTGTATCTTCACAGTCGCAGGTTCCCTCATTTAGGTTTTGACCACATACGCTGCAAATTCCTTTACAGTCTTCGCTACATAGAACTTTCATCGGCCATCCTATCAATATCTCATTATAGAGTAATTTGTCTACGTCAAGGTTATATCCGTCAATATAGTTTGTTTCGTCTGATTCTTTATCATCCTCTGCCTCAAGATTCACATGTTTTTCAAAATCAAGGGAAAATAGTACTTCTACATCTTCCAAGCATCTGTCACACGGAATATTTAATGTGATATCAGCCTGTCCGGTAATGACCAGTTTCTTTTCCGATTCTCTTACATGTTCCACTTTAATATGACAGTCGCCCTTCTTTTTTACCGGGAAACTTCCGATTGAAGACCTGAAACAATCTATCTCCACCGGCACATCTGTCTCGACCGTACGAAAAGGCTCTGATAAAGTGTCTGATAGGTTTAAATTCATAATATCTACTCCTATTCACACTTAAACTATTATATCACGTAAAAGCGTTTTGTCAACTGAATTTTCTTTAATTTTCACAAAATTCGAAACATTTTTTCTCACTTTGTCTATACAGATACCAACACCCTCACCAATCACTTGGGAGGGTGTTGAAACATACATGTTCAGTTCAATAAAACTATACGAGTGCTACTGTCTCACGTGCAATTGCAAGTTCCTCATTTGTTGGAATAACAGCTGCTTTTACTTTAGAATCAGCAGTAGAGATCACAAGATCTTCTCCGCGCTTTTTGTTTTCCTCTGCATTGAGTTCCAGCCCTAAGTATCCAAGATACTCACATACTTTTTCACGGACAACATATGCGTTTTCACCGATTCCTGCTGTAAATGCGATTGCGTCTACACCGTTCATTGCAGCCACGTAAGAACCGATGTATTTCGCTACGCGGTAGCAGAATACTTCAACCGCTGCTGTTGCGTACTTATTTCCACCGTTCATAGCATCTGTCAGATCACGGAAATCGCTGGATAATCCTTTGGACAATCCAAATACACCAGATTTCTTATTTAATACATTCATAACACCTGCAATATCCAGATCTTCTTTCTTTGCAAGGTATTCCATGATTGCAGGATCCATATCACCGGAACGTGTTCCCATTACAAGACCTTCCAGTGGAGTAAGTCCCATAGATGTGTCAACACACTTTCCGTTTAATACAGCACTGATGGATGCTCCGTTTCCGAGATGTGCAACAATGATCTTAGAGTTATCAAGATCTAATCCAAGGAATTCTGCTGCATGTTTAGATACAAAGCTGTGGCTTGTACCATGGAAACCGTAACGTCTTACGCCATATTTCTCATAATACTCATATGGAAGTCCATAGAGATATGCTTTCTCAGGCATGGTCTGATGGAATGCTGTATCAAATACTGCAACCATCGGAGTATTTGGCATTAATTTCTGACAAGCATTGATACCGATCAAGTTTGCCGGATTGTGAAGTGGTGCAAGATCATTACATTCTTCTATTGCTTTTAATACATCTTCTGTGATCACAACAGAATTTGCAAATTTCTCTCCGCCATGTACTACACGGTGTCCCACTGCTCCGATCTCGTCCAAGCTCTTAACAACACCTGTCTCAGCGTCTGTTAAAGCATCGATCACAAACTGGATTGCTTCTGTGTGTGTTGGCATTGCCTTGTCAGAAACAGCTTTGTCCCCACCTGCCGGCTGATAAGTAAGACGTCCGTCAATGCCGATACGTTCACAGAGACCTTTTGCAAGAACTTCCTCTGACTCAGAGTTGATGAGCTGGAATTTCAGAGATGAACTTCCGCAGTTGATAACTAATACATTCATTTTATTTACCTCTCTTATTTTTATTCAGCAGCCATACACTGTACTGCTGTAATTGCTACTACACCCTCGATATCTTTGGCGCTGCATCCACGAGACAAATCATTAACCGGCGCTGCGATTCCCTGTGTAAGTGGTCCGTATGCTTCTGCTTTTGCAAGTCTCTGAACAAGCTTGTACCCAATATTACCAGCATCAAGATCTGGGAATACTAATACATTCGCCTTACCTGCCACCGGACTTCCCGGTGCTTTAGACTGTCCGATTTCCGGAACGATTGCTGCATCCAGCTGGAACTCTCCGTCAAGCATAAGTCCTTCCGGAGCATTTTCTTTTGCAATACGTGTAGCTTCTACTACTTTGTCTACATCGGCGTGTTTTGCACTTCCCTTTGTAGAGTGAGAAAGCATAGCTACTACCGGCTCTTTTCCTGTAAGAGTCTTGAAAGATTCTGCAGAAGAAAGTGCGATTGCAGCCAGTTTCTCCGGATCCGGATTCTGCTCAAGTCCAGAATCTGCAAAAATAAATGTTCCGTCAGCTCCCATATCACAATCCGGAACTACCATTACAAAGAATGCAGAAACTAATTTTGTTCCCGGTTTTGTCTTTAAAATCTGAAGACATGGTCTTAATGTATCTGCTGTAGAGTGACATGCACCGCTTACCATACCGTCAGCGTCTTTCATTTTCACCATCATAACTCCATAATACAGGTAATTTGTAAGAAGAAGCTCTCTTGCCTGTTCCTCTGTCATGCCTTTTTTCTGTCTTAACTCTACGAGCTTTGCAATATACTCTTCTGTCTTTTCATAGGTTGCAGGATCAACAATTGTTGCTCCGCTGATATCAAAAGAACCTTTATTTTTCGCGATCTCCTCTTCACTTCCGATCAGTACAAGATTTGCTGTACCTTCTTTTAACACAGCCTCTGCCGCCTCATAAGTTCTGATATCCTCTGTCTCTGGAAGAACAATTGTCTTCTTGCAGGTTTTTGCTTTTGCTTTAATTTCGTCTATGAATCCCATTTCTGATAGACTCCTTTCTTTTTCTACTACTGACATTATAATACAAAAGAATGTAGTATACAAGCCACTCTTATGTCTCTTTTTTCGTACATTTTAACGAAAAAGAGACTGATTTTTTCCAACCAGCCCCTTTTTCATTCAATTGAGAAATGTTCCATCTATATGTACAGAATATTGTTAAAAATTAGACTCTACATACAAATCATCTTTTGCAATTTTATCTACTACCTCTTCCTGCCATTTATCCTTTTCGATATCTTCTACAGACACCGAAAAGAATTTCTCTTCCATTCCCATTTCTTTTGCAAGAAAATCTCTTGTCTTTTCTGCAATATCTTTCTTTAATTCTTCGCTTCTTCCCGGATACATCTTAATTGCTATATGTGGCATAATGCTTCCTCCTCCGCTCTTATTTTATAAAAACATCAAACTATCTTATCCCCAATTTGTACCTACACCTGCAGCTACTGCTTTTTCGTAAATACTCTTTGCCGCAACGAGGTCTTGTGTAGCGACACCTACTGTCTCAAACACAATAATTTCTTCATCATTCTCTCTTCCAACAACATTTCCTTTAATAACATCTCCAAGATCTCCGGTAAAATCATCTTTTGTGATGATTCCTTCTTCCAGTGGAATCAGAATATCCCCAGATTCTGACAACACTGCGTCTTCTGAATCAAAATATATCTTAGACGCACGCGGAAGGATTGCCGGGTCCATCTCTTGCATATGATGCTGATATGCTCCCACGCAACTAATGGTTGCACCTTTTTTCACTTTTGTTCCGTCAAATACAGGCTTAGAAGATGGTGTTACTGTGATCAAAAGATCCGCATCATCAATTGCTGCATCTGAAGATTCTACTGCTACAATCTTCGTTCCATATGCTTTCAGTTCTTCCTGCATTCTTTCTGCAAATTCTTTCGTACGCTCAAAGTTCAGGTCAAACACACGAACTTCTTCCAGCTTTCTTGCTGCCATCATCGCCTCTAACTGTGTGGCTGCCTGTCCTCCGGTTCCGATCAGCGCACCGATTCTGCATTCTTTCTTAGCAAGTACATCAAAAGCAGCCCCCGATGCTGCTCCTGTACGAAGCTGAGTTACATAGGTTCCATCTAAGACAGCTGTCACAACACCAGTCTTTCCATCGATCAACAATACCTGAGCTGGTGAGGATGGAATTCCATTATCGATATTGTGCGGGAAAATGTTAATGATCTTCAAAGATGCTGTATCCATTTCTTCTACATATGCAGGCATAAACAGAAAACATCCATCATATTTCGGTGCTTGAATGTTTGTACGCAGCGGCGCATCACATTTTCCTTCTACCACTAACTGAAACGCTTTTTTGTCTGCTTCAATTGCATCTTGAATGGTAAATACCTTTTTAATATCTTCTCTTGACAGTAATAACATATCCTTCTCCTCCTGTTCTTTACACCCTATAAACTCAGACTATCTTTTAAACTTTGCATTAAGATCCCACGGCTGCATTGCTCCGCCTTCTTCTGCCGGACGACACATCTTGGCAAAAATATTAAGGCATCCTTTTTCTTCTTTTAACGGCGGACATACCCACGCCGCTCTTCTTCTTTCCAATTCTTCCTCAGACACAAGCATTGATACTTCCCCATTTGGAATATCAATGACAATCTCATCGCCATTTTCCACAAGCGCAATATTTCCCCCGTCATACGCTTCTGGAGATACGTGTCCAATAATCGCTCCATAGTTAAATCCTGAGAATCTCGCATCAGAAATCAATCCAACACTCTTGTCTAATCCAAGTCCGATCAGCGCATCAATACTCAGCATTAACTCCTTCATGCCCGGAGCTCCCTTACAGCCTTCGTAACGGATTACGATAATATCGCCCGGAACGATCTCACCTGCCATAATCGCTTCAAATGCAGGACGGTCTCCTTCGAATACTTTCGCTTTTCCTTTCATATACTTCACTTCATCGTATACTGCTGTCGGTCTTACAATCGCACCATTCGGTGACAGGTTTCCTCTTAAGATCTTAAGTCCCGGCTCATGGAACAGCGGTTTTTCCAGTGAGTGAATCACTTTGTTTTCCTGCGCTTTTACTTTAGACAGCATATCAGCCCATGTATTTCCATACATACTCGGAACATTTGTGTAAAGTTTGCTCTCAAGCATCTTCATTACATTCATAACTCCGCCTGCATAATGGAAATCAACTACTGTATATGGACCGCTTGGAACAACCGCATTAATGCATGGAATTTCTTCTGCGTATTTCTCAAAATCTTCCAGTGTAAGCTTGATACCGAGTTCATATGCGTAAGATAAAATATGTAGCACTGCATTGGTAGAGCCTGCCACTGCCATGTCAAACATGATTGCATTCATAAGCACTTCTTTCGTAATAAGATCCGAAGGCTTTCTTCCTGCTTTTGCCATTTCTACCATATACATTCCTGCTTCTCTTGCTTTGCGAAGCTTTGCATTATCAGAAGCCGGAATTGTAGAAGTACCCGGCAGAACAAGGTTTAAAACCTCTCCAAGCATCTGCATGGTATTTGCTGTTCCCATAGATGGACATGCCCCAAATGACGGACATACATTATCCTCCATATCCATCAATTCTTCTTCGCTTGCTCCTGAGAATCTTGCAGCGTCAAGATCTGCTTCCACCACTGTTTTTCCACAATACTGTCCCGGCTGCATAGAACCTCCGGTTACGATCATAGATGGGATATCCAGACGCATAGCCGCCATATAACATCCTGCAATAATGTTATCGCAAGAAGCGATCATAGCAAGACCGTCAAAATTATGGACTCTTGTCACAAACTCTACAGACATTGCAACAATATCACGTCCAACCTGCTCATATTTTAATTCTTCTGCTCCATTGGCAATATTTCCACAGGTGGCTGGAATACCAAATTCAACCGGAATACCTCCTGCCGCCCAGATTCCTTCCTTCACTGCTTCTGCAATCTGACGCAGATGTGCTGATCCCGGAGAACCTGCCATATAGGAATTTGGTACGCCGATATGCGGTTTCTTACGAATATCCTTATCTGAATATCCGGCTGCTTTCATCATAACTCTTCGATGTGCCGCTTCTGCGCCATTCCAATACTCTGTTCCCATAGAACTCCTCCTTTTATAAAATATATTTACATCCTCTTCTTGACAAAAAAATGTCAGATATGTTTATACTTAATATAACGAATTCTAATGGATTAAAAAAGAAAGCTTTATTAAAGGTGGTCTTCACTTTTTCTAATAGTTAATGAAGACTGCTTGTTCGTACCATGAATTAAGTTATTTTAATCATAGTTATCATATTTTCTAATAAAAGGATTTTACAAAGGAGAAATTGCACCATGAACAAATATGAAATCATCTTAAATGTATGTGAGACTCACAGTATATCTAAGACTGCAGCAAAGCTTAATTACACGCAATCCGCTATCAGTCAGGCTATAAAATCTTATGAAAAGGAGCTGGGATTTCCTATTTTCAAGCGTTCCAAACATGGAATGGAACCTTTGTCCGCCACCGAGGACATTTTTGCTTCCTTGCGTATCATCTGCCAAGAGGAGGAAAAGATTCAACAGATCGCCTCCAGCAGAGCAAATTTAGACAGTGGATTTATTCGGATTGGAACAATCCAAAGCATTTCCTACCACTGGCTCCCCGATATTCTAAAACAGTTTTCGGAAGTTTATCCAAATATCCGCTTTGAATTGACGGTGGATGGATTCAGTGTATTGAAAGAGAAAGTAAAAAACGAGCAATTAGACTGTATTTTTGTATCAAAATACTCTGTCCCCAATCTTTCATTTATCCCGATTGGTAAGGACGAATTGATGCTTGTAACGCCAAAAGATCATCCTTTATCAGAGCAAATTACTGTATCGCTCTCCAATATTAACAACGAACAATTTGTATTATCCTCTGACGGACTGGATTACGAAACAGGAAAGATCTTTGAACTCAACAATATCAATCCCAAAATCCAATATCGCTTGAATGAAGATTACGCCACAATAAAAATGGTGGAGCAAGGCTTCGGAGTAACCATCCTGCCAAAACTCCTTTTGAAAGACGCCCCATTCCATGTATGCATCCGTTCTTTCACTGAACACTATTCCAGAACACTAGGGGTTGCATACACAAATGAAGCTTCTTTAAGCCCTGCAACTCAACGTTTTTTGAATTACGTCAAAGAATGGGCTGAAACATTTTTACCATAGGAAATTCTTATACAAAAAAGAAATATAAGAAAATTAATACATCAAAAGAGGACGCATCACCTGAAAGTACGTCCTCTTTTTCCCTCTATAAATGAAATACAAAACTTACAATCGCAAAATACACACTAATTGTACTAATATCTACCAGCGTGGAAATCAAAGGCGTCGCCATGATTGCCGGATCAAGCCCTACTTTCTTTGCAACCAACGGAAGTGTACAGCCGACTACTTTTGCAATGATAACGGTACATGCCATTGTAACTCCAATCGTTAAAGCCATCATAGCATCTCCCTGTCCCATAATCACAATACGCGCTCCATTGACTACCGCAAGGATAATACTGATACAAACAGCAATCCGAACTTCTTTCCAGATGACCTTAAGAAGATCCCGAAATTCTATTTCTCCAATAGCAAGTCCACGGATTACAAGCGTAGAACTCTGTGAACCACAGTTACCCCCTGTTCCGGTCAACATAGGAATAAATCCTGCCAGTTGCGGCATAACTGCAAGTGCCGCTTCATAGCTGTTCATAATCATCTGCGTCACCGTCGCCGATAGCATTAAGAACAATAACCACGGAAGACGACTCTTCACATGTTCATAAACGGTTGTGCCAAAATAAGACTCTTCATTTGGAGCCACACCGGCCATGATACTAATATCTTCCGTTTCCTCTTCCTGTAAGACGAGCATAGCATCATCAACAGTAACGATACCGACCATACAATGCTCATGATCCACAATCGGTAATGCGATGAGACCGTATTTTGTAATCATTCGGGCAACTTCCTCCTGATCATCGGTCGTCTGTGCATATAACATATTGGTATCCATAATCTCATCAATGGTTCTTGATTCTCCCGTCGTAAGAAGATCTTTAATATCAACAACTCCGATCAAACGCCTCTTCTCTGTCACGTAACAGGTATAAATTGTCTCTCTGTTCAACCCCACCTGCCGGATCTTCATAATTGCGTCTTCGACAGTCATCTCCTGACTAAGCGCAATGTAATCCACGTTCATAACACTTCCGGCGCTGTCTTCAGGATATTGAAGCAATTGATTGATCTGCGCACGCTTCTCCTCATCAGTTGCCATAAGAAGACGATCTACAACATTAGCTGGCATCTCTTCCAATACGTCTACCGTATCGTCAAGATACATCTCCTCCATCACTTCCTCCAGCTCAGAATCGGTAAGCGCATTAATCAATACCTCTCGCATGTCACTGTTCATATAAGTAAATGTCTCTGCAGCCTCTTCTTTTGCCAGCAAACGGAATACCATTACAAGCTGTTTCTGCTCAAATTCCTGCAAAATTTCCGCAAGGTCTACCGGGTACATATTATTTTCCAGTTCTTCTTTTAGATCTTTAAACTGGCGATTGTCAAGCATTTCCAGAATACGGTCTTCTGTAAGTTCTTCACGCTCTTCGATCACTTCCCCCATATTATGATCAAATTCGCCTTGAGCTACCGCATCACCCCATTCTTCCGGTGTCATCTGGCTCATTTTATCCTGACCCATAAATACCCTCCTTCCCAAAATATTGCTTACATAACCTTTCTATAGTATAATCAATTTAAACGCGATATACAAGGAGATTTTTATGAATATTGTCGGACTTATTACAGAATACAACCCATTTCACAATGGACATCTCTATCACATACAGGAAGCAAAACGAGTAACCAAAGCGGATGCCACAGTTGTCATTATGAGCGGAAACTTTGTACAAAGGGGTGCTCCGGCGATCATGCCAAAACATCTGCGGGCGAAATCTGCGCTCTTATCCGGCGCTGATTTAGTTCTGGAGCTTCCGGTATGCTTTGCCACCGGTAGTGCAGAGTTTTTTGCTATGGGGGCTATCGCTTTGCTTGACAGTCTGGGATGTGTTGACTCCATCTGCTTCGGAAGCGAGTGCGGAGACAGTGAGATTCTCGAAAAAATTACAAAGATTCTATCAGAAGAACCGGACGATTATAAAAAAGCACTTCAAAATGCTTTACGCAAAGGGATGTCATTCCCACAGGCAAGGCAGACTGCTCTCACTCAATATTTCGACATGCTTTCTACCAATCCTGACCGCATTTCTTCTGTAAATACAAAGACTGTAGCTACCATTTTAGCCCAGCCCAACAATATTCTCGGAATTGAATATATGAAAGCATTATATCAAAGAAACAGCTCTATGAAAGCATATTCTATCAGGCGTATCGGCGCAGGCTACCACGAAAGTGAACTGACAGAAAAGTATAGTTCAGCCTCCGCAATCCGCCATTCATTGGCAAAAGACAGTCTGTCAGAAAGCATATACAGACAGCTTCCTTTTGCTGCACAAACCATTATGAAAGAAACCTTTGACATGCGCTATCCGGTGTATGCAAATGATTTTTCTCTTATATTAAAATACAAACTATTACAGGAGACAAAAAAATCTCTAACTTCTTACATGGATGTGTCTGAAGATTTGGCAAACCGAATCATAAATCTGCGAAATGATTTTCAATCCTTCGATGGATTCTGTAACACATTAAAAACAAAAGATATGACTTACGCAAGAATCAGCCGGGGACTTCTTCATATCTTACTAGATATTCGGACAGAACACCTGGCAAATTATAAAAAGAATGGGTACTGTCACTATGCACACATTCTCGGTTTTCGAAAAAGCAGCGCAGAACTTCTGTCTTTATTAAAAGGCACTTCCAAAGTTCCTCTGCTTACAAAACTCACACAAACGGAAGATTTATCTGAAGCAGGATGTCAAATGCTGCACCAGGATATCTTCGCCAGTGATTTATACGAAAGCGTGATTACCGATAAATTTGACACGCCATTTATCAATGAATATCAGCAACAGATAGTGAGGGTGTAAAACATAAATCGCAACAGATATTACTTCTGTTGCGATTTTTTCATATCAGATGATGTAAAAACCCTCGAATTTTATTTACTACATTTCCTTCATAATAGCTCATTGGTGGATCACCCGGGAAATATTTTTTCACTCGATACACATAGAACCCAACCAGTGCAATCAGCATGATCCCCGCGAGCCACGAAAGATACTTCGGCATCGGACGAAGACGAATATAGCGGTTCCATGCAAATAATATTACAAGCAACACCACTCCGTAAATAAAGGGGTGAATCTCCCATGCCCCTTCAAAATCCAAATGGAGAAGTCTGATTCCTGCGCGTGTCATCCCGCAGGAAGGACAAGGATATCCTGTAATCATCACCATCGGACACATGCTAAATATCATATTTCTCAAAAAAGCAAAATAGGCGATTACAAAAATAATCACCCATTTTGCCGACTTAATATCTTTTATAAATAATTTCATCCCATCAGATAAAACTTTTTTGAAAGATCGTCTCATTCAAAGTCCTCTTTTCTAACTATCCAGCCCTTTAAACTCGACCCGACTGCTTCGCAGTCTTTCTCGCTGTTATCACAGCTAAGGCTCTCGTTTATGGCTAAATAGTTACATAATAATCTTCTTCGGACATTTTTCTGCACATTTTCCGCAGTTTGTACATTTCTCCGGATCGATATGTGCAATATTGTCAATTACTTTGACAGCGTCAAATTCGCAGACTTTTTCACACATCTTACATCCGATACATCCAACAGAACATGCAGCCATAACGTCTTTACCTTTATCTCTGGAGCTACACTGTACTAAGTGTTTCTGCTCATAAGGAACAAGCTCAATCAGCTTCTTCGGACATGCTTCGATGCACTTTCCACATGCCTTACATGCCTCTTTATCCACAAGAGCAACACCGTTTACAATGTGAATTGCATCAAACGGACAAGCAGCCACACAGCTACCTTCTCCAAGACATCCATAGTTACATGCTTTCGGTCCTCCGTCCTGCATCATATTAACCATAACGCAGTCTTTTAAGCCGTGATACTCGTATTCCTGTTTTGCTTTATCACAAGTTCCGGCACATTTTACAAATGCAACCTGATGCACCTGTGCTCCCGCTTCAACGCCCATGATCTCGCCCACTTTAGCCGCAACGGGAGCTCCGCCGACAGGACATCCGCCCACTTCTGCTTCGCCTTTTACGATTGCAGCAGCTAGACCGGAACATCCGGCATATCCACATCCTCCACAGTTGTTTCCTGGAAGAACTTCAAGAATCGCTTCTTCTCTTTCATCTACTTCTACTGCAAATTTCTTTCCTGCAATACCAAGGAACACACCAATGAATAATCCGGTGCCGCCTACGATTGCAGCAGCAATAATAATTCCTGTAATACTCATAGTCTGTTTCCTCCTAAATTAATCCAGAGAATCCAAAGAAAGCGATAGACATAAGTGCTGCTGTGATCAACACAATCGGAGTTCCCTGGAAAGACTCTGAAATATCATTGTACTCAATTTTTTCACGGATTCCAGCCATAATAACAATAGCAATTGCAAATCCGACAGAAGTTCCGATACCATTTACAACGCCTGTCAAAATACCGTATTCTTTCTGAACGTTAGTAAGCGCAACACCGAGAACTGCACAGTTTGTTGTGATCAGCGGAAGATATACACCAAGCGCATTATAAAGAGACGGCATTGCCTTCTTTAAGAACATTTCTACAAACTGCACCAGAGCTGCAATTACAAGGATGAATACAATCGTTTGCAAATAAGCGATATTCAATGGTACTAAAATAAATTTGTAAATTAAACTTGTAAAAAATGAAGCAATTGTAATAACGAAAATAACAGCTCCACCCATTCCGGAAGCAGTCTCAACCTTTTTTGATACTCCAAGGAATGGACATATTCCTAAGAACTGGCTGAGTACAACGTTATTTACAATGGCTGATCCTATTGCAATAATCAATAATTCTTTCATCTATGTACTCCTCCTATTCTTCATTTCCCGTTGGGAACACTTTACCGCTGCATCCGCCGCATGAAGCGCATCCGCCTTCATCACATCCTGCAGTCTCTATTACTTTCTTGCCCTTCTGTGCCGCTTTTTTCTTAATACGGTTCTGAAGAGCTACAAGTCCTGCCAATACAAGGAATGCCCCAGGCGCAAGAATAAAGATTGTAACCGGAACATATCCTGCTTTTCCGGCCGCTTCATCAGCAAGCGGAAGAAGCTGATAACCAAATGCCTGACCGGCACCGATAATTTCACGCACTACACCGATACATGTAAGACCTACGGTAAATCCAAGTCCCATTCCGATTCCGTCGAAAATAGATGGAAGTACCGGATTCTTGGACGCATAGCTTTCTGCACGTCCTAAGATAATACAGTTAACAACGATCAGCGGAATGTAAAGTCCAAGCGCATCATAGAGACTTGGAACAAAACCTTCCAACAAGAACTGTACAATTGTAACAAAAGATGCTACGACTACGATAAACGCCGGCATTCTCACAGAATCCGGAATAATCTTACGCAGCATGGAGATTAACATATTGGACAATACCAATACAACTGTTGTAGACAATCCCATACCTACGCCATTGATAGCGGATGTGGTAACGGCAAGTGTCGGACACATACCAAGCATCAGTACGAAGGTAGGGTTTTCTTTGATCAGACCATTATAAAGTCTTTCTGTACATCTATTCATCTTCACTACCCCCTAAACCGCATTCTGATAATAAGCAAGAGCAACATTGACAGCACCTGTAACCGCTCTGGATGTGATTGTTGCACCACTGATCGCATCGATCGGTTCTCCTTCGCCGCCATCTTTAGACACTGCAAATTTTTCAGCCTGCTTTCCCTGATACTGCTCATAGAAAGCCGGTTCTTTCGCTTTCATACCAAGACCTGCTGTCTCGCTGATGGACAGAATAGAGATTCCATTCACAGTTCCGTCAGAAGTGATACCTACGGTAATCTGAATATCTCCGCCATATCCTTCTTTATCTGTTGTTGTGATGACATAACCTTCTTCGCCCACTTTACATACTTCATCAACTGTTGCTTTTGCACCAACTGCTTTGATTGCAGCCTCTGCTACTTTCTCATCAACATCAACTGCTTCAAACTCATTAATATCGGCTTCCGGGAATACAGCCTGCCATGCTTCTTTCTTAGCCTTATCCTGTGCCTGAGCAATCGGATCTTTTGTAATCTCATATACAAATCCAAGACCAAGACCTGCAATCAATGTGATCATCGTAAGAATAATCGTATTTTTTAATATTTTATTCATTATTTCTCTCCTCCTTTACCAAATGGTTTTGGAAGAGTAACTCTCTCGATCAAAGGAACCAGAAGGTTACCAATGATAATCGCATAAGAGACTCCTTCTGCGGAACCGCCAAAGAGACGGAACAGACCAGTTAAAATACCAAGCAGCACTCCATATACATACTGTCCTTTTTTCGTGATCGGTGAAGTTACATAGTCAGTCGCCATAAACCATGCTCCAAGCATCAGTCCTCCTCCACACAGATGTGCAGTGATGTACTGTGGATCGAAAAGTCCCGCCTGTGCATCTGTAAACTGTCCGAAGATACCAACAAAGATCACAAATGTTACAATATAAGTACCCGGGATGCGAAGATCGATAACTCCTGTTAAGATCAGGAAAATTGCTCCGATGATAATCGCGATCACGGATGTCTCACCAATTGTTCCCGGAATTGTTCCGAGAAGCATGTCCATGGTATTTACAGACTCGCCTGCCTTTAATGCTGCAAGCGGTGTAGGACCTGTCATACCATCGTAAATGAATTTGGTCATCGGACCTGTAAAGGAGATAAGGAGGAAACATCTTGCTCCAAGAGCCGGGTTCATAAAGTTCTGTCCCAATCCTCCGAATAACTGTTTTACGATCAAAATTGCAAATACACTTCCAAGCGCTCCCATCCACCATGGTGCCGACGCCGGCATATTAAGTCCAAGTAAAAGTCCGGTAACGGCTGCACTCCAATCGTTAATGGTAATCTTTTTATGCATTAACTTTTCATATATGTACTCCGTCAAAACGGCTGTTACTGTTGTTGTGATCAACATGATCAATGCAGGGAATCCAAAGTTCCATACTCCAAACGCCGAAGCAGGCAAAAGAGCAATAACAACGTAAAGCATGATATTGCCGGTGGTAACTTTGTCCCTTATGTGTGGTGAAGATGACATTTTTAATAAATTGTTCTCACTCACGTTTGTTCACCTCTTCCTCTTTCTCTAAATTGTTATTTCTTCTTGCGATTTGCCAATGCGATCTTACGCATAGAACCAATTGCCTGTTTTAACGGACGCTTTGCAGGACATACAAAACTACAGGAGCCACATTCCATACATTCCAGTCCTTCATGTTTTGTAAATGCTGCTTCATCATGATGTTCCGCATAATCTGCAAGTCTTGATGGAATCAACCTGCTTGGACACGCATCTACACATCTTCCACAGTTAATACATGCTGTCGGTTCATATTTTGCAACTTCATCTTTGGTAAATCCGAGAATGGATGAAGAAGTTTTTGTCACTGGTACATCCAGTGTAAACATTGCAAATCCCATCATCGGTCCACCGGAAATCAGTTTCTCCGGCTCGCTCTTGAAACCGCCTGCTGCTTCCACAAGTTCAGCTTGATTAATACCAAACGGAACTTTAAAGTTGCCCGGCTCATTTACCGCATTACCGCTGACAGTAACGATACGTTCCATAGAAGGCTTTCCTTCTACTACTGCCTGATAAATGCTGATCAATGTTGCAACGTTATCTACTACACATCCTGCATCTGCCGGAAGCATCGCTGAATTGATCGCTCTTCCTGTTGTGGCATAGATAAGCTGACGCTCACCACCCTGTGGGTATTTTGTCTTAAGAGCCATAACTTCTACACGCGGCTCGTCTTTTACAAGTTCTTTTAATTTCTCAATACAATCCGGTTTGTTATCTTCCACTGCTAAAATACCTTTTGCATTATCAAATAACTTAAGAACAATCTTAAGACCGCCTACAAGCTTCTCCGGCATTTCCAGCATACATCTGTAGTCCGCAGTAATATACGGTTCACACTCTGCACAGTTTGCAATGATGTAATCAATCTTGTCCGGCTCCTTTGGTGACAATTTTACTTTTGTCGGGAAACCGGCTCCTCCCATACCTACAACACCTGCTTGCCCGATTGTGTTAAGAATCTCTTCTTTTGTCATCTCATCCACAGGTTTTACTTCCGGATACTCTACTTCCTTGTATTCTCCGTCATTCTCGATCACGATACTGTTTACCGTACCTCCGGTCGGGTTCAGATGCGGCGCAATCGCCTTAACTGTACCAGAAACTGATGCATAAATCGGTGCAGACACAAATCCGCCGGCCTCTGCTATCATCTGACCTTTTAAAACATGGTCGCCAACCGCTACAATTGGATTGGCAGGCGCACCGATATGTTGGGATATCGGATATATCAGATCCCCTTTTGGTGCCACTTCGACAATCGCCTTATCTTTTGCAAGGTTCTTGCCATCATCAGGATGAATACCACCCTTAAATGTCAACAATGCCATTCCTTTTTCCTTCCTTCCTTTTAACTCTTTCTATACTATACATGAAAACATACAGTTTTTCCAGTGATTCATAAGATTCCATTGTATATTTTCACAAACAGTTCGTTGTTTTTTTAACATATAAAAGATAGAGGCTCACAAGCCTCTATCTTATCTATCTTCGCTATGATGTTTTGTTTTACTCTTCTGTAACATCCTCACTGACTTCTCCGCCTTCTACCGCTTCTTCAGCCGGTTCTAATGCTTTCATGCTCAAGCTGATCTTTTTCTCAGCTTCATTAAGGTCAACAATCTTAGCTTCGATTGTCTGTCCTACAGACAGAACGTCAGACGGCTTGTCTACATGTGCTCTGGAAATCTGAGAAACATGAAGAAGTGCATCTACGCCCGGTGCAAGTTCAACGAACGCACCGAAATCTGTCATTCTGGCAACTTTACCTTCAACAATATTTCCAACCGCATAAGTCTCAGAAGCATTTGCCCAAGGATTTGTCTCTGGGAACTTAAGGCTTAATGCAATCTTGGTATCGTTGATATCTTTGATCAGGACTTTTAAGTTGTCACCAACCTGGAATACTTTCTTCGGATTTTCTACACGACCCCAAGACATCTCTGAGATGTGAAGAAGTCCATCTACGCCGCCAAGATCAACAAACGCACCAAAATCAGTTACGTTCTTAACTGTTCCTTCTACTGTATCGCCAACCTGAAGTTTTGCAAACAGCTCTTTCTGCTTCTCAGCTCTCTCAGCAACAAGAAGCTGTCTTCTGTCACCGATCACACGGTTTCTTCTTGGATTAAACTCGCTGATCACGAACTCAATCTCCTGATCCTGATATTTGCTTAAATCCTTCTCATAAGTGTCAGATACAAGACTTGCAGGAATGAATACTCTTGCTTCGTCCACAACAACACTTAAACCGCCGCCTAAAATCTGAGCAACCGGTGCTTTCAACACTTCGTGATTCTCATATGCTTCTTTTAATCTTTCGTTACCCTTCTCAGCAGCCAGTCTCTTGTATGTCAACAGCACCTGACCTTCTCCGTCATTAACTTTTAAGACTTTTACAGTCATAGTATCGCCTACTGATACGAGAGTTGTCAAATCTACATTTGGCTCGTTAGTATACTCATTTCTCATGATGATACCATCTGCCTTGTAGCCTATATTCAAGATAATCTCATCCGGTTTCACGTCGATAACAGTACCGTCTACAACCTCTCCATTTCTAATTGTCTTAAAAGACTCTTCTAACATTTGTTCAAAAGTTAATTCTGACATTATTTTGAACCTCCTCAATTATATTGTTGGGCGTGGATGCCCCTGCTGTAATACCTACTGTTTCCACGGACCTTAATTGATTCATATCCAAATCGTCAAGTGTCTGTATGTAGTACGTATCCGCGCATGCATTGCTGCAGATTTCAAATAACTTTCGGGTATTGGAACTTCTCTTGTCTCCAATGACGATCATTGCGTCCACCCGCTTTGCAATGTCGTAAGCTTCTTCTTGCCGCTCTTTTGTAGCACTGCAAATCGTATTTAAAACAGTTATATCATACCTCTTTTTCTCGATAATTTCAACTATATCTTTGAATTTCTTGTAATTAAATGTCGTCTGTGACACAATACAAGCCGGCTGTTTCTCATCTTCAAGAGAAAATCTTTGCGCTTCTTCTATATTTTGGATAATTGTCACCTGATCTTTTGCCCATCCTTTGATTCCTTCCACCTCCGGATGTTCTGCATTTCCAATGATCACAATATGCGCGCCATTCTCACTTTCTCTCCATGCGATTTTATGAATTTTCTTCACAAACGGGCAGGTTGCATCCACATAAGTAATTCCCCGTTCTTCCAGAAGATCATAAATAGATTTGGGAACTCCGTGGGAACGGATGATCACAATCCCCTCGGTAAGCTCCTTAAGTTCTTCCAGACTGTTAAGGACACCGACTCCGTGGCTTGCCATATCTTTGATCACTTCTTCGTTGTGAATAATCGGTCCATAGGTATAGATCTTTTCTCCACTGTGCTTCTCCACCTGTTCATACACCGTTTCCACTGCTCGTTTCACTCCGAAACAGAATCCTGCGGTCTTCGCAAGTTCTACGTTCATAATTTTTGTCTCCTTTTACAGATTCTTCTTAATCACACAGCTTCACAATTGCCGCTACCACTTCTTCAATGGTCATATGAGAACTGTCCACAAGCACTGCGTCCTCTGCCTGCTTAAGCGGTGCAATCTCTCTTGTAGAGTCCCGTTCGTCTCTCTCGGCAATATCTCTTGCGATCTCCTCCAGATCACAAGACACACCTTTCCCCACAAGCTCATCATAGCGGCGCTTTGCACGGGTCTCCACACTGGCAGTTAAAAATACTTTCACATCAGCATCCGGCAGAACGCATGTACCGATATCTCTTCCGTCCATGATGACATTTTCTTTTCTTGCAAGTTCCCGCTGAAGCTCCAGAAGCTTTGCTCTCACTTCCGGAATGGCAGAGCTCTTCGACGCCATATTCCCAACTACTTCCTCACGAAGCTTTGCTGTAATATTTTTTCCATTCAAATACACCTGCTGCTGACCATCTTCGTAACGGATTGTTACATCCGCATCCTTACAAGCTTCTACAATCTTCCCTGTCTCTTCCGCTTCAATCCCATTTTCAAGAAAATGAATTGCAAGCCCGCGGTACATCGCCCCTGTATCTACGTATACATATCCTTTTTCCTTTGCTACCAGCTTGGCAATGGTACTTTTTCCCGCTCCCGCCGGTCCGTCAATTGCTACATTGTATCCCATGTTACTCCTCCGTCTATATTTTAATTTATTATCTTCAACGGTTTAAGTATAACCGATTGTAGGGATGGAAACAAGGTGGGAATTTTTCGGCACTAATTTTTCCCTTTTACAATTTCAACATTATCAAATGGCGGTTTCCCGCATTCCTCTTGTGTTATAGTTTTGTAATATGCTCCATTTTTGTATACTCTCAGTTCTTTTCCTTTTTCTATAATTATATATGAGTCTATTGCCTTTCTCGTTTCTTGTTCTTGCTTCTTTTCCAATTTTTTTATTTCTAAACGATCATAAGGTGGTGTAGATAAATCTTTTTCTTCAATTTGTTCAAACATTTCACCATCTACATACATATCATAAGTTCCATCTCCATTATCCCATAAATACGAATTTTCTGTATTAACTTCCACTTCATGTTCAAACTCAATTGAATATCTTGGCTGAACAATTACAAAATAAGAGAGGATAAACAACAAGATTACCGTTCCATAACTAAACATTTTTCTTAAAGCATAATCTTTTTTCTTGTTCAGAACTGGTCCTATGTCAAGATTTAGTACAAGTTAAAATGAGGTTTTCCTCATCTTAACCTGCCATCTGCAATTCGCCTTGTTGAAGCCTACGATACAGCTCTTCATAATCGTTTGGAGACATATAATCACAGTGACTATGAATTCGTTTTGTATTGTAGAATGCTTCTAAATACTCGAAAATCAAACGATATGCATGATCATAATCTCTGATTTTAAAGCGATTCAACCATTCTCTTTTAATCAGGGAATGGAATGATTCGATACATGCATTATCCCATGGATATGCCTTTTTAGAATAACTACACCGCATAGCTGTGGTTACACGTTTATATTCTTTTGATACGTATTGGCTGCCACGATCTGAATGTAGAATCAAAGGCTCATCGATATTGCGTCTTGCTTTTGCTTTTTTTATTGTTTCAATCACGCAGGATACTTCTAATGTTTTAGAAAGTGTCCAGGCAATGATTTTTCTGGAATATAAGTCCATAATACTGGTCAGATAAACAAATCCGTCTATCGTCCAGATATAAGTAATATCAGAACACCAAACAGCATTTGGTCGTTCTGGGTTAAACTGTTCATCAAGGATATTTTTTAATTCGCTGCTGAAGTCAGAATCTTTGGTTGTGATGGTCCATGGCTTGACCCATTGAGCTTTGATGCCCATTTGCTTCATATACTTACCAACGGTACGTTCAGAGATGATTTCTCCTGATTTACGTAATTCTTTGGTGATTTTAGGGGCACCATAATTCTGTTTTGATTCATCGTAAATATCCTGAATTTTAGCTTTTACGGATTCACGTCTTTTTTCTGTATTGGAAGGAACACGTTTTAGCCATGCATGATAACTAGAACGAGAAACGCCAAGATGTTTCAACATTCCGGAGACAGAAACTCGGCGTTTCGCCTTATGGGCAGTTTCTGCCATCTCCGTAACTTCGAGATAATGGCTTCCGTCATTTTCCCAGAATGTTGATTGCTTTTTTTAATACTTCAAGAGCATCCTGTGCATCTCGTAATTCTCGTTTTAATCGTGCGATTTCTTTTGCTTCATCAGAAGCATAGTTACCGGAACCACGGCTTTCAATATCACCTGTTTCACGCAGTTCTTTCTGCCAGCGTGATAATGTCTGCTGACTGATTCCTAAGTTTGTAGCACAGCCTTGCAGTCCTAAGTTCTTGTGATCATGATAATACTGGACTGCATCCAGCTTAAATTGTTTGCCATAGTGTTTTGCCATAATGAGATCCTCCTTCAGTGCGGTACCTACATTGTACCATGATTTTTCTTATAAGGAATTCTCATTTTGACTTGTACTATTTATATTCTAGCACCATACATCATGGATATTATCAAACGGGAACAAGACTTTAATGTTTCCTTAGATTATCTGTCTGAAAATGAGTTTTTCAATGATGAAAAGGAATACAGATTTTACATGGAAACCATATTGATTAGATACATCAGCAATTATCTTTCTAATGAGGTTGTAGAAGTAGAAGAACTTATGGAAATCAAACAGTTGATACAGCGTCAAAAAATAGAACGTATGATGAAAGTACATAAGGAAATGCGAGGGTTAGACCGATACAGAGAACAGCCGAAAGAATACAAATATCACGACCCTTATGATGACTGGATATTCCGTCAACTTGCAGATATAGATAACAGAAAAAACATTCCTAATACTTCTCCACAAGTAGATTTTAATGAGGCAGACTATGAAGAGTATCTAAAGGCGAAATGGAACAGAGGTCTTTAATTTCCTCTTGCATGGAAGATACAGCAAACAAAAAGCCCAGTAAAGAGTGCAAAGCACCACCACTGGTGGCAAGGCTCTTGACAGGGCTTTTTCCTTTCTGTGATGGGCAATCAAGAGTGAAATAGTAAACATATATAAATATACGTTTATCGTATATTTATGGTTGACAAACATATATTCAAGATGTATAATCATGGCATAATCAGAAAGGAGATATGTATTATGAACGAGAATACATTAAAAAAATCAACACATTTTATATCCGTTATCTTCAATGTTGCCAGTATAATTGCAATTATTGTGGATATCGGAGCTATACTGCTTTTAGGTGGTACATTATTAAGCCAAATTATGCGTCCTGGATATTTAGCAAAACAAATGATAAATGCAGAAATGGAATTAGTGTTTAGCGAATGGGTTGTTTTATTAGTTTGCTTTATCATAAAATGCAGTTGTATATTTCTGGCTATTAGGTATTCAAAAAAATTATTTTATTGTATATCAAAACAGGAGTCCCCATTTACTGCTAATACAACAAAATGTATCAATATAATTGCTATTTTTATTTTTGCTTCTATGGTTTGTCCTTTGTATCCATATTATCATATTAGCTTTTTATCAATTATTGAGGGCATATTTATAGTTTTAATTTTTAGAAGTATCACGTTAATATTCAAATATGGTTGCAATTTACAAAAAGAAATTGATGAAACATTGTAGGAGTAGAGCTATGGCTATTATATTAAGATTAGACAGGGTAATGGCAGATAGAAAAATCAGCTTAAAAGATTTAGCAGAGCAGGTAGGTATTGCAAATATAAATTTATCTAAAATTAAAACAGGAAAAGTAAGTGCGATACGTTTTTCCACGTTAAATGCAATTTGTGAAGCATTAGATTGCCAACCTGGAGATATTTTAGAGTATCAGAAAGATATAGAAAAATAATTATATTAGATAAAAGGGAGATACACAGCTATTTTATGATATCTCCCTTAATTATTTTATTATCATATCAAGGCTCATTCAATCGTGGTAAATCCGTGGTAAAATGAGTGTTTTCTTATATTTCAAAATGCTTGAAAGTATAGTGTTTATACGGACAATCAAAAAATAGATATAAAATTTATATCAATTTCAATATTAATCGTTTATTTTAATAGAATTATATAATCAAATAAATTCTTCTTTTCTTCTTTTTTTCTTTTATTCTTGCATTATCACGAATACGATAAAAGAAAAACGTACATCTGCTTTTTACCACCGTATAAATCCACGCTTTACTTAACACAAAAATCTATCAAATACAACATCCCCACTCCAACTGTCAACAGAAGCACTGCAACAATCAAAACATAATACATCCCTTCGATCACCAGAAGTTTCCGCTTCTGCCTTTTCGTCATACCAATCTTTTCCATAACAAGAAAGTCCTGTTTTCTGGTTAAAATACTTGTAATCATCACATTGGCGAAGTTCATCAATCCGGCGATCAGAAGGACCGCACTGATACTGCCGAAAAGGATTCGATTTCCTTGGATATATGAAGATGCCTCTGCAAGAAGTTCCGACTTATAGATGCAAAATATGCCTGCCTCTCCCACTTCTTCGCCGGACCAGTTGATCCGCTTTATTTCTGCACGTCTCTGGTTTTCTTTCGCCAAAATATTCTGAACCTCTTTTTTGACAAGCGTTTCTTTCCCCTTCTCTGCCTCAAGCTCCATATATAATGTCTTTTTTGTTGTCGGAAGCTTCTGAAAACCTTTTTCGCTCATAAGATACGAGAACATTCCTTCTGAATTATGCCAAGTTCTCGCCAAATCCGGAAAGTCTTCTTCCCTACTGTCGAGATAACCTGCAATACCATACACTTCCGATTGCTGTCCCGTCATCATTCCTGTATCAATCATTTCTCCTCTTTCTTTTTCGGAACTCTTGGCAAATTCTTCCCATTTTTCTTCTGACGGAAGCGCTTTAAAATACACCGGTTCTCCGATTCCTTCTTCTATCTCTTTTCCTCGGTTTCTCCCAATCTGATGATCGTGGAGAATCAACACACCCGTTCCTTTTCTGACACTTTCCATATCCGCTGGAATATGGTGTCTATCTACGTATCTTTCTAATTCCTCCAAGTCTTTTTCGTTTAAAATCTGTACCGCATGCGGAGACGCGCTTTCTACCATCTCGTATTCTGCAGAAAAACCAACGCCTTCTTTTATGTTTTCATTTTCCCGAATTACATTTTCCAAAGGAAGATATGCCTTTCTCGCCATACTCACATTCATGTAAGCTCCTTCCAATATGCAAGAAGCCTTTTTATTCACACCGTCTATCCCCAATAATTCAGTTCTTACAGTTGTAGAAATAGGCGAGAACTCATTACTCTCATTATCATACAAAAGCATTGTTGCATTCCCTGTTGTTTCCATAGGATCTTTTTGGGCATCCTGACTTTTGTATTCCAGACCATAACCTTCTTCCTGTCCGAATTTGCTGAATGTTCCGGCAATTAAGAAATCAGGGCGTTTTTCAATCACTTTGGAGTAGTCACTTTCCCGTGTAATGACAAGCGCACACAGAAACATTTCGATTCCAAGGAAGAGTGATAACACAGTCATCACAAATCTTCCTCTGTACCGTTTCACGTTCTGCCACGCCATATACCACAGTTCTCCGTCTGCACTCCGTTCACTTTGATATTTCCACGTGTAAGCCTTTCTCTTTCGTTTCTTTTTTCTCGTCTCACGCACATAATTCATGCTTTCAAGGCAGGATAGATTGACCATACGATAAATAACAATTCCGCTGACCATCCCCGTTACAAGAACCGCAAAACAGACGGAAAGCGCAAGAACCTTCCATTGAAAAATCTGAAGTGTTACTGATCGACCAAATGTTTCCATGTAAGAATTTCCAAGAACCCGAGGCAGAACAAATACCAACAATACAATCGCGCATACAGTTCCAAGCATCGTTCCTCGGATGAGGATACCGAAAATCTGTCGGAAATAAATACTTCGGATCTGTTTCATTGTAGTTCCAATCGTATTGAGAAGCCCCATTTGTCTAATGTCCTCTGCCATAGACAGACACAACACATTATAGACAAGGAAGAACATTCCGCCCAGAATTATGAGCGCCTCCACTCCTGCCATACCGTAACCGCCTGCCATTTTTCGAAACACCTCATAGGCGAAAGGATTTTGAACGGTGATGATAATATCTGTCCTCTCTCCTACAAGATCTTCATATAACTTTTGTTCCGTTTCTTCCCAACTCATCCGATTCTTCGGACAAATCAAAATATCCGATTCCTGTTCAAGATCGCATCCAAGAGATGCCGCCTTCCCCTCCGAAATATAAGCTGCCTGCTCTTTTCTGTCTTTCACATAACTCTGATACCATCCGCTTAAGACAAAGTGTTCCTGTCTTTGTTCAAAGAAACCGAAGGTTACGGTAAATGAAAGTTTCATCCCTTCTTTGGGCTGTTCAATTCCTATTTCCTTTAATACATCGACAGGTAACATCATTTCTTGCTCTTTTGTCGGATAATGACCTTGGACGTCTGTATATGCAGGTTTTTGAATGTACTCCCACGCATTTTGATCCACCGCCTGCAAACTGCACAATCCGGAGACGCCCGTCTTATTCTGCGAAATACTTCCCACAGTAGCTCTTCTTCCTGCCTCTTTCACATACGGAAGTTCACGCGCGCTGCTATATAATAACTTATCACCTTTCTCTATACAGGCTGATGCTGTTGTCCCCGCCTCTCTTATCGCCTTTAAGTATTCTGCTTCGATTTTTCCGGATGCAATTCCAAATACAATCGTCAGTGTGAGAATACACAAGCAGACTGCTACTGTTAAAATGCGATTACGTCCTTTATTGTATCGGCTGTGAGTCTTGGCAAGCATTTCTATTACAGAACTCATGCAATCCCTCCCTCACCTTCTTGTGTATGTATTCTTTCTTCTTTATAAATCTTTCCGTCCAAAAGGTGGATGATCCGGTCCGCCATCTGCGCCACCTCCTGCTGATGTGTCACAACCACAATCGTCTGATGATATCGCTCTCCGCAAGTTCTGAGTAGTTTCATCACTTCTCTGCTTGTCGCCGAATCAAGACTCCCTGTAGGTTCGTCCGCTAAGAGAAGCGCCGGTTTGGCAAGAAGCGCTCTAGCGATTGCTACCCTTTGCTGCTGACCTCCAGATAACTCCTTCGGAAGGTTTCCGAGTTTTTCTTTTATTCCAAGAAACTTCACAATTTCCTCTAATAGCTCATCATCAATCTTGGCACCATCTAACCGAAGTGGCAGCACAATATTCTCATAGATATTCAGTATGGGCACCAGATTATATTGCTGAAACACAAAGCCAATATACTTTCTTCGAAAAACCGTCCGTTCTTCATTATTCATATCCCGAAGGCTTTGACCTTCAATCCATACGCCACCTTCCGTCGGAATATCCAAACCTCCCAACAGATTAAGAAGCGTTGTTTTCCCGCTTCCCGAAGTTCCCACAATGGCAAGAAATTCTCCTTCTTCCACAGACAGACTCACATCATCCAGCGCACGCACTTCATTTTCTTCTGTATCATAATATCTTTTCAAACCAACTGCTTTCACCATTTCCATGCCACACCCTCCCAATTTCTAATTTATTTCAATATATCCCCGATCCATATTTTTTGTCAAACCACACATTTTCACATTATCGAAACGGAAGATACTACAAAAACTTTTATTTCTTCCGTACACCAAACACAAACCAAGGCTCATTGATCTGTAATCTAATCTTTTTATAAATTCGAGACAAACCATTTGTATCTTTGCAGTTCAAGCACTATAATAGATACCATAAGTTTAAAGGTATTGGGGGAACAAAGGATGTATGAGTTGACAAAGAAAGATTTTGAATTAATTGAACATGCTAAAAAGGTAATACAGGCGAACTATGATGAAACCAACGACCGTCATACAGTAGGCGCCGCTGTGCGCTGCAAAAACGGACGGATATTCACCGGAGTAAATCTCCATTCTCTCCACGGTGCCTGTGCCGAACAGATTGCACTGGGAACAGCTATCACACACGGGGAAAGAGATTTTACAACTATCGTTGCGGTGAAGGGCGGAAAAGACGAGAAAATCATCCCTCCAAACGGAAGCGGGCGTCAGCTTCTACATGACTACGCACCCGATTGTAAAGTAATTCTTCTTGTAAATGATGAATTACATAAAATTGCAGCAAAGAAATTACTGCCTTTTTCTTAATATATTTTTGCACGAAAGGACCTTGAATAATAATGACATCAGACATAAAAGAAAAGTCAGAAGAACAACTTGAAAAAAGAATATTATTACTTTCATTCCTAACCGGAGTCGGATTTGTAATCGTCGAACTCATATACTCTATCTACAGCCACTCCCAATCCACCCTTATGGATGCTCTTTATGATGCTTCCGAATTGATTTTTATTATATCCACTTTGTTTCTTACCCCGCTTTTTCATATGCCGGTTTCGGAGAAACACCCTTACGGATTCTTTCAATTGGAATCTTTTATTATTTTAATCAAAAATATCATGCTTATTTCTGTAACGCTCAGTGTATTAACCAGCGTTGTGGAAACTATGTTTTCCGGTGGAAACCAAGTAGATAAAGGACAAGTGTCACTTTTTCAATTCTGCCTCGGAGCCGTAAGTTTTCTCATCTTAATGAATCATGAAGCTGATGAGTCGTAAAGTGTATTCTCCTACGGTAAATGCGGAAATATTAGGATGGAAGCTGGACGTGGCGTACAGCCTTGGCATGTCGATTGCATTCTTTATCGCCAAAGAACTGAAATATACGCCTCTTGCATTTATTTCTCCCTACTTTGACCAGATTGTTGCTATTGCAATTATGATCTTTATGATTCCTGAGAGTATTAAAATGTTGATCGAGACTTTCCGCGAACTGTTTCTATTTTCACCAGAACAGGAAACTGTAGATAAAATCAAAGAAGTATCCGGTAGTATCTTACAGGACTACGCTTTTAACCCTGTATTTTATGACATCGCTCGTACCGGAAGAAAATTATGGATTTCTATTTATTTTAAAGTTCCAGATAAACTGATTCGTGTACAGGAAATTCATGAAGCCAGCCGGGATCTGAACACACGGCTGGCTGAAGAATTTCCCAACATATCCTGTGAACTTGTATTGGATGACTCATGGAACTAAACCAGACAAGGCACAGAAAAACTTTCTTCTATTGTTTAATAGTTTTCAGCTTTTAATTCGAAGTAACTCTGTGGGTGTGCACAAGCCGGACACACTTCCGGCGCATTTGTGCCGACTACGATGTGTCCGCAGTTTCTGCACTCCCATACGCTTACTTCACTCTTAGCAAATACTTCTGCAAGTTCAATATTTTTAAGAAGCGCACGGTATCTCTCCTCATGGTGCTTCTCAATAGCCGCTACCAGACGGAATTTCTCCGCAAGCTCCGGAAATCCCTCTTCCTCTGCTGTCTTGGCAAAGCCCGCATACATATCCGTCCACTCATAGTTTTCTCCTTCGGCAGCAACTTTTAAATTCTCAGCTGTATCACTGATTCCCTTTAATTCTTTAAACCATAGTTTTGCATGTTCTTTCTCGTTATCTGCTGTCTTTTGGAATAACGCCGCAATCTGCTCATACCCTTCTTTCTTAGCAACAGATGCGAAGTAAGTATATTTATTTCTCGCTTCTGACTCTCCCGAAAAGGCATCTTTTAAATTTTGCTCTGTCTGTGTTCCTTCGTATTTGTTTTTTTCCATATTCTCCATCTCCTTTTCTAATATAACGTAATCAGTAACCTACTTTACTTTTATCATACCATTTAACCAACAAAATCATAACAAAAATTTTCAAATTTGCTACTTTTCATATTCTCTGCTACAATCTTTTTATGAATCAAAAAGCATTACAAAGGAGCATTTTTTATGACAACGTACACCCATCTATCCCCTTCTCCCTTAGGAAACCTTCTCTTGTCCGCTGACGATACAGGGCTTACCGGACTATGGTTTGAAGATCAGAAATATTATGCCGCCGGACTTACCTCTGATATTATCAATACGAAAACCTGCTCGAAGCACCCCATATTCACTCAAACGCAAAAATGGCTGAATCTCTATTTTAAGGGAATTGAACCGGATTTTACTGTTCCTATGCACTTAACCGGAACAGATTTTCAAAAAGAAATATGGGAACTTCTTCTGGAGATTCCTTATGGTGAAACCACAACTTACGGAACACTCGCCAAGAAATATGCCCAAAAGCATGGACTTTCGCATATGTCTGCCCAAGCGGTGGGAAGTGCAGTTGGTCATAACAAAATCGGCATACTTGTGCCCTGCCACAGAGTCCTCGGAGCTGACGGCAGTTTGACGGGATATGCCGGAGGACTGGATAAGAAAAAAAGACTCCTTCTATTAGAGGGAATCTTTCGATCATAAGCACTCTTTTCTATGATTATTTTAGGGACATACTGCTCATCGCGGTATGTCCCTGTTTATATCATTTATTCTGTCATATTTAGATGTTTAACAGATCACTGTACACTTTGAGTGCACCGTCTGTCTCATGGGCAAGAACACGTTTTGCCAAAACTTTTCCAAGCTGTACGCCTTCCTGATCAAAACTATTCAGATTCCACACAAAACCTTGGAACATTACTTTATTTTCAAAGTGAGATAAAAGCGCTCCCAGAGCTGCCGGAGTCAATTTCTCACCGATAATAATGCTGGATGGACGTCCGCCTTCAAATTTCTTGTTGTTATCTTCGTCATCCTTTCCGCATGCAAATGCTACGATCTGAGCCGCAACGTTCGCACAAAGTTTCTGCTGGCTTGTGCTTCCCTGAATCACAACATCTTTCTCCATCTGATTATTCTTAAATCCTACAAACTGAAGCGGAACAATATCCGTTCCCTGATGTAAAAGCTGATAGAAAGAATGTTGTCCATTTGTTCCGGGCTCTCCGAAGATCACCGGACCTGTCACATAGTTCACCGGCTCTCCGAAACGGTTTACGGATTTTCCGTTCGATTCCATATCTAACTGCTGTAAATGTGCCGGAAAACGACTCAGTGCTTGAGAATACGGAAGAACTGCAGTATCCGGATATCCCAGTACATTGCGCTCATATACACCGATCAACGCATCTAACATTGCTGGGTTCTTTGACAGATCTTTGTCCTTTGCAAGTGCATCTTCTTCTGCCGCACCCTTCAAGAACTGTGCGAACACATCCGGACCAAATGCAAGTGAAAGTACAGCACCACCAACTGCTGATGTAGAAGAATAGCGTCCGCCAATATAGTCGTCCATAAAGAATGCTGCAAGATAGTCATCACTCTTTGCCAATGGGGAAGTCTCACTTGTAACTGCGATCATATGTCTGGATGGATCAAGTCCTGCTTTTTCCAAAGCGTCTTTTACAAAAGATTCGTTTGTCAATGTCTCAAGTGTTGTACCTGACTTTGACACAAGTACGAAAATAGAATGTGCAACATCAATCTTACTTAAAACTCCGGACGCATCATCCGGATCTACATTACTGATAAACTCAGCTTTCATTTTCCATGTGTCATTTGCTTTTGCCCAATTCTCAAGTGCAAGATACATCGCACGCGGACCTAAGTCACTTCCGCCGATACCGATCTGAACTACCGTTGTGAACTTCTCGCCAACAGCATTCGTAATCTCACCTTTATGTACTTTCTCGGCAAATTCCGCAATCTTTGTCTGCTGCTCTACATAAAACGCACGCTTATCAACACCATCTGCTACAACTGCGTCTCCCAACTGTCCACGTGTCAATTGATGAAGTACCAGACGTTTCTCTCCGGTATTGATCATCTCGCCATTGTAGAGAGCTTCATATTTCTCTGTAAGCTGTGCTTCTTCTGCCAATTTCGCAAGCGCATTCAGGATATTGTCATCCACCTGCTTTGCCCCGTAATTATATGCAAGCCCCTCTGCCATTGGCACACTGTATTTTTTTACACGCTCTGCTCCATTTTCGCCGGACATAACTTCCGCAAGCTGAACCTTCTTTGCTTTTTCCAGCTCTTTAAATGAAGCAAGTGTATCTAAATTATTCCAAGTAACCATATCAGATTCCTCCTCATCACGAAAATATTCTTTCGCTTCTTAAAAAATTTCACACAAGATTATACTATCAAACTACTTCAAATTCAAGTAAAATGAGGATTTTGTATCTATCCATGCGTCACCCTTCCACGTATGAAATTCAACGTGCCTTATACTTTCATAATATCCGCCAGTGTCTTACCGTCAAAATAATTATTTACAATTTCATAAAATTCCACCCACATCGGATATGTGCGGCATTCTCCTGACCTTCCACAAGGTTTTGCTCCCTTCTCCAGACAGGCAACCGGAGCCAGATCTCCCTCTGTGAGCCGCAAAATATCTCCAATCCTGCACTCCTCCGGTGGTTTTACAAGACGATACCCACCACCTTTTCCCTGAAGCCCTTCCAGAAACCCATTTTGCGTCAGCACCGGAAGGATTCTTTCCAGATATTTTAAAGAAATTCCCTGCCTCTGCGCCACTTCTTTCATCGGAACATATTTTTTATCTGTATGCTCCGCGATATCTGCCATCACCCGCAGAGCATATCTCCCTCTTGTTGAAATCATCATACGAAAACCTCCTTTAACCTACTGCAATAATACTACATTCCTGACAAAAATATCAAGTTTTCATTCCGGCGGTCACATAATGACATTTCAACGGTCCTACGACGATATTTCATTAGGAAAATAACGGGGTAGACAAATATCTGTCTCCGGTATCCGGTAAAAGTACAACAATATTCTTCCCTTCATTTTCAGGAAGTTTCGCAAGTTCAATCGCAGCATGAGCGGCTGCTCCCGAAGAAATTCCGACAAGAACACCTTCCTTTTGTCCTATCATTCTTCCTACCCGAAAAGCATCCTCTTCATCTACTGTTATCACACGATCATAAATATTCGTATTTAACACATCCGGTACGAACCCTGCGCCAATCCCCTGAATTTTATGAGCACCGGCTTTCCCTTCTGAGAGCATCGGCGAAGAAGCCGGTTCAACTGCAATAACCTGAATGTTAGAATTTTGGGATTTCAGATATTCACCCACTCCGGTCACGGTTCCTCCGGTTCCTACACCTGCCACAAAAATATCTACTTTCCCGTCTGTATCCTGATAAATCTCTGGTCCAGTTGTCTCCCTGTGGATTTTAGGATTGGCAGGATTCACAAACTGTCCGGCAAGAAAACTATCAGGAATCTCTTTCGCAAGTTCTTCTGCCTTCTCGATTGCTCCTTTCATTCCTTTGCTTCCATCGGTAAGAACAAGCTCAGCGCCATATGCTTTCATCAATTGTCTGCGCTCCACTGACATTGTCTCTGGCATAACAATGACAATCCGATATCCCCTTGCCGCAGCAACAGCGGCAAGACCAATCCCTGTGTTTCCCGATGTTGGCTCGATGATAACTGAACCGGTTCGTAATTTCCCGGAGTTTTCCGCCTCATCAATCATGGCTTTAGCAATTCGATCCTTGACAGAGCCCGCCGGATTCAAATACTCCAGTTTTGCAATAATCTTTGCTTTTAGTTTATATTCTTTTTCTATGTGAGAGAGCTCTAAAAGAGGAGTCCTCCCAATCAACTGTTCTGCTGATGTATATATATTAGACATGATCTCTACCTCCTACTGCCTGAAATCCTTTTTCTAAATCTTCGATGATATCATCAATATGTTCGGTTCCGATGGATAATCGTATCGTATTCTCACGGATTCCCTGATCCAAAAGCTCCTCTTGACTCAACTGACTGTGCGTTGTGGTTGCCGGATGAATGACTAAACTCTTAACATCCGCTACATTTGCAAGAAGCGAAAAGATTTCCAAGTGATCAATGAATTTGTGCGCTTCCTGTACACCACCTTTTATTTCAAAGGTAAAGATAGACCCTCCTCCATTCGGGAAATATTTCTCATACAGATTATGATCTGGGTGTCCTGGCAAGGATGGGTGATTCACTTTCTCTACCAGGGGATGATTTTCCAAGTATTCAACTACTCTTTTCGTATTTTCGATATGACGTTCCAGACGAAGGGACAGAGTTTCTATTCCCTGAAGAAGCAAAAATGAAGCAAAAGGAGAAATTGCCGCTCCTGTATCTCGAAGCAGGATTGCACGGATGTAAGTGACAAATGCAGCCTCGCCGGCTATCTTCACGAAAGACACCCCATGATAGCTTGGATTTGGCTCAGAGATTGCAGGATAACGTCCGCTTGCTTCCCAGTCAAATTTCCCGGAATCCACGATGGCACCGCCAAGTGTCGTTCCATGACCTCCCAAAAACTTCGTAGCAGAATGTACAACAATATCTGCGCCATGTTCTATCGGTCGAATCAGATAAGGTGTTCCGAATGTATTATCTACAATAAGTGGAAGTCCATGCTTATGGGCAAGCTCTGCTAACGCGTCCAGATTCGGTATATCACTGTTTGGATTGCCAAGTGTCTCAACATAAATACCTCTCGTTTGATCCTGAATGGCTGCTTCTACTTCCTCCAGATTATGAATATCTACAAAAGTGGCGGTAATCCCAAAGTTTGGAAGTGTATGTGCCAAAAGATTATAACTTCCACCGTAGATGGTCTTCTGGGCGACAAAATGTCCACCATTTTGTCCAAGTGCTTCCAGCGTATAAGTAATGGCTGCTGCTCCGGAAGCGAGTGCAAGCGCTGCTACGCCGCCTTCCAGCGCCGCTACTCTTTTTTCCAACACATCCTGTGTGGAATTGGTCAATCTGCCGTAAATATTGCCCGCATCTGAAAGTCCAAAACGAGCTGCTGCATGTGCGGAATCGTGAAACACATATGATGTGGTTGCATAAATCGGAACCGCTCTTGCATCTGTTACTGGGTCCGGCTGTTCTTGTCCTACATGAATCTGCAATGTCTCAAATCTTAATTTACCCATATTCTATCCTTCCTTTCTATCACCTACTCGAATGATAGGTATTAATATAGTTCACATAACCAACTTTGTCAATAGGTAATACAAAAAAAGAATGTGAAAAACTCACATTCTTTTTTTCATTTTTTTATTTAGATGCTTTTATTCTGATACTGCCATTCCCGCTGCGTAGGCTGTCGACCATGCAATCTGTAAGTTAAACCCTCCGGTCACTGCGTCAAGATCCAGCACTTCTCCGGAAAAATACAATCCCTTCACTAATTTGGACTCCATAGTTGACGGATCGATTTCTTTCACCTTTACACCACCCTTTGTGATAATCGCTTCATTATAGTCCCGAAGTCCGGTAAGCGTAATCGGAAGATTCTTGATTAGATAGACAAACTTTTGACGTTCCTCTCTGGAGATTACATTTACCTTCTTCTCTTCCTCAATTCCGCTCAATTCAATCATCACAGGGATCAGCTTTGACGGGAACAATTTCCCGACTGCATTCTTAAACTGCCGGTTCTTGTTTTCTTCAAAATCACGAAGCACCCGCTTCTCCAACTGTTCCATAGACAGCGCAGGCTTCAGGTCAATCGTAAGTTTTAATTCTTTATCTTTCAGTTTTTTCCCAATCACACTGCTGGCACTCAACATCAGAGGACCGCTTACACCGTAGTGTGTAAACAACATTTCCCCAAATTCATCATACAACTTCTTTTTTCCATCAAAAATTGCCGCTCTTACATTTCGAAGCGACAGTCCCTGCAACCTTGGCCCCCATTCCTCTTTTGTCGTCATTGGCACAAGAGAAGGCATGCAGTCTGTAACCGTATGTCCATTGTCTCTGGCAAACCGATATCCGTCTCCGGTAGAGCCGGTTGTCTGGTAGGAGAGCCCGCCGGTCGCAACAATGCAGGAATCTCCTTTGACAATACTCCCATCCATCAATTCTATATGGTCAAAACTTCCGTCTGCGGAAATCACCCTTTTTACACCGGTATGAAGATGGATATGCACTCCCAGTCTTCGCATCTCTGCTTCCAACGCCCGAATGACATCCGAGGAATGATCCGACTGCGGAAATACACGTTCTCCCCGTTCCGTCTTCGTCTGCACACCTATATTCTCAAAAAAATCAATCACATCCTGATTCGTATATCCATAAAAACTACTGTATAAAAACTTAGAATTTGTAACAACCGAATCAAAGAGTGTATCCATGTCACAGGCATTTGTAATATTACATCTGCCTTTTCCTGTGATAAACAGCTTCTTTCCAAGCTTCTCGTTCTTTTCATAGACATGGACTTCCTGCCCTTGTCTTGCAGCCGTAATTGCCGCGAACATCCCTGCCGCACCGCCTCCGGCTATTAATACCTTACTCATCCTGCTTCTCCTTATCATCAGGCAGATGTTTGCCGGATAATTCCACCTTATTATCTACCATATTGAGTTCATCCTTACTGTACACTTGATACTCGTCCCATATCTGTTCTAATGTCTCAAGTGTGGAAATCACTTCTTTTTGTTTTTTCATGCAAAGAGCTACCACAAGCGCATTTACCACACTAAGCGGAGCAACTAAGGAATCCACAATAGACGCCATGTCGCTTCTTGCGATCAGATTACAGGAGGAATAAAGTGTCATTGGTGAATGTACACTGTCTGTAAGGGTGATTACTTTCGCTTTGCGGTTGCTGGCAAACTCTAACGCCTTTAACGTACGCATAGAATATCTCGGAAAACTAATGCCAATGATCACATCATCTTCTCCGATACGGATTAACTGTTCAAATATCTCACTGGAACTATTTGTATTTACTGCAGTCACATCTTCGCAGATCAGATTCAGATAAAATCCTAAAAAGCTTGCAAGCGGCGCACAGCTTCGAATACCGATCACATAGATTTTTTTCGCATGAAGAATTGTATCCACTGCAAGCTCAAAGCTTTCATGGTCAATTGCTTCCATGGTCAGTTTAATCTTCTCAATGTCGGAATGAAGCACAGATGTAAGAATCTCTCCCTGACTGATCCGTCCATACGTCACTTCCATTCGCTGAATCGAGTTTAATTTCGTCCGCACCAATTCTTCTAACGCCTTCTGGAAGCCCGGGTATCCTTCATATCCAAGCGCCATAGCAAAACGCACAACTGTTGACTCGCTGACACCGACTTCCTCCCCCATCTTCGCAGCTGTCAAAAATGCGGCTTTATCGTAGTCTTCCCGTATAAAATCCGCAAGCTTCTTCTGCCCTTTGCTGAATTTTGAATATTTTTCATCAATTTTTTGAAGCAGTTCATTTTTATTTCCCATGATAACGTAATCCTTCTCTCAACCATAATTAACACTTTAATTATTATATAGCGAAATCTTTTATTGTTCAAGTATGCAGATTTCTACAAAAAGAGATTGTGTGATCTTAATTCCAACCACACAATCTCTCTGATCTTTGTTATTTCTTCTATATGTGCTTCACTTATACTGGATAACTTCCGTTTTCTGTGTCTGCCACTGTCTGATCCACCTTTGTCTGCTGCGCTTCTCTGTATTTAAAGAAGTCAGTTGCTACCTGCGGGAACAATGCGTATGTCAGCACGTCCTCATCCTGCTGGCTCCACTGTGACATCTCTTCTTTCAAAGTATCAAGCTCATCCGGAATCAGATCTGCCGGACGACAGGTGATGATCTCCGCGTCTTCGCCGAGAACTTTCTTTCTCACATCTTCGTTAAATGGTTTTACGGTTGCACCGTATTTTCCACTTAACACGTCCTTAGTCTCCTTAGTAGCCATCTTATATCGCTCGCCCATCAGCACGTTAAATACAGCCTGTGTACCGACAATCTGAGAAGAAGGAGTAACAAGCGGCGGTTCACCGAGATCCTTACGAACCTTCGGAACTTCCTCAAGCACCTCATAATATTTATCTTCTGCATTCTGTTCTTTCAACTGAGAAGTCAGATTGGAAAGCATACCTCCCGGTACCTGATACAACAGAGTTTTAATATTTACTCCCATATTCTTCGGATTCAAAAGTCCGCTCTCAAGCGCCTCATCACGAATTGGTCGGAAGTAATCTGCAATCTCTGCCAACAGCTTCTGATCAAGTCCGCTGTCATAAGGTGTACCCTTGAATGTCTCTACCATTACTTCCGTTGCAGGCTGAGATGTTCCCAACGCAAATGGTGACATTGCGGTATCGATCACATCCACGCCGGCTTCTACTGCTTTTAAATATGTCATAGAAGCTACACCGGATGTGTAGTGTGTGTGAAGCTGAATCGGAAGATCAACTGCATCTTTTAAAGCTCCGATCAATTCTGTTGCCTTATATGGCACAAGAAGACCTGCCATATCTTTGATACAGATAGATGTCGCTCCCATGTCTTCGATTCTCTTTGCAATATCCACCCAGTAAGCCATTGTATATGCATCACCTAATGTGTAAGACAGTGCAACCTGCGCATCTGCTTTTTCTTTATTTGCCGCTGTTACTGCTGTCTGAAGATTACGAAGATCGTTAAGACAGTCAAAAATGCGGATGATATCAATACCGTTTGCTACTGATTTCTGTACGAAATATTCTACAACGTCATCTGCATATGGACGATATCCCAAAATATTCTGTCCGCGGAACAACATCTGAAGCTTTGTATTCTTGAATCCATCGCGGAATTTACGAAGTCTCTCCCACGGATCTTCCTTTAAGAAACGAAGAGAGGCATCAAAGGTAGCGCCGCCCCAGCACTCTACAGAGTGGTATCCCACCTGATCCATTTTCTCGATGATCGGCAGCATCTGCTCCGTTGTCATACGCGTGGCAATCAGAGATTGGTGTGCATCACGCAGGATGGTCTCTGTTATTTTAATTGGTTTTTTCTCTATTTCTGCCATGATTTCTTTCCTCCATAATTTTGTAAAATAAAATTACTAATCTTTTTATACTACTCCGAAGATTGCCATAAAGGTTCCGGCAGCTACTGCTGTTCCGATAACTCCGGCAACGTTAGGTCCCATTGCATGCATCAGCAGGAAGTTGGTAGGATCTGCCTCTGCTCCGACTTTCTGGGACACACGTGCTGCCATAGGAACTGCGGATACTCCGGCAGAACCAATCAGCGGATTTACCTTTCCGTGAGTTGCAATACACATCAATTTACCAAACAATACACCTGCAGCCGTACCTACAGCAAATGCTACAAGTCCGAGAATGACGATCTTGATCGTATCCCAATTAAGGAAAGCCTCTGCACTTGTTGTAGCGCCGACAGAAGTTCCAAGAAGGATAACAACGATATACATCAGTGCATTGGACGCTGTGTCCGTAAGCTGTCTTACAACACCGGATTCACGGAAGAGATTTCCAAGCATCAACATACCAACCAATGGCGCTGTCGTTGGAAGGATTACACATACAACGATCGTAACAATGATCGGGAACAGGATTCTCTCAAGCTTGGATACCGGTCTTAACTGCTCCATCTTGATCTTACGCTCTTTTTCGGTTGTCAGAAGCTTCATGATCGGAGGCTGGATAACCGGAACTAAAGCCATGTAAGAATAAGCCGCTACTGCGATCGGTCCCATAAGAGCTGTCTGCTGCAATTTACCGGCAAGGAAGATAGAAGTCGGTCCATCGGCTCCTCCGATAATGGAAACTGCCGCTGCCGCCTTGTCGGAAAATCCCATCGCCATAGCTCCGAGATAAGCTGTAAAAATACCAAATTGTGCCGCTGCACCTAGAAGAAAGCTCTTAGGATTCGCGATCAGCGGTCCGAAGTCTGTCATCGCACCTACGCCAAGGAAGATCAACGACGGAAGGATTGCCCACTCATCCAGTTTAAAGAAATAGTAAAGCAGTCCGCCGGTTCCGTTTGCTGCATCTTCCGCATGCAACATAATATCCGGATAGATATTAACAAGAAGCATACCGAAGGCGATCGGTACCAGAAGCAGAGGCTCGAACCCACGTCGAATTGCTAAATAAAGGAAAAAACATGCTACAGCAATCATGATCAAATTGCCCCATGTGAGACTGAAGAATGCTGTCTGCTGCACGAGGTTTCCCAATGTTTTTGTTATATATTCCATTTTTTAACCTCCAGTCGTGTCTGTTCCATCTAAGGAATCAGTTTCACATTAGTTTAATGTAGCTAACACCGCGCCTGCTTCAATTGCATCGCCCACTGCTGCGTCAATGCTTGCAACTGTTCCGTCTTCCGGTGCCACAACTGGAATTTCCATCTTCATTGCTTCGATAATTACAACAGCATCGCCCTTTTTGACGCTCTGTCCAACATTTGCCTCGATCTTAAATACTTTTCCTGCTGCTCCCGCTTTCACTTTCACAGAACCTGCTCCTGCTGCTTTTGCCGGAGCCTTTGGAGCCGGCGCCGCTTTCGGTGCTGCTTTCGGAGCCTTCGGTGCTGCTTTCGGTGCTGCCCCTGCTCCATTTTCCTCTACGGTCACATCATAGACATTGCCATTTACTGTAATTGTATAATTTTTCATTTTGATTCCTCCTATTTTCACTATGAATTCCATTTATTAGACGGACGTCTTCGAATACTTCTTACTACGAATCCATCTGTTGTCGTACCTTCTGCCGCTGCGATCGCCGCTGCAATTACTGCAACAAGCTCTGTGTCATCAGTCATATCCTGCTCTTCGGATATCTCTTCTACAACAGGTGCTTCCACAACCTCTTTTTCCACTTCTTTTGGTTTCTTCTTCAGAGCATTTTCAATTGCCGGGATATATTTAAATAGGGAAATAATAAGGGAAATGAAAATCAATACTATAAATACCGTTCCCATTCCAAGCAATGTATTAAGTCCTGCTTTCTCTAATATCTCTCCTGTAGAATACTGTGCATCTACCGTCATACTCTCAAGATTTAAGTTGTCATCAAAGATAAATGTAAGAGATGCGTCTCGATCTTTAAACTGTGCTTCTGTTGTTACTTTCAGTTCATCTTCAGAAGCTTCGTACACATAATCTCCATGTCCTACATAAGCACCGCATTCTTCCACACCTGCTGTCCAGCTCTCCATTGCTCCCAGGAAGCTGTCCGGTGTATATGGAAGCCCTGCCTGCATCAATTGATACTGGATTTCATAATCTGATAGTTCGCCCCACTGCTCTATTGCCGCATCATCAGCAGAAGAACAATAGCTTACTAAGAATTCTACAGACTGTTCAACAGTTGCTTTGTCATAGTCAAGCTCTGCCTTTGTACTGGCACATCCTGTAAAACACAATATCGCAGTCAGAGTGCAGATTAATAAGCTTAATTTTTTCTTCACTTTGCCTCACCTCTCTAAACTGTTCCGTGTTTTTTCATGGGACGGTCTTCCCTCTTTGTAAATAACATTTCAAATGCTCCGATCACATATTTTCTTGTATCAGCCGGAGCAATGATCGTATCTACATATCCTCTCCTTGCCGCTGCATATGGACTGGATTGCAATTCTTTGTATTCTGTCGCTTTCACCTTTATAACATCTGCATCTGCATCTGCATACATGATCTTCGCTGCAAGTGCTGCATCCATCATTCCGATTTCAGAAGTCTCCCATGCATACACCATGTCTGCGCCTGTAGATTTGCTGTTCATGGCAACATAAGCGCTTCCGAAAGCTTTGCCTGTCACAACATTTACCTTGGGAACTGTTGCGTTAGCAAATGCATACGTCAATTTTGCCGCAGCTTTCGCCAGATGTTTCTCATCATACTCGCTTGCAGCAAAACCAGATACATTTGTCAGGGACAATACCGGAATATTGAAGGCATCACAGAACCCAACAAACTCTGCGGCTTTGTTCGCACCGTCTGCGGATAAGGAACCGTCAAACTGAGCGGCAATCTCTCCTTCTTCATTATATACAACGGAACGATTCGCAACTGTGCCGACTGTCATTCCGTTTAATCGGATAAATCCAGTCACCATATCTTGTGCGAAATCTTTCTTTGTCTCAAAGAAAATCTGATCATCTGAAATCTGTGAAAGAGCAATCGCTGCATCCTCAAATGCATCTTCAATCCCTTCGCATACTCTGTTAAGATCATCATTACATTCATCATAAGAAGCATCCTCTTCATTATTACAAGGAAGCATACAGATTAATGTGCGGATATCTTCAAGAATTTCGTCTTCTGTCTTCACGCCATCCACAAGACCAACTTCTTTGCTTTGGAATGCCGCACTTGCTGTATCACACTTTTCAATACGGTTTCCTGCAATAGCGTTTGGAGAATTAACAAATAATCTTCCCTTTTCTTCCATAAATGTAAAGTCTGTAAGCGCCGGAATCAAGGAAAGACCGCCGCCGCACATTCCGAAGATTGCTGTGATCTGAGGAATCACACCTGATGCCATAGACTGTTTCAAATATAAGCCTCCGAAAGCTTCCAGTGCATCTGTTGCTTCCTGAAGTCTCAATCCTGCACAATCAATCAGTCCAATGACCGGAGCACCCATCTTCATTGCCATATCATAAATACGCGCAATCTTCTTCGCATGCATCTCTCCAATTGCACCATTTAATACAGATACATCCTGACTGTATACATACACCAAGTTCCCATCAATCACTCCGTAACCGGTAATTACACCGTCTGCCGGAGTTTCTTTTTCCTGCATGTTGAAATCTGTATTTCTCGCTGTAACAGCCTCACCGATTTCAACAAAGCTTCCTGCATCAAGCATCGCTGCAATTCGTCTGCCTGCTGCATTTTCTGTTTTGTTGCCCATAGTCCAGTCCTCCATTTTTTATTTTAAATTGGGTTAATTACTTCCTTATAAAAAGTAAAACCAAATCTTTGCCAATTATATTATATCCTTTTTTATAGTGCTCCGCAATACTTTTCACTCTGTTTTGTCAAATATTTGACGCTCAAATTTTATTCTAAAAAATTTATTAACTTTTTCTTAAGTTCTCATTGTATTCATCTGTTTTATGTGTTATAATTCACAACGTGAACTTGGTACATATGCAATACATTTGTAAATTGCTAACAAGTTCAACAATATTTTCATTTTTAATAATTGGAGGGATAAAAAAATGGAAAAAGCAAAAAAAGGAAAACCATTTGGCTTTTATGTTTGCGCACTCGGATTTACATTTGAGCGTCTTGCATTCTACACAGTTAAATATCTGTTAGCCATTTGGATCGCAACAGAAGTTGCATCAGGCGGTCTTGGATTATCCGACGTCGAAGGTGCTGCTATGTCTGGTTCTTTCGTAGCATGGACATACATCACACCTATCTTTGGTGGTTACATCGCTGACCACTGGATCAGCCCAAGAATCTGTGTACCATTAGGAATGATCCTTATGGGACTTGGATATGTATGTACATGGAAAGCTGATTCTATGACACTTGTATGGGCAATGATCATTCTTGTATCAATCGGTACTGGTCTGTTCAAAGGTAACTTATCCGGTATCAATGGTCTTCTGTTCCACGATGCTGAGGAACTGGATGAGGCATTCTCAATTCAGTACTCTTTCGTTAACATCGGATCATTCATCGGTACAACATTCATTGCTATGCTTGCTACAACAGGATTGTTCGGTATCAAGACAAGCTTCAACACAGTATTCTTAATCTGTGGTATCTTCATGTTCATCGATGCTGCATGGTTCATCCTTAACAGCAAAGCTCTTGGCGATGCTGGTAAGAAACCATTCAAAGTTGACCAGCGTGAATTCGATACAGCAGGTAAAAAAGAAGGTACTGATGCAAAACTTACATCCGGTGATATTAAGCGTATCGTTGCGATTGTCCTTGTAACTCTGTTCTCCAGTATTTTCTGGATGGTTTGGTACATGGCTTACATGCCAGCTTACTACCGCTTCGGTTGGGGTGATGGTGCTGACTACATGAACCTTGCTAACTGGTACGTTGGAAGCTTCCAGATTCCTACTTCTTGGTTCGACTCTGTAAATGCTTTAGTATGTATCATCTTAGGTCCTGTACTTGCTATGGTTTGGGCTAAAATGGCTAAAAGACCAAAGGGCGACATGAGCATGTTCAAGAAAACAGCTCTTGGTATTATGCTTGTAGGTGTTTCTTACATCGTAATGGTTATCGCTGACAAGATCGCAGCTGCTAACGGACAGTGTTCTGTATTCTGGTTAGTACTTGTATGTCTGTTGATGTCAGTTGGTGAGATGGTATTCTCCCCACTTGGTAACTCATTTATTTCCAAACTTGCTCCAGCTAAAGTACTTGGTCTATTACTTGGTTTCTGGCCAATCGCAGTATTCCTTGCTCAGAAGATTTACCCAAGCTTATATGCATGGTTAAAGACTCTTGACTTCACAATGGGATACGGCGGATTAGCAGCAGTTATTATCGTTCTTGGTATTCTCCTCTGGGCATTCAGTGGAAAACTTGACGAAATGGAAAAAGCTGAATAATCAACAATTTCATAAAGATCGAAAAAGAGATTGCGCCAGCGGTCTCTTTTTCAAATGACAGATTTTTAAGACATAATTTTATTTTAAGGAGGTTTTTGATCATGACAGTATCAGAAAGAATTGCAAAGCTTCGCTCTCTTATGAACGAAAAGAACATCGATGCTTACGTTGTTCCTACTGCTGACTTCCATCAGAGCGAATATGTTGGGGAACACTTTAAAGCAAGAAAATTCATCACTGGTTTCAGCGGCTCTTACGGAACTGCTGTCATCTGCAAAGATGATGCAGGTTTGTGGACAGACGGAAGATATTTCTTCCAGGCAGAAAATGAAATGGCAGGCACCGGCGTGCGCTTAATGAAGATGTTCGTAGGTAATACACCTTCTATCACAGAATATCTGGTAGACAAGATTCCATCCGGTGGAACCGTTGCGTTTGATGGACGTGTTCTCTCTATGGGTGAGGGTCAGGAATATGAGGATGCACTTGCTTCCAAAGGAATCAACATCGACTATTCTGAAGACCTCATCGATGCAATCTGGGAAGACAGACCGGCATTATCTGACAAACCGGCATTCTTCTTAGAAGAGAAATATTCTGGTGAAAGTACAGCATCTAAACTGGAGCGCGTGCGTAAAGTAATGACAGAAAAAGGCGCTACCGTACACGCAATTGCTTCTCTTGATGATGTTTGCTGGCTCTTGAATGTACGTGGTGATGATATTGATTTCTTCCCACTGCTTCTCTCCTATGCCATTGTAAAAATGGATAGTGTTGAGCTTTATGTCGATGAAAAGAAATTAAATGACCAGATTCTCGGTGAATTCAAAAAGGCAAATGTAAATCTTCACCCATACAACGATATTTACGAAGATATCAAGAAACTGGATGCTTCTGAGACCATCCTGATCGATCCGATGAAGATGAACTACGCTCTTTACAAAAACATTCCTTGCCGCATCGTTGAAGCTGCTAATCCGACCATTCTCATGAAGGCTATGAAGAATGAGACTGAGCTTGAAAATATCAAAGCTGCCCATATTAAAGACGGTGTTGCTATTACAAAGTTCATGTACTGGATCAAAAATAACTTTGATAAGGAGACTATTACAGAGTTAAGTTCTATCGAAAAACTTACTTCTCTTCGTGCAGAGCAAGACGGTTATATCCGTGACAGCTTCGAGCCACTGTGTGCTTACAAAGATCACGCAGCCATGATGCACTACTCTCCTTCTAAAGAGACAGATGTAAAATTAGAAAAAGGCGCTTTCTTCCTGAATGATACAGGCGGCGGATACTATGAAGGTTCTACCGATATCACAAGAACATTCGTCCTTGGCTCCGTCGACCAGCAGATGAAGAAATACTTTACTGCTGTCGTACGTGCAATGATGAATCTTTCCCGCGCAAAATTCCTGTATGGATGCTACGGATATAACCTTGACGTCCTTGCAAGAGGACCAATCTGGGATCTGGATCTTGATTTCCAGTGCGGTACAGGACACGGCGTCGGATACCTTGCAAACGTTCACGAGCCACCGACAGGTTTCAGATGGTATGTCGTTCCAAGCAAAAACGAACATCACCAGCTGGAAGAAGGCATGGTTATCACAGATGAGCCTGGTATCTACGAAGATGGTCAGTTCGGTATTCGTATCGAAAATGAATTTATCGTAAGAAAAGGTGTCCAGAACAAATATGGTCAGTTCATGCACTTCGAGACAATCACTTTTGCTCCAATCGACTTAGACGGTATCGATCCGGAAGAAATGAGCAGATCTGAGAGAGAATGGCTGAACAACTACCACAAAGATGTATACGAAAAGATCGGACCACATCTCACAGAAGAAGAAAGAGAATGGCTGAAAGAGTATACAAGAGCAATCTAAGATATTGCTTACAAGCCCCGGGGGAAAAGTAAAATATCCCCCGGGGCTTTTTGCAAGTTTACCCCGGGGGACATTAATTATTTCTCATTTCTAAATTGAATCGGTGTCATATTATATGCTTTTTTGAACAGTCGGTTAAAATGTTCTACGTTCTGATATCCTACACTGAGCGCAATATTTTCAACTGTCATATTACTTCCCTTTAACAAAGATTTTGCTTTCTTCATACGAATCTTTTTCACCATTTCTCCGAACGTGATCCCTGATTTTTCTTTGATGTATTTTGATATATATGGTTTTGAAAGATAGAATTTTTCTGCCAGATCTTCTAACGTAATATCAATATAATTTGCCTGAATATAGTTCATGATCTCGACCATTCTGGCATCTTGACAGCTTTTTGAATTGCCAAGCTCTTCTAATTTATTCACCGCAACAATCAGCGCCTCTATGGAAGCTTTGATAATATCAGGATCGATACCGACTCCCCAGAAGGTTTTTCCTTTGCTTATGATGCCCACGTATGCAACTGCTTTGGAAGATGAACCTTTCGACTGAGAATGTTCTTCATAGAAAGTAAGTTCATAACTGATATTAAAGTATTGTTTGATAGCATTGCTTACAGCGTCAAGACGTCCATTTCCCATCGCAGTAACAACTCTCGTCTCTCCTGCATGATTGATCGTTGCCTCTGCTGTAATACCATCCCCCTGCTTAAAGTGACATTCATCTACATGGAATACCGGTTTCGTATTAATATAATTATCTGAAAAGATCTGATATACCCAATCCGGTGTTAATTCCTTATGTGCCTTATCAGATACATCTTTCACCAGATATCCGACTTCTGCACGCATAGCCTGAGGAAGGTTGATTCCATGGCTCTGTTTTAAAATATAGTTTACACCACCCTTACCGGACTGGCTGTTGATACGGATAACATCAGAGTCATACTGTCTTCCGACATCTTTCGGATCGATCGGAAGATAAGGAACTGTCCAAGTATCACACTGCTTCTCATCACGATAAGCCATTCCTTTAGCGATCGCATCCTGATGAGAGCCGGAAAAGGCCGTAAATACAAGGTCTCCGGCATATGGCTGACGCTCATACACATGCATTCTTGTAAGCCGCTCATAAGTCTCTCTGAGTCTTTTCATATTTGAGAAATCAAGTCCCGGATCAACACCGTGAGAATACATATTCATTCCCATCGTAATAATATCAACATTTCCGGTACGCTCTCCGTTTCCGAATAACGTTCCCTCAATACGGTCGGCCCCTGCCAGAACGCCAAGCTCTGCTGTTGCAACGCCGCATCCTCTGTCGTTATGAGGATGAAGACAAAGAATTACATTATCTCTGTATTTCAGGTGTTTATGCACGTATTCCAACTGACAGGCAAATACATGAGGCATAGCATTTTCAACGGTTGTCGGAATGTTAATGATCGCCTTGTTCTCTTTCGTTGGCTTCCATACATCTAATACCGCGTTACACACTTCTACTGCATAATCCACCTCTGTGCCCGGAAAGCTCTCCGGGCTGTACTGGAAAGTAAAATTACCATCTGTCTCAGATGCCAGCTTTAACAGCAGCTCGGCACCGTCAATAGCAATCTTTTTGATCTCTTCTTTACTCTTTTTAAATACCTGTTCCCGCTGTGCTACCGAAGTGGAATTATAAAGATGAATCACCGCATGAGGCGCTCCCTTGACTGCTTCGAACGTCTTCTTAATAATATGTTCTCTTGCCTGTGTAAGCACCTGTACGGTCACATCATCCGGAATCATATTTTTTTCGATCAATGTTCTCATAAACTGATATTCTGTCTCAGAAGCCGCAGGGAACCCAACTTCTATCTCCTTAAATCCTACATCCACCAGCATCTGGAAAAATTCTAATTTTTCTTCCAGACTCATAGGCTCGATCAACGCCTGATTTCCATCGCGCAAATCTACGCTGCACCAGATTGGTGGTTTTTCAATTGCGTCTTTCTTCACCCAGTCGTAAGTAACTTCCGGCGGCATAAAATAGGTTTTCTCATACTTCTGATAATTTTTCATGTCTCTTTACTTCCTCTCTATCACACATTTCAGTGCTTATTATGTTGAATAATAATTATCAACTTTATTGTCTATTTTTAATACTTCCTTATCCTATCATATGCTTAAGGAAAAAGAAAGTGACATTTTTAATCATTTCAATTGATATATTTTAACATTTCACATATTATCTTTCGGCTTCCAGAGAACGTTTCTTAGTAGTCGTTACCGTCTCCTCATAGCAGGCAAAAATCTGTTCCACCGTCTTAGCCTCCGGTTTCGGTGTAACGATGCTTACAAACGGAACAACTACAAGTCCTGCGATCATTGCCACCGCTCCCGCATTGATCGGAGAGGCAATATAATGAAGAAACAGGTTAGAGACGGTAATACCTACACCCGTGATAAAGCTTGCCCATACAGCAGCCCTTGTCACGCGTTTCCAATATAATCCGTACAGAAACGGCGCCAAAAATGCTCCTGCCAGCACTCCCCATGAAATTCCCATAAGCTGCGCAATAAAGGTTGATGGATCTAATGCAATCCATACGGATAATCCGATAAAGAAAACGACTAAAAACTGCATCCAGCGTATTTGTTTCTTTTCACTCATATTTTTCATAACATTGTCTTTTAAAAAATCCAGTGTCAGCGTCGAACTGGAAGTCAGCACTAAAGATGCCAATGTAGACATAGAGGCTGATAATACAAGCACAACTACTATTCCGATCAAAAGATCCGGAAGAGACGACAGCATATGCGGAACAATGCTGTCAAACACCACACTTCCTGTCTCATCGTAGATTTCACTACTGTCAAAGAGACGTCCGAATCCTCCGAGAAAATAGCTTCCTCCTGCCACAACACAGGCAAATAATGTCGAGATCACGGTTCCTGTATTAATGGATTTTTCATCCTTGATCGCATAAAATTTCCCGATCATCTGAGGCAGTCCCCACGTTCCGAGAGAAGTCAGTATGATAACACCGAACAGATTCCATGGGTCCGGCCCAAAGAAGGAAGTAAATGCTCCCGGCTGTCCCATAGTAACCGGAAGATCGCTTGGAATCTCTGCCATCTTTCTGATCGCCTCCAGAAAACCACCCTGACCGCTTAACACTGCAGCGATCACCACTACAATCCCGATCAGCATAATAATTCCCTGAATAAAATCATTAATGGCTGTCGCCATGTATCCGCCCAAAATTACATAGATCCCAGTAAACACTGCCATTCCCGCAACACAATAAGCGTAAGGAATATGAAATGCCATTTCAAACAATCTGGAGAGCCCATTATAGATGGATGCCGTATATGGAACCAGAAAAACAAACACGATTGCTGACGCCATGATTTTTAATACTTTGCTCCCATACCGTTCACCAAAAAAATCAGGCATTGTTTTACATCCCAGATGCTGTGTCATAACCTTCGTTCGTCTTCCTAACACTACCCATGCCATTAGGCTTCCGATCACAGCATTACCGATTCCAATCCACGTACTTGCAATACCGTACTTCCAGCCAAATTGACCTGCATACCCAACAAATACAACTGCAGAAAAATAAGAGGTTCCATATGCAAATGCTGTAAGCCAGGGTCCAACTGACCGCCCGCCAAGTACAAATCCATCTACACTGGCTGTATGCTTTCTAGAATAGAGTCCTACTCCTACCATGACTGCAAAAAATACGATTAGCAACGTTAATTTGATTCCCATACTGTTACCCTTCCTTCTCAAACTTCCTTTTATCTTTCTTATCATATTACTTTAAAGCGTTACGCTTTAAAGTATTGAAGTTTACTGCCCTAGAATAGCATAATATTCCTATTGCTGTCAACTGCATTCTTATACAAGCAAATAAAGCCGAAAAAAAGAGCAGATAAATTATCATCCACTCTTATTTTTCAGACACTATATTTTATTTCATCTGCTCAACACGTTCTTGAACAGTTCTCTGGAAATTCTCCACTCTCCTGTTGTATGTTCCGTCCATGTATTCAGAGTGAAGCATGAAATCTGCTGTCGCAAGATTGTTAGCAATCGGAATATCGTAGACAACAGCAATACGAAGCAATGCTTTCACGTCCGGATCATGCGGCTGGGCTTCCAACGGGTCCCATAAAAAGATCATAAAATCAATCTGGCCTTCTACGATTTTTGCACCGATCTGCTGATCTCCGCCTAATGGACCGCTGTTATATCCCTTCACAGGAAGTCCTGTCTTCTCAGCGATCAGTCTTGCTGTTGTACCGGTTCCGCACAAGAAATGTCCCTTTAAAATTTCTTTATTTTTATCGCACCATTCTACCAGCTCTTTTTTCTTGCCGTCATGAGCGACCAATGCAATATGCTTCGTCTTTCCAATTTCAAATGTTACATACTTATCATTCATTTCCTACTCCTCCCCTTCTGCTTCATAATATTTAATCAATGCCTGAGTGCCAAGATCTCCATATCCTTCTGATTCCAGTTCTTCATAGTTCGAAAGGACAAGACTTAACACTTCCAGGAAAAGATCACTCCGATTAGCCTCTGTCAAAGCAATCTTCATATCTTTAATAAAATGCTTGATAAAAAATCCGGGCTCGTAATCTTTCTCCAGTATCTTAGGCGCAAAGAGATCTAACTGCCTGCTTCCTGCCGCTCCAGTTGCTACTGATTTAATCACTGTAGGAAGATCAAGGCCTTTTGCTTTCGCATAAGTGAGCGCTTCACACACGCCAGACAATGTCCCTGCAATCATAATCTGATTCGCCATCTTTGCGTGCTGTCCGCTTCCTGCTGCTCCCTGATAATTAATGTTGGTTCCCATGGCTTCAAATAAAGGCATACAAGCTTCGTAATCTTCTTTATCACCGCCGACTAAGATAGACAGCGTTCCTGCCTTCGCTCCTGTATCTCCGCCTGTCACCGGAGCGTCTAATACACGAAAGCCACGCTTCTTTCCTTCTGCATAAATCTTCTCTGAAAGCATCGGGCTTGTAGTAGTCATATCAATAAGGTAAGCGCCTTCTTTTGCGCTGTCTAAAATATTACCTTCTTCAAAATACACTTCCTCTACATCTGCCGGAAAACCTACAATCGTGATCACTGCGTCACAATCCGATACACATTCTTTGATGGTACTGTGGAATATGGCTCCCTCGCTGATCACATCCTCTACCTTCGCTTTTGTTCTGGCGAAAATATGAAGTTCAAAGCCAGCCTTCATCAGATTACGCACCATAGATTTTCCCATAATGCCGACACCGACAAAACCAATTTTCTTCATACGTCTATTCTCCTCTTTTTTCTACCACTTCACCCTGTCTCTTATAAATGCTTCCCGCAGGAACATAGCCTCTTACGCTGGACAACGGATAAATATTCGTATGTCTTCCGACAACACTTCCCGGATTCAGAACTGTTCCGCATCCGACTTCTACTTCATCTCCGAGCATTGCTCCGAATTTCTTTCTTCCGGTCTCAATTCCACCTTCCGGCGTCTTTACAACAACCAGCTTTTTATCGGATTTTACATTTGATGTAATGGAACCTGCACCCATATGCGCTTTATATCCAAGCACAGAATCTCCCACATAATTATAATGAGGAACCTGTACTTTATTGAACAGGATTACGTTCTTAAGCTCTGTAGAATTACCAACTACCGCACCCTCTCCTACGATGGCATTGCCGCGGATAAATGCACAATGTCTTACTTCTGCATTTTTTCCAATGATCGCAGGTCCATGAATGTAAGCAGATGGAAATACATTTGCCGACTTAGCAATCCATACATTCTCTCCCACTTGATCATATTCTTCTTTTGGAAGAGTGTTGCCCAGTTCCAATATAAAATCTCCGATTTTCGGAAGCACTTCCCACGGGTAAGTTACACCATCAAAAATGTCTTTCGCAATTGTTTCATTTAAATCATATAATTCTTTTACTGTCAATTCTTTCATTGTTGTCTCCCGTCTTTATCTGATTCTAACAAGTTACTATGTAAAGGATAGCACTTTTTCAATTATTAGGCAATTATTTCTTCTTATAAAACTTAGCTGCGCGGTCATAACACGCCCGAAGCTGTCCTTGATTGTTAAGTCCTTTTACTCCCATTGTCCGGCTCACAATAAAATGATCCAGCTTCTGCATATATTCCTCCGGCGTAATGTCACCATCCGCCACATAAGTGAGCCCCTTCTCCCAACTGGCTGTAAGCTCCGGATTTAAAAGAGAGCGAATGGAATGTTCCACCACATCATAGATCATTTCTCCCAACATGGATGGCGTCACAATCTGCGTCTTTTTATTTAAGGATAAATACTTAATGTGAAATAATTTCTTTAAGATTTCTCCTCTTGTGGCGCTGGTTCCGATACCGCTTCCTTTGATCTGTGCCCGCAAATCCTCATCCTCGATCAACTGTCCCGCATTTTCCATAGCAAGAATCAAAGAACCGGAATTATAACGTTTCGGCGGAGAAGTTTTTCCTTCTTTGATTTCAAACGCCGAAACCGGAAGCATCATTCCTCTTTTAAGTGCATTTACTCGCTCGAACATCTTTTGATCTGCTGATTTTTCCTGACTCTGGTTCTCCTCATTTGCCACCTTAAGATATCCTGCTTCAGCCAGCACCTTAAAATTAGAGAAAAACGATTCTTCTTTTACTTTTGTTGTAATTGACACCTTCTGGTACACCGCCGCAGGGTAAAAGATACTCAAGAAACGCTTTACGATCACATCATACACCTTCGCAGACAATGAAGAAACGCTCTTTAACGCCCCGATTCCCTGTCCGGTAGGAATAATCGCATAGTGATCGGTAATCTGCTTATCATTGACATATCTCGTCTTTGCTAACCCTTTATGGCTTCCAAAAGAAACAATCTCCTGAAGATAAGAAACAGCCGGCTCATACTTCATCAAACCGTTTAAGTTTTTATGAATTTCCTTTGCAACCGCTGTAGACAGCACTCTGGCATCAGTTCTCGGATAGGTAACAAGCTTCTTCTCATACAGTTCCTGTACAATGCGAAGCGTCTCGTCGGGACTGATCTTAAAACGCTTGGAACATTCATTTTGAAGCTCCGCCAAGTTAAATAAAAGAGGCGGATTTTTTTTCTCTTTCTTCTTCTCTATGGCTGTGATCTGACAAGTGACCGGCGACGGATCTGTTAAATAAGAAACCAGTTCTTCAGCCTTCTCCCTCTCTTTAAAACCATTTTCTTTATAAAGATCAAAAGACTCAAAATATCGAGAGCCTTCTACCGCTTTCCACTCCCCTTCAAAACTTTCGTCCGCTTCTCCGATGGTACTTAACACACGGTAAAATGGTGTCTCAACAAATTCACGAATTTCCCGTTCTCTACGCACTACCATGCCAAGCACACAGGTCATCACACGCCCCACGGAAATAACGGAATATTTTGTATGAAGATAATTTGAAATGCTGTTTCCGTATTTTAATGTCAGCAAACGGGAAAAATTAATTCCCATAAGATAATCCTCTTTTGCCCTCAAATACGCGGAAGCAGACAGATTGTCGTACTCTCCTAGATCCTTCGCCTCACGAATCCCCCTTAAAATCTCTTCTTCCGTCTGGGAATCAATCCACACTCGTCGCCTTTCTTTGCCATGTACGCCCGCCTGCTGCTCTACGAGGCGGTAAATATACTCTCCTTCCCGCCCGGAGTCTGTGCACACATAGATTGTGTCAACATCGGGACGATTCAGAAGCCCTGACACAATCTTAAATTGTTTGGAAACTGCCGGTATCACTTCATACTTAAACTGCTCAGGAATAAAAGGCAGAGTCTCAAGACTCCACCTCTTAAGTGACGGATCATATTCTTCTGGATAACTCATCGTTACCAGATGCCCCACGCACCATGTAACGACTGCCTCCTCCGATTCCAAATACCCGTCTTTTCTATTTAATTTCAGTTTTAATGCTTTTGCAAATTCTTGTGCTACACTTGGTTTCTCTGCAATATATAGTGATTTCCCCATGAAATACTTTTTACTCCTCTGTTATCTATTTCCGTTATCTCTTCAACAGATCTTTTAGCTTTCCAATAAGTCCTGTCCGCTTCGGCTCTGAAACTTTCTTGGAATTCTGAAGGGCTTCTTCCATAAATACTGCTTGAGAATCTACAAAAGGTTCTATCTGCTCTTTCTTTCGATATGTGCCATCACTTCTAAGCACTCTTGCCTTAATATTATCACGTAGCATCACGTTCAGATAATGATTGATCTGACGCTTAATATCCTCGTCCAAAACCGGACACGCAACCTCTACGCGTTTCTCCGTATTTCTCGTCATCATATCTGCTGAACCAATGTAGATTTTCTGTCTGCTTCCTGTACCGAAGCTGAAAATGCGGGGATGCTCTAAAAAACGCCCCACCACACTGGTCACCCGAAGATTCTCTGTATAACCCTTCACTTCCGGAAGTATACAGCAGATTCCACGGATAATCAAGTCAATCTTTACTCCGGCTCTTGAAGCCTCCGATACTTTTTCAATAAAATCTACGTCGGTAAGGGAATTCATTTTCATAACGATTCTTCCCTCGCTTCCCCTTGCAATCTCTTCATCCATAAGCGCAAGCACCTTTTGTTTCAGACTTGTAGGAGATACGATCAAGTGCTGATATTCTCCGTCCAAATTACTAATGGACATATTCTTGAAGAATTCCATGGCATCCTTACCGATCTCCCGGTCGGCTGTCATAAGGGAAAGATCGGTATACATAGCCGCTGTCTTCTCATTATAATTTCCGGTGCCCACTTGCGTAATATACTGAATCTCTCCGCGGTTTCGATAAGTGATAAGACAAAGCTTTGAATGAACCTTATAATTTTCAAAACCGTAGATCACCCGACATCCTGCTTCTTCCAACCGCTCTGACCAGTCAATATTATTCTGCTCATCAAATCTTGCACGAAGTTCAATAAGAACCGTTACTTCCTTGCCGTTTTCTGCAGCGGCACAGAGATATTCCACAAGCCTTGCCTTCTTCGCAAGACGGTAGATTGTAATCTTGATCGTCATAACATTAGGATCTACAGACGCCTCTTTAATCAGCTTCAAAAATGGATTCATACTCTCATAAGGATAAAAGAGCAACAGGTCTTTCCGGCGGATCTGCTTCGCAATACTGCCTTCCTGTACACGCGCCGGTTCCTGCGGCGAAAATGGCGGATAAGTCAATGCCTTTTTCATAGGCTCCGGAAGATTTCCGCTCATTGCAAATGCATAAGAAAGCTTCATCGGCATTTTCGTGCGGAAAATCTGCGTCGGTTTGATATTGAATTTCTCACAAAAATATTTTTCAACTTCCGGACTTAACTTTTCTGCCACTTCCAAACGCACCACAGCCATCCGGCGGCGTTTGTGCAATGTCTTCTGCATTAAATTACGAAAATCATCCGTAATCTCCAAAGACTCATCATCTGGTGAAATATCCGCATTTCTTGTAACACAGATATAATTTGCATCTGACACATGATAATTATCAAACACAAGGCTTAAATACTCCATAATCACCTTTTCCATGCGGATATAGCGGATATCATGCCCCGGAAGGTATAACACCTCTGAGATAAACTGGGGAACGGGAATGATTCCCATCATTGTTTTTCCCCTGTCCTTATCTTTCTCCCGTAAATTGGCTGTCACATAAATCTCTTTATTCAACAAATGTGGAAATGGATGATTTGCGTCCACGATCTGCGGAGACAAGATTGGCAGAACCTGCTCTTTGAAATATTTTTTTACATACTTTCTTTCCGACTGCTCAAGCTCCTTAAAATCCAGTCCGCATACGCCATAAGGGTGAAGCTGTCTCTTAATCTCTCCGTATGTCTTATCCCGTTCCTTATATAAAGGCGCTACCGCTTCATATATCTTCTCAAGCTGTTCGTCCGGCGTCATACCGGATCTGGCATCCTTCGTCTGTGAGTCCGTCTGTGCCATGTCAAAAAGACTTCCCACACGAATCATAAAGAATTCGTCCAGATTACTGGTGAAGATTGCTACGAATTTCATTCTCTCCAACAGAGGAACCGTTACATCTCTCGCTTCTTCCAATACTCTCTGGTTAAACTTCAGCCACGAAAGCTCCCTGTTCTGTGTATAATTCATAATATTCTTTCCCATAATACAGACTCCATTCTTTGCATTGATTTATAAAACAAACTCCTAAATTAATTGATTACTATCTTAACATAAGTACCACACCGTCTCAAGCAAAAAGCATGTTAACTTCTTGTTAAAACTTCTTTTCCAAACGCTCTGTAATCGCTATCAAAATGAAAGGCTGTACAAACACCAGAACGCCTATAACTATTGCCGGAATAATATAGCCCAAAGCAATAAAAATAACTGTCGCCAATGACATCAGCATCATATTCAACATATTAGAAATGTTGCCGGCTTTTTCACGAATCATAATATTACGTTCATCTTTTATATTTCTCTGATAATCAGCATCCTGTTCTAACATCTTTTCATGCATCACATTTACATGTGTCGCAGAAAAAATTCCCGCAAAACCCATAGAACAGATTATTCCCCATACTGCCGAGTTTTTAAGAACAAATAATGCCACTAAAAATCCTGCCGCAACAACATATCCTAAATACCACAGCTTTCCTTTCTTCATATTGATTTTCCCTCCTCTGGTTCATAAAAAAATACATCTTCAATCTGACACCCAAAATACTTTGCAATTTTAAAAGCAAGAAGGATAGATGGATTGTAACGTCCATTTTCCAGAGAGCCTATGGTCTGCCTGGAAACCTCCAACACAGCAGCCAGTTCCTCCTGATTAATCCCTCTCTCCTTTCGCAATTCTTCTAATCTGTTCTTCATAACATCTCCTCTTTACGGAAAGTAAACTTTACATCTTTATATTAACATACATATTTCACTATGTAAAGTACACTTTCCATTTTATATTCTTGGTACAGAACATCTCATTAACAATAAGTATTAGAATCACTTCTAAAAAAGGGGCTGTCGGGAAATAGATAGTTCCAGGGGCAGATTTGACTCACATGAGTCAAATCTGCCCCTGAAACTTTTCTATAAAAAAAGAAAAAGATGGCTAACGACAACCATCTTTCACTCCGTTCCATGTTATAATAGAACTATGCAAAAACAAGATTATTATAACGAATTTTTTGAATTAGGGCAACAGAAAATTAACTTCAGTTTCTTCGAATTGTGTTTACCTGACGACGATCCAGTCTATACCCTGAAAAAAGTAATGGAGGATTTAAATTTTTCTGGCTTGTTAGCCAATTGTTCAGATAAGGGAAGAATCGGGTTTAACCCAATTATGATGTATGCTGTCGTTACTTACGCAAACATGCGAGGGGTTCGAGCTGTTGACCGTATTGTGGAGTTATGTGAAAGAGACCTTGCGTTTATCTGGCTTACCAAAGGACAGAAACCAAAAAGAGATGCGTTCTATGAGTTTAAAAATAAAAAACTAACAGCTGATGTATTGGATGAACTGAACTATCAGTTTCTTCGCCGTCTGCAAAAAGAAGGACTCATTACTTTAAAATCTCTTTTTATTGATGGCACAAAAATAGAAGCCAATGCAAACCGTTATACGTTTGTATGGAGAGGAACGCTCAATTACCATCTAGCGGGATTGTTAGATACCATTGATTCGCTGTATCAGAAATATAATGTTCTGATTGATGAAAATGAGTATGGCATCAAATATGACATTCCCCATGCTCATATGTTTGTGATCGAAGGAATGGAGAAAGTAAGGGATGTCATTGAAAAGAACCGGAAACGAAAACTGACAAAGCATAAAAAGTTGTCCAATAATACAATCATCGAAATTGACAATTGTTCTCCGTTGGAGATTCTGAAACTCCAGAAAAATCTGCTTCAGATCGCAGAGCAGGAACATATCACATTTGTTTATGGAAAAGGGAAAAGAAAACCAGAAATCCAACAACTATATGAGGAGCTGGAAACCTGTGGTGAACGTCTCATGGGCTATAAAGAATGCTTCGAAATCATGGGGAAAGATCGGAACAGTTATTCCAAAACAGATTTGGAAGCTACATTTATGAGAATGAAAGAAGACCATATGCTAAATGGACAATTAAAAGCAGCATATAACATTCAGATAGCAGTAGAGAATTATTTTATTGTTCAGGCATATGTAAGCAATGACCGGACAGATTATAATACGTTAATTCCGGTCTTGGAGAAACATAAAAAAGCATTTGGAGCTGTCTTGAGAGAAGTTACGGCAGACAGTGGTTATTGTAGTGAAAAGAATCTTCTGTATTTAAAAAAACAGAACATTTCCAGTTACATCAAACTGCAGGATCATGAAAAGCGAAAAACACGTGCTTATCTGGAAGATATTGGGAAGTATTACAACATGAAAACACAGATGTTCGAGGATGAGCTTTATTATGTCTGCCATGACGGAAGAGAACTTCATCATATCAGAACCGAAACAAAAGAACAGGCTGGTTACACTCAAACGTTTGAGGTGTATGGATGTTCCGATTGCAACGGCTGCGAACATAAAGCAAAATGTCTCTATAAATATGATGCTGAAAAAGATGCAGAGAAAAATAAGGTCATGAAGATCAATGAACAATGGGAAGCTTTAAAAGAAGAATCTCATGCAAACATCCAAAGTGAGAAAGGGATTTTGAACCGCCAGATCCGTTCCATTCAGACAGAAGGACATTTTGGGGATATCAAAGAAAATGACGGTTTTCGCCGTTTCAATTACCGGACAGCCGAAAAAGTATATAAAGAATTCATGCTGTATGCGATTGGAAGAAATATAAATAAATACCATCGTTTTCTTCATGATAAGATCAAGAAATTTGAGGGAAAGAGCGAAGAAAAGGCTGCTTAGAAAAGAGTGTTTTCAAAAATGCAGTTGAGGGGATTTTGCGCCCTAAAATACATGCATAAAAGAAAAAAATAAGAATCTCCTGTAGAAAATCAGGTATAAAAACACTGATTTCTACAGGAGATTCTTATTTTAAGATTTAGAAGCTAAAAATCGGTATTAACCGACAGCCCCTTCTTATTGTTAGCAATTCTTAACGAAAGCCTGAGATATTGAAATGCTTCCAACCCCCCTGATTCGCACTATCTGCTAAAACAAACGCTTATTTCGCTTCAATATATCCTTTTGCTGTCAGCGCCTCTGCACAAAGCACTGCTCCGCCTGCAGCGCCACGCACCGTGTTATGGGAAAGTCCAACAAATTTAAAGTCAAACATTGTATCTTCTCTCAGACGTCCGATAGACACGCCCATACCATTTTCGTAGTCTACATCCAATGTAACCTGTGGACGGTTATCTTCTTCTAAATATTGGATAAACTGCTTTGGCGCACTTGGAAGTTCTGCTTCCTGCGGGAATCCTTTGAAATTCACCAGCTTCTCGATCAACTGCTCTTTCGTTGGTTTCTTCTCGAAATTAATAAATACTGCTGCTGTATGTCCGTTTAATACCGGCACACGGATGCACTGGCAAGTAATCTTCGGAAGCTCTGCTTTCACAATCTCGCCATTCTCAACCTTGCCAAGTACACGAAGCGGCTCCTGCTCACTCTTTTCTTCCTCACCGCCAATATACGGAATAATATTCTCAACCATCTCCGGCCAGTCTTTGAATGTCTTACCGGCTCCGGAAATTGCCTGATAAGTCGTCGCTACAACTTCTTTTGGACCGAATTCTTTCCATGCTGCAAGACATGGCGCATAGCTCTGAATGGAGCAATTCGGTTTTACTGCAATGAATCCTCTTGTTGTACCAAGACGCTTCTTCTGGTCAGCAATCACTTCAAAATGCTGGGAGTTAATCTCCGGAACTACCATCGGAACATCCGGCGTCCAGCGATGCGCGCTGTTATTTGACACTACCGGAGTCTCTGTCTTTGCATATGCCTCTTCAATCGCACGGATCTCATCCTTGGTCATATCGACAGCACTGAATACAAAATCAACAGTAGCTGCAACTTCTTCTACTTCATTTACATTGTGTACGATCAGGTTTTTTACTCCTTCCGGCATCGGTGTCGTCATTTTCCAACGTCCGCCCACTGCCTCTTCATAGGTTTTGCCTGCGGATCTTGGACTTGCCGCAACTGTCACCACTTCAAACCACGGATGATTTTCAAGCAGAGAAATAAAACGCTGTCCAACCATTCCTGTCGCCCCTAAAATACCAACTCTTAATTTCTTCTCCATCTTTCTCTCCTCCTAATAATTCTTCATATATTCCTCATAAATCTTGATTGCCTGCTCCATTGCTTCTCGCCCAGGAGCTCCAATCGTTGTACGTTTATTTACACAAGTTTCCAGACTGATTGCTTCGTAAATATCCTCTTCAAACACTGGACATATCTTCTTATATTCTTCCAAAGTAAGTTCATCAAGCGGAATCTTCTTCTCAATGCAGGTCAAAACAAGCTGACCAACAATCCCATGTGCATCTCGGAACGGAACGCCATGATTTACTAGATAATCGGCTGCGTCTGTGGCATTGGTAAATCCGTGTTTTGCACTTTCTTCCATCCGGTCTTTGTTAAACTCCATGGTCTTTAACATTCCGGTAAATAGGGCAAGACAGCCTTTCGCAGTATCAATCGCGTCAAATGCCCATTCCTTATCCTCCTGCATATCTTTATTATATGCAAGCGGAATTCCCTTCATTGTAGCTAATAATGAATTTAAAGCGCCATAAACTCTTCCGGTCTTCCCTCTTACAAGTTCTGCAATATCCGGATTCTTCTTCTGCGGCATAATACTGCTTCCGGTACTGTATGCATCATCAATCTCTACGAATTTATATTCGTTTGTGTTCCAAATAATAATTTCTTCTGAAAATCTGCTCAAATGCATCATGATCATAGATAATGCGGACAATAATTCCAACAGATAATCACGATCCGACACTCCGTCCATACTGTTTAGTGTAGGTCCGTCAAACCCTAAGAGAACCGCTGTATATTCCCGATCCAACGGATAAGTAGTTCCCGCCAAGGCACCGGAGCCTAACGGGCATGTATTCATTCTATGATAAATATCCCGAAGACGCTCGTGATCTCTCTTAAACATTTCAAAATATGCTCCCATATGATGAGCAAGGGTAATCGGCTGCGCTTTCTGAAGGTGGGTAAAGCCCGGCATATAAGTATTTACATGATTTTTCATAATACTAAGAAGCGCCTGCAACAATTCCTCCACAAGTCCGTCCAGAGCTTCTACCTCATCTCTTGTATAAAGTTTCATATCTAATGCAACCTGATCATTTCGGCTTCTTCCGGTATGAAGCTTCTTTCCTGCTTCCCCGATCCGGTCGATCAGTGTTGCCTCCACAAAGCTGTGGATATCTTCATATTGATCCGTAATCTCAAGCGTTCCTGCTTCTACATCTGACAAGATTCCTTGAAGACCTGCCATAATCTTCTCCGTCTCATCCTCTGTCAAGATCCCCTGTCTTCCGAGCATCATTACATGCGCGATACTCCCTTTAATGTCCTGCGCGTAAAATCTTTTATCAAAAGAGATAGATGCGTTAAACTGATACACCAGCTTGTCTGTCTCCTTTGTAAAACGTCCGCCCCATAATTGTGCCATCTATCTTCATCCTTTCATAATTTAATGTGATAAAACATAATATGTATTCGATTGTACCACATTTCTGCATAAAATCAAATGAAAATGTATTATTTTGCAGTTTTTTTGGAAAATTCACACCCACAGTAATCCTGTCGGTAAAGTCCGTATTGCTTCGAAAGCTCAATTGACCGCTTATATCCATTTTTTTTCTTAAAATCGGACAATAGATAAGATACCCCATATTCCTCTGCCAGTTTTACACCGATCTCGTTCAGCTTTTCAGCATTTTTCAAAGGACTGATGCTAAGTGTCGTTGTAAAATAGTCAAAACCTGCCTGCGCAGCAATTCTGGCAGTCTCACGGAGCCTTAGTTCATAACATCCAAAACACCTTATGCCGCCTTCTTTTACCTCTTCCAGTCCTCTTGCCATTTCATAGAACTTTTCCTTATCATAAGGACCTGCCATAAATGAAATCGGATGCTTAACATTCAGATCATCAATCAACTTTTGCTGTTCCCAGATTCTCTTCGTATATTCACTTTCTGGAAAAATGTTCGGATTATAATATAATACCGTAATCTCAAAATAATTACTAAGATATTCCAGCACATAACTGCTGCAAGGCGCACAACAACTATGAAGAAGGAGCTTAGGCACCCGCCCGTCATCGGATAACTTCTGAACCAATTTATCAAGCTCTTTTTGATAATTCATCGATGATACACCTCCTTTATAATCTTATGATTCTTCTGAAATTATAAACGTTCTGACACATTATGACAAGCCCATGCCCTGCACTTATTTCTTATATTTACATAAACTAACTATATATTCTCTGATGGAGGCTATCATGGAACAAGTGTTAGAACTTAAAAATATCCACTACGCTTACCACACACCGGAAGGAGAAACACCTGCACTTACCGATATCTCTTTCACAATGAACAAGGGAGATTTCGTATCCATCGTAGGCCCTTCAGGTTGTGGCAAATCAACTTTACTATCTCTTATATCCGGTCTCATCAAACCAGAGCGGGGCTTTATTAAAATCAATGGAAAATATCTGCAAGAAAGTACAACCAATGTAGGTTATATGCTTCAGCATGACGAATTATTTGAATGGCGTACCATTTATCACAATGTACTCCTTGGCTTGGAGGTACAACATATGCTCACCGCTCAGACACGCGCCAGAGCCCATGATCTTCTTGATCAATATGGACTGAGTCGTTTTGAAACTTCCCATCCTTCAGAATTATCCGGCGGTATGCGCCAAAGAGCCGCGCTGGTGCGCACACTTGTTATGGAACCGGATCTTCTCCTTCTGGATGAACCCTTCTCGGCGCTGGATTATCAAACAAGACTTACCGCAGGGGATGACATCGGACAGATTCTCCGAAAAGAGAAAAAATCTGCAATCTTAGTTACCCACGATCTATCCGAAGCAATTTCACTTGCAGATCGTGTCATTGTCCTGTCCAAGCGCCCTGCCATCATAAAACAAACAATTCCTCTGATCTTCGACATAGAAAACGATACACCGCTAAATCGAAGAAATGCACCGGAATTTAAGACTTATTTTAATCTCATATGGAAGGAGTTGAACCGTAATGAATGAAATATCGAAAGGTCAGGAACTCTATCTGAAAAATTGCCGAAAGCACAAAAGAATCGTACAGATTTCACGCATTCTGATTCTATTTAGTTTTCTATTTCTCTGGGAATTTACTGCTAATACCGGAATTATAGACTCTTTCATTTTCAGCAGTCCGTCAAAGATTGCTCTTTGCGTTCGAAATATGGCAGCCGACAAGAGCATCTTTCTTCATATCGGAATCACGCTGTATGAGACCATAGTAAGCTTTCTCCTTGTGATCATGATCAGTGTCCTTGTGGCAGTTGCTCTCTGGTTCAGCGTCAAGCTGTCAGAAATCCTGGATCCTTATCTGGTAGTGTTAAACAGTTTACCAAAATCCGCGCTGGCTCCGCTTCTCATTGTGTGGCTGGGCGCTGATAAAGCAACGATTATTGTTGCCGGTATGTCTGTTGCAATCTTCGGAAGTATCCTCAATCTGTACACAAGTTTTACAACCGTAGATGCCGGCAAGATTAAACTGATCTATACAATGAGAGGAAACCGCTTTCAGGCGCTTACGAAAGTGGTGCTTCCCAGTTCTTTACCCGCCATTATAAGCAATATGAAGGTAAATATAGGGCTTTGTCTTGTGGGTGTTATTATCGGTGAATTTTTAGCCGCCAAAAATGGACTTGGATATCTGATCATCTATTCCAGTCAGGTCTTTACCTGTGAGGGTAATATGATACTTTGACCATCGTTTCTAAAATGCAACAAGGATGTGGTTTCCCACATCCTCTACATACTCAATAATTTTCTTACTCCATTTTCAATAGAAGTTTCATGCAATGGATAGTACTTTTGATATAAACTCTCCGGCGTTGTCTTCTCTATGATTTCCGCTGATGAAAGGTCGTATTTCCATTGCATATACACGTAAATATCTGCCATCCACTCCAATATAAACTCATCATATTTCTCGTTTATCTCACTATCATTTTGAATCCTTATATCCAGTTCTTCCATAATCTGCTTTGGTGTCTTGTTCAGATACATCGGATTTCCCATATCCATATATTTTCTGTAATCACTCTTCATATAATCAGCAATCGCAGAAAACGGATCGGAACAATTTCTACCAATCAATTTAAAGAGATATCTTGTCTTCGTAATCATACCATCTAAATAACTTTCATCATACGCCGGCATTTTCATATCCTCCAATTTCTCGATTATAAACCAATGGATTCTGGATTGCATATCTTGCAGTAATTCCCGGTACTGTATATCCATCAATCAAAATCGCTTTCATACGTTCCGACAAGAATCTGTTCACTTCTCGTCTTGCATACACATCTGCGTTTTTATACTCTTCTAACATAGCCACTTCATAAGATTCTAACCATTTAATATTCTCAAATGCTCTCTCAGACTTCAAAAAAATCTGATTTCCTAAGGAGCCTTTATAAAACAAATGTTCCACTTCAAAAATATTAATCTGATTCAGCAAAAATGCTTCTACTACCTGCGTATAACTATCATCGGCACGATAGCCTTTGATAATATCGTATCCTTTATGAGCCGGTCTGTATAATTCAACCAGTCTTTCTCCGACTACGTTTGCAGCTTCCTGATTCGTTCCTCTATTGGCTACTACTTCGGCAATCCAAGCCAAAACTCCACATTCATTCAAGTCCAATATATTCATTCCGGTCAAATCCAGATGATATACATTCACAATCGATTTTTGCGGATTCCCATTGAGTGCCGCCCAACTTCTGGCGCGTTCTTCATATTCTGTTGTATAAAAGCCATTTCCATAATCATTATCCGGCTTTCCGCCAAGATAACAAGGTTTCTTTATTATATGATCTGAGCCATGAAAAACTTTCAGCATTCTATTCAATCCTTTCCCAATTATCCTTTACATTATACCACAAGCGCAGAAAAGAAAGCGCCCGTAGGGCATTTGCTTTTCAAGCGGTGGATTGCCGGGGTATAATCTGTCACGAACGTGACAGCAAGCCGATAAATCGGCTTGGATTGCATGTAATGCAATTATTATACCATGTATCAACAAAAATAAAAAGATGAGGAAGTTTCATTTTTCTTCCCCATCTTCACAAACAATCCATTGCCCTGTCTGATTTCTTCCTCCTCTCCCCTGATAATAAATTCTTCCGTCTTTTTTCAGCCTTTTGATTCTATAATTAATACCGGATAAGCTCACATTTTCCATCTTCGCAATCTCTTTCGCCGTAATGTGCGGGTTCGCTTTCATATACTCAACTATACGTTCCCTCTCTAAACGTTTCCTATCCTGATATGCAAAATCTTCCGGTAAGGGGTAGTGTATTATCATTGTATCACTTATACGTTCTTCTGCCTTTTCTGATAATGGAAAAGTGTCTTGGTTTACTCCCAATAATTTACTCAGCGAAAATTTGATTTCAAGATATTTAGGAAATACTTGAATCGCCTCGATATTCTCTACCATTTCAGAAACTGCTGCTTTTTCTACATACCCTCCTTCTAACTTTTCTCTAATTATATCAATACGATCTGTCATGATTCTTTTTAGTTCTTCTTCTGTCTGAACCCCCGCCAACTCCTTCTCCAATCCTTGAATTGTAGTATCTAGCTGTGTCTTCTTAATTTTATACACGTCATCGGTAATGATATCCTGAAGCAGCTTATCTACAAGTTTGCCTTGCATCTCCTTCGCATGTTGCAATTTTTCTTCTAGTTTTTTCTTTTTCTGCCCACTTGCGTTTGTCTTTAATACCTTTTCTAATAAGATGATCGTCTTTTCTATCACTCCTACCGTATCAACTTTTTCTCCCTGATAACTATTCTCATAGATTTCCTTCAGCAGTTCAAACAATGCCTCTTCATTCAGAAAAATATTATCACAGCCTTCTTTTCTTTTCCCCCGATACAAATAGCTGCTACATTTCCACTCGATAATAAAACTTTCATCCCGGTATCTCTTACGATAATTCCTATAAAAAGTACAGCCACATTTTCCACAAATAATCTTACCTGACAAATCATACTTGCCAATGTGTTTTCCTTTTGGCTTGTAAGCTTTTACATTACGGGCTTTCGCTCTTTCATCCATCGCTTGATTGGCTGCTCTCCATTCTTCCTCAGAAACACAAGCCGGAACAGCATTTTTACGAACAATCCATTCTTCCTCTGGATTTTTGAGCATCTGCTTTGTTAAAAAATCATAATGTTTTTTGTTCTGAATAACTGTACCACATCGAATCGGATTGCGTATGATCCGCCGAATCGCCTCTTCTTCAAAAGGCTTCCCATCGCGGGCAAACATTCCATTTTCTTCCAGAACATTTGCAATCCTGCCACAGCCATTTGTCAGAGCCATATGAAACATGATCTTGATCGCCTTTACTTCGTCCTCTACTAACTCATACTCGCCCTTTGCGACTCTTTGTAATCCGTATGTATTCGCTGGCAAAATAACAGTCCCACCGTTTTTCTGCCGATTTCGGTGAGCATTGTTAATTTTTTTGGATAATTCAAAAGAATATTCTTCTGCTAATATCGCCTTGATTCCCGTAATCAACGCATCATCTGCCGTATAAAATTTATGTTCGATATACATATATAGTTTTTTACCGTTCGTAACAAGGCGATCTACAAACAAATACCAGTCTTTCGTATTTCGCATAAGTCTGTCCTGCGATTTAATTACGATGATATCAAATTTATCAGACATCATATCTTCCATAAGACGGTGATATTCTGTCCTTCCCTTCGTTGTCGTCCCGGAACGGCTTTCTACATAGGAATCTACATGGAGCCAGCCTTTTCGGCAAATGCACTCCTTCGCTTCCTGCACCTGCTTTATAAGTGCATCCTTTTGACTTTCTTCTTCCGTTGAACATCGGCAATAAGTAACTGCTCGTAAAATCATAACGTTTCACTCTCTCGTATAAGCTTGGCAGCTTTCATCTGTTCTTCTAATGTAATAAGATGCTCTTTTAGTAGGAAATCTGTAATTCTTAACATAAGGGCTTTTTCATGAAACATAAGTTTCATCCTTTCTTCGGTTGATTGTGGTTGAAAAGTTGAAGGCATATGCATGACTCCTAAAGTCTTTTGATTTAGCATATGCCTCAGCCGCTTTGTCCTATTTAATTAAACACCTCTATTCTGTCTAAATCCGGAAAAAATACACATATCTTTAAAAGGACATGAAACGTTAGCCTAAAGTCAGCCTAATATAAAAGTATCTGTAACAAGAAAAAAGACTATCCCAAATAATGGAAAGTCCCTTTTTACGCTACTTTTATGAAAAGCTGGAAATCGGACTTGAACCGACGACCCCTTCATTACGAGTGAAGTGCTCTACCGACTGAGCTATTCCAGCAGATTTATGACTTAATATCATGTCAGTCACAACTAATATTATATCGTATTTCAAAAGATTTGCAAGACCTTTTTTTCTTCAATTAGAAAGTTACATAGTTATGAAATTAATAAAATCCGAAAAGAATCAAAACATTGTTAAATTCTTTTCGGATTTTATAATAACGTATTTTTTAGATAAATTAACTTTCGGTTCGGATGGATTGTACTGCATAAATTAAAAGATGTAAAGTCGTTCCATCCTCATTCACAACCAGTACAATTTCATCATCATTCCGCTCTTTTACAGTGCCGATAATTCCCCCGATTGTAACAATTTCATCACCAGCTTTTACTGCATCGTGCATGATACGAACTTGTTTGTTTTTCTTTTTTCCTGGTATGAAAACGAATAAATACATTAAGACAAAAAGTCCCAGTGCATACACAAGAATAATAGTAATAGGGTTCATAAGGTTCCTCCTGAATTTATTTTATAGAAAATCTTCAGCAAGGGCTACAAACATCGCACTTCCTTTATAGAGAACATCTTCATCAATGTTGAACTTAGGGTTATGGTGCGGAATGTTCGTTTGTTTTTCAGGGTTTGAAGAACTCAAGAACATAAATACACTCGGTTTTTGCTCTGCGTAATAAGCAAAGTCTTCGCCACCCAAATTTGGTCCGGGCATACTGGTGATTACTTCATCTTCACCTAAGATTTTCTTTGCGGTGTTAGCAGCAAATTCTGCCATTTCCTCATTATTGATTACCGGAGGAGCACCCCAGTCTATTTCAACATCACAACTTCCTCTGAATGTAGCTGCTACGCTTTTAGCAATTTCTTCTACTCGCTTTGCAATGTATTGACGAATATTAGCATCGAGGGTACGAATCGTTCCTTCGATTTCAACGTTGTTTGGAATGACATTGTAAGAAAAACCGCCGGAAATTTTTCCGATTGTTAATACTCCTGAGTGTAAAGCTGAAATTTCACGGGCAATGACCGTCTGCAATGCAAGTACGATATTGGAAACGATTGTAACAGGATCCACTCCCTTTTCAGGAGAAGAACCGTGACAGCCAACCCCTTTTATATTCAGTACGAAACGATCGGCAGAAGCCATACAACATCCGGGAACAACAATTAGTTTTCCTGATGGGATATTAGGATCTAAAATGGAACCGATATGTGTTCCGAATACAGCGTCTACATTCTCTAAAGCACCTTCTTCAATTGCAACACTGGCTCCTTTTAATTGTTCTTCAGAAGACTGGAATACAAATTTTACATTTCCATTTAGATTTTCCCGATTTTCTTGCAAAATGCGAAGTGCGCCGAGAAGCATCGCAGCATGTGCATCATGTCCGCAAGCATGCATATATCCGTCATGTTTGGAGCAGTATGTAACTCCTGTATCTTCCCGAATCGGCAGAGCATCAATATCTGCACGGAAGAGAATAGTTTTTCCTGAATGACCGCCTTTAATCTCACCAATGATACCACTGTCATTTTTGTTTTTCTTATAAGAAATACCCAGCCGATCCAATTCTTTGGCAATATACTCTTGTGTTTTTACAAGTTCTGGTAGAACAGCCACGATAGCTGTTCCAACTAATGCAGCCATTATAGTGAAAAACAGATTTGAATTGAATATTTTAAAAAAACTGAAAAATGAAGTTTTGAAATTGATATAGATTAAAAGGTATAAGAATATGTAGAAGGGAGATGTATAGAAATAACATCTCCTATTGTGTAAAATTGTGTGAAAAAATTAAAATTTTTTTGCACACCATTTTTCCAACAAATTGATCACTGCATATAATCCCATTGCCATGATACAGAGAAGAACAATAGACATTAATAACCAATCCATCTTGAATATCTGTGTGGGTGAAAAGATACTTTGTCTATCAAAAAAAAATTAACAAAATCAAAGATTTCCAGTTTAAAAAAGGATTTCCCATCTCTGAGGAAATCCTTTTTCTTTATGATTTTCTATTTTTGACTTTCCGCCATATGAACCATCAACTGCTGATATGGAATCGAGATATGATGCGCGTCCAGCTGCTCTTTAATTTCTTCTAAGATACGCCATTTTGCCGACCAGAAATCCTCATTCTTTGTCCAAGCACGCGCTCCTAATACAACAGAGCTTTCACCAAGCGCATCCACAAACACATTGATATCTTCATCCTGCAAAACAGCCTCATCATTTTTCAGAATCGTTTCAATGACTGCTTTCGCCTCTTTGATGCTTGCCTCATAGGAAATATCAACCTTCAGATCCAGACGCCTCTCATCTTTTGCAGTTGCATTGGTCAAACTGTTATTTGTAAGTATTCCGTTTGGAATTACAATCGTCTTATTGTCGATGGTGCTTAATTTTGTATAAAAGATCTGAATCTCTTTCACTGTTCCCTCGTTTTTGTTTGTATCCTCTATAATATAATCTCCCACTTCAAAAGGTTTCAAAAGCAGGATCAACACACCTCCGGCAAAGTTTGACAGACTTCCCTGTAATGCAAGACCGATCGCCACACCTCCGGATGCGATCAATGCCGCCACAGAAGCTGCATCTACCCCGAATTTCGTCGCAATGGAGAATAGCAGGATAAAGTACAGAACTACTTTAAGAACGGAATCTACAAACTGCCGTACTCCTACATCCGCATTGGAACGTTCCATTGAATGTCTTACAATCTTTCTGATCCATTTAATAACAGCTCTTCCTACTAAGAAAAATAAAATTGCAAATAATACTTTAACTCCAAACTCAATAATATTAGGTATATTCTCCTGCAAATAAGCAGTAAATTGATTCATTTCTTCTACTGCATTTTTGGTTGTCTCCACTACCTCTTCTGCTGCTGTTGTTTCATTCATCTAGTTGTTCTCCTCTCTTTTAATCGCTAAGAGCGCACTCAAGTTTCCTCTCTTTACGCCTGTACTCCGGTGAGAAAATAAGATTTCCGGATTACAATGAGTACACAGATTCGTCACTGCGATCTTTTGTTCTGCAACACCTGCCTCTGTCAAAACAAGCTGATTTGCTCTCCAAAGATTCAGTTGGTATTTTCCGTTTTCCTTTTTATAAAATAATTGCGGACAGACAGACTTATTAAAACTCTTCTGAAACTCCTCAATCACATCGCCGCTTACTTCATAACAGTCTTGACAAATGGATGGTCCAATTGCGGCATAGATATCCTCCGGTCTTGTACCGTAAACTTCTTTCATTTTCTCCAAAGTAACCTGTCCCATTCGCCCAACGGTTCCGCGCCAGCCCGAATGGCTCAGTCCGATTGCCTTGTGGACAGGATCTACAAAATATAACGGCACACAATCCGCATAGAATGTCACCAGACAGATCCCCGGCACATTCGTCACCATACCATCCGTCTCCATGAAACGTTTTCCCCGGTCTTCTTCTCTTACTACTGCAACATTCGTTGTATGTGTCTGGTGTGTATAAGTAAAATCTTCTACTTTCACTCCCAATGCACGGGCAAGTCTTTTCCGGTTCTCTTCAACGGCTTCCGGTGCGTCGCCTCTGGTGGTGCTGATATTCATTGTCGAACAATATCCTTCGCTTACACCGCCCATTCTCGTCGTGAAGCCATGCGTCACGAATTCTGTCTTTTCCAACAGGGGATACGTAAGAAGTGGAACTCCTTCCATGATCTTTTCTTCAAAAACCGTCTCTTCATTTTTGTATTTTAATCCAAATCCCATAATATCTCCTTATGCTCCGGTATAATCAAATGCATTTTTTATAACCTGAATCTTGTCATTTAATATACTCACCACATCAAATCTGCAAGGCAGCTCCATAGTTCCTTTCTTCGTCAGATAATAAAGCGCGCATTTTGAAATTACCCGTTGTTTTTTTAAATCGACTGCTTCCGCCGGATAACCTTTTCCTGTTCCGGCGCGGTATTTCACCTCACAGAACACCAGATAATCCCCGTCCCTTGCTATAATATCTATTTCTCCCATACGACAGCGAAAATTATATTCTAAAATCTCATATCCTATGCTTTCCAAATACGCACCGGCTTTTTGCTCCCAATATGCGCCTTTTTCTCTCTGATTTTCTTTCAACCACGCACCTGCTTTCCTGTATCATAACAGACGACTATTTCTTTTGCACATGTTTCCTAGGAAACAAAATTCTTAATAAAAGAGGCACGGTGGATCGGCGTTGGTCCAAGTTCTTTTAGTGCCGCAATATGCGCCTTTGTGCCGTACCCTTTATTACTTGCCAGATCATATCCCGGAAGAACCTTGTCATATTCAACCATCATCCGGTCTCTTGTCACCTTAGCCACAATACTTGCCGCCGCAATGGACACACTCTTTGCATCGCCCTTGACGATCGGCATCTGACGGATAGAAACCTCTGGTATCGTTACAGCATCATTAAGAAGCACCTCCGGCTTAGTTCCGAGCTTTTTCTCCACTTCTTCAATCGCCGCACGCATTGCCTCATAGGTTGCCTGTAAAATATTGATCTCGTCAATCCTTGCCGGACTCGCCATCCCGATTCCAACCGCCAATGCTTTCTCCATAATTTCATCATATAAAAGTTCCCGTTTCCTCTCCGACAACTTCTTGGAATCGTTCAAATATAGAATTTGTACATCTGACGGAAGCACAACTGCCCCTGCCACAACAGGACCGGCAAGCGGTCCTCTGCCCACCTCATCAATTCCGCAGATATGCTTGCAGGAAGCGTATTCTTTTTCATAAATCCGCATTGTCTCCAGTCTTTCCAACTCTTTTTGCAATTTTTCCTGCTGTTTTCTAAGTCTTTCTTCTTCACGCTTATTCATGCCTGATAACTCCCATTTTATCGAAAGGATAAATGCGTACCCATGCTCTTCCGATCAGATCTTCTCTCTTTAAGATTCCGACACTCGGATCGCGGCTGTCCAGACTGTGATTTCGATTATCTCCCAACACAAAATATTCCTCTTCACCAAGTGTGATCGGCTCACTGGCTGTTCCTGCTTCTATCATAACTTCCGCACCATAAATATCACTTTCCAGCAGTTCACCGTTGATATAAGTATATCCGTCCTTTACTTGAACTGTATCGCCGGGCAGACCGATGATTCGTTTAATATAGTAAGTATTTTCTTCGTATTTATACGGAAATACTACAATATCAAAACGTTTTGGATCTTGGAATCTATAGGACAATTTATCAACGATCAGATTATCTCCGTCACTTAATGTTGTCTCCATAGAAGATCCGCTGACTCTTGTTCTCTGACCCACATAAGTAATAATCAGATAGGTAAGTCCGATAATGATCAATATATAAAAAAGCCATCCCAGAAGTTCCCGCATCACACTTCCGACTCTGTTTTTTTTCTTTCGTCGCGCCATTTTATATGCTCCCCTTTTCAAATTTTTCTAATTCTATCATATTTCCTGCGGATATTCCAGTGTCAATCTTCCAAGCTTCCCGTTTCGGAAATCATCAAGGAGAAGAAGTGCCGCTTTCTCCGTATCCAGTTCATTGCCTCTTACAATACAGTTCCGGCTTTTCGCAATATGGTTTAATACAACATAATCGTCTTCATCCATCTCTATATTATATTTATCCGCCAACACTTCCGGATATGCGGTTCTTAAGAAATGAATCAGCTCTGCAGCCAGTTCTTCTGTCTGAAGAACTTCATCTTTGATCGAACCGATAAATGCAAGCTTGAGCCCGACTTCCTGATCTTCGAATTTAGGCCACAGTATTCCCGGAGTATCCAGAAGCTCTACTTGTTTATTTAACCTGATCCACTGCTTTCCTTTCGTAACTCCCGGTTTATTTCCGGTTTTCGCACATGCTTTTCCCGCAAGAGCGTTGATGAACGTGGACTTCCCGACATTCGGAATTCCGACTACCATGGCACGCACCGGACGATTTAAGATTCCTCTTTTTCTGTCTCTTTCAATCTTCTCTGCACAGGCTTCCCGTATAACTCCCTGAATCGACTTAATTCCGCCGCCTTTTCTGGAATTCACTTTCACCACCGAGAATCCTTTTTTCTTAAAGTATTCTGCCCACGCATCATTCCATTTGTCTTCTGCAAGATCGGCTTTATTAAGAAGCACCAGTCTTGCTTTGTTTTTACCCAATTCATCAATGTCCGGATTCCTGCTGCTCAAAGGAATACGGGCATCTACAAGTTCGATCACAAGATCGATCAATTTTATATTTTCCTGCATCATACGTTTTGCTTTTGTCATATGACCGGGATACCACTGAAAATGCATATTTTTTACCTCACAAATCCAAAATCTTTTTTCGGGGACACAATAAACCATGCTTTTCCGTAAATATAACCCCGTTTTACATTTCCTACGTCTGCATTTCGGCTGTCCTCACTATTTTCTCTGTCATCTCCAAGTACAAAATACTCATCCGACGCAAGCTGCATCTTCTCTGATACAATGCCAACGTCATTTATATCGGTTGTTTTATAATCTTCTTTTAGCTTCTCACCATTGATATATACATGATTTTCTATAATTTCCACGGTTTCCCCCGGAAGTCCGATAATCCGCTTAATATAATAATGGCTGTTTTCATTTCCCTTTGGCTTAAAGACGATGATATCGCCGCGCTTTGGTCTGGAAGCATTATATACAATACGGTTTACAAGCACTACGTCTCCATTTCGAAGTATAGGCTTCATGGAATCACCAACGGTACTGACCTTTTGCCCAAAATACCAGACTGATACAAATGCCAGCAGGCATACGACCGCTATTTTAAAGATCCACATACCGATCTTAGAAATTTGTTTCAAATGAATACGTTTCTTACGATGTTTTCTCTTTTTTCGAAAGTTTAATCTCTTCCTTCTCATAAGATCCCCTTATAACAGAAAAAGGACAATATACACATATGTACTTGTCCTTTTTACCTTGTTTCTTATTTTACTAATTCTTTTACTTTTGCTTTCTTACCAACGCGGTTTCTTAAGTAGTTCAGTTTCGCTCTTCTTACTTTACCTTTTCTTACTACTTCAACCTTCTCTACGTTTGGAGAATGCAGCGGCCATGTCTTCTCAACGCCCACTCCGTTAGAATTCTTTCTAACTGTGAATGTTGCTCTTGTGCTTCCGCCCTGTTTCTTAAGAACTGTACCTTCGAAAATCTGAATTCTTTCGCGGTTTCCCTCTTTGATCTTACCGTAAACTTTTACAGTATCACCAACGTGAAACTCCGGTGCGTTCTCTTTTAACTGTTCTGCTTCAATATTTCTGATAATATCGTTCATTGTGTGTGACCTCCTTGTTTACTTGGATGTTCTTAATACATTCGTACCAGAGGACCATCTATTTTTCTTCACAACATGTTAAATGATATCATAATTCGTCGCAATTTGCAAGGATTTTTTCTGCGATCTCTCTTTCTTTTTCTGTAAGCTCCGCCTTTTCAAGAAGATCGGGGCGATTTCTTGCCGTGCGGATAACAGACTGTTCCCGACGCCATTTTTCAATATTCGCATGATGCCCGGACATCAGTACTTCCGGCACTTTTTTGTCGTGCCACATTTCTGGCCTTGAATACTGCGGGTATTCCAGCAGATTATCCTGAAAGCTTTCAAATTCCGCCGACACATCATTATGAAGTACCCCCGGCACCAGTCTTGAAATTGCATCTACCATGATCATGGCAGGAAGTTCTCCTCCTGTCAATACATAATCACCAATGGATACATAATCTGTCACGATCTCCTCAAGCACTCTCTCGTCAATCCCTTCATAGTGACCGCAGAGGAATACCAGCTCCTCTTCCTGTGCAAATTCTTCCGCCATCGTCTGATTAAAAGTTTTTCCCTGCGGAGACAGGTAGACGACTCTTGGTTTTTTATTCATCTTCTCTTCCAGTGCCCTGTAACACTGATACACTGGTTCTGCCTGCATAAGCATTCCGGCTCCTCCGCCATACGGATAATCGTCCACACTGTTATGCTTGTTAAAGGCGTAATCGCGGATGTTGACCGCTTCAATGGACAAAAGCCCTTTATTTACCGCCCGGCCGATAATGCTTGTACTGAGTCCCTGCATGACCATTTCCGGAAATAATGTCATAATATAAAACTGCATATTCATACTCCTCTACACAAGACCATCCATCAGGTGAATCGTCATTTTCTGACTCTCAACATCTACATCTAAGATGCATTCTTTGATTGCAGGAATCAGAACCTCCTCATGTGCGTGACTATCGATCACATACACATCATTTGCCCCGGTCTCGATCACATCTTTTAAAATTCCAAAAGATGAGCCATCTTCTGTGAACACTTCCATCCCGATCATATCCGCAATAAAGTATTCATTTTCTTCCAGCTTCACTGCATCTTCCCTCGTCACAAGGAGCGGACACCGTCTATATTTTTCAATTTCATTAATATTGTCAAATTCTTTGAATTTAAGAATTACAAACTGCTTAAAGGATTTCGTGCTCTGCACTTCCAGTTCTATTTTCTCTTTCCCGGTATCAAGAAGAACTTTCTTAAGCTTCTTGAAACGCTTTACATCGTCTGTTGTGGGAAATACTTTCACTTCCCCGCGCACGCCATGCGGCTGCGTGATCACGCCAACCTGTAATAAGTCTTCCATATATATCTCCCTAAGATAACGATAAGGACAGACCCCATATCTGCTGTCTGTCCTTCCATTTCTAAATTAGTCTAAAATGTCAACAATAACTTTTTTGTCTTCCTTAGATGCCGCTGCTTTTACAACAGAACGGATAGCTTTTGCAATACGTCCCTGTTTTCCAATGACTTTTCCCATATCGGAATCTGCCACACGTACTTCCAGAACGGTCGCTTTCTTCTCCTCTCGCTCTGTCACAACAACGCTTTCCGGATCATCTACCAAAGCTTTTGTAATGACTTCTACCAATTCTTTCATACTGCACACCTCCAGGGCACTTTTTATTTTTCAATGCCTGCTGCTTTGAAAATCTTGCTTACTGTCTCTGTTGGCTGTGCTCCTGTGTTTAACCATTTTTTAGCTGCTTCCTCATTTACAGAGATTGCGCTTGGCTCACAGTTCGGATCATATGTTCCGATTTCCTCGATGAATCTTCCATCTCTTGGTGATCTGGAATCTGCTACAACGATTCTATAGAAAGGAGCTTTCTTCTGTCCCATTCTTCTTAATCTGATTTTTACTGCCATGTTCTTTCACCTCCACATTTGTATCATTCTAAAGTTATTTATATAATGCGTGGTTTCACGCCTTATACCATAAGGAATCCCATCTTAAAACGGAAGACGGAATTTGTTTCTCTTGCCGCCTTTGCTAAAAGTCTTCATCATTTTCTTCATTTCTGCGAACTGCTTCACCATTCGGTTTACTTCGCTGATGTCGACTCCGGCCCCTCTTGCGATTCTGTGTTTTCTTGATGGATTCAAAATATCTGGATTTCTTCTCTCTTCTAATGTCATCGAGTAGATCATTGCTTCAATGCGTCCCATTCTCTTCTCAGCTTCGGAGGTCTGCTCATCGTCAAGCCCTTTCATTTTGCCCATACCGCCCATGCCGCCAAGTCCCGGAAGCATGCTCATAATACTGCCAAGTCCGCCCATATTTCTCATCTGTTTGACACTTTCCAGATAATCTTCAAAGTCAAACTGGGCTTTCTTAAGCTTCTGATTCATCTCTCGTGCTTTGTCTTCATCAATCTGGGCTTCTGCTTTCTCAATCAATGTCAGCACATCTCCCATGCCAAGAATACGGGAAGCCATACGATCCGGATAAAACTGTTCCAAATCTGAGAGCTTTTCTCCCATACCTACATAGAGAATCGGCTTTCCGGTCACCGCCTTAACAGACAATGCCGCACCACCCCTGGTATCACCATCCAGCTTTGTAACGATCACACCATCGACACCGACCTTCTCATTAAAGTCCTTTGCAACATTTACTGCATCCTGACCGGTCATCGCATCAATGACAAGAATCGTCTGATGGACGGTTATGGTATCTTTGATCTCTTGAAGCTCTGCCATCATATCTTCATCAATATGAAGACGTCCGGCTGTATCAAGAATGACCAGATTATTACCGTTTTTCTGAGCGTGCTCCAAAGCAGCTTTTGCAATGTTCGCCGGCTTATGGTTCTCACCCATGGCAAAGACTTCTACGCCCTGTTTTTCTCCGTTAACTTGCAACTGCTTGATCGCTGCAGGACGGTATACATCGCAGGCTACAAGAAGCGGCTTCTTGCCTTTTAATTTATATTTTCCCGCCAGTTTTGCGGTGGTTGTTGTCTTACCTGCACCCTGGAGACCTGCCATCATAATTACTGTGACAGCGCTGCCTGGCTGAAGCTTAATCTCCGTGGTCTCAGATCCCATAAGTTTGACTAACTCTTCATTTACGATCTTAATCACCATCTGTCCCGGATTGAGACCGTTCATCACATCCTGACCGATTGCTCTTTCCTGAACATTCTTGATAAAATCCTTCACCACTTTGAAGTTGACGTCCGCTGCAAGAAGAGCTCTTTTAATCTCTTTTAACGCTTCTTTTACATCATTCTCAGTGAGACGTCCCTTGCTTCTTAAGTTCTTAAATACATTTTGAAGTTTGTCTGTCAGACTATCAAATGCCATCCTATAACTCCTCTATAATTCTGTCCGCGATTTCGCGGATCTCTCGTATCATCTCATTTTCCGGCTTGGCGGAATCCTTCTGTCTGTCAAGCACCTGATCAAGATTCTGAACTTCTTCCTTAATTCTCAGGAATCGTTCTACCAGATGAAGCTTCGTTTCATAGCCTTCCAATGTCTTCTGACATCTCTTTACAAGGTCGTGAACACCTTGCCGGCTGATCCCTGCTCCCTGCGCGATTTCGCTCAATGACAGATCTTCTAAAACAAACTGCTCATAGATTTCCTTTTGGTGTTCATTCAAAAGTTCTCCATAGAAATCATATAACAGCGCCTGTTTTAATATTTCATTCATGTTTATCACCTTTGTTATCTTACTAGGTCTTTTACATATTGTCAAGTGTTTTTTCTTGACACCTCATTTTTTCTTCTTTTTTTACTCCAGAAGCTGCTCAACCTGAAGAAGTCCCCAGCCCTGTGTCGTTTCAATCCTTCTGCTGCTTGACCGAAGCTTTAATTTTGCTTCTACATTGCTCATATCCGGGTATTTTGATAAAAGAAGCGCCATTGCTCCGGAGACGACCGGTGCCGCCATAGACGTCCCGCTTTTGATCGTATAGAACTTTCCGGTCTTTTTCCATGCTCCGTTGCAGGAAATGATCCTGCAGCCCGGAGCCAGCACATCCGGCTTAACAACACATGCTTCTGTAGGTCCTTCCCCGGAACAATAAAATCCTCTCTTCTCTTCTGCCAGAGCTCCTGTCGTAATCACCTTCCTGCTGGTTCCCGGAATGGTGATGGTTCCTTGTCTGGGTCCGTAGTTTCCTGCCGCTGCAATGACAAAGAGACCTTCATCCCACAATTCTTCCACTTTTTTAACGATTTTCGCTTCCTTTCCTTTTTGTATGCCCACTCTTGCGCCCACAGAAATATTTACGATTCGAATCCCGTATTTCCTCCAGTTTGACTTAACCCAATCAACTGCCGCGCTCATTTGTTCCATACTTCCCTCCCCTTTTTGATCCAGCATCTTCACAACAACAAGCTCTGCCTTTGGAGCCATACCGGCAAAGACGCCTCCAGACATTCTACCGCTTCCACACAGAATCCCCGCCACATGTGTCCCGTGTCCGCTATCATCATATAATGTCTCTTTCCCATAGATGCAGTCTCGAAATGCTTTTACTCGGCCGGACAGATCCGGGTGTGGCGAAAGTCCGGTATCAAGAACAGCTATCCCGATTTTGTCGCCCATACAACACCCATTTCTTATATCATCACACCAATAATGAATTGCCTGCTTTACTTTGTCCATAAAAAACAATCCTTTTTCATTAGGATATTCAGAAAGAAACAAAGTGGAATAACAATTTCAAATTGATTTCTCCACCGATTTATCGTAAGATAGTTATGTTCTGTATTGGAATACCGCGCCAAGACTTGAACACAGGTCTTGATTAATATTAATAAGGGGAGGATATTATGGCGCACAAAAATTATTATGACATACTGGGAGTTTCTACTAAAGCATCACTGGATGAGATTACAGCTGCCAAAAATGCACTGGCAAAGAAATATCATCCAGATGTTAATTTAAAAGACGGAATTGATACAACCGAACAGATGCAGGAAATTCTGGAGGCTTACCGCATCTTATCAGATCCTGCCAAACGAAAAAAATACGACAGAAAAATGCAAGGACGTACCGCTGTCATGCAGACATTTGATCTTCAGCGGAACGAAGAACATCCCGAAAAGGAAGAAGGCTTTATTATATACTGGAGAGCCGCCGGCGAGCTTTATGACATTATTTTAGAAAGCGACGACCTATTCCATCAAAAAGAAAACCGGCATCAGCTCGGAGCACTTGCCATGCAGGCATTAAAACCAATTCTTGTACTTCGTGCCGGTCAGATTCCTGAGAAATACTGGCATCCGGACACCATGAACTGGCTGCTCCTTGCTTCTTATAAGAATCGAAACTATACAACAGCGTTTTTACTTACTTTATATGATGAGCATACAAAGAAAGAGATCTCTGTAGTGGACAAAATGCGACTGCAAAAACAAACTATGCAGTATCAGCATTCCGTAAAAAAACTGCTCAGATATTAAACTATTATTTCACACATCTTCATCCAACGCATATTATGTTACTGTAAATAACCTATATGGAGGCTTTAACATGAGTGATTTAAGTGCTGCAAACTGCGGATGCGGATGCGAAACTGACAGATACTGCGGAGATAACGGATGCTGCAATAACAGTTGCCTGTGGATCATCCTTCTTCTCTTCTGCTGTGGCGGTGGAAATGGATGTGGCGGAAATCACGGTGGCTGCAATGACAGCTGTCTGTGGATCATCTTACTTCTCTTCTGCTGTGGCGGTGGAAACTTTTTAGGCGGCGGAAGCTGCTGCTAATGACTGTATAGTCAAGGGATGGAGTACATCACTCCATCCCCTTTTTATATTTCGTAGTTTCTTTTTTTTCTCCGTTCTTATTTTCATGTTCCTGCAAATCTTTTTCTCCATTTACATCAAGCCTCTTTTTCAACATACAATCCTCATCAATTTCATATACTGCATTTCCATCAATGATCAATTTTCTTCTCATCAATTTTTCCACCTTTCCGGAACTTCCTTTCTATTTAATATATGGAAAATCCTGTAATTAGTTTTCCCTTCTTTCATAAAATCCATTCCATCATCATATATATCTACAACGTTACTTCAAGGAGTGCTTATGGAATCAAAAACCACAAAACCAATGACGCCCTTTGACGTCCTTACAACGCCTGCTCATTTATATACCTTAAAATTACTGCTTCCATACACTCCGCCTTCCATGCAGCATTTTTTTGCTATTTATATAAAGCTTCAGGAATTAACCTATACATTCCAACATTTTCACGGTTGTAAAAATCATTCCGGTCTTCCGCAGATTTTCTCCGATCTCAAATCTTATATGAGTCCGGAGGAACAGGAACAAATGGAAACGGTGGAGAATATAATGAATATGATGACACTGATGCAGAGTATGCCCGATTCTGCAGAGCCTGATCTCTCCGATCTATTCAGCAGCATGTTTGCGCAGGAAACTAAGACAGAGGGCAAAAATATGGAGGGGAACAAGGAAAACAAAGAAGGAGATGCAGATTATGAACGAATGGATGAACCATCCACTAATGAAAGAGATCAATCCACTGAAGCTGGAGCTGATCAAAAAGGCGGCTGCCCAGACCAATGGGAAGACCGGCAAAGCTCTGGCACCTGTGATGATGACTTTGATTACCAGCGCTAAGAAAAACGGAATCCAATTCACAGGCGAAGAGATGGCTTTAATATTAGATGTTCTGAAAGACGGAAAATCAAAAGAAGAACAAATGCAGATCGATCAGATGGTAAAAATGGTCCGGCACTATATGAAATAACAGAAATCCTCCAAAAAGAAGAAGGGCTTTAAAACCCTTCTTCCTTTCTAAGCATACGTATCTCACGTCGTTTTTTGGCATTTTCCCATTCTTCCTTTTCTTTTTCTGTTGTGAGAACAAGTCCGGGAATCACTGCCGGTCTGTCATTTTCATCCAAACCTACCATTGTAAAATACGCGCGGTTGATCAATGTCCGGCTGCCGTCATTTGCTTCAATATAGGTATCCACTTTCACTTCCATAGATGTTCTTCCTATATAAGTCGCCTTGCCGATGATCACGATCACATCTCTTTGATAAGCTCCGTGAAGGAATTTTAAATTGTCAACAGAAGCCGTTGTCACATTCATTCGCGCGTGGCGTTTTGCAACAAGCCCTGCCACTTCGTCAATCCACTGCATGAGCACGCCTCCGAAGAGACGCCCGGACGCATTCAGATGATTTGGACGCACCATGTGCACCGTCTCTACTACAGATTCTGACACTTCTCTTTTATCTACACTCATTTATATACTCCGTTTCCGCATGTTTTCATGCTAATTTTTGTAAGGCTCTTTCATTATAACACAAGATTTGTTATACTGAAATTACTTTTGAAATGTAATAAAGGAGTAATCGCCATGAGAAATATAAAACTTACAATAGAATATGACGGAAGCCGATATCAGGGATGGGCACGCCTCGGAAAAAACGAATCAAATAATACGATTTCAAACAAAATTCTGGAAGTATTGAAAAAAATGACAGACGAATCTGACATAGAACTTTACTGCGGCTGTCGTACAGAGGTGGGGGTACATGCCTACGCACAGATTGCTAATTTCAAGACCGCCTCAGAGATGTCCATTCAGGATATCAAACATTATCTGAACCGCTATCTTCCTATGGATATTGCAATCATAGATGTGGAGGAAGTCTCTGAACGTTTTCATGCACAATTGAATGCGGTATCTAAGACTTATGTATATCGTATGACGATCTCGGACGTTCCAAGCGTATTTGACCGCCGGCACACATACCACTGTTTTAAAATACCGGATAAGAACCTGATGCAGCAGGCTGCCCTTCTTTTAGTCGGAAAACACGATTTCAAAAATTTTTCCACTGCTAAGAAGTCCAAATCTACTATCCGTGAAATTTTAGACATTGATATTTACGGAGATATCGAAGAAATGCAGATCATGATTCACGCCGATGATTTTCTCCATAACATGGCAAGAATGATTGTCAGCACACTTCTTGATATCGGTCTTGGCACAAGAAAAAAAGGCGTCATTGAAGATATCTTTGACGGAAAACAAGAGCCAAGCGCTCCTTGTGATCCGCGCGGTCTCTATCTTCAGGAAGTTGCTTATTAATTTCATATTCAGCAAAAAAGAAACTTAGATGGAAGGAAAATCCCCCGTTCTAAGTTTCTTTTTCTATTCCCTTTTCTACACTTGTTTACAGTATTTTTTCGAAAGCGATCCTTTCGTCTCCGGCCTCCGGACCTTCCGCAAGCTTGATTTTCCCGCAGCGGACAAAGCCTGCTTTCTCAAGCGCTCTCTGCATAGGCAGATTCCCCGGATGTGTATCAATTCGAACTGCTTTAAAGCCCGACTTCTCCGCCATCTCAAAACCGTATGAAAACATTTTGCCCGCAACACCTTTTCCTTTGCTTTCATCTGCCACGCACACCCGGTGCATCGAAGCATATTCTCCGTCTGTCAGCCATTTTCCATCAATTTCATAATAGGAAACGTCCGGTGTTGTCTGGAAGGCAAAAATGCCGAGAATCTCCCCTTCTTCAACAGCCAGATAAGTACATCCTTTTTTCACATCATCAAGCCATACCTCTCTGGACGGATAACCTTTTTGCCACTGATCAAGCCCAAGCCCCTTTAACTGTCTCTTTGCCTGACCTGTAATCTCACACATTCTGTCTACATGTTCATTTTTGGCAACAATAAACTTCATTGCTTTTTCTCCCTGATCATTGATTTGTTCCATTTCTGCTTTCTTTATCCCGCATACATACGCTGTTCCGTCAACAACCCGGAATTTCACTTCCATTCCGGCAAATTCCATGCCGTACACACGCTTTTCATCCTGCTGATAAGCCGGTCTTGGGTCCTGCATCAAAATCTGCTTCAACGCTTTTTGTTTCTCCTTTGGCACTTCATCAAGATATCTTTCCGGGATATGAACATTCAGTCCGTATTCTTTCACTTCATCTGCAAAGCCGCCTTTTGCTTCCGGATGTGCGTCAATATGAGCAAGATATGGTTTAATATCGTAGATCGGTGTTCCGTTCATCAGATCCGCACCTTCTACAATAAGAACCGGTCCTTCGCTCTTTCGAAGCTCCACCTTCTTTAGACGTACACAGGATAATCCCACCGGATTAGGGCGAAACGGCGACCGTGTGGCAAAAACTCCCATTCTCTTATTGCCACCCAGCCTTGGCGGTCTCACCGTCGGACTCCACGTGCTCCCGGCTATTTCAGAAAAGCCCCAGATGAGCCAAAGGTGTGTATACTCTTCTATTCCTCTTATTACTTCCTGCTGACGGCAATATGGCTCAAATACAATTTCCGCCGTTGTATCCACAAGCCCACTCTGTCTTGGGATTCCGAATTTTGTCGGGAAATCACTTCGTATATATGCAATTGGCTTCCATTCCAAGCTCTGTTCTTTCATATCTATACTTTCAGCCCCCGATAGCGGTGAAACGCCGCATAGATTTCCTGTTTTCTTGGAAGAGACAGATTCCCGGGGATTGTTCCCTCTTCGCAAATTGCCGCGAAACCGTCTCTCATAAGTTCGCGGTAAACATGCTCCACAAGCTCTGTCACATTTTTCCTGCCGTCCATTCTTCTCGTTTCCATATCCCGCAAAATATATCCAAGACACGTAAGTTGTTCTGCATCTGCAAGCTGCTCCACATATCGAAGATCGATCTCCTCCCGATTCAGAGACACACCGTCTCGCCCCAGTGTCTTAATCTTAATTCTTCCCTTATGAAGCAGTCCCTGATTTTTCTTCGGACATCTGTGATCTTCCGGGATCACCGGCTTTACTTCCGGCAGAGAAAGCCCCGGATAAGCGCTTGCAGCCTCTTTTGCCTCAGCTGTAATCTCCTTTGGCTCATAACGATCCATCTGAATCACTGTATCTGCTGTTTCAAAATAAGCCCCCGAACTTCCGGCTACAAGAACGGTCGAAATTCCATGAAGTTCATATAAGTCTCTCATCCGCTCAATAAACGGCGTGATCGGCTCCTGATCTCTATGGATAACCTTCTGCATCAATTCATCTCTCACCATAAAATTCGTCGCGCTGGTATCTTCATCAATCAGAAGGGTATGTGCTCCAGCCTCCATTGCTTCAATAACATTTGCCGCCTGAGACGTACTTCCACTTGCATCTTCTGTGGAAAATTGTTTTGTATCTTTTCCATTAGGAAGATGATTGATAAACATTGAAATATCCGTACATTTTATGCTACGTCCATCTTCTGCACGTATTTTTACAGCCTCACCTTCTGTCACCACATATTCCCGACCGTCGCCGGATATATGTGGATACACACCCATTTCCAATGCTTTCAGCAAGGTAGACTTTCCATGATAACCACCGCCTACAATCAACGTAATTCCGGCTCTTAGCCCCATGCCGGTAATCTCTCCTTTGTGCGGAAGCTTCATAGACACTCTCATGGAATCCGGTGAGCGAAAGGCAACTGCATGCTTCATAGGTTTTGACGAAATACCGGATTCTCTCGGAAGAATTGCTCCATCGGCTACAAATGCAATAAGTCCCTGTTCCTTCATATGCTGCCGGATTGCATACTGGTCTTCGGATAGATCCACTGCTTTTTTCACTGTATTTTTGTCTTGATTCTTAAACAGCAATGCTCCTTCTACACATTTCGGAAGAAACTCAAATAAAATCTTAATCAATTCTTTCGACTGAATGCTTCTTCCGTTTGCAGGGAACCCCACTTCAAAACGAACTTTCATATCTCCTGATTTTTCGTCAATCTCACAGGCACTTCTCTTCAAAATCTCCTGCCCGCATCTCGTGACAGAGATCATTCCACTCTTTCCTGATCCTTTTGCCTGAAAAGAATATTTTTCCACCCATTTTCCAAACCGGCGAATCAGGTAATCTTCCAGCGCCAGCTTCTTATGGGGCAGATCAAACAATTCCTTATCATACCCTGCCACTGCCCCGGATACCTGAACATGGAGTTTGGACGGTGATGCAAAAGGATCGCCCTGCACATGTTCGATGCACAGGACGTAATTCGAAAAACGATAACTTCCTTTTGTTCCTTTATATGCAGGATAGCCCTTCCTGTCAATTTCGTATAATAGTTGTTTTAACTCGTTTGCAGATTTCATCTCATACCCTTTCTAATAATTCTCAGCTTCCTGCCTTGTCATCCAGAAATGAATACCGGTCGTCGAATCTTGCCAGCGGTCTTCGTTAAAATCTTTCACTTTCACCCACTGTCCTCTCCGGTAAACAAAATTTTCATCAACCAAGGACCATGCTTCTTCATAATTTTCTTTAAAATCAAAGCTTTTGATCGTCAGAACTTTCGCCTTGTTACAGCGGCAAGATGGAAGTGTTGCGCTCGTTCTCTTGGCATCCGCCGGGATGAGAAGCTGCACCATCCGATCGTTGACACATTTCTTATAACCGAGAAAAGCCCCTGTCTCCGGGCAATGCATCCGAAACCATTTTGTATCTTCATTAGAAACAATTCCGTCAAGCTTCGCATACTCTAACACTGCGCCAAAGAGGTTTGCGCCTTCGATATTGCTCTCTCGCAAATCGCAATAACGAAATGATGCCGTCTTAAGATTTGCATTTGCAAAATTAGCTCCGTGAAGAGAACAGCCGTCAAACAATGCGTTTTCCACACTGCTGTTTTCCAGATTCACATGATCAAGTACCGTATTCTGAAAGGAACTCAACTCAAACTCCATATTACTAAGATCCGTTCCTGTAAGATCCATATTCCAGATCTCCACTTCCCGAAAGCTAATCCTCTCTCCCGGACTTCTATGTGCTATAGCTGCCTCCAGCTCTTCCTTGGATATTGCTCTCATTTTCCGCTCACCTCTTATCTTCACTGACAATATTAATTTCTACAAATCTACGATTCTTGGACGATGATGTGTGTAAGGAAGAAACTTTTTCAGAAGATCCTGTGTTTTAAATTTTAAATGTGTCGTATTGATTCCTGTATTACATACAAAATATTCTGCTTCTGCAACTTCTTTATCAATAATCAACTGTACATAGTCATCTTCATCATTCAAAAGACCTACAACACTTGCAGAACCCGGCTTTGTTCCGAGATGCTCCCACATATGTTCCGGAGACGCAAAAGACATATGAGACACTCCAAGCTTCTTACTGAACGATGCTGTGTCAAACGCTTTTTCCTCCGGCATTACAAGAAGGAAAAATGTAGTTTTCTTCTGATTGCAAAGAAAGACATCCTTTCTTACAGGTGCCTGAAAGACTTTCCCGATATCCGCACACTCTTCCATTGAAGATGCCGGATCATTATCTACTCTCTCATAGGCAATTCCTAATTTTTTAAATACCTTATATACTTCCTGCTCCAGCGGAACTCTTTCACTTACATTTTCCGGTGGTGTCGTAACAATTTCACTGATATACATAAAAATACCTCCATCTATTTTTTAATCCATTTATAAACTCTTTGACAGTATTTTATCACAGATATTCTGTCGTTGCCAGACTCAAAATAACTGTGTATAATGAGCCTGTATCAGTTAATATAAAACTATTATACAGGAGTACATGATTATGAAATATATTTTAGCCTCCGCTTCACCGCGAAGAAGAGAATTATTGAAAAAAACAGGTATTGATTTTGATGTTTTCCCCTCTTCCATTGAAGAAAAAATTACAAAAACAGTTCCTGCTGAAGTTGTAATGGAATTAGCCGCTCAAAAAGCCTGTGATGTCTTTCACACATTATCTTCTGAGAGAAATTCCTCTGAACCACTCACTGTCATTGGCGCAGACACCGTTGTTGTATATCAGGAGGAAATTCTGGGAAAGCCGGAAGATGAAACGGAAGCTCTCGACATGCTGTCTATGCTTGCTGACCGCACACATCAGGTATATACCGGAGTATCTATTATAACAAATGAAAATGGGCGCTGCAAAACCAACACCTTTTTCGAGAAGACAGATGTTACTTTTTATCCGATCTTTCGTGAAGACCTTCTTCGCTATATTGCTTCCGGAGACTGTCTTGACAAGGCAGGCGCTTATGGGATTCAGGGAGATTTTTCTATTCATATAAAAGAGATTCAAGGAGACTACAATAACGTTGTAGGATTACCAATCGGACGTGTATACCGCGAATTGAAGAAAGAATATTAAAAATGAGATGTTCTTACGAACATCTCATTTATTGCACATATTAGTTATACTTACGTTTTCTAGCAGCTTCAGATTTCTTTTTACGTCTTACGCTTGGTTTCTCGTAATGCTCTCTTTTACGAATCTCCTGCTGGATACCTGCTTTTGCACAGTTTCTTTTGAATCTGCGTAAAGCACTATCTAACGTTTCGTTTTCTTTAACGATTACATTTGACATAGTCTCACACCTAACCTCCCCTCCAGTCCTATATTGTGCATCATACGACTGTTCGGGTATTTTTATTGCACTACATAAGATTATATCACATATTTCATTTACGTCAACAATTTTTTCTCCAAATCTCGCCAGTTTTGTATATTTTTGAAAATATACGATTATTGATAATCTCCAAACACCACTCTATAATAGTCTGTTTTTAAAATCTGATCCGAAAAACGAATCTTATTTGTCACCGTATTATTGATAGACTCTACATAGTTTTCATCTACTTTTTTACCCTTATTCGGTTTGAACTCATCCGTGGCAGCATTAAATGTTCCTTTATCTGTTTTCCACGAATAATCATTCCAAATAACAAGCGGTGGTGTATCGGAAAATACGTCTCTTCCCACAAGCAGTCTGGAATCATATTTTATTCCAAAAAGATTCATCAAGGTAGGCGTAATATCAATACTGTACGTCGGATCTTTGATTTCGCATGCCATATCCTTATTCTCATTTTCCAAACAGCCGGACCACAAAAGCCATGTGTTATGATCCTTTTCCCATGGAGTCTTATATTTATAGCCATACAGATCAGTCACGAAGTCTTCTGCATTTCCAAATGTCTTAGATACTTCAAGACCATACGGATAATGATCTGATGTCATACAGATCACTGTATCATCTGCAATTCCTGCTTCTTCCAGCTTTTCTACCATAACAGTAAGCGCCTTCTCAAGTTCCAACTGATAGCAATAATAATACAAAGTCGTATCTTTAAGACCATCACCCAAAACCTTCTTAACGGTTTCCAGATTTTCTTTCACCTTCACATTGTCTTTTTTATAAACACAGTGACCGCTCACCGTCATATAATAAATACTGAACGGTTGTTGATTCATATATGTGTCCATCGTCTTATCAAACATTACACTGTCGCCAACCCAAGAACCTGTAATGTCTTCCAATCCGTTTCCTTCTCCAAGGAAATCCGCATAGCCGAGATTTTTATGAGTAAGCTGTCTGGAATAGAAATCATATGCTCCATTATGGTAAGCACAGCTATGATATCCTTCTTTCATAAGCTGTGTTCCCATTGTGTAATAGTTCAACTTATCTCTTGTTTCCTGTATCGTCTCTACACCGTCAATGGGAATCAACCCTGTCAAAAAGGAATACTCTCCTGTAGACGTACTTCCGCCCCAGCTTGGCTGATAAAAATCCGAAAAATAAATACCTTTATGCGTTAATCTGTAAAGCGTAGGTGTCAATTCTTTACTTATTACTTGATCTGAAAATGCCTCCGCACAGATTAAAATCAGATTCTTCCCTTTAAAGAGTCCTGTATATTCATTTTTCTCAGATGGCGCAACACTATTCACATACTGATGCATAGATTTTAATGTCTCATCTGATTCCGATTCGCTTAATTTGGCAAAATCAACATCAGAAACATTTTCACCATAATCTTTATTCTTTTTACTGTTCTTTTTCTCCGCAACGCTGGTTTCTTCAGCGAATTGATTTGCGGCATCATTTCCAAAAATTGCATATTTACTGCTCAACTTCACGCCTGTCAATAATCCAAAGGTTTCTGTCGCCTTATTAAATTCAAACTGGCTTTTGTACTTATCTTTAGCACCGAGGTGGGATGCTGCAAATGAACCCACGCCGGTCAAAACAAACGCACATAAAAAGAGTAACACTGTATAAGGAATCTTCAACCGCCTTGCCGGAAGTTTCTTCTTTCCTAAAATAACATAAAGAATCCCCGGAAGTAAAAAAAGCAGTATGACCGGAATTCCTGTAAATATAGATCGGAACAGATCACTGGAAAATCCAGTCATAACACCGCCCGCTCCCTTTACAATCGTTGCAAGCGTCATATACATCTGCCAGCTTTCTCTGACCAGACATTCCACAATAAATAGAATTCCTACGCCAAAAAGAATTGCTATGCTTATGCGCCGATTAATCTTTTTTGAAAATAATGATACGACTCCTGAACAAAAGAATCCTGTTCCGACGGCAAACAGCAGCACATATGCGAAACCTTTAAATATTCCTGTTTGTCCAAAAATCCGAAGAAGCAACTCAAAATATAAAAATACAATAGGAAACATCCACGCATGTGATAAATATCTCATGAGTTTTTTCCGGAAGCGGGCAGCCGCCCGCTTTTTCTTCTGATACTCCGGATCGTTTTTCTTTTTAATTTGTCTTCGTTTCCATCGTTTATAACGTCTTTTTATAAGTTTCCCCCAAGAAGTTCCGATTGTCCCTCCGTTTTCTTCTTGTCCCTTCATTCCTTTTATCCTCTTGTGATTCTCTCAAACGTTTTTCTTAAGAAAGCTGTTCTTTTAACACTTCTGATGCTTTTGCCAGCGCATCTTTAACGCCTGCCGGATTCTTACCTCCGGCCTGAGCCATATTCGGACGGCCGCCTCCGCCTCCGCCTACACAGGCTGCACAGGCTTTAATAAGATTTCCTGCGTGTGCACCTTGGCTGACTGCCTCTTCTGTCGCCATTGCCATAAGATTCACTTTCTCTCCGGCAGCAGACACTAGCAAGATCACACCTTCGCCAAGTTTTTCTTTCAACTGATCTCCAAGGTCTCGAAGCCCGTTCATATCAACGCCTTCTACACTTGTTGCAAGTAATTTCACGCCTTCGATCTGCTGAACCTGATCCATGACATTTCCCATGGCATCCTTCGCCATTTTACTCTTCAAGCTTTCTACTTCACTTCCAAGCGCTTTATTTTCTGCCATCAGATGTTGAATCTTATCTGCAAGCTGTTCCGGTTTTGCTTTCACAAGCTTTGCAGCGTGGTGAAGCTGTTCTTCCACTGCGTGATAATAATCCATAAGCCCTTTTGATGTCAACGCTTCAATACGTCTCACACCTGCGGCAACACCTGTTTCAGATACGATCTTAAATGCCATGATCGCACTTGTATTATCAACATGAGTTCCGCCACAGAACTCTTTGGAAAATTCTCCCATACTTACTACACGAACAACATCCCCGTATTTTTCGCCAAATAATGCAGCAGCGCCAGTCTTTCTTGCTTCTTCGATAGGCATATTTTCTGCCTTCACAGGAAGTGCTGCTCGGATCTGTTCGTTGACAATCTGCTCTACCTTCTGGATCTCTTCCTCCGTCATTGCAGAGAAATGTGTAAAGTCAAAACGAAGTCTGTCTGCATTCACAGAAGAGCCTGCCTGCTCTACATGACTTCCTAGCACTGTACGGAGTGCTTTTTGAAGAAGATGAGTCGCGCTGTGATTGTTTGCAGACAGTCTTCTTCTCTCTGTATCAATTTTAAGAGTCACCGTATCGCCAAGCTTTACCATACCTTTTACTACATGGCCCTTATGTCCGATCTTACCACCGGAGAGCTTCATAGTATCTTCGACTGCGAACTCAAAATCCTCACCTAAGATCACACCGGTATCTGCTTCCTGTCCGCCGCTTGTAGCATAAAATGGAGTCTCTTCCACAAGAATCGTTCCTTCTTCACCGTCTGACAGAGCATCTACGATTTCTGTATCAGTTGTAAGTACTGTCACTTTAGACTCGCAAACTGGCTCATCATATCCCACAAAGGTACTGGTAATCTCCGGATCAATTTCATCATAAACATTGGCTTCTCTTCCGCTATAATTATGTTCACCGAACGTTCCCTTTGCTTTTTCTTTCTGCTCTTTTGCTGCCTTCTGGAACCCTTCTTCATCAATAGAGAAGCCCTTTTCTTCCAAAATTTCAATTGTAAGGTCAACAGGGAATCCGTACGTGTCATAGAGACGGAATGCCTCTTCACCGGACATAACCTTCTCATTCTTCTGCTCCATTTCTTCTACAGCCTGTGCAAGAATAGAAAGTCCTTGGTCAATGGTTTTATTAAACTGTTCTTCTTCTTTTACAATCACTTTGAAGATAAAGTCTTTCTTTTCTTCCAGCTCAGGATATCCATCCTTAGATCCCTCGATCACTGTCTCTGCAAGTTCTTCTAAGAACTGTCTGTCAATGCCAAGAAGACGTCCATGACGGCTTGCACGACGAAGCAGGCGGCGAAGCACATATCCTCTTCCGCTATTTGATGGCAGGATTCCGTCAGAAATCATAAATGTCACAGAACGGATATGATCCGTGATCACTCGAAGAGAAATATCCTTTTCCGGACTCTCTCCATATTCTACCCCTGCAAGACGACATACATGATCTCTTAATTCTTTCATTGTATCGATATCAAACATAGAATCCACATCCTGTACGATACATGCAAGACGCTCTAAGCCCATACCGGTATCAATATTTTTCTGCTCTAACTCTGTATAGTTATTATGTCCGTCATTGTCAAACTGTGTAAACACATTGTTCCAGATTTCCATATAACGGTCGCATTCACATCCTACTGTACAATCCGGACTTCCACATCCGTATTTTTCTCCACGGTCATAATAAACCTCAGAACATGGACCACACGGACCGGAGCCATGCTCCCAGAAATTGTCCTCTTTGCCAAAACGGAAGATACGCTCCGGCGCAATTCCGATTTCTTTATTCCAGATCTCCCACGCTTCGTCATCCTCTTCATAAACAGACGGGTACAAGCGATTTGGATCAAGACCTACCACTTCTGTCAAAAATTCCCATGTCCAATGGATGGACTCTCTTTTGAAATAATCTCCAAAAGAGAAATTACCGAGCATTTCAAAAAACGTACCATGTCTTGCGGTTTTACCTACATTTTCAATATCACCTGTACGAATACATTTCTGACAAGTAGCCACACGTTTTTTCGGTGGAATTACCTGACCTGTAAAATATGGTTTCAACGGTGCCATACCGGAATTGATAAGAAGAAGACTCTTATCGTTATGTGGTACGAGAGAAAAACTCTTCATCACCAGATGCTCTTTGCTCTCAAAAAAGTCAAGGAACATCCTTCTCAATTCATTTACTCCGTATTTCTGCATAATTTCCTCCTGATTATCTAGTTTAATTCAATCTCTGCAAGTTCTGCCGGCGGAAGCTGTTTGGAAGATGCTTTTACAAAATCTTTAATCTTCTTCTGCGCCTTTGCAACCGGAATATTTGTTCCTGCGCCAGCTACACATCCACCCGGACATCCCATACCTTCAATCAAACATCCATTCATTTTGCCAGCCTTGGCAAGTGCCAATATTTTCTTACACTCTGCAAGTCCTTCTGCATGTTCGATACTCACTTCTACACCCGGATAATATTCTTTTACACACTTTTCGATTGCTTCTGCGACACCGCCTGCCACCGCATAGCCTCGACCTGCTCCGGTTGCATCGTGGAAGGAAGACTCCGATTCGTACTTTGTAAGATCGATTCCTTTCGCATTAAACATTGCTTGAAGTTCTTCAAATGTAATGACAAAATCTACATCACTTCGAACAGAACGTCTCATAGCCTCTAACTTTTTCGCCGCACATGGACCAATAAATACAACCTTTGCTTCCGGATGCTTCTGCTTGATCGTACGTGCAGTTGCCACCATCGGTGTCAATTCCTGAGAAACTTCATCAATGAGATCCGGGAAGTACTTCTTCGCAAGCATTGCCCAAGATGGACAGCAGGATGTCAATAGGAACGGAAGCTCTCCTGTCGCCACTTTTTCCACATAATGATGCGCTTCTGCTACAGCTCCGATGTCCGCTCCAAGCGCCACTTCATAGAACTCTGAGAATCCAAGTTCCTGAAGCGCTGCTTTTAAGTTTCTCGGCGTAATATTATCGCCAAACTGTCCCGCATATGCCGGAGCAATTTCAGCCACGATCTCCTCGCCGGACTTCAACGCATGCGCCAACTGGAAAATCTGTGATTTATCGGAGATTGCACCAAATGGACAGCTTACCATACACATACCGCAAGAAACACATTTATCACTATTAATTGTTGCCCGTCCCATGGAGTCTGTCTCTATCGCGCCAACTCCACACGCTTTCGCACATGGACGCTCCTTTTTAGAAATTGCATCATATGGACAGACAGATTTACATTTTCCACACTTAATACATTTTTCCTGATCAATATATGATTTCCCATTTACCATGGAAATCGCGCCCTTCGGGCAAACTTCCATACATGGATGAGCCAGACATCCTTTACACATATTACTGACCTCATATCCTCTTTCTTCACAGGCGGCACAGGCAGATGGAATCACCTGCATAAGCGGCGGCTCATAATATTTATCAGAAATATTGCTTGCCTCCACGCCGGAAGTCAACGGGCTTGGTCGATTCTGCGGTCTTAAGGAAAGTCCCATAGCAAGTCTCATTCTTTCACGAACGATCGCGCGGGCACGGTAAACGCTGTCACGATATTTCTGCGTCTCTTCTTGAACCATTTCATACGGAATCTCTTCCATTCTGTCTTTTAACGTCTCATCATCTGCTTCAAATCCAAGATTGGCTACTTCTTCAAATACTCTTCTGCGAATTCTTCGAACTGTTGTGTCAAGTCCTCTCATCATAAATGATCTTTCCTCCTCGTTTCCTTTTTCTTTCTTCTCTGTAAGTTTCTTTATTATAATAAGAAAATCTTATGTTCTCTACATACTTTCCGCATATCTTCCGGCCATATACTCGCCTGCACTTCACCTACATGCGCTCTGTCCAAAAGAAGCATACACAATCTGGACTGACCGATACCGCCTCCGATCGTATACGGAAGTTCTCCATTTAACAGTGCTTTGTGATATGGAAGTGCTCTTCGATCTTCACAGCCTGCTTTCTTCAGTTGTTCGTCCAGAGATTTCTCATCGACACGGATTCCCATACTGGATATCTCGAGCGCAGAATTCAAATGTTCGAACCAGAATAAAATATCACCGTTTAACTGCCAGTCATCATAATCCGGTGCACGTCCGTCATGAGGTTCACCGCTTGCCAATTTTTCTCCGATCTGCATAAGAAATACACAACCATATTTCTTTGTGATTAAATTTTCTCTTTCCTTCGGAGTCTTATCCGGATACATGTCTTCTAATTCCTGTGATGTGATAAATGTCACATCATCAGGAAGATGTTTCACTGCTTCCGGGTATTTATACCATACCTCGTGTTCCATATGTTTGATCACTTTGAAAATTGTACGTACCGTTTCCTTCAATGTTTCGATCGTGCGCTCTTCCTTTGTAATCACTTTCTCCCAATCCCACTGATCCACATAGCAGGAATGGAGATTGTCAAGATCTTCGTCTCTCCGGATTGCATTCATATTGGTATACAACCCTTCCCCCGGCTGGAAGCCATAATCGCGCAGCGCCATACGTTTCCACTTTGCAAGAGACTGCACAACTTCTACCTCTTCATTCGGAATTCCATGAATGTCGAAGTGAACCGGACGTTCCACACCGTTAAGGTTATCATTCAGTCCACTCGCCTTTGATACAAAAAGAGGTGCTGAAATACGCTCCAGATTCATCTCTCTTCCAAATTCCTTCTGGAAAGTATCTCGGATATATTTTATTGCTTCCTGTGTTTTACGCACATCAAGATGCGGATCATAATGTTCCGGTAAGATTAATGCCATTTACTTTTCCTCCGTTTCTCTATTCTTCTCTTTTTTCAAGACTCGCTGCGCATAATACACAGACTGCATTGCGTCTTTTCCGTAGAAATCTGCCCCGATCATATCTGCATACTCTTGATTGAGGACAGCACCACCAACCATAACTTTACACCCTGGCTTTAATTTTCGCAACAATTTAATTGTATCTTCCATACTAACTACGGTTGTTGTCATCAATGCACTTAAGCCTACAAGCTCTGCCTCTTCCTTGATTGCAGTCTCAACGATCACCTCCGGAGCAACATCCTTCCCAAGGTCTATCACTGTAAAACCGTAGTTTTCAAGCAGAACTTTCACGATATTCTTCCCTATATCATGGATATCGCCTTTGACCGTTGCCAAGATTACTTTTTCTTTCTTTTCCTGCTTCTTTCCGCTTTTTTCCATCTCATCTTTCAACACCGCAAAAGCAATCTTTGCGGCGTCTGCGCTCATAAGAAGCTGCGGAAGAAAAACCGTTCCTTTCTCGAATCCTTTGCCTACTTGATCGAGAGCCGGAACCATTTCTTCATTGATGATCGCCAGTGGTTCCTTAGTTTTTAACAATTCTCTTGTCCCGTGATGCGCTTCTTCTTTTAATCCCTTCCGAATGGCTTCTGCCAGAGATATCTCTGAAGGTGCAGTCGTCCCTCCGGCAAGGACCGGCGCCTGATTTCCATATTTTTCAATATAACACTCACAATTTTTGTCATAATTCATAAGCGCGCAATACGAATAATACGAGCGCATCATATCCTCAGACAATGGATTGATGATACCGGCGCTCAAGCCCTGCTGCATTGCCATCGTATAAAAATTAGAATTTACAGCCGGGCGATAAGGCAGACCAAAAGAAATATTAGAAACTCCAAGCACCGTACAGACGCCGTATTCTTCACTTACCCGCTTTAATGCTTCCAGCGTTGTCTTCGCGCCCTCCGGTTCCGAGCTGATTGTCATGGCGAGAACATCTACTACAATATCTCTTCTTGAAATACCATACTTCTCTGCCTCCTCAATGATCTTTCCCGCAATGCGTACCCGACCTGCTGCGTCTGATGGAATTCCATCTTCGTCAAGCGTCAACGCTACCACTGCACCTCCGTATTTTTGTATCAGCGGGAACACCGCATCCATTGATTCCTGCTTTCCATTTACGGAATTCACCATTGATTTTCCATTGTAATAGCGCATAGCTGTTTCCATGGCTTCTATATTAACGGTATCGATCTGAAGGGGGAGACTGGTAACACTCTGTAATTCTGTCACTGCTTCTCTCATCATCTTAACTTCATCAATATCCGGAAGCCCTACATTGACGTCTAAGATGTGGGCTCCGGCGTCCTGCTGTGCAATTCCTTCCCGTAAAATATAATCCAAGTCATGTTCTTTCAACGCCTGTTTGAATTTTTTCTTGCCGGTAGGGTTAATTCTCTCTCCTATGATTACCGGACGATCACCTAGAATTACGGCATTTCCATAAGAGCATACTATGGTTTTTTGTGTAGTACCGGTTCTTTTTCGCTCTTCAAACGCTGAAGATTTTTTTAATCTGTCTGTCATCGCCTCGATATGTGACGGTGTGGTTCCGCAGCATCCTCCGATCAGTGCGGCGCCTCTCTTTACAATTTCCTCCATATATCCGGCAAATGCTTCGGGTTCTACATCATAATAAACTTCGCCGCCACGCTGTTTCGGAAGCCCTGCATTCGGTTTTACAATCACAGGAAGAGACGTATACTCCATAATCTCATCCAGAATCGGAAGCATCTGTTCCGGACCAAGACCACAGTTAATTCCAAGCGCATCCACATGAAGGCCTTCCAATAAAGCAACTACTGCAGGCACATTGCCTCCTGTCAGAAGCTTACCCTTCTCGTCGAAGATCATTGTGACAAACACCGGAAGCGAAGTATTTTCTTTGGCAGCAAGAACTGCTGCTTTCACCTCATAGGTGTCGCTCATTGTCTCAATATGGATCAAATCTGCGCCTGCCTTCTCCCCGATCATCATCATTTCCTTAAATGTATCATAGGCTTCATCAAAAGACAGATCGCCCATTGGCTTTAAAAGCTTTCCGGTCGGACCTACATCCAAAGCCACATATGTTTCTCTTCCATCCTGCACGCCAAGGCTGGATGCCTTTTTAACATTTTCTATAGCATGCGTTATAATTTCTTCCAATTTATACTTGGAATCAGTATATTTTAAAGCATTCGCACCAAATGTATTTGCAAGGACGATATCGCTTCCCGCCTCAAAATATCGGCGATGGATCGACACCACATCTTCTGCATGTTCTACATTCCAGGTTTCAGGAAGTTCTCCCGGTTTTAACCCTTTTTCCTGAAGCAGAGTTCCGGTTCCTCCATCAAAAAACAGCAGTTCTTTTCCTAATCGTTCTTTTAACATCCTCTGTCATTCCTCCAGTCTTCGATATGCACAATTCGTCTTTTCGCAGTTTGCACAGGACTGCTTACGGTCACAACTTTTTTCATTTCTTTTAAGACCGATCACTGCTGTCACTGATTTCAGCGGCGTAAGCATGTTTCCTTCTGTCATTGTCAGCCCAATCTTCTTCGGTGCATCCAGAATCTTCAAGATTTCTCCCTGATGTGCAATAGAGAAATCTCCGTATCCGGGACTGAACCGCGGACGCAGTCCGTACTCCTCTACACTTAATTTCTGTGCCAGATTCTCCTGCCAGTCATCCAGATATTCTTCCAGCATAGCTGCCGCGCATGCCTGCAGCACAACTGTTTTCGCCATATTAGTGTATGTATATCGCTTCATAAGCTGATCCACCTGAACTCCAAGCGTAGCTCCCAGAAGAACCACTTTCTCACAGCCACACAGATTTTTCGCCAGATTCTTACTCTGAATCTTTATATTTTCAATTTCCATGCAATCGTCACCGGACATATGAATATTAAAAATGCGATAGATCATCCTTTTTTCTACAATCCGGTCAAGCTCATCAAATGCTTCTAAAACCAGCGAGAATGTCTGATTATCTATCGCATGCTTTCCATATCCCAAGTAACGAATTGCTTCTCTCGTTCTTGTATCCATATCTTTCCTTTTATCTTTTTACAATTTCTGATAAATTCTCCATGATAGCTGCTGCCACTTCCGGTTTATTCATAGAATATACATGAATATGATTGATTCCATTTGCGATCAGATCAATGATCTGATCTGTTGCATATGCAATTCCCGCCTGCTGCATAGCTGCCGGATTATCTCCGAAACGGTCGAGCACCGCACGAAATCTCTCCGGGAGAATTGTGCCTGACAGCGAACAGATTCTTTTCATCTGCTTGCCGTTTGTAACCGGCATAATTCCCGGAAGAACCGGAACCGTAATTCCTTGTTCACGGATACGATATAGGAAATTATACAATATATGATTATCAAAAAACATCTGAGTTGTGAGGAAGTCCACCCCGCAATCTACTTTTTTCTTCAAATTGGCAATGTCATCCTTCTTATGCTCTGTTTCAACATGCCCTTCCGGATAACATGCTGCCCCGATACAAAAATTACCTTCTTTCTTAATATCCTCGATCAATTCACTTGCATAGCGATACTGATTCGGAAGAGGAAATGAATCATCTGACGGGATATCTCCACGCAGCGCCAGAATATTTTCTATCTTCTGCTCCTTTAAGCGCCGGATCACTTGATGCACTTCCTCCTTTGTAGAGGATACACAAGTCAGGTGCGCAAGACTTGTCACACCAAGATCATTGCTGATATGAGAAGCAATACTTACCGTGTTCTTACTGGTGCCGCCTCCGGCTCCGTAAGTTACACTGATAAAGGATGGCTTTAATGCAGCAATCTTGTTTGTGGCAGACAGAACACTTTCATATCCGGCATCTGTCTTAGGTGGAAATATCTCAAAAGAGATATGAGGGTTCTTATCTTTTAACAGGTCTCTAATCATCATGTTGCTCTTCACCTCATTATTTTTTCTTCTGTGTCTTCTGTTTCGTGTTCTATTTACATGCTTTCATATAAATCTTCGTAATGTTTTGCAGATGTCTTCCATGAGAAATCTTCTTTCATGCCACGCTCAACAATTTTATTCCAGTCACGCTTCTTGTCATAATAGATACGCTCTGCATACCGAATCGTTCCGAGCATCTCATGCGCATTGTAGTTTGCAAAGCTGAATCCGGTTCCTGTCTTATCGAATTCATTATAAGCCTCTACAGTATCTTTCAATCCGCCTGTCTCTCTTACAATCGGAACAGTTCCGTATCTCAGGCTCATAAGCTGACTCAAACCGCAAGGCTCGAACAGGGACGGCATAAGAAATGCATCGCATGCTGCATATACTTTATGAGACATTGCTTCTGAATAATAAATATTTGCGGAAACTTTCCCCGGATACTTCCATGCAAAATGACGGAACATATTTTCATAACGCTCTTCTCCTGTTCCGAGCGCCACAATCTGCACCGCATCCTGACAAAGCTCGTCCATCACATAGGCTACAAGATCAAATCCCTTCTGATCTGTCAGACGGGAAACAATACCAATCATCATTGTTTTGTGGTCTTTTTCCAGCCCCAGCTCTTCTTGAAGCGCTGTCTTATTTTTAATCTTTTCTTTTCTGAAAGTATCTACGCTGTAATTTTTAGCTATGTATTTATCTGTTTCAGGATTATAATCCTCATAATCAATACCATTTACAATACCGGAAAGGCAATTAGATCTTGCATTCATAAGACCTTCCAGTTTCTCACCGTAAAACGCGGTCTTAATTTCCTGTGCGTAAGTATTACTTACCGTTGTGATTCTGTCCGCATACACAATTCCGCCTTTCAAGAAATTCGCATCCTTATATGCCTCCAGCTTATCCGGTGCAAAATAATACTGCGGAAGACCTGTAATATCTCTTACTCTCTTTGTATCCCATGTTCCCTGGAATTTCAAATTGTGAATTGTCATCACCGTCTTGATTCCTCGATACCACTCGTTTCCATAGCGGAAATTATCAAGGAACACCGGTACGAGTCCGGCCTGCCAGTCATGACAGTGGATGATATCCGGTCTGAAATCAATCATCGGAAGTGCACTCAAAACCGCTTTAGAGAAAAATGCAAACTTTTCAATATCTGCATACATATCTCCATATGGTGCAAATCCATTGAAATAGAACTCATTATCTATGAAATAGAATGTTATTCCATCATACTCTAATTTTAAAATTCCTACGTACTGCTGTCTCCAACTTAAATCCATGTAAAAATGTGTTACATATTCCAGTTTTTCTTTCCACTCTTCTTTCATGCACATATATTTGGGAAGCATTACTCGTACGTCATACTTCTCTTTGTCGAAATATTTTGGCAGAGAACCGGCCACATCGGCTAACCCTCCTGTTTTAATAAACGGTACTGCTTCTGAAGTTGCAAAAAGTATTTTTTTCATTGCCCTTCCTCCCTACTCTCACGATATATTCCATTATACCGTATTTTTTTCAGAAAAAAAAGCCCTATCTGGTTTTATATTCCAGTCTGATCGTATCCGAGATCAGTGCAATGAACTCTGAATTTGTCGGCTTCCCTTTCCCATTGCTCACAGTGTATCCAAACAATTCATCAAGTGTATCTAATTTTCCTCTGCTCCATGCCACTTCAATCGCATGGCGAATCGCTCTTTCCACGCGGCTCGCTGTCGTCTGATAAAGCTTTGCCACCGTCGGATACAGCACCTTCGTAACCGCATTCAGCACATCCATATCCTCCACAGCCATCATGATGGCATCTCTTAAGTAATGATAACCTTTGATATGTGCCGGAATTCCTATTTCATGGATCATGTCGGTCACCCGCGTTTCCAGATCAATCTCTGTTTCCATCCCTGCCGGTTCATTAAAGCAACTTGTCATATGTAAATCGTGGTGCCTTCCGGCACCTGCACTTTTAATTCTATTTAAAATCATTTCATTGTTAAATGGTTTTAAAATATAGTAGCTTGCTCCCCTCTTAAAAGCATCTTCTGTAATTCTTTCCTGTCCGATTGCAGTAATTACAATAAAATCCGGTCGTTTCTTCAGTTCTTTGTTTTCATTTACAAGCTCCATAACACTAAGTCCGTCCATCTTCGGCATAATCAGGTCAAGAAGCACAACATCCGGCTGTTTTTCTTTAATCAGTGTATAAGCATCTTCTCCATTATTCGCCTTCCCCACCAGATTCAAATCTTTGTCCTCATCAATCATTTCGCCAAGTAAATCCAGAATTCTCTCATTATCATCGGCAACCGCTACATTTATTTCACTCATTTCGTGAAATACCTCCTCTCTTTTAACAAAACTCAATAAAAACCGTCAGCTGCCATTATATAGTTTCACGATATTTAAAATCAAGAAATTAATGTCGTAAAACATTGACACTTTGCGACTATTTTTTTAGAATTTCGAACTTTTTTTCGCAGTATTATTTCTTCTTCCAGTCTATATCTATGTCAAAACAGCTGAAATATGCAATATTTTCGTCTTTCCCACTAAAAGAGAGTCAAAAATATGTCGAATGATTACCATCTATTCTTTATTATTCTACATTTTTTTCACAAAGTTTTTTGCTGTTTCAAACTCAGTTCGCCAGCATATTTTCAATAAAGATCCCATACCCTTTTGTCGGATCATTGACAAACACATGAGTCACTGCCCCCACCAGCTTCCCGTCCTGAAGAATCGGGCTCCCGCTCATTCCCTGTACAATCCCGCCTGTCACATCCAGAAGTCTTTCATCTGTCACTCTCAAAATAATTCCTTTATTAATTTCTTTAGAATGGATATCAACCTTTTCAATCTCTATCTTATATTCTTTTACTTCCCCTTCTGCGGCGCACAGAATCGTAGCAGGTCCTTCTTTTATTTCTTCTTTCCCTGCGGCTTCCACCGGTGTCTGATCAGAAAATAAGGTATCGATACGCTGAATAATACCGAAGATCCCCGCTTCGGTATTCTTCGTGATTTTCCCTAAAATATTGTAATTGTTATATACTATGATTCCTTCCATTCCTCCGGGTGTCCCCGTTTTCCCTTTCTGAATATCTTTGACGCTGGTTGTATACACAGTTCCGCCTTCTATCTCCAGCAATTTGCTCGTATCTACATCATGGATTCCGTGCCCCAATGCTCCAAACCGACTGTTTGCATCTAAGTAAGTCACCGTCCCCAGTCCCTGCGTATTGTCTCTCACCCAGATTCCCAATTTATATTTATCTTTTTCACAGGAAACGGCTTTTGTCTTAACCTTAATTGAATCCTGATTTCTGTGAAGAGTAAGTATGACATCGTCGTTCGACAGTTTTTCAATTTTCTGTATCAATTCATTTTTTGTATTTATCGCTTCGCCATTGACCTCTGTAATATAATCTCCCGCTTTCACGAGATGCTCAGACGGATTATGTTTTTCTCCGTCAATCCCTTCAATCGCATCCGTTCCAAGTACCATAACTCCATTTGTCTCAAGATAAATTCCTATCGGCATCCCTCCCGGAATTACCATCGTTTTATCTGTTGTCGCCGCGCTTACTTCTCTTTGAAGTTTTCCCTGCTCTGCCTCAATCAGATAATAGCTTCCACCTACAACCATTGAAAAAGTAACGATCATAATGAGTATCTTTCGATACCAGTATTTTCTTGTATTCATGTTTCTTCTCCTCCCAATTCAATAAAAAAAGAAAGATACCCATTTTCAGATATCTTTCTTATTATGTGGAGTTTTCTTATTTTCAATCAGATTTTCTTAATCTCTTTGGCAAGCTGCTTCATCTCTCTTGCATTATCTGCCACCGCATCTGTGATCTTCGCACCGCCAAGAATTCTAGATAATTCGTCCACAGATTCTTTTTCATCCAGTCCACGGATAACCGTTTTTGTTGTCTGATCTGATACAACTTTTTCAATCATATAATGCTGATCTGCCATCGCTGCTATCTGTGCAAGATGCGTAATACAGATCACTTGATGATTTTTACCGATGACCGCCATCTTCTCTGATACTTTTTGCGCGGTACGCCCACTGATTCCTACGTCGATTTCATCAAAGATCAATGTCTCGATTTCATCACGATCTGCCATAACGGTCTTGATCGCAAGCATAATTCTTGAGAGTTCACCTCCCGAAGCTACGTTCACAAGCGGTCTTACCGGCTGTCCCGGATTCATAGAGATCATAAATTCAACATCATCTATTCCTGAAGTACCACATTCCTGCAGTGTCTCAAAATGAATTTCGAATTTAACATCCGCAAAATTCAATTCCTGCAGTCCTTTACAGATTGCTTTTTCCAAAATCTGCGCCTGTTCTTTTCTGGCAGCAGACAATTTCTTGGCACAGCGGACAAGCTTTTTCTTTTCTTCTTCACATTGCTTCTTTAATCCGGCAGCATAATTTTCATAGTCTTCTAATTTTTTAATCTTTTCCTGAAGTTCTCCATAGTATGCCAAAATATCTTCAATTCTATTTCCATACTTCACCTTCAGACGATTGATTTCGTTAAGACGCGTCTCTGTTTCATATAATTCTTCCTCAGAACACTGACAAGACTGCGTATAATCTGACAGTTCTCTGTTAAAATCATTCAGCAGACTGTCCACTTCCACCAACTGTTCATAGAGCTGTGAGGCTCTCTCATCACATTCCCGGATCTCAGAAAGGGCACGGATTGCCCGGCTTAAATTTTCACTGACACTTTCTGAACTCTCACTTGTGTACTGATAGGTTTCTTCCGCACTGTCTGAAATCTTCTTGCTGTTCACCATAAAACGATAAGAAGACTCCAATTCTTCGTCTTCGCCTTCACGAAGCGCCGCATCCTCAATCTCCGATACCTCAAAGCGCATAAAAGAAAGCTCTTTTGCTCTGCTTGCCTCATCCATGTCTGCTTCTTCCAGCTCTTTGCAGGCATTCCGGTAACTTTTATATAGACCGGATACTTCTTCTTTTAATTCACTGACCTGGCTTTTTGCAAAAGCATCTACAATGCCAAGATGATTCTTCTTATACAGAAGCAATTGATGTTCATGCTGACCGTGGATATCGATCAACACCTCCGCAGCTTCCTTTAACAGTGCCATCGGAACCGTCTCTCCGTTGATACGGCTTATGCTTCTTCCCTCCATCAGCCTTCTGGACAAAATGACGCAGCCCTCTTCCGGGAAAATATCCATCTTCCTTAACTTCTCTTCTATCAGACGGTTTTCAATCAGAAAAGTAAGTTCTACGAAACCGTAATCAGCGCCTCTGCGAATGATATCCTTTGTGTATCTGCCGCCGAGGGCAAGGTTCACAGAACCGAGAATAATCGATTTTCCTGCTCCCGTCTCTCCCGTCAATATATTTAAACCATGTTCGAATTCAACTTCAATCTCGTCGATCAGAGCGAGATTCTTTACATACAAACGTTGTAACATGCTCTTCTCCTATAATACAATCTTGCTGATCTTATCCATCACCGTGATCGTATCTTCAATGCTTCTCACCGCACACATAATGGTGTCATCACCGGCTATGCTCCCTACAATTTCATTCCATTTCATCGCATCCAGAGCAGCGCATACAGCCATTGCCATACCCGCAACTGTCTTGATGACAAGAATATTCTGAGCCATGTCCATTGACACATATCCATCCCTTAAGATTCGAATATACTTTTCACTCATTCCATTCTCACTTGTCTGATGAACTGCGTACCGCTGCTTACCATTGTCTGCCGGAATCTTTGTAAGCTTCAGATCTCTGATATCTCTGGATACCGTTGCCTGTGTCACTTTAAAGCCTGCCTTATTCAGATAATCTGCCAGTTCTTCCTGCGTCTCAACCTGATATTTGTTGATCAACTCGATGATTTTTGCATGTCTGTTTACTTTCATAGTTTTCTAATTTCCTTTCATCTTTCTGCGCATAATTTCCAAAAAGCTTACTTTACTTAATTTCATGATTTTTGTACACGCGCAGGCTTTGTGTATCTTCATCCGGTCTCCGGTAAATAAAGTCACCATATCCGCACCGTCAAATGCCACGGACACTTCTTCTACAGAGCCATTCCGTCCTTCTCCGATCTCAATCATAATTTCATCCTCGCTGGACAACACAATGCTGCTTGTATTAAGCGCATGCGAACAGATCGGAGTAATTACGATCAATGATGCAGTAGGTTCCACAATAGGGCCGCCTGCAGACAAATTATAGGCTGTTGATCCGGTCGGTGTTGACAGGATGATTCCATCCGCTTTGTAGGAATTCAAAAGCTCTCCATTTACAAACAATCGGAAATGGATCACACGAAGCGCACCTTTTCTGGAAACAACAATATCATTCAGCGCCACATTGGAGTCTCCATTCTGAAATTCTCCTTCCAGCATCATACGCTCTTCCAGAGAATATTCTCCGTTTACGACCTTCTCAATTGCCTCATCAATATGATTAAGTTCTACTTCTGTCAGATATCCAAGTGTGCCCATATTAATACCTAGGACCGGAATATCCCTTTTCTCCAGCACACGAGCCGCCTCAATAAAGCTTCCGTCTCCGCCGATGACAATTGCACAGTCGAGCTCCTTTGGAACCGCCTCACGGATAATCTGCTTATTCTCGTCTTTTTCACAGATCACACATGTCATACCCGCCTGTTCAAGGAGATTTTTCACGTGATCTGTAACTTTATATTCTCTATCTTTTCCGTCATTTGTAACAATCAAAAAATGTTTCATTTTTCTATCTTTTATGCCTTTGTCAATGTCTCAAAAGCTGCATCCGCCGTAGCACGGATATCTACTTTTGAAGCAATACAGGCATCTCCCTTAGTTTTTTTCAAATGTACCAGATACTCGATATTGCCTTCCGGCCCGCGGATCGGAGAAAACTCCAGATTTAATACATCAAATCCGATAGAAAGCGCATATTGGATCACCGTTTCGATCACTTCCAGATGTGTGCTTTTCTCCCGGACAACACCTTTCTTACCAACCTTCTCACGCCCCGCTTCAAATTGCGGCTTAATAAGAGCAACGATTTCTCCATCCTCCGACAGATAATCAAAAATCGGCTTCAGCACTTTCGTCAACGAAATAAAAGACACATCGATGGAAGAAAACTGCACTTCTTCTCCGATATTCTCCGGCGTAACATACCGGATATTCGTCTTCTCCATGCAGACAACCCGATCATCCTGTCTGAGCTTCCAATCCAACTGCCCACGGCCTACATCTATAGCAAATACTTTCTTCGCTCCGTTTTGAAGCATACAGTCTGTAAATCCTCCCGTTGAAGATCCTACGTCTGTACATGTCTTGCCATGAACCGTGACATCAAAATTTTTCAATGCCTTTTCCAGCTTCAGTCCCCCTCTGCTTACATACGGAAGACTGTGCCCACGCACTTCAATCTTTACTTCCTCCGGAAACGTAGTTCCGGCTTTGTCTTCCTTTTGATCATCCACATACACATTTCCGGACATAATGATTGCTTTTGCCTTTTCTCTGGACGGTGCAAGATTTCTCTTTACCAGTAAAACATCTAATCGTTCTTTCATCTTTTCTATAACTCCTTATATGCCTTCATGATTTTCTTCACCATTGTCTCTTCATCAATTCCGGTTTCTTTTCTAAGCTGGTCAACACTTCCGTGCTCTACATAATCGTCAGGAAGTGCCAGCGGCAATACTTTTACATCCAGACTCTGTTCTCCGGCAAAGGAAAGCACCTGCATACCGTAACCGCCCGTCAATACATTTTCTTCCATCACGGCGATCAATTTATGATTTTCAGCTAATTTCGTAATGCATGCTCCATCCAGCGGCTTTACAAAACGTCCGTTTACAAGCGTACAGGAGTAGCCTTCCCTCTTCAATGACTCCCGGACTTTCACCGCCTCACTGAACATGTGCCCCATACTTATGACAGCAATATCCTTCTCTTCATAGATCATTTCGCTCTTTCCGTAGACGACAGGGCTTCGGAATTCTTCATACTGATCATACGCCGCTCCTCTTGGATAGCGGATTGCGATCGGACCCTCATGCTGAATCGCGAATCGAAGCATGTCTGCAAGTTCCCATTTATGTTTTGGAGATAACACAGTCATATTCGGAATACTGCTCAAATAAGACAAGTCAAAAATCCCCTGATGTGTCTCGCCGTCACTTCCGACAAGGCCGGCTCTGTCTACTGCAAAGACAACCGGAAGATTCTGAAGCCCCACATCATGGATCAACTGGTCATATCCTCTCTGCAGAAAAGAAGAATATACTGCAAACACCGGCTTAATTCCCCCTGCTGCTAATCCGGCAGCAAAGGTCACCGCATGCTCCTCTGCGATTCCAACGTCGAAAAAGCGTTCCGGGAACATCCTCTGGAACCTGGAGAGCCCTGTTCCATCCTTCATCGCAGCTGTAATGGCAACAATATCTTTGCGTTTCATAGCCTCGTCACACATGACTTTACCAAATATATCCGTGTAACTGTCCTTACTGCTCTTTGTCTTTACTTCTCCGGTTTCAATCTGGAACGGACTGATTCCGTGGAATTTGCTCGGCTCATTTTCAGCCGGCTCATAGCCTTTTCCTTTTGTTGTCAATACATGGATCAATACCGGACCCTCAATTTTTTTCGCCTCTTTAAAGGCACGGCAAAGCATGCTGACATCATGCCCCGGCACCGGTCCTAAATAGGTAATGCCCATATCTTCAAAAAACATTCCGGGAACAACCAGCTGTTTAATGCTGCTCTTTGTTTTGCGGATCTGTTCGATCAGAGAATCACCGACAACCGGAATCTGCTCCAGCGTTCTCGTTACTCCCTTTTTGAGACCGGTATAAAAATCTGCGGTACGGATCTTATCCAGATATTTTGACATTCCGCCTACATTTTCTGAAATAGACATATAATTGTCATTTAGAACAATAATAAAGTTCGTATCTAACTGTGACGCATTATTCAATGCCTCATAAGCCATTCCTCCGGTCAGAGATCCGTCACCGATCACAGATATTACGCTATGCGATTCTCCTCTTAGATCTCTCGCCTTCACAAGCCCAACACCTGCAGAGATGGAAGTGGAACTATGTCCGGTGTCAAACGCATCACAGTCGCTTTCCTTCCTCTTTGGGAACCCGCTCATTCCGCCATATTGGCGCAATGTCTCGAATCCTTCTTTTCTTCCCGTCAGGATCTTATGGGTGTAAGACTGGTGCCCCACATCCCAGATGATCTTATCATCCGGAAGATCGAACACAAGATGCATTGCCATGGTAAGCTCCACCACACCTAAATTAGATGCCAGATGTCCTCCGGTTCTGCTCACCTTATCTACAAGAAATTCGCGGATCTCCTGTGCAAGCTGCGGCAGTTCTTCTCTTTTTAGATTTTTAATATCATTTGCCTTTTGAATGCGTTCCAGCATATCAAACGTCCTCTCTATTTATCTCGATGTACGAGTGCCAATAACAACTCTTCAAGATATGTATTTTCTCCCGGAAGCTTTCTAAGAAGCGTAATTGCTTCTTTTGATTTTTCTTCCACAATTTTTGCTGACATTTTCACGCCATACAATGTCACGTACGTTGTTTTTTCATTTTTTTCATCACTGTGTACCGGTTTTCCAAGCACTTCCGTCGTGCTTGTAATATCCAGAATATCGTCCTGAATCTGAAATGCAATTCCTACATTTTTCGCAATCCGTTCTACGATCTTTACCTCTTCCTCGGAAGCGCCCCCTAAGATTGCGCCAATCATCATAGACGCCTCTATAAGTGCTGAAGTCTTCAGTTCATAGATCGTATCCAACACTTCACGGCTTACTGCATTTCCGGTCTCTTTTACATCTATGACCTGTCCGCCGATCATTCCATAGATTCCGGCTTTTCTTCCGAGAACAGCAAGTGCTTTCCCGATCGTCAAAGCTTCATCCGGCTCTTCTGTAAATGATTGAAAGGCAGTTTCAAACGCATAATTAAGCAGTGCATCTCCTGCAAGAATCCCCATATCCTCTCCGTACACGACATGCGTCGTTTTACGGCCTCTGCGGTACTCGTCATTATCCATAGCCGGAAGATCGTCATGTACAAGCGAATAAGTATGAATCATCTCGATTGCAGCCATAAATGGATGAATGGCTTTGGAATCCCCGTCGAACAGACGATATGTTTCCTGCATCAACATAGGGCGCAGTCTTTTTCCTCCCGCCAAAAGACTATAGGTCATCGCTTTCATAATTAATTTCTGATATCCCTGCTGTTTTGGCAGATACTGTTGTAGGATTTTTTCAATTTCTTCTACCTTTAATTTCTGCATCCCCGAAAAATCAGTTTTCGAACTCATGTGCCTCTCCTTTATCATCTAAAATGAGCATTTTCTTCTCTACTTTATCAATCTTATCATTACATGATTTTAACATATTCATGCCTTTATGATACAGGTCAAACGTCTCTTCTAAAGAAACGTCCCCTTGTTCCATTGTCTTGATTACAGATTCAAGCTGTGTAAACATCTCTTCTAATGTTTCTTCTTTCTTATCCATGCTGCTCCTTTCGCACATCCTCGACTTTTGCATGTATCACACCATCGGTCACGTGAATCGCAAGAACCGCTCCCTCTTGCACTTGCGTGATACTTGTCACTGCTCTCCCTGAATCACCTTCCACATAAGAGAATCCCTGACTCAGCTTGTGAAGCGGCGACAAGCTCTTCATACGTTCCACGTAGATGTTCCACTGCACTCTTGCATCCTTTATTGCCTGCTCCATGTAAAATCTCAGCTTATCTTCATAGTCCACCAGACGCTGTCTGTTCTCTCGCAACTGATTTTCCGGATGAAGATAGCGAAGCTTTGTCTGATATTCACGAAGCTTCAGTCTTGCCATCTGCGTTTTGACTTTTATCTGACGGAGGAGTCTTTGCTGATATTCATTGATCCGATATTCCATCTGATAATAATCATAGACTGCCAGTTCCGCTGCCGCCGACGGAGTCGGTGCACGAAGATCTGCCACATAATCAATGATTGTCGTATCTGTCTCATGTCCTACTGCAGATATCACAGGCGTCTCACAGTCAAACACCGCTCTTGCAACCATCTCTTCGTTGAACGCCCACAGGTCCTCCATCGATCCTCCGCCTCGTCCCACAATGATCACATCTACGCCCTGCTTATCCAACAGCCGGATTCCGCGCACAATACTCTCTTTTGCCCCTTCGCCCTGCACAAGAGCCGGATAGAGATATAATTGTACAAATGGATTTCTCCGCCCCGCAATATTCATAATATCGCGAATTGCCGCGCCGGTAGGTGCCGTAACGATTCCTATATTCTTCACATAAGCCGGAATCGGTTTCTTATACTCCGGTGCAAACATTCCCATCTCTCCAAGCTCTCTCTTTAGCTGCTGATATCGTTCATAGAGAACACCTTCTCCATCTAACCGTATCTCTTTTGCATAGAGCTGATAAGAACCACTTCTTTCATATACGCTGACAGAACCAAACACTATGACCTGCTGTCCTTCCGTCATACGAAAAGCGAGCCCGCCTCGCTGCCCGGCAAACATTACGCAGGCAATCGTTCCGGACTCGTCCTTTAACGAAAAATATATATGTCCTGAGGTGTGATATTTACAATTTGACACTTCACCTTTGACATAGATACGGTTCAGCATATAATCCTGAGTAAACATATTCTTAATGTAAGCATTTACCTGTCTTACCGTATATACATTCTGTGCCATCGTTCACCTCTTGTTAATCTGCAAGCTTTGCAAGTACTCCATTTACGAAAGAAGGGCCTTCCTCACCACTGTACTTCTTGGCAAGCTCTACCGCTTCATCGATCGCTACGCCCACCGGTACATCCTCGTCCCACTTCATCTCATAAACGGCTACCCGCAAAATACTTAGATCAACTTTGTTCATTCGGGTTGTCTTCCACCCTTTTACATTCTCATTGATGACCGCATCAATTTCTTCCGTTTTTTCCGCAATCTTCTCTGTCTTTGTGCGGATATATTCCAAATCCTGTTCTCTAATCTCTCCAAGCTGGTCAAAATACATCTCAAACTGTTCCGGCATCTCATCTGTCTTATTGAATTCGAGCCCGAACACCATCCTGAAGATATGTTCTCTTAGTTCTGTTCTCTTCACTTATGCTTCCTCCAGCACTTCCACTCCGGCAACGCGAATATTAACATCAGCAACTTCCAGACCGGTCATATTCTCAATCGCTGCTTTTACTCGTTCCTGCACTTTTCCGGTAATGTCCTTAATACTGCAACCATACTTTAAATTCAGCGCCAGAGAAACGGTAACGATTCCCTCCAGCACATCAACCTTTACACCCTTGGATAAAGACTTCATTCCAAGCTTGCTGATCAGCTCTCTTGTGGCTTTACCTGCCATAGAAGCAACTCCTTCTACCTCCATCGCCGCAAGACCTGCGATCACAGCAACTACTTCATCTGCAATCTTTACTTCACCCACTGTAGCATCGGTTTTTATTGTATAGGCATTTCTTTCTTCTCTACTCATCTATTAAACCTCCTGTCTGGTTTTCACTTCTTTTTATTATAACAAATTTCTATTCTTTTGCAAAGTCTCGAAGTATAAATATTTTACCGTCCAAACTCAGACAAGATCAGCCCTTCATTTCTCTCCTGTGTCATACGGATACTCCATTCATTGACAAAGAGAAGAAGCGGACGATCTTTCAGATCTTTGATCTTCTTCATATCAGAAGTACCGGACAGCTTATCCATGTCCACATCTTCATTTTCAATCCACCGGATATACTCATATGGAAGACTATCCATTCGGATTTCCACGTTGTATTCATTTTCCAAACGGTACTTCAGCACATCAAACTGAAGAACGCCTACCACACCTACGATAATTTCTTCCATTCCGGTATTGTATTCTTGGAAAATTTGAATAGCACCTTCTTGTGCAATCTGGTTGATACCTTTCATAAACTGTTTTCTCTTCATTGTATCCACTTGGCGCACGCGCGCAAAATGCTCCGGCGCGAAAGTCGGAATACCTTCATAGGCAAATTTTGAAGGTGATGTGGTTAAGGTATCTCCGATGGAGAAGATACCCGGATCAAACACTCCGATAATATCTCCGCCATACGCCTGCTGAACCATATGACGCTCACTTGCCATCATCTGCTGCGGTTGGGAAAGTCTTACTTTCTTGCCTCCCTGAATATGGAACACATCCATTCCAGCTTCGAACTGACCGGAACAGATCCTCATAAACGCAATTCGGTCACGGTGCGCCTTATTCATATTCGCCTGAATCTTAAATACAAACGCTGAGAAATCTTCCTCCTCCATCGGATCGATCGCACCTTGATCGGACATTCTCGGAAGTGGCGAAGATGTCATTTTAAGGAAATGCTGAAGAAATGTCTCCACACCGAAGTTTGTAAGTGCAGAGCCGAAAAATACCGGAGACAATTCTCCTTTGCTTACCAGTTCCTGATCAAAAGGCGCGCCTGCTCCGTCTTGAAGTTCAATCTCTTCTTCCAGCTGCACGCGCTGCGAATCGCTGATCAGCCATGCAAGCTCCGGATCGTTAATATCAACTTTTTTCACATCTCCCTGTGTGGTCCCTTTCTGTGTGTCAGAAAACAATTCCACCTTCTTTGTCTCTCTGTCATACACCCCGCGGAACTCTTTACCGGAACCGATCGGCCAGTTGACAGGACAAGTCGCAATCCCAAGCTCATTTTCAATATCATCCAACAGCTCGAAAGTATCCATAGCCTCTCGATCCATTTTATTGATAAACGTGAAAATCGGAATATGTCTCATAGTACAGACCTTAAATAATTTTCTTGTCTGTGCTTCAACACCCTTTGATGCATCAATCACCATAACCGCAGAATCCGCCGCCATCAAAGTACGGTACGTATCCTCAGAGAAATCCTGATGTCCCGGCGTGTCCAATATATTAATACAAAAATCTCCGTAATTAAACTGCAAAACAGAAGATGTTACAGAGATTCCTCTCTCTTTCTCAATCTCCATCCAGTCAGATACTGCATGCTTTGCTGTAGCCTTACCCTTTACACTTCCCGCCTGATTGATGGCGCCTCCGTACAATAGAAATTTCTCTGTCAGCGTTGTTTTTCCCGCATCCGGGTGAGAAATAATCGCAAATGTTCTGCGTTTTCCAATCTCCTGTTTGATTTCCTTTGATAATTGTGACATGTATTTCAACTCTCCTAAATATATTATATCCGCATAAATACGCTATTATTTAGTATATCATACCTTAGTTCAATGCTCAAATCTTTTTTCTTGTCAAACTATCTATTCCAAAATGTTTATTCCATAGAAACATAACAGCGCAATTTTTTATTACATAAAAAACATGCAGAAGATCTTCCCACTCCTGCATGCCCAGTCATTTTATTTCTCTTTTTTCTCGCTTTTTACTTTCTCTGTATGTATCGGCGTGATCACAATGTTCTCTGCTGCCACCCCTGTCTTTCTTGTAATGATATCTTCTATCTGTGCGCGGTTTGCATCACTTAATTCCGAAGCATTCACGACTACGTCCGCAGAATCTTCCGACAGACTTACCACTGCTTCTGCGAATCCTTTCGATGCCAGCAATGTCTCCGCTGCCACCTCTTTTTCCGACAGATCCGTCATGGCTACCATCTGATCGAGCGCTTCTTTTTTCTGTGCTTCACTGAGCGTATCATTGTCAATGATCTCCTGTAAGGTTTCTTTATTCTTGGCGCGCACCTGTTCTCTTGTCACTTTTGCTTCTGCAACAACAGCGCTTGCTTCCCCGCCGGTCAACACTGCCTCTCCGGGCGTACCTTCTACACTTCCGTCTTCTTTCGCCTCTCCATCCACACTTTCAATGTCCTCCGATGATGTCTCGACATCTTCTTCTGAGATATCCAAAAGCTCCTGACTTGCCAGCTCTGCGCTTGTCTGCGTTGTCTTCTCTTTGTCCTGGAACAGCCTTCCGGAATAGTTTAAATATCCTGCTGCCGCGATCATAACCGCCAATGCAGCAATAATGATCTGATTTCTTTTAAAAATATGTTTCACTTGTGTTCCCTCCTGCTCTTTCTTATTTTTCACTCATCTTGATTATTCTAATCTTATGCGTGTCTATGCCAAATAATGCCTGTGCAGCCTCAGTAATATTTTTCTTCACCACTGCATCATCTCCTCCGGCTGCAAGCACTACGACTCCTTCCACCTGAGGTGTCAGTTCTTTGCTTACATATGGATGTTCCTGATCTGTTTTCCCTCCATATACGGTTGTCTCATCATTGACAATATTTGTCGTTCTCCGATTTCCTCCGGCACTGTCCTCTTCTGTTATCGTCTCACTCTCTCCATTCGTGTCTTTCTCCACGATTTTCTCAGAGGAAGAAGCAAGTGTGATCATAACCTCCACCTCTCCTGCTCCTTCCATACGGGAAAATAGCTCTTCCAGATGAACCTCCAATGCTTCTCTATAAGCTTCTTCATCCCAGAGATTCTGTTCTCCCTGCGAAGGACTTGACTCTTGAGATATCCCTTGCTTTTCTCCCTTCTTCTCTGTCGGAAGACTGATCACAAGTAACAAAATACCTGTCAGCAACAGAATCAGAAGCTGATCCTTTTTGAGATGCTTCAACTCCTTGATCTTTCGGTAATCCGGCGGCTTCCATCTCCATCTTTTCTTATCTTCCAATTTTAATCTCCTCCACTTCTGCAATACCCTCCCGCATCGGGTCTTCCCTTATCCCTGTGCCTGTGAATTCTTCCTGAATATTTTCCATCTTCTCCGTCCATTCTCTATAGTTCTCTTCCGGATCGTTCATCCATCTGTCCACATCAGTTTGAAAAAGCTGTAAGACCGGCGACGCCAATAAAAGCACAAGTATCAACCCTGTAAAAAAGCGAATATATTTCTTATATCCGGAATCAGGAAGCGCATGCAGTACCGCAGTGACTAAGATAAGATAACACGCCAGTTGCTCCAGCCAGTTATAGATTGCCTCTTTCATTTTCTCCCCCTTATACATTTCCGGTAACCGCCGATACGATTACGATCGTAACCAAAAAGAGAAGTCCCACCGTAAATACAACTTTGATCAAAAGGCGCCCTCCTTCGCTGACGCTTTCTATGCATCCGATCACTCTTTCGTTAGACACAGGTTCTAACAGTGCCGCCGTCAGCTTATACATCAGCACAATACATCCGATCTCTACAATCGGAATCAGGCAAAGAGAGACACAAATAATCGCTCCTGTCATTCCGATTCCATTCTTCACTAACACTGCCGCACCAAGTACAACCTCTGTAACTCCTCCGATAGCGTCCCCAATTCCGGGGATTGCCTCTGCACTTTTTGTAAGCGTACTTCTTTTTACCATATCGACTGCCGGGCTAATGAGACCTTGTACAATATTAAGTCCCACAACCAACGCTAATACAGTTTTCAAAATCCACGAGATTGCTATTTCCAGAAGTTCTGACAGACGGTTTAAATATTTCTCTTCCGACAAAAAATTCAGAACCTTTACTATAATATAAATGTGGATACTCGGAAGTACAATTTTCCCAATAATCATTTCAACAAGATAGATCAAAAACAATACTGCCTGATAAAATGCAGATGCTGTTACACTCCCTTTGGCAATCGACACTGCCAGAAAATAAAGCGGACAGAAGGCTCCCATGAAAGACGTCAGGTTTTCTATCCCATCACTCACCCAATCCATAACCGCTCCGAATGTATTAAGACACAATGCCAACAAAAGCAAATACATAGCATAAAAGCTGATTTCTGCAATCTGACGATTTTGAAACACGCTCGAAAACTGATTGAGCACTGCCGCAATGAGCGCCAGAAGGATGATCTGTATCAAATTCTTTCTTGCGCTTCGGAATGCATAGAACACTTGATCTCTTACCATCCGATTCAAAAGACTTGCCGTCGCTTTTGTATCCCCTGAAATTAACTCCGTCACAGTTTCTTTAAAATCCAGACGTTCTTCCGGGAAAAGCTCCTTTAACTGTTCATTCGTTTCTTGAAAATCCAGTTGTCCCAATATTTCCTGCAACGCTTTCTCATCCAGCGATTCTGTCCGACTTTCATTTTCTTCCTTTGCCCACACCTGCATCTGCCCTGCCAGCATCCACAGCATTAAGATACAGATGAAACAAACCGAGAATCTTTGTCTTCTTTTGTGTCTTGTACTTCTCATGTGAGAAACTCCCGTATCGTCTGCAGCAGAGCAAGTAAGATCGGCATGCTCATAACAAGAATCGTAAGCTTCCCCAGAATCTCAATCTGTCTGGCAATCGTCTGATAGCCCGCATCCTGACAGATACTCGCCGAAAACTCCGCCACATAGGTAATGCCCAGCATCTTCAGAAGTGTCCCCGCAAATATCTTATTTAGCGGTAGGAATTCTCCGATAGTCTTTATGACCTCAAGTATCACATTCAATTTCCCTAATATCTGAAAAAAGATAAGGATACTAAGCGCTGCTCCCAGATAAATTCCATACTCTGCTTTTCCGCTCTTAAACTGCACTGCCAACAGAACACCGGCAACAGCCAGAGCTGCCACTTGTATCACATCCATCCTTCATCCTTCTTTCTACAGTGAAAATAGCCGTTTGATCGACTCAAATAATTCATATATGTATGGCACAATCCAGAACAGCACAAGAAGAAGCCCTGCAAGGCTTGTAAGGAATGCCTGCTCTTCTCTTCCGCTATGTTTTAATACTTGACTTAAAACTGACACAAGAATTCCCACCGCGGCAATTTTAAAGATAAGATTTACATCCATGAGCCCCTCCTTTACAGTAATAAAATCACAAGAAATATTCCGCCGATCACCCCTATGCTGCGGCACAGTTTCACCTTGCCATCTATCGTCCTTCTCAATTCTTCCAACGTCTGCGCCAGCTGTTCCTGATAGAGCGACAACGTCCTCATCTGAAATTCCATATCTGCATTTCCGATTTGACTTCCAAGTGCGCACAGCCTGCTGATTTCTCTCTCCGGAAAATGAAGATCTCCCAAATGTTTTCTGACTCCCTGTTCCCACAGTGTCGAAAATGACTTCCCATCTCTTCGCTTCATTTCTCTTTCCAGCGACAGCAGCCATTTTTTATATGGATCTCTGCTTTCCCTTCCGATTCTCCCTGCGATATCACCAAGCGGTGCCCGCAGATAGCGAATCTCACTCTGCATCTGATATAACAGTCTCTGCAGATACAGCAACTCCTCATATACTCTCTGAATCTCCGCTCCTTTTTGTATCCCCAGAAGCGCTGACGTCCCCAACACACAGATACTCCCAAGCACCTTTAACATAGTTGTCCGCCTCGTTCATCGTAGATCCCCGCGATCTGACCTGCCTTTCCCGTTCCGGATAGAACGATGTACCGTTCAAATCTTCTCTCTTTGATCATCTGTCCGATAAGCGGTTTCTTCCGCAGTTCTTCCATGGAACATCCGTGGATCGTAGCGATCATTTTGCAGCCACAGTGCATTGCATATTCGATCGCGCTGATATCTTCCCCTGTTCCAATCTCGTCAACTGCGATCACTTCCGGTCCCATCGAACGAATGAGCATGATCATCCCTTCCGCTTTCGGGCAACTGTCCAGAACATCCGTCCTCATTCCAAGCTGATTCTGTGCAACACCGAGATAACAGCCGCCAATCTCCGACCGCTCATCAACGACGCCCACCGACCTTCCGGAAATATATTCATTTCCCGTAGATATCTGCCGGATCAAATCCCGGAGAAGTGTTGTCTTCCCACATCCCGGCGGCGATACGATCAACGTATGATACAGATTCTGGTTGGAGGTGATATACGGTAAAACAGCGTCTGCGCACCCCAGTATCTCATGCGACATTCTTACATTAATGGAAGAAATGTATTTTAAGTTTTTCACCTTCCCATTTTCTACGATTGCCTGTCCTGTCATTCCGATCCGATGTCCTCCTTCTATCGTGATAAACCCCTGCTTCATTTCCTCTTCATATGCATACAACGAATAATCACTGATATACTCCATCATTTCTCTCATTTCTTCTCTCGTTACAAAATGAGGTTGTCCTTCTTTCTTTCCTGCCAGCAATTCGCCGCCACGATATAGAAGAAGCAGCGGTTTTCCTGTACGAAGCTTAATCTCCTGAAGATATCGGTAATCCAATCCTTCCTCTTCTATTAATCCTCGTATTTCACGAGGCAGTACATGAAGTATTTCCTTTTCTTTCATAGCTTTGTCCACCTTTCTAACTCCATGTATATGAGAAATGGAAAAAAATATGACTGCTTTTTGAAAGAAAAACTTACTAAATTTCTGATTATCTTTTCATAAGCTGGTAAATGTCGGTATAGCCTGTATTTTAGAGCTTTATCGGCATTTTCCTTTCGGAAGATACATTGCATAAGCTGGCATTTACCAGCATGAAAATGCAATCAAAAGTAGTAAATGAGTAGTACAACTACCGATTAAGAAGCAAGAGCCAGTCTTTCCAGTTCTGCCTTTGCTGAATTGAAAGTACCGTGAGCGTAATACCCTAATGTCATGGTTATATTTGCGTGTCCCATGATGTATTGCAGGGTATTCGGGTTCATTCCTCTGTTTGCCATGTTCGTGCAGTAGGTATGTCTGAATGAATGTGGCGTGATGTTTGGAAGCTGGTCTTTATGCTTTTTGTTGTACTTCTTTACAAGCCCACGCAACATACTCACATAGTTAGTACCAACTTTAGGTAAGCCTTGCTGATTTAAGAACAGGAAATCGCTGTAACCATCTACAATGATAGGCTCTGCTTTTCTTCTGTTCTGCAACACTCGTTTAAAGGCTTGATAGGCTCGCTCTGTCATAGGAAGCTGTCGTACTCCGTTTTTGGTCTTTGGCGTTCCGATATAGTAACCAATCTCGCTGTCTTTCAATAGCTGGTGGTCTACATTGATGATACGCTTTGCCATATCAATATGAATTGTAAGACCGCAAAATTCAGAAATACGGAGTCCCGTTTCCAGAAGAATAACCACTTCATCATAATACTTGTTGTACGTCTTGTCCTGTTCCATAAAGGCAAGCATTTTTTCTTCCTGCTCTGGCGAAAGAATGATTTTAGGTTCTGAATCATCTTCCAGAACATCACTCAATTTAAACTCAAAGGGATTTTTTCTGATACAGTCGTCTTGTATCGCCATGTAGAATGACGCTTTCAGCGAACGCTTATAGTTATCAATCGTCTTATAGGAAAAGCCATTCTCATACATACGAATAGCCCATTCCTTGCCGTCTGATAGTTTTACTGTATCAATGCTTCTTGCTCCCAGAGGGTCGTTTTCCAATATCTTCATAAGGTATTCACGCCCTTTTTCAGTATTGAGCTTTACATTCTTTCTCTGGCTGTTCTTCTTTGCATAAAGCTGGCAGACGGTCATTTTTCCGCCTGCGGTGTTGATACCGTCGTCAAGGTCTTTCTTAATCTGTTTTTCCTTTTCCCTCAATGACAAATCTTCACGTTTCCCAGCAGGTGTCTTGTCTGTCGGTACAAGTTTCCAAGCATAGATGAACTGCGGTTTCCCGTAAATATCGGTATATTTGTAAACGTATCTTCCGTCTTTTCTCTGGCTCTCTCCAAGTCGTAAATTGCGTCCCTTATTGTCTTTTCTTTTTACATTAGACATAGTGCGAAGCTCCTTTCCGTCAAGGAATGAGCCGTTGATACGTTATGCTTTATTATACCATATCTACGGCTCGTTGACATTAGATTTCGTCCAATGTATCAATGATTTTTTCAAACTGTTTTCGTTTAATCTGCACTCTGTTTCCATTGATAATGACCCAGCCAGCGTCAATATTTTCCTCTGCCAGCTTACGCAATTTCTTTTCTCCGATACGAAAGTATTTTGACGCTTCTTCAATCGTAAGCGTGTACTTTTCCCAGATAGGCACATCAGTATTGTTCATGTTATGCACCCCCTTTTACTGTGTGTCTTTTTTTACAAGCAGACAGACGGCTCTGGAAAAGCTCCGCTGGTATCTCAACCAATCTCATTCCTATGAGCAAAACCACCTTTGGGACGTATCATTATCCTGCAATACAGGTCATGGCGGAACGACTTTTCCAAAGGTCGCTCTCGGATCACTGCGTGGGTCGCTCGCTTCCTATTGGAAAGGTCATGGCGTACAGTTTCCGTGGCTCGCTGTATTACAAACGTATCTGTCTGCTTTATTCACTTTTCAAAGAACAACAGGCTTGTCAGCCTATGAAAATCTGTTGAAGCCAGCAGACTTTCATAGGGTGGCAAACATGGAAATCGGGACAGGAAAGAGGGAATGAACAAATCATGTCCCGACTATGTATCTATTTAATCTCTAATTCAAATGCAATCATCATCTGCAACAGTGCTTCTCTGATACGTCCCTTTAGTTCCATATCGACGGCAACATATACGTTTCCGTATTCATCATAGAAAGGACGCAGACAGGCTTTTGAGATATAAGCGTCGTAGAACTGCAATAGCTTGTACATATCTTTCTCATTGCCGTCCACGGCAGAAGCAATCAGATGATAACTGGGACATTTCTTCACGTCTTTTGCCATTTCATTTTTCCTCCTGCAATATCTCTTTCATAAGTTTTAGTGCAGACTGCCTACGCTTGAAGATACCGTTTCTGGTAGCGTCCATGAGTTTTGCAATCGCACTGTCTGGGTACTGTTCAAAGTAGGAAAGAAGAAGAACATTTCTCTTTGCTTCTGGAAGCTGTTTTAAGGCTTCCGCAAGCTCTCCCTCTTGAACGGAAACAGGAATACCGCAGGCACTGAAAATTATCTTTTCTATCACGTCGTAATCATCAGTGGTAGCAAAGGATTCCGTTATAATCTCTGGGATTTCAGAGAACGGAACTTCCCGCTTTGCCTTGCGTCCCATTTCTTTTTCATAGTCCTTGACGGTTGTAAAAACGACACGTCTTGCCAGATTGTCAAACTGTAAACGGATAGCCGTTTCAAAGGAAGCTGGTTTCATATTCACACCCCCTTTCGTTTTATTGCGAAAACTGGTATCTCCCTCTTTCCGCACCAAAACTCGACGGCAAGGTGTGATTTGAATACAGATTTGAAAAATTTTTTAAATTTTTTTCTGGCACTAAAAAAGCCCGCACAAAACAAATCGTTTGTACGAGCTAAAAGAGCATAATCAAAATTATGTATATAAGAACAGATATTGTATTTATTTATATGGTATCGTCGTCTGTAAATGTACAGTCTATACCCATAAGAATACGTGCAATCGCTACTCGTTGCTGTTGTCCACCAGAAAGATTATTGGGCATATTATTAAGTTTATCTTTTAATCCTAACATGGTTACAATGGTGTCCATAAATTTTTTGTCTACCGTATCTCCATCTAATTCAACAGGTAACACTATATTTTCATAAACATTCAGCATAGGAACAAGGTTATAATTTTGAAAAATGAAACCTATATTACGACGACGAAAAACAGTAAGTTGTTCATCATTCTTCTTTGCAAGTTCAACTCCATGTACAATAACTTTTCCGCTAGTGGGCGTATCTAATCCTCCAAGAAGATGAAGCAAGGTGGATTTTCCACTTCCAGAAGTACCTACAATGGCTACAAATTCTCCTTTATCTACAGATAGCGTTACACCATTGAGAGCATGAACAGTGTTTGGCTCCATTCCATAATATTTTTTTAAATCAACTGTTTGTACTATACACATACTAAGACTCCTTTCAAGGCTTCCCTCTTTACTATCAATAGTATAAAACAGAAATGTTACAGAAATGTCCGAGGTAATAAAATAATTACGTTATTAACAGGGAAAAACGTTACAAAATTGGGACATTTTATAAATCGAGTAGGAGAAATTCCTCTTAGGCGAGAAATTTCGACCTCTCACACCACCGTACGTACGGTTCCGTATACGGCGGTTCAATCAACTTAACAAGTAACACACCTTTTGGTGTAGTAATCTAACATTGAGACTAATCCAAATTGGGTTAGTCTCTTGTTGCTTATCGCAACATTTACAGCTCCTTTATTGCATACATACGCTATTCTGTATCCTGCGTATGCGACGTGAAAGGCTCTGTTCTTTTCGATTCCTAGTTTCATCAAGTTCTTTGCTCTATTTTGTGGCGTTTTCCAATGTTTCCAGATGCACATTCTCAACCGATAGCGAATGTTACTGTCCAACTTCGCACAAAGGGTTTTCATACTTCCTATCTTGAAGTAGTTAATCCACCCTCTGATAAGTTCGTTGAGTTTCTGTACCTTGTAGGAGTTGCTTACTCCCCAACTTCTGCAAGTAAGTTGTTTCATTCTTGCCTTAAATCTTGCTACCGATTTTGCATGTGGTTTTGCCTTGTATTGGTGTGTTCTGCTATCAAAATAAAATCCAAATCCAAGGTATTTAAGCCCTCTTGGTCTGTCCACCTTACTCTTTGTCATATTTACTTTGAGCCCCAGTATCTCTTCAATGAACTTCGTGAGATTTCTCATCCCTCGCCTTGCAGACATTTCACTTCCAACCATAATAATACAGTCGTCTGCGTATCTGACAAAGTTCAGCCCTCTTTGTTCCATTTCCTTATCGAGTTCGTTCAGTATGATATTAGCAAGGAGTGGCGATAGATTTCCACCTTGCGGTGTTCCTATCACAGATTCCCTGTATTCATCGTCTACCATGATTCCACTTACAAGAAACTTTCTGATGATTGAGATTACATCCCCGTCCTTGATTGTTTTGCCAATTAAGGTCATCAGTTTGTCATGGTTTACTGTGTCAAAGAACTTCTCCAAGTCAATGTCTACAATCCAATCGTAGCCGTCATTCATCATATCAAGCGCTGTGATGATTGCCTGCTGTGCACATCTATTTGGTCTAAATCCATAACTATGGTCATGGAATTGTTTCTCATAGATTGGTGTTAGTACCTGTGCTATGGCTTGTTGTACAAATCGGTCTGTTACTGTTGGTACTCCCAAGTTTCTGACACCACCGTCTGGTTTTGGTATCTCCACTCTGTATACTGGTTGAGGTTTGTATTTTCTTGTCCTCAACTGTTCCTTGATAATTTCGCCGTTCTTTGCAAGATGTTCTTTGAGTTCCGTGTACTTCATTCCGTCCACTCCCTCTGCACCTTTGTTTCGTACGACTTGCAGATATGCCGTATTAAGATTATCTTTACTTAATATCTGCTCCATTAGACTACTTGTGTCCATGCGTTCGTTCCTTTCCGTCTCGCTTGAATTGACCACCCTTTACCCGATTGGTTACGGCAGATGTTGTCTTTTCTGCAATCGAGACTCTACTAAAACTGATTGATTGTTCGCCCCTTCGCTCCATTTCCATTACAGAAACTTCTTCACTACTATGGGCTCTGCTGACTTCTCACCGTTCGTTGTTACTAGGCTAATGAAACCTCTGTGAGACCTCCCCAGTTAAGGTGCAAACTCTTTCCCTCCATATATCTGCCACATTTACTCTGTTCCTACAAATGTGATAGTTATTAGATTTTGCTTTATTTTGCAAGCTTATCTATCAGAACCTAGCCTTATATGTGATTTCTGTCCGTCAGACCAGAGGTTTGCTTACAGCTTCTTTCAGATTTTGCCTCACGACAAACACCCTTGCTGTTCAGCTATACACTTCCCACTATCTGGGCATGTTCGGGACTTACACCCGTTAGAGTTTGCCCATGCTGGGCAAACAAAAACAACGAATAACAATAGAAGTTATTCGCTGTAATATAAGTTAATACAAGGGAAGCAGAACAGAAAATGTAGAACCTTTGCCTAAAGTTGATACAACCTTAATATAACCACCTTGTCGTGTAATAATCTCCCTTGCTAAATACAATCCAATTCCAACACCAGGTTGGTTATGAACACTTTCTTCACGATAGAAACGTTTAAAAATAGTAGCTTGATTACTTTCAGAAATACCCTTTCCATTATCAGTTACTTTGATTTCAACATACATTTCTCGCATTTCTACACTTAAACTAATTTTCCCAAAACTATCCGTATATTTAACTGCATTATCCAAAAGGTTAAAAATGGCTTCCGCTGTCCATTTGCTATCATGTAATATAGCTAGTGTTTCTGGACAATTTACTGTTACCGTAATATTTTTTTCTTCCGCAGTATATATTATTCCACTCAAGGCTTGAGCAACTGTATCATATAGACGACTAGTTTTCTTTTCCAATCTAATAACACCTGTTTCTAAACGAGAAGTTTTCACTAAAGCTTGAAAAAGGAAATACAATTTATTTGTCTGGTTACAAATATCTTTTGTAAATTCTATACGTTCAGCTTCTGTCATAGATTTAGTCAATAAAGTATCAGCTACCATTTTTAAATTGCTTATTGGTGTTTTAACTTGGTGTGAAATATCCGAAACAAGCGTCTGAAGTTCCTGTCGTTCCTTACTTACTTTACAATTATTTTCGTGCATAATTTGATACAGACGATTCAACCGATGATTAATTCGAGCAAACATGGTGTCACTGTCCTCGTCCTTTTTCGGTATTTCATCATTAGAAATCATATTATCCAATATTTTGCATAATTCAGAAGTAAATAAAGAAAGTCTTTTTCCAAATCCCCATGTTAAAATTGTAATCCATATAAGACTACAAAAAATAAATATTACTCCTGTCATCAGCACAATTTCACTTGAAGTTATATAAAAAATAATGATAGTTATTAATAGCATTGAAAGTATAACACCAATAAAAATACTAGAGAAAAGTTTTTTCACGGACAAAGTATCTACATTCATTTAGCACTTCCTCCTGTCCACATATAACCCATACCATAAATTGTTTTAATATATGGTACATCGCCAAGTTCTATTTTACTGCGTAAACGACTGATAGCCGTTGTCAGTGTATGCTCATCTATAAATTTTTCATCTATATCCCAGAGCTTTTCTAAGAGTTGTTGTCGTGTAAGAACCTGCTTAGGATTTTTACGAAATAAATTCAACATTTTATACTCTGTTGTAGACAAGTTTATTGGATTGCCATTGAAAAATGCACTTTGCTCTGAAAAGTCCAAAAACAATTTTCCATCATCAAAAATGTCTTTTGTGAATTTGTGGTGTTCAAACATAGTAAACATGGCACTAATTTTACGCTGTAGGGCATTTATAGAAAAAGGTTTTGTGATATAATCAACAGCTCCTAGTTCATATCCTCGAATTTGGTCACTTTCTTGGTCGTTTGCAGTTAGAAAAATCACCATAGTATCTGGATATTTAGGCTTAATCAATTTACATATATCATACCCGTTTCCATCAGGAAGATTAACATCAAGCAAAACCATATCATATTGTTGATTTTGCAACTTATTAGTGGCATCTTTTCCAGAGTTGCTCCCACATTCAGCATCAGGTTATAAGACCTTGGATATTCCTTCACTTTTTCATATGCCTCCCGATATGCTGCTTCAAAGCCGTCTTCTTCCGCAACCTTAGACAAGTGGCTTACAAATAATTGAACTTCCTTCTTCGATAAATCCTCATGAAAAGACAGCAATGTATTTAAATCTACTCCAAGAAGTCTCGCAAGCGGAGAAAGAAGCGTGATATCCGGATAAGAAGCGCCCTTCTCCCATTTATTTACCGCAGGAGCAGTAATTCCTAAAAGCTCTGCCATCTGTTCCTGCGTATATCCTTTTTCCAGACGTTTCTCCTTTATAATTTCATTTATTCTCATCATTACAAAATCCTTTCTTTTAAAATTCAAAATGCATTTTGTAATTTTAATATATCATCTCCTGCTGATTCCCACAATTGAACTATTTTTAAGTTATAATTAAAATATTTAACTGTTAGTTATTTCTTCTTGTTTCAACTCTTCAATAATTTTTTCGATGGACTCTACAGATTCCTCCAACGCATCCGCTATTTGCTCTATAGTCTGATTCTTGGCAATTTTTTTCTGCACCAGCTCCTTTAACTTCTCCATTTTCCCATCATTTCTTCCCTTCAAATCAGCTTCCTTCAACTCTTCTGCAAATAATTCATTCAACGCTTCGCACATTTTCTTCTCCACCTCCATCTGCTCCCAGTTCGCACGTGTAACAAGGTTCATAACCGCCGCGCAGTCTTTCGATTTTCTGTTCTTTTCATATTTTTCCATCAATCCACGAATCTCATTTCCTACCTTCAGATCATTTCGCAATGTCTGTATCCAGTAATTTTCTTGCTTACTAAGTTTTGGAATATACAAAAATTGTATAGGAAATGGGTCTCCTGTTAAATAATAGATTCCACTTCCTTGGTCTTTGATCTTCATTCCTCTTACTTGTTCCAAATGCTGAAACATCTCTCTTGGATAATGATTACACACAAAAGTAATGGTCAGGTCCGTTGGATTGATTTCTCTTACTTTTTCTGTGTTAGACTGATAAAAACATGTATATCCATACACCTTATAAAAATCGTTGATATTCAAACTATCTTCCGGTGACTTATATTCAATAATATTATATCCACGAAAAATCTGCCCTATCTTCTTTTTGAGTTTAACTTGCGGATTCTTTTTCAATATAAGTGCATCAATCCGCGGCGGGCTCTTACTCAAGGAATATTCTTCCAAAATTTGAAGTTCCTCTATTTCATCTTGAAAAGTAATTCGAAGCGCCGCCACAAATGCCGGATGCCATTGTAAGTTTTCCTTTTTCATTTATTCTCCTTTTAGTATAATACGAATAATTTACCACTTGCAACATTTTCTTTGGGAGAACCCCCATGAGCTCCATTATGAAATCTGAAAAGTCACCGGCATCACCTTCCTATTCTAACAAATTTGATAACATGTGAAATTTCCCCAGATGAAGGGAGATTTAATGAAAAAAGATTTTTAGAATAAGCCTAATATATCATTCAGATTTTTCTTTTACAATATAGATAAGAGATTTTTAAGAAATATCCTATTATTGAACCCATTTTACTTCTATCAGTACGAACACAACGAAGATATCGCTAACTTTTTATAAAATACGGACACAAAAAATCCGGGCAAAGTTAAAAAACTTTACCCGGATTTCATTTTCTTATCACGTATTATCGTCTGTTTCTTCTATTCTGCAACATCTTTCATGCTGAAAGAGAATCTTCCCATCTTGTCTTTTCCAAGGCAGACAACTTTCACTTTGTCTCCAAGTGTCAGCACGTCTTCTACATGGTTGACTCTTTCTTTGGAAATCTTGGAAATGTGTACCATTCCTTCTTTTCCAGGTGCAAACTCAACAAATGCACCGAACTCTTTGATGCTGATCACTGTTCCTTCCAGAACCTGTCCTGCCTCAAAATCAGTTACAATGATGTAGATCAGCTTTCTAGCTTCATCCATGCTTGCAGCATCAGTACCACAGATTGATATATTTCCATCATCTGTAATGTCGATCTTCACGCCGGTCTGTTCGATAATCGCATTGATTGTCTTACCGCGCTGTCCGACTACATCGCCGATCTTCTGTGGATCAATCTGCATCTGGATGATCTTCGGAGCGAACTCACCAACCTCAGCTCTTGGCTCTGCAATCGTCTTACTCATTACTTCATCTAAGATATATGTTCTTGCTTTCTTTGTCGCTGCGATTGCTTCTTCAATGATCGGTCTTGTCAGTCCGTGGATCTTAATATCCATCTGGATGGCTGTGATACCCTTATGTGTACCGGCAACCTTGAAGTCCATGTCACCGAAGAAATCTTCTAATCCCTGAATATCTGTAAGTACCAGATAGTCATCATCTGTATCGCCTGTCACAAGACCTGCAGAGATACCTGCAACTGCAGACTTAATCGGAACACCTGCAGCCATCAGCGACATAGAAGATGCACAGATACTTGCCTGTGAGGTAGAACCGTTGGACTCAAATGTCTCAGACACCGTACGAATTGCATATGGGAAATCTGTTTCACTTGGAAGTACCGGAACAAGGGCACGCTCTGCCAACGCTCCGTGACCGATCTCACGACGTCCCGGTCCTCTGGATGGTCTGGTCTCACCAACAGAATAAGACGGGAAGTTATAGTGGTGCATATATCTCTTGGATGTCTCTGCTTCATCAAGACCGTCAAGTCTCTGAGCTTCTGCAAGAGGTGCAAGTGTTGTCACTGTACAGATCTGAGTCTGTCCACGGGTAAACATCGCAGAACCGTGTACTCTCGGAATCAAATCTGTCTCCGCTGCCAATGGTCTGATCTGGTCAATTGCTCTTCCATCCGGACGCTTGTGATCCTTTAAGATCATCTTGCGGACTGTCTTTTTCTGATACTGATATACAGCCTCTCCGAGAACTGCAAGCCACTCTTCGTTCTCTGCAAATGCTTCCTCTAATTTTTCAGTAATCTGGCGGATATTTTCTTCTCTTACCTGTTTCTCATCGGTAAATACAGCCTCTTCCATTGCCTCCGGTGGAACGATCTCTTTGATTGCCGCAAACAATTCTTCCGGCACTGCACAGCTCTCATAGGCATGCTTTTCTTTTCCACACTCTGCAACGATTGTATCGATAAATGCGATCACTTTCTGGTTCAGCTCGTGTGCTGCAAAGATTGCATCGATCATCTGCTGTTCCGGAACTTCATTTGCTCCAGCTTCGATCATGATGACTTTCTCTTTTGTAGATGCAACTGTAAGTGCCATATCAGAAGCTTCCTTCTGTGCTGCTGTCGGGTTAAATACAAATTCTCCGTCTACAAGACCTACCTGTGTTGTAGAGATCGGTCCGTCAAACGGAATATCGGAAATACTTGTAGCGATTGCCGCGCCAAGCATTGCTGTAAGCTCTGGGGAACAATCCTGATCTACAGATAATACAAGGTTCTCCAATGTCACATCATTGCGGTAATCCTTCGGAAATAACGGTCTCATTGGACGGTCAATGACACGACAGGTAAGAATCGCATTCTCAGATGCCTTACCCTCTCTCTTATTAAATCCTCCCGGAATCTTTCCTACTGCATATAATCTCTCATTATATTCTACGCTTAATGGGAAGAAATCAATTCCCTCTCTCGGCTTCTCAGAAGCAGTTGCTGTACATAACACAGTTGTGTCACCGTAATGCATAAGCACTGCACCATTTGCCTGTTTTGCCACTCTGTCTACATCTACTCTCAGAGTTCTTCCGGCTAATTCCATCTCAAACTTTTTATACATAGTGTTCTCCTTTTCTTTTTCTTCGGACAGGGAACACCGAAACTACTGAAAAAAGCATTTTAAACAAATACGCTTTTCAGTGGTCTCGGTCTGGGCTCCTGCCCGTAATCTTATTAATAATATCATAGAAACATATCCATGACAAGGCTTCGGCGCATAAAAAAAACTCCCATGCTGTAAAACAGCCGGGAGCTTTTATTGTTGCGTTGCTTGTCTGTATAATTGGTTTTCTCTTACTTTCTGAGCCCTAATCTCTCGATCAATGTACGATATCTCTCGATATCTGTCTTCTTAAGGTATGCAAGAAGTCCTCTTCTCTGACCTACCATCTTAAGAAGTCCTCTTCTTGAGTGATGATCCTTAGGATTTGCTTTGAAGTGATCTGTCAGATCGTTGATTCTAGCTGTAAGAATAGCTACCTGAACTTCCGGTGAACCTGTATCTCCGGCTGTTCTTCCGAAATCTTTAATGATCTGTTCTTTCTGTTCTTTAGAAACCATTTTGTTTTCCTCCTTATTTCTCTCTGAATTAACGCCTGATATTAAGTAATGGCTGGAGTATCCAATTACCGAACATCGGCTATCACACTGAGACAGTATAGCATACCATCTTGCAATTGTAAAGCAATATTTCTACAGTTCTTCTTCGTCATCTTCCTCTTCAACCGGAGGTTCCATAATCGCAAATGCAATATTGGTGGCATGGTCAGCTACACGCTCAAGACCGGATACGGTATCCGAGAAGATCATTCCCGCTTCCGGCGTACATTTATTTTTCGTCAAACGCTTCACATGGGCGCGCTGCAGCTTCTTTTCATCCTGATCAATCTCATCTTCCAGACTCAGGATTTCCCGCATATGTTCCGAGTTCTTATTTGTAAACATATCCAACGAATAATGAAGGAGGCGTACTACTTTTTCCATCATATCATTCAACTGTTTCTGTGCCTTTTCACTCAGTTCGATCTTATCGTCCATTCTGCGCTTTGCCGCATCTGCAAAGTTCTCTGCATGATCTCCGATTCGCTCAATATCATTTACCACATGGAACAAGCCTCCGAGAAGATCCGCATCTGCTGTCGGCAGATCCATCTCCCCTGCTTTTACAAGATAATCGGTGATCTTGTGATTCATAAAGTTAATATAACTTTCTGTGCGATAGATTTCCTCCACAAGTTCCGCACGTGGATTACAGAGAACATCCATACCTCTTTTCAGATTGGTGATCGCCACATTTCCCATATGCTCAATTTCTTTGATACCATCATGAACAACTGTTGTTGGGGAAATAATGTTTTTCCCTCCGATATAGTGAAGCTTAAATTCATCACCCGGTTTTTCATCCCGCCCGGGAACCACCTTATAAGTTGCCTTAACAATCCAACCCATGAACGGGAATAAAATAGCAACTTCGAACACTTTCATAATTGTGTGAACATTGGCAACCGCTCTTGCCGGATCATTGCCTGACATATGCATAATTGCATCTGTGATCGGTGTAAGTGCGAACAGCAGGATAACAAAAGAAACTGCCGATCCGACTACATTGAACAGGAAATGGATCATTGCCGCACGTTTTGCATCTTTATTTCCGCCAAGACTTGCGATCAGTGCGGAAACACAAGAACCCATATTACAGCCCAACACTAAAAATGGACAGATTGTAAATGCCAGAAGTCCCTGTGACGCCATCAAAATAACAATACCAACCGTAGCAGATGAGCTCTGTAGGATTGCAGTGATCACAAAACCTACCATCATAGCGGCAAACGGGTTTCTCAGTGATTTTAATAATTCAACAATATGTGGAGACTCTTTGATCGTTGTCATTGCGTCTCCCATAATACTGAGTCCTAAAAACAGGATACCAAATCCAAGAATCACTTCTCCGACATTTTTCACCTTTACCTTTTTACAGAACATCACCATAACAACACCGATGATTACAAATAAAGGTGCAATATCCGATAAATTAAATGCGATCAACTGACCGGTTACTGTAGTACCGATATTGGCTCCTAAGATTACTCCCGTCGCCTGCAAAAGAGTCATAAGACCTGAATTTACAAAGCTGACTACCATAACCGTCGTAGCGCTTGATGACTGAACTACCGCTGTAAATAAAATACCGACCATCATTCCGATAAATCGGTTTTTCGTGAAGAATTCTAAGATTCCTCTCATTCTGGCTCCGGCTGCTTTCTCCAGCCCTTCACTCATATCTTTCATACCCAGCAGAAATAATCCAAGCCCGCCAAGCAGAGAGAAAAATGTCACCATATCCATTTGTATTCTCCTTTATCTTTGGAAATAATTTTCTCCGTAATGAATATCTTTTTCCACACAGTTTTTCAGCGCTTCCACATTCTGAAATTTCTTTTCCGGACGATGGAACTCCAGAAATTCTATGCGAACTTTTTTTCCGTAAGCATCTCCTGTATACCCAAACAAATAACATTCTACCAGCACCTGTTCTCCATTGGATACCGTTGGCTTTCTTCCAATATTGGAGACTCCATTATACCAGATGCCATCCACATTTATTCGACTCACATACACGCCGCACGGCGGCAAAAGCTTTTCTTTTGGCCACACAACATTTATTGTCGGGAAACCAAGTGTCCTTCCCAGCTGTCTTCCATGTTCTACTATACCATTTACTCCATAACGATAACCGAGAAGTGTCTCTGCCAGTTTCATATCACCATCCTGCACCACTTCTTTAATATACGTACTGCTGATCTCGCGGCCATGATAGCGTTCTTTTTCTACTACGACTGCGTGATAATCGTATTTATCCGTATATGCTTTCAACAGATCAGCGTCACCTTTCTGACCGTATCCAAAGTGAAAATCTGTCCCTACGACGACATAATCCGCATGAAAGACGCCTTTAATAATTTTCGAGATAAACTCCTCTGCCTCCATGTGGCGGAACTCATCCGAAAACGGACAGTTAATCAAATAATCAACATTTTCCAGACGTTCTTTACGTTCTTCCTTTGTCATCAGAACCTGGCGTCCACTCATATCAAATGCACACAGAGCGCTCTTTACCCCCTGCTGCTTCTGAAATGTCTTTACATTCTCCACCAATTTCTGGTGTCCTCTGTGTAAGCCATCAAATTTTCCAAAGGTCACTGCTGACTTTCCGGTGTCTGTATATTCTTTCAGACCTTCTATATACTGCATTTTTATCCCTCTCGTTATAAGCTTTCCTGATCAAAAAACATTTTCATGATCGTATAGTCTTTCTTTGCTGCCCGATATCGGTACAGACCTATGAAATGCTCCTCTTGGTCATATACCCGAACCGGTTCTTCATCACGAACATCCAGCTTATCTAAAACAGCTCTGTCCGGAAATGGATTCCCATTATAGATTAATTTCTTCCATCGATCCATGACAACAGCTTTTGGATATTCTGAAAACATCTCATCAATCGGAAGGATCAATTCTTCCAATTTACCTTTTTCCTTACTCTCTTCAATCTGAGACAGCGTATATGCGTTCTCTAGCCGAAAGCGGCTGACCTGCGTACGTAAAAGCTCTTCCATACAGCCTCCGCACCCAAGACTTTCACCAATATCATGGCAAAGTGTACGAATATATGTCCCCTTTGAACAGTGTACTCTCATTTTCACTCTCGGAAGCTCCACCTTGAGAATATCAATGTTATAGATCTTGATATTCCTCGGCTTACGCTCTACGCTTTTCCCTTCTCTGGCAAGCTCATAGAGTTTTTTTCCACCCACTTTCAACGCAGAATACATGGGCGGAATCTGCGCATAGCCTCCTTCAAAAGTGGAGATTTTCTCTCGAAGTATTGCTTCGGTAACGGAAGAGGTGTCTCTTCTCTCTAATATTTTCCCCGACACATCCTGCGTATCGGTAACAGTGCCAAGAAGCAGCACCGTTTCATACACTTTGTCTTTGTCTGTTAAGAGGTCACATAATTTTGTTGCCCTTCCAAGACACACCGGAAGCACTCCTTCCGCATCCGGATCAAGCGTTCCTGTATGACCGATTTTCTTCTGTCCCACAATGCCTCTTAATTTAGCAACTACATCATGGGAAGTAAATCCCTTTTCTTTATATACATTGATGATTCCATGTATCATACATTTTCTCCCAACTGTAGTGCAATCTGTGCAGACAAATTGTTAAGAACATCATGGACACTGCCTGTCATCGTAAAACCTGCGGCTTTTTTATGTCCGCCGCCTCCAAAATATTGCGCGATCGCACTGACATCTACGTCCTTGGAGGAACGAAGACTCACTTTATATTCATTTGGCGATATCTCGTACAAAAATATTGCAACTTCCACACCCTTTGTGTTTCGAAGCTGACTGACGATCCCGTCCAGATCCTTCGGTGTCACACCATAGAATTCCAGCGTCTTCTGGCGAAAATAAGATGCAATACATTTTCCATCCATGAACAAAATACTTTCCAACATTGCACGCCCGAGAATCTGATTCTGTGCGTATGTTTTTTCATAGTAGGTGTTCTGGATGATTGCAGGAGCATCAATCCCTTTTTCCATTAATCTGGCTGCTGCCCGCATTGTAGACGGCGCAGTACATGAATATTGAAATACGCCGGTATCATGGACAATTCCAAGGTATAAAGCTTCTGCTGTAGAAACACTGATCTTCTCTTCGTCCAGCAGATGATACACCAGTTCAGAAGTCGAACTCGCCTCTGGTTTAATGTGGTTTTCCTCGGCAAAGCTCTGATTGCTGATATGATGATCGATACAAAATGTATGCGCTGCCTGTTCAAAGAGAGGCGCCGAAAAGCCCAATCGTCCCTGATCTCCACAATCCAGACACAAAAACAGGTCGTAGCTCATATTTCTTGGAATCTCGTGTCGAATCTTTTTTGTTCCCTGAAGGAACTTATAAGCCTCCGGTATCTCCTCTAAATAGACATCTACGGTTTTCTCCGGGTAATTCTCCCGAAGGTAATTGTACATTCCCATACAGGAACCTGTACAATCACCATCCGGGCGGACATGGCCTCCGATCGCAATGGTACGTGCCTCTTCAATCCTTTTACTGAACATCTTGATCACCTGCTGATTCTTTCGTCACTTCATCAATCTTTCTTGACATGTTCACGCCATATTCGATGGACTGATCTAGAATAAAACGGATCTCCGGTGTATTACGCATGTTCAATGTGCGTGCAAGTTCTCTGCGGATATAACCTTCTGCGCTCTGAAGACCTTCTAATGTATCAGCCTGCGCTTTTTCATCACCTAACACGCTGATATATGCCTTACAGGTCTTAAGATCCGGTGCAACCTCTACTGCCACTACAGATGTCCACGGGGCAACACGGGGATCTTTGATCCCGCCCCTGATAATATTGCTGAGTTCTCTCTGCACTTCTGTATTAACTCTTGTATTTTTAATACTTCGTTTTCTCATATTTTATTCCCTTCCTTCCACGGCAGGGATATGGTCTTTTCACAAACTATTATCTTGGAATCTCAACCATCTTAAATGCTTCTACCTGATCTCCCTCTTTGACATCGTTAAAGTTTGCAAATACAAAACCACATTCATAACCTGCTCTTACTTCTTTTACATCGTCTTTGAAACGTTTCAGTGATGCAAGGGCGCCTTCGAAGATTACAATGCCATCTCTTGTGATGCGAACAGAACAATCTCTTTCAAATGTTCCGTCCAGCACATAAGAACCGGCGATCGTTCCCACACCGGAAGCCTTAAATGTCTGACGAACCTCTGCGTGTCCGAGCACTTTCTCTTCAAAGATCGGATCAAGCATACCTTTCATTGCCGCCTCCACATCTTCAATCGCGCTGTAAATGACACGGTACAGACGAATATCTACGCCTTCTCGCTCTGCTGTCTCTTTGGCAGTTGCATCCGGACGGACATTAAATCCGATAATAATTGCATTGGACGCAGAAGCAAGACTTACGTCTGACTCATTGATCGCGCCGACACCGCCATGAATGATCTTGACAACAACTTCGTCATTGGAAAGTTTCAAAAGGCTCTGTTTCATTGCCTCTACAGATCCCTGTACATCAGCTTTTACTACAATTCCAAGTTCTTTTAAGTTACCTTCCTGAATCTGGGTAAACAGATCATCCAAAGATAATTTAGACTTGGTTTCCTCTAACAATTTTACTTTGCTCTGAGAAATAAATGTCTCTGCAAAGCTTCTTGCATCTTTATCATTTGCACATCCTACAAATACCTCTCCGGCATTCGGAACGTCATTCAGTCCGAGAATCTCTACCGGAACAGACGGACCTGCTTCTTTCACACGTCTTCCTTTATCATCCATCATAGCGCGGACTTTACCGTGAGCAGATCCTGCTGCAATGGCGTCTCCAACACGGAGTGTACCTTTCTGTACAAGGACAGTTGCCACAGAACCGCGTCCTTTATCAAGCTGTGCTTCTAATACAAGACCTCTTGCTCTTCTATTTGGATTTGCTTTTAATTCCAACACTTCCGCAGTAAGAAGAATCATTTCCATTAAATCTTCGATACCTTCTCCGGTCTTTGCAGAAACCGGAACAAAGATTGTGCTTCCGCCCCAGTCTTCCGGAATCAATTCATATTCCGTAAGTTCCTGTTTTACACGTTCGATATTTGCACTTGGCTTATCAATCTTATTCACAGCGACAATAATCTCTACACCGGCTGCTTTCGCATGGTTGATCGCTTCTACTGTCTGCGGCATTACACCGTCATCGGCAGCTACTACAAGAATTGCAATATCTGTAGACTGAGCACCTCTAAGTCTCATAGCTGTAAAAGCTTCATGTCCCGGTGTGTCAAGGAATGTAATCTTCTCGCCATTTGCCTCGACAACAGAAGCTCCGATATGCTGTGTGATTCCTCCTGCCTCTCCTCCGATTACATTCGTATGGCGGATCGCATCCAGAAGAGATGTTTTACCGTGGTCAACGTGTCCCATAACACAGACAACCGGCGGACGTTTCTTCATTTTCTTTTCGTCCTCTTCTTCTTCCTTGAGAAGTTCTTCAATCACATCGACTACTTCTTCTTTTTCGCAAAGCACATCAAATTCTAATGCGATCTCTTCTGCTGTCTCATAATCGATTTCTTGATTGACTGTTACAATTTTTCCCTGCATAAAGAGCTTTTTCACAATCACAGATGGTACGATTTTCATCTTATCAGCCAACTCTTTGATCGTCAAAACTTCTGGAATCACAATGGATTTAATCTCTTCTTCCTGTTTCTGCTCCTTGGGCTGCGGCTTCTGCATCTGTTTCTGTCCCTTTAACATCCGCTCATCATCTTCATGACGGTAGTCTCTCTTCTTATGGTCGTCTTTTCCTTTGCCTTTATTACTTCTCTGAGGCTTCTGTGTCGGAGCTTCCGGCGCCGGAATGGAAGATGCATTATTTTTTCTATCCTGTCTTCTGTCACCGAACTGTCCGCCTTGACGACGATCACCACGGTCGTTTCTTCTGTCATTGTTTCTGTCGCCGCGGTCCTGTCTTCTATCGTTATTTCTGTCGCCGCGGTCGTTTCTTCTATCATTATTTCTATCGCCGCGGTCCTGCCTTCTATCGTTATTTCTATCACCAAACTGTCCGCCTTGACGACGATCGCCACGGTCATTTCCTCTGTCAGAGCGTTCCTGTCTTCTGTCGCCGTTTCTGCCGCCGCGGTCCTGTCTCTCTGAACGTGTATCGTTCATCCGACGCTCCGGCTGTGCTTTTTCTACTGACTTCTCTGCTGGTTTCTCCACCGGTTTTTCTACCGGTTTCTCCACTGGTTTTTCTACTGGTTTCTCTACCGGCTTTTCTACTGGTTTCTCCACTGGTTTTTCTACCGGTTTCTTTACTGGTTTCTCCTGTACAGGCTGTACTTTCTCGGCTTCCTGTTTCGGAACTGCATGACCCTTCGCAGGACGACCGTTATTCACCTGCATTGGTCTTCCCTGTGAAGCTGCCGGTTTTCCTGCCGGACGTTTTCCTGATTTGTTACCATTCTTCGTATTCTGAGGACGGAACACCTGCACAATACTTTTTTTCTTCGGCACCTCTGCCGCTTTTTCTTCTGTCTTCTCTGATTTACCAAAGGAGTTTCTTACGATCTCGGCATCTGCCTCCTCCAGTGAACTCATATGACTTTTTACTTCTATATTCTTCTCGCCAAGAAATTCAACTACTTCTTTACTTGACACATTTAATTCTTTTGCTAATTCATATACTTTAATTTTCGCCATCTACACGACCTCCTTTACACAGTCTGACTCTCTTCTGCTTTTATATGCTTTAAGATTCCTTTTGCAAACCCCTCATCAAGGACTGCAAGAGATGCCCGCATCTCTTTTCCCATCGCATGCCCAAGAGTATCTTTATCTTTATAAAAATAGATTGGAACTTCATAAAATTCACACATGTTTTGGAATTTTTTCTTTGTATTATCAGAAGCATCATCCGCAACAAGCACTAGAAATGCTCTCCCTGATTTCACTTCTTTTTCTGTACAAAATTCTCCGCTTGCAGTCTTACCTGCTCTTGTTGCAAGACTGACCAGTGATAAGACTTTACTCTGACTCAATCTCATTCATCTCCTTTTCCAGAACCTCATAAACTTCTGTTGGAATCACCTGTTTGAAAGAACGCTCAAGCCCTTTATTCTTTACTGCTTTGAGCAAACACTCTCTGCAAGGGCAAATATACGCGCCTCTTCCGTTTTTCTTTCCTGTGGCATCCAAAGAGAAGTCTCCTTCTTCTGTACGAACAATACGGATCATCTCTTTTTTACTTTTCATTTCCTGACATCCCACACATTTACGCATAGGAACTTTCTTATTCTTCACTGAATTCCTCACCATTTTCTTCGTAATTTTCGTCGTAGTCCTCTTCGTACTCCTGCTCATAAACGCCTTCCATCAACTCCATATAGTTTTCCGGAAGTTCGCCGGACTCAATTGCCTGTGACTCACTCTTAATATCAATCTTAAATCCGGTAAGTCTTGCCGCCAGTCTTGCGTTCTGACCTTCTTTACCAATCGCAAGAGACAACTGATAATCCGGCACGATTACGCTTGCCACTTTCTCATCCGGATCTGCCATAACGGAAATAACTTTTGCCGGACTTAATGAATTCTCAATTAAGATCGCCGGATTATCACTCCAGTTAATGATATCGATCTTCTCACCACGCAGCTCTTGTACGATGGCGTTCACTCTTGCACCGTTCATTCCTACGCATGCTCCTACCGGATCAACGTCTGGATCGTTGGACCATACTGCAATCTTGCTTCTGCTTCCTGCTTCTCTTGCAATACTTTTGATCTCAACAATTCCATCTTTAACTTCCGTCACTTCTGACTCAAACAAACGCTTCACAAGTTCCGGATGTGTACGGGACACTAAAATCTTAGGTCCTTTCGTTGTATTCTTAACTTCTACTACGTACAGTTTAATTCTCTCTGTCGGCTTAAATACTTCGCCTTTCACCTGCTCGTTTTCTGTAAGCATAGCGTCTGCTTTTCCAAGATTAATGCTCACATTTTTGCCCACATAACGCTGTACGATACCTGTAACGATATCTTTTTCTTTTTCAAAATACTGATCATAGACTACTTTACGCTCTTCTTCGCGGATCTTCTGTAAGATCAGGTTCTTTGCATTCTGTGTTGCAATACGTCCAAAAGATTTTGATTCAATCGGAATCTGGACAATATCACCAATATCATATTTTCCATCAATATTTCTTGCATCTTCAAGACTGATCTGCTCTAATGTATCTTCTACTTCTTCTACCACTTCTTTTTCTGCAAATAACTGATAGTCACATGTTTCTTTATCCATGATTACTTTCACATTGTCTGCTTTTCCAAAATGATTTTTGCATGCATTGAGAAGGGAGTTCTCAATCGCCTCCAACAAAGTCTCTTTGCTGATGTCTTTTTCTTTTTCTAAAATATTCAACGCTTCTAATAATTCTGTGTTCATTCTTCTTCTCCTCCTAAATTAAAAATCGAACGCAAGGCGTATAAGCGCAATATCGCCTTTCTCAAATGTTTTTAAAGTTTCATCATCCAGTTCAATTGTCACGGTATCTTTGTCATAGTCTTTCAAAATACCCGTAAACTCTTTTTGTTTATCTATCATACGGTAAGTCCTGATATCTACTTCTTTACCAAGACTCCGTTTGAAATCTTTTTCTTTTTTAAGTGGTCTTCCAAGCCCCGGAGAGCTTACTTCCATAATATAAGTATCATCAATATAATCTTTTTCATCCAGAATATCTGACAATCTGCGGCTTACCTTCTCGCAGTCATCAATACTGATACCACCTTCTTTGTCAATATATGTGCGAAGATACCATGTGCCTCCTTCTTTTACATATTCCACATCCACCAGTTCAAATCCATATTCTTCTATGATGGGAAGTAAAATTTCCTCTGTCTTCTGTTCATAAACTTCTCTTTTTGACAACGTATAATTCCTCCTTGCCGCAAATTTTGTCCATGGGACTTTCAGTTATCTGTTCATCAACAAAGAAGAGTGAACTTTCGTTCACTCTTCTGCCGATTCCTCTATGTTACTGTCATTAAGTATAACACTCTCTTCTTTGAAATGCAAGGGGTATAAATAGATTTCTATTCTATTCATTTTTCCGTATTTCCTCCACAAGACTGTTCTTTCTCTGCGGAGCATATGCAAGATACGGCACCACGATACCGAAAAGAATTAAGAACGGACACGCCGCCAGCATTGGCCAGATGACAAACCGATATTTCATAAACCATATGCCTCCCGACAAAACACGGACTACTGTAAAGGAAAACAAACTTCCAAAGACAAGCACTGCCAGTATTGTAATTCCCGCATAATAGAGTCCTTCCAGAATCAGCATGCGAAGGAGCTGCTTCTTCGTCATACCGATTGCTTCCATCATGGCAAATTCTTTTCGTCTCGTCACAACATTAGTCAATACCGAATTAATAAAGTTCAAAATACCGATCAGACCGATGACAATACTAAGAGTTCCGCCTACTAAAATAAAGAGATTCTTCATTCCTGCGAACTCATCAATATACTTCTGTTTCGATTCATAATCCATCAAAGGTTCCGTTGTTGTCGTATAATTTTCGACAAATTGTCCGTAAGATTTCTCTTTCTGATCTTCCACGTTCATAAGATAGCTCATAAGGAAATCTTCGGACTCCATCTCTTTAAATATATCTGCTGTTGTATAATAACAGAACATAATACTGTATCGGTTTGTAAGCGCATAATAATTTTCTTTTATCACCGATAAGATTTCAAACTCTCTCTTACTTCCGTCAGGAAGAACCAGTGTCACCTTATCTCCCGCATGATGCGCCATTTCCTTTTCATTCACTACACCATTATCATCGGTAGTGGCGCTGTAAAGCAGATATTTCCCAGAAGCCAGTTTCTCTTTGATCACTTTCAGATCCTTTTCTCCCTCATAGACTTCTATCTGTTCCAGCGGAAAATCTTCCAGTCCGTAGACTACAGTATCTGAAGAATACGCCCCTTTTTCATCAACATCGTAATACTGTTTCATGCTTCCGAATGTCCAGTAATACCCTTTCTCGTCATGAAGGATATCTTTTGGCGCCTTCCATGAGGATGCTTCCAGACCAAACCTTGTAGAAGAGTAAATTCTTCCTCCCGCCTCAAAACCATCCTGTGCTTCACACTCTGAAATAAAAGATTCAGACAATTTCTCCGTCTGTACCTCCCCTTCATCCGCACCATAATAGTGGTCAAGACCAAAGCACTTCGCATTGGCTATTTGATAATCTGTCGTAACAAAATGTTTCAAGTAAGTATCCATATCAAAAGAACTGGTTACTGTAAATACGCTGTTTAATAAAATAATCGCAAGAGACAGCGACAAAATTACAACCACTGTCCGCCCTTTGCTCCTCGCCAGATTGGACCATGCCATCTTCCAGATTTTTCCTCCATCTGTAGATTTCTTCTGCTTGTCTTGCCCACTTTTATTTTTCCCTTTTCGAAGTGCACCAATTTCCGCACCTTCCGTATAACGGACTGCCTCCACCGGTGAAACTCTCGCCGCAATCTTCGCCGGTTTTCGAATGGAAATCAATACCGTAACGAAACTAAAAAGCGCTGCTCCTATAAAGATCAATGGATTTGCCGAAACCGCTACCGCCCCATCTTCATAAGTTGTCTGTTCTATAAGTTTTGGCACCAGAGCCTTTCCCACAAAGAACCCCAAAATCATACCTGACGGAATTCCCATACACGCCATCCACAGAGCCTGACGTCTCAAAATACGTTTTACTTGACGCCCTGTTGTCCCCACCGTTTTAAGGAGTCCATAATACCGGATATCACGAATCACCGAGATTCTGAAAATATTATAAATGATCAAATATCCAGTTAACAAAATCAGCAAAAGTCCTGCTGCCACCGCCCCCATCGTCATAGGATCATTTTCTGTCCCCTCGGAGAGATACGCCCAGTTGGCATTCGTAGATATAGTGTCCTTATGTCCGTCTTCCACAGAATATCCGCTGTCCGTAACGACCTGATTCAATTTCTTCTGAATACCTCTGCTATTTGCAAAATTCACATCCATACGGATTGCTCCGGTCATAGAACCGGTAACATCGTATTGATAAGTAAGCTCTTCTGCGTGTTCTTTTAAATAAGCTTTTGACACAAGCGCAAACCCTACATTCATAGCCGGATCTGCTTTCATAACACCCGACACGGTAAATGTTCTCTGCACAGACTTTTCGTCCGTATTTCGAATCTGCATATCCAGCGTCACTTTTTGACCTGCCTTAGGCTCCATGCCCAATAATTGCATAGACATATCATCCAATAGAATTTCATCCGCCTTCTTTGGCGCCTTTCCATCTATAATTTCAACAAAACAATGTTTGTAATGATATTCGGGATAATACCATGCCTCTACGTGTCTCTTTAAAAACTCTGGATTCTTAACCTCATCTGCCACATAAATGCAGGCTGCCTCTTCCTTGATGAGCGGATGATCTTTCAGCTTTTCGTATTGTTCCCTCGTAAGGTTTTTCATGACTCCATGACTATCGCCTCCGGACTGTCTCATAGTCTGTCGCTGAAAAATCTCCATCGTCCCGATTCCCAGTGTGAAAATTGTTGTAAAAAGCAGTGTTGTAAGTGCAACAGCTAAAATAGCAATCCGGTTTCTTGTCCGGTTCGCCCCAAAGCTTTTTTTCGCCAGATTCTGAATCACCTTTTTATTTTTCACCTTACGCATGAAGCTCACCACCTTTGATCCGTCCGTCTTCAATCCGCACGATCCGGTCTGCAAGCTGGGCAATCTCTTCATTATGTGTAATCATAACAACCGTCTGTCCGAATCTGTCGCTTGTCACCTTAAGAAGACTTAACACATCCTGACTGGTAACAGAATCTAAGTTGCCGGTCGGTTCATCTGCCAGAAGAATCGCAGGCTTTGAGGCAATCGCTCTTGCAATCGCCACTCTCTGCTGCTGCCCGCCGGAGAGCTGGCTTGGAAGATTGTATTTCTTCTTTTCCAGTCCAAGTACCTCGATAATATCCTTCACATAAGCGGTATCCATCTGATTCCCATCCAATTCAATCGGAAGCACAATGTTCTCATAGACATTCAGCACCGGAACGAGATTGTAGCTTTGGAACACGAAGCCAATCTTTCTTCTTCTGAAAATAGTCAGTTCTTCATCCTTCAATTTTGAAATATCACGTCCTTCTACTCTTACCACACCGGATGTAGGACGATCCAACCCTCCAAGCATATGCAGAAGCGTTGATTTCCCGCTGCCGGATGTTCCCACAATGGATACAAATTCGCCCTGCTCCACAGATAGATTGATTCCGTCCAACGCCTTTACAAGTGTATCACCGGAACCGTAATATTTTTTTAATTGTTTTGTCTCTAAAATTTTCATTACAAGCCCTCCTTTGATGTATTTTCGTAATAAAACAGCCTCATAGAAATTATCATTTTATTTCTATAAGGCTACTATATAACAACATTCTTTCTACATTCTTTCCAAAAACGAACAGTTTTGCAAGATTTTCTTATTTCTGTTATCGCGAAGTAATTTCTCCTTGTATTCTCCTCGGAAGATAAAGACTAAAACAACTGCCTTCTCCCACTTTTGACGTGAGTTTGATATATCCTTTTTCCTTCTGAAGAACCTCTCTCGCAAGATAAAGCCCGATTCCGGCTCCTTCTTCCTGCTGCACGCGCCCGCCTCGATAAAACCGCCGGAAAATTTGTGCTTTTTCTTCTTCACAGACTCCCATTCCCTGATCTTTGACATTGATACACACATAGAATTCATACTTTCGCACTTCTATCTTAACCGCGCTCTCCTTCGGGGAGTATTTTATCGCATTATCCAAAATATTTCCTAATGCTTCTTTCGTCCATTTTAAATCAAAGGCTGCTTCTATTTCTTTTGCATTCTCACAGGAAATGATAATCTCTTTCTTCTTTGCTTTCGCGGACATTTCTCTCACGGTTTCAGAAAGAAGAGGCGCAATATTCTGAACCTTGGGGATAACTTCCAACACATCCGTCTCAAGCCTCGACATTTTTATCAGCGACTGAATGAGAAATTCTAATTTCTCCGTCTGCATTAAAATCTGTCCGGCAAGTTCTTTTTCCTCTTTCTTTTCTGCCTGCTCTGACAGTAATTCCGAATACAGGAGAATATTAGAAAGCGGAGTTCTTGTCTGATGTGAAATATCAGACACCAGCTTTTTCATGCTCTCTCTTTCTTTTTTTGTCTGTTCCATAGACATTTTGGATGTGGTAAAATACTGCTTCCAGCGAGACTCTAATCTGGATAATTCGCTTTCATCATACCGGCTTTCTTCAAACGTGCCATTCATGGCATCTGTCAGCATCTCGTCCAGTCTTCTTAGCGTCTTGCCTGTTCCAATCCGAATCATTCTCTTTTCTCCCATACATAACCAAGTCCATACACCGTCTGGATCGGACATTCCCTGCCTTTTCCTTCCAGCTTTCTTCTCAGCCGGTTCACCGTCACAGACAAGGCATTCTCATCCACATATTTTCGGTCTCCTGTCCACAACGTATCTATCAGCTGTTCTCTCGTAAGGGTCTGACCGATGTGTTCCGTAAAAAGTTTCAACAACTTCTGTTCTGTCTTACTTAAAACAATCTCCTGTCCATCTGCCAGATATCTCATTTCGTCATAGAAAAACTGAAATCGTTCATCCTCATACCCATACGATTCTGTCTGCCGGATGCGAAAGCGCATTCGCTCCACTCTTGCCCGAAGTACCATCAAGCTAAAGGGCTTGGTAATATAATCATCTGCCCCCAGCCTAAACCCTGTCACTTCGTCAATTTCCAAATCGTTGGCGGTCAGCATCAACACCGGGATCTGGGAAGCCCGACGAATCTCTTTTAACAACTCATATCCACTTCCATCAGGGAGATTGACGTCCAGAAGTACCATATCAACTGCATTGTTTTTCCAGATCTCCTGTGCCTGTGCCAGCGTTAATGCACTTAAAAACTCAACGGTTTCCTCCTTTAACGCCAGTGCAATCCCCCGATTTAATCCTCTATCGTCTTCTACAATCAATATCTTATATGTATTCAACGCCACTCGCCCCGCTTAAATGCCATCATCATCTCATTGGTAAGACTGCAGTCCTCATCTTTCACAGGCATCTCATCTCTTTCAAACCATTCTGCAAGAGCAAGTTCTTCCTGATCCAGCTTAATTTCCTCCTCACCGTCCAGCTCACAGAAGAAGCCCATCAGTAACGTATCTGACATAGACCAAGGCTGACTTTTGTAATAACGGATGTTTTTTACCTTCAAGCCGACTTCTTCCATCACTTCGCGGTGCACCGTTTCTTCAATGGTTTCTCCCACTTCATTAAAACCTGCAAGAAGCGCATATTTTTTAAATTCTCTGCCTGCATATTTTGACATAAGAATTTTATTTCCATGCGTAACGCCAATGATAACCGCCGGACAGATCTTCGGAAATTCCATCAACCCGCAGGAAGGGCAGCGCATCATCCGCTCTTTTTCATCATGCACCATAGGCTTCCCACATCTTCCGCAAAAACGTCTTGTTTCATACCAGTGGGAAAGCTGCCATCCTGTAATGCCGGCAAATGATAAATATTTTGGTTTTGAAGCACGAAAGAAGCTGACATCTTCCCACTCGTATGTGCTGTGTTCACAGAGAGCCTCTCCACTCTTAGCACCTCCAAGATAAAATCTCCTGTCATCTATGGTAAATAAATAAGTATATGTATGATATAAATCACCTTCATCTACGCCCGCATTCACCGCTTCTTTGAACGTGGGATATACCACTTCTTCCCCCTCCCGACGAAGCAACAGGTTTCTTCCTTTGTAGCATAGAAGAATACTGTTCGCCGTAGGTTTTATGGGCTGATATTCATTTCTATATTGATGTGGTGCAATATCCTGTATCATTTCTATCCTCTCGCTTTCGTTCCATTGGTATCTCGTTTTCCAAGCTTCAATCGGTTCAGCGTCACTTCACGGTCTCGATAGCTTACTTTGGTTTCTGTTCCTTCCTCAAAGAGATATACCGACTCCAGTTCATCGTCCTTCTTTAACTTGATTCCACGAACACCGACTGCTCCTTTTTTCTTCTCCGACACTTCTTCTGCCGAGAATCTTAAGAAATATCCATCCTTGGTCTGTAATACAATCTGCTGATTATCGTTAATCACCTGCACGCTTGCCACTTGATCTTCCGCTTGAAGCTTTGTAGCTGCAATCGTACGCTTCGCCACTTGAAATTCAGTACCTTCTACTTTCTTCACCATACCCTGCTTTGTGGCAAACAGTAATTTTGCATAGCGAAGCTGTTCCCCGTCACAGATGTAGATCAATTCTTCTTTTGTACTGTCATAATTACTTACATTGTCAATCGGAAGTCCCTTATCACGGAATTTTCCAAACGGAAGATCCAGCACTTTAATCTGATGCATCTTGCCCTCCGCAGTAAAAATACATAGTTTTCCTGTATTCAGACAGTGTACAATATATTTATTCTCGTTATCTGCCGCCTCTTTATTTCTCTCGTAGGTCGCCACATCTACCGTCTTGGCATACCCAAAGCGATCCATCAGGAACACAACTTCCTGCTCTTCAATCTTCTTCTCTTCGTATACTGCCTCTTCTGCATTTTCCACTACCGTGCGGCGTTTTCTGGCAAATTCTTTCTTGAATCTGTCAAGATCCTCGATAATAACATCCGACATAGAACTATAATTATTTAATATATCTTCATATCTTGCAATATTGGCAAGTGTGGTCTCGTGCTCTTTCATCAGCGCTTCAATCTCAAGACCAATGAGCTTGTATAGACGCATCTCCAAAATCGCTGTCGCCTGCCGCTCCGTAAATCGAAGCATAGCTGCCATCTTCTTGGAAATGCCGGATTTGAATTTAATATTTTCTGTTACACCTTTGGTCAGACACGCCTTAGCGTCTTTCACTGACTGACTTCCTCTTAAAATCTCAATAATGAGATCGATCACATCACATGCCTTAATAAGACCTTCTTGTATCTCTTTTTTATCTAATTCTTTCGCAAGAAGATTCTTATACTTTCTCGTCGCAAGCTCAAACTGGAAATCCACATGGTGCTCAATGATTTTCTTAAGCCCCATCGTCTCCGGTCTTCCATTTGCAACCGCAAGCATATTTACCCCGAAAGTATCTTCCAGACGAGTCTTCTTATAGAGCATATTCGTCAGATTCTCTACGTCCGCACCCTTTTTCAGTTCAATGACGATGCGGATTCCTTCCTTGGAAGACTGGTTGGAAATATCTATGATATCGCTGGTCTTCTTAGATTCTACCAGTGCACAGACATCATTTAAGAATTTCCCGATTCCTGCTCCGATCATCGTATAAGGAATCTCTGAGATCACAAGACGTTTTTTACCGCCTTTCATCTCTTCTACATCCACTTTTCCGCGAATCCGAATCTTTCCGGTTCCATTTTCATAAATATCAACGAGATCGTCTTTATTTACTACAATACCGCCGGTTGGAAAGTCCGGTCCTTTGATATATTTCATCAGCTGTCTTGTGCTGATATCATCATTTTTCATGTAAGCCTTTACAGCATCGATCACTTCTCCCAGATTGTGGGTTGGGATGCTGGTAGCCATACCGACCGCAATACCTTCCGCACCATTAACCAGAAGATTAGGAACCCTCACCGGCAAAACCTCCGGCTCTTTCTCTGTCTCGTCAAAGTTCGGCACAAAATCGATGACATCTTTATCGAGGTCAGATAAATAGGCTTCCTGTGTGATCTTGGCAAGTCTTGCCTCTGTATAACGCATCGCAGCTGCCCCGTCTCCTTCGATTGATCCGAAGTTACCGTGACCGTCTACCAGTGTCATTCCCTTCTTAAATTCCTGCGCCATAACAACCAGTGCCTCATAGATGGAACTGTCACCGTGCGGGTGGTATTTACCCATTGTATCTCCCACAATACGGGCGCATTTTCTGTACGGTCTGTCATAGCGAATACCAAGCTCGTGCATGTCATAGAGCGTTCTTCTCTGTACCGGCTTTAATCCGTCTCTCACATCCGGCAGCGCTCTTGCCACAATGACGCTCATGGCATAATCAATATATGATTTCTTCATCAGCTCTGAATACTCAGTTCTTATGATCTGTGAATCCTGCATATCTTTGTCTCCCTTTTATACATCCAACTCTGCTTCCGCAGCGTTTTCATAGATAAATGTTCTTCTCGGCGGCACCTCTGTACCCATCAGCATTTCTGTCACATCCGATGCCATTCTTGCGTCTTCGATCTCCACACGCTTCAAAATCCTCGTCTCCGGATTAAGGGTTGTCTCCCACAACTGCTCCGCGTCCATCTCGCCAAGACCTTTGTATCTCTGCAGCGTAAATGGACCATCGTGAGTTTTCCGGTATTTCTCTAACGCTTTATCATCATAGAGATATTCCTCTTCTCCCTTTTTCGGCATTGCTTTATAAAGAGGCGGCATGGCAATGTAAATATGTCCCTCGTCGATCAGCTCTCTCATAAAACGATAAAATAACGTCAAAAGGAGTGTGGAAATATGCGCGCCGTCCACATCCGCATCCGCCATAATAATAATTTTGTCATAGCGGAGTTTACTAATATCAAAATCATTTCCATATCCTTCTGAGAAACCGCACCCAAACGCATTGATCATTGTCTTGATCTCCGCATTGGCAAGCACCTTGTCTATGCTTGCTTTCTCCACATTTAAAATCTTACCGCGAATCGGAAGGATCGCCTGATACATACGGTCTCGCGCGGTCTTGGCCGAACCACCCGCAGAATCTCCCTCTACAATAAAGATTTCACACTTGGAAGCATCTCTACTCTCACAGTTGGCAAGCTTTCCGTTGCTGTCGAAAGAATATTTCTGCTTTGTCAACAGGTTTGTTTTCGCTTTCTCCTCTGTCTTTCGAATCTTTGCTGATTTCTCCGCACATCCGATCACTTTCTTAAGATTTTCAAGATTTCGGTCAAAATACCGCACAATCTCTTCACCAGTCACCTTACTGGTTGCTTTCGAAGCATCTGGGTTGTCCAGTTTTGTCTTCGTCTGCCCTTCAAATCTTGGATCGGGATGCTTAATGGAGACAATCGCTGTCATACCGTTTCTCACATCAGCTCCGGTAAAATTCGAATCTTTTTCCTTCAAAATACCAAGTTCTCTCGCGTACTGGTTAATCACTGTTGTAAAGGTAGTTTTAAATCCGGTCAAGTGAGTTCCGCCTTCACTGTTATAAATATTATTACAGAAACCAAGAATATTTTCATGGAATTCATTCACATACTGAAATGCAGCTTCCACTTCAATACCTTCCGCTTCACCCTTAAAATACACCGGCTCATGAATGGCTTCTTTTTTCGAGTTCAGATCTTTGATAAACCCAAGGATTCCGTCCGGCTCGTGATACACAATCTTTTCTTTCTCTGCTCCCCGCAGATCTTCAAAAATGATGGTGAGCGCCGGATTCAAATATGCGGTCTCATGCATTCGACTCTTTACGTCGTCCGCTTTAAATTTGGTCTTTTCAAAAATCGTATCGTCCGGAAGGAAATTCACCTTTGTTCCTGTTTTTTTCGTCTTACTGATCTTAGGCAGGAGTCCTTCTTCCAACTCTACAACCGGAAGTCCCCTCTCATAACGGTCATGGTGTACATAACCCTCTCGGCTGATCTCCACATCCATATATACAGACAAAGCATTTACAACAGAAGAACCAACTCCATGAAGACCGCCGCTTGTCTTATAAGCCGAATCATCAAATTTTCCTCCCGCATGAAGTGTCGTATATACAAGGCGGGCTGCCGGTACTCCTTTTGCATGCATTCCAACCGGAACTCCGCGTCCGTTATCGGCAACCGTAGCCGAACCGTCTTTTTCAAGTGTTACTCTGACTTCACTGCAATACCCTGCCAGATGCTCATCCACCGCATTGTCAACGATCTCATAGATCAAATGGTTAAGCCCCTTTGTGGACACACTTCCTATATACATTCCCGGTCTTTTTCTGACCGCTTCTAACCCTTCTAAAACTGAAATACTTTCTGCATCATATGTATTTTTCTTTGCCATTACACAGATATCCTTTCGCATACTTTTCCATACTGCATTTATCTTAGCACGAAATCTAGACCGAATCAAACATATTTTACGGTGCCAGCACACGGTCTAGTGTTTTCGCCAACACGACCATCGCATTTTTCATTTCTTCCACCGTATTCGTCTGAGCGCCCGCTTCGATCAGCAGACTCTTTGGTTTCAAATGCATGTTATAGCGATAACTCTTAAGATAAATTCTCCGCGTAAAGCCCGGATACATCTTCGCTGCCGCCAACTGCATCTGCAAGGAAAATGCTAAATTGTCTTCTATATAGGGATTACTCAAATATCCAATATCGCCATTCGCCTTAGATCGGCTTAAACCATTAAAAAACATGATCTGCGCCGTCTGTTTTCCGCCAATGTCTGTAACCAGATGCGTAGATTCTCCCACTCCGTCTCTGTGAAGATCAATGACAACTTCTATGCTGGGATTCTCTTTTAATATCTTCTGAACCTGTGGTTCCGCTAACTGATAAGCCTTACTTCTGTCCATATTTCCGTCAATGAGATCATAGACCCCCTCGTGATGCAGCGTAGGGATTCCATATGTATCATTAAGGATTTTTGTTAAATATGCTCCCATGCCCATAATCGTGTCACTGACTTCCCCGGATCTGGAGTCCTGAAATGCCTCCTGCGAGTGTGTGTGGTAAATGAGCACCTTCGGTCCTTCTTTTTCTTTATTTAGCTTCATATCTTTCCCGAGAAGCTTTTCTGCATTTAACTGCCCGTCTTTTAACGATGTGCTGCTGTCAATGGTATAGAAATGACTGATCAGATACTCCGGGTCCTTTAAATCTTCCATGACAATCTCCGATTGTCCCGCTGAAGCTTCCAGCACTTCTTTGCTTTCCTCTTCTCCGATTAATTTCCCGTCTGCATCTACCGCATTTTCATCTGCCGCCTGTTTTGCAAGAATCATTTCATATGTTTCCTTATCTTCCACATCTGTCGCAGCCGGAGATATTTCTTCCATATACATTCCAAGCGGTATCAGTTCCATGGCATTTCTTGCAAGCCAGTGACCGGGGGAACATCCCCTGTCACCGGAAGATACTTTCGAAAAGACCGGAAGATAAGTCATTTCCGCCTGCCTTAATAAAAAACTGCTTAATTCCATGCGGCTTTCCTGCGTGATCCAATCTTTCTTCTTATTCATATAGAGCCCGATATACACAATAAAAACGCACAAAACAGCAATCATCAATATCTGGCTGATTCTTTTTTTCTGTCTCAATCTATCATCTCCACCTTATCTGTCTAAGCCCGGCTCTTCGAGCAGACTTACGTCTATACTATATGATGAAAGATTCCTCATTATGTGCATGTCCCTGTGTAAATAGTAAGTTCAGCGCCTCCGATATTGTATAACTTATTCTTTTGACAGTTTCATCAATATCTTTCGGTGTCACGTATAGCCCATTCAAATGCGGCGAGATCAGCTCTTTAATCAATTCATATTTCTCTGCCGCATTATATCCTTGTAACACTACACCTACACCTTTTAACGTCTCCGATGACTCTAATGCCTTGATCAGATTCTCCATCGTATCATTGACAATCGTAGCCGCATCTACCACGGTCGGAACACCAATGGCGATCACCGGAACGCCTACTGTTTCTTCCGTAATCCCATTTCTGTGGTTACCAACTCCCGAACCCGGATGAATCCCTGTATCCGCAATCTGGATCGTTCTGTTTAAACGTCTGGAACTTCTTGCCGCCAATGCATCTACCGCAATGATGAGATCCGGCTTCGTCTCTTGCACTACACCGCGGATGATTTCCACCGTCTCCATCCCGGTCTGCCCCATAACCCCCGGTACGATCGCGCTGACCAAATGGATGGCTTCTTCACCCATCGCATATTTTCCATATTCTTTCACAACATGACGGGTAATATTTAAATGATCAGCCACAAAGGGACCTAAAGCATCCGGCGTCACCTGTCGATTTCCAAGTCCGACTACGAGGACAGAATAATCTTCTTTATCCACTTGAACAAAACGTGTGAGAAGAGATTTCAATTTTACCGAGATTTCTCGATGATAATCTTCATCCGGAACAGCCATTTCCGGCACTTCAACAGTGATATACGTTCCGACCGGACGCTTCATTGTTCTGGCTCCGTTTTCCGTCTCAATTTTTACAGTCGTGACACATATTTCTGACTCCTCATCATACTCTTCCTCCAACACAACACCCTGTACCTCTACATGATCCGAATCAAAGCGTTCCTTCTGCTCCAATGCCAGATCTGTCCGCACATTATACTTTTCAATCATCTTCTAACCTCCGATTTTTCATCATATCCTTATATATTCTCCAGTTTTTGCATTATTTTGAGAAATATGTATTGACAGAAACATTTTTGCAGTCTAAAATAGATTCGTATGTTTCGTTAGAACGTCCGTGTCCGGCTCTAACGAACTGGAATCGAGAAAGTCGAAATATTTAAATCGGAGGTGGACAAATTGGCTAACATCAAATCAGCTAAGAAGAGAATCTTAGTAAACGAAACAAAAGCAGCTAGAAACAAAGCTATCAAATCTAAAGTAAAAACTTATGTGAAAAAAGTTGAGACAGCTGTTGCTAACAAAGATGCAGAGGCTGCTAAAGCAGCATTAAAAGAGGCTACTGTAGAAATCAACAAAGCTGGAAGCAAAGGTGTATATCACAAAAACACATGTTCCAGAAAGATTTCCCGTCTCGCAAAAGCTGTAAACGGAATTGCTTAATTATAAACGAACATAAAAAAACAGCCATACCGTCATGTGGCTGTTTTTTTGATTGATTTATTAATTTGGGACGTAGCATTTTTACAAAAAGCTACGTCCCAAATTGCATTTTGACCTGTCCTTTTTTAGTTATTGATCAGTTTATCTTCGCCATTCCAGCTGTAAAGTTTTCTAATCTCTTCTCCTACTTTCTCTGATGGATGTTCAGCAGCAAGTTTTCTCATTGCTTTGAAGTGTACCTGACGTCCTGCATTAGACATATCAACAAGGAAGTCTTTTGCAAATGTACCGTCCTGAATATCGGATAAGATCTGTTTCATTGCTTTCTTTGTATCTTCTGTAATGATCTTTGGTCCTGTAATGTAATCACCATACTCTGCTGTGTTAGAAATAGAATATCTCATTCCTGCAAAGCCGCTCTGGTAAATAAGATCAACGATCAGTTTCATTTCATGGATACATTCGAAGTAAGCATTTCTTGGATCATAGCCTGCTTCGCAAAGTGTCTCAAAACCTGCCTGCATAAGTGCGCATACACCACCGCAAAGTACTGCCTGTTCACCAAAGAGGTCTGTCTCTGTCTCTGTTCTGTATGTAGTCTCAAGAAGCCCAGCTCTTGCTCCGCCGATCGCAAGACCGTAAGCAAGTGCACGATCCCATGCTTTTCCTGTGTAATCCTGTTCAACTGCAACTAAGCAAGGTGTTCCTTTTCCTGCCTGGTATTCACTTCTTACTGTATGACCAGGGGCTTTTGGCGCGATCATCGTAACGTCTACGTTCTTCGGCGGTTTGATACATCCGAAATGAATATTGAAACCATGTGCAAACATAAGCATGTTGCCTTCCTCAAGGTTTGGCTCGATGTCTTTCTTATACATATCTGCCTGAAGCTCATCATTGATCAGGATCATAATGATGTCTGCCTGTTTTGCCGCCTCTGCTGCTGTGAACACTTCTAAACCCTGTGCTTCAGCCTTTGCCCATGATTTACTTCCCTCATAAAGTCCTACGATAACATCACAACCAGATTCTTTTAAGTTAAGGGCGTGCGCATGTCCCTGACTTCCGTAACCGATAATCGCAATTTTCTGTCCCTCTAATACAGATAAATTACAATCTTCCTGATAAAAAATTCTTGCTGCCATTTTGCATTCCTCCTAAAATAATAAATTCTTATTCTATTTATTAAACAAGGCTGGCAAATAACCGGTCTTATTTAAAATCATAGTTTAATTGTCACTGATATTTCCACTCTCATCAATATATGTTACGTCTTTGATTCCTCTTTTAAGACCGGTAATACCCGTTCTTGCAAGTTCCAGAATCTCATATCCATCCAACAGATTAAGGAAACCGTCCAGTTTTGACTGTGTTCCTGTAAGTTCCACCATCAAGGATTCTTTTTCTACGTCTACAATCTTGGCGCGGAAAATATCTGCAACGGAGATGATCTCCGCTCTCTCTGAAGCATTGGCACGGATCTTCACCATGATAAGTTCTCTGTATACAGATTCCGATGGATCTAATACTTTAATCTCTACAATATCTTCAAGCTTTCGAACCTGCTTTTCAATCTGTGATAAGATCAGCTCGTCTCCACTTGCCACAATTGTAATTCTCGTAAATCTCGGATCTGCCGTCACACCGGCTGTAATGCTGTCAATGCTGTACCCTCGTCTGCTGAACAATCCTGATATCCGGCTCAACACACCGGGATTATTATCTACGATCAATGAATAAACTCTCTGCATATCACACCTCTTCCCCACTCGCTTAGCAAAAACAGAGTGCATTCTGTTTTGTAAATAATAACAATATCCCTGGCATTTGTCAAGAGTATTCTCTCTGATTTTTGTGAAACATTTTTACTGTGAAGTGAAAAGTTTATTTCCACTTTGAATAGGGCAAAGTAGATTTTAGTCTTTCACTCATTTCCACTTCCACAGATGTAGCATTTAGTCTTACACTATCCTTTGTGACAGTCGCAGAAAGGCTGGTGTCATATGAAAACTACAAATGCTTTTTCACATTTAACTTTAGAAGAACGGAGAATCATTCTTACTGGTATTACTAACAATTCCACCAAGACTGCCATCGCCCAAACTATCGGCAAAGACAAATCCACGGTTGGAAAAGAAATCAAACTACATCGTGTGCTTACACACAAATGCAAAATGCCTTTGGAATGTAATAACTACCGTAAATGTACCTTTGGTCGTAACTGCACACTCGATTGCCCGGAATACAGCCCTTTCCGTTGCTCCAGGCGTGATCGCTCTCCTGGTGCTTGTAATGGTTGCTCCCATTGGTCTCGTTGCAGATTTGATAAATTCCAATACTGCCCTGAAGACGCACAAATGGATTATCGCACAACTCTCATTGATTCCAGACAAGGTGTAAATCTTACTGTTCAGGAAGCAAAATCTATGGCTTCTGTTATCTCTCCTCTTCTTAAGCAAGGACATTCTCCCTATCAGATACTTGCCAACCATCCTGAGTTAAATATTTCCGAGAAAACTCTCTATAATTACATTGAATCCGGTGTTTTCCGCGAACTTGCCGGGATTACTTCGTTGGATCTCAGACGACAAGTCAGCAGAAAGCTTCCTAAAAAGAAAGCTCAGGTTTATAAAAAAAGAAAAGATAACAAGTATCTAAAAGGCAGAACGTATCGGGATTACAAAACATACCTTTCTGACAATCCCGATGTTTTCGTTGTTCAGATGGATACCGTTTACAACAATGAATCGAATGGTCCTTTTTTACAAACCTTTAAGTTTGTAAAAGCCGGTCTCCTTTTTGCCATTTACCACGAAGAGAAAACGGCCATCGCCATGAAAAGCGGAGTTGACTTGTTGGAATCCATTCTTGGGCAGATGCTATTCCGCAAATATGTCCATATCCTGCTGACCGACCGGGGGAGTGAATTCTCGGCAGCCGAAGCGATGGAGTGCAGTCCTGACGGCACCAGACGTACACGAGTATACTATTGCGATCCCATGCAATCCGGACAAAAGGGAACTTTGGAAAACAAACATGTTGAACTTCGTTATATCCTTCCAAAAGGAGCTGACCTAAGAGCTTTAGGATTAAACGGACAGGAGGACTTGAATCTTGCTATCAGTCATGTGAATTCTGCTCCTGTTGAATTACTAGGCGGTAAAAGTCCACTAGAACTTACTGATTTTATGTACCATGATCTTTACAAAAAGTTATACGATTTCGGTATTCAACAGATTGATAAAGATCATGTGATTTTAAAACCATACCTGTTAAAAAAATAAACGTATAAAATAAAACAAAAAAACAACAGGCGACTGTCTATGCAACTGAATATGCCCTCTATGCAAGTGGAATTTAGTCCTACACCTTTTAAAACCACGACTAAACTCCGCTTTTTTGTGATGCAAAAAAACAGGTCTTCGGCAGTCATCCTATTGTTTTATATTCCTTATTGTAACATTGAATTCCACTTTATAAAACAGAAAAAGTAGCAATTATCCCTTTTTGTAAGAGTAATTGCCACTTTCATTCTTCTCTTTTTCAAAGTGGAAATAAACTTTTCACTTCACTGAAACATTTTTACAAACAAAAATTCTATCCATTTATCAAAAACATTTATCAAAAATGATCCAGCTTTCACTTGTGCCCACCGATTAAAAACGGTATAATTGGAACTGTGTGTTTCTACATATAAGTAATTTTAGAAAACGGAGACAATCAATATGAGTAAAACAAATCAAAAACAGCGTGAGGAATTCCGCACACGTCTGGGATTTATCGTTGCCTGCATCGGCTCTGCGGTCGGTATGGGCAATATATGGATGTTCCCTTATCGAACAGGTAAATTCGGCGGCGCTGCATTTTTAATTCCTTATTTTATTTTTGTAATCCTTCTTGGATTTTCCGGAGTCATCGGAGAGATGGCTTTCGGCCGCGGTGTAAAAGCCGGACCTTTAGGTGCTTTTTCTTCTGCAATGGAAATGCGTTTCGGAGAAAAGGGAAAGAAATGGGGCAAACTGATCGGTATGATTCCAGTAATTGGCTCTCTCGGTATCGCAATCGGATATTCTGTCGTTGTAGGATGGTTCTTAAAATACTTATTTACCGCCCTTACCGGACAGCTTACCAAAGTGGAAGATATGGGAAGCTTCTTCGGCTCTCTTGCCGTGAACTTTGGAAGCATTGGCTGGCAGATGCTCGGACTTGGTCTTACTTTCTTGATCATGATCCTCGGCGTTACCAAAGGAATTGAGAAAATGAACAAGCTGATGATGCCTGTATTTTTTGTTTTCTTTATCATCCTTCTTGTACGCGTCACAACACTTCCGAACGCTCTTGATGGATATCGGTATCTCTTTGTTCCAAACTGGGAACAGCTTGGCAACATAAAGACTTGGGTATATGCTCTTGGTCAGGCATTTTTCTCCTTATCTTTAGCCGGGTCCGGAACAATTGTATACGGAAGTTATTTAAAGAAAGACATTGATGTTGTAGGCTGTGCCAAAAATGTCGCCTTCTTCGATACTTGCGCGGCGCTCCTTGCCGGTATGGTCGTAATTCCTGCGGTATTCGCCTTTCAGCTTGACGTTGCCAGCGGACCACCGCTTATGTTCATCACACTTCCTGCTGTCTTCCAGCAGATGCCTTTAGGCGGATTATTTGCAATTATTTTCTTCGTTGCAGTATTATTTGCCGCTATTACTTCACTGATGAACTTATTCGAGACACCGATTGAAGCATTGCAACAGCAGTTTAGCCTTTCCCGCGGATGGGCAGTTGGCATTATCGCTGTCATTTCTGCCGCTGTCGGTATCTTTATCGAAAGCGGAGATGCTGTCGGCGCATGGATGGACGCGGTATCCATCTACATCATTCCGCTGGGCGCTCTTCTTGCCGGAATCATGTTCTTTTGGGTATGCCCGAAGGGCTATGCAAGAAAACAGGTAGAACTCGGCGCTTCCAAGCCTCTTGGCAAATGGTTTGAACCAGTAACAAAATATGTATTTGTAGGTATTACATTGATCGTCTATGTTTTAGGCATATTTTTTGGCGGAATCGGTTAGATTCCGCCAAATTTAAATTCTGGCCACAACTGGCTTCATTCCTTCCAGTCCGATGACCATGATCGGAGCTCCTTGTGGGATTTCCGTTCCGTCTTCTGCAATCACTTTTCTCTTCTTTCCGCCAACATCTCCTTCGCCTTTATAAGCAAAAATAGAAGTCTTGGCATAGCCGATCTTCCACAAAAGTTCTCTCTCCCTCTTCTGACGGTATAGTTCAATCAACGCACGCTCCAGAAGTTGGAGAAGGGAAATGGAAACAACGAGAAAAACCATAAAAGAGACCTTCTTTCCTTGACTCAAGAAAAAAATTGCCATCAAAAGATAAACCGCACTATTCACAATGCCGCTGCCATGCCAGTTCTTTGCCCATGCGTAAAACGTCCCTACATTCACCCATTTCTCTACACCTGACCAAAAAAGTCCGAATATCAATAAAATCAAGCCGAAAATATGAAAAATCGTCTCCGGCATTCCATCAAACAAGCCAAGTGTGATGGGCTCGGTATCCCATGAATCCGAAGCTGCCCAGAAGGCGATACACCCAAAGATCCCAAGCCCCCAGAAAAAGAACAGCATCTTAAAGTCCAACACTTTACTGTACAGGCGTCCCATATCTCTTCCTGCCACTTCCGGATCTCCCATTTGCCGAACCGCTTCTTCCTCCGCCTCCACTTCGCTCATTCCTTTTACCAGTAATGCTTCTATGGCATCTTCCAAGTGATCACGATACTCCTGTATAATGCAATCTCGTACCTCTCAATTATGGATTTCCTTTGACATTTCTTTTAAATATTCTTCAGCTTTCATAACATTCACCACCGATCATTCCCGAAACCGCATTGGCGTAAGTTCTCCACTCTTTCACCAGCTTTTCATGATAGATTCTTCCGTTTGGCGTGATCTGATAATATTTTCGGACTTTTCCGTTCACCTCTTCCTCATAACAGGTTAAATATCCAGACTGAACAAGACCGTGGAGCAGAGGATATAACGTACCAACCTTCAGTTCAAACACATTGCGAGAGCGTTCCGATAACGTCTCAATCATTTCGTAGCCGTACATATCCTTCTGCGACAACATTTGTAAAAGAAGCATCGTTGTGTTTCCAGAAACAAGATTCCTGCTTACAGCCATTTTCTTTACCTCCTTCTATCGATTATCTATATATTAATATTATATCGATTCCCGATATTTGTCAATATAAAAAATGGCAGAACTATTATACAATTCCGCCATTTTATGCTTTTCCTATTTTTTTCTATGCAAATGATCATGCTTTTCTCGAAGTTGTTCCCAAATCTCATGATGAAGCTTTGACTGCATCTTCGGAAATGCGCGCAGCATACGCCTGCCGGTCTGTGATGAATGTTCCAGATAATGTGCGTATTTTTGCTGATACTCTTCTCTCTTCTTCTTGAGTGCCTCCTGCCGTTCTACTCCTTCCATCACGTTCTGGTAAATATTCTCTCCCATCTGATCTGACAAGCGATGCAGTTCTGCCGCAATCTCTTCCATCATCTCCAGCTTCTTGTTGATCTTGAGAATTCCGGATACTGTCACACAAAGATCGGCAACCAGCTCAATCCCGCATATGATAAGAATTACAATTCCAATCCAGAGCGGTATAAAAGAATACGCTTTGAAAATCAACGGATGCAGTACCTTCACAATAAATACACATGCCGCTCCCCACAAAAGTGAAAATGGAAGGCATACATAACCATTTAGGTTCAGTGGCATTCCGCTGTAATCCCACCATTTATGGTGAAACAACACTTCTAACAAAAAACCGGTCAGCCATTCTAATACCGTCACAAGAACAGCCGATAATATGTAGAGAAGAAATAATTGTTCTTTAAATGGATGCATGAGCATAACAACAGCTGTGACACCAAGTCCATACACCGGACACAACGGTCCGTTTAAAAAGCCACGGTTTACGAACTTTCGTTCTTTTAATGCCGCAAACGCGACTTCAGCACACCAGCCGATAAAGCTATATAAGAAAAAATTTATAAATATATAATAGATTGTCAATTGAATTTCCACTCCTGTCTGTGCTAACATTGTCATTATATTTAAAACATACATTTACTTAAGAAATATCCTTACTATACTATGAAAGGAAAAGACATGCAAGAAAAAATTTCATTTTTAGGAAAATTTCATTTCACTTGGAAAAAGGTACTTTTTATATTAGTTTTGCTGTATATAGCTGCCCTCGTTGTTCCTTATATTCCACACAAAAAGGTAAATAAAAACTTCAAACACAATTTTAAACCAAACGATTTTTACAGCACCACTACCGGAACAGAACGAATCGCTTACATAAACGATAATACAGACGCTCTGAAATATCGCCTGCGCATGGTGGAAGAAGCTCAAAGCGAAATCATTTTGTCAACCTTCGATTTTGACTCAGACCGCGCCGGAAGAGAATTGTTAAGTTCTCTCATCCATGCAGCTGATCGAGGTATATCTGTACGCATCATCATTGACGGTACCAGCGGATTTCTTGATGTCAGCAGAAGTCCATGGTTCCAAGCTGCTGTTTCTCATGATAATGTTGAGATTCGTATTTATAACCCGATCAATTTCCTGAAGCCTTGGAAAATGCAGGCGCGCCTCCATGACAAATATATGATCGTCGATGAAAAAATGTTCCTTCTTGGCGGAAGAAACAGCAACAATTTATTCCTTGGAGACTACACTTCAGCTCAAAATATTGACCGCGAACTTTTTGTATACGAAACAACCAAAAATGGGAATTCATCCCTTTACCAGCTCCGTACTTATTTTGAAAAAATATGGGCACAGAAAGACAACAAGACCTTTACCTGCAAGAAAATGACAGATAAAGTGAAAAACTGTGATTCTAAATTCAAAGAGCAATATAACAAGCTTGCAAAACAATATCCTTCCACAAGAGAAACATGGGACTGGGAAGCACTTACAATAGAAACAAATAAAGTTTCCCTCCTTAGCAATCCCGTAAATGCGGGAAACAAAGAGCCTCAGATGTGGTACAGTATACATCAGCTTCTCATGACCGGAAAGCAGGCAACCATTTATACGCCTTATATTATCTGCGGAAAAGAAATGTATGCCGACCTCACAACATTAAAGGAAAAAGATATTTCCGTTGAAATCATCACAAACGATGTCGCTAAAGGCGCTAATCCGTGGGGATGTACTGATTATCTCAATCAAAAAGAAAAAATATGGGCAACAGGCGCTAAAGTATATGAGTATATGGCTCCTCACTCCTGTCATACAAAAGCGGTAATGATCGACGATCGCATGACACTCTTAGGTTCTTATAATTTAGATATGCGAAGCACCTATCAGGATACCGAACTTATGTTAGCTGTAGATTGTCCGGAACTTAACGCCACAATCCGCAAAGAAGCCGAACACGATAAGACTTGCAGTAAAGTGATGGAGAATGGTACATACCAATACGGAGAAAACTATAAGGAAAAGAAATTGAGTGTTGGGAAAAAAACTTTCTACAGTATTTTAAGAATTCTCGTAATCCCAATCAGAAGATTTTTGTAGCAAAACAAATTCTCTACATATACGAGAGAGTACTGTCATTAAAGCAATACTCTCTCGTATATCTCTATTTTCCCACACATATATTAACAAAACGGGCAAACAATTTTTTCATACTTTCATCACCAAATTTAGCCATCATTTCTGGATGCCATTGTACTCCAACCATGAAAGTTCCATCCTCTCTCTCCAGTGCCTCAACAATCCCATCCATAGTTTTCGCTGTTACCGCAAATCCTTTAGCCACTGATTTCACGCTCTGGTGATGATACGAATTTACTCTTGCTTTTTCACCTAATATACCATCAATAAAACTACCTTTCTCAATTTGAATTTCGTGACAACCATGATATCGAGGTGTAAGTTGCATGTGACGCAATACATTTTCTTTTTGCGATACGAGATCCTGATAGAGACTACCACCAAACGCCACATTCATCGCCTGAAGACCTTTACAAATTCCAAAAACCGGGAGTTTCCTCCTATCTGCCTCCTCAATTACGGCAAAATAAAAGCAATCTACTTCACTCAATGAAAACCCAACGCCTTGAATCGGTTCTTCCTCATATAGATAAGGGTCAATATCGTATCCTCCTGCCAAAATCACTCCATCCAAGCTCTCCATTTGTATTTTCACATTTTCCAAATCAGAAACCACCGGAAGCAACACAGGCACACCCCCCGCATCTTCTACTGCCTCGACATAATCATAATTAATAAACGCTCGATACATCCCCGGGTGAGCACCAGCTTCCATAATTTCAATATTAGCAGTAATCCCAATTCTTGGTTTACTCATATTCTTGTCCCTCCTGTATAGGTATTCTAATTCTGGAATACAAAAAAAACTATACTGAAAGCACATTAACCATCAGTATAGTTTTTTGATTATTTTAAATTTGTATATTATGCATGTAGATTCACAAAGATTCTACGAGATTCTACACTGAATATTCCTTGAAAATATGCTATTTCTTAGAATTTACCCTCTTTCGCTGCTTCTTCAATGGAAACTGCAACTGCAACAGTCATACCAACCATTGGGTTGTTACCTGCACCGATAAGTCCCATCATCTCAACGTGAGCCGGTACAGAAGAAGATCCTGCGAACTGTGCATCAGAGTGCATACGTCCAAGTGTATCTGTCATACCGTAAGAAGCCGGACCTGCAGCCATGTTATCTGGGTGAAGCGTACGTCCTGTACCACCACCGGATGCTACTGAGAAGTATTTCTTGCCCTGCTCAATACATTCTTTCTTGTATGTACCTGCAACTGGGTGCTGGAAACGTGTTGGGTTTGTAGAGTTACCTGTGATAGATACGTCTACACCCTCTTTGTGCATGATTGCAACACCTTCACGTACATCATTTGCACCGTAGCAGTTTACTTTAGAACGAAGTCCGTCAGAGTAAGCGATTCTCTGAACTTCTTTTAATTCGCCTGTGTAGTAGTCATACTCTGTCTGAACATATGTAAATCCGTTGATTCTGGAAATGATCTTTGCAGCGTCTTTTCCGAGACCATTTAAGATAACACGAAGAGGTTTCTTACGAACCTTGTTTGCTTTCTCTGCAATACCGATTGCACCCTCAGCTGCTGCGAATGACTCGTGTCCTGCAAGGAATGCGAAACAATCTGTATCTTCTTCCAGAAGCATTTTTCCTAAGTTACCATGTCCAAGACCTACTTTACGCTGGTCAGCTACAGAACCCGGAATACAGAAAGCCTGAAGACCTTCACCGATTGCTGCTGCTGCGTCAGCTGCTGTCTTACAACCTTTTCTAATTGCGATTGCTGCACCTACTGTGTATGCCCAGCATGCATTTTCAAAACAAATCGGCTGAATTCCTTTTACCTGATTATATACGTCAAGTCCGGCATCTTTTGTGATTTTCTCTGCCTCTTCGATAGAAGCAATGCCGTAACTACCTAATACTTCATTGATTTTATCAATTCTTCTCTCATATGATTCAAATAAAGCCATTTATATGTCCTCCTTATTTTGGCTGATTCGCTCTGCTCGACTATTCTTTACGTGGATCGATAATCTTTGCTGCATCTGCAACACGTCCGTACTGTCCTTTTGCCTTCTCCCAAGCATCGTTTGGTGTATCACCTGCTTTGATGAAGTCTGTGAATTTTCCAAGACTTACGAACTGATATCCGATGATCTCATCATGCTCGTCAAGAGCGATACCTGTCACATAACCTTCAGCCATCTCAAGATAACGAGGTCCTTTTGCTAATGTTCCGTACATTGTACCAACCTGAGAACGAAGTCCTTTTCCAAGGTCCTCAAGTCCTGCACCGATCGGAAGTCCGTCTTCTGAGAATGCACTCTGTGTTCTTCCGTAAACGATCTGAAGGAATAATTCTCTCATTGCTGTATTGATTGCATCACAGACAAGGTCTGTGTTCAATGCCTCTAAAATAGTTTTTCCCGGAAGGATCTCAGAAGCCATAGCTGCTGAATGTGTCATTCCTGAACATCCGATTGTCTCTACCAATGCTTCCTGAATGATACCGTCTTTAACATTTAATGTAAGCTTACATGTTCCCTGCTGTGGAGCACACCAGCCAATACCATGTGTAAGACCAGAAATATCTTTTACTTCTTTTGCCTTTACCCATTTCGCCTCTTCCGGAATCGGAGCTGGTCCGTGATTTGCGCCCTGAGCTACCGGACACATCATTTCTACTTCATGTGAATAAATCATTTTAAAACTCCTTTCAACTATATATGATTTCTCTGTCGTAGGGCTCGTTATATCTTTAACACCATACTACATTTATTTTCTCACATCTTACAAGATTCGTCAATTGTCACTTTCACTTATTTTTGAAGCATATCCCAAAATTTATGGTCTGTTTTGTATGGTTCAATCTCATCCCAATCAAATGGCGCTGTCACCCACATATACCCCAGATCATGTTCGTCATTTTCTGAATAATTAAAATCAAAGCCAATCTCAATTCCTTCTTCATACACGAAGAAATTCTCTTTATAGGTATCTTCTTTTATTTCGCCCTGTAAGATTTCCTTCATTTCCTGAAGATCAAGTTCTTTCAGAAGTGCATCATTCTCCGCTTCCGAACGCATGACGTCAAGCCATTGATTCATAAATTTATCATCCAGCGTTACAACATCCTTGATCTCGTACACTTTTCCATCATCCAGGCCAATATTAAGCGTTCTCAGTTTGCCGCCATAGGAGTCGGCATCGCCCTTGGCATAGTTGTCCTGAAATGCAATACTTATGAAATGCTCGGACTGATAACAGATCTTGTATACCACATTGCTGACAAGTGCCGGATTTTCCGCCTGCACAACCTTGTCTTTGACCGTTTCATCCGGATGCGTATAAATCTCATCCACCGTTTCCATTGCGCAGTCTTTGATCGTCTGATTTACTTTCGTGTAATCTCTTCCTTCTCCGGACAGCTGCGGATACAGCACATGGAATTCAATGTAAGTGGTTGTCTTTTCCGTATCTAAATAATTATAGGTCTCTTCCTCCACCTGATAGGAAACGTCCTCTTCATGGGCCGGAATCTGTTCAAGACCTCCCAGTTCTCCGGTATCTTCTTCTGACCAGTATTCCTCCCCAGGCAATTCTTCATATGGCATAAACTCTTCATAAGGATAATCATAGTAATCATGATGATATTCATTTATGCTCCGAAATACTCCCCACACGAAGAACCCGGCGATTGCCATAACAAGAAGAAGCATCCCGATCCCTGCTGCCACAGCAATGATCGTTGCTGTTTTCTTTGAATGATTCCCGGATGGCATGGTCCCTCCTGCTGTCGCATAAGCTTCCATCGGCGTAAATCTCATTCCGCCTGCCTCTTGTTCTCTGTCAACAGCATACATTCCCAGATGCATACAAGAATTTACCGCATTGGGAGTTGCATTCATAGTCACACGGTTCACTGCAAGCCCCTGTGTGCAGAGTTCACATACCTTTTGATACAGCATTTTCCCGATGCCTTTTCCCTGCCGCTCATTTCGTACAAAGAACAGACAGATATGCCCGGTTCTGCTTACTGCGATTACACCGAGAAGATTCTCGCCTTCAAATGCGCCAAAGAAATACAATTCTCTCATCTGAAATCTCCGGCTCATGTCCTCATAACAGATATATTCCCGGAACTTTTCGATTCCTTCTTCCTGATATGCTGGCGCTACATCCTGCTCAAATACTTCCCGCACAAGATCCAGAGCCAAAGACAATTCCTGTAATCCAAGCATTCTGATTTCCATGCAATCCACTCCTTTATGTCATACATCCTCTACTGTAGTTTCTTTAATTCTTCCTTTAACATCCGCAATGCATGTTCCACGGATGCCGCCCGGTTTTCCTGTCTTGTCCCTGCAAAATGGCATTCCTGCACACTCACATTTTCCTTAACAAAACAACCGATATATACAAGACCTACCGGCTTTTCTTTTGTGCCGCCATCCGGTCCGGCTATTCCTGTTACACTAAGTGCTGCGTCTGCCCCTGCCGCTTTCGCCGCTCCTTCTGCCATCTCACAAGCCGTTTCCCTGCTCACAGCGCCATAACGCTCTAAAGTATCGTGACATACGCCAAGAAGCTTTTCCTTAGCTTTGTTGGAATATGTAATATATCCTTCTTCATATACCGCAGAAGCTCCGGCTACATTCATCACCCTTCCCGCAAGTAATCCTGCGGTACAGGATTCAGCAGTTGTCAAAGTAATTCCTTGATCTTTCAGCAATGCAACAACTTCGTCTTCCAAAGACATCCTACATGCCTCCCTTAGTCAGAACCTGTATATTTTTTGCCACGTAATCAACGAGGGATACGATTGTCAAAATAAGAGATGCCCAGATCAAAACAGTTCCGATCACATCAAACACACCGCCCAGGTCCATGATCAGTACAATGACCATGAACATCTGTGAAACGGTCTTGAATTTCCCCCAGTAGCTTGCAGCAATGACAATCCCACTGTCTGCAGCTACAAGACGGAAACCACTGATGATAAACTCTCTGGCAATAATGATAATAACAAACCATGCCTCAAGCTGACCGGTAGAAATCATACAGATCATTGCGGAACATACAAGAAGTTTATCTGCCAGCGGGTCCATAAATTTTCCAAAATTTGTCACAAGACCTCTTGCTCTTGCAATCTTTCCATCTAACATGTCCGTAAGACTGGCTACTGCAAAAATAACAAGTGCAATCCATTTATTCGCAGCACCTCCCACATCTGTCAGCATAAAAAATACAAAAAATGGTACCATGATCACTCTTAATACTGTTAACTTATTTGGTAAATTCATTACATCAACTCTCCTATCAAATCGTATTCTAATGCGCCCGTAACCTTCACCTTGGCAAAATCTCCGGTTATAAGCTCCGCATCTGTATGTACAAAGATCAGACCGTCTACATTTGGCGCATCCTTGTAGGTACGTCCCACATATACATTTTCGTCTGCAACTTTTCCTTCCACCATCATCAGAACTTCACTGCCTACCATGTCTTCCGCTTTGTCAAACGCGATATCCTGCTGAAGCTCCATAAGTTCCGCCTGACGATCCTCTTTTACAGATTCTTCAATCTGTTCCGGCATATCAGCTGCCGGTGTGTCCTCTTCCGGTGAATATGTAAATACTCCCAGTCTGTCGAACTCCATTTCATCAACAAATCCCATCAATTCTTCGTGATTTGCTTCACTCTCTCCCGGGAAACCGGTAATCAATGTTGTCCGAAGGGCAATATCCGGGATCTCACTTCGAAGCTTCCCAATGATCTCCACAAGCTGTTTCTTCGATGTCCTTCTTCCCATACGCTTCAGGATCTCATCACTTGCATGCTGGATCGGAAGATCAAGATAATGACAGATCTTTGGTTCTTCTTTGATTACCTGTATCAGATTGTCGTCAATTTCCTCCGGGTAGCAGTACAGAATGCGAATCCAACGGATTCCACTAATCTTACACAGCTCTTTCAGAAGCTTATGGAGTGATTTTTCTCCGTAAATGTCCTGTCCGTAAACGGTCGTCTCCTGTGCGACAAGAATCAACTCCTTCACACCTTGCTCTGCCAGGTCTTCCGCTTCTTTGATCAAACGTTCCATCGGCACGCTTCGATAATTTCCACGTAACTTCGGAATGATACAATAAGTACAATGTTTATCACAGCCTTCGGCAATCTTAAGATATGCAAAATGCCCTCCGGTTGTCACAAGTCGTTTCTCGTCCACAAGGGGAAGCGCATTAATATCTGTCACCTCCACATGACCATTCCCGGCAAGCGCTTCTTCCACCGCCTCTGTGATCTTATCATAGGACGTTGTCCCAAGCACTGCATCTACTTCCGGAATCTCAACTAAGATTTCCTGCTGATAGCGCTGTGCCAGACATCCTGTAACAATCAGCGCCTTTAAGCGCCCCTCTTTCTTGTATTCTGCCATTTCTAAAATCGTCTGCACGCTTTCTTCCTTGGCATCATTGATAAAGCAGCAGGTGTTGATCACGATCACATCTGCTTCACTCTCCTCGTCTACGATCTTGTACCCTTTTTTATCCAGAAGTCCAAGCATTACTTCTGAATCTACAAGATTCTTATCGCAGCCAAGCGAAATAAATAATATATTCATAGCCTGTCTCCTTTCCTCTTAAATGACTGTCTATATCAGAAGAAAGGCAGATACCTTCCGGCATCTGCCTTGTAAATCATTCTAGTCTTCTGCTTCCACCTTGATCTTCGCCTGATTCAGCTCATCGATCGCGATCGACAACGGTTTTTCACCGTCTTTTGTATCTACCAGAGGCTCTGCACCGTCAATGATCTCTCTTGCTCTCTTTGCAGTTGCCATAACGATGGAATAACGACTGTTGACTACTTTTGTCTCGCCCTCCTCAACGTCCTTATTCACAACCTTCATTAAATCTGTGTAAGATGGGTGTAACATACACTATTCTCCTTTCAATTCTTCTTTCATATGCTCAATAAATTCGTGATTTCGAAAGCTTCTTCTGTGCTCTCCCTGAATGATCCGATGCATTTCTTCTACACACTCCATCAAATCATCATTGATGATAAGGTAATCGTATTTTTCCATACCTTCGGCTTCTTCCTTTGCACGGCTCATACGATACTCGATCACATCCATAGTCTCTGTTCCACGACCGACCAGACGGCTTCTAAGCTCCTGCGCACTCGGCGGTGTCACGAACAAAAGCAATGTGTCCGGAAACTTTTCTTTTACCTTCAACGCTCCCTGAATCTCTATCTCAAGGACCACATCCTTACCGGCTTCTAATTGTTCCTCCACGTAGACACGCGGTGTACCGTAATAATTATCCACGTATCTAGCATACTCTATCAACTCGTCTTTCGCAATCATTTTTTCAAATTCTTCTGTAGATTTGAAGAAATACTCTCTTCCCTCTTCCTCTCCCGGGCGGGGTGCTCTTGTAGTTGCGGAAACAGACAATGCATAATTGTCATACTTTTTCAGAAGTTCCCGCATGATGGTTCCTTTGCCGGAGCCGGAAAACCCAGACACAACAATAAGAATCCCTTTCTCTTTCATACCTTTTTCCTCTCTTGACACTATTCAATATTCTGGATCTGTTCTCTGACCTTCTCAATCTCTGTCTTTAATTCAATTCCAATATTGGAAATTTCAAGATCATTGGCCTTCGACAGAATCGTGTTCGCCTCACGATTCATCTCCTGGGCAATAAAATCAAGCTTACGCCCGATTCCGCTGTCATCAGATACCAAAGTCTCTTTCATATGTACGATATGACTCTTTAGTCTCACCACTTCTTCATCTGTACAGATCTTATCTGCAAAAATTACAACCTCCGCAGCGATTCTGCTGTCTTCTATCTGGGTGTCCGCCAGAAGTTCCTTCACCTTTGTCTCCAGCTTGTCCCGATACTCTGCAATAATCTGCGGAGAACGCTCTTCAATACAGCCTACAAGCTTCAACATGTTGTCAAGCTTCTCGATCAGATCTTCTCTTAAATGTTCTCCCTCTGAAGTTCTCGTCTCTACAAACTGGCGGATAGCACCGTCAAGCGCCTTCTTAAGACCCTTCCACAATTCCTCTTCATCCACAGCCTGCTCTTCCATTGTGAGCACTTCCGGATATCTGGACAGCGTGGACACACGGATATCATTTTCCAGAGAAAACTTCTCCTGCATTTTTTCAAAATACGATAAATATTCCGCCGCAAGCACTTCGTTATATTTTAAAGATACCTGCTGTTCAGACAGATCTTCATAAGTAATAAATATATCCACCTTTCCTCTCTGCACGCTCTGCTTCAGAAGACTGCGGATTGCTGTTTCAAAAAAATTCAATTTCTTCGGCATACGGATATTGGCATCCAGATAGCGGTGATTCACACTCTTCATTTCAACCGTGAATTTGCGTGACTCATCCTGAACCTCACAACGTCCGAAGCCTGTCATACTTTTTATCATAAATGGCAAACCTCTTTTTACATATATTTTCAAACACCTGTAAAGTATTATAATCCATTTTCCATGTCAAAGTCAATTAAAGCTTTGACAACATCCACCTTTTCTCCCTCAATATCATTGGACTACGACCGTACGCTATGTTATACTTATGAGATAATGATTGTTAAATTAAGGAAGGAGCCTTTCACATGGCATTTGATGGAATTACTGTTGCAGCTCTTGTACAGGAATTAAGAGACAACTTAACCGGCGGACGCATTGCGAAGATCGCACAGCCGGAACCTGACGAACTGCTGCTTACAATAAAGACACCGGCAGGACAGCGAAAACTGTATATATCAGCCAGCGCATCTCTGCCGCTTATCTACTTAACCGATGAAAATAAGTTAAGCCCGATGACTGCTCCGAATTTCTGTATGCTGCTTCGAAAGCATATCGGAAACGGACGCATTACTTCTATCTCGCAGCCAAAGCTGGAGAGAATCATCAGCTTACACATTGAACATCTCAACGAACTGGGCGATCTGTGCGAGAAGAAGCTGATCATTGAGATCATGGGCAAACACAGCAATATCATTTTCTGCGACGACAAGGATATGATCTTAGATAGCATCAAGCACGTATCCGCTCAGATGAGCTCGGTTCGCGAAGTACTTCCCGGAAGAACATACTTTATCCCGGACACGATGGAGAAATCAGACCCGCTCTCTGTAAATGAAAAAAAGTTTCTTGACACATTAAAAGAGAAGCCGGTTCCACTTGGCAAAGCGATTTATACAAGCTTTACCGGTATCAGTCCGGTAATTGCCGAAGACATCTGCTTTCTTGCAGGTCTGGACTCCCAGCTTCCAGCTTCCGAGCTTGATGAAGATACCTTTCTACATCTGTTCAGACAATTTTCTTACTACATGGATGATATCAGAGGCTGCCATTTCCATCCATGCATTTATTATGACGGCACATCGCCCAAAGACTTTGGCGCTGTCGCACTGTCGCATTTTTCTAATTATACGAAGCAGGAATTTACTTCTATCTCAGAAGTTTTAAATACCTATTATGCAACAAAGAACACCCTCACCCGTATCCGGCAGAAAAGCGCCGATCTTCGTCACGTTGTTCAGACTGCCTTAGAACGTAACCGGAAGAAATATGACTTGCAGAAGAAGCAATTGCGTGATACCGAGAATCGTGAAAAATACAAAGTCTACGGGGAGCTCATCCACACCTACGGTTATAACTTGGCTCCGAATTCCAGGGAACTTACTGCTCTTAATTATTATACGAACGAAGAGATTACCATTCCTCTTGATCCGACTTTGACACCGGCTGAAAACGCGCAAAAATATTTCAACAAATATAACAAACAAAAACGTACCTTTGAGGCATTGACCGAACTCATTCAAGAGACTGCGGATGATATCCATTATCTGGAATCTATCAGCAATTCTCTGGATATTGCCCTCACCGAAGCCGATCTTATTCAGATTAAGGAAGAACTGATGCAAACCGGATATGTGCGCAGAAAATATACCAAGAAGAAAGAAAAGATCACGAGCCGTCCAATGCACTATATCTCCAGTGACGGTTACCATATGTATGTAGGGAAAAATAATCTGCAGAACGAAGAACTCACCTTTTCTTTTGCCAATGGAAACGACTGGTGGTTTCACGCAAAAGGAGCTCCCGGCTCTCATGTGATCGTGAAAACAGGCGGGGACGAACTTCCGGACCGCACTTTTGAAGAAGCCGGACGACTCGCCGCCTACTATTCAAAAAATCGCGGAAGTGACAAGGTGGAAATTGACTATGTAGAGAAAAAGCATGTAAAGAAACCGAACGGTTCAAAACCGGGATTTGTCGTATATTATACTAACTATTCTCTCGTCATTGATTCCGATATCAGTAATTTAAAAACCGTGCAGGATTAACCTGCACGGTTTTGTTCATAATCTTTTATAAATACTTTTGAATGATTTTTTGCATTTCTTCAAATTGCTGTTCCATCTCATACACCAATTTAAACTGTGTTCTTGCCCGCACCAGATTATGTTCTGGATAGCTAGTTTTAAAATAGGTATCACCTTGCAGGTAATCTGTCAAAAATCTGATTCCACATTCCAATGTGATAATTCTAGCTCCCCATGCCAAGCTCTTAATCTCCGCATCTGTAAGTGCATCTTTTGTTTCCTCCAGATACCCCTTTACATACATTTCGTACAAATTAATATCAAAATGTACAAGATCTAAATTTTTCTCATCTTCTTGAGCTGTTGCTGCTCCAAACCGAATAGAATCTCCAAAATCATTTGCTGCAAGTCCTGGCATGATTGTATCAAGATCAATGATACACAGGCCTTTATCGGTACTCTCATCGAAGAGAATATTATTTAGCTTCGTATCATTATGTGTTACACGAAGCGGAAGAATTCCTGACTCCTGCTGTTTTACAAGCACTCCACAATCTTCCTGCCTCTTCTCTACAAAAGCAATCTCCTTCTTACAAGTATTTGCACGATTTTTAAGATCTCTCTTCACCGCAATCCGGAAAGTTTCAAACCGTTTTACCGTGTTGTGGAAATCAGGAATTGTCTCGTGAAGCTTTTCAGCCGGATAATTCTCCAGTCGTTTTAAGAAATGACCAAAACTACTACCGGACTGATAGAACTGCTCTGGTTGCTCTACCTGCTGATAGCACACAGAATTTGAAATAAAATTGGAACATCTCCATGGTTCCCCTTCTGCATCTTCAAAATAGTTGCATCCTGTCTTTGTCTTAATATAAGCCAAAGTCTCTCTATCCGGATCACCGCCTTCTGCACGAATCACACTTCTTAAATATTCCGTAACCCCAAAAATATTTTCCATTACTCCATCTGGATCTTTAAATACATTGCTATTTACTCTCTGGAGAACGTAGGATGGTTCATCTCCTTCTTCTCCCGGCATGTAAACTGCATATGTTTCATTAATATGTCCTGCACCGTATGGTTTTACATAACTGCACTTTGGTCCAAAACCAAATGCATAAACCGCATCTTCCAGATTACGATTATCCACACCGTCAATTTTTCTTCTTGTAGAAAAAATCACTTCACCAGCTTCAACTTTTACACCGGAAGGAATTGTACAATTTGATTTCACTACGCTGCCAAGCCCTATATGTACACCGCTTCCTAAATGAGAATCGTGATCTACCACCGCTCCACTATTGATCAGCACTGCATGCTCCATAATCGTATCACGATTCACTACCGCTCTCTGTAAAACAAAACATCCTTGTCCTACCGTTGCATTCGGACTTACTATCGCAGACGGATGAATCAATGCAGGTACACCATATCCCGCCTCCATCAGCCGCTCTGTCCAAAGAAGACGCATATTATTATCCCCAAATGCCGCAATCGCTGCATCGTAATCTTGTAAAAACGCTTCATAATCACAACATTTTCCAATTACGTCCTTCTCTTTTTTAGCATCATCTAAAAACGCAATGTCTTCATACCCCAACTGCAGAGCAGTTTCCTGCATCATACGTCCCATACCGCCTGCACCAAGTATCAATAAGCTTCTCATTTTATCTATGTTTCCTTTCACTTCTTTATTGGAAGTCTCTTCTCTTTCTGTCGCAAACCTAACTTACATTGTACTAAATACATCCCATTTGGTCAATCCATAACTTTTTATTTACTCTTCTTCACCAACTTCTTCATATACACTCCCCCCGTAAGGTCTGCCAGCGCCCATCCGATGGGAATGGACCACCAGATTACCCGCACGCCCAGGATTGGAGCCAGTGCATAGGAAAGCGCCACACGGGTTCCCAGTGAGATCACTGTGAGCACTACGGACATCTCCGGCTTTCCGATTCCACGATAGTAAGCATAGAACAAGAACAGAAGGCCGATACCGCAGTAGAAGCTTCCCTCGATCCGAAGATACTCTACACCGATCCGGATAATCTCCGTCTCTTCAGGATGCACAAAGATCATCATCAAGTACTCTGCAAAGAGGAAGATCAACACCGATACCACCAGACAGAAGCTGATAGACAGTTTTACAGAGGTGCGTACTCCTTCGCAGACTCTTTTTTTATCTCCTGCCCCGGAATTCTGGGAAGTAAAGAGGGAGAAGGAATTGCTGAATTCCTGCGCCGGCATATAGGCAAACGAATCAATTTTGACCGCCGCTGCGAATGCTGCCATAACAGAAGTACCGAAGCTGTTCACCAGTCCCTGGATCATTAAGATTCCAAAATTCATCACCGATTGCTGGATGCTCGCCGCCAGTGAGAAGCGCATCACCTCCGGCAGAGAATCTTTCAGTCTTTGCCATTTTTCACCGGAAAATCCCCTCTTATTCACGCGGAAGAACCGAAGACTTGGTTCTTTCACCCACGTATATACTGCAATGCCGATACCTGCCAGCATCTGAGCCGATACAGTTGCCCACGCTGCGCCGGAGACTCCCATATCAAAGCTCACAACGAAGAGTAGATCCAGCACAATATTTAAGACAGATGCCGCGCCAAGGAACAATAACGGAGTCAGGGAATTTCCCACTGCCCGGAGAAGAAATGCAAAAAAATTATAGAGAAATACGAAAAAGATTCCCCAGAATACCGCCCATGTATATTCTTTCATAATCCCATATATATCTGCCGGAATCTGAAGCATCTTTAAGATAACATCAACCCCTGCAAATACAATTACGTTCATAACAACAGCAATCACACCTACGAATAAGAAAGAGGTAAACATACTCTCTTGCATCTTCCTGTCATCTTTTTTCCCATAATAATAAGAGAAGATACTCCCACACCCCATACACAGTCCAATTAAAATGGAAGTTAAAAAGGTCATGAGACTATATGCTGTTCCTACAGCCGCCAGCGCTCCTGCCCCCAGATATCTTCCCACAATCAGTGTGTCTGCAATATTATAACACTGCTGAAGCAGGTTCCCAACAATCATGGGACCTGCAAATACAAGCAGTGTCTTTTGTACCTTCCCTTGTGTCAAATCTTTCTTCATGTTCTTTCTATCTCGTTCCCATCAGATAATCGATAAATTGCTGTGCAGTTCTTCCGGACAGCCCGCCGTGGCTTAATTCCCACTTATTTGCTTCCAGCAGAAGTTCTTCCTCCGGAATGGCAAGTTCATTTCTCTGTGCAAGTGTTTTGACAATCTCCTGGAATTCTTTCTTTGCAGGCTTTCCGAAGTAAATAGTCACACCGAATCTTGCAACCAGCGACAGTTTTTCCTGTACGGTATCATTTGTATGAAGTTCTTCATCCCGGTCTTCCTTATCACGGAAGGTTTCTCGGATCAGATGTCTTCGATTTGAAGTTGCATAGATCAGAATATTATCCGGTTTTCGTTCCAGACCGCCTTCAATGACAGCCTTTAAATACTTATACTCAATCTCGAACTCCTCAAAAGACAAATCGTCCATATAGATGATAAATTTGTAATTTCTGTTTTTTATCTGTGCAATGATGTCGTTCAGATCTTGAAACTGATGCTTGTACACTTCAATCATACGAAGTCCCTGATCGTAATATTGATTCAGGATTGCTTTGATCGATGTCGATTTTCCGGTTCCCGCATCACCAAACAGCAGACAGTTATTTGCCCGTTTTCCTGCAACGAACGCCTCCGTATTATCTATCAGTTTTTTCTTCGCAAGCTCATAACCTACAAGATCATCAAGGTGTACATGTGCAATCTTGGTAATCGGAACGATTCTGGCTCCTTCTTCTGTATGTTCTATACGAAATGCCTTATGTAGGCCAAGCTTTCCCACACCGAATTCCTTGTAAAATCCGGTCACGATCTCTTTGAATTGTTCCGGTGAGGCACTGCTTGCAAGATGTCTGCTAAGCTCACAGATCCGGTCACGAATACGCTTGTTAAACACCTTCCCGTGACCACTTGTCCCCTCATAATGCCGAATCATATCAAGGCAGTCCGCTCCTAACACTTCTTCCATAGATGTAAAATCATAATCGAATAATTCTTTAAAAATAACAAAATCATGAAGTGCTGCAAAATTAATGCTTCCTTCTACCTCTCCGGTAATCTCGCAGGAGGTACTGTAAGCATTTTCATGGGTAGCAAGCAGGTACGTCAGATAGTTATGCCACAGATTTCCTTCAAACCCATGACTGACTGTCATTTCCAATAGTTCATTGACCACCTCAAACAAGAGACCTTTCAAGTCCTCTGCATTATAATACTCATTATCATAGTGATCCATAAGAAATGTCATGTCTTCCAGAATCCGGCCATTTTCCATATGTTTATATAACATCAATTCATTCGTTCTCATCACCGTCTCATCCTTTCTGTTTTTTCTTGCCTGTTCTTCTAATAATTACCCAGTATCCGAAGATTTCTACACTCTTCCCGCAGTCCCCGGATTGCATTTTTTACTGCTCCGTCTGCCATATTTCCTTCAAAATCAATGAAAAACCGGTATTCCCAGTCTCTTCCTTCTATAGGCCTTGATTCTATCTTTGTCATGTTCAGATCATTGTAAATAAAATGTGACAACACACGGTACAATGAGCCGCTTTCATGGGATACCTCCAGACAGATACTGATCTTCGAGGCATGTTTCAGGAAGATTTTCTGGTTGGTCACTACGATAAAACGTGTAGAATTATGTTCGTTATCATTAATATTGTCTACAAGTACCTGAAGACCGTGAACCTTTGCTGCGTACGCGCTGCACACTGCCGCCTGGGAGAGGTCCTGATCCTCTACCACCTTCTTTGCCGCGATCGCAGTATTTGCCACATTGATTCTCTGCCAGCTGCTGTGGGCATCCAGAAAATGTGTTGCCTGCATAAGCGCCACACCTTTGGAATACACAGTCTTAACGTCTTTAAGAGAAGCACCCGGAAGCCCGGACAGTGTATGGCGAATCGGAATCACCGTTTCACCCACAATATAATTTTCAAATTCAACCAACAGATCATACATCTCGTCCACTGCACCTGCTGTGGAATTTTCGATTGGAAGAACAGCAAAATCTGCCGCGCCATCCTCAATGGCTTCCATCGCCTCGCGGAAAGTTCTCACATAGAAGCTGTTGCAGTTTTCACCGAAATAACGCTTCATTGCCGCTTCGCTGTAAGCTCCTTCTGTTCCGGGAAATACAACTCTTGCCTGATCAGCGTCCAGTGAATCCACCTGAATAAACGGCAATCTTCCAAGTGCCCCTGCCTTTACAAGCTGTTCGTATTGAAGCTTCCGGCTCATGGACATTAATTGTTCATACAGCTCTGTAACTCCTTTTTTATTGAATGGATTAGAAGCCTTACCGGCTACGTTCTCCAATTTCTCTTTTTCTCTCTGTCTGTCCAGCACCTTTTTCCCTGTCTGAATCTTATATTCACCCACATGGGCACAGATTTCCATACGCTGTTCGTATAAATTTACAATCTGATCATCAATTTCATCTAACCTTACTCTCAGTTCCTCTAATGTTTCCAATAATATCGTCTCCTTCTTTATTCGGTCTTGTTGCATTATAATACATTTTTTGCATAAAATCTACTATTCCGGCCCATACTCTCCTATATGAAGAATAAATTTTTAACTTGCGGAACCTGTGGCTGGTGTATGGAAATCTTGTTCACCGGTCTTCATTCATTAAAAAATGAAAATCCGAAATTAATGGGAAATACATCTATCTGGATGTTTCCGATCTATGGAATGGCATCTTTACTGACACCTGTCTGTCACGCTTTAAAAGGCAAGAGCGTGCTCTTGCGCGGCAGTGTATATACGTGCTGCATTTTTTTCGGCGAATACCTCACAGGATCTTTTCTAAAGAAATACAACGCCTGTCCATGGGATTACAGTCATGCTCCGTTAAATATTAACGGGCTGATCCGACTGGACTATGCTCCCTATTGGTTTGGCGCCGGACTCTTCTTTGAAAAAATTTTGTCAAGGCGTTGAAAATCTCCCCTGTTTAGTATATGATGTATGAAGAATTTGTAGAAACGCTGCAATGTAAAGAGGAGGTTTTTTATGAGACACTTGATGAGTCCACTGGATTTTTCCGTGGAAGAACTGGATAAATTGATGGATCTGGCTAATGATATCGAAGTCAACCGTGCAAAATATGCACATGCCTGTGAGGGAAAAACACTGGCAACTTTATTTTATGAACCTAGTACACGTACCCGTTTAAGCCATGAGGCGGCAATGTTCAATCTTGGAGGTAACGTTCTAGGTTTTTCTTCTGCTGATTCCAGCTCTGCTGCAAAAGGAGAAAGCGTATCTGACACTATCCGCATGACATCCTGCTATGCAGATATCTGTGCCATGCGTCATCCAAAAGAAGGCGCGCCGATGGTTGCATGTAAGCATTCCACAATTCCGGTAATCAACGCCGGCGACGGTGGACATCAGCATCCGACACAGACACTGACGGACCTTCTTACGATTCGCTCTTTGAAAGGACGCCTGAATAATATGACCATCGGTCTCTGCGGAGATTTAAAATTCGGTCGTACGGTACATTCCCTGATCCATGCACTGGTAAGATATCCGGGTATCCGTTTCGTACTCATTTCACCGGAGGAGTTAAGACTTCCAAGTTATATCCGTTCAGATGTACTGGACAAGCAGAATGTTCCTTACGAAGAGGTTGTCCGTTTAGAGGACGCTCTTCCGAAGCTTGACCTTCTCTACATGACACGTGTACAGAAAGAGCGCTTCTTCAACGAGGAAGACTATGTCCGAATGAAGGACTTCTACATTTTAGACGCGAAGAAGATGGAACTGGCACCAAAGGATATGTATGTACTTCACCCGCTTCCTCGTGTAAATGAAATCTCCGTAGAAGTAGATGATGACCCGAGAGCAGCCTATTTCAAACAGGCTCAATATGGTGTTTATATCCGTATGGCACTGATTCTTACACTGCTTGAAATTGAAGTCTAACACGGATAGAGAAAGGAGTACATATTCATGGTGAATAATACATTAAACGTTGGAAAAATTGAAGAAGGGTTTGTACTGGATCACATTCAGGCAGGCCGAAGCATGGAAATATATAAATATCTGCATCTTGATAAGCTTGACTGCTGTGTTGCAATTATCAAAAATGCAAAGAGCAGCAAGATGGGCAAAAAAGACATTATGAAAATCGAATGCCCGATTGACTTCATGGATCTTGATATCCTCGGATTCATTGACCATAACATCACTGTCAATATTATTAAAAACTCTCAGGTTGTAGATAAAAAAGCGCTCAGCCTCCCGAAAAAGATCACAAATGTAATCCGCTGCAAAAATCCGAGATGTATCACTTCTATCGAGCAGGAATTGGATCACGTTTTCGTTCTTACCGATCCTGAGAACGAAATCTATCGCTGCCAATACTGCGAGGAGAAATATCACGGAAGAAAATAACGAATAAATATTTCAAAAAAATCCGGCAGAAAGTAAATGATTTCAAACATTTATTTCCTGCCGGATATTTTTTATTGCCGAAGTGGCTTAACAAGAAAGCTGCTCATCATCTATTGACATACATGACGCATTTTCTCTTTAATCTCTTCTACGGAGCTTTCACTTGGCACAGTAACATACAGTGGTCCGCCTTTATAAGAATAACATCTTCTCTTGCCGCTGCTGTCTCCGACTGCGGCAATGGATTCAATGTCCCATCCTGCCAAAGTATCAAGCTGCATACGAATCAACGCTTTCATCTGCTTTTCTGACATGTTCGTATCTGCATTTCCTGCCACGCTGTTGATCATGCCATTGGCGTGAATCAATATCTTCGGTGACATGGTGCTTCGAATCAGCCCGGTAAGAAGTGCCTGCTGGTTTTTTCCTCTCTGATTATCTCCCTCTGCCAGTGCTTTTCGCTCTCTGACGAATGCAAGCGCTTCCTTTCCGGTGAAGTGGTTCTTTCCTTGTTTTACATCTACAATTGCACCCGCTTCTTCTCCGGTTGTAAATGCCAATTCCGACTCTACATCCACGCCTCCCATGACATCTACGATCTCTTCCACTGAGGTAAAATTCACTCGCACATAAAACGGAATGTCAATATCGTATAATTCTTCTAATGTCGCAATCGAAGTATCGATTCCATAGATTCCTGCATGGGTCAGTTTGTCTCTCTGTCCGTCCGATACGCCCGGGATTGGAACATAGTAGTCTCTCGGTGTTGTTGTAAGAAGAATTTTATGTGTTTTTGGATTTACTGTGGCAATCAGATTCACATCACTGCGGCTTTCCTTCTTGATATCGCCATACACATCAATTCCGCTAATGTATACATGAAACGGTTCTTCTGTTACATTTCGGGCATGAGCTTCTTCGTATTTCCCGCTTTCCTCACCGATTGCAATTTTATCTAAAGCACCGTTTACCTTCAGACAGTAAAAGCTGAGAAAAAGGCAGATTGCACTGACAGATATTGCCAGACCTTTCCCCGAAGATCTTTTCTTTCTGCTCCTTAAAGCTCTTTTCTGCTTTCTTTTCAAAACCAACAGAAGTAACGCAAGCAGAACAAGTAACCCTGCCATATATTTCATCGGAAAAATACCAAGTATTGCCATGCTGCCAAATAATATAACTGCTGATACTGCCTGTACAAAAAGAAGGACTCGATTCAGGAAGCTTGGCTTTGCAGGCTTTTTTCCTCTATTCCGTTCCGGTCTCTGCTCTCCTCCGGTCGTCTGATGAGATTTGATATACTTCAATTGATCTCTGTATTCCATATTTTATCTCCTTATTTTTCAAAAAAGGCGAAGTTATAAAACTCCGCCTCATTTCTCACTCTCCAAGCCCATCATCGATCGCTTTGATCATGGCTTCCATCGCTTCTTCCTCGTCTTCTCCTTCACATATCAGTGTAATGACATCGCCTGACTTAATACAAGCTCCCAGCACACTGAGCACACTCTTGGCATTTGCCGTTGTGTTGCCGTACTGAAACGCAACACTGCACTTATAATAACTTGCCGTGTTACAGAAGATTCCGGCAGGTCTAAGATGGAGTCCTGTGGGATTCTTGATTGCCACTTCACGCCTAATCATAATCTCTACCGTCCTGTTTTTATTGATGTGTCTCTAATTCCTTTAATTCTATCGATACTGTCACCGACTTTTCCAATGTACAGTGTTCCGGAAGCTTTACTGTGACCGGAACATCATAGATTCCAGGCTCAACGTAATCTTTCAGATCAATACTTACACATTCGTTTATCTTGATCCCTTCTAATGCGTCCTTAGATCCCCGCACCTGTACTTCCAGAGCATCCGCCGTTTTATAGTCAAGTATCAGACCTTTGACTAGATTATCCACAGTGATCGCTCCCGGTGTAATCTCAAAAGTTTTTGCACCGTCCTTCTCTACAAACACTGTCACTACAACGGAGCCTGCATTTTCATCCGCCAGTTCTATCTCTTCCGGCAGATAAGATGATATATCGATTACTTTCTCTGTCTTCTCTTTAATATCATCCATTTCGAGAGCCGAAGCCGGAATTTCGATTTTATCTACTGTTTTCAATATCCTCTGTTCACCGGAAATACTGATTTCCTGAGGTTCATATGTAATCTTTGAAAATTCGTAGCCGTCTGCCGCCTGAATTCGAGAAGTATCAAATTCCAACGGTATCTTTTTTGTCCGGAACAGTTCTATATTAATGCTGACGCCTTCTGTTCCCAGATTGTTGCTCAGAAGCGACTGATCGATCTCTTCATTGTCCTGATCATAAAGCTTCAGTTCTGATTTCATAAGTATATCCTGTGAAAGACCGGATACGTTAACTTTCGCTTCGACTTTACTGATAGTCTCAACAACAGATTTGGGTCCACAGATAGACACTTGTTCCGGAACCGCAGTCACACTTCCGAGGACATATCCATCACGCACGGTACCGGTTGTCTTCGGCACGATCGGGAATTTCTTCGTCTCTTCATCTTCTAATTTGATTTGAAGATTTCTCGGATTGGAATATGCTTCCTTGTACTCATGCCCTTTTACTGTCACTTGGATCGGTATCTGTGTATTCAAGGTTAATTCCTTCATATCTGCCACAGCAACGATATCTTTTGCTTCAATCTTGCTGAGCACAGATCGTTTTGCTTTAACTGTTACGTCTACCATCTGAGTATCGTCTACAATCTGATAAGTTTTTGGTGTCTCTTCGGATGCAAGCACTTCTGCATTGATCACAGACACCGGAATATTCTTATAAGTCTGGTCTGTAATCGGGTTATCAATATTGACCACTGTAAGCCATAATAAACCTGCTATAAGAAAGGCCAATATCTTAAGACCAATATTATTCATTAGTCTTTCTTTCATCTGCGCGCCTTCCTTTCCGTAAAAATCTCCATTTCTTTAACTCCGGTTTGCTGTTCTGTATATTTACAAGCGCTTCGCGAAGTTCTTCCCGGGAAACATCTCTTTTCAATCTTCCGCTCTGGGCAATGGAAACTGCTCCTGTCTCCTCTGATACTACTACGATCAACGCATCACTTACTTCACTCATACCGACAGCCGCACGGTGTCTTGTACCAAGTTCTTTGCTAAGTCCCATATTATCAGAAAGTGGGAGATAACAGGTCGCTGAAACGATTCTGTCTCCGCGGACAATGATTGCTCCGTCATGCAGCGGTGTATTATGTTCAAATATATTCATCAGCACCTGCATGGATACAATACAATCCATATGGATTCCTGTGCTCTCATATTCGGTCAATCGGATTGCCTGCTCAATTACGATCAAGGCACCCGTCTTCACTCTTCCCATGTTATATGCTGCATCTACAATGCTGTCTATGGTATCTTCACTGAATCTGTAGCGATCCTTAGATGTTTCAAACGAGACCACCGATGTGAGGAACTTCTTTTCTCCAAGTTTCTCTAATGCCCTTCGAAGCTCGGGTTGAAATACCACTATTGCTGCTGTTGCCATAACGGTCACTGCATTACGGGCAATGAACAGAATCGTATGCATCTGAAAAATTGCAGCAGCAAAAATAACAACAGCCAAAACACCAATTCCTTTTAACAGCATCCATGCCTTCGTATTTTTAATCCAGATCATCAGCTGATAGATTAAAAAAGCAAGAAACAAGATTTCTACAATATCCGTCACACGGATATTCGGAAAATATACTTCTGCAACATAATTTTGTAAAAATTGTGAAATTCGCTGTTCCATTTTTGCCACCTCCTTTTCTATGTCTCTTATTCTTAATCTCTGATATCCATGATTTTTTAATCTCTGATATTCAGATCCTGTTTTAAGCTCTGTGTCAAAAGCATCTTATTCACTTCGTTAATGTCGTGTTTTCTTGCTTTTGGAGCTTTTTTTGCTTCAGGACGTTTTTTCGGCACCTCGCCGCCTCTTCCGCGTTTTGGTGCACGTTCCGGACGCTGATTTTTTCTTCTTACATCCGCTGTATCAATAATCTCTGTCTCTTGACGTTCATTAATTTTCTTCACTGTCTTTTCCGGAGACGCAACTGACAGCTTTGGAATTGCCTTCACATAATAATAGTATTCATCATCTTCAAACTGCAGATTCTCACTTTTTGCATAATCCACGGCGAAAAAGAACAGTTCAAGGATCAGTCCCACAACAGCAGCAGCGATATTACCGGCAAACAAAAGACCATATGATGTATGTACTCCCATTGCGATTCCACCTGCCGCAATAACTACAATATTAACAACTACTCCTGCTGCCGTTGCCACCTTCCATGCGTAATCCATCGCCTGACGACGAAGTGTATATACAACGAGAAGGCATATGATAAAAGCGATAACGGTAATCCACATTTCCTTATTCTGGAACACTTGCTTCAGATAGGCTGTGATTTCTGCAAGTAATCCTGCGCCGCCCTTTCCATCCAGACCAGGCGCCGCTTTTTTCACATACTGCATTATATAATAGATGATTGTTCCACAGCTGATCGCCACAAGAGAAACCGGAGCAGACATCAGTCCGTATGCAACCGGAATCACATAGGGTATTTTCAACATAAAAGCGATGGGAGTCAGCAAAAGTGCAAGTGCCATCTTCGGTGTCAGTCGAAAATAGAAAATATACATGATCAAAAATACAAGCGCTGTCACTATAAATACACTCAGGGACACTGAAAACATATGCGCAAGCATAAGCGCAGACGCTGCAATGACAGTCAATGTCATCGGAAGGAATGTACAGATTACCGAAAGAGCCAGTGTCACCAACGGTGAAGCAGCCATCTTCATAAATCCTACATTGCTGTTGATCATATAAAATGTGAGAAATGCAACAACAAACTGGAGCGCCTTGTCAAAAATTTTGGAATGACTTGCATACAGTTCTCTGATTTTCTCTCTTATCATGAATAAATTATCCATTCTACCTTTTCTCCTTTTCATACATCTTAAGTAATTTGATCAGATCATGGTTATACATCTTCACTCTGTTACGTGCATGCTGATGCTTTTTATTGTAAATACGACTCGTCAGTGATAAAAACAAAATCAAAAGTACGAAATAACCTGCGACAGCCACGATCATAAGTGTGATCAAAAATCCCACAGACATTTTGGAGATGATCGCATCCATTCCGGCAAGTACCAGCAAACCGGCCAAACACACATATCCTATCGTCACCCATAAAAAAGTACAGATCATATGCATTCCAACATAATCTTTTCTATAATATCCGCTGACCTTGAAATCATCATTTCCTTGCGTTTCTTCATACAGCGCAAGTTTGGTCATTAATTTTACTCTCTTTTCATCTAACATTATCCACCTCAAGCAATATGTTTCAACTTTTAAACGTCATTTTCAGTATAACAAATATCAGTTTCCTTGTCCAATACTTATAGTTAAAAAATAAACTTTTTCCACACCTGCTTCTTTCAGGATTCTGGCGATTTGATCGACCGTATTTCCCGTTGTGTAAATGTCATCGATGATCAGCACACTTCTGACGTTACGAATCCGATACCGTAGTGCAAAAGCATGCCTCAGATTTTCCTTTCGCATCCGGTGATCCTGCTTTTTCTGAGGGCGTGTATTTTTCACTCGCACTAACAACTGTGTTTCTACCGGAATTCCCATTCTCTCTCCTAATTCCTGTGCCAGAATTTGCGCCTGATTATATCCTCTCTTCCGACGTTTTCTGCGATGCAGCGGCACCGGAAGCAGCACCTCCGGATTGATCTTACGGATAAAATCTCCACAGAGCCTCTCCATTTCTCTTGCATAATATGTTCCGTATTCTCTCTGATTGTGGTATTTGAATTGATAAATAGACTGTTTGACCGGATCTCGGTGAAGCCACACCGCTCTCCCCTGATCATAATAATGACGTGTATGTGCACAGTCATGGCAATACTCCTGTTCTATATTGCGAACAGGTTTGCCGCACTGCATGCACCTCGGTTCTCTGATAAACAATTCTTCCAATTTGTTCTGACATGCCGGACATGTTCCGTCCCGATGAACGTTTCCACAAAACGGACACACCTCCGGCCATAATAGATTCTTTAAAGTCTGTATAATTAAATTTTTCTCTCTTTTTATCACAACAACAATTCGCGGATTCGCTCTGCCAGACTGGTATTTCGATCCTGTTCCTGTGTATTACGGATCATTTCCTGAAATACTGTGTCACTCCCCACCAATGTCACACATTTCTTTGCTCTTGTTACTGCCGTATACAAAAGATTCCTGTTATACAATTGCCGCGGTCCCTGTAACAGCGGGATCACCACTGCCGGATATTCACTTCCCTGAGCCTTATGTATTGTAATGGCATAGGCAAGCTCTAATTCATCCAACAACGTAAATGGATACTTGACTTTTCTCTTCTCATCAAATTCCACGGTCACGGTCTCTTCATAAGTATTAATCTCGCCGATTATCCCCATATCACCATTGAAGATTCCAAGACCTTTATCTACCGTCATTCCGTATCTGGTCGTCACTTCCCATTCCAACTGATAGTTGTTTTTAATCTGCATGACTTTATCACCTTCTCGGAACAACCGTTCTCCGTATTCTTTTTCCTTTTTATCTTTTGCCGGGGGATTTAGGTATTCCTGCAAGATACGATTTAACCGTTCCACCCCAAGCAATCCCTTGCGCATAGGTGTGAGCACCTGAATATCATAAGGTCTTGCATTTACATATTTGGGCATCTTCTGCTGCACCAGCGTAATCACATTGCTGATAATCATATTGGGATCTTGTCGTTTCAAAAAGAAAAAGTCTCTGCTCTTATTATCCAGAACAACCGCTTCTCCCCGGTTGATCTTATGCGCATTTACTACAATATCGCTTTCTTCCGCCTGACGAAAGATTTTACTGAGCATAACAACCGGAAAACAATCGGAGTCAATAATATCTTTTAATACGCTGCCCGGCCCTACACTCGGCAATTGGTTGCGGTCCCCGACCAGAACCAGTCTTGTACCCGGTACGATAGCTCCAAGAAGCGCATACATCAGCGGGAGATCTACCATAGACATTTCGTCAATAATAATCACATCCGCTTCCAGTGGATTTTCCTCATTTCTCGTGAAACCGGAAGGTCCTTCTTCTTCCGGATTACCGTTCACTTCCAACAAACGGTGAATGGTCTGCGCTTCACATCCGGTTGTTTCCGTCATCCGCTTTGCCGCTCTCCCTGTCGGTGCGGCGAGAAAAATGTCCATCCCTTCGCTTTCGAAGAAGTGAATCATTGCATTGATGGTTGTTGTTTTTCCGGTTCCCGGTCCGCCGGTAAGAACCATAATTCCATGGCGTGCCGCTTCCATCACCGCTTTTTTCTGCATTTCGTCCAGAACCATTCCCGTATTCTGCTCTATTTCATGAAGTCTATGAAGTAATACCACATCCGCAATCTCTTCACGTACATTCAGATCATGCAGCATTCTTGCCGTATTCAATTCCATGTAATAATAGTGTGAGGCGTATACACGGACACCGTCCGCCTCATTTTTTAGTACAATCTTCTTCTCCATGGCCAGATCCATAAGATATTTCTCTACATGCTCAATCTGGACGCCTAAGAGTTCACCTGCACGATAAAGAAGCGTTTCCTGCTTCAAATAAATATGCCCTTCGCCTACGCTTTGAAGCAAGGTATAAAAGATACCGCTGCGGATTCGAAAATCCGAATCCGTATGGATTCCCACTTTCTGCGCAATTTCATCCGCTGTTTTAAAGCCGACACCCGCCACATGATCCGCAATCTGATATGGGTTTTCTTCAATCACCCGATATACATTCTGACCATAGTGCTGATAAATCTTAGCTGCCAGCGCAATCGAAATCCCATATTTTTGAAGGTAGATCATTGCTTCCCGCATCTCCTTCTTCTCTTCTACCTGAAGCGCGATTTCCCTCGCTTTGCGCTCGCTGATTCCTTTAATCTCTGCCAGTCGTTCCGGCTCTTCTTCTATGATTCGAAAAGTATCTTCTTTAAATTTTTTGACGATCCTGCCTGCCAACGCTGTCCCGATTCCTTTAATCGCTCCGGATCCGAGATACCGTTCGATGGATACAAGATCTTCCGGTGCACATACCTTTGAAGATTCTACTTGAAGCTGGGTTCCGTACAATTTATGCATCGTATATTCCCCGGTCAGTTCCAACAGTTCACCCTCTTCAATAAAGTGGAACTTTCCCACACAGGTAAGCTCTCCGTCATTGTTATTCAAATTAAATACTGTATATCCGTTATCTTCATTCCGATATACAATGTGCTCTACATATCCTTTGATTGTTTCCATGAATTTTATTCTCTGCTGTTCCCCATGAATTCTACATATTGGCCGGTGCCAATGGCAACTACTTTCATTGGTTCTTCGGCAGTCATCGTATTAATTCCCGTTCGTTCTTCTATCATCTCTTCCAATCCCCGAAGCATAGCTCCGCCGCCGGTCAGTACAATTCCCCGCTCCAAAATATCTGCTGACAGCTCCGGCGGTGTGCGTTCCAGAACACCGATGACCGCTTCCACAATCTGTCCCGTTGTCTCCCGAAGCGCTTCTTCTGTTTCTGAGGAAGTCACTGTTACCGTCTTAGGTAATCCCGTCACTAAATTTCTTCCTCTGACTTCGATCACTTCGTCTTCGATCAACTGATATGTTGTCCCGATCTTAATCTTGATATCTTCTGCTGTACGCTCCCCGATCAGAAGATTATGCTTTTTTCTCATATAACGGACAATAGCTTCATCAAAATCATCACCTGCAATTTTTACAGATGTATTCACTACTGTTCCGCCAAGGGAAATGACTGCTATATCAGAGGTTCCTCCTCCGATATCCACGATCATATTTCCACACGGTTTGGAGATATCAATCCCTGCGCCGATTGCTGCCGCTACAGGCTCTTCAATCAGATGTACATCTCTTGCTCCTGCAGCGTATGTGGCTTCCTCAACCGCTTTGCGCTCCACTTCGGTTACGCCGCTTGGCACGCAAATACTGATTCTCGGCTTCTTAAACATGCGTTTACCGAGTGATTTCTGCACAAAATATTTGATCATTTTCTCTGTCACAGTATAATCAGAGATCACTCCCTGACGAAGTGGACGCACCGCCACAATATTGCCGGGTGTTCTCCCTAACATAAGTCTTGCTTCTTCACCAATGGCTTTGATCGCATTACTATCTCTGTCAATTGCCACAACAGACGGTTCTTTTAAGATAACGCCTTTACCTTTTACATATACAAGAATACTGGCGGTTCCCAGATCAATCCCGATATCTACCGACATATTCAGTCTCCCTTCCTGTTCTTTCTATCTATTTCAATTAATCTTATTATCATTTGTTATAATGCACGTATCATTATAATCAAATTCCCTGTAAATGGAAACCCCTTTTTCCTTAATTCTTTGTGAAGTATCCAGGGCTCGTGTCGAAGTTCGTTCTTATTTGTCAAGCATCTTCTTAATATATTTTCCTGTGTAGGACACCGGACTTTCTGCCACCTCTTCCGGTGTTCCTTTGGCGATAACCGTACCTCCTTTGTCACCACCTTCAGGTCCCATATCTATGATATAATCTGCGGTCTTAATCACATCTAAGTTATGTTCAATCACAACGACCGTATTTCCATCCGCGGAAAGTCGTTTCAAAATCTCTGTTAATTTATGCACATCTGCAAAATGAAGTCCTGTGGTCGGCTCGTCCAAGATGTAAATCGTTCTCCCCGTACTTCTTTTGCTTAATTCTGTAGCAAGTTTGATACGCTGCGCTTCTCCTCCGGAAAGCTGGGTAGATGGCTGCCCAAGGCGAATATAGGATAATCCCACATCATACAGTGTCTCCATTTTTCTTCGAATACTTGGCACATTTTCAAAGAAATGAAGCGCTTCTTCCACTGTCATATTCAACACATCATAAATGCTCTTCCCCTTGTATTTTACCTCCAATGTTTCCCGATTATACCTCTTTCCGTGACAAACCTCACAAGGCACATATACATCCGGAAGGAAATGCATCTCAATCTTCAAAATACCATCGCCGCTGCAGGCTTCACACCGTCCGCCTTTGACATTAAAACTAAAGCGTCCTTTCTTATACCCTCTCGCCTTTGCATCCGGAGTAGAGGCAAAAAGATCACGAATCAGATCAAAGACTCCCGTATAGGTCGCTGGATTGGATCTCGGAGTTCTTCCGATCGGCGACTGATCGATCGCAATTACCTTATCAAGCTGTTCAATCCCTTTGATTTCTTTATGCTTTCCCGGAATTACCCGCGCACGATTTAAGTCTCTTGCTAACCGTTTATATAAAATTTCATTAATCAGAGAACTTTTCCCCGATCCGGACACACCTGTAATACAAGTCATAATTCCAAGCGGAATCTTTACATCTACATTCTTCAGATTATTCTCTTTCGCTCCTTTAATCTCCAGCCAGCCTGTAGGCTCTTTTCGCACCTCCGGTACCGGAATCTTTACTTTTCCACTCAGATAAGCTCCGGTTATAGATGATGGATTTGCCATGATTTCCTCCGCATTTCCTACAGCTACTACTTCTCCGCCATGCTCTCCGGCTCCGGGACCGATATCTACAATATAATCCGCTTCCCGCATGGTATCTTCGTCATGTTCTACTACAAGCACAGAATTTCCAAGATCCCTTAAATGTTTCAATGTTCCGAGGAGCTTGTCATTATCGCGCTGATGAAGCCCGATACTTGGTTCATCTAAAATATAAGCTACTCCCACTAAACCGGAACCAATCTGGGTTGCCAGACGGATTCTCTGTGCTTCTCCGCCGGATAAGGAACCGGTTGCTCTTCCCAACGTCAAATAATCCAGACCTACATCCATCAAAAACCGAATCCTTGCACGTATTTCTTTTAAAATCTGTCCTCCGATCAGATTTTGTTGTTTTGTAAGCTCTAATTTTTCAAGGAAATGCTGAAGCTTCTCAATGGACATTTCTGTAACTTCTGCAATATTTTTTCCACCTACTGTTACTGCAAGCGCTTCCGGCTTTAAGCGCTGTCCTCCACATTCGTGACACGGCGTGATACGCATAAATTCTTCATATTCTGCTTTCATTGTCTCAGAGCCAGTCTCACGATATCGCCGCTCTACATTTCTTACCAAACCTTCGAATGCCACATCATAGACACCTTCTCCGCGCTGTCCCTGATAATGTACTTTGACTTCCTTTCCTCCGGTCCCATGGATTAAAATATCCTGTATTTTTTTCGGATATTTTTCGAACGGTGTATCAAGAGAAAACTGATATTCCTTGCTCAGCGCGCTCAAGATTGCATACGTGAAACTTTTTTTATCTGTGCAGGACTGCCAGCCCATCACAGTAATCGCACCCTCGGAGATACTCAGACTTTTATCCGGAATCATCAAGTCAATATCAAACTCCATCTTATAGCCAAGTCCAAAACATTCCGGACATGCGCCGAATGGATTGTTAAAAGAGAAACTTCTCGGCTCAATCTCATCAATACTGATTCCGCAATCCGGACAGGAAAAGCTTTGGCTGAAATTAATCGGCTCTCCATCAATCACATCTACCGTCATAAGCCCCTCTGCCAAATGAAGTACATTTTCAATGGAATCTGTCAGGCGCTTTTCAATTCCATCTTTTACAACGAGACGGTCTACGATAATTTCTATATTATGCTTGATATTTTTATCTAACGTTATTTCCTCGGATAATTCGTATAAATTCCCATCTATGCGCACTCTCACATAGCCGCTTTTCTTCGCCTGTTCCAGAAGCTTCTCATGGCGGCCTTTCCTTCCACGCACCACAGGCGCTAAGAGCTGAATCTTCGTTCTCTCCGGCAATGACATAATCTGATCTACCATCTGGTCTACCGTCTGTTTCTTGATCTCTTTTCCGCATTTCGGGCAATGCGGAATACCGATTCTCGCATAGAGCAAGCGAAAATAATCATAGATTTCCGTTACGGTTCCTACTGTAGAACGCGGATTTCGGTTCGTCGATTTCTGATCAATAGAAATAGCCGGTGATAATCCTTCAATACTCTCCACATCCGGCTTCTCCATCTGTCCTAAAAATTGTCTTGCGTAGGACGATAACGATTCCATATATCTTCTCTGTCCTTCTGCATAAATTGTATCGAATGCTAAGGACGATTTACCGGAACCGCTTAATCCTGTCAACACCACCAGTTCATTGCGAGGAATATTAAGATCTACATTTTTCAGATTATGCTCATTTGCTCCTCTGATCTTAATATATTGTTTTTTGGTATCTGTCTTTTCTGCCTCTTTTTTTAACTCTTTTTCTATCATACTTCTACTACTTCGTTCCCTTCGTTATCTATTCTTTCATCATCCTCTTAATCTCAACTAATTTATCACGCAGTTCAGCCGCCGCCTCAAAATTCAACTCAGCTGCAGCTTTCTTCATCTGCTTCGTCAATTCCTTTGCCAGCTTCTCCAGTTCTTTTTCACTCATAGATTCTGGATCTTTCTCCATACGTACTTCCTCTGCTGCCACTTTTTTCGAAACAGCGATCAGATCCCTTACACTTTTCTTAATTGTCTGCGGCGTAATTCCATGCGCTTCATTATAAGCCATCTGCACTTTACGTCTTCTCTCTGTCTCCTCAATCGCCTGTTTCATAGAATCCGTCATTACATCTGCATACATGATCACATGCCCTTCCGCATTACGCGCAGCACGCCCGATTGTCTGAATGAGAGACGTCTCGGAACGAAGGAACCCTTCTTTATCAGCATCCAGAATTGCTACCAATGTAATCTCCGGTATATCCAATCCTTCTCTCAAAAGATTGATTCCCACCAGAACATCAAACACATCCAGCCGCATGTCTCTTACAATCTCCGTGCGCTCCAACGTATCAATATCTGAGTGAAGATACCTGACACGAATTCCAAGTTCCCGCATATAATCAGTCAAATCTTCTGCCATCCGTTTTGTCAAGGTTGTAATTAAAATCTTATTTTTCTTGGCAACTTCTTTATTCACTTCACTGATCAAATCATCAATCTGACCTTCTACCGGACGCACTTCTACTTCCGGATCTAAAAGTCCGGTCGGACGGATCACCTGCTCTGCCCGCAGAAGTTCGTGTTCTGCCTCGTAAGGTCCCGGTGTTGCTGACACAAATAGTACTTGATCGATCTTCTGCTCAAATTCATCAAAACTGAGTGGGCGGTTATCAAGCGCTGAAGGAAGGCGGAAACCGTAATCCACTAATGTGTGTTTTCTTGACTGGTCTCCGTGATACATGCCTCCCACCTGTGGCACTGTCTTATGTGATTCATCAATCATCATAATAAAATCATCCGGAAAATAGTCAAGAAGTGTCCGCGGAGGCTGTCCTGCCTCTGATCCCGTCAAATGTCTGGAATAGTTCTCAATTCCCGAACAAAATCCGGTTTCTCTCATCATCTCAATATCGAAGTTTGTCCGCTCAGAAATTCGCTGTGCTTCCAGAAGTTTACCTTCACTTTTGAAATATTTAATCTGTTCTTCTAACTCTTCCTCGATTGCCTTTACCGCACGCTCTAAATCTTCTTTTCCCACTACATAATGCGACGCCGGGAAAATAGCCACATGACTTAGTTCACTTTTAATCTCTCCGGTCAACACATCTACTTTCGTAATGCGGTCAATCTCGTCTCCAAAAAATTCAATACGAACTGCCATATCTGCTTCGTTCGCCGGAATCACTTCCACCACATCCCCATGTACTCGGAAAGTACCTCGTTTAAAATCCATTTCATTTCTATCATATTGAATATCAATGAGCTGCCTAAGCACCTCATCACGATCTTTTTCCATCCCCGGACGCAGTGATACCATCATTTTTTCAAAGTTTTCCGGTTCACCAAGTCCATAAATGCAGGACACGCTGGAAATAATGATTACATCCCGACGTTCAATGAGGGAGGCTGTTGCCGACAGACGAAGCTTGTCAATCTCATCGTTAATGGAAGAATCCTTGGCAATGTAAGTGTCGGACGATGGGACATAAGCTTCCGGCTGGTAGTAGTCGTAGTAACTCACAAAATATTCCACTGCGTTATTGGGGAAGAATTCTTTAAACTCCCCATATAACTGGGCAGCCAGCGTTTTATTGTGTGCGATGATAAGTGTCGGTTTATTCAATTGTGCGATGACATTTGCCATCGTAAATGTCTTTCCTGAACCGGTGACACCAAGAAGTGTCTGACATTGGTTGCCTTCTTGAAAGCCTTTTACAAGCTGTTCGATGGCTTGTGGTTGATCGCCTGTTGGGGCGTATTCTGATACTAATTCAAAATGATCCATGAAATTCCTCCTATGAATCTATTATCTTCATTCTCTTTGGTTATTATATCAGAATATAAAATAAAAGTACAGAACAAATCGAATGTTTGTTCTGTACTTTTCATTACCATTTCCTTTATTATATCTTCTGCATAGCCGAAACAGCCTCGCCTTGCAAGGAATTGTTATTCGCCAGAATCATTTCTTATTTCTTCGATAATCTTCCCGATATTACACGTCACTTTTCCTTTACACGCATGAATATCCTCATTAATCTTCTTTTCCTGTTCAATAGCAACGTCCACTTTCTTTGCCAACTCACCTATCTCAGAATTTTTCTTTGGATTTATCCCCGTTCTTGCCAACAGAAGTTTATAAATAAATGTCTGATTGCCAACCTTTTGATTCTTAATTATTTCTTCTTCATTCGGCTTAATATCTTCCTCATACGCATGTTCAAAATGTAGCAATAGAAACAGCTCAAACGCAGGATTACTAACTGCCAAAATATTATTTTCCTCTCCTAGTGCCAGAACAACATCATAGTCTTGTACCTTTTCCTCAAAAATATCTGCGTCAAAAACAATAACCATTTTGTCGCGTTCTTCATCAAATGATATTTCTGGATTCTTCTTCTGATTTTCCGCAAAAGCAATCAATTTTCTCGGAAAACTAATATCCTTATCTTCCTCTGTTTTTTCCAACAAACGAATATCAATTAGGGGATGTATATTCAAAAATTTACGGATATCAATCAATTTTCGAAAATACCATGTCTCTGTATTCGCACCTTCACAAATAAAGAAATACTTACGATATGGCTCTATCTGTTTTTCATAATCTGTGCTTCTACTGTTCCAATTTGTATAACTTCTAACAGGAGACATACCTATTCCTCCTCTCTGAATTCAAACGTGCTAAACACCGGAATAGCACCATATCTCCCCTCCAGATATGCTTTACTCAATACTTTATCGTACCTTTCTTTAAACCGATCTAGTGAATAAATTTCACTTGCATTCTCTGCATTCCGTTCAATAAACCATATTTCATCTCTTCGGAAAATACTTTGATCCATAATGGATGACTCGTGGGTTGTAAAAAGCAACTGCATTCTCTCTTCACTATGAAGCTGCATAAATAGTTGTAAAAACCTCTCAGTCAGTTTTGGATGTAAACTTCTCTCCAACTCATCCACAACATACAGCATATCTTCCCGCTTATTCAAAAGCATATCCATCAAGTCAAACAGTCTTCTTGTTCCATCAGATTCTTCTTCAAATCCAAAATCATAAAATGATTTCAAATGATTTAATCGAATTGTTGTCACTTTCGGTTCTTCGTGACCTTGTACTTCGATATTAAAGAAACTTTCATTAGATCTCATCGTCATACGGAAAGATGGATTTTCCTGCTCTTCTATCCGACTTTTTACATGATGCATTACTTTATCAAATACAGGCTTCGGCATTGCATTTGATAACTCATCTAATGATATCTCTTCAATTTTCACTTTACTGATTCCAGTGTCAAAAGTTTCAATCAATTTGTTGATCAACTTTAAGGAGTCCGTATCATAATAATACTCCAAATCAATCAGCGGTGTATTTGGTGTTATGACAGCTATATGAGTTACTATCCAATCATACACCTCCTTGAAAAACAGCAGCTTTGAACGTACTGTATATTTCTTTCCTCTGTTCATTTCTGTTAAAAATAATGAACTTTCATTTCCTTCAAAATCATCCGCATAAATTTCAAATTTATTTTTTTCTGTATTCGACAAGGTAATGGTACTGTCTAATATAGGGCGCTTATTTCCCTCTCTTTCAAACAGGCAGCGTGCCGAACCATTCTGATAAAGCTCATACAACCATTCTGACGTAATTTTTCTTTTACTCAAAATAGCAGAAAACCCATATGCATAGAACTTATCACCAACTGTGATCTGTATCTCAAAACCACTTTCTCTTTCTTTGTTTTCCTCTCTATTTTTGCAAAACATTCCTGCTGCTTCCATAGGAATTCCTTTGCTGATACATTCCTTGAAAAAGTGGAAAAATTCTACTAAATTTGTTTTACCTGCAGCATTTGCACCATAAACTACTCCGTATTTTAATAACTGTGTGCTTTTTATTTTCAGCCTATGGTTTACATTTGTTCTAATCTTATTTGATGAAATCATCGTTAATTCTGTTGCACGATCAAAAGATTTAAAATTTTCTATACTAACTTTCACTAACATTTCTATCCACCTCCATCCTCATTATATGCTTTTCTATCCCAAAAGTCAATTTTGCTTTATTATTTAGAGATTTTTCCGTTAAATGATGTATTTATTTTCTGTTTTTAACATTTCATTTGATTTTATTCTTTCAAATCCAAATTTGTCAAACGGATATATCGATGGATTTAACAAACCGAATGTTTGTTCTGTACTTTTATCCATTCACCTTCACACTAACATTTCCTGCTCAATCTCCATGCCATACTCCAAAATACCGCAGCGCAGTTCTTCCAGTTCTCCGGCATTCATCTGCTCCAGCTTTTTACGCTTTTCATCTTCCAGTTTCCTACCTGCGTTTGACATCACTGCTGCCTCGTAGCTTTCACGATCCATCTGATAAGGCTTCAATTTGGGAAAAATCTTCTCCTTGTTAAATAAGAAAATGCGGATTCCCCCATAATCCATATCACCCCAGTGCAAAAATTCTACGTTTTCCGAAGCCAACACTGCCAACTCCTGCAAAAATTCCACTTCCTTGGGCGAGAAAAACCCGTGGCAATAAATATAGAGTGTATCCTCTCTGTAGGACATGTTTTCGTAATTTGCTTTATTTTCGATTGTCATAATTCGCTGAATGTTCCCAATGTCCACTGGCTTGGCATGCTCCATTGTCTGTGAATTTAAAACCGCTCCATACGGAAAATCACCGGTATCGAAAGTCTGCCCTGTATCCGTTCTGCAAATCACCGCACCTTTCCACTCCAATGTCTGAGTGTAAGAAATAATGCCATGAACCTTCAAGATCTGCTCATTTGTCATTACATCTTTATCCGGCATTTCAGAATACTCTCTTAAGACTTTCACTACTCTGTCCTCATACGTCGTCTGAAACCTCTTGGAATCACGAAAGACTCTTGCGCTGAATACCCGTTTCCAAATCGGACAAGGAATTTTAGCGATTGCATTCAGGCATACAAACCACGCTTCGTCTTCCATTTCTTTTACAAGTTTCCCTTGTTCTAAACGCTCTGACAGCGAACGATAATAGGACTTTAACCAATCTATTTCCAGCTGAGACGCTTCCTGTAATAACTCTTTCACTTTTTCAATATAGCGTTGCTGCCTCTTCCGCGGATCTTCAATTCCTTCTTTATCGCAGAGAAGCGGTATGATTTCTACAGAATAATGTATCGTACGAATATCATTTCCCATATCCCGCCAGTCGAACCGGATCAATCCTTTAAGTTCCGGATCTTTTTCCATCTCTCTTGCCTGACTGAGCAGTTTTTTTAGATTCCCAATCTTATTAATTAACCGCTGGTCTACTTCCGGATGCTTCTCACCATGTAATTTTCCGGCGCGGTACGCCTCTCCGTCTGTTTTCTCAATTAACCACTGACCAAGTGTCAGATTCTTCTTCATCCTTCTCACCTTCGATCATAGCCAAATAGTCGCCTTTATCAATATGCATCATAGAAATCTGATTCTGATGTCTTCGGAATCCATATACACTGTCCACATTTCGGATCAAAGACTGCAAACGCTCATCTGGTACACAGACAATAAGCTGTAGTTCCAGCTCCCTTGCATAATGAAGACACACTTCACTTCGCTCTTTATCCATTTTGGAAAAAGCCTCATCCAGAAGAACAAGACGTATCTTAGAATCTCGATTGCTCTGATTCATATAAAGCATGGCAAATCCTGCGAGCAGTGCTACATACTTCGGATTTTGTCCTTCTCCTCCGGAATCACGTCCCGCCATTTCATCCACTGCATTTTTTCGAATATTTCCATCTTCATCCTTCACTTGCTCATACATACTAAAGGTAAGATAGTTCCGGTAATCGGCATATTGCTCCATCTCTTCTTTGTGAAGCGTGCGTTTCCCACCGTCTTCGTCTCTTGGCGGCATGAACTTTTCGGTAAGCCGTAGAATCTGAGCTTCATATTTTTGATAAAATTCGTCTTCACCGAGACTAAGCTGTCCTTCAAATCCGTGATCATCCAACACTTTGCTGTCAAGTTCCGGCGCCATCAGCATTTCATAAAACTGTCGGTTTTCATTTTCAGCCGGAAGAATATCAATCTGGTAAATACTGTCGGAAAAGCGGATTTTAGCAAGCATTCGGTTAATTTCTCTCTTATGGCGGAACGCTGCTTTGATTTCTCCATGGATCGTAGCGATCACATTTTCACGAAGCGTATGATATACCAATCGGTACTGCTGTTCAAATTCTTCCTTATATTTCGGTTCAAAATCTTTCCTGCACTGTTCCAGCACCTTATCATATACTTCATTTCCATGTTCTACCCCTGTAAAACCATACGCCGGATATGCTTTATTAAAATGATTCCGTGCTTCGGCACGTCCGTCTGATTCTGTTTCAATCTCCTGTCTGAGCTTCTCTAATTCTTTTAGCTTCTGTCTGCGGTATATATGCTCTTGATTTTTCTCTAATTCTTGAAGCACTTCCTGTTCGATGCTCTCATTGGAAACATAGCCTTCTAATTCCGCTTCCAGCTTCTCACTTAAGTTTTTCAACTCGGTTTCCACATTCGCCTGTACTTTAACCCGTGCCAAACGTTCCGCGTCAGTTTCTTTTGCTTCCTTTTCAAGCAGGCACATTTTTTCTTCTAATTGCTTCTTTTTTTCTTTTAACTGCGGAATTAGTGTACCTTCATCAAGTTCCTTCATTTCTTTAACCAGTGCATCTTCTTTTCTATAATATTCTTCCAATTCCTCCGCTGCATTTGACATATGCACAAGCTGTTCTGCACTGTAATTCTGTAATTGCTCATAAGTTCTCGCCTCGGTTAAACTGCTTTGCATCTGTTCATCTGCGAGCAAGCTTTTTTCCAAACGATATACTTCATCCTCCAGCTCCTTTAATTTTGCTTTGGACACTTTTGTACCAATGCATGCATAAAGTCTGTAATCTTTCTCCCGCAGATGTCGGAACATATAATTACTGTAAGAATAACAGTCCGGCGTCACCCCTTCTCTTACTTCATGAAGTTCTTCAATGGTCTCACATTTTACGATTCTTCCAAGATACTGTTTTAGACAGAGATCAACGTAACCTTCTTTTGTTTCCACTGCTTCATATAAGGTGTGCTCCTTCGCTTTCGGCTCGTCTCTCTTAATCGCAGCAGTGTTGATCACGTTAAATTCTTCGAATTCTTTTCCGGTCATTTTCCGGAAAATCTTAGCCGCTTCCAATGCGTATTCCGGCGGAGTCACAAGACTATACTTCATTTTCCCGAGACGTCCCTCTATGGCGTCTTTCCATTTCTCGTCTGTAATATCAAATAAATCTGCAAAAACCGCCACCGGAACAGAGTGCCCATATCGGTCACGCAGCTCGCTTTGCAGCCTTGCCCTTGCTTTTTTCAATTCCTTACTATACGGCTTCCTGTCATTCTTCAGATCATCCACAATTTCTTTTTTCTCTTTCAGTTCTTTTCTCGTTTTGCGGATGTTTTCTTCTAAGTCGCTGATCTCTTCTTCTACATTTTCTAACGTCTCTTTCAAATACTTTTTAAGTCTTTCTAGAAGGTCATCAGTAAGGTTTCCATTTTCTATCTCTTCCATTGTCTGCAATGCCGGATTCGACAGATAATTATTGATCTCTTCATTTTCTTTCCATTTTCCCAGTCCGTGAAGCACATTTCTCCACTGCTTGGAATATTCTGCCAAAATCCGAATCGTATTGCGGATTTCTTTTAACTGCTTCTCTTTCTGTCCATAGTCGCTTGCGAGAAGCTGTGATTCTACTTCTAATTTATCGGCTGCACATTGGCTCTTCTTCGCTTCCAATGACTGATACTTTTCTTCTGAACGTCTTGCCGATTCCATCGCCGACTCTAAATCTTCCTTTTTGGCCTCCAGCTGAATCTTCAATCCCTCTATAGCGATCACTTTTAAGATGGACTGAGTGCGAATTTCATCTGTTTTCAACTGCACCAGCTTCAGATTGTGGCCATTTATCTTTTCCAGCATTCCGATCCGCTTTTCCAGATCTTCTACCCGCTCTTTAATTTCGCGGTATGCGCCCAACTGTTCGCTGATAATCGAAACGGTTCCTTCTTTACTCTTAGGAAACATATAATCACGGATAAACTGACCGGTTCCATTGGTCATTCGCAGTGCAATCGCACTTTTTTCCATCGTCATAAAACGCCCCGGTTCAATATAGCCAAGCACCACATCATATAGTGTATTTAAATACGCTTCTTTCGACGGATACAGACGATTTACTTCTCCTCTTCCCCGATTGTCTTCTGACATTTTCCTTTGTTCCACCAACTTTTTCAATCTAGAAATGGTATAAGGACTTCCGTTTTCTGAAATATAGCCGTCTTCCGGTATTCTGCCCGAATGACTGAAAAAGAAATAACGCTTTAGATCCAAATCATTTTTCCCGACTTCAAAAATCGCTCCAATGCAGGTGACAATGTTCGTTGCCGTATCTTCCACTTCCAATACGATCTGCGAGCAAAAGTCTGTCCCTTCACGATTTGCAGTTCCGTCTTTTTGCTCCCCTCTTAAATAACTAAGAACACTTCTTCGATTTTTCGCATCGTCCGCCGCCTTATTCAAAAATGTAGATGCCACACTTCCGTATAAAATCACTTGGATCGCATCCATAACTGTAGATTTTCCGGAGCCGCTCTTTCCGCTGAACAGATTCACATGCTCATGGAATATAAGCTCTTTATGACTGATTCCACCCCAGTTATTCAACAGCATTTTCGTAAAGATTTTCTTCGATTGCCTCATCTTCTGCGATCTCCTCTCTGTATTCTTCAAGCAGTTCATTGATATTTGACGAACTTAAGTATAGATTCACAGTGCTGTAAATATAAATTGGCGTCTGATCCTCCACATCCCGAACTGCTCCCGGCACTTCAATCATCTGATGCTTACTCAATAGATAAAGCGCTTCCTGCCACTCTGTCACCTTCAATTTCCAGTTCAGTAAATTTGTATTTTTCCCATATTCACGAATTTCTTCCAGTGTAGTGACAGTGGCTTCCAGCCCTTCTCCCAGAATCTTATCCCGATAAATCATTTTGATCAGCAAAATAATGATCGTTGTCGTCAGACTGAACTTTTCAATTTCCAAACCATCGCCTGCAAGCCTAAAAATATGTTCCTGCGGATCATGAAGAAGTTCACATCCAAGCACTTCCAAATAGTCCTCTATAAATTTTTTATGTCTCACGCACATTTCATAGTATAGATTGTCTCTCGGCACCAATGTGACCGGATCATATTTCACCTGCAAAATGCAGGTCTGACGAAATAAATTCGAAATGGTCTTTCTCAGATTCTCTGTTTCTGTCACCGATAATTCTTCCATATATTCAAACATTTACTTCTCCTTTACCCTAAGTCCCGAATAGCAAAAGCCCTTCGTCTGAAATTCTTCCTGCACTTCCACAACAGCGTCGCTTTCCGCAAGTTCTGTAGCTTCCTGCCACACAAAAAACAGCTTTTCCAAATCTTCGATATTTTGAACGGTGTCTTTTGTCACAAGGAACTCTCCGTCTTTTTCATTTTTTCTTCGGAACGCTCTGATTTCTTTTTTGGTATACAAAGGTTTCAAAACAAACTCTTCCAGATTTTCCTGCGCCTCTTCTTTTGTACTTACTGCCTGCGGAGTAAATTTTTCTTTTTCTGTATTCTTACGACGATACAGACTCCTATCCGTCACTGCTTTGTATCGTTCCGTCAACTGCATACCGGACGCAAGTTTCTGCAAAATTTCCTTTTGATGATTACTTTGATTCAAAAGATTAACAAATTCAACCGTCCTGTCTTTCTCTGCTGCCCCCTCCATCAAAATATAACGAATTCGGGCAGCTGCACGGCTGGCAAATACCGTTTTCTGTTCGATCAGCTTATTGTATCTGCGCTCAATCGCATCAAATTCCCGTTCAATCCGGCAAATGATATCCATTGCTTCTTCACACATCATAATCGCACGTTCATTTCTATAATAAGCCGGAGTATCTTTTTCAAGTTCTACTCTTTTTTCCTCAAATTCTTGCCGCCTTATTTCATTCTCACTTAGATTTTTATCGATCAGCTCCTTGACCGCTTCCTTATACCGATAAAAACTATCTGTTGTTGTAAGTATGGCATATTTTTTGCTGTCACTGTTATTGATCTCTTTTACAAGCACTTCCTGAATGCCGAGAAAGCTTTTCTGTCTGGACAATTCATCAAAATATCCCCGCATCCCCTCCTGCATATTCGCAAGCATTTGTACAAGAGATTGGGATGTATGCAATGCGCTTTTCAAGATTTCGTTATTTTTCTCCGTATCCGAGCTGTATGTATATAGATGGCTGTAAACTGCAAGCACGCTTTCTCGTTCTTTACTTCCCTCTTCACTGAATAACTTCTGAAACAGCTCTACATACATCTGGCTGTATTCCGGAAACGAAACGACATATTGATTCAACGTCTCATCATAATCTCGCCTAAGCCATCCCCAGTTTTCCAGATTTTTAAGACAAATCGACGCCATATTTGCCCTTGTAAGAAATTCGCCCTCTTCGTCCACCTGCTCATTACTCCATTCCAGTGTAAGATCCGCTATATTTTCATTCATCACTGCCTTACACTCTTCTTCCGTCAATCCCAAAAGCGAATAGGATCTGCTTGTTTCCTCATAGATCGCCAGTAAAAATTTCTGATAGTACGGTCTGTATTTACTTGCGAAAAGTTTATAAAACTCTGCCGGAATTTTATCAATTAAACTCAACGTTCTTAGTCCTTTCCTGTAAAATCTGATTCTATTATACATGATTTTCTTTTGTTTTCAAAGGCAGAGAAGCGTTATCCAAGGGCTACATCTAAAATCATCATCACGAGAAAACCCGCCACAAACCCAAGGGTTCCCATTTTCCCTTTTTCGCCCATGTGAGCCTGCGGAATCAGTTCCTCTACAACTACATAAATCATCGTGCCTGCCGCAAATGCCAGAAAACCTGCCATGGAAGAACGGACAATGGTTGCAAATACCGCTGCCAGAACACCAAATACAGGCTCTACTGCTGCTGTCATGCCTGCGATCAGAAAAGCTTTCTTCTGACTCATTCCCTCTTTCACAAGGGGAAGTGCCACTGCCGTCCCTTCCGGGAAATTTTGAATCGCAATTCCCACCGCCAATGCAACCGCTCCGGAAAATAAAGCTTCGTTCTGCGGATATTGCGCTGCCAGTGAAAATGCAAGCCCCACCGACATTCCTTCCGGAATATTGTGCACGGTAATTGCAAGAATCAATAAAGCCGCGCTCTTTTTTAATTGAGGATGGTCGTCTTTTTCTTTCATCTTTTTTAAATATCGGTTCAGGCATCCATCAGCCACAAGTAAAACAAGAACACCTGCCAAAAAGCCAACCGTCATGACAAGCCATCCGATCTGTCCGTTTTCTTCTGCAAAATCAATTCCCGGAAGAATCAGCGACCAAACGGAAGCCGCCACCATTACTCCTCCGGCAAAACCAAGAAAACCACATTGCAAATTATCACTCACTTCATTTCTTACAAAGAAAATGACAGCTGAACCAAGCACTGTCACTAAAAATGTCGCCATGGTCCCCAATAACGCCAAAAAAATTCCATTCATATAAATACCCCTAAAAGTTATTCTTCTAAAGATAATATATGAATGGAATCTGTCCACTGTTATGACCTTGCTGCTTTGTAGAAACTATTCCGGTTCACGAAGCTCCATAATCCGTTTTGTCAAAAGCATCACATCATCCAATATATAATCAAATGCCCCTGCCTGATACAAATTTAAAATAATCATACCTACCGGAACCGCAAAAATCATGCCCAGAACACTGCCAATCTTATAGCCTATATAAATAAGGACTAAGGTGAACAACGGGTTCAGACCGATACTGTCGCCTACTAACTTGGGCTGAATCAGCTGATGGACAAGCTGTGATACTACATAAATGATTACCAAAGCAACCACCATACGGTAATCACCGACCATAAACTTATATACAGCCCATGGTATCAACGCCGTTCCTGTTCCGAAAAACGGCAGAAAATCAAGAAATGCTATCCCTATCGCAAGCAAAATTGAAAAATGAATTCCAATCAATGAAAATCCTGCCAACAAAATTACGAAGATTACAAGCATAATCTTAAACTGCGCTTTGAAATATCCGCCGACCGCATATTTCAAATTTGACATTACCATACTCATTCGTCTTACGATCGGATCGGGAGATACTTTTTTTGCCCACTCGATCACCATTTCTCTCTCTGCAATAAAGAAGTATGCTGAAATGATGGTTACAATGAATCCGATCAAAATAGATGGAATCCGCTTAGCGAAATTACTTGCCGCTGTAACCGTAGGTTCACTGATCTGCTGCATCAGACCTCCCATCGCCTGATCCAGATTGTTAATCATCTGATACCATGCATTTTGTACCGTTTCCGGCAAGCGCCCAAAGACAACATTTAAACTATCTCCAATCTGGCGAAGCCCTGCCTCCAAATCTTCATACAATTCCGGAAGATTCTGTACGAGAGCTATACATTCTCTCCACAGTCTGCTTCCCACGAAATAGAACAAAAGAATCACACCGGCTAACACTAAAATAATAATCATCGCCGATCCTAGCTTTTTAACAATCTTAAGCCTTCTCTCCAGCCAATCAACTAAAGGACTTACCACATAGGAAATAAACCATCCTATTACAAACGGTATAAAAAATCCAAGAAGTTTGTACCCGAAATATATGAACAAAATTGTTCCAATAAGGCTGAGCGCCAGACTGACTGCAATTTTCCAGAAAGGCCGGTTATCCTCCAAATACGTATCTTTCACTACTCTTCCATCTCACTTTCTGTCAGGAATTCATTCTCTACCAGTTCCCAGATCTCGTCTCTGCCTTGCTTTGTCTCCGCAGAAAACGGAATGACCACTGTCCCTGGCATAAGTTCCAATCCCTGCTTCACAGTTTTAATTTGTTTTTGTATCTGGCTTCTCTTAATCTTATCGAGTTTTGTTGCAATGATAATCGGATGGAATCCCATTTCCACAATCCAGTGATACATCATTTTATCATTGGCTGACGGAGCATGTCTGATGTCAATAAGCAGGAAAACTGCTTTCAGCTGTTTGGAGCCGTGAAGATAACGTTCAATCAATTGTCCCCATTTTATTTTTTCCTGCTCTGAAACCTTAGCATAACCATACCCCGGCAAATCCACCAAATACATTTCCTCGTTAATATTATAAAAGTTAATTGTCTGCGTTTTCCCCGGGGTAGCAGAAGTTCTTGCATAAGACTTCCGATTCATAAGCGCATTGATTAACGAAGATTTCCCTACGTTAGATTTTCCTGCAAACGCAATCTCCGGAAGCTGATTATCCGGCAACTTACTGGTGATTCCACAGACTGTTTCCAAATTCAAACTACGTATGATCATATCTTTCCTCCCTGCTGTTTCTATCTATACTTTAACATATCTCTATCATTCTGCGAAGCATCTTCGGCATTTCTTAAGAAAGTCTATACATTCTTTAGAAAATCAAAGCATGTTTGAGAACTTCGCTCATATATGATACAGGCAGTATCTCCAGACCTTTGGTGATCTCCGCTGAAATTTCTTCTACATCTGTCTCATTTTCTTTTGGCACAAGTACCGTTTTAATACATGCATTTTTAGCAGCTAACAGTTTTTCTTTCAACCCGCCGATGGGAAGCACTCTTCCTCTCAGTGTTATTTCCCCTGTCATTGCAATATCAGCCCGTACTTTCTTCTCCGTAATCGCTGATAACATTGCCGTTGCCATGGTGATACCCGCAGACGGACCATCTTTCGGGGTTGCCCCTTCCGGTATATGGATATGTACATCATGTTCTTTAAAAAATTTCTCATCAATACCGTATTCTTTGCTGACAGAACGGATATAACTGATTCCGGTTCTTGCTGACTCTTTCATCACGTCTCCAAGTTGACCGGTGAGTAAAATCTCGCCTTCTCCCGGCATTACATTAACTTCAATTTCCAATGTATCGCCGCCTACGCTGGTCCATGCAAGTCCCCGCACGATTCCAACTTCATCCTGCTCATTCTTCATCTGATAAATATACAATTCTTTTCCAAGATATAAATGCAGATTACGCTCTGTTACATGGATAACGCTTTTCTTCTCTTCCAATATCTCTCGCGCTGACTTTCTGCAAATATCGCCGATCTTGCGCTCTAATTGACGCACTCCGGCTTCTTTCGTATAATTGCGCGCTATTTTCCAGATTGCTTTCTTACTGATCGTCAACTGTTCCGATTTCAGCCCGTTTTTTGCAAGTTGTTTCGGAATCAGATGCTCCGTCGCAATGTGGAGCTTCTCATTCTCTGTATAACTGCTGATTTCAATCACTTCCATACGGTCAAGAAGTGGACGCGGAATTGTCTGCAATGTATTTGCAGTTGTAACAAATAAAACTTCTGAAAGATCCAATGGTACTTCTAAATAATGATCACGGAATTTCTTATTCTGTTCACTGTCCAAAACTTCCAGAAGTGCAGAAAAGGTATCCCCTTTATAATCATTGCTGACTTTATCAATCTCATCCAGCAACATTAATGGATTTTTTACACCTGCACTTCTAAGTGCTGCTGCAATTCTTCCCGGCATAGCTCCTACATAAGTCTTTCTGTGACCTCTGATTTCTGCTTCGTCTCTTACTCCGCCAAGCGAAATTCTCACATACGGCTTCTTCAACGCCTTGGCAAGTGATTTTGCGATGGAAGTCTTTCCTGTTCCCGGAGGTCCCACAAGACAGAGTATTGGTGCACTTCCTTTCTTAGTCAGTGCACGAACTGCTAAAAACTCTAAGATTCGCTCTTTCACCTTTTCCAGCCCGTAATGATCTTCATTCAATACCTGTTCGGCATATGCAATATCTTTATGATCTTTACACACTTTATCCCAAGGCATCTCCAACATAGTTTCGATATAAGTACGTGTCACACCCGATTCTGCAGGATTTCCCATAGAATTTTTAAAGCGCTTGATTTCTTTTTCAATTTTTTCTTTTACTTCTTTATGTGCTTTCAGTGCATCGCATGCCTGCTTGAACTCATCCGCATCAGATAAGGTATTGTCATCCCCAAGCTCTTCCCTGATCAGCTTCATTTCTTCTCTCAGGATATATTCCCGCTGATTCTTATCTACACGCTCTCTTATTTTTTCTTGAAGCTCTTCCTTAATATTCTGAACTTGTATTTCATTCACTACTTTGTACGCCAACATATCATATCGGCGCATAACATGAGTCTCTTCTAACAGTTCCTGATATTCTGTGTACGATAACGGAAGATTGGCTCCGACTGTATCAACCAGCTTTTTCAAATCATTAATTTCATCGATTTGACCTGCAAATTCTTTGGAAATCTTCGGATTCTTCAACATATATTCTTTAAAAATATCTCGAAGTCCTCGAAGCATCGCCTCTTTGTTAAGCGGCTTTGTTTCCCCGCCTGTTTCTTCATCACTTGTATCCACATCATCTACTACATCTACCAGTGCGCGAAGATAGGGCTCTTTAAATTCAAGGGATCGAATTTTGGCGCGTCTTTCTCCCGTAATCAACACCCTGCTGATTTTCTTTGGCATTTTTACAATCTGACGAACCGTAACGATACATCCTGTTTCATATACATCCTCAAGTTCCGGATCTTCTGTTGCCACATCTTTCTGTGCAGATACAAACAACATCTGCTCGCCTTCCATCGCTTCATCAATTGCTGCAAGAGATTTTTCTCGGCTCACATCAAAATGTCTGACCATTTCAGGAAGGATTGTCATTCCTCTAAGAGCAACCATCGGAAGGCTCATTGTTACTTTTTCCATAAATGTTCTCCTGTATTAAAAAAGTAGACGGGTACAAGTTTTCTTTGCACCCGCCCCGTATATTATGCACTCTCAGAATTGATTGCCGCATGTTCACAGATTGGAAGTTCATATCCTTTCACTACATCTCTTGTGATCATGCATGACTTTAACGTCTCATCTGACGGAGCTTGATACATAATGTCCATCATTACATTTTCCATGATGGCGCGAAGTCCTCTTGCTCCGGTCTTACGTTTCAACGAAATCTCTGCGATTTCCTGAAGCGCACTTTCATCAAACATAAGTTCCACACCGTCTATTTCCAACAGCTTCTGATACTGCTTAACAAGCGCATTCTTCGGCTTTGTCAAAATATCAACCAGTGCATCTTTATCTAACATATTAAGAGATACTGTAACCGGAACACGACCTACCAGTTCCGGAATCAGACCGAATTTCACCAGATCCTGTGGCAGCACTTGCTGCAGAAGATGATCAATATTATAATCTCTCTTCTGCCCAACCTCTGCATTAAATCCAATGGATTTTCTGTCAATTCGCTTCTCGATAATCTTATCGATTCCCTCAAAGGCTCCTCCGCAGATAAACAAAATATTTGTTGTGTCTATCTGAATCAGCTCCTGATGCGGATGCTTTCTTCCGCCCTGAGGTGGAACACTTGCTACAGTTCCCTCAATGATCTTAAGAAGGGCCTGTTGAACACCTTCCCCAGACACGTCTCTTGTGATGGATGGGTTTTCAGATTTACGTGTGATCTTATCAATCTCATCAATATATATGATACCGTATTCTGCACGCTCAATATCACCGTCAGCGGCTTGAATGATCTTCAGCAGAATATTTTCCACATCTTCACCCACATATCCAGCCTCTGTAAGAGCTGTAGCGTCTGCGATTGCAAATGGAACATTGAGAACCTTGGCAAGTGACTGAGCCAACAATGTTTTACCACATCCGGTTGGACCAAGCATTAGGATATTGCTTTTTGCCAACTCTACACCCATATCTTTCTCTGCCATGATTCTTTTATAGTGATTATAAACCGCCACAGATAAAACTTTTTTCGCTTCATCCTGACCAATCACATATTCGTCCAGAAAAGCTTTAATCTCTTCCGGTTTCAAGAGATTGATGTCTGAAAACGGATTCCAGTCTCCTCCGTTTTCAAATTCCATTTCTTCTTCAATGATCTCTGCGCATACATCCACACACTCATCACAGATATAAGTCCCGTTAGGTCCTGCGATCAGCTTTCTAACTTGAGACTGTGTCTTATTACAAAACGAACATCTTACTTGATCGTCGTTTCTAATTGCCATACTCTCACCTCATATTGAAAGGACAGGTTCTTACCGACGTGTAATTACTTCGTCGATCAAACCATATTCTTTTGCCTCTTGAGCTGTCATAAAGTTATCCCGCTCTGTGTCAATTTTAATGACATCTAACGGCTGTCCTGTATTTGCTGCCAGAATTTCATTTAATTTCTGACGTGTCTTTAAGATATGTTCTGCCGCAATCTGAATCTCTGTTGCCTGACCTTGAGCACCGCCGGATGGCTGATGGATCATGATCTCAGCATTTGGAAGAGCAAGTCTTTTTCCTTTCGTCCCTCCTGATAACAGGAAGGAACCCATACTTGCTGCCATACCGATACAGATAGTTTCGATATCACATTTGATATACTGCATCGTATCATAGATTGCCAGTCCTGCACTTACAGAGCCTCCCGGACTGTTAATATAAAGATGGATATCTTTGTCCGGATCTTCTGCCTCTAAGAATAATAACTGAGCAACGATCACACTTGCGGATACGTCAGTTACTTCTTCACCAAGAAATATAATTCTGTCTTTTAATAATCTTGAATAGATATCGTAGGAGCGCTCTCCACGGCTTGTCTGTTCAATAACATAAGGTACTAAACTCATGTATATGCCTCCTTACTATATACTCATATAATGTATTTGCTTTTTTAGCTTACTATTTCTCTACAGCGTTTTCTACTAAGAATGTGATTGCTTCCTGAACAGCCATATCTTCTTTCATCTGCTTCTTCTCGTTTTCACCCATAAACTCTTTGAGTTTATCAGCTTCCATCTTGTAAGCTTCAGCCATCTTACCAATCTCTTCATCCAGTTTTTCATCACTGATCTCAATGTTCTCAGCTTTTGCAATTGCTTCTAATACAAGACGTGTCTCGATACGTTTTACAGCCTGTGGTTTCAGATCTTCCATCATCTGCTCTGCTGTTGTACCTGTAAACTGGAAGTACTGTTCCATAGTAAGACCCTGTGACTGCATTCTCTGTGCAAAATCATTAGCCATCTGCTCAGCCTGAGTCTCAACCATAGCCTCCGGAAGCTCATATGTTGCATTTTTAACAGCCTGTTCTACAACCTGATCTTCCTGTTTTGCTTTACCTTCTGCTGCTTTCTGCTCTTTGATCTTTGCTTTTACATCTGCTTTGTATTCTTCTAAAGTATCGAACTCAGAAACTTCTGCTGCAAATTCATCATCGATCTCCGGAAGTTCTTTTGCTTTGATCTCATGAACTGTACATTTGAAAACTGCTTCTTTTCCTTTCAGATCTTCTGCATGATAATCTTCTGGGAATGTAACTTTTACTTCTACTTCTTTCTCAGTCTCAGCACCTACTAACTGCTCTTCAAATCCCGGAATGAATGAACCGGAACCGATTGTCAGTGGATAGTTCTCACCTTTACCACCTTCGAAAGCCACGCCGTCAACGAATCCTTCAAAATCAAGAACAACTTCATCACCATCCTGCACAGCACGGTCTTCTACTGTGATTGTTCTTGCGTTTTTCTCTGCTTCTTCCTGAATCTTCGCATCTACTTCTTTCTGTGTCACGCGTGTAGATACTTTATCTACTTCTAAGCCTTTGTACTCACCGAGAGTCACTTCCGGTTTTGCAGCTACAGTTGCTGTGAAAATAAAATCTTTTCCTTTTTCAATCTGAACCACATCAATCTCCGGTCTTGATACGATATCCAGCTCACACTCATCATAAGCATCAGCATATGCCTTTGGAATTAATGCGTTTGCAGCATCATCATAAAAGATTTCTGCTCCATACATTTTTTCGATCATCTGACGCGGAACTTTTCCTTTACGGAAGCCCGGCAGGCTGATTTTGTTTTTCTGCTTCATATATGCACTCTGAAGCGCTTTCTCTAATTCACTGGCTGGTACTTCAATGGTAAGTTTTGCCATGTTTTTTTCTAATTTTTCCACCTGTAAACTCATCTACTATTTTCCTCCTGATTCTAATCCCATCTGTCCCGGTGGCAGAATTGGGCATAATACATTACATTCACCAAACGATTATAACACAGATATTTCCAAATATCCAGTCCTTTTTCTACTGACAAACAATCGCTTTTGCTACTTCCTGCGCCTTTTCTTCTCCCTCCAGCACTTCGATCAGCTTAAGCGCAAATTCTACTGCTGTTCCTGCGCCTCTTCCGGTAACAATATTTCCATCGACTGCCACAGGTGTGCGGAGAAGAACTGCGCCCTGAATCTCCTGTTCCACTGTAGGATAGCAGGTGATCTTCTTTCCTTTTAATAATCCAAGATCTGCCAATACCGTAGGAGCAGCACAGATTGCGCCCACGTATTTTCCGGCTTGCGTATGTTCTTTTACAACCTTTCTGACTCCCGCATGCTCTTTTAAATTTGTCGTCCCCGGCATCCCGCCCGGCAGCACGATCATATCTGATTCAGAGAAATCCACCTCATCAAATAAGTCTTCTGTCTGCACATTAATTCCATGTGCCCCATGTACGGTATAATCATCTGTAATCGAAATTGTATCTACATAAATCCTTGCTCGCCGAAGCAGGTCAACCGCTGTTAACGCTTCAATCTCTTCAAATCCATCTGCCAATAATACGCTTACCTTAATCATATCACACTTTCCTTTCTCCAAAAGATCCTAACAGATTCATATTATCACCGTTTACTTTTGGTGTAAAGTCCGGTATGATATCTGTTGAACGAAAGTTATGAATCGGACATCTATGTCTGGAATTTATGGATAAACAAGGGGGGGGGGATCTTCTATGGAAATCGAACGCAAATACCTCGTTTCCGAATTGCCGGAAACGTTAAATAACTATCCTTATCGAACCATTGAACAAGGCTATTTAAATACAGATCCGGTCATCCGAATCCGAAGAGATGACGAAAAATATGAGCTCACATACAAATCCAAAGGTCTTATGACAAGAGAAGAATATAATCTTCCCCTCACAAAAGAAGCTTATGAACATCTCCTCTCCAAAATTGACGGACGACTGATCAAAAAGAAGCGTTACATGCTTCCTCTCGGAGAATTTACCAACGACCCTCTCGGTCTTACCATCGAACTTGATCTCTTCGAAGGCGATCTTGCGCCACTGCTGCTGGCAGAAGTTGAGTTCCCGGATGAACCGTCTGCCAATACTTTCATCCCACCTTCCTGGTTTGGAGAAGACGTAACATTTTCCGGGAAATATCACAATAGCTACTTAAGTCTGAAATAATTCAAAAGAAATTGTTTTACATAAAAATTGCCGAAACCGTACGGTTTTGGCAATTTTTTATTACTTGCTTTATTTCTGCTCTTTATTCCTGCATCATAAATCCATCGTGTACTGCATTCATTGCTTTGTCGATATCCTTTTCATCAACAAGCACTGTAATACGGATCTCTGAAGTTGAGATCATATTGATGTTGACTCTGGAGTTGTACATTGCCTCGAACATCTTAGAAGCAACACCCGGATTACTCATCATTCCCGCGCCTACAACTGACAGCTTTGCAACGTCAGCATTGTAAGTGATATTCTGGATGGTCAATCTTTCCTTATTCTCTTCCAGTAAATTCAAAGTTGCCTCAAGATCATCAGAAGCAACGGTAAAGGAAATGTCTTTTGTTCCGTCACGTCCTACAGACTGAAGAATAATATCAACGTTAATATGGTTTTTTGCAAGTGTATTAAAAATACGGAATGCTGTTCCTGGTTTATCTTCCACTCCGATCACTGATACTCTGGCTGTATTACTGTCTGCCGCCACTCCCGTTACTAATAATTTTTCCATCTTTGCTGCCTCCTTGACTGTGGTTCCTTCGCTGTTATTCAAGCTGGAACGGACTACTAATTCTACGTTATATTTTTTTGCCATCTCAACAGAGCGGTTGTGAAGAACCTTAGCTCCAAGGCTGGCAAGCTCCAACATTTCATCATACGTGATAACGTCCAGTTTTCTTGCATTTTTACATACACGCGGATCTGCTGTATACACGCCGTCTACATCTGTATAGATTTCACATTTATCTGCGTGGAGTACTGCTGCAAGTGCAACTGCTGTCGTATCAGAGCCTCCTCTTCCCAGTGTTGTAATATCGTCGTATTTATTAACTCCCTGGAAACCAGTTACGATTACGATCTTTCTTGAGTCCAGTTCATGCTGGATTCTCTCAGTGTCTACACGTTTGAATCTTGCATTTCCATATCTGGATGTACAGTGCATCATTACCTGAAAGGCATTTAAGGACACTGCCGGCACATCCATTGCCTGCATCGCCATCGCCATCAGAGATACTGATACCTGTTCTCCTGTTGTGAGCAGCATATCCAGTTCTCTTTTCTTAGCCGCCGGGTTAATTGTCCTGGCAAGTTCGATCAAATTATCTGTAGTATCTCCCATAGCCGACAGAACAACGACTACATCATGTCCTGCCTTGTAGTCTTCAATACATCGTCTTGCCACATTAAAGATTCTGTCTTTGTCGGCAACAGAGCTGCCTCCGAATTTTTTTACAATTAGCATAATTCCTCCTGTTGTAACTTCTCATTCTCTGTCTGCGTGATTAGTTCTGTTCTTCAATACGGATCATATGTAAGATCTGGTCTTTATAACGGTTGGCTCTTGTGTCATAATCACCCTCCATCATAACAGGAGTGATGAATCCAAATTCACCCTCCAGACCATCAACTTTAATAATCTCCACTTCACCAAAAGAATATTGAATGTCTTTCAACATTTCCTTTTCGTCACCCTTCATACGAATAAAGAAACGTCTCTTCGCATCCGCTTTATCTTCCAGGTCAAGCTTTTCTTCCTTCCACATGGTCATAATATTACGGTTTAAATGCTTCGCTGCATCCACCACATCTGCCACCACTGCACTGGCAGTCGGAAGTTTACCTGCTCCACTTCCGTAGAACATGGCATCTCCCAATACATTACCGTGTACAAAGATTGCATTAAATACATCATTGACATTGTACAGCGGGTGTTCCGGATACAACATACACGGAGCTACAATTGCATGTAGTCTCTTTCCCATCCGCTTGCTGGAAGCAAGCAGTTTAATTGTAGTACCCATCGCTTTGGCATATTTCATATCTTCCACTGTGATCTCTGTAATTCCCTCGCAATAGATATCTTCAAAATCTACCTGCTGGCCGGAGATCAGAGAAGAAAGAATCGCTATCTTTCTGCAAGCGTCATAACCTTCCACATCTGCTTCCGGGTTACGCTCTGCATATCCGTTCGCCTGCGCTTCCTTCAGCACAGTATCATAATCAGCACCCTCATAGAACATCTTAGTCAACATATAATTTGTTGTTCCATTTAAAATGCCGGTAATTTCTTCAATCTCATCTGCTGTAAGTGAAGAGTTGAGCGGTCGGATGATCGGAATACCCCCTCCTACGCTGGCTTCAAACAGGAAGTTGATATTATGTTCCTTCGCAATTGACAAAAGCTCTGCGCCATGTTTTGCTACAAGAGCCTTATTTGAAGTCACCGCACTTTTTCCGGTCTGAAGACTGCGCTTCACAAATGTATACGCCGGCTCAATACCACCTAAAACTTCTACAACGATCTGAACATCATCATCATTGATGATCGTTTCAAAATCATGAACAATTTTCTCCTGTACAGGATCCCCGGGGAAATCTTTAAAATCAAGAACATATTTAATATTCAGTTCTTCGCCGATCCGTTGATTGATCTGACTTCCATTGGTGTCCACTACTTCCACAACACCGCTTCCAACGGTTCCATAACCTAATACCGCAATATTTACCATATAATTCCTCCCTCTAGCGATTTGCCTGTTCCTTTAAATATGCATTTATAAAAATATCGATATTTCCATCAAGCACTGCCGTCACATTACTGTTTTCTACATTCGTACGGTGATCTTTGACCATCGTATACGGCTGCAGTACATAGGAACGGATCTGGTTGCCAAATCCGATTTCTTTGACCTCGCCCCGGATATCAGACACTTTTTCTGCCTGCTCCTGTTCTTTCATAAGCTGAAGCTTTGCCTTCAACATCTGCATAGCTTTTTCTCTGTTATGATGCTGCGAGCGTTCATTCTGACACTGCACCACAATGCCGGTAGGCAGATGTGTGATGCGGATTGCAGAAGAAGTCTTATTGACATGCTGTCCGCCTGCTCCGCTGGCTCGATACGTATCAATCTTCAGCTCGTCTTCTGCAATCTCGATATCAATGTCGTCTTCCAGATCCGGCATCACATCACAGGATGCAAAGGACGTCTGTCTCTTTCCTGCGGAATTAAACGGCGAGATCCGCACAAGCCTATGTACGCCTTTTTCGGACTTCAGATAGCCGTAAGCGTTCTCACCATTCACTTCAAATGTCACTGTCTTTATGCCTGTAATATCTCCATCCAGATAATCTAATATTTTTATTGAAAGCCCTTTTCTCTCTGCCCAGCGGTTGTACATGCGATAGAGCATTCCCGCCCAGTCACAGGATTCCGTTCCGCCGGCTCCTGCATGAATCGTCATGATCGCATTGCATCGGTCGTACTCTCCGCAGAGCAATGTCTGAACCCGGAGAGCTTCAAACCGTTCTTCAAATTCCCGAATATCTTTTTCGATCTCCCGAACCATCGAAGGGTCCTCTTCCTCGTAAGCCATATCGATAAGAAGTATCGTATCTTCATACCCCTGATACAGTTTCCGAATCTCATCTATCAGTTCCTTCAGGTTTTTCAGGTCTTTCATAATCTGCTGAGACTCTTCCGGGTTATCCCAGAATCCCGGTTCTTCTACTTTACGCTCCAGCTCTTCCATCTGCTTCTCTTTACCTGCGACGTCAAAGTGAATCCCTCATCTCGGCAAGAGGTTCTTCGTAAGCGTTCATCAAACTTTTAAACTGGTCTAACTCAACCACTGCTTTCACCTCTTTCTATCTTCTATTTTCCGGTCTCCTATTTACGACCGCAGCACTGTTTATATTTCTTTCCACTTCCGCATGGACATGGGTCGTTTGGATAGACTTTCTTCTCTTCGCGCTTCTTTGGTGCACGAACGGAAGACTCATCCTTATTCGTTCCGGTTGCTTTTGCTACCTGTTCACGTTCCACCTTCTGCTCGATTCTCACATGGAACAATGCACGAACCGTATCCGCTGTAATACTCTTCGTCATCTCTCCGAACATATCATAGCCGAGCATCTTGTACTCTACCTTCGGATCTCTCTGTCCGTATGCCTGAAGCCCGATTCCCTGTCTGAGCTGATCCATATCGTCAATGTGATCCATCCATTTTGCATCGATTACTTTAAGAAGAACAACTCGTTCAATTTCACGAATGTGCTCCGGCTCCGGGAACTCTGCCTCTTTTGCTTCATATGCCTTCACAGCACGCTCTTTCAGCATATGCTTTAACTGCTTCTGGCTCATTCCCTTTACATCCTCTTTTGTAATCGGCTGCATCGGAATTGTTGTCAGTATTGTCCGGTTCAAATCATTCAGGTCGAAATCTTCGTAATCCTGATCTGAAGATACAATCATATCTACTGTATTTTCCAGATAATCGTTGATCATGTGGAAAATAGAATCTCTCATGTTCTCACCGTCTAATACACGGCGTCTCTCTTCGTAAATGATCTCTCTTTGCTCATTCATAACCTGATCATATTCTAACAGGTTCTTACGAATTCCAAAGTTATTACTCTCGATCTTTTCCTGCGCTTTTTCAATCGCATTGGACAGCATCTTGTGCTGGATCTGTTCTCCCTCTTCAACACCTAAAGTATTAAATACGCTCATCAGTCTTTCAGAACCGAACAGACGCATAAGATCGTCCTCAAGAGAAATATAGAATCTGGATTCTCCCGGGTCACCCTGACGTCCTGCACGTCCTCTGAGCTGATTATCGATACGTCTTGACTCATGGCGTTCTGTACCGATGATTTTAAGTCCGCCGGCTTCTCTTGACTCATCATCTAGCTTAATATCTGTACCACGTCCTGCCATATTCGTTGCGATTGTAACTGCGTCATGTACACCTGCCTCTGCAACGATCTGCGCCTCCATTTCATGGAACTTAGCATTTAACACGTTATGCTTGATTCCACGCTTCTTCAGCATGCCGCTTAACAGTTCAGATGTCTCGATCGTAATCGTACCTACCAGTACCGGCTGATGCTTGGCATGCGCCGCCTCGATCTCATCACAGACTGCTTTGAATTTCTCTCTTTTGGTCTTGTATACCACATCTTCCAGGTCTTTTCTCTGTACAGGAACATTGGTCGGAATTTCAATAACGTCCATTCCGTAAATCTCACGGAACTCCTTCTCTTCTGTAAGAGCCGTACCTGTCATACCTGCTTTTTTCGCATATTTATTAAATAAGTTCTGGAACGTAATCGTAGCAAGCGTCTTACTCTCTCGCTTTACTTTAACATGCTCTTTCGCTTCAATCGCCTGATGAAGACCGTCAGAATAGCGACGTCCCGGCATTATACGTCCGGTAAATTCGTCTACAATAAGAACTTCATCATCCTTTACAACATAATCCTGATCCCGGAACATCAGATTATGGGCACGGAGCGCTAAAATAATATTGTGCTGGATATCCAGATTCTCTGCATCTGCCAGGTTTTCGATATGGAAGAATTTTTCAACCTTTTTCACGCCATCTTCAGTCAGGTTGATATTTTTCTCTTTCTCATTGACGATGAAGTCCCCCGTTTCTTCGATATCCTCTCCGAGAATGGCATTCATCTTCGTAAATTCTCCGCTGGCTTCTCCACGCTGAAGCTGACGCGCCAAAATATCACATGCCTCATAGAGCTTTGTTGACTTACTGCTCTGACCGGAAATAATAAGCGGCGTTCTTGCCTCGTCGATCAATACGGAGTCCACCTCATCGATCACTGCATATTTTAAACCTCTCTGCACCAACTGTTCTTTGTAGATCACCATGTTATCTCTAAGATAATCAAATCCAAGCTCATTGTTTGTCACATAGGTGATGTCACAATTATAAGCGGCACGACGTTCATCATTATCCATTCCATTTAATACTACACCTACTGTCAGGCCCAAGAACTCATGCACCCGCCCCATCCAGTGTGCGTCACGTTGTGCCAGATAGTCATTGACTGTTACAATGTGAACTCCTTCTCCGGTCAGTGCATTTAAATAAGCGGGAAGTGTAGAAACTAATGTTTTACCTTCACCTGTCTTCATCTCTGCAATACGTCCCTGATGAAGAATAATACCTCCGATCAACTGTACGCGGTAGTGCTTCATTCCGAGAGTACGCACAGCCGCTTCCCGCACAACTGCATAAGCCTCCGGCAAAATGTCATCCAGTGTCTCTCCTTTGGATAACCGCTCTTTAAATTCTCTCGTTTTATCCTTTAATTCCGCATCAGACAAACTGTGCATCTGCTCATCTAACGCCTCGATAGCGTCTGCGATCGGATAAATACGTTTTAATTCATTTTCACTATGTGTTCCAAAAATTTTTTGTATTAAACCCATTTCGTTAAATACTCCTTGTTCGTAAATTTACTCAAATTACATTCTAACACTATCCATATTTCAATTCAAGCCATATCTAAAGTGTTTACAAACTGGACATAGTTCTATCATAATCTATATAATTTCACCTCGTCATAAGGCACTGTTCCTCCAAAAAGATCGAGCGCGCTTCCGATCGTGAAATCAACCTTTCCTTGTGTCACCTGTTCAAAATATTTCAGATCCTCGAAGCTTCCGATTCCTCCTGCATATGTAACAGGTATTCCATTATAATTTCCCAGAAGACGGGCAAGCTTCTCGTCAATCCCCGACGATTTTCCTTCCACATCTACACCGTGAACAAGAAATTCATCACAATACACTTCCAGCTTTCTCAGCACATCTTCTGTAAGTCTGACATCCGTATAGTTCTGCCACCGGTCTGTTACAATGTAATAATCATCTTCTCTCTTGCGGCAGCTTACATCAATGACTATTCTCTCTTTCCCCACCGTGTTTTTCAATCTTTCCATCTGTTCCCAGCGAATCTGCCCTCCCCGGAACACGTAAGACGTCACGATCACATGGCTGGCTCCCATATTCAAATACTCTTCCGCATTTTCCGCAGTGATCCCCCCGCCGATCTGAAGCCCCCCCGGGTAAGCACCAAGCGCTTTGCACGCCTGCTTCTTAGTCTCCATATAATAAGAAGAAGTGGGCGGATTCAACAGGATCACATGCCCTCCACTAAGCCCGTCTTCTTTATAGAGCCGCGCATAATAATCCGCCTCCTGCTCAGACGCAAAATTGACAGCCGCCTGATTGCCTGTATCCTGAAGGCTTCCGCCCACAATCTGTTTCACTTTACCATTATGAATATCAATACACGGGCGAAATCTCATGTGCTAAACCTCCTGTTTCCCTTACGATAATTATAATAAGTGCCATTATAACACACCTTTTCCAGATTGAAAAGAGAGTATACTCTGTTTTTTTAGAATATCCTGTATTTTTTTAGACTGTCGATTTGTTTGCCTCAAAAAAAGAAAAAGCAGTCACTGAAACTACTTTTTCTTTACGCTTCTTATTACTGATTTTTTGTTGTTGCAGATTCGTTGCGGTTTACCGCATCATCCAAATTATCTTCCGCTCTGTCAATGCCGTCTTGCACTTTGTCTCCGGCTTCTTCTATCATGCCTTTGTCATTTGTATTATCTGTAGCATTATTCATATTGTCATTTTTGATGCTTTCATCATTCACATCTGTATTATCGTCATATGAATTTCCGGTGTTTTCTGTCGCACCATTTCCTGTTTCCCCGGAATTTTCTACCGCTCCGTTGTCTTTGTTGTCACTTCCGCAGGCTGTCACGCTCATCAGTACACCTACGCATGTTAACATGAGTAATAATTTTCTGAACTGTTTCATTTTTCCTCTCCCTTTCACACATGTATATTTATCTATCCATCAAGTAATACTTGTTGCTAGTAATATCTGCAAATGAGCAGATTCTATACAATGCTTTTACTGGGAGATTCTGACATTTTTTAAAAACGCTCAGCCAACTGACCGCTTTGATATGCCTCTAAGAGCAGTTCCAGCTCTTTGATCTGGACTTTCAAGTCTTTGCCGATATCCGTGTCGCCAACAAGCTTTCGCTCTACGACACGCTTTACAACCACACTGTCCGAATGAATGTCACTTTCTTTTTCGATCGCTGCCTCTGTGGATTCAAAAGGATCATGCGCCGCAAGGATCAGCCCATAAGAATTGTAGATCAGCGTATATCCGGCGATTCCTGTTTCCTTTTGATAGGCTCTGGAAAATCCGCCATCAATTACTAAGACTTTGCCATTACATTTTATCGGATTCTCTCCGTTCTTTGATTTTACCGGAACATGACCATTAATGATATGCGTCCCCTGTTCCGGAAGTCCAAACTCCTTAAGAATACCGTCAATTACTTCTTCATTTTCCAACAGATGATAATATGGATTCTTCTGTTCCTTATGAGTCTCCTTATCTGCCAGAAAATACCGTTCAAACGTTGCCATCTTATCCTTTCCGAACAGCGGTGAATTTTCGCTGAGCCAGATATACCACATCATATCTCTGCCCCGTTGCCGCTCGCCAGCGTCTATGGCATAGAACCCTTTCCTTACATAGCTCTCCAGCACCTCATACAGTGATTTTCCTTTATACTCGTGTTCGTAAATGCGTACTGTTTTTAAGCTTCCATCCTCACATAACGGAACACAGCCATGATATAAAAGATTATTATTATACACTTTATAGAGACTTCCTTTATTCAAAAGGAAACGCATATGCTTCTGCAATTTCTCACAATTTAAAAATGCACAAGTCAGACGCTCCATAATATCTTCTTCCTCTTCTGTCAATGCGTATGGATCTTTCGGATCAATGGTCGGAAAATAATGATCCAAAAGTTCATGCTCCTTCCCATCCAAAGTAATCTTTCCCGCTTCATAATCAATCAGATGCAGAAGATTTCTTTTTTCTAAATGAAAGCTTGGATTTCTCTTGATCGTCTCCCCTTCCACCTTAAATTGAATAACGGAAATCGCTTTATGCATACGAATTTCCAGTTCTTTCTCCGCTTCCGCTCCTGAGTGTTCTCCCTTTAACTGGAACTGCAGACATGGGTCTTCTCCATAAGTATTTAAAGCAAAGGTCGCCAACGGGAGAAGGTTGATCCCATACCCATCTTCTAAAATATCAAGATTGCCATAACGGGCGCAGATGCGGATCACATTAGCAATACATCCTCTTTGCCCTGCTGCCGCACCCATCCACAGAACATCGTGATTTCCCCACTGGATATCTACGGAATGATAGGTCATCAGCTTATCCATAATAATATGAGGCCCCGGTCCACGATCAAAGATATCTCCCACAATGTGAAGATGGTCCACCGTCAGCCTCTGGATCAGTTCACTTAATGCTACAATAAATTCTCCTGCTCTCTGCGTCTCTATGATCGTACTTACAATGGCATTATAATAAGATTCCTTGTCAGATATCTCCGGGCGCACAGTAATAAGCTCCTCGAGCACATATGCGAACTCCTCCGGCAGTGCTTTTCTGACCTTTGACCGCGTATATTTGCTCGCTGCATTTTTACATACTTCGATCAGGCGATACAAAGTGATCTTATACCACTCCTCCATGCTTTCTTCTGATTCTTTGATCCGTTCCATCTTCTCTCTCGGATAATAAATAAGAGTAGCAAGGGACTGTTTCTCCCTGCTACTCATAGTATTCCCAAAGACATCTTCGATTTTACGGCGCACGGAACCTGAGCCATTCTTAAGGACATGGGAAAATGCTTCATATTCTCCATGAATATCTGTTAAGAAATGCTCTGTGCCCTTCGGAAGATTCAAGATTGCCTGCAGATTAATAATCTCTGTCGACGCCTTGGCGATGGTTGGATAAAGTTCAGAAAGTCGTTCCAGATAACGTGTCATTAACTCTTTCATAAGCTCCTCCATACTAATTTTATATGAACCGGTTCTCACCCTAGAACTGGATCACATCAGACATATCATACATTCCTGCCGGTTTACCTGCCAGGAATTTTGCCGCTTCTACCGCCCCTTTTCCAAATACGGTCTTGGAATATGCGGTATGTTTAAATTCAATGACTTCATCAGTGCCGGCATAAATCACTTCATGGTCACCGACGATCGTTCCGCCGCGGACAGCGCTGATTCCGATTTCCTTCGCGTCGCGCTTCTTTCTGTCCTGACTTCGGTCATAGACATAATGGTACTGATTCTCCATTGCCTCATTCATGGAATCCGCCAATGCAAGTGCCGTACCGCTTGGGGCATCCAGCTTCTGATTATGATGTCTTTCCACAATCTCCATATCGTATCCTGCCGGTGCCAGCACAGCCGTTGCCTCCTTCAGAAGCTTCAGCAAAAGATTAATTCCGAGAGACATATTTGCTGATTTCAGCACAGCCGTCTCTTTCGCAGTCTCTTTCACTTTTGCAAGCTGTTCTTCCGAAAGCCCTGTCGTACACAAAACAACCGGAAGTTTTTTGTCTTTACAGCTGTCAAGCAGCGCATCTATTGCCGCTGCATTGGAAAAATCAATGACTACATCTGCCTCTTCCGTACATGCTTCCATACTGTCAAACACCGGATAATCATTCTCAATTCCCTTATATTTGTCTATGCCGGCTACAATCTCAATACTTTCGTCATTTTTTATAAGTCCGGTAATTACCTGTCCCATGTGCCCATTGCATCCATGCATAATTGCTCGTACCATATTGTCTGTCCTCCTGATCAGTCTTATTCTTATCTGACTATTAGCTCTTTTCATACAAAAAGGATATCATATCTGTTGAATGCAATCAACCTATGATATCCTTTTCACATTCTTCTCTGAAAACTATGCAAGCTTGATTCCAAATTCTGTCATTGCCTTTGCCAGGCTTTCTTCATGCTGAGGTGTAAGCTCTGTAAGAGGCATACGAAGTGGTCCGCAGTCCATTCCCATAAGCTTCATTGCCTTCTTAACAGGAATCGGATTCACTTCACAGAACAACTGCTCGATCAGCGGAATCGCTTTCAGCTGAAGTTCCAGACTTCCTTTTACATCACCTTCAAAGAATTTTGCACAAATATCATGTGTCTCCTGCGGAGCCACATTGGATAATACGGAAATCACACCTTTTCCTCCAAGAGAAAGAATCGGTACGATCTGATCGTCATTTCCAGAATACAGATCTGTTTTTCCATCTGTGAGATGCATAATCTTTGCCACTTGAGAAATGTTACCGGAAGCTTCTTTAATTCCTACAATATTATCAACTTCTTTGATCAATCTTGCCGCCGTTGCCGGTTCGATATTACATCCCGTTCTGCTTGCAACACTATACATAATAATCGGAGCTTTTGCCTCCTTCGCCACTGCTGTATAGTGTCCTACAAGTCCTTCCTGTGTTGCCTTGTTGTAATAAGGTGTTACAACGAGCAGTCCGTCTGCGCCATATGAAGCAGCTTCTTTGGACATGTCGATTGCTGTTCTCGTACAATTAGAACCTGTTCCTGCAATGATCGGAAGTCTTCCCTTCGTTCTTTCGATCGCAAATTTCACACATTCCATGTGTTCTTTCTCTGACATTGTTGCAGACTCTCCGGTTGTACCGCAGATTATAATACTGTCCGTTCCGTTATTACAGTGATAATCGATCAACTGATCCAATTTATCATAATTAATGCTCTCATCTTCATTAAACGGTGTGACAATTGCCACGCCGGCACCTGTAAAAATAGACATACTTATCCTCCTGACTATTATATGATTATAGAAATTCTATCACCATTCAGATATGATGTCAACGAAAGTCTTCACACGTTTTTCTTATCCTCATATATTCATACTGTCATGTAAAAGTCGCAGCATTTTGTTCAAATTTCCAACCTCTATCTGCCCCGGAGCCGATGGAATCCCACCTGCTCCAAAAGTTACAGCTGAACCAAAGACTTCTCCGCAAATGCGGCTAATCATCCCATTTCCTCCCATAGACATTGTAATAAACGGACGGTCTGCATATTCGGTATACATTTCTTCTGTTGCAGATAATAAAGTAAGTACATCTCTTTTGCAGGCAGGCATTACCGCTATCTTCGGAATATCTGCTTCCAATTTCTGCATCTTGCAAAGTCTCCATACAATTTCTTCTTTTGTCGGTGTTTTTTCAAAATCATGGTTGGAAACAACTACTTTCACATTTTCTTTGTGAGCGCTCTCTATTATTTTTTTTACAACACTGACACCAGCAAATAATTCTATATCTATGAGATCTACTGCTTTGGCCTTTATAATTCTTTCATTCAGTTCTACATAGTGTTTTAAATCGATAGCTTTTTTCCCGCCTTCACGCGCAGTCCGAAAAGTAAAAAGCAACGGAATATCTTTCAATATTTCCCGAAGTTCTCCTGCTATACTTTCCACCTTGGAAACACAAAAAACACTTTCATACCAATCTACTCTCCACTCTACCAGATCAGCGCCGGAAGTTTCTACTCTTTTTGCCGATTTCAAAATATCTTCTCGCGTTTCTCCCACGATCGGCACGCATATTTTGGGAATCCCTTCTCCGATTTTAACATTTCTTATATTGATATAACTCATTTTACCCACATCTTTTCATATTTTTTTACAATATAACACACTCTTCCTTTTCTTTCTATAGCTTATATTGTAAAATATGATTTAATGTATGCTGTAAAATTATCATTTAGTCATCCATACACTCAAGCTTTCCGACCGACACTTCATAAGCCACTCGCTTTTCCGTCTCCGTTTCCGTCAACTTCTTTACATATTCCCTGCTCTGGATTCTTCCGAGTATCTGGACATGCTCTCCCACTTGAAATGTCGATGCAAACCTTGCATTTCTTCCCCAGCAGATACAGGGAATATAATCTGATTTCCCATAAGGACGATTGACTGCAAGCAAAAGATCTGCAATTTCTCTTCCAAGCGGTGTCTTTCGATAAATCGGAAGCTTGCATATGTAACCATCTAATAAAATATGGTTCGTCTTGGCACCATCCAATTCTTCTTCGATAAATTCTACTTCCCTTGCAAATACAGATAGCACAAGACGGTTCCTTTGTTCCTCGTGACGATTATAAGATCGGAACTGACCGCTTATCATAAGAAATTCTCCCGTATAATCCTGACTTACATCGATCAGTCTCTCTGAGATCATAACGGGAATACGGTCTTCCGAATTGCTTAACCGCTTCACACTCACATCCACCATATAGAAGCCCTCTCCGAATACTTCGTGGCTGAATGTAAAAGCAGACACTACTTCTCCCATAATCGTTACCTGATTGTTTTCAATAATCTTATCTGACATAATTTGACGTTCTCCCTTCCTCTGAATCGTATTTTGAGTCATTACATAGTCTATGAGTCTACTTTCGGTTTTAGAACTAAAATACTTGTAAAATTTAAAAAATGTGATAAACTAATAAAGTTGTATATTATCCATATAAATAGGAAAAGAAAAGGAAGATATTTATGAAGCAAAAACGTGAAGATGTACGTAATATAGCAATTATCGCCCACGTTGATCATGGTAAGACAACACTTGTGGACGAATTATTAAAACAAAGCGGAGTATTCCGTGAAAATCAGGAAGTAGCAGAACGTGTCATGGATTCTAACGATATTGAACGCGAACGTGGAATCACGATCCTTTCCAAAAACACTGCGGTCTACTATAAAGATACAAAAATCAATATTATCGACACTCCCGGTCATGCTGACTTCGGCGGAGAGGTAGAACGTGTCCTGAAAATGGTTAATGGTGTCGTTCTTGTCGTAGATGCCTTCGAAGGCGCTATGCCTCAGACAAAGTTCGTACTCCGCAAAGCTTTGGAGCTGGAGCTTCCTGTTATTGTCTGCATCAACAAAATCGACCGTCCGGAAGCACGTCCAGACGAAGTTATCGATGAAGTCCTCGAATTGTTCATGGATCTTGATGCTTCTGACGAACAGTTAGACTGCCCGTTCATTTACGCTTCTGCAAAATCCGGTGTAGCTGTTCTTGATCTGACGGATGAAGAAAAAGATATGCAGCCATTATTTGAAACAATTTTGGACTACATTCCGGCTCCGGAAGGAGATCCACAAGCTCCGTCTCAGATTCTGATCAGCACTATCGACTACAACGAATATGTAGGTCGTATCGGTGTGGGTAAAGTCGAAAACGGTACCATCCGCGTCAACCAGGATATGATCATGGTCAACCATCATGACCCTGAGAAACAAAAGAAAGTAAAGATCAGTAAGCTCTATGAATTTGACGGACTGGATAAAGTAGAGGTAAAAGAAGCTTCTATCGGTTCTATCGTTGCTATTTCCGGTATTTCTGATATTTCCATCGGAGATACTTTATGCGCTCCGGAAAACCCGGAAGCAATTCCATTCCAGAAAATTTCCGAGCCTACGATTTCTATGAATTTCGTAGTAAATGACAGTCCGTTTGCCGGACAGGAAGGTAAATACGTAACTTCCCGTCACCTGCGCGACCGTCTTATGCGAGAGCTGAACACTGACGTAAGCCTTCGTGTAGAGGATACTGAGAATACCGACAGCTTCAAAGTATCCGGACGTGGAGAACTCCATCTTTCTGTCTTAATTGAAAATATGAGACGTGAAGGATATGAATTTGCTGTCAGCAAGGCAGAAGTTCTCTATCACAAGGATGAAAACGGAAAACTTTTAGAGCCAATGGAAGCCGCTTATATTGATGTACCGGAAGAATTTACCGGAACTGTCATTGACAAATTAAGTCAGCGCAAAGGTGAACTCCAAAACATGAGCACTGCCAGCGGCGGATACACAAGACTTCAGTTTAATATTCCTGCCCGCGGACTTATCGGATATCGCGGCGAATTCTTAACTGACACAAAAGGAAACGGAATTATGAACACTGCTTTTGACGGATATGCGCCATACAAAGGAGATATTCAGTACCGTAAGCAAGGTTCTCTCATTGCCTTTGAAACAGGTGAATCCGTCACCTATGGTCTCTACAGCGCACAGGAGCGTGGAACACTCTTCATCGGAGCAGGTGAAAAAGTATACTCCGGTATGGTCATCGGTGAAAATGCAAAGACTGATGACATTGAAGTAAATGTATGTAAGACCAAGCATTTAACGAACACTCGTTCTTCCAGCGCAGATGAGGCACTTCGTCTGACACCGCCAAAGGTATTAAGTCTGGAGCAGGCGCTTGACTTCATCGACACGGATGAGTTGTTGGAAGTTACACCAAAATCTCTTCGCATCCGTAAGAAAATCTTAGATCCGAAAATGAGAAAAAGAGGAAACAGATCATGACATTTTTATGGCTTTTAGAAGGAATAAGAACTCCTTTTCTTGATAAACTTATGCAGTTTATCACGTATTTCGGCCAGGAACTTATTATCATAACGTTTATCTGCACACTGTATTGGTGTGTGGATAAGCGTTTTGCTTATTTTCTGGGCTTTTCGTATTTTACAGCGGGCCTTGCCGTCCAAACCTTAAAGATCACCTTTCGAATTCCCCGTCCATGGGTGCTTGACACGAACTTTCATGCTGTAGAAAGTGCAATCTCCGGCGCCACCGGTTACTCATTTCCAAGCGGGCATACCCAAGGCGCCACCTGCCTGTTCTTCCCGCTTGCTTTAAAAGCGCGGAAGAAATGGGTAAAGTTTCTATGTATCATGGCCTTTTTGTCCATCGGTTTTTCCCGCATGTATCTTGGCTGCCACACTCCAAAAGATGTGCTGGGATCTATGGCGCTGTCACTTTGCATCACCCTTCTTCTGTGGAAATACCAGGCTCAGATTCTTGATCAGGAAACACATTTGAAATGGATCACACTTCTTATGATGCTTCTCGCAATTGCCGCAGCAATCTACGCCTACGTTCTCTACAGCAATGATACGATTTCCGGCAAATATGCCACCGACTGTTTAAAGGCTTCCGGCGCAGGTCTCGGGTTTGCATCAGGTTATTATATCGAACGAAAATGGCTCCGGTTTGATCTCTTAAAAGAGCAGCGGATGTTCTCAAAAATACTCCGGGTTCTCATCGGTCTTTTTGTCGCACTTCTGATCAAGGAGGGATTACCTCTTCTCATCGGTACTTCTATCTTGGCAAAGTCCTTAAAATACTTTATACTGGTGATGTGGGTACTTGTGATATATCCCTGTATCTTCAATAATGTATTAAGGAGAAACGCATGAGAACTATTATCGCAAATCTTTTAAAAAAGGTAACCGAACTTCTGGAATTTTTCATTGCTCTGATGTTGTCCGTAGGCATTATTTTATTGTGTCTGCGTCTTGCAGCTTCCCTGATCTATATTCCGAATCTGGAAGTCTGGCCAAATTACGACGATCTTCTGGAGCTTTGCTTTAATCTGATCATTGGTGTGGAATTGATCCGCATGGTTTATTATCATACTCCGAACACTGTATTCGAAGTATTAATATTCGCCATTGCCCGTCAAATTATTATTGACCACTCTTCCATCTGGGGCAACCTGATTGGTGTATGTGCAATCGCAGTGCTTTTTGCAACAAGAAAATATTTATTCTGTGAATTCGATGTGCCATCCGAAACAGTTCTTCGAGCAAGTACAAAAGTAAAAACCGCCAACAAATTATTAGATATCCATCTGCCTTATGAAGATGAAAATACTTTACGCGATATCATTCTCAAACAGATGGAAAAAGAAGAAATAAATCCTGCTGTTGGCGCCTGTGTCTATTTTCCAAAATGCGGTCTGCGTGTTGCAAAAATGAATAATGGAAAAATTTCAAGAATTGAAGTAATACGTGCTATACATTAGACTCCAAACGTGTTATACTACATATATCAGATATATTTCCGCTCTGACTATTAATTGTCAGATTATATTATCTGAAATTATGTGGAAAAGGAGTTGGCATCATGAAATTTATCATTATTGGCAAAAACATCGATGTAACCACAGGCTTAAGAGAAGCCGTAGAAAGTAAGTTAGGAAAATTAGAAAGGTACTTTACTCCCGACACGGAAATTCATGTAACATTAAGTGTGCAAAAGGAGCGGCAGAAAATCGAAGTGACAATTCCAGTCAAAGGTACGATCATCCGCTCCGAACAAGTCAGCGATGATATGTATGTATCCATCGATCTTGTAGAAGAAGTCATTGAGCGACAGCTTCGCAAGTACAAAAACAAACTGGTTGCAAGACATCAGGAAGGCGGCGGATTCAAGAAAGAATTTTTTGACAGTGAAAACGCGGTGGGAGACGACAACGAAATCAAAATCGTCCGCACCAAAAAATTTGGTTTCAAACCAATGTATCCGGAAGATGCCTGTGTACAGATGGAACTTCTCGGACATGATTTCTATGTATTCTGCAATGCCGAGACAGACGAAGTAAATGTTGTTTACCGTAGAAAGAACGGATCATTCGGACTGATCGAACCAGAATTTAATTAGTACATCATAGATTAATATTAAAAGCACGGGAATCGGCTCCCGTGCTTTTTCTTATGCTTCTTCCAAAATCTTAAGTTCTCCGTCCACTTCCCCGTACCAAAGTTCTTCTCCTACTTCCATCACTGCTCTTCCGGCAGTTCCTTCTGTAACTTCTTCTTTAATTTCATCCAACATCTCGTTTGGGATCAAGGTATGCAGAACAACCTGATCTGTATATCCTGAATCCAATGTTTTGATTTTCTTTTCGCCTAATATATACTGGATCTTTCCTAATCCGGTATAATCTGTTGTGATCTTCAGTTTAAAACCAAATCTTTTGGTTATAATCTTAGAAGCAGAAAGCCCCGCCTGCGTTGCCGAAGCATATGCCCTCACAAGGCCTCCCGTACCAAGAAGCGTTCCGCCAAAATATCTGGTAACTACAACTGCCACATTGTGAAGTTCTTCCCCAATGAGAACGTCCAGCATCGGTTTTCCTGCTGTACCGCTCGGCTCTCCGTCATCACTGCATCTTAAGATCTCTTGACGCTCTCCAATCGCATAGGCAAAACAATTGTGTGTGGCATTCCAGTATTTTTTCCGCATGGATTCTATAAATGCAAGCGCTTCCTCCTCTGTCTCCACCGGTACAACTGTAGCAATGAAGCGAGACTTCTTCTCCACAATTTCTCCCTTTCCGCCTGCATAAACAATCTTGTATTCTGTCAACATATACATACATTCCTTTCAAAGTAACAATACCGCTTTATTACTATAATAACGAAATTCTTAAGAATTTCCTAGTAAAATATGAACTTTTCATTTTTTTCTTTATTTCAATACGGTTCTTTGCTATAATATTTTGGTATGAAGGAGGCTTATACGCATGAATTATGGAAGAAAAAATGCTGCAAAAAAGCAGAAAAAAATAACATCCAAATCCACCATGCAGGGAAAGCGTGTCGGGGTACGTCTTTTCAAAGCATTTTTGCTATGCCTGGTGGTCATTGCAATCGTCGGCATCATCGGCGGTGGTCTGTTCGTAAAGCGGATCATTGACAATGCACCGGAGGTTACACCGGATGATGTAAAGCCAAAGGGCTTCACTACATTCGTATATGCGGACGACGGTAAAACAGAACTGGAGCGGTTTGTTACATCCGGTTCCAACCGAATCTATAAAACACTGGATGAGATACCGAAGGATCTTGGGAATGCCTTTGTCGCTATCGAGGATGAACGTTTCTATGAGCATAACGGAATCGACCTTCACGGTATCATCCGTGCGGGAATCGCTACTCTCTCCGGAAACGAACAGGGAGCCAGTACGCTGACACAACAGCTGATCAAAAACAACGTATTCCCTAACTTTATCCATGAAGAAACCTTTTATGATAAAGTCCAGCGTAAGCTTCAGGAACAATTCCTTGCTCTCCAGATTGAAAAACAGATGAGCAAAGATGAAATTCTGGAAAGTTATATGAATACGATCAACTTGGGACAGAACTGTCTTGGTGTACAAGCTGCTGCCAAGCGCTATTTTGGCAAGGATGTATCAGAATTAACCCTTTCCGAATGTGCATGTATTGCCGGAACAACACAGAACCCTTCCGGTTACAATCCAATCAACAATCCGGAAGATAATAATAAGAGACGGAAATCTGTCTTAAAGAACATGTTGGAGCAGGGCTATATCGATCAGGCAGCTTATGATGAAGCAATAAATGATGATGTGTATGCCCGTATCCAGACAGTAAACAGCTCATCAGAAGAAAAGAAACCGACTTCCTACTTTGTAGATGCGCTCTCTGAACAGGTTATGCAAGATCTGCAGGATCAGCTCGGCTATACAGAGACACAGGCTTACAATGCTGTATACAGTGGTGGTTTGAGTATCTACTCTACTCAGAATGTAGAAATGCAGAAGATCTGTGACGAAGAGATGAATGATGATTCTAACTATCCGGGCTTGAAAGAATACGGTCTTGACTATGCCCTGACAGTGACAAGAGCCGATGGCTCCGTTGAAAACTACGGTTCCGGACATGTCAAAAAATATGCAAAAGAAAAACACGGTAAAAAATACGGACTGATCTATTCCAGTGAAGAAGATGCACGAGCAATGGTCGAGGAATGGAAGGCTACGATTGCCCAGGAAGGTGATACGTATGATGAGGTGATCAACATCACTCCACAGCCTCAGGCATCTGTAACGATCATGGATCAAAAAACCGGCGCCATCAAAGCAATGGTCGGCGGGCGCGGTGCTAAAAGTTCCAGCTTAAGTTTAAACCGTGCTTATAAAGGCTCAAAACGTCAGCCCGGTTCTACCTTTAAAATTCTTGCAGCTTACGCACCGGCTATTGATTCCTGTGGCAAGTCTTTATCTACCATCGTTGTAGATGAACCTTATAAATACAAGAACGGAAAGAACGTAAAAAATGCAAGCCGTTCATATAAGGGCGCTGTTACTTACCGGACTGCAATTGCAAATTCCATCAACGTCTGCGCAGTGAAGGTCAGTGATGAGATTTCGCAGGAGCTTGGATTTGAATATTGCGAAAAATTCGGTATCAGCACTCTCGTAAAAGAGAAGAAAACAGACGCCGGAGTCTTCAGCGACATCAACCAGACACTGGCTCTCGGTGGTGTAACCGATGGTGTGTACAATTACGAATTGTGTGCAGCCTATGCTACAATCGCAAATGGTGGCACTTACAATACACCAACCTTATATACAAAGATTGTTGACCATGACGGTAATGTCCTGCTTGAGAACCCGGGTGAATCCCACCAGGCAATTAAAGAGGGAACTGCTTCTCTTCTTACAAGTGCAATGGAGACAGTTGTAACAAGTGGTACCGGTCGTTCCTGCCAGCTTAATAACATGCCTGTAGCCGGAAAAACAGGTACAACAACTTCCAACAAAGACCTTTGGTTCTGCGGATATACTCCATACTATACTTGTGCAGTGTGGGGTGGTTATGATGACAACAAAGAATGTAACTATGATACCAGCTTTCGTTTCCGCATATGGAAAGGTATTATGAGCCGTATCCATGACGGACTGGAATACAAAGAATTTGATACTACAAAAGGCTTAATTCAGAAGACAGTATGTACCTTAACCGGAAAGCTTGCAGTAGCCGGACAGTGTCCTTCCGCTACAGAATACTTTGCCGAGGGTACAGAGCCAACCGAAACCTGTCCGGGACACGAAGATGTTGTCAGCCCTGATGATGAAGAGGATGACGAAGACAACGCAGAAGGAACAGCACCGGAACAGCCAAATACAACACCGTCAACACCAAATACCGGAAACGGTAATAACGGTAGCGGCAACACCGGTGGCGGCAACACCGGTGGCGGCAACACCGGTGGCGGCAACACCGGTGGCGGCAACACCGGTGGCGGCAACACTGGCGGTGGCGACACTGGCGGTGGTGACACTGGCGGCGGTGACACTGGCGGTGGTGACACTGGCGGCAGCACTGGTGGTGACCAAGGTGGCGGTGGCAACACCGGTGGTTCCACCCCATGATGCTTCACAGTTAAAAATAGTATAAATCAACGCTAACGCACAAAAGGCGGATGACCAATAGCTAATTACAGCCACTGATCATCCGCCTTTATATAAATAGTAACTCTATCTTAATAAATAGCAACTCTATCCTAAAATTAATTTTGCCGCTCCACACATTCCCGCATCATTTCCGAGAACGGCAATAATAAACTCAGTACCTTCATTTGCAAAGAATGCTTTCTCGAGGAAATATTTTTTCACATACTGAATAATAATCGGACCGGCTTTTGACACGCCTCCGCCAATAATAAACATAGACGGGTCGATCACTGCCGCCACGTCTGCCAATGCATATCCAAGATAAGCGCCGAATTCTTCTACGATTTCTTCTGAGACTTTATCTCCTTCTTTCAATGCATCAAACACCGCTTTAGCGGTAATCTCCTGTCCGCGGAGCAAAGTCATATCATTATTCTTCGCGAGACGGATTCTTGCAAGCCTTGCAATTCCTGTTGCAGAAGCATATTGCTCCAGACATCCTTTCTTTCCGCAGCCGCATTTATCTGTTTCCTGTCTGTTTGCAAGAATATGACCGATCTCTCCGCCGGCGCCATTTGTTCCGACCAGAGGACGTCCTCCGACAATCACTCCGCCACCGACACCGGTTCCCAGAGTAACCATAACCAGATTTTTATGTCCTCTTCCCGCTCCCAGCCACATTTCTCCTAATGCAGCCATATTTGCATCATTTCCTACTTCCACCTTGAATCCGGTAAGCTCTTCTAATTCACGCTTAACTTCTTTATACCCCCATCCGAGATTTGCTGTATTTTTTACAACACCGTCTTCATTTACAGGAGCCGGGATTCCAATACCGATACCTTCCATGTCCTCTCTTGCAATCCCATCTTTTTTACATTTTTCTGCAATGGCTTCTGCAATATCCGGAAGAATTGCTTCTCCTTTATTCTCTGTCCTTGTCTTAATCTCCCATTTATCAACCAATACACCATCTGCCTGAAACAACCCGATCTTTACAGTTGTTCCTCCTACATCAACACCAAAACAATACTTCATGATACCCTCCTATTTTCTCTTTGTCATATTCTGCTGTACACGCTTGTACAATTCCTGCGCGGCATTGTATCCCATGCTCTTCTGTCTGTGATTGATCGCCGCTGTTTCAACGATGATCGCAAGATTACGTCCCGGACGAATCGGAAGCTGATGACAAACAACTTTATTTCCAAGAAATTCTGTATACTGCTCTTCCAGTCCAAGACGGTCATATTCTTTATCTCGATCCCATTCTTCCAATGTAATTACGAGATCAATATTCTGCGTTTCACGCACGCTCTGCACACCATATAACATCTTAACATCTACGATTCCAATTCCTCGAAGTTCAATGAAATGCCTTGTAATATCCGGCGCTGTTCCCACGAGCGTCTCATCACTGACCTTGCGGATCTCAACCACATCATCACTGACCAGACGATGCCCACGCTTAATAAGCTCCAGAGCCGCCTCACTCTTACCGATACCACTCTCTCCCATAATAAGCACGCCAACACCATAGACATCTACAAGTACACCATGAATAGAAATGCACGGCGCCAATTCAACATTCAGCCATCTGATTATCTCAGCTGAAAATGCCGATGTTGGAGTCTCTGTAGAAAATACCGGAACATTTGCCTTGTTGGCTTTCTCAATCAGGCTGTCATCCGGTTTAAGATTCCGACAGAAAATGATACACGGTATTTTATAAGACAATAACATATCATATATCTTCTCTTTTTCATCTTCTTCCATATTCTCCAGAAAAGTATACTCCACACATCCAATCAGCTGTACCCGTTCATATGCAAAATGTTCAAAGAAACCAGTAAGCTGGAGCGCCGGGCGGTTAATGTCCGGAACCATTACTTTTTTCTCCGTCATATCGACATCCGGCGTGAGATTTTTTAAATTTAATTTTTCTACTACCTTACTTAATTTCACATAATTTTCCATGTTTTTGCTCCCACTCCTTTTATTCATCTAATTATTTCAGTATAGCACACTAATGAAAAAAGTTATATACATCTTCTGCCGATTTTTTGTTCATAGAAGGTAATTTTTCTAGTTCTTCTACCGTTGCATTTTTAATTGCAGTAATATCAGCAAAATACTTCATCAAATCCTTTCTTCTGGCAGGACCCACTCCCGGTATATCATCCAAAATAGAATGTACCTGATTTTTTCCTCTTAATTGTCTGTGAAAAGTAATTGCAAAACGATGTGCCTCATCCTGTATCCTTGTAATCAGACGAAAGGCTTCTGAATTTCTGTCAATTGGAAGCTCGACATTCTGATAATACAAGCCTCGCGTACGATGATGATCGTCTTTTACCATTCCACACACCGGAATATCAAGATGCAAGTCATTTAGCACCTTTAATGCAATATTCACCTGCCCCCTTCCTCCGTCCATAAGAATCAGATCCGGGAACATCGTAAATCCTCCCATTTCCTTTCCTTCTTCCCGCTCCTTCAGACCATGTGTAAATCTTCTTGTAAGCACTTCTTCCATACTGGCATAATCATCTGCACCCTGTACCCCTTTAATCTTAAATTTACGGTAATCGTTCCGCTTCGGTTTTCCTCTTTCGTAGACGATCATCGAACCTACCGAGTCAAAACCGCTCGTATTGGAAATGTCATAAGCTTCCATACGGGAAATACTTTCTAAGCCAAGAATTTTTCCGAGTTCCTTGACTGCGCCGATCGTGCGTCCCTCTTCTCTCTTCAACCGCTCTTTATCCGTACTTAATACAAGCTGTGCATTTTTCTTTGCCAGCTCAACAAGCTTTTCTTTTGTCCCTTTTTGCGGCACATGAATATGAACTTTGTGACCACGTCTGACACTCAGCCATTCTTCGATAATTTCCTGATCTTCAATCACTTCCGGAAGCATAAGCTCTGCCGGAATATAAGGGGTTCCTGCGTAAAACTGTTTCACAAAGCTGGACAGAACCTCTCCCGGCATTTGCTCTTCCGAAATCTTCAGATAAAAATGATCTCTCCCGATCAGGCGGCCGCCACGAATAAAAAACACCTGAACAACCGCATCCTCGGACTCAGAGGCAACTGCAAGAATATCTCTGTCCTCTCCTGCCGTATCTGTTATCTTCTGTTTTTGGGCAATCTTGCGGACACTGTAAAGAAGCTCCCGATACTCTGCCGCCTTCTCAAATTCCAGATTTTCCGCTGCCTCCTGCATCTTTTGCTCCAATTCTTTTAAAATAAGATCATAATTGCCATTTAAAAATAGGAGCACTTGCGCAATTGATTTTCGATATTCTTCTTCGGAAACATAGCCCTGACAAGGCGCATCACATTGATGGATGTGATAATTCAGACAAGGGCGTTCCTTGCCGATATCTTTTGGCAGCTTCCGATTGCAGCTTCTGATGTGATATATTTTTCGAATCAGATCTATGGTATCCTTAACTGCTCCTGCACTGGTATAAGGTCCAAAATACTTCGCTTTATCCTTCACCATCTTCCTCGCCATCATAATCCTCGGAAATGGTTCATCCACAGTTACCTTTATAAATGGATATGCTTTATCGTCCATCAACATCGTATTATATTTCGGACGATGCTCTTTAATCAGATTACATTCCAATACAAGCGCTTCCAACTCTGAATCTGTCACGATATACTCAAATCGGGCAATATGGGTCACCATCTGCTCAATTTTCACGCCTTTGTTCCGGCTGCTCTGAAAATATTGGCGAACCCGGTTTTTCAGACTGATCGCTTTTCCCACATAGATAATCTCATCTTTTTCATCATGCATTAAATATACTCCCGGCTTTCCCGGCAGTTTTTTTAATTCTTCCTGAATATTAAACATAATGTCTCCTAAATCAATTTTATACGATAAAAGGATGGAAGCAAAATCCTCCATCCTTTTACTTGTGCTTTTATTATAACATTACACTTTTTCTGATTCAATTTCTTTTGATCCGATTTCCGTATCGACTTCCTGTACTTCATGATTGCCCACTGGTGTCATTGCAATTCGTTCTGCCGTTTTTCCTTCTTTATCCTCTGAAGAGATTCCTTCTACTTCATGGAATATTTCCATAAATTCTTTTCCGGTAATCGTCTCCTTCTGAATAAGGAAATCAGAAATCTTATCTAACGATGTCCGATGCTCACTAAGCAGCCGCTTCGCTTCTGCATAAGCATCTTTCAGCATTTTCATTACTTCTTTATCAATCTCCGCCGCCGTCTCAGGACCACAGTTGCTCACCGGTCTTCCGTCCAGATATCGGTTCTGGATCGACTCTAAACCGATCAGTCCGAATTTTTCACTCATTCCATATTGAGTGATCATCGCTCTTGCAATGCTGGTTGCCTTCTCGATATCATTCGATGCGCCTGTTGTCACTGTATCAAAGACAACTTCTTCTGCGGCACGCCCTGCCAGCATTCCTACAAGCATTGCCTCAAGCTCTTTCTTTGTATTTAAGAACTTCTCTTCTTCCGGTGTCTGCATCACATAGCCAAGCGCCCCCATTGTACGAGGTACGATCGTAATCTTCTGTACCGGTTCAGAATCCTTCTGAAGTGCACTTACAAGCGCGTGCCCCACTTCGTGGTAGGAGACAATTCTTCGCTCTTCCTGACTCATGATTCGGTCTTTCTTCTCTTTTCCCACCAGAACAACTTCTACTGCCTCGAAAAGATCTGCCTGACTCACTGCATTTCTTCCATGCTTAACCGCGTTGATCGCAGCTTCATTTATCATATTGGCAAGATCTGAGCCAACCGCACCGGATGTTGCAAGGGCAATCGCCTCTAAATCAACGGTTTCATCCATTCGAACATCTCTGGAATGTACCTTCAATACATCTACACGTCCTTTTAAATCCGGTTTTTCTACTACAATTCGACGGTCAAAACGTCCCGGTCTTAAAAGCGCAGGATCTAAGATCTCCGGACGGTTTGTAGCTGCAAGAAGCACCAGTCCCTTGTTACTCTCAAATCCATCCATCTCTGCGAGAAGCTGATTCAATGTCTGTTCTCTCTCATCGTTGCTTCCCATCTGATTATCTCTGCTCTTACCAATGGCATCAATCTCATCAATAAAAATAATACACGGTGCCATCTGCTGTGCCTGTTTAAACAGATCACGTACTCGTGAAGCACCTACACCTACATACATTTCCACAAATGCAGATCCGCTCAGAGAAAAGAACGGAACCTTTGCTTCTCCGGCAACTGCCTTAGCCAGCAAAGTCTTACCGGTTCCCGGAGGTCCGACAAGAAGCGCTCCTTTTGGAAGCTTCGCTCCCACACTCGTATATTTTCCCGGATTGTGCAGAAAATCTACCACTTCCTGCAGAGATTCCTTCGCTTCTTCCTGACCTGCCACATCCCGGAAGGTCACTCCGGTCTGTTTCTCTACATACATTTTAGCATTACTCTTCCCGACGCCCATCATTCCGCCGCCTTTTGCCATCTTTCTGGTCATCCAAACGATCATTCCCACCAGAAGGGCAATCGGAAGAAATGTGCCGATCAACTGCCAGATTATCGCAGATGTTGTATCCGGTATTTCCTGACTGTACACGACATGATGCTTGTAAAGTCTCTCTGATAAAGTGTCATCTTTGACAACACCTGTATAATATTCTTTTGCAGTCCTTTCACCTTTTTCTTTTTTCATAGTGATCACAAGCTGATCATTCTGAATTTCTACTCTTGCTACCTGTCCCTTATCCACATATTCAAGGAACTTGTCATAAGTAATCTCTGACTCTGCGCCCTCTCCCTGAAATTGATAGAGTGCCATTACCAAGATACTGGTAATGAGAGTCACTAAAATAATAAAAGAAAATCCCTGCTTGTTATTCTTATTATTGGGATTTTGATTATTTTTCTTTTGGTTGTCCATGTTTCTCCTCCTGTTATTACCATTTTATTATACGGACAGCCTACCTATAAATCAATAAAAACATTATGAAAAGATTGTAAACTTCCTATACTTTGTAGTATACTTGATAAGGTAATATTTCATACTGATAAAAAGATTAGAAACACGAGGTTAGAAAGATGAATATAGGATTTGATAATGAAAAATATTTGCAGACACAATCATCACATATTAAAGAACGTATCAAACAATTTGATAATAAACTTTATTTGGAATTTGGCGGAAAACTTTTTGATGATTATCACGCATCTCGTGTTCTTCCGGGATTTCAACCAGACAGTAAAATGCGCATGCTGATGCAACTCTCCGATCAGGCAGAAATCATTATTGTTATCAGCGCAGAAGATATAGAGAAAAATAAAGTACGTGGCGATCTTGGCATCACTTATGATTTAGACGTTTTAAGACTGATGTCTATTTTCAAAAATCACGGTTTATTTGTCGGAAGTGTTGTCATCACGAAATACAGCGGTCAGGAAAGCGCTTTTCTATTCAAAAACCGACTGGAAAAATTAGGAATTAAAGTATACCGTCATTATCCGATCTCCGGATACCCATCCAATATCCCTCACATTGTCAGTGATGAAGGATATGGAAAAAATGATTATATTGAAACATCCCGCCCGTTGATCGTTGTAACTGCACCGGGACCGGGAAGCGGAAAAATGGCCGTCTGCTTATCACAGCTCTACCATGAACACAAGCGCGGTATCTGTGCCGGATATGCAAAATTCGAGACTTTCCCGATTTGGAATATCCCGTTAAAACATCCGGTCAACCTTGCTTATGAAGCAGCAACTGCAGATTTAAATGATGTCAATATGATTGATCCGTTCCATTTGGAAGCATATGGCCAGACAACGGTTAACTACAATCGTGACGTAGAGATCTTCCCTGTGTTAAATGCCATGTTTGAACGCATTTATGGAGAAAGTCCTTACAAATCACCTACAGACATGGGCGTAAATATGGCCGGAAACTGTATTTGTGATGATGAAGTATGTAAAGCAGCTTCCAAGCAGGAAATTATTCGAAGATATTACGATTCTCTGAGACGCCACCTCATCGGTGCATGCTCAGATGAAGAAGTGTATAAATTAGAAATGCTGATGAATCAGGCAGGTATCACTGTTCATGACCGTCCTGTTGTAGATATAGCATTAAAACACGCAGAAGAAACCGGAGCCCCTGCCGCCGCACTGGAACTTCATGACGGTCGCATCGTAACAGGTAAAACTTCCAATCTCTTGGGAGCCTCCGCAGCACTTCTTCTCAATGCCTTGAAAGAGTTAGCCGGTATTGACCACAAATTACACGTGATTTCTCCGGAAGCGATCGAACCGATTCAAAAATTAAAAACACAGTATCTGGGAAGCAAGAATCCAAGATTACACACAGACGAGATTCTTATTGCTCTTTCTGTCAGCGCCGCTTCCAACCCTACTGCCCAGCTGGCACTTGCACAGCTTCCGAAATTAAAAGGATGCCAGGCCCACACTTCTGTTATGATCGGAACAGTTGATATGAAACAATTCAAAAAACTATCCATACAGGCAACCTTTGAAGCAAAATATGAAAAAACTTCCACTCTTTTCCACGGAAAAGGACTTTAGTCGGACAGGAACATTTTTCCTCCTTAAGAATACCTTATACCACCAGGTTTTTTAAGGAGGATTTTTACTGTGAAAGAAAGTAGAGGACAGCCAACAAATGGCGTACTTTAATAAGCTGTCTTATGGCAGCCTTTGAAAAATTATTATTTTGAAAAGCTAGGAAGCTAATTGTGATTCGGAAAGAGTTCCTTCTCTGATGAGCAGTTTCTTAGCCTGTTTGATAGCCTTTTCCTTTTGCTTTTCTTTCAAAGGTTCAGGTATATCAATCTTGTATAAATCGGTCGGATTCCACGCTTCACCAGTGGACAGCATCTGATAGATAGCAGTGAGAATCATCCGGGCGATGGCAATAATGGCTCGTTTTTTACCACGGCGCTTCATAATACGTTCATATTTCTGTTTATAGTAAGGAGACTTGTCGGATTTCACGGCTGCATGAGCGACTTGCACCAATGCAGGTTTGAGGTAGACACCGGCACGTGTTATCCTGACAGATTTCTTCTTACCAGCAGATTCATTGTTGCCGGGAGTCAGTCCTGCCCAACAACAGAGGCGTTTGGAATTAGAAAACGGAGTCATATCGGTACCAATCTCGGAGATAACAGTAATTGCACTGTTACGGTCAACACCCGGAATGGTACACAGTAACTGGACAGCATTTTCATAAGGGGCAATCAAAGAATCAAGCATAGTGTCTATATCATTGATTGTAGATGTGATATAATCCAGATGTGCGCGGACGAGGCGCATACGGTATTTTTGGGAATCGGTCATCTGATACCCTTCGATGGATTCAATGACACTGTCAGACTTTTTCTTTAGGGAACGGAGAAGTCTGGAAGCTATTTCTTCGTGGTTGATGGAATTGTCGGATCGTTCAATCAGGTAGTCAATAACAGATGTAGCTGATTTCCCAAAGATATCAGAAACAACCGAATCTAATGCGACATTACAGACAGTAAGCGCATTCTGATATCTGTTCTTTTCGCTGGTACGGCAGGAAGTCAACTTGTAACGATATCTTGTGAATTCACGCAAGATACGGATTGGTTTACAAGGGATATAGCTCCCAGGAACCAGACCTAATCGAAACAAATCCCCAATCCATTTGGAATCTTTTGTATCATCCTTGTTACCTTTGACTGCTTTTACCCATTTGGGGTTGGCAATAGTGACGTTGATATCGTCTTCCAAGAGATTGAATACAGGAACCCAGTATTTACCGGTAGATTCCATACAGACATCCCGACATTGGTTTTCAATCAGCCAATTTTTGAATTGCAGGATCGAATTGTTGAAGGTGGAGAAACGTTTCTTTTGGTAAGAAGGTTCTACTCCGGAAATGGTTTTAATGATTGTGGCAACGAGAAAAGATTTGTGAACATCGACGCCACAGCAGGTTTGATAAACAACTTTCATGGTCAAAACTCCTTTCAAAGTGAGATAAAGAAGCCATTGACTGCTCCACCACACATTTAACAGAGAAGTTAAAACAATTCTTACTGTACGGTCTAAAAGAGCCACTTATTTGTGCTTGAAAGATGGAACTCACACTGATTATTATGCTGTCTAAAACCGAAGAAAGTCTTTACGACTCACCTCCCCGTGCTTTGTAGTATAACTTCTTTAACAATTATTTTATCAGTAACGTGGGGAATTAAAAGACTTTCATTACTATTTGTGCCGCCGACTTGGCGGCGGAATGGAGATTATTATGAAAAAAAGGCTGATGGCACTTGTTTTAATCACAACCATGCTAATGGCCGGCGTTTTATCTGCCTGTTCATCGAAAGAATCAGACAAAGACACGAAAGACACATCCAAAACTGCACAGGAAAAAACAGTGCAAAAAAATCATTCATCCGAAAAGAAAAAAGTCGTATTAAACGAAGTGGCACACTCTATTTTCTATGCACCTATGTATATCGCCATTGAAGAAGGGTATTTTGCGGAGGAGGGAATCGACCTCGAACTTGTAACCGGATTTGGAGCGAACTTTTTAGTACAATTTCTATAGTACTCCCGACAGTTTTTAGGCTGTCGGGAATTTTTAATGTTACTGTCTATTACACCATTCTTGCAATTTTTTAATGCACGGAGACTTCCGGCTAAAGCATCCGTCCTGTACACAGCCAAGCCACCTCTGAATGGCTCTGATTGTGTTCGGTCCGATATGTCCGTCCTGTTTAACTCCTACATGACGCTGAATTGCCTTGATGAGCGGAGAATAGCCAGATGGCTTAGATTCCCACTCCCAACCTGCATCAAGCCCAGGATTCTGCGCTCTGTAACAACTAAACTGATTAGATACCACTCCGTCCACCTGCGTTCCGAAAATCTGCTGAAGCCTGCGTGTAAGTTTCGGCCCCCAGTATCCGTCCACCTTTAATCGATTGCTTGCCGGAGCTGATGGTTTTGACGGTGTTGAACTTCCAGATCCTGTATTTCCTTGCACTGTCTTTCCGGCAATAGCAGAAGCAATAGCGTCTCCACACTTGTCAGCGTTCCATTTGCTGTAATCATTCTGACTATCTACAAAACAACACTCCACCAAAAGAGCCGGCGCCTTTGTGTGCTTAAGCACGTACAGGCTCTTAGAGTATTTCACTCCTCTGTTTGGGATTCCAAGCGCATTAGATACATTCACACAAATCTGAGATGCGATAGGAGCGGTCTTACTGTCATAGCACCATACTTCAACACCACTTCCACCACCTGCATTAAGATGGATTGATGCATCTAAGTCTACACTATGTGCGTTGCACTTCGCTACTATCTTTTTCAGGCATCCGCTTTGTGTCGTATTTTCTTCACAAGTACAATCATAGACTGTATGACCTGCATTTTTAAGCGCAGAAATAACACGATTCTTGACTTTTCTATCTTCTACGGATTCTTGTAACAATCCAACTGCTCCGCTTGCTCCTTTGCCCTGTGGACAATGTCCTGCATGTACGTTATATGTTCCCATTATTATACCTCCTAATTAAAAAGAGGACGATTACTCGCCCTCTACCTCTGGGATGCCTGCTACGCTAGTTAAGATACTTACAATGCCTGCAACAACAGAAGCAGACAATACCATCTTCCAATCTACCGCGCTGAGCACCGCCCCTGTTCCGATCACTGCAACTGCTGTCTGCGCCATTGTTTTTACTGCTCTAATTCCTGCGGCTTTGAGCCACTTTTTGGTATCTACAGATACCTTTAATACGCTGTTTTTAAACATGCTATCCCTCCTCTTAGAGTCCTATCTGTGCGACCAAAAGCCCGAACACTGCTCCGATCGCTAATGTTAATAAGTACCACTTCACCTTGCGCCATGTGTCACCGTCCCTGTTTTCCAGTTCTTCCAACCGGCTCTCCTGTCGGTTCTGGGACTTAACCAACTGTTCCACACTCTGTGCTAAGCTGTGCACACTGGTAGTCAGTTCCCCTATCTGGCGTACGGTTTCTTCCAAGTCCGTAAGACGGTGGTTGATGCGCTTATGCTCATCTTCCATTCGCTTTGCAAACTCTAGGTGCTCTGCTCTATCAATTGGTGTATCCATCCATGCTGTACCTCCTACATTAAGCTATTTACAATTTCAGATACGACACTTTTAAGATTGAAAAGCTTCGGCACCTGTTCTAAAGTGAATGTCCCTGTTAATACTAAGCTCACCCATGTTTTTACCAATACACTATCCTTTGTGAATGTCATACTACTCTACCTCCATTTTTAAAATTTCAAATACAATTTCCTGCAAGTTGCTAATGTTCGGGACGCTCTCTTTTGGGTATGTTCCATTTCTCACAAGGTTTACCCATGTCTTTACAATTATACTGTTTTCGTTAAACACCTGTATCACCTCCCTGTAAAGATGCAATAACCATGGTTAACTCTGCGACCGCCATCTGCATGTCCGCGTTTGTCTGCTCTATGGTCTGTTCTGCGCTGGCAAGTCTTTCTTCTACAGACTTTTCACTTTGGATCATTTCCACTTCCCAAATTCCCCCGGCTTCTTCTTTAAGATACGATAACTGATCGTAATTCTCGTAGGTTTCTTTTTCCGTATGGTTCTCGTATAGTGTCATTCGACTTGTCGCAAATTTGTCCATAAAATGCGCTTTTAATATCTCTGATGTGACAAGAATCGCCCTTATGTGTATGACGCCTTCTCTTGCTACAGATACGGACTGCACTTCCAGACTCCTTGCGTCGTTAAAAATTAATTCTTTCATAAGTTTTAATCTCCTTTCTTTCCTCCATATCGATACGGGTATTTATTTGGATATCGTTTTGCTCCCTCGTATTCTTCATGGTAGATCACGGTTATTTCTGCTTCTTCGCCAGTATTGGGAATAATCGGATTTATTTCAATGCGGTCTATATAAATCACAGGAAACCTCCTAATCTGCAGCCTCTACGGTTACGGTAATTTCCTCGCCTGCGTATACCGGATTTGGTGTTACCTCAATAGACAGTATGACTGGGGCATCGGCGTCATAAGTTACTGTTCGCGTGATTTCCGTATATTTTCCTGCGCTGTCCGTCGATCTAACCACAATTGTATTTGATCCTTCTGCAAGCGTTACTGTCTTGCTGAAAGTACCGTCTGTCGAAACAGCGACCGCTCCTTGGTCTGCTCCATTTAGCTTTACGTTGATATTGCACGGTGCGCTTGTGGCATCATTTGTTTTTCCTGCTATCGAAAGCTGATTTTTATTTGTCACCAAAACTTCTGGAGGATTCGAAACAGAAAGTTCCGGCGGAACCGTATCAACTTTGAAGGTTACTTTTTTCTGTGCTGCCACGTTTCCATCATTGTCCTGCGCGTTAATCACGATATTGTGTTCTCCATCATCCAATGTGGCTGTATATGTATATTTATATCCTCCTGTCACCGCTGTCCTTGTTGGAGTGACTCCCGATCCGTTGATATTCATTTTTACCGTATCCGGATTCACGCCGCTATCGTTATCTGTCACCGTAAATTCTATTAGAACAGAATGGCTTGTGATATATGCTCCTGCGGATGGCTCTACAACTCTTATGGTAGGCGCTACTTTTTCTTTCACTCGAATCTTCATCAGTTCCCCATATACAGGATGTGTTTTATCTACGGAAGTTACATTTCCGGCTTCGTCGATTATTTTTAATAAAGCCGCGTACGCATGATCCGGTTGACTGAAACTACTTTTTCTAGGCATCTGTATCCGTTTTTTCAGCTTGTTTGTTCCAGAAACCTTATCCAGTGTATATGTGCTTTCGTTGATGGAAAATGTGGATGTTTTGATTGCCAACTTTTCTCTCCTTTCTGTGCGATGTCGCACTAAAATAAGAGCCTGTATCGGCTCTTGGTTGACGAGTTACATATAATTTTTTAGTTACTAAATGGCAATATCATATCCGCAGAACACAAAGATATTGGCATACATGCTGTTAATGCAGGGTCGTATACAGATATCCCTGTAGACCTTAAGCAATTTGAGATGAGTAAAATCATATCTGTAATCCCTATTTTGCAAGGTCGTAGTTCATCGCCGAATTATGGACTATTAACGCTAGGGCTATATGAGTTTAATCAAAACACAGCGACACTTAGAGCATTCAATGCTGATGGGGTAAAAAGGGAGCCGCGTATTAATGTGTGTGTAATCGGCTTTAAACAGCAATAATTTTTCTCAGCCCAAATCTTTTATTTTGGGTGTTAGAATTAGTCGGCTGACCAACAATTTTATCGTTATGGATGTACAAATATTTTTGGCTCCAAGTATTCCAGAAAAGGTTAAATTGATGCCCATCTCCCGGTCGGCTTTCGACAAGAGCTTTTGGCACAAAAAAACTATGCCAAGCGTAATCTTGTGCTTTTTCGTTCTCCACAAACGAGAAAACCAAAACAATTCCACTTTTGGTTTGGTCTATAGGTGTGGATAATTTAACCTCTTGTCCGCCTTGCATATAAAGAAAGCCATCCCAGAGAGTATTTTGTTCTGTTATTTTGCCATTTAGTGATTCAAGTTCTTTTTTGAGCGTCGGGATGCTCGGTACGATTTCGAATAACTGTTCCACCTTTGTGATACTAAGCCCTTCAATCTTCACTCGCCATAACGGAACCTCCCGAAGCTTGCTCCCTGCATACAAGTTGCCCTGAGTGAGTGCAGGATCTGTAGCTGCAGTTCCTGCCGTCCCCTTCTTTACTGCAAGCTGCATAGTGTCAATGCCGCCAGCTCCGGTTGTGGAGAATGTCCCGATAATCAGATCGTTTCGATTTTTTCCTGACTCTCCATTTTCGATCGTCAGATCAGTGTAATCTCCATAAACCGTTCTGGCAACATGTCCTCCGATACATACCACTCCATCTGCCACCCTCACCTTGTTGTTGCTTATAACCGTAGCTTTCATTTGTTGTCCGATTTCAAGCACTCCATCGTCTCCGAACATACTTTGAAATATTGCCGCGTCATCTTCTGCCAATATGTGGGCATTTTCTTCCGGTGCGGTATTTGCTGTTAATGCCTTTAATGACATTTTTAATCATCTCCTTTCACTTTGTACTCAATTTTCGCCTCGCCATCTTCGATTTTTAAGATTTTTCTTACAATAGGCTTTTTTACTTCTGTTCCTGTTATTTGTTCGTATCCCCCGATAATGTCGCCCAGTTCCAAATCTGCGTCTTTCACTTCTACGTTTACTTCCTTGTAGTTCATCAGTTCTTTCAGACGTTTCACACCGTCTTCTTCCAGTTTTTCCAAATCTGCGGATGAAAAATCATATAACGCTGTACGCTCATCCAATCCTTGGTAATACTTACTCTTTCCAATGCTGCCATCTTTCTGTACGTATAAATGTACTACTATACGTTCTTCATTCTGCCCTTTTCCTGCACAAATAAGATGGTTGATCCCTCGCCTGTAATCTCGTATCGTAAAGTCTATGTTGTAATCCTGGCTATAAGTTATGTAATCCGAGTAATCCATTACCGGCACTGCCTTTAGATGTACGGTTACATACTCGTTCCCCTCTGGCTTTTCTGCTTGTATCTGTAACCTTAGATTGTGTGCGTCCAAAATCTTCATGATCGCATCGTATAGTGTAGCATATCTATCCACCTTCCAGTTTTTCAGAGTGATTCCGGTATTGGCTTCCTCCACTGTAAAGAGGTCTCCAAACTGTTTCCCTATCAATCCTTTTAATACTGTATTGATTTCTCCATTTAAGACTAAATGATCTTCCCCTCTAGGTGGTTCAACGATTTTCTGCGTCAACAGCCCGCGGAAAGTGTATCCAGTCCATGTGATTTCCTGTTTTTTCGTGGATACCTCCCTGTCTTCAAGCAGTCCTCCATACTCCGTTCCGGGTATGTAAATGATTGATCCATAATCTATTTCACTTCTGATATCTGTTTTCAACTCAAAATCGTTCGTATCCCCGACCTCCAGATCTAACCGGATTCCATCCGCATAGCCGATGTCTTCTCTGTGTTTATCGGTTATGATCGGGAGCATTGGGAATACCGTATCGTTGTGCACCTCCACGTCCCGCCGTTCTTCTGTGGTGTTTCCTGCATCGTCCTGTACGCGCACTGTCAGCGTCTTGTGTAATACAGGCGCATCCGTTTTTATCGGCTCTTCTTTTGCGGTGAGGTGCCCCTTATATGTGCTACCTTCCATATGTTCCAAGTTTGCAGACTCTTTTTCAAGTCCTGCTTCTATTCCGATGATTGCCATCTCGGTTCGCTCCTTTCCTCAAAAAGAATCAAATCGAAATCAAAGTTCCCACATTGCACTACATGTTGTCCGGGTAATATTTTCCTAAACAGATTTTTCCCCTTGTAATGGAATAGGTTAACTTCTGTTCCTGTGATCATCTTTTTAATGACGGTTTTTTTTAGACTGTTGATTTCTATGTATTCTCCTGCTTCAACTACCGCATGTACCGTATATGGATTTCCGGCAATCGTGATCATTGGATTAACTGCCGGACCGTAAAAACGTAACATAAAATGTGCAGAATCAATTGCATCATTCTGTACATTTACGATTTTCATTCCATTCGCGTATCGATATGGATATTTCAGCGGGTAGCTCTTATTATTCGTGGATGTAATATTGCTATATTTGAAAATATATTCTTTTTCTTTTATCCAAACTGGGCGGTCTGTAATCAAACGCATATAGCACAAATGGAAGTCAACGCCCATACACCAGTCTTTTTTCGTACTTCCTATCAAGTTACACAATACATACTGACCATTATAATAGAGCCGCCCTTTTGCATTTTTAATAACATCTTTTTCTGTTATAGTAAAAAGCCGATCACATGCTTTTAGGTAAGTCTCTTCGTCATCGGCGAACACATTAATTACAAGGGATAACTCCGCTATCTCCTTTGTGAAGCCGGTTATTCCGCTCCCTTCCGATTCATAGCCCCATTCATAATCCAACAACTCTGATATATCTCTGGGAGCATACGGAGGCTTTGTGAAATCCAGTTTTTCCCTTTCGCTGTTTAAATAGTATAATTCCACAATTTACCTCCTCTCTGCTGCATACCTCGAATATGCACGTCCCATTTCTCTATCATTTAATTCGATTACAATGTTGTTCAGTTCGCTTCTGACAATTTTTTTAATGGCGCCATAATCCGTCAGATCTCTTCCGGAAGAATAGCTTTTATTTTCCTCAGCAGTTAAGACTCTCTCTCCTTTATGGAGTACCGCTCGGAACCCATCATAAGGAACATTATCAAGACCGTTAAAATAAGAGCCGGCTAATCCTGCTTTTACGTTTTGCAAAGCGGAATTGACCGAAGAGCCAATATTAACTCCTACTGAAAAAGTAATCTTTCTGGCTCTTGCCGCATTATCTGCAGCAGTATTCACCGCATTGAGAGCAGATATCGTACCGTCTTTATTGACCTTAATGTTATAAGGTGTACCATTAATTTTTACGATACCGGTACGGGTTCCATCAGTTGCCTTAGTAACTTCTTCCATTGAGCCCACAACTTCTCCATTTGCAAGGACTATATTTCCAGATTCCTCATCAAATCTCATCTGAGCACTTATGATTTGTTCGTAAGAGCCCTCTTCGCTATCTGCCATCTTCTTTGTTGCTTCTGCCATATCAGTTGTATATCCAGCCACTTCATTATTAGTGGCATCGTATATTCCTATTATTTCTCCGGTACTTTCATCCATGCTTACAGCGACATCACTCATAGTTCCAGTAACTTTGTTATACATCCGATAACATCCGCTCTCTGTAATAGTATCCAGAAATCATCCAGCTTCTGCGGAAAATCATATACATGGATACAAGTTTCATATCCCGTTCCCGTTTCTACATATCTGGAATCCTGAAAGGTAATCCCACCGGATGGCTGAATCTGTTCCAGTAGGTACGGATCGTAAGTTTCTTCTTGTATGTTTTCCGCTTTTGTTTTCTTTTTTCCAAACATTTGTATTTCTCCTATGCAATCAATGAATCGCCTTTATTATTTAACCGATAAATAATCTGATGTTTCTTTTCGTCTGTCAATTCAATCAAAAGTCCGTCTCGCCCTGTATGTAAGACTGTCTTTAACGTAGTGATTTGTTTCTCTAAGTCAGCTTGCGACTTAGCAAAGAGCATAAAGTAAAATTCTCTGGTCGTATCGTTCTTCCCAAGCCAGACCAATTCATCAAGTTTTTTCTGCAGAAAGTTCTTATAAACGGTGTTCTTGGTCTGTTCCAATTTTCTCTCATAGTATGCCTGTTGCCTCTTAGTATCACACGGGAAATTCAGCACGATCAATTTCAGATCTGCTTCTTCCAGCTTGTACTCTTTGGCAAACTTCATGCAGTCGTACTCTACTTCATCTGCAGAAGAATTAACTAAATCCTTCGAATTAATCTGAATGAGATCCATGAAGCCTCCGTTTTTCATAAGGTAACATTGCGTTTCCTTGTCATATCCACGGATCTGTAAGACCTTATCTACCTTCGGTTTTTCCTGTTTTTTCTTTTTCCCTTTTTCTTGTCCTTTCGTTTTTTCTGCCCTCTTCAATTCTTCTTCCTCCTGCAACTTGGTTCTCTGGCTCATATTAACAACCGACCGATAGACCGTCTGATCTTTTCTCAACATAATTGCAATACTCTGATAATTCCTTCTTTTTTTGTTGGTGTAGCTCTTGCTTGTAAGCAAAAGCGCCATCACGAATGAAAAAAGGTAAAACAGTAAATGCAAGGACGGGTGTACTAAGTTTACCAACACAAAGGAAACTGCCATGTACACGATCAGGAAAAAGAAATCAAACAGGTAAATAGACTTTCCTACCTTTGTTTCCGACTTAATTTCTTTACTAACTAAATAACGCATATCTTCTCACCTACCATCTTGCTTCCAAATCTGACCTAGAATTACTGGTTCTTGTTGGCTTCTCCAGCTCACTTTTCCACTCCGAGCGGAAAAGGTTGCCTTGATGTTCTACCGATCTGGACGAATGCAGCCCTGCATCGAAACGCTTTTCTTTTTGGGAAGAAAGCTCTTGATCCATTCGATTCATGCGCTCCGTTCCATTGCCGATTCCCTCGTTTCCAGATAACGGATCTAATCCGTTCAGATCATCCATTGCACCACTGTTGAATCCTTCCATTGCATCGGCTTCTGCTGTAAACGCATCTTGGGAAACGTCCTCGGCATATCCGGAGGATTCCGGTATATCTGCTGCTTCCGGCATATCTGAAACCTGTTCGCCATCTGATTGCATGTCTGGTGGTGTATCTGTTTCGCTTCCATCCGCTGACTTCTGTTGCATATCTTGATTTGTACTAGAAGTTTCCTCCGGTGGTACTTCTCCTTGTGCTTCTTTAGTTCCTTCCAGATCAGATTGAGCTGCAGCGTTGACCGCTCCGGCTACTTGTTCATTCTTATCATATCTAGGGAACAATTCCCTCGCTGCTTCCACTCCACGACTCGCCATATGTGCAGCCATTCTCATAGCCTGTACCCCTGCAATCATTTTTCCCATACCACTGCTCAACCCCGCATCTACTCCAGTCAGCTTTTGGATAATATTTGGACCATCTACTACTGCAAACGCAACAAACAGCAGCACCATAACTTTTGAAAATTCCCCAAACCCAGTCTCACCGACCATCTTAAAAGCCAGAAGATAAATCTTTAAGCAGACCATGACTAAAATTAATGTAATGTAGCTATCTTTAATACTGTCCAAGATTTTTAAGGTCTTCTGACTGCTGGTTAAATTCGCTGAATATAAAGCTGCTAGAAGTCTTTGCACCACAACTTCATAGAGAATCCGGACTACCTTATATGCCAAACATACATAAACGATTATCATAGAAACAAGACCAACGATCACCGTATACCATTCCACATCATAGCGGTAATAATATTCGTTCAGAAGATCTGTCCATGCGACACCATTGTATATTTCTTTTAATTGCAGATCGTCTTTTCTATAATAGATCCGGTTCGATACCAGATCTTTTGATTCCGCTTTCACATCATCCGGTTTCAGTACTTCATTGATAGATAAAAGTTCTAAGTCTTCTTTAGTAAAATCATCATACAGTTTCCGATTTTGCTTGGTCATTTTCATCAAGCCGCCATCCAGCTTATCATCAATGTAGATCAGATCATAAACGGAAGCTCCCACCATATCATAGATCAATCCACTGGAGCCTGTAGTGGTATCTCCATCATTCATGATGGCACTACGGATATCGTCCGTCACAAAACCATTCAACTGATCGATCAGATAACCACTGGACGTAATGATCAAGACAGCCAAGCAAATATTCATCATCAGCTTGGGCTTTTTTTCTTGCCAAAAAATCAAGATCAAGCCCAAGAATAAGATGGAAAGACTGATCAGCGCATACACCACAGGCTGCCATGAATCAAGGAACTCTTCTACTGGTTCATATCTGGTAAAATCAATAAACTTAAAACTTTCATCAAACAGCTTAGCGCAATGTTCAGCCAGCCAAACTAAAAGAGTAATGAGCTGCCATCCGATAAACCGAAGCATGCCGCCCACAATGGTATTCGTATGAAAGATATCCCGATTCTTTTTCAACACCTTTGTGATCCCATCGGTATCCACTGCCATGACTGTAGAAGTTGCCACCAAAAGCAGGAGTGCCAAAAGCACCAGCCCAGTGATCCATATTCTCTTCTTTCTTATTGCTTGTTCTTTCATGTTTCCTCTCCTATGCAGCACTTAATTCAATCATGCTGATGATCCGCTCCTTTTCTACATCCTTAAGATCCGCCTGCTGGATCAGATCCAATAATTTCATGACCGGAAGCTCCGGATCTACTTTCATCAACTCTTCTGTAGTCAACACTTTTTCTAAAAGACTCAGGATGGTATCCATGTTATAAAGTTCTTTCAGCTTCAACACCTTATTTGCGTTTGCTTTTTCCATTTGCATCTGCACAAAACTTCGCTTAAAATTCCATACCCGTTCCCTGTGGTCAATCCAGCTTCGATCTTCCGTATTCACTTCTGTAAGCTCAATTTCTCCCGGATTGGGGAACGTATCGGTCAGATATTCATAGCGATACAGAAATCGTTTCCCGGATGATTCTGAATTAAAAATCGGCGTGGGTCTGATTCTATGTCCTTTCAAATCTTTACGCTTCATCACGCGTTCTACAACGCATTCACCCTCCCGCAATTCTTTTAATTCATTCATATTCAATAATGGTTTTTCTGTAGGTGATTCCATCACTGATTTAGAGGAAGATAACCTCTCTCCGCTTCTCTGGATATCAATGATGGTTTCATTACCGAGATCCTTCGAAAACTTCTCAGCAGTCCGATCATCGTTAGCTAGTATGTAGATCTGATTTCCACAGTTACCGACAATCGTATCCATTGCTTTGTCGTACAACTGCTCTACTTGTGAGTAAGCTTGTATGTAGAGGTCATAAGCGATATTCCTTTTTTATCCATCTATGCTTCTTCATCCAGTGCCTCCTTCTTCCGTTTCCAAAAGATCACGCTGACGATTCCCGCAAGTGCAATTCCCATTCCGGCAAGTAAGATTCCCATAGGTGCATGATCTCCTGTCTTGATCCCGCCATTGGTATTGCTGCCATCACGGAAATTATCCGGTAAATTGGTACGGATGGTTCCCTCTTTCAATTCGTCTTTCATCACCACGTGCTGAACCTCTCCGGTACTCTTCACCGTAAAGTGGATGTCCTGCGCCACTTGATAGCCTTTTGGAGCCATCGTTTCTCTTAGCACATAATCTCCCTCCGGAAGCGCTTCTATCAGATGTGGCTTATCTGTGCTTGTCCATGCTTCTACTACGGTTCCATCTTCTTTCCTAACTTCCAGTTTCGCCCCCGGAAGCTCTTTTCCATTGGTAATATCCTGCTTGGAAATTTTTACTTTTGTAAAATCATTTTCAACGGTTATCTGACCGCCTCCGATCACTATTCCATTTTCATCTACTTCAAACTTTCGAATGGTTTCATCCAAAAGATAGCCCGGAATGGTTTCTACTTCTTTCATACAGTACGTTCCCGGTGCAAGATACTTCACGGTGATCTTTCCATCCTCATCTGTAGTATAGGTTTCTTTCATACCCATTCCACCGTCGATCTCAGAATCCATCTTTTCATTCCAGATCTGGAACTTCACACCTTTTAGATTCTCGTCCTTGCCAAGTACTTTCTTCACAACCGTAACGTTGGTCGGTTAGATAATGTAAGAGGACAGACAAAAAATCCCGGAGAATTTAAAACTGAACAAAATTACATCGGAAACTCAAATGAAATCACTTTCACCCCACTCCCAGCCGAATTGACTTTAGAATACATGAGTAACTTAGAACAATACATCCATTACGATGAGGTTGATTTATTAGTTCAGGCAGCTTTATTACACTGTCAATTTGAAATGATCCATCCTTTCAAAGATGGAAATGGCAGAATCGGAAGACTATTAATTCCTCTTTTTTTATATTATCGCGAAATACTTCCGGTTCCAACATTCTATATGAGTGCTTTTTTTGAAAAAGATAGAAATACGTACCTTGAAAAACTATCTGCAGTATCAAAAAATAATGATTATGCAACATGGATTAAATACTTTTTAGAGGGTGTTATACAACAAGCAGAAATAAATACGCATAAAGCAATGGTAATGCTTGATCATTACAATACTTTTAAAGATATTTGCGTATCTAATATGAGCTCAAAGTATGCAATAACCTTATTAGATGAAATTTTCAAAAGACCGATGTTCAAAGCAAAGCAGATTCAAGAAATGATTCCTGGTAGCAAAGGAACTCTCTATAATATGTTAGACGAATTTGTTGATAAGGGCATATTATGTAAAGATGATAAAGTACGGAATACAACTTATTTCTGCCCAGCAATACTAGATTTATTATAAAATTGAAAAACCGCCCCAGTGCTGCAACACTGAGACGGTCAATAAATTAGACTACTGCTCCGAAGAATACAATAGTACGTTCGAAAAATATTGTATCATCTTCGGAACAGCCTTGCAAGAGAACGAAAGTTCGCTGGCTGTTATTTTTGTACCTAATTTTACATACCATACAAAAGGAAGGTGATACATCATGTCAGAAAAAATAAAACGCTGCGCAATCTATATCCGTGTCAGCACATCAGAGCAAATGATGCACGGAAAGTCTCTGGAAGCTCAACGGGAATATTTAGAACATTACGCCAAAGAACATCATATGATCGTTGTAGGAATCTATGCTGATGAGGGAAAAACTGCCCGTAAGGAACTAAAAAAACGTAAGGCTATTCACGCACTGCTTGAAGATGTAAAAGCCGGGAAAATTGATATTATACTCTTCTGGCGCCTTGATCGGTGGTTTCGTAATCTCTCCGATTTCTACAAAGTACAGGACATCCTTGACGAATATGACGTACATTGGCTGTCCGCATCCGAGCCGGGCATAAACATGGAAACCAGAGACGGACGACTGCAGCTTAATGTTGTATTATCTATCGGTCAAAATGAAGTAGATACTACTTCTGAGCGTATTAAATTTGTAAATGAGGCATCTATCCGGCAAGGAAAATTAATTTTCGGAGAGGCTAACATGGGTTTTGGTTATAAGTCTGGTATTGTGGATGGTGTGAAGCGAATGATCAAAGATCCGGAAACGGAAGAAGCCACCGAAGCTTTTTTCAAATACCTGCTCACTCACCAGAATAAATCGGAAACTGTAAGATATATGCAGAAGCATTATTATCCAGATTTCTCTTATAGTATGCTACGCACTATGGTATCAAGTGAATTTTACAAAGGCACCTACCGTGGCATCCCCTACTGCCCCGCTTATATCACGGAACAGGAATGGCTTCAGCTTCAAGAACTTTCTAGAAAAAACATAAAGCAGACTCCATCCGGAAGAATCTACTTATTCAGCGGGCTGATAAGGTGTCCAGTATGCGGACAAAAACTAGCCGGCACCGGCTGCTCTTCTATCATAAACCGGAAGACAAAGGAAAAACGGACCTATTGCTACTATCGCTGCAACCGTGCCATCCTTGATCGACTATGTACCAGCCGGCACCGAGTCAGTCAAAACCTCATCGAAAAATATCTACTTGAAAATTTATCAGAAGAATATAAGAAATATCAGATTCGATATACGAAGATCTGCGAACAGAAAAAGAAAATGAAAGATACACGAACACCAGAAAAGCTAAACAAAGAACTGGATCGCTTAAATCTACTCTTCCAGAAGGACCGCATCACATGGGAATATTACAGTGCTGAATATGACCGGATTGAAAAAGAACTGAAAGAGCTTTCCGCTATCCATCCGGAAGCCGAAAAAGATTTTACATATCTGGAAGAACTCCTGCGCTCCGATTTCAAGAAAATATATGAACAATTAACACCAGAAAATCGGCGGACATTCTGGAGATCTACCATAGAGGAAATTCATTTGAATGAAAATTACACGGTAGAAAGTGTTAACTTTTTGTAGTGTCTTGTACTAAGTTTATTGCTCCGTTTGGAGCGGATAAAACTATGACCGCTGTGCTGTCCGGAAATGCTGATATCGGATTCATGGGCTCTGAAGCTTCCATCTACACTTATAACGAGGGCGCGAATGACTATGTGGTAAATTTCGCCCAACTTACACAGAGAGCCGGAAACTTTCTGGTCGCCCGTGAGAAAATTGATGATTTTTCATGGGAGAATTTAAAGGGGAAAGAAGTGCTTGGCGGAAGAAAAGGTGGCATGCCGGAGATGGTTTTTGAATACATCTTAAAGCAACACAAAAATTGACCCGGAAAAAGATCTGACAATCAATCAGAACATTGACTTTGGTTCTACTGCCGCAGCGTTCTCTGAAGGTCAGGCCGACTTTACCGTTGAGTTTGAACCCGGCGCTACTAATCTGGAAAAAGAGGGCAAAGGATATGTCGTTGCCTCTCTCGGCACCGACAGCGGTTATGTGCCATATACTGCATTTTCCGCAAAGCAAAGTTATATCGACAAAAATCCGGAAATCATTCAAGGCTTTACGAACGCACTGCAAAAAGGAATGAATTATGTCCAGAACCACACGCCTGAAGAAATTGCAAAAATGATTGAGCCTCAATTCAAAGAAACGGATCTTGACACAATCACTACGATTGTCACTCGTTACTATGAACAGGATACATGGAAGGATAATCTTGTTTTTGAAGAAGAGAGTTTCCAGCTCTTGCAAGATATTTTAAAGAGTGCCGGAGAATTAACAAAAGAAGCGCCTTACGAAGACCTCGTAATAACAACCTTCGCTGAAAACGCGAAGTAAAGACTGGCACAAACGTAAAGGGGGGACGTTTTTTCGTCCCCGGTTATTATTTTTATGCCCGTATTTTATGCTCTCATCGCTCCATCTACTGATAATATTTCACCGGTTACATAGCTTGCAAGATCACTGGCAAGGAATAAAAATCCGTTTGCCACATCTTCCGGTTCTCCGACTCTGCGAAGCGGAATATTTGCAATCAGAGGCTGGATCATTTTTTCCGGCAATGCAGCCACCATATCAGTTCTTGTAATTCCCGGTGCCACTGCATTTACACGGATATTACTTGGTCCAAGCTCTCTTGCCAGCGAAAGCGTCAACCCATTTACCGCAAATTTACTTGCCGGGTACCCAACTCCTGACGGCTGGCCAGATATACTTACCATGGAACTGGTATTAATAATACAGCCGCCTCCCTGCTCCCGCATAACTTTTACAGTCGGCTGAATGGTATAGAATAATGCCTTTACATTAAGATCCATAATTTTGTCAAATTCCTCTGGCTGATAATCCTCTATCTTCGTACTCTGTGAAATTCCTGCATTATTGACGAGAATATCAATTCTTCCGAATTTTTCTTTTACTCTTTCAATCGCTGCCTCTACTTCTTTTGCATCTGAGAGATTCGGGTGATCTCCGCTCACTTCCCAGTCCGGATTTTCCTCTTTTAATTTATTTAATGCTTTATCCACAGTCTCTTCTCTGGATCCAAACAATACAACCTTCGCTCCGTTTTCAAGATATTTTCTTACTATCGCATATCCTATTCCACGTGTTCCTCCGGTTACAACTGCAATTTTCCCTTTTAACATATAAGTTTCCTCCTTTTTGATTTTCTTTTTATAATTTTTCTTGTCTTAGTATAACTCTTCATTTTTAATAACAGGTTATATTATTTAACTCAAACTTCAAAATTAGTAACTATTACTGTTTTTATTATAAAGCATTTTTGTTGATTTGAAAAGAGAATTTTCAAACTTTTTTGATTTTTATTTTCTCTTTTCATTTATTTATCTCATAAAGATGTTTTTTCATTCATAGACTAAATACAAATTACCGTACAGGAGTCATCATGTCCTCTAACAAACCTGATTTTCGTCCTCTGCTATTAAGGCTTCTCGGTCTTCTGGCTCTTTTTACTCTTTGCTTTTTTGCAGGGCGTAAAGTTGCAATGTACACGGAGGAAACAATCTCTCCGGTCGCGTCTGCCACAGAAAACTGGGGATTGGGATTTCAAACAGATGGCGAACGTCCTACAGCAAATGCTTCCATAGAAGAACTCAAAAAATATAACGCATACTATGCAAAAGATACGAAGAAGAAAGAAATTTATCTTACCTTTGACTGTGGATTTGAAAATGGAAATACGGAAAAAATCTTAGACGCCCTGAAGAAACACAATGCGCCCGCCACTTTCTTCGTTGTGGGAAATTATCTGTCCACAAGCCCTGAGCTTGTAAATCGTATGGTAAAAGAAGGGCATACTGTGGGAAATCATACTTATCATCATCCGGATATGTCACAGATATCTTCTAAGGAAGCTTTTGAAAAAGAATTGAAAGATGTAGAGACACAATATAAGGAGATTACAGGCAAAGAGATTTCTCATTTTTATCGCCCTCCACAGGGAAAATATAATCTTGAAAACCTTAAGATGGCAAAAAATCTCGGATATCATACTTTCTTCTGGAGTCTTGCCTATGTAGACTGGTACGAAAACGATCAGCCGACGAAAGAAGAAGCCTTTGATAAACTTCTCTCCCGCATCCATCCGGGCGCTATTGTTCTTCTTCATAATACTTCGAAAACCAATGGCGAGATATTGGATGAACTTTTGACCAAATGGGAAGAAATGGGATATACATTTAAGTCCTTAAGTCAGCTGGTAAGCTGACTTAAGGACTTAAAAAAAATCAATTCAAAATATCCGCCAAGAAGCTATTTCCATCTCCTGAAAATTCAACATTCAAATATTGTGCGATCGTCTGTGCAATATCTGCAAAACTACTTCGAATTCCAAGATCAACGCCTTGTCGGAGATTAGCTCCGTAACACAGACAAGGAGTATATTCTCTGCTGTGATCGGTTCCTTTGAAGCCGGGATCGCAGCCATGATCTGCCGTAATGATAAGAATATCCTCTTCTTTCATTTTCTCCATCATAATTCCAAACTGCCTATCCACTTCATTGAGTGCACGGACATATCCGTCAATATCGTTTCGATGTCCGTAGAGCATATCAAAATCCACCAGATTTACAAAACAAAGTCCAGAAAATTCTTTCTCCATAAGCTCCAGTACACGTTCCATATTTTTCTGATTTCCTTCGTTTGGATACGTCTTTGTGATACCTCTTCCGGCAAAAATATCATAGATTTTCCCTACACCGATTACATCCTTTTCAGCTCGTTTCAACGTATCAAGAATTGTCTCCTTCGGCGGCATTAAAGAAAAGTCATGACGATTCACTGTCCGAGTGTAATTCGGATATGTTCCTACAAACGGTCTTGCGATCACTCTTCCGACACCATGCTCTCCTGTCAATATCTTTCTTGCAATCCGACAATCCTCATATAATTCTTCTAAAGGCACAACTTCTTCATGCGCCGCCACTTGAAAAACACTGTCCGCGGAAGTGTATACAATAAGCTTTCCTGTTTCTACATGCTCTTTTCCGTAATCTTTGATGACTTCTGTTCCGGAATACACTTGATTACAAAGCGTTCCTCTCCTAGTTTTTTGCTCAAACTCTTGTATGATTTCCTGCGGGAATCCATGCGGATAAGTCGGCATAGGTTTCGGTGAAATCACGCCAGCAATCTCCCAGTGACCTACCGTCGTATCTTTTCCCGCAGACTGCTCCTGCATTTTTCCATAGCATGCAATTACCTTTTCTCTGTTTTTTTGAAAGGAAGTTCCTTGCAGATTGTAAATTCCAAGACTTTCCATAACCGGAATATGAAGGTTACCGCTTCGGACACAGGTTCCGAACGTATCACATCCGACATCATCAAACCTCTCTGCGTCTGGCGCCTCTCCGACTCCTACACTGTCCAGCACAATCAAAAATACTCTTCTTGCCATCTTTCTTCGCCTCCACCTTAGAATTTCCCTCATTTAATTTACACATGAAGCTTCTTATGCATTTCTTCTTTAAACTCTTTCCCTTTAAATAAAATAAGCGCCATAAGAAATAAAAAACTTAATCCTACACAAAGAACTGCCAACGCTCGAAACCAGATTACTCCTGTAAGAAGCAAAACAAACGGAAGAATGATACTATACATAGATGCCATCACATAATAGATCATATACTCCCTCGGAGAATGTGATTGTATCTTAGATACGATGATCATGGAAATCTGAATCAACAGGCAAACGATCGGCAATACATAATTCACCGACCAGCCTCTCCATCCGGTACACACATCCCATAAGACGCATCCTATCGTTACACCAAGAAGCTGCCACATCCCATTTTTCAACAAATTATGCCGCTTCACATAGCCCATCGACAAAGTGGCCCACATACTGAAAATACCGGCTGATACAAACACAGACCACAACTTTTCCGGTGAAAAGATTACATTTGCCATTACCGCAAAAACTGCTGCCACCATACAGCCAAAGGAAAAACCTTTGTAAAACTTTCTTCCTTCATAATTCGGCTGTGCATCTTCCGGGTATTCCGGTTCTATAACCGTCGCAGACACACCGATATTTTCTAAGATCTCATAAAAATTCCTCTGGATATTCAAGCTATCGTAGCGAGAAGTAAAGGCACAAGTCAGCGTATCTTTAAAAGAGCAGACACATAGCTCCATTCGCGGGGTACTCGTATAAACACCAAACCGTTCAATATACGGCATATATTCTTCCGGCATCTTAACCGCACTCATATTAGAAAGAACTGCTGTCACTTCTCCTTCTGCCATCTTCGCCCCCATTTTGATACATGGATCTTTTAAGATCAGCGGCGCCCATTTTAATATTTTATGCTTTTCAAATGCAATCAATTCATTCATGCGCCCTGCAATTTCTTCTTTCGTCAGGTGGTCTTCAAAATACTGCTTTACCGCCATTAACACAGAATCAAAATCATCTTCCGCTGCGCCGAATTGATACCCCGGCTCAATATAGCTGAAAAAATTCAACATAGAATCTGATGGAAAGATTTTCCGGAGATTTACCGGAACCATCAGCACCACCGGCTTTTTCTCCTGTGTCTTATTCATTTCTTTGTGAATGGCACAGATAAATGCAGCCGTAAGCAATACCGTCATGGACACCCCGTAAGCTCTTGCCTTTTCTAACAATGCTTTTACGGAAAGAGTTGTTTCTACTACTTTTAATTCTTCGTATTCCTTTCCTCTCCTCTTGATCTGATATGCTTTCACCTTTTTCCTTTTTGTTCTTTTCAGATCCGGATTATAATATTTACTAAAGCTGTCATTTTCCTGATCCTGCACTGTCAGCTTATCTTTGGCAAGCTGCACTTTGGGAAGCCCTTCTTCTTTATGCGCAAGATACAGATAATTCTTTACCAGTTCTCTCAAAAACTCTGTCGCTCCGGTACCATCAGTCAGTGCATGAAATACCTCAAAATTAATCCGATTTTCATAATAAGTAACTTCAAAAAGAAGCGCCTTTTTATCCCTTACATAAAGACAGCTGCACGGTTCTTTGTATTCTTCTCGCACGACCGGACGCAGTTCACTCTTCTCCAGATAGTGCCAGAATAAACCTTTTCGCATGACGGATAAAAACACGGGATATTTTTTGATCGTTTTATTTAAAGCTTCCTGTAAAATCCCACTGTCTACCGGTTCTTTCAATACACAATAAAACCGAAATACTCTTGTATCTTTTGGGCTGCTTGCCGCGGAAAACATCTTGGCAGCATTATCAAGATTTCTCCAATAAGCCCGCCTCTGTTCAAACATCCGCTTCACCCTCCTTCAAAAATTCATTGATCAATTCAAAGCTTTCTTTTACATGAAAGTATTTAATTCCAAGCGAAAAATAACCGTGAAGGGCGTCTTTGATCCGATAGAGTTTCACACGGTTCCCTGATTCCTTAAGCCTTTTTGCGTAGGCTTCTCCCTCGTCTCTTAGTGGATCGCACTCCGCAGTCAATACAAGGGTATCCGGTTGATGGCTGTAATCGGTTTCCATAAGCGGTGCAAAATATTTATTTTCTTTATCTTCCGGGCAAGAGGCATAAAGCTCAATATAATCTCTCATCTTCCCCGATGTCAGAAGATAATCGCTCCCATATTTATGCACTGACGGAAACGGCGAATTCTCTGTATAATCACCAAAAAGAGCCGGATAAATGAGGATCTGCCTTTTCGGCAGAAATTCACCGTTGTCACGCGCCATCAAAGAAACAGCCGCCGCCAGATTTCCGCCTGCACTGTCACCGATCAGTGTGATCTTGTCCGGATCGACATTCAAAATGAACTGTCTTGTATAAAGAGCTTTTGCCACGGCATAACAATCCATAAGCCCCGTAGGGAACTTATGCTCCGGCGCTAATCGGTATTCTACTGATATCACGAGATGTTCTGTTGCCACGGCAAGTCTGGCACAGATTCTCTCATAATTATCCACACTGTCTGTCACCCATCCACCGCCATGAAAAAACAAAAATACCGGAAGATCTTCTGATATTTCTTCACTCGGCATATATAATCTCATAGGCACTTCATGATCTCCGTTCATAACTTTATAATCAATGGTGCGGTGAAAGATCTTTAACGGATCAATGGCTTTGATATTTGCAAGCTGTCTGGCCGCTTCTACCTCAATCCCATCAAAAGACAAGGCTTTCAATACTTTTTTCATAGATTTATTTATGGTCACGGTTACGATTCTCCTCCTTGAATCCTCTCATTGAGATCATTTAAATATACCCAGCGCTCCATCTTATTTTCCAATGCCTGCTCGGTTTCTTCTTTTTCTTTCATAAGTTCACCAAGTTTTACAGAATTGGTGGCGTTTTTCATAATGTCTTGATCCAGTTTCTCAAGCTTACTCTCTAACTTGGCAATATCGTCATCAATCGTCTCAAATTCTTTTTGTTCTTTATAAGTAAATTTCAGTTTCTTCTCTCGCTGCTTCCATGTCTCTTTCGACTTCGATTCTACCTTTTCAGTCTTCTGTTCCTGCTTCTCTTCTTCTGAAACTGACTCAATCTCCTTTTTGATCAAATAGTCGGAATAGCCACCCTCATATTGGCGTATCACACCATTTCCTTCAAAAGAAAAAATTCGATTTACCGTTCGATCCAGAAAATAACGATCATGAGATACGGTAATGATAATTCCGTCAAAGCTGTCTAAATAATCTTCCAAAATTGTAAGCGTCTGGATATCCAGATCGTTGGTCGGCTCGTCAAGAAGCAATACATTGGGAGCACCCATAAGAATGCGAAGAAGATAAAGCCTTCTTTTTTCCCCGCCGGATAATTTCTCAATCTTCGACCATTGAATCGCTCCTTCAAATAAAAAACGTTCCAGCATCTGGGACGCAGTAATTCTGCTGCCATCAGAAGTCTTTATATATTCTCCTGCCTCTTTGACATAATCAATCACTTTCATGGAATCATCCATATATTCATTTTCCTGTGAAAAGTAACCCATACGGATCGTCTGCCCCACCTCTATGGTTCCTTGGTCCGGCTTTGCTACACCGCTTATGATTTTTAGAAGCGTTGTTTTCCCACATCCATTTGGACCAATGATTCCGATTCGGTCATGACGCAGAAAAATATAGCTGTAATCTTTTATCAACTCTTTTTCTCCGTATGATTTACCGATATCAGAAAGCTCAATCGTCTTATTCCCCATGCGGGAGGACGTGGAATCCAACATCACTCTTTTTTCTTCTTGGAGATCCTTCATCTCCTGCAACGCACGAATCCGGTCAATATGTGCCTTCTGCTTCGTACTTCTTGCTCTTGCTCCTCTATGCAGCCACTCAAGTTCTGTACGAAGAAGACTTTTTCTCTTGCGCTGCGCGGCAAGCTCCATATTCTGCCGCTCTTCTTTTAATGTGACAAACTGCTCATAATTCCCTGAATAGCTATATAATTTTCCGTGATCTACTTCCACAATTCGATTTGTTACACGATCCAGAAAGTAACGGTCATGAGTAACCATCAAAATCGCACCGCGGAATTTGATGAGGTACTCTTCCAGCCATTCTGACATCGCATTGTCCAAATGGTTGGTCGGCTCATCAAGCATCAGAATATCTGCGGAAGTCAAAAGTGCATTGACCAAAGCCACCCTTTTCTTCTGTCCTCCCGACATATGCTCGATTTTTTCTTCATAATCAGAAAAACCAAGCTTATTCAACATTGCCTTGGCATCTGCTTCTATCGTCCACTGATTTGTTTCATCCACATGCCCATTCACTGCTGCCTGCAAAATATTCATTCCTTCCTCAAACACAGGAGTCTGCGGAAGATAGCAGATCTTCACTTGATTTCCCATACTGATCTTTCCTTGATCAAAAGGCGTGATTCCTGCCGCAATCTTAAGAAGTGTAGATTTTCCCATGCCATTTACACCGATGATTCCGATTTTTTCATTCTCATTAATCCCAAAATCCACATCATCCAAAAGTACGCGGTCTGTATATGATTTTGTAATATGTTCCATTGTGAGTAAATTCATTATGATTATCCTTTTCTTACCTTTCAAATATCGTACTGCTTCACTGTCTATAAAGAATTATACCCGATTGTTTGCTCCGGTACAATAGAAAAGAAAAACAGCCTGCCATAATGGAAGTCTTCCAAAATGACAAGCTGTTCAACACCGCTTCTATTCTTTTACAAAAGTATCTTTTTCTCTCGCATGTTCTTATAAGAAAATATATTTCAAAATAAATAAGGCAGCAAGCACATACATCAAGATACTGATCTTTTTCTCTTTTGCCTTTCCTGTTAACAGATTCAGTACTACATAGGAAATAACTCCCATAGAAATACCTTCTGAAATGCTGTAGAAAAATGGCATTGCTCCGATACAGATATAGCATGGAAGCGCCTCAGAAATATCGTTAAAGTCGATATTTACCACATTTGTCAGCATATAGAATCCAACAACCACAAGCGCCGGAGCTGTTGCGAATGATGGAATTGCAAGGAAAATCGGAGACAGGAACAGTGCCAGTCCAAATAAAATGGCAGTTGTTACTGCAGTAAGACCTGTTCTTCCGCCTTCAGATACACCGGATGCACTCTCTACAAATGTCGTTGTTGTACTTGTACCAAGAACTGCTCCTGCTGTTGTTGCAACTGCATCTGCAAGAAGCGCGCCCTTGATTCTTGGCAATTTCCCATTCTCATCCAGCATATCCGCCTTTGAGGATACACCGATCAATGTTCCGATTGTGTCAAACATATCTACGAAAAGGAATGCAAAAATAACAACAATAAAATTCAGTGAAAAGACACCTGAAAAATCAAGTTTTCCGAATACCGGCGCAAGACTTGGAATAGAAAGTCCGTTGCTGAAATCCGGAAGCAGGCTGTAAAATCCGATTTCCGGATTTGGAACATACACCCCTGCAAACTGGCAGATGATTCCAATGATCCATGTAGCAAGAATTCCCCACAAAATATTTCCTTTTACATTCTTGATCACAAGGATACCTGTGATAATAATTCCGATGATTGCCAGCACAACGGTAATACCAACATCATTAAATGTTGCTTCTACACCATTTACCATATTGTAATTTTCAAGAGAGAATAACTCAACCAATGTTGCTCCGCCAATTACAATCTTCGCATTCTGAAGTCCGATAAATGCAATAAACAGACCGATTCCCACGCTGACAGCCGCTTTTAAATTCTTCGGGATCGCATTAAAGATTGCTTCACGCACATTTGTGAGAGATAAAACGATGAACACAATACCTTCCACAAAAACTGCGGTCAGTGCAACCTGCCAGTCATACCCCATTCCAAGCACTACGGTATATGCGAAATACGCATTCAGCCCCATACCCGGTGCAAGCGCAAATGGATAATTCGCACATACTGCCATCAATAAAGTACCGATCAAAGCCGCAAGAGCTGTTGCTGTAAATACGGCACCCTGATCCATACCGGCTGCAGCCAGAATACTTGGATTCACTGCCAGAATGTACGCCATTGTCATAAAAGTAGTGATTCCGGCAAGAATCTCCGTCTTTGCATCTGTACCGTTCTCCTTAAGTTTGAAAAACTTCTCTAACATTTGATTTCCTCCTTCATGTATCTCATTTTTAGATAACATAGCTTAATTCTAACAAAATGGAGCCATAAAGTAAATGGCTCCATCTATTACTTCTCATTATGAGTAGTTATTACTTTTTTATATTATTCACACTCACGAACGGTTTTTCTTAGAGGAAGAATCATTCCCGGAGCCACAGACAGCTCATCAATTCCCATTTCAAGAAACGTCTTTGTCAGTGTAAGATCAGCTGCAAGCTCTCCGCAGATGCCAATCCATTTTCCCTCTCGATGCGCATTTTCTGCTGCCATGCGAATCATAGACAATACTGCCGGATGATGGGCATCATAAAATGATTCCAGTTTTTGATTCTGTCTGTCAATGGCAAGGGTATACTGTGTCAGATCGTTAGTACCTACACTGAAGAAATCGACCTCTTTCGCAAGCTCATGACTGACCATGACAGCAGCCGGCGTCTCGATCATCACACCGATCTCCACATCCCTGCGGAAATCTACACCTTCTTCTGTAAGCTCTTCTTGTACCATTTGAATCATTTCCTTGATCTTCTTTACCTCATCCACGGAGATGATCATCGGAAACATAATTGTAATCTGTCCATAAGCAGATGCTCGGTACAATGCGCGAAGCTGTGTCTTGAAGATTTCCGGTCTGGTGAGACAAATACGAATCGCACGATAGCCAAGCGCCGGATTTTCTTCTTTATCTAGTCCAAAATAATCTGCCTGTTTATCGGCTCCGATATCCAGCGTACGAATAATTACCCTCTTACCTGCCATATTTTCCGCCACTTGTTTATACACCTTGAACTGCTGCTCTTCTGTAGGGAAGGTCTCGCTCTCCAAATAGAGAAATTCACTTCGGAACAAACCGATGCCTCCGGCATCATTCTGAAGCACAGCCCCCACATCGGACAGATTGCCGATGTTGGCGTAGACATTTACTTTCTGACCGCTTTTTGTCACATTTTCTTTGCCCTTTAACTGCTCCAGAAGTTCCTTCTTCTCCATGTCTTCTTTTTGTTTTTTCTGCATGGCTTCCATGGTCTTTGCATCAGGATCTATATAGATCACGCCATCCATTCCGTCTACAATTGCAAGTTTTCCGTCATATTCCTGCTTCAAAGCTTCACCAAAACCGATCACTGCCGGAATGTTCATTGTTCGTGCCAGAATGGCTGTATGTGAATTTGAAGAGCCGTACATTGTAACAAAGGCAAGCACTTTATCTTTATCAAGCTGTACGGTTTCACTTGGCACAAGGTCGTCGGCTGCAATGATCACCGGCTCTTCCATTTCCATGGCAGCGTGCTCACTGTTTGATAATACTTTGATGAGACGTTCTGAGACATCCTTCACGTCTGCAGCTCTCCCCTGCATATACGCATCATCCATTGCCGCGAACATGGCAGCGAAATTATCTGCTGTTGTTCCAACCGCATACTCTGCGTTCACTTCCTGCGTTGTAATAATATTTACGATAGACTCCACATAATCCAGATCTTCCAGCATCATTTGATGGATCTCGAAGATCATGGCATTTGTCTCGCCCACATCATCCATTGCCTTGTCATGTAATTGCTGAAGCTCTGCTGACGCCTGTTCTTTCGCTTTTTCAAAACGCTTTATTTCTGCCTCTGTATCTTCCACATGACTTCTCTTGATCGTAATTTCATTTCTCTTATAAAATGAAATCTTTCCAATGGCGATTCCGCCAAATACACTTTTTCCCGATAATGTAATCATTGCCATCTTCCCCTCTTACAGGTTTTCTTTTAAGAACTGCTCCATTGCTTCAGAAGCGGCTCCCTCGTCTTCTCCTTCTACGCAGACAGTAATCTCGTCTGCTTTCTTTACACCCATACCCATGACTGCAAAAATTCTTTTAGCATCTGCACTCTTCTCACCTTTTTTGATCGTCACTTTGGATGCGAACTCATTGGCTTTCTTTACAAGAAGCCCTGCCGGTCTTGCATGGATTCCTTCTGGATCTGTGATTACATACTGAAATTCTTTCATGATTCATTCCTCCGTTTTCTTTGATTGGTTTTTATTCTATCTTGTTATTGTTTCTTCCTTCATCTATTCTGTTACTTTTTTCTTTAAAACACCCAGCAGGACTGCTGAGACAACCGTTCCGATCACAAGGGCAAGCAGATACATGACTGCATTTCCCATCACCGGTACTACGAAGATTCCTCCGTGAGGAGCCATCAACGTACAGCCAAACGCCATAGACAGCGCGCCTGCCAATCCCGAACCAATGATACAGGATGGCAACACGTGAAGCGGGTCTGCTGCTGCGTATGGGATCGCACCTTCTGTAATAAATGCAAGTCCCATAATAAAGTTCATAGGTCCTGATTCTCTTTCTTCTTTTGTAAATTTATTCTTAAACAAAAATGTTGCCAATGCGATAGCACATGGCGGAACCATACCGCCGATCATAACAGCTGCCATAACGTCATAATTTCCGGATGCGATTGCTGCTGTACCAAACACATAAGATGCTTTGTTGAACGGGCCTCCCATGTCAATTGCCATCATACCGCCAAGTACCAGTCCTAAAATCAGCTTACTGGAACCGCCCATACTTGTCAAACCATTATTCAGCGCTGTGTTAATTCCTCCCATGACCGGCTCTACGATAAATGTCATACCAAGTCCCATGATCAGAATACCCAGTACCGGATAAATGAGTACCGGAGCAATTTTTTCAATCGCCTGTGGAAGCTTATCACATACTTTGCGAAGTGCAAGGATCAAATAGCCTGCTGCGAAACCAGCCACCAGCGCTCCTAAGAAACCGGACGTTCCGCTTGCTGCCATCATACCGCCCACAAAGCCAACTGCCAGCGCCGGTCTGTCTCCGATCGCCATCGCAATAAATCCTGCAAGTACCGGAAGCATAAATCCAAATGCTACACCGCCAATATTTTTAAACAATGCAGCCGCCGGCGTGATGGTACCAAAGTTAGCACGGTCTGCAACCGATAAAGAATTGATATCTACCATCATACCGTCAAGAAGGAAAGCGATTGCAATGAGAATACCTCCTCCTACTACGAACGGAAGCATATGGGAAACACCGTTCATCAGCTGTGTATAAATCTTATGACCTACACTTCCGCCGCTCTTTGCAGCCTGTTTCTTTTCTCCTCCGGTGCTGCTTTTATATACCGGAACATTGCCGGAAATGGCAAGCTCTACTAATTCATCTGCCTTATTAATTCCGTCGGACACCTGACGCTCGATGACTTTCTTCCCATCAAAACGATCCATTGGAACTTGCGCATCCGCTGCAACGATAATGCAGTCTGCCGCTTCGATTTCTTCTTCTGTCAGCACATTTTTTGCACCGCCGGAACCTCTTGTCTCTACTTTCACAAAACAATTTTTCGCTTTTGCTGCTTTCTCAATTCCTTCTGCTGCCATATAAGTATGAGCAATTCCGGTCGGACAAGACGTCACTGCCAGGATTTTAACCTGATCTTCTTTTGCCTCTTCTACATCTGCCAGTCTTTCATCCACACTCTTCTTTTCTTCGTCTGCCTGATCGATGATTGCAAGAAATTGTTCCGGTGTCTCTGCCTTACGAAGGCTTTCCGTAAATGTCTCATCCATTAACATCATTGATAATTTACTCAATACATCCAGATGTACATTGTCCTCTGTGTTTGGAGCTGCAATCAAGAACAACAAGGTTACCGGCGCACCGTCTAAAGAATCAAAATCTACTCCCTCACGGATCACCATTGCAGCAAGTCCCGGACGGTCAACCGCGTCACATTTTCCATGTGGAATCGCAATTCCTTCCCCAATTCCGGTGGTACTTTCTTCTTCTCTTGCATAGACTTGTTTTTTATAAGCTTCTTCATCATTGATCTTTCCGCCCTTCACCATAAGAGCAACCGCCGCATCAATTGCCTCCTGTTTGTTCTTAGGCGCTGCATCCAGTGAGATACTTCTTACATCCAATAAATCTGTGATTCTCATTCTTCTTTCCCTCCTGCGGTTTTTACAACCTGTTCATATACTTGATCTATTTCTTCTTTTACAGCCAGCTGCTCGGAAAATGCACTTGCACTTCCTGCCGCAACTCCCATGTAGAACGCATGCTGGTATTCCTTTCTTTCCAGCCAGCCTGCCATAAACCCGGCGACCATAGAATCTCCGGCGCCTACACCATTTTTCAAAATTCCTTTCGGAGCCGGAGCATCATAGACCTGTCCGTCTGACGCGATCAGAACTGCGCCTTCTCCTGCCATAGAGACCAGCACATTCTCTGCGCCCATCTCCTGAAGCTTCTTTCCATAAGGAACGACTGACTCTCTCGTCTTTAATTCAACACCGAAAATCTCACCCAATTCGTGATTGTTCGGCTTGATCAGGAATGGGTGATACGGAAGCACCTTCAGAAGCAATTCCTGTGTCGCATCTACCGAGATCAGCACTCCCTTACCTTTCAGACGCTCCATAATCTTCTGGTACGTATCATCGGGCATGGAAGCCGGAATACTTCCTGACAAAAAGAGAACGTCACCCTCTCCCATCTCATCAAGCCTGGTCATAAGCTGTTCTATCTTTTCTTCACTGATAGATGGACCCTGCCCATTAATCTCTGTGCCGTCAATGGATTTTAATTTCACATTGATCCGTGTAAATCCTTCCGGGATCTCAAGAAATCCATTTTTCACGCCAAACTTCTCCAGTCGTTTTACGACCTCTTCGCCGGTGAACCCGGCCACGAACCCAAGCGCTGTATTATCAATCCCCAAATTCTTAAGAACAATGGATACATTGATCCCTTTTCCTCCCGGCAGCATCAGCTCTGAGTCTGTGCGATTGGTAAGGCCAAGTTTGAAGTCCTTCACAGAGACGATATAATCCAGAGAAGGATTAAAAGTAACTGTGTAAATCATTGATTAAACCTCCATAATATTTGTATATTTTTTGTAAGATTCATCCTGAAGCTTTGTTGTGATCAACTGTGCGGACTGGAAATCAGCAAAAGTGACCGATGAAATCTGATTGATTTTGGACGAATCTGACAATACATAATTTTTTCTGCATTGCTGCATTGCCTTTTCTTTTACAAGAGCCTCTGTAATATCCGGTGTTGTGTAACCTGAAACCGCATCCGCCCCGTTCGTTCCGAAGAAGCCTTTTGTAAAATGATACTTTTTCAGACTTTCTACCGCTTCTGCTCCGACGATTGCCTCTGTAACCGCCTTTAACTCTCCTCCGATCAGGAATACGCGCATGCCCTTTTTCAATAATTTCTGAGCATGACTTACAGAGTTGGTCACATACAGTGCGCCTGACTCCGTAATGTAATCAATCATCACATCCACACTGCTTCCTGCATCCAGATATACAAAATCTTCCTCCCTGATCAAGCCTGCAGCATATTTACCGATCACAGCCTTCTCTTCCTTATTCAAAGTACTTCTCAAAGAAAGATCCGCATCTCTTGTCATCGTTTCGGACTCTGCAGTCGTAGCGCCGCCATGCACCTTGATCAACGCCCCTCGCTGATGGAGTGTGGTAAGGTCTCTGCGGATCGTAGATTCGGAAGTCTGCAACAAAGCAGTCAGTTCTTGAACTGTAACGGTCTTCTTGTCTTTTACAATTTTCAATATTTCCCGAAATCTCTCTTCTGCCAGCATACTCTTCCTCCTTCTTTTTCTCTTTCTATTTTTCATTTTCAGTCATTTTCTTTCAACTTCATTCATCTTCAAATTCATAATACAATCATTTTCAGTCACAGTCAACTATTTTCATTCAAAATATGTTCCAAAATCACTCATCAGTTTTTATACAAAATGCATAAAAAAACCATCATGCTTATCTTTCGACTTCATGATGGTTTTTATTCTTACTGAATATGACTGAACATTATGAAATTTTATTGGATTTCACGAATCTTCTTACGAAGTCCCAGAACCTGCCCCGGCGCTACGGACAATTCGTCAATTCCAATCTGAAGGAAATATTCCGTCAATGAAAGGTCTGCTGCCAGATCTCCGCATATGCTGATTCTCTTTTCCTCCAGATGTCCATTATTTGTAATGATCCTTATCATCTTCAACAATGCCGGATGATGTGGATTATAGTAACTGTCAATCTTCGCATTGGTTCTGTCCATTCCCAATGTAAACTGCAGAAGGTCATTCGTTCCGATGCTGAAGAAGTCAACTTCTCTTGCCAGCTCACCGCTGATCATAACCGCCGCCGGAGTTTCAATCATCACGCCTACCTCAATATCCTTATTATAGGCGGTCTTATTGGCGCTTAATTCTTTCTTGGCACGCTCCAGCTGCACCTTGGCTGCCTTTACTTCCTCCAGAGAAGTAATCATCGGAAACATAATGGATACATTTCCGTAAACGGACGCTCGCAGAATCGCCCGAAGCTGTGTGCGGAACATCTCGTCTTTTTCCAGCGAAATGCGGATTCCACGATATCCTAATGCCGGATTGTTCTCCTTGTCCATCTCAAAGCAGTCTGCCAGCTTATCACCGCCAAGGTCTGCTGTACGGATAACAACACGTTTCATTCCCATAGATTCTGCAGCCAGCTTGTAAATGGCAAACTGCTGGTCTTCTGTAGGAAGCTTCCCACCGTTATCCATATAGATAAATTCACTTCGGAATAAGCCGATTCCTCCGGCATCACTTCGAATCACACGCTCAATATCTTCTCTGCTTGCAATATTGGCACAGATATCAATTCTCTGACCGCTCTGCGTGATATTGTCTTTTCCTTTCAACCGTTCCAGATCCTTCACTTTCACATGGTCGGTATCCTGTCTCTTCTTCATGCGGGTAATCGTTGTATAATCCGGTTCAATATATACTTTCCCCTCGAAACCGTCTATGATGATTGTCTTACCGTCATATTCTTTCTTTAAAGCTTCCCCAAGACCGATCACCGACGGAATCCCCTTTGTTCTTGCAATCACCGCTGTGTGGGAATTGATGGTTCCATATCTGGTAACAAATCCAAGCACTTTGCTTTTCTCCAACTGCATAGCCTCACTTGGATACAATTCCGGCGCCGCCATGATAAATGGTTCATCCGAGAGGAGTTTATCCTTCCAGCTTCTGGACAGAATCCGGATCAGACGAAGCGCAACGTCTTTGACATCCGCTTCATGTCCTTGGATATAGTTTTTGTCAATCTCAGATCCTGCCTTTACAAAATAGTCTGCTGTCTGCTGAACCGCATACTCTGCATTCAGCTTCTCTTCTAAGATAATACTTGTTACTTTCTCGCCAAAATCTTCGTCTTCCAGAATCTCCTGCTGCATTTCAAAAATAGCGGCATTGGCTTCTCCTACTTCCCGTATGGAATTCCCGTAGAGCACCCGAAGCTCCATCACCGCTTTTTCTCTTGCCTTCTGAAATCTGGCAACTTCTTTCTCTATATCTTTTACATAGATTTCTTTAATTTCTTTAATATCTCGCTTATAGAAAGACAGCTTTCCAATCGCAATTCCTTCTGATATCTTTTTTCCTGTTAATGTAATCATAAATCTTTCCTCACTTAAAGCCCGTCTTACGGACAGTCTTATGAGTATACTTTACACTTTAACCTTTCTTTCGTCAAGATAGGGATGTCTGATGTTGTCGGAAAACGTCTCTTTTCTTTGTGAGAAATAGCAGAAATTACCATCAAATTTATTGACTTTTTCATTCATTTATGCTAAAGTGACGAAGTATCTTACTTTTTAAAAAGCAAGATACAGTAACAAGTCATTCACATTTAATGGAGGTATCACAATGAGAGGTACAGTAAAGTGGTTTAACAACCAAAAAGGTTACGGATTTATCTCTGATGAATCAGGAAACGATGTATTCGTACATTACTCCGGACTTAACATGGAAGGCTTCAAGTCTTTAGAAGAAGGTCAGGAAGTAGAATACGACGTAACTGAAGGTGCAAAAGGCCCTCAGGCAGTAAACGTAACAAAGCTCTAATCCCTATTAATCATAATTTAGATGTACCTTTTATTTATATAAAACGACAGCGTTGGATATTTAAAAGCAATACAGAAAATGAGATTAAGAAGAAAAACCGGACAGTCATAGCTGTCCGGCTTTTTTGTACAAAACAAACATCTTCTCACAGAATCTTAATTCCTTTCACTTCAAAACAACTGATCCACGGATAATCCATGTAGTGGATCGCAATACCTTCCTCAATGCAGATTCCTTCCCTCGGATAGTATACGTTACCCAGTTCACTTTTATCCATGGCATATCCTTTTTCTGCCATGGCTTCTTCATCCTCGTCCGTAAAACTTACAGACATCTCCTTATACGGAGGCGCACATCAGCTGGTAATCTCCTCGATATTCAGCACAACATGCTGCCACTTTACTCTGGACAAATATTCTTTTGCGCGTTCATTCAGCTCTACCATGTTTTTCTCACACTTTCTTTCCGTATCTTACTTTGCTTTTTCTAATTCTTTTCTCTTCGCTTCAATAATTGTTTCTAATTTTGCAAGCAATACAGAATCATCAAATTCATCAATATAGCGGGCAAATACATCTTCTTCCCTCAATGCTTTTCGTATCTCGTTGGCTGTCTCATTGGGGACTTCTTCTCTTTTGACAATCGCCCGATAACTTCTGGTGAGCACGGTTCCGCTGTATACAATTTCTGCCACTTCAATATAATTCTTCTTGATCAAACTGCGAAGCGCCGCCTGAACAGTATTAATATTCAGATCGGTTCCTGTTTTCACAATCTCTGATGCGATGATCGGTTCCTTCGCATCCCACAAAATATTCATTACGTCTTCCTGTCTTTTTGTCAAACCTTTCATGTCTCGTTCACACTCCATTTATTCTTCTTTCATATAATCGTATTCCACTCCATAAACAAACTGCCGACAGTGCCGAAGCACTCAGACACTTTCTAAAGGCAGTAAAAAATATTGCTAATAACCAAGGTTTCTCCATCTCCATCGTCCTTGGCAACTGCTTTGCAATCCATTTGATCTGCTGTGACCAGCTATCAAAATCAGATAACGGATAAAGAGAAATTCCAAGTTCCGGCTGAAAAAGCTTCATACAGATCCAAAGTATAAGAATTGCGGCAACCAGTCCTGCAAAACCTTTTTCTAACCACCCAATCTTTATCTTTTGCTTCTCCCCTTTCCATATATTTAACAACTGAACTACTCCCAAGACACCACAGACAGCCGGAATTAAGCCAAGAATCAGACTGGCGATACAATAAAACAGCGACAGCATGATTTCTTCTCCGGCAATCCCATAATTCATTGTGAGTTTCTGTATCGCCTCTAGATTTTCTCCTTGCTTTCCCCTTGTTGATACATATTGCAGCAGCTCTCCGGTTTCCGCCTTTCGTATCACAACCCCTTCTTCTCCTTTGATCGTAAGACAGATCGTATATTTTTTTCCGCCAAGTTCAATCATTTGTCCTGTCGCATTTTTATTGCCAAATAACTGGAGTGCGGCTTCTTCATCAACAATACACTCTTGACTTTCTCCCCTCTCACCAGTCGATCCACACTCCGGCAGCAAAAGCGACAATTCTCCACAGAAAATCATTTCTTTCATTTTCATAGATCTGTTGAACATTGGATTTTCACATGCCCCCGTCCTTTCTTTCGACCAAAATACAAGCTGCTTTTTTTCATTTTTCATAAAATCAATCGCTGCCTGTTCCGCGGACACTGCATCTATCTCATGCTCCAATTTCATACATGAAGTTTTCTGATATTCTTTCAATTCTGCCGCCTTATTAATCGCAAAACAAAAGGCAAGTATCCCGACTAAAACAAGAGCGGCGCTTATGAAAATATTTCTTTTTTTCATTTATGTTTCCTTCTCTTTTACTGTCATACCCTCTTCAATAGCTTTTTCACATGAAACAATGATTTTCTGCTGATTGGATAAGGTATCATTTTCTATCGCCGCAAATTCTGCATCTTTATCCAGAATCTTCACCGGTACTTTTCTTACCGTAAGCTCTTTGCCAATCAACGTATCCTGCTCCTCAGCAATATAGACTGCATACTTATCGACTCCATCTGTATGAAGCGCTTCAAGAGGGATACAAATTTCATACTCTTTTGAAGGATTCTTAATTTCCACTGAAACATTCGCTCCTTCTTCAAACAATGGTTCCGCTGACTCTAACACAACTTCAAAAGTAGAATCATTTTCCGCATCCTTCTTTTCCTTTATCGATTGAATCTTGACGTCTGTAAGAACAACTTCTTCCCCACTACTTCCGGTTCGGCGCATGGTCACCTGCGATTGTTCTGTGATATGCTTTGCCTCATCTGCATTTAATGTAACCGTTGTCTGGATTCCCGAAGAAAGATCAGACAGCAGTATACTGGCTGTAGCCGGTGTGGCTTCTCCTGTATGGACAAGAATTTCTGACACCGCTCCTTCTGCATCCGATAAGACCTTCCCCTCTTGCGAAGCCAGCAAATTAAGTCCTTCCATCTTCATGTCAATCTGCTCTCTTTGAAGCTTAAGCTGTTCTTCCGAAGTGCTATCTGCCCCCGTCAACTGACTGGATTCCACTATCTGACCCGCTTCAAAAAGTTCTCCGTCTCTCTGGGTGATATCTGCCTCATACTGAGCCTGTGCCTCTTCCCACTCCGCAAGAAGCTGCTGTGTTTCACTTCCATCTTCTGTCTCTTGTTTCAAGCTGTTCTCATAAGCTTCTTTTGCACTCTCCACAGCCTCCGCGTCCTTAGCTATCTGTGTCTCCCATTTATCCACAAGATAGTCATAATTGTCTTTTGCCTGCCCGCGGTTTAAATTTTCCTGCTTCTTCTTATCTTCCTCTTGATTCTTCGCATCCTCGATCTGATATCCTAATTGCTTTCGCTCATTTTTCATAACATCGATCTGCTGTTTTAAATAATCAAGATCTATAGAAAAGAGAGGATCTCCGCTTTTCACCTTCTGCCCTTCTTTTACATAAATATCCGTAACAATCTGATCTGGTTCTGTCAAAACAACGATTTTCCTTTTCTGTTCGATCATTCCACTTGTTTCAATATCATGATTCAGCACTCGTGCATTCGGCTCCTTAAGTGTCACATCTGCAATGGAAGCCACATAGAGCCCTCGCGAAATAATCGTACACAACACTGCCACGATCAGAAAAATTCCTATGCTCTTCAATACTTTATTCCGCATGTCCTTATCTCCTGTCATCATTCACCTTTCATAAAAGCAGCAATTCCTTTCTGTATATATTCCTGCCCTGCTAAAAATACCAAAAACGGTAAAATTAGTACAAGAATAGAAACAGCAAACGAAACACCAATTCCGTTTTCTGTAATCTGCGGCACATACAACGCCACCGGCCACAGTGATTTCGTATCCAGAAATACCATTGGCTGTTCTATCATATTCCAACACTCCAGAACGCTCAACATCATGGAGCTTATGATTCCCGTTTTCCCAAGCGGTACGCCGATCCTTACAAACAGCTGCCACTCCGTTGCCCCATCGATTCTTGCCGCGTCAAGCACTTCTTCCGGAATACTGACAAAGAACTGAAACATAATAAATACCGGATATGCTGAAAATACTGCCGGTAAAACAATTCCCCAGAAAGAATCAAGAAGGTCCATCCTCTGTAAAAGCAAATATTCCGATATCATTCTGACTTGAAACGGTATCATCATCAAAATCATATAAATGCGGAATATTGCATGTGTAAATCGATACCTTGCAAATCCCCACGCCGCCGGAATACTGATCAGGATCTGTCCTAATACGGTAACACTCGTAAGTTTCACAGAGTTCCAAAATAATGTCCAGAACTGCGGACTGTCAAGCAAAACCTTCACGTAATGGCGAAGTGTTGGATATGCAGGAAAGAAGTTCCACTGTAAGTCTCCTCCTTTTCCGGCTATCACCGCTCCGAGACTGTCTGTCAATTCTTTTGTTCCTTTCAGAGAACCAGCAAGAAGAAATACGACCGGCAGGCAAAAAATAAGCACCACTATAATGCCAAAGAGCCATTTCCAAACCTTTTGTAAATATCTCATTTTTCATACACCTTCTTAATCAGTTGTCTCTGCAAAAGCAACACAAATATTGCCAGCACAAAAGCCACTAGAACTGCTCCCGCCGCCATTTTCTCGATGGAAAAGCTCTGAAACCAGTTATTAAATATATTCTGCGTCATATAGATCGACCGATGCGGATAATTTCCTGCTAACATATACGACTCCCGAAATACTTTAAAGCTGTTCAGTATAAGAAGCAGAAGAATGATAAATGCCGATGTTGACAGGAGTGGAAGAATGATTCGCATAACCTTCGTCACGAATCCCGCTCCGTCTAACCGCGCCGCCTCGAAGATTTCCTTCGGGATTGCTTCCATAGCGGCACTCCAAAGTACCACACAGAAACCAATATTTTTCCAGAAATACAGCGCCACCAGCACCCAGAATACAGACCCTGTATCCATCAGTCTGAGGGTATCCATTCCCAGTTTCTGAAATGCTCCGTTCAGTATTCCTGCATTATCAAACAAAATTCTACAGAACAAAGTCGTTGTCGATACCGGAAGGATCATGGGAAATAAAAGCACTGCCTTTACAAGCCCCTTCCTCACAATCTGTGTGTTAATATAATAAGCAAGAAGCAAAGATACAAGAAAAAGTAAAGGCACACTGATCAGTAAAAAGCGGGCTGTATTTTGTACACTCAAACGGAACGCTTCATTTTCTGCCACATTCATGTAGTTCCTCGCTCCCACATATCTTGTGCCCGACGTGTTGCTGACAGATCGTCTGACAACATCAAGAAATGGTAATATAAAAAATACCAACACCCCGATCACGCTAGGCAATATAAAGCAGATTCCCGCTCTTTTCTTCTTTATTCCTGTTGATAGAGATTGACCTTTTCTACCGCTGAAGCTGTGCATTCTTCCAACGTCCCTTCGTGATTGATATAAGTTTCCGCCTGTTTCATTACAATTTCTTTTACCACCTGATCCACACAGGAATATTCTTCCAGATGATCCACCATCTCAAAAAATGCTTCCTGTTCCTTTTTCGGCAGATCTTTCCACGGAAGCTCTACCGTCTCACCTTTGCTATTTTCCATCTCTTCTGTGTCATTCATTCCTACTGCAAATGATTTTTTCATTGCTTCTCGATTAATGGAGAACCCCACGCCTTCGCTGGACTCCATGACTTCCTTATAAGAAATACAATGGCGGAGGAAATCTTTCGCTATCTCCTTCTTGTTGCTGTCTTCCATGACTGCCAGAGCATTTACCGGAAGGAAGATTGGTTTCCCGTCTCTTTGGAAATAGTCGTAAGTCAATCCATCTCTTACTTCGCCATAATAATATAGTCTTGATAAATCCCAATTCTGGAGCGCGCCACTGATTGAAACATCCACTTCTTGCATAGCGAGAAGTCCTTCCTGCTCTCCGTTATACATAAGCTCTAAAAAACTCAGATCAATTTTACTCTCATCCTCACTACCATCATCCCCCGTAAAGGTAAATTCAGATACCTTATAGATGCGTTCCATATTCTTATAGAAATTTTCCAATTCCTTCTCTTCCAGTTTTCCATCTTTTAACAGTTCCGGAAAATATGTCTGAAAAATAACTTCCATATAGTTTGATGTTTCCCATCTTTCTAATGTGGCTCTATCAGGATGGTCTGCGTGGTATTTTTCCAGACTTCCGGCCAGTTCTTCCAATGTATCAATAGAGTTTGTCACTTTGTCCTCTGCGTGGATCGTCATAAGATTGAATTGAAGTGGAATCGCATATATATGCTTCTCTCTCATATATGGCAATGCCAGATTCGTATAATGCTCCTTCTTATCCAACACATCGGACACATCGCACAACAAGTCTTGTTCTATGTATGCCTTCTCATTTAACCCGTCCAACAGAATCACATCCGGTCCTTCTCCGGCTGCAAGTCTTGTATTCAGCCTGCTGATCGCGTCATTGACGGAGATCCAGTTTTCTGCTGTAATATCACACTCATACTTCACATGAACCTTCGACTGTTTGGAATTGTATGTATTTGCCAATTCACGGATTCTGTCATTCTCATATAAGGAATAAACCTTTAATTCCGTTGTCAGCCTGACCTGATGCCCCTTCTCTTCGTAGCTATACACACTCACCTGTGCCTTTCTGTCCTGACCGATAAAACTGATTGCCACATGTTGGTCATCTAAGACAGACACATCTGAGAGATATCCTTTACTGTCTGAGAAAACATGCTTTTCCCCATACAGCATCTTTTTTACCTCTTCCTTATCCATATCATACCGGAACATTCCTCCGGTTCCCACATAATAGATAACATTGGCGTTCTTGTCATAACACATGCGCGTTGCATAACCTTGATTCTCTGACGCCAGCTTAAGAAGCGCCTGATTCATCTTCTTACTTGTCTCAAGAACTGTTCCATCCTCAAGGTCATACTGCTCAACCTTGTCAATCCCTATGGCGATCACCCGATCCTTTGTTAATACAAATTGATTGGCAAACATTCCCGATTGATCATAAACTTTCTTCTCTTCCCCTGTCTTGTAATCATATGCCTTTACAATACCGCTTGTATTTCTTCCATATACCAGTCCATTCTGACATATGATCTCACTTAATCCGTCCTGTGATGCCGACAGCTTCTTCTCTTCCAATACCCCTTCCGGAGTAAGATAAGCAAAAGAAGCCTCTGGAGTATCTACGCCTTCCCGCAGAGCATCTTTGGCAAGCACACAGAAGATTCCGCCATCTCCTGTGAACTGAGCTTCTGTCACAAGACTGTTCTTCCACTGATTGGGAAGCGTCCATGTCGCCTCCCAGTTCTTGCCATGATCAGAGGAACTCCAAAGTACAACGCCTTTTGTCTCATCCTGCCCGATCGCTTGGTATTCTCCGTCTTCCCCATACTGAAAATCTAAGCATCCGACGATATCTTCCGGCATAGTTACAGGCACTTCTTTGAAATACTCAGTCACTGTATTTCCTTCTTCCTTTTCCTGTTTCCCACATCCGGTTAAAGATAGAACAACTGCCGCCATGATAAAAAATATCTGCTTCGCTTTCATACGCTTCCCTCCTTATTCTGTTACTATTCTGCTACTTATTTATTTCAATTTTACACTGTAATTATATTATTTTCAATGGTTTTATTTTATTAAAATGATATATTATTTTATAATATATCATTTATATTGACTTTATTTTTATTTATTGATATATTAAAATTATAAAAGGAACTACATTATCCAAAAGTCCATGAAAGGAGGCGCATTATAATGAGAAAAAGGAGTAAATTACTTTGTCTTTTTGCACTCATTGCAACACTGACTTTTGGCAGTACTTTACCCGTATCTGCTGCCATGCAAAATGTCAATGTAAAAAAATGGCAAGGATCTTATTATGCCACTATGAACTTAACGAGAAATCTTTCCTCCGGAACAATTTCGAACGGAAAATATGTTAATTCTGGAAAAAAGAATACAGTTTCCGATCCCGGCTCATGGAACCACACAAGCCACAAAATCAGTTGGGCTAATCCAACTAGGGAATACAAAATGCAGGTGAGTGGTTTGTACTTATTCTTCATGGAAGGGGAAAACCACAAACAGCAGATTACAAAAACTTTTACCGGTTACCATTAATGTTTTAAATTATCACATATCACCGGATAATGTAGTACAAGGACACGCCATATGACGTGTCCTTGCTTCTTTTCTCTAGTTATTTCTTATGTACACTATACCGGTATCCAATTTCCAATCCATTGATCTTTACTGAAATTATACAATCTTTTATACGGTTTCCCATTTATATTTTTATATTTCCAGCCAATTCTATCTGCACAAATCACGATATCATTATCCGACATCTCAGCTCTCACTGTTTCTTCCATAATCATTGGCATGCCGCAAAATAAAAAAACAGCCATGATTAATTTTACACAAACTTTTTTTAATCTATTTGGTCTCATAAACTGGTATCCCCATTTCTCTAAATTCTTCAGCTATTTCTTTTTCAGTCCATCTATAGACATCATCTGCATATAATTCATATCCATTCTCTGTCTTTAAATAATACGCATTTTCCGGAGTTATCTCAAAACTCCCTTCAAACTCCTCACTGTCATAATGCACACTTTCCTTATAAAACACCTCCGGCACAAAAACAAGCGAAATTATCATAATAAGAAACACAAAGAGAAGATTTGCCGCCGCAAGCAGGCGGCTTCGCATTCCCTCGGTTGTTTTCTCCTTAAGCAGCATCTTAATCCTTGTCTCCAGACACTCTCCGCCTGTAAGGTTCAGGTCATATGCCTGTTGGTTACTCATTAATTTCGCCGCCTGCACAAGTGTCTCAGCGTATTCTATTTTTCCAAGCTCTGACATGTCTTTGGTGACCATATAATCATTGGATAACTCAAAGGCAAGGCTTAATTCCTTTCGCATCATGTAGACAATGGGATTCCACCAATGGATCACAACAAGTAAGTCTACGAAAAACTTAAGCCAGAGATCATAATTAGCATAATGCTTGATCTCATGCCGGATCATATGTGCTACTGTTTTCTCCTCCAATACTGCATCCGGTAAGATCATGATCGGACGGATGACGCCGAAGATTGCTGCCTGTTCCTCTCCCGGTATAACTGCGATCTTTATACTCCTGATCTTCGTATCATTAAGAAAAGACTCATAATATTCCTTAGTGTCGGTATCCTTAATCACATACTGTTCCAGAATCCGTCTTACTTTGACCCTTTTATAGAAGTAACGGATCAACAAAATCACTGCCACACCGATCCACAGCCAGAGAAGAAGGTCCGATACCAGAATCTCTCTGTCTCCATATACATTTGCATACACAATATTTCCCAGCCCGATTAAGAGCTTGCTGGAATAGATCGTTCTTGTAAACGGAAAATTAACCGGCACCATCATTCGCAGCGTGATTACTGCTATGATAGCGAAGATGATCTTAACCGTTCCCCGGAAGAAATCGTTGCTGCGCTTCATCATGACATATGCATAGACTGTCAGGATCAAGATGGTCACAAAACAGGTCAGAAAAGGTCCAAGTGATATACTCATTTTTATTTCTCCTTTGGAATCTCAATGGAATCTATGCTGTCATCAGCAGAATACGTTATCACTTTCGTAACAGAAGATGGAAGTTCTTCATAAGTCGGCGCTTCCATAACTAATTTCATATAATAATGAAGAAACACCTTCTTCTTCGTAACATCTGTCTCCATTTTGATCATTTCCTTCGTCTTAGTATCAATCCATATATAGCTGACTTGTTCCTTCTCATTGACCACATCATCATACGCTTTTTTGAACTCTTCATTTCCTAACAGCGTATCTGTGATCTGTCCGTTCTCCTTCATTTCAGCTGCTATATTTTCTTTCACCGGAGTGGTTACTTCCACCTTCACAGCCTTTCGATCCCCGACTTTTTCCTTTCCTTCCACGTTGTAGGTTGCTTCTTCGGAAATATCAATATCAGCTGCTGTCAACGGTTCTTCCCCACTAAGCGTCACTTCTTCATTTTTGCTCCACTTTCCGTCTCCCACATTCGTGTAGGAATACCACTTCCCATCTTCCTGCGAAAGAATTGTAGTAAGCCCTTCCTGTTCGTATTTCCGCATCACCCGCTTCTGTTTCTTATCCACAGTAAGCGTACACAGATTATCCGGCTCCCCCTGGCCAACGACCTCTGATTCCTGCGCCTGCTTCACCTGCTTCTTGTTGTACTCTTCAATATTTTCCTGACACACCTTGGCATAATCTGTACTGCATCCGGTTAAGAGCATAACACAAAGCACACTTAAAATGATAATATTCTTTTTCATATGGCATACCTCCCGTCTAACTTTTTTGTTTTATTATACATAATTATCAGACTATTTTCAAGCAAATAATTTTATGTTATTTTATAATATCTCATTTTTATTTAATAAAAGAAATGGCGACATCCAAAAAAGAGCAGCCATAAATCCATGACTACTCCTTTTTCTAAAAACTCTATTATTTTTTCTGATGATTGTTACTGAATCAGCATTGCATCTCCAAAGGAGAAAAACCGATAGCGTTCTTTGACTGCTTCTTCATAAGCCGCAAGCACATGTTCCCGTCCTGCAAGCGCCGATACCAGCATGACCAGCGTAGATTCCGGCAGATGGAAATTCGTAATCAGACTGTCCAGCACTTTAAACTGGTAGCCCGGATAAATAAAGATTTCTGTCCACCCGCTGCACGCTTTCAAATGTCCGGTTTCATCTGCCGCAGACTCCACCGTCCGGCAGCTTGTCGTTCCCACGCAGATGACTTTCTTTCCGGTATCTTTTGCCCGATTAATCTTCGTTGCTGCCTCTTCCTCAATCTGGAAAAATTCCGAGTGCATATGGTGATCGGTAATCTCGTCCACCTTGACAGGGCGGAAGGTGCCAAGACCTACATGTAATGTAACTCTTGCGATATCCACACCTTTTTTCTCGATTTTCTCCAACAGTTCCGGTGTGAAATGAAGTCCCGCAGTAGGTGCCGCCGCAGAACCCGTATGTTCCGCATATACTGTCTGGTACCGGTTTTTATCTTCCAAATGATGTGTAATATAAGGCGGAAGGGGCATCTGTCCGAGCTGATCTAAGATTTCTTCAAAGATTCCCTCGTAAGTGAACTGAATCAGACGATTTCCTTCTTCCACGATATCAACCACTTCACCCATAAGAAGACCGTCACCGAAACTGATCTTTGTCCCTATTTTCGCCTTCTTCCCCGGTTTTACAAGTGTTTCCCAGATATTATTTTCTTTACGCTTCAATAAAAGCACTTCAATCTTTGCATCGGTTCCGACTTTGGCACCGATCAGTCTTGCCGGCAAGACTTTCGTATCGTTGATAACCAGACAATCCCCTTCATTTAAATAGTCGATCACATCTTTAAACACATGATGGGAAACAGCCCCAGACTCCTTGTCTAACACAAGAAGTCTGGAGCTGGAGCGATCCTCAAGGGGATCTTGGGCAATCAACTCTTCCGGCAATTCATAATAAAAATCCTGTCGTTTCATATGAATGCATCCCTTTCTATTTACGAAGCTCGATTCCAAGTTCTTCCAAACCAGCTAAGATTTTCTCCATAGCCTGTGAAATTTCTGCTTCCTCAAGCGTCTTATCTTTCGCACGGAACACGATAGAATAAGCTACAGACTTATATCCTTCTTTGATCTGTGCACCTTCATACAAGTCAAATAATGCGTAACTTTCAAGATAAGCGCCGCCTTTTTTCTCGATCACTTCTTCTACCTGTCCTACGAGAATCTCTTTTGGCATTACCATACTGATGTCACGGGTAACTGCTGGGAATTTGGCGATTCCTGTATATTTGCGGTCGAAGGTTGCTCTCTTCGTGATTTCCGGCATATCAAGTACGGCTACATATGCTTTTGTGCCGATTCCGTAAGTATCTGCCACATCCGGATGTACCTCTCCAAGATATCCGACTACAACACCATCATAGATAATGTTTGCCTGACGTCCCGGATGAAGATATGGTTTTCCTGCATTCGGATCATAAGTTTCTTTCTTATGAAGTCCAATCTTCTCAAAGAACTCCTCAACGACACCTTTCATGCTGAAGAAATCTCCGTCTCCGTACATACCAAGTGTAAACTGCATTCTCTCTTCCGGAAGTTCTGTAAGCGGCAATGATTTTGGAAGATAAATATTTCCAAGTTCGTACAATCTTACATTTTTATTTCTTCTATTATAGTTTGTTGCAAGAGAAGTCAGCATTCCATTTAAGGATGTGGTACGCATAATACTGTAATCTTCTCCCAGTGGGTTCATGATATCCACTGTATTTCGAAGCGGAGAATCAGAAGGAATCAATAATTTATCAAATACCTTCGGACTTTCGAAGGAATAGGTCATGCCTTGGCTGAATCCGCAGAACTCCGCAATGTCGCGGGCGATCTCCTCTACTCTTAACTTGAAGGATAATTTACCTGTAGTAGCTTCTCCTCTTGGAAGCGTTGTCGGAATATTGTCATAACCGTAAAATCTTGCTACTTCCTCTGCAAGATCTGCCATACGGAACAGGTCGTGACGGAATGTCGGCGCAATCACCTCATTGGAAGCCTCATCATATTCAAGATCAATTTTCTTGAAGTAAGAAAGCATTTCCTCTTTGGAAATATTTGTTCCAAGAAGTCCGTTGATCTCGTCTGCATCAAATGGCACGCGTACCGGCTCTTTTTTCTTACTGTAGACATCAACCATTCCGCCGACTACTTCACCGGCTCCCATTTCTTCAATCAGCTGACAAGCGCGGTTCATTGCTGCCTCAGCATTATTCGGATCAAGTCCTTTCTCAAATTTACCGGAAGCATCTGTACGAAGTCCGACTTTTTTGCTTGATTTACGGATATTGGTTCCATCAAAACAAGCAGCCTCAAATAACATCGTGTGTACATCATCCGTGATCATGGAATTCTCACCACCCATGATTCCGGCGATTCCTACAGATTTCTCACCGTCACAGATCATTAATACAGACTCATCAAGCTTTCTCTCCTGTCCATCCAATGTCACAAATGTCTCATTCTCTTTTGCTCTTCTTACAACAATCTGTCCTCCTGCGATTGTATCAAGATCATAAGCGTGCATTGGCTGACCGTACTCTTCCATCACATAATTGGTAATATCAACCAAGTTGTTGATCGGACGGATTCCTACAGATGCAAGTCTTCTCTGCATCCATTTCGGTGAAGGACCGATTTTGATATTTTTCACTACTCGCGCGGTGTATCTCGGACAAAGATCCGGATCTTCTACCGTCACTTTGATGAAATCATTTACGTCTTCATCATTTCCAACAGCTGTTACTACCGGAGGCACGAACTCTTTGCGGAACGTTGCCGCTGCCTCTCTGGCAATTCCAACTACACTGTAGCAGTCTACACGGTTAGAAGTAACTTCGTATTCAAATACAACGTCGTGAAGCCCTAACAGCTCTACCGCATCAGCTCCTACTTCCGTATCTTCCGGGAAAATGTAGATTCCGTATTCCGGCGCCTCCGGATACATTTCTCTGTTAGAGCCAAGCTCTTCGATGGAGCACATCATACCGGCGCTCTCCACGCCGCGGAGCTTGCCTTTCTTGATTTTGATGCCGCCGGCAACACGCTGTCCCGGCTCGTGACCTCCAGCCACACGTCCGCCGTCTAAAACAACCGGAATCTTGTCTCCTTCTTTTACATTTGGAGCGCCTGTAACGATCTGAACCGTCTCAGCTCCAACATTTACCTGACAGATAATCAACTTATCCGCATCTGGATGCTTCTCAATCTTGTCGATCTGACCAACCACAATCTTGTCAAGATCCGCATCCAACTCCTCGTAACCTTCTACCTTCGTACCAGACAACGTCATCGCGTCTGTATACTCCTGAGCTGTCACATCAAGCTCAGGAACATATGCCTTTATCCATGATAATGATGTATTCATTGTAATCTCCTTTCATTGGGGACGTAGCAAAGTTTAAAAAGTCTACGTCCCAAACTGCATTTTGGGGTGTCCAAATTTCATCCGCGCAGCACATAGCGCTAACTCGATTCGTTAGCTCCAGAATCCGGCTGCTTCGCCGCCAACGTATCACTCCGTGATACGTTCTAATTCTGTCGCACCGCTCGCACACGGAAGTAAATACTCACTTCGTTCGTGCTTCCTTCCTGTGTGTGCTCGCTAAAATTGTTTCAAGAATCTGATGTCGTTTTCGTACAGTAATCTCATGTCGTCGATTTCGTATTTGAGAAGTGCGATACGCTCAAGTCCCACGCCAAATGCAAATCCTGTATATTCGTTTGGATCTATGCCACACATTTCCAGTACGTGTGGGTGAACCATTCCACATCCGAGGATCTCGATCCAGCCGGAGCCTTTACAGAAACGACAGCCTTTTCCTCCGCATTTGAAACAGGTTACATCTACCTCTGCGCTTGGCTCGGTAAATGGGAAGTGATGCGGACGGAATTTTGTCTTTGTCTCCGGTCCGAACAATTCTTTTGCGAATACTTCTAAGGTTCCTTTTAAATCTGCGAAGGAAATGTTTTTATCGATGACAAGTCCTTCGATCTGGTGAAACGACGGTGAATGTGTTGCATCTACTTCATCGGAACGGAACACGCGTCCTGGTGCGATCATACGGATCGGAAGTTTGCCCTCTTCCATCACACGTGCCTGTACCGGAGATGTCTGGGTACGAAGCACAATATCTTTATTAATGTAAAATGTATCCTGCTCGTCTTTTGCCGGATGATCTTCCGGAATGTTCAGTTTCTCGAAGTTGTAAAGGTCATATTCCACTTCCGGTCCTTCTACCACTTCATATCCCATACCAACGAAAATTCTCTCCACTTCTTCCAGTGCGATGGTATTTGGATGACGATGTCCTACCATATTTTTCTTAGATGGAAGTGTAACGTCAATCACTTCTTTCTTCATCTGCTCTTCGCGGATTGTACGCTCCATCTTCACTTTTCTTTCTTCCATGACTTTCTCAATGGCTTCTCTTGTCTCATTTACCATCTGACCGACTTTCGGTCTGTCTTCCGGCGCAACATCCTTCATGCCTTTGAGCACCGCTGTAAGCTCACCTTTTTTTCCAAGGTATTTTACACGCACATCATTCAACTTCTCTGGAAGATCTGCTTGTTCAATCGCTTTTAACGCTTCTTCTTTGATGCTTTGTAATTTTTCTTTCATCTCTTTATCTCCTTTTTACATATTAGAAAAACCCCGTCCCCAAAAAGGGACGAGGTCTGTATTTACCCGTGGTACCACCCTGATTCCTGCACGTTTTGAAATTCTATCTACTTATACAGGCACTCATTTATGCATAACGCGCATCACACGGCATTTCCTACTAATCTTAATCCAATCATTTTCAAAAATGCAGCTCACGTGGGAAATTCAATCCCTGCCTGAACCAAAGAAGACTTTCAGCCCATCGATCTTCCCTCTCTAGTGGAAAACAGTTCTCTACTTACACGGTCATTGCTTTTTATTAAAATATTTATATTTGAATACTTTCTTATTGTAACATACGCCCGATAGATGTCAAGACGTAATTTTGCGTTTCCTTCGGACCTCTTAGTTCTTCGCTTTGTCCATATTCGCCGACAAGTCTGCCTTTTCCTTCTCTGGAAACAGTTTATCATACATCAATACATTAACCTCTCCGCCAAGAAGAATACTGTACATACAAAAATACATCCAGAGCATGATGAGTACAATCGTTGTAAGGCTTCCGTACATACTGGAAAATCCCCGGAAGATATCCACATATACGGAAAATATCCACGAAACGATCATCCATCCGATTGCTGCAAAAACCGCTCCCGGGAGCTGTCTTAAAATCTTATCTCTTCTGTTTGGAAGAAATTTATAAATCAGAAGCGAAAAGATCATTAACACAATTGGCGTGATTACAATCCCGTCTTTGGGAGTTAGCACTATAATATTTGGGAGTTTATTCCGTTTTGGAAC